>Ga0209344_10000187_pt1 | contig 128911 bp, 116 predicted proteins | sample Cruoilmetagenom6_FD_187293 | JGI IMG/M metagenome (GOLD analysis project Ga0209344, IMG submission 187293) | Oil polluted marine microbial communities from Coal Oil Point, Santa Barbara, California, USA - Santa Barbara Oil Seep Sample 6 (SPAdes)... | ecosystem: Environmental > Aquatic >... | reverse complement strand
GGGAAGACGATATTTTGGCGGGTTGTGTGGTAACCAAAGACGGTGCCGTGGTACATCCAGCAGTCCAACCCACTAAAGACGGAGACAAATCATGATAGACGGTTTTATTGCATTGTATATATTCGCTTTGGCAGCGATTTTGGGGTTTGAAATTATTTCTAAAGTGCCAGTGGTTTTACACACGCCTTTGATGTCGGGCTCAAACTTTATTCATGGTATTGTGTTGGTAGGTGCCATGATTGCATTGGGTCATGCAGACACTACACTGGAAAAAGTTTTTGGTTTTATCGCCGTGTTTTTAGGTGCAGGTAATGCAGCTGGTGGCTACGTGGTTACCGAACGGATGTTGGAAATGTTCAAACCCAGGGTTAAGAAAAATGATGATGAAGGAGATAAATCATGACGCTCTTAATCACTGAATACTTGCCCTATGTTATTAAGGGTTCTTACTTTTTAGCAGCGATTTTGTTTATTACCGGTTTGCGCCGCATGAGTGCGCCGGGTACAGCCCGTGGTGGTATAGTTTGGGCTGGTATTGGTATGCTGATTGCTACGGTGGCGACATTCTTGTTACCAGACATGCATAATATGGTATTGATTTTAGCTGCATTGGTTTCATCAACTGTGCTGGCTTGGGTCAGTGGTAAAAAAGTAGCCATGACTGACATGCCACAAATGGTGGCTTTGTACAATGGTATGGGTGGTGGTTCGGCAGCCTTTATTGGCGCCATGGCTTTATTCAATGCAGTGGATCACATGGGAGCCTGTGTGGCAGGTGTCGAAATAGCAAGTGCTGATAATCATGATTGCTTGTCTGGTGTGAGTATGGTGTTTGCCATCGTTGGTGTCTATATTGGTGCCATTTCACTCAGTGGTTCTTTGGTTGCTTTTGGTAAATTACAAGGTTGGATAGATAAGCGATATACCTTCCCTGGCCAACATGTTTTCAATGGCATCGTTGGTATTGGTACTTTGCTACTGGGTTTGTATCTGACTCAAGACTTAAACCCTCAGTATATTTGGATATTCTTTGCATTGTCATTGTTGCTTGGTCTGTTGATGACTTTACCAATTGGTGGTGCTGACATGCCGGTGGTGATTTCTTTGTACAATGCCTTCACAGGTTTGGCTGTTTCATTCGAAGGTTTTGTATTACAAAATGAAGCGATGATTATCGCTGGAATGTTGGTAGGAGCAGCTGGAACCATGTTGACAAGATTGATGGCCAAAGCCATGAATCGATCACTTGGATCGGTGCTGTTTGGCTCCATGGGTGGTTCAGGTGGATCAGCTATCGATGGTGAGATGAAAGAAATTGAAGCACAAGATGCTGCCATACAAATGGCTTTTGCAGACCGTGTGATTGTGATACCAGGTTATGGTATGGCTGTGGCGCAGGCTCAGCATAAATTATGGGAAATGACTCAAATCTTATTAGACAAAGGTGTTGATGTGAAATTTGCCATACATCCAGTGGCTGGTCGCATGCCAGGGCATATGAATGTACTGTTAGCGGAAGCAGGTGTGCCATATGATTTAATTGAAGACATGGAAGACATCAATTCTCAATTTAAACAAACAGATGTTGCTTTGGTGATTGGGGCCAATGATGTGGTTAATCCAGTGGCCAAAACCGATCCAGAAAGTCCTATTTATGGCATGCCTATTTTGAATGTTGATGAAGCCAAAAATTCTATCGTTATCAAACGTGGTAAGGGCACCGGTTTTGCTGGCATTCAAAATGCATTGTTTTTTGCTGAGAACAATAAAATGTTGTATGGTGATGCGCAGGATGCCATAGGACATTTGATACAAGGTTTGAAAGCGCTTTAAATTATTAAACAATGAAACAGCCTGATGTGCTCATTGGGCTGTTGTTTTACATCTGGTTGGTACTGAACATGCTGAAGTAAATTGATTGGATATTGTGAATTGGTTTCTAATCTTTACGATTACATCAAATTGAACTCGATACGGAACACATGATAACCATTGATGTGGTAGTAGTTGAGTTCTGCATGGTTGTCATGGCATAACTGGCGACAAATATGTAAGCCCAAACCAGTGCCACGATTGTGGGTGGTGTAAAAAGGTTCAAATAGATTACGGGTTTTCTTGATGTCAAATGCTTCCCCAGGGTTCTTGAAATCCAGCATGTGACCATGAACCACCATTTGTAGCTCATTATTTTTGCCGTGTTTAATGGCATTAGAAGCCAAGTTCCATAGTACTTGCTTAAAATGGTCTGGATCAAAATGGATGAAGGCGTGTTTTGGAGCAATGATGTGTAAGCCTTTGGTGTCAATTTTCAACACTTCAACCAATTGTTTTTTTGTTGCTACTAACTGATCGTATATGTTTAAGTTTTCAGGGTTCGCTGTTTTTCGCCTGGACATTTGTAAGATGTCTTCGATGATGTGATTGGCTCGGCGGGTTTGGTTAACAATGATTTCGCTGATTTGTTTGTCTTGATCATGTAAATCAGGGGATTCAACCAATAACTCAGCGGCAGTGCTGATAGCCGCCAGTGGGTTGCGAATTTCATGGGCAATGGAACTGGATAACTTGCCCAGTGATGCCAAGTTGAGTTGTTGAGCGGCTTTTTTAAGAAAGCTTGAGTCTTCTATAAATAAAACCCCAAAGTTTTCTTCTGCAACCACGCTGGTTTTTCGTAAATACAAATCCAAACCACTGTCTGCATGATACACAAGTCCTTCTTTGTCACTTTTAATAAATGCCAGAATTTCTTCAGGGAAGAAAAAGATGTCATCCATACCTAGTAGTTTTTTTGCTGATTCGTTGGCATGTAATATCACAAAATCATGTTGAAAAATAATAACGCCATTGGTTAATTTTTCTATGATGATTTGGTTCATGTTTTCTAAGCCAGTGATTGTTTTGCGTTGTGTCTTGTATATATTAAGTGTGCTGGTGTAGGAAATAGATTGCCTGATACCAATCAGGGAGATTACAAAATAACCCAATGCATGTAACAACCTACTTGAATTCGAAATGGCAGCCTGTCCAGTGAAATCGATAGTTGCTGGAATGGCCCACAACAACACGGTGGCTGTTAAGGGAGCCAATAATATATTAATGGATTTTCGGTACAAAACAGCAGCAGTACCAATTGCTAACACAGGTAAAACAGCCAGGCCTTGTTGAAAACCATTGGTGGCATAAGCCAAATAAATCAATACAAACAAATCTAAATATAAAACGAATTTACTGATGTTGGTGGCATGATTTTGCTTGATGAAATAAGTGCTACACATGACGAGAACTGATATGGCTAAATACACATAAACCACAGGTCTCGCCCAAATTTGAAAATTATCGGTATTGAATATGTCCGCAATCTGTGTGTTATTGACCAACATGAAAAAGAACAGGCTGATAAACAGTCTGAACAGGTTCAGGTACCTGAGATTTACTATTTCTAACTGGTGTAATTGTTGGTCGTCATTGCGTATCATTGCGTTGTCTTTAAGGTATTTGTGAATAGGTCAATACACTGCTTTTGATTTGTTTATTCCAATATTGCTGACCGTTTTTACCAATGACTTTGATGTTCATACGTCGATCGGTTCTGGGACCTGAAAAAGAAAATTTACAGTAATTGTGCTCGTTGACCATAGAACCTGTAACCAATCTTGGATTTTCTAAGTTTCCTTTAGCGTTGGCAGAATGGGTTCCTGATGTAAAGGGAGAGCAGGTCATTTCATACAGAGGGTACGCACCTGGTCGATCAGCGCGTAGCATTTCGGTGTGGTGTTTGTCCCCGCTGAAAAAGACAACGCCGGTGATTTTGTTGTCGTCAAGCCATTGAAGGAACGGATCTCGTTCGTAACGGTATTTGTCCCAGCCATCGGAAGTGTGGTAATCATTGAGCATTTGGGTGCCGCCAACAATAATTTTAAAAGGGGCTTTTGAGTTCAATAGACTGTTTTTTAGCCAGGTTAATTGCGCTGGGCCATAGAAGGTTTTGTCAGGTCCATCTTTAGCATGTTCAGGTGATTTATTGAATCGGTTGTCTAACATAAAAAACTCAATGTCATTATAGGCTACTTTGGTATAGACGCCTGCCTGTTCTGGCATACCGTAACTTGGATTGGCCCAAAATTTCTTAAAGATATCCAGTGCCTTGGATTTAAATATAAATTCTGAGCCAGAATTATTAGGACCAAAATCATGGTCGTCCCAGGTTGCGTAATTGACATAGCGGCTGAAAATGTCTTGTAAATGGGGTTGTTGTCGGTCTCTTAAAACCCGTAATATCAGATTTTGTTCGGCGTCAAAATCAACTTCACGGTAATACCAGTTATCACCGAGCCATAACATGACATCGGCATCTTCAGTTGCCATTTGTTTGAAAATCTCATGTTCGCTGCCATAAGGTTTGCCTGGTCTGTCATAAACAGTTTCATTTTCGTAGTTACATGAACCTGCTAAAACTGAAAAATCAGGTGGGTCGGTACGCCATTGCCATAAGGTTTGTGTGGTGAAATTGTAAATTTGTTCGGATTGAGGGTTTTTACCGTTGATACTGAATTTGTATTGATAAGTAGTGGCTGGTTCAAGGCCAGATAGCTTGAAAGTATGAATGTTACCATATGCTTCGTCGACACTGGCACTGAGAGTTTGGGTGTTGTTGGACTGGTCTTTTGGCCAGTAACTGATTGATACAGTTCCATTTTCTGGGGATTGTAACCAAATATTGGCACCACGAAGAGAGACATGTCCTAATAAGGGGCCAGCAGGTAGGTTCTGAGCGTCAAGTAGGTGGCTAAAACACAAAACAGCGAATACAATCAGTCTTTTCATCATTTATTATTACAGTTTTTAACGGAATCTTCACAAAACACTTTTACCATACGCCTTCATGTGAGAAAATACGAAGTGGATTTTTTCAGAGAGGCTTAAAAGTAGCGTCATTTTACAACAAACGTTCGTTTATATCGCGTTGTGAGTGTTTGCTTCATAAAAGTCATTATGTTTATTTATATAGGTTTTTGCAATGAGAAATATGAAACAAGTTAAATGGGTAGTTGCGGTGTTGTTAATCGCTGTATTGCCTTGGGGTGTGACATTGGCTCAAGAAACATCTTCCTCAATCAACGGTACCATCGTTGATTCATCAGGAAATGTATTATCAGGCGCCACTGTTATTGTGACTCACGAACCAACTGGTCAGGTCAAAACATTGACCACCAATGAAAGTGGTCGTTATTCTGCACGTGGTTTGCGTGTTGGAGGCCCTTACAAAGTAGAAGTCAGAAATGCTGGTTATTCGGATGCTGAAGAAGGCAACGTATTCATCAAACTTGGTGAAGATCGTTCGATTGATGCGGTATTGGTTGAAGACGCCATCGCTTTGGATACTGTGAAAGCAGTGGGTGTAGCCGCTCAGTCTGCTACATTCAACCCAGATAACATGGGTGCAGGTTCAAGCTTCTCTGAAGAGCAGTTAACCAATTTGCCAACAGTTGATCGTGACATCCAGTCATTCTTGCGTTTGGATTCAAGAATTAACATCCGTGACAATGCCCGCGGCATTTCAGTTTCTGGTGTTAACAACCGATTTAACAACATTTCTATTGATGGTGTTGGTATCGGCGATCCATTTGGTTTGGAAGCAGGTGGTTCACCTGGTTTGTCACAACCTTTCTCATTGGATACCATCGAGCAATTAAATGTTCAATTGTCTCCATATGATGTGACATTAGGTAACTTTACTGGCGCCAACATCAACGCGGTAACTAAATCGGGTACCAATGAATTTCACGGTCGTGTATCAGTGTTCTACGGTGATGAAGACATGCAAAGAGATGATGATGCTTACACCAATGAAATTTATTCATTATCAGCTGGCGGCCCAATCATAAAAGATAAATTATTCTTTTTCCTTTCTTATGAAAAAGAAGAGCAAACACGTCAAGCCAACACTTCACGCGTAGATTTGTCTGAAGCGCAACAAGTGGCTGACATTGCTAACAGTGTTTGGGGCTTTAACCCAGGTACATTGTCTTCTCCAGGTGAGCAAATCACACAGGAAGAGTCAGTTGTATTGAAATTGGATTGGAACATCAATGATTTTCACCGTGCTTCATTCAAGTACCAAGAAAGTGAAGATATTTTGCCTATTTATGCAGATTTCGGAAGCAGTGAAATTTCATTCAGTTCACACTGGTATGATAATAACTACTCAAATAAATCTTATAACTTAAACTTGTACTCAGATTGGACTGCAAACTTCTCAACTGAAGTTCGTATTTCTAACTCTGAATTTAATAAAGATCCAGGTGCCAACGTTCGTACACCAGAAGTTCGTGTGAATGTTGATTCAGGTTCTGTGTACTTTGGTACTGAACAAAACAGACACGCCAATGAGTTGAATGTGGTTACTGACAGCTTTTATGCCGCTGGTGAATACTTCATGGGCGACCACACTTTGACTTTTGGTGTGGACTGGAGAGAGCAAGACATTCATAACATATACATCCGTCACGCTTTAGGAACGTATGAATTTGCTAGTGTTGAAGATTTTGCCAATGGTATTCATGACTATTACCAAGTGAACTTGGGTGTGGATCCTTCTAACCCATACCCAGCTGCTGATTGGTCATGGAGCAACACTGCATTGTTTATTCAAGACAACTGGATGGTATCTGATCGTTTGACTTTACAATATGGTTTGCGTTTTGATAAACCTGATGTTGATCAAAAACCTCGATTCAACCAAGATTTCTATGATGCTTATGGTTTTGCCAATAACAGCGTTGTTAATGAAAGTGTGATTCAACCAAGAATTGGTTTTAATTATGACATGTCAGATGAACGCTACATGCAATTGCGTGGTGGTGTCGGTGTTTTCTCAGGTGGTATGCCTAATGTTTGGTTGTCAAATTCATACACCAATACAGGTGGTGATACTGTTAACTATACCAGTGAAGCAGGTGATGGCAATGGTGTGATTTTCACACTTGACCCTGATAACCAACCTACTTTTGATGGTTATGCACGTCAAAATGTTGATGTTTTAGATCCTGATTTTGAGTTACCAACAGTGATTAAATCTAATCTTGCTTTTGATATGGAGTTGCCTTGGTACGGTTTGGTTGGTTCTTTAGAATTGGAGTACATCAAATCTCAAAATGAAATCCATTACCAACATTTAAACTTGGGTGAGCCTACTGGTGTGTTGCCAGACGGTCGTTACTCATACTATGCTGACCCATTGACATTTTCTGGTCGTCGTGCCAATGACAACAACAGTTTTGGTGACATTCATTACTTAACCAATGCCAATGACGGTGAAACCAAACGTGCCACTGTTAGCGTGGAATTACCACAAACTGAGCATTGGTATGCCAAAGCATCTTATACATTCACTGATGCTGATGCAGTTTCAAACGGATCATCAAGTACTGCTGGATCAAACTGGGGCTATAACCCAATCATTAATCCAAATGAAGCATTGTTGGGAACTTCTGCATACCAAATTGAAAATGCATTCACCATGACATTGAATTACCAAAACATGTTCTTTGGTGACACCATTACAAACATTGGTTTGGTTTGGATTTCAACTGATGGCGAACCGTTCACCTACCGTTATGGTAATGATGTGAATGGTGATGGTAGAAATACCAATGATTTGGTTTATGTACCAATGCCTGATGAATACATCATGACAGATGCGGCTGATGCGGCTGCTTTTGAAGCTCATTTAGCGGCAACTGGCTTGGATAAATACCGTGGTCAGATTGCACCTAAAAATGCATTCAAAGCACCCAGAATTAATCAGTTTGATTTGAATGTTTCACAAGAATTGCCAGCATGGGGTCCAGTAAGAGCTTCATTGTTCTTAAACGTGAAAAACTTGGGTAACTTGTTGAACAGTGACTGGGGTCATGTTTACACTGGTTACTACAAAGGTGAATCTCCTTATTACTTAGACAGCATCACTGAAGATGGTACCTATGTGATTGATTGGAGAACGCCTTACTCACTGAGTAAACGTCCTGATTCAGATTGGCGTGCACAAGTTGGTTTCCGTTTAGATTGGTAATCAATTAAAGACAACAGTCTTTTCAAAAGGGTGGCTTTTAAAGTCACCCTTTTTTTGTGGCTGGATATAAAATAAAGGTCTGTATATTGAGAATTAATTATGGGTTTGTTTGATCTGGTTTCAGTTTTGTTGACCTTGGCGGCATTGTTTGCCTATTTTAATTACCGTTTTGTGGGCTTGCCAAATGGTATTGGTATCATGTTAATTGGCTTATTGATGTCATTGATGTTGTTGATACTCAATAAGTTAGGGTGGTTTGAAACAGAACAAATTGCTGCAGTTATATCACAAGTCGACTTTGATGAAACGGTTATGAATGGAATGTTAAGTTTTCTTTTATTCGCAGGTGCTTTACATGTCAATATCAATCGCTTGGCTGCAATGAAGGATACCATTGCGATATTAGCCACCATTGGTGTGTTGATCTCGTCAGTCATTATCAGTGTGGTTAGCTATTATATTTTTCAGCTATTTGCTATGGATATACCTTATGTATATTGTTTGGTGTTTGGTGTTTTGATTTCACCCACAGATCCAATTGCGGTGATGGGAATTTTGAAAAAAGTGGGGGCTCCAAAATCAATAGAAGTGAAAATCACAGGTGAATCCCTGTTCAATGATGGGGTTGCAGTGGTGTTGTTTATTGCGGTTATGGGGGTGGCATCAGGGCAGTCAGAAGCGAGCTTGGGCAGCATCAGTGTGTTGTTCTTACAGGAAGCTGTTGGTGGTGCTGTTTTTGGCATCATACTGGGATACATTGGATATTGGATGTTGAAATCAATTGATAATTATCAGGTTGAGATGTTGATTACGATGGCAATGGTTACGGGTGGATATTCTTTGGCACAATTCCTGCATCTGTCGGGTCCAATAGCCATCGTAATTGCAGGTTTGATGACTGGTAACCAAGGTCGCATGTTAGCGATGAGTGATGTGACACGCGATCGATTGGATAATTTTTGGGAGTTAATTGATGAAGTACTTAATGCCGTGTTGTTTTTATTGATTGGAATTGAGTTGCTGTTAATTCAGTTTCTACCAAGTTATCTATACAGTGCAGCATTGATTATACCGTTGGTGATAGCCTCACGCTTTATCAGTGTAGGTTTGCCTTTAAGCTTGTTACGATTTAAGAATACATACTCACCCCATGCCGTGAAAATACTAACCTGGGGAGGTTTGCGTGGTGGTATTTCAGTCGCATTGGTGTTGTCGTTACCGGTTAGCCCCTACAGAGAGCCGTTAATAGCTGCGACCTATGCAGTTGTGTTGTTCAGTATTTTGGTACAAGGCTTAACCGTTGGTCGAGTGGCTCAGATGGCAAACAAAAAATAAAATCAGATTAATATGAATAAGCGATGTTTAGGTGTTGCAATAAAAAAAATATATAGTAGAATATGCCATCTTGATGATGCGGGGTGGAGCAGTCTGGCAGCTCGTCGGGCTCATAACCCGAAGGTCGTAGGTTCAAATCCTGCCCCCGCAACCAATTGATTGATCGTATTATCAGGCTCCTTGTGGAGCCTTTTTTGTTGCTGAAATTCATTGATTGGTGAGGCGACAATCCTGTTTACCCTTCACCCTCAATTTCACAGTAACTTAACTGTATTTGTAAGGTATTGATGAAAGAAAAACTGTTAACAGCACTGATTTCACCTGTAATAGAAGACATGGGCTTTGTTCTTTGGGGTGTGGAATATTTGCCGCAAAAAAACAATGCTATTTTACGTGTCTATATAGACCATGAAAAGGGTATCACCGTGGATAATTGTGCCGATTGTAGTCGGGAAATTTCAGGTGTTCTAGAGGTTGAAGATCCTATCAAAGGCGCATATATTTTAGAAGTTTCATCGCCAGGTATGGATCGGGTACTATTTAACAGTGATCAGTTTAAAACTTATATAGGTGAGTTTGTAACAGTTAAACTGGCTCAAGCTGTTGATGGTGCCAGAAATATTAAGGGTGTCATTAAATCAGTTAATGAAAATTCTGTGGTGGTGGCCAATGAGGTGACTACTTATCAATTCGAAATGGGTAATGTAATGAAAGCTCGGTTGAAACCAGCCTTTGGTGGAGTTAAAAAATGAGTAGAGAAATTCTGTATGTAGCTGAAGCCTTGTCAAATGAGAAAGGCGTTAGTCGTGATGTGATTTTTGAAGCCATAGAGTTGGCATTGGCGTCAGCCACTCGTAAAAAACACATGAAAGACATGGATGTACGTGTTGATATTGACCGCACTACTGGTAAATATGACAGTTTCCGCAGATGGACTGTGGTCAGCGATGAAGACTTTGAAGCTGAAGACCGAGAAATTATATTGGAAGAAGCACAAAAAACTGACCCTGATGTTGAAATAGGTGATGTGATTGAAGAGCAAATGGAGTCGGTAGAGTTTGGCCGTATTGCAGCACAAACTGCCAAACAAGTAATTTTACAAAAAGTACGTGAAGCTGAACGTGAACAAGTGGTGGAAATGTATGAAGACCGGATTGGTGAAGTGCTTTCTGGTGTAGTTAAGCGTATAGAAAGAGGTCATGTATTTATTGATGTGGGTGGTGGTATTGAAGCCATTGTGCCACGTGAATTCAGCATCCCAAGGGAAAAGGTCAAACGAGGAGATCGTTTAAAAGGATTGTTGGTTGAAGTTAACCGATTAAATCGTGGTCCAATACTGACATTGTCGCGCAAAAGCCCTGACTTTATGATTGAATTGTTTAAAGTTGAAGTGCCAGAAATTTCGCAAGGTTTTTTAGAGATTAAAGGCGCTGCTCGAGATCCAGGTCATCGTGCAAAAATAGCTGTCTTTTCACATGATAAAAAATTAGATCCAATTGGTGCTTGTGTAGGTATGAGAGGCTCAAGAGTGATGTCAGTTGCCAATGAACTGGGTGGTGAACGTATTGATATCATTCTTTGGGATGAAAATCCTGCACAATTTATGATTAACGCCATGTCACCTGCAGAGATTGAGTCTATTGTTGTTGATGAAGAAAAAGGTTCAATAGACGTTGCAGTGAATGAAGCCCAACTGTCACAAGCCATTGGTCGTGGTGGACAAAATGTTCGTTTAGCCAGTGAGTTAACCAATTGGGAAATCAATGTATTGACCACTGAACAAGCAGAAGAAAAGAACGAAGCAGAGGCTATGGAATTTGTACGAGAGTATGAAGAAAAACTGGATGTTGATGAAGACATGGCAATCTTATTGGTGCAAGAAGGATTTTCATCAATTGAAGAAATTGCATATGTTGATGAGTCCGAGTTATTAAATATTGACGGATTTGATGAAGATTTGGTTGAAGAGTTGAGGGGAAGGGCGCGTGATGCGTTGCTGACTCAGATGATTGCCAATGAAGAAAAATTAGAAAACAAAAAACCAGCAGATGATTTGTTGGGGTTAGAATTAATGAATGATAAGTTGGCCTATGTTTTGGCTGATAAAGGTGTCAGAACCAGAGATGACTTGGCGGATTTAGCTACTGATGAATTGCTAGAATTGGTAGAGATGGATGAAGCTGTGGCTTCAGATTTAATCATGGAAGCCAGAAAACATTGGTTCGAATAAATATTAACAGGAGACTACAATGTCTGATGTAACTGTAAAACAATTAGCTGGTGTACTAGGAATCACCTCAGAAAAATTGATGGAACAACTGGCCAGTGCTGGAATTCCTGCTCAATCTGAAGAGGAAGCCATCAGTAATGAATCCAAAGTTAAGCTATTGGAATTCTTACGGGGTTCACATGGTAAAGATAAAAAGAATTTAGCACCACGTAAAAAGGTCGTTTTAAAAAGAAAGTCTAAGGAAGTGTTGCGAGTTTCAAGCAGTGGTGCTGGCATCGCGAAAACGAAGAACATCAACATTGAAGTCAAGAAAAAGAAAGTTGCTATGGGTCCCAGCCAATCAGAAATGGCTGAGATTGAAAAAGAGCGATTGGCTGCACAACGTGCTTTAGATGAACGTAAATTACAGCTTGAAGCAGAAGAAGCGGCAAAACGTGAAGCTGAAGAAAAAATCAAAAACATGCAGCAAGAAGATCAACAAAAAGCTGCAGAAATATTAGCGAAGGAAGAGCAAGAGCGTTTGGCATTGGAAGCAGAACAAGAAGAAATTCGAAAACAAGAAGAAGCTCAACAAAAACTCGCTGATGAGCAAGCCAGGTTAGAAAAATTAAAAGCTGAAAATGAAAGCAAAGAGGCCGCTAAGAAAAAGCGTCACGAAGAACTGGTTAATCAACAAGTTCAAAAAGCCATTACTGAGCGTGCCAACAAGAAAAAAGAAAAGAGCAACCAAGCAGCTGGTAAATTTAAACAAGCGCCTGACAACAATAAAACCAGATATGGTCGAAAACAACTTCATGTACAGGCCGGTCATCAAAAAAATGACAGAAGAACCCATAAAAACATGCCACAAACTAAAGGTGAACATGGGTTTCAATTACCTGCAGCTCCGGTAGTTAAAACAGTTGCTGTTCCGGAAAACATCACTGTTTCAGATTTAGCTAAAGAGTTGTCAATTAAAGCAGCTGATGTGATTAAAGTTTTGATGAATATGGGTATGATGGTTACCATCAACCAACCATTGGATCAGGACACTGCCATACTGGTGGTAGAAGAGTTGGGTCACAAAGCTGAAGAAGCGGTTGTTCAAACCAAAGCAGACATACTTAAAGAAGAATCAGAAAAAGGCATTGATGCGGATAATGCCGAAATCAGACCGCCCGTTGTGACAGTCATGGGTCATGTTGATCATGGTAAAACTTCCTTGTTGGATTACATCAGAAATACCAAAGTAACTGATAAGGAAGCTGGTGGTATTACACAGCACATTGGTGCATATCATGTTAAAACAGATAAAGGTGTGATTTCATTTATTGATACACCAGGTCATGCTGCATTTACCGCCATGCGTGCTCGTGGGGCTCAAGTTACAGATATTGTCATATTGGTTGTTGCGGCCAATGATGGTGTAATGCCACAAACTAAGGAAGGCATTCAACATGCCAAAGCAGCAGGTGTACCAATTATCGTTGCAGTTAATAAGATTGACTTAGAAGAAGCCAATGTGGATAAAGTGAAACAAGATTTAGCTGCTCATGAAGTCATTCCTGAAGATTGGGGTGGTGATGTACAGTTTATTGAGGTTTCTGCTAAAACTGGTCAAGGAATTGATCAGCTGTTAGATGCCATATCACTGCAAGCTGAATTAATGGAACTCAAAGCGGTTAAAGACTCAGATGCTTCAGGTATAGTTGTTGAATCGTCATTGGATAAAGGTCGTGGACCTGTGGCAACTGTATTGGTTAAAAGTGGTACTTTGAAGAAAGGTGACATGATTCTATGTGGCGAGCAATTTGGTCGCATCAGAAGTTTAATTGATGAAAATGGTAAAGAAATAAAAACAGCGGGTCCTTCAATTCCTGCTGTGGTATTGGGGCTGTCAGGTGTACCTATTGCTGGTGATGAGTTCTTGGTAGTTAAAAATAAAAAACATGCACGTGAAGCGGCTCAAGAACACCATGAGCGAGAACGTGAAACCCGATTGAAACGACAACAAGCTGCTAAACTTGAGAACTTAATGTCTCAAATGGGTAAAGAAGCGAAATTAACTGTCAATATTTTAGTTAAAGCAGATGTACAAGGTTCTGTTGAAGCATTGCGTGAATCATTAGAAAATATATCTAATGACGATGTCGATGTGAAGGTTATATCAGCAGGCGTAGGTGGTATCACCAATGCTGATGCTCAGTTAGCAGCGGCTTCTAATGCCATTATTATTGGATTCAATGTTCGTGCGGATAAAGTGGCTCGAGAATTTATTAAAGAAAGTGATTTAGATTTGCATTACTTCAGCATCATTTATGAGGCAATTGATCAGGTTAAAAGATCAGTGACTGGAATACTGGGTACAGAAATTAAAGAAGAAATTATTGGTGTTGCTGATGTTCGAGATGTGTTCAGGTCATCAAAATTTGGTACCATTGCGGGATGTTTGGTTTCAGAAGGTGTTGTCAGAAAAGACAATCCAATTCGAGTATTGCGAGACAATGTGGTCATTTTTGAAGGTGAATTGGAGTCTTTACGTCGTCACAAAGATGATGTTAAAGAGGTCAAATCGGGTACTGAGTGTGGTATTGGTGTGAGTCAATATAATGATGTACAACCAGGTGATCAAATTGAATGTTATGAACGTACAGAAGTTCAAAGAACCTTGGATTGATAACGTATGGGGCACAGAGATTTTAAAAGAAGTGATCGAGTAGCGGCTCATTTGAGACGTTGCTTGGCAACGGCTATTCAACAGAATTTGCCGGATGAAGACACTTCTTTTATTGCTATATCAGATGTTGAAGTCACTCGTGATTTATCGGTAGCTACGGTCTATATCAATACATTGGATCCAAGCCAAGAAAAGCTTGCTTTACAAACATTGCGTTTGAATGAAAAGCCTCTAAGAAAAATAATGGCAAGTCAGTTGAATACCAGGAAAGTTCCAGAATTGCGTTTTAAATATGATTCATCATTGGAATATGGTCGTAAATTAGAAACACTTATTCAACAAGCTCGAGCAACAGACCCTAATCTACCAGACGAACAAGAATAGTATTTGTTGATGTCAAAGCATGAGTCAGCCAAACGTAAATATCCAGATTTACATGGCATCATTTTATTAAATAAGCCCAAAGGCATCAGTTCTAATTTGGCATTACAAAAACTCAGGCACTTGGTTAAAGCTAAAAAAGCCGGTCACACCGGAAACTTAGACCCCATGGCTACAGGTTTGTTACCATGTTGTTTTGGCGATGCCACCAAAGTAGCCGATTTACTTATTAATTCAGATAAAACTTACCGGGCACGTTGTGTTTTTGGTAGCCAGACTGACACGGGTGATGCGACAGGAACGGTGGTCGCTACTTGTGAGAAAACATCATTTTTAGATGAAGAAATCAAACAGGCATGTGAGAAATTGAGTGGTGACATAGAGCAAGTACCTCCCATGTATTCTGCATTACATCATAAAGGTCAAAGACTGTATGATTTGGCAAGAAAAGGCATCACAGTTGATCGGCCATCTCGACCAGTAACAATTCACCAATTTAAATTACTGGATAACACCACAGAATATGTTGATTTTGAAATAAAAGTTTCCAAGGGCACTTATATTCGAACTTTGTTAGAAGATTTGGCCATTGAACTAGGTACAGTCGCTCACATGTCAGCCCTGCATCGGATTCAAACTGGAATTTTTAATGCAGATAACATGTATACTTTGGAACAGCTTTCCAGTAGAGAGCTCCTTGGTGATGTTCTGATGCCTTTGGAATGTGCTTTGATTGAGTACCCAGCGATACAGTTAGATGAGTCGACCACTCAACAGATGATTCATGGAAAAAAAATAGCATATGATACTGAACATGGTGTTTATCGATTGTATGATTGGCAACATAAATTCCTTGGATTAGGAGAGGTTGCCCACTCCCAACTCAAAGTTAAAAAATTATTTTTCAAGTCATATACTGAATCAAAAAGTTGATATTTGATTTACACACGTGTTGTGAGTATCCGTGTTTTTATGAAAAATAAAATGACATCTTTATAACTCGACCATGGCAGAGGGCTTTTGAATTTATCAATATGATGATTGATTTAACATGAGAAAAGTGAATCATTTTAATGCCTTTTATGAGTGAAAATAATCACGCTTTATCTTGAGTTTACATGGTTGAACCATTAGAATACGCCCACCTCTGAGCTGTACGACAAGTCTGACGGCAGTTCGGTATTATTAATTGGGTCATATGAATTTAAGACCCCTTCAACGAGAGCGAATATGATTACTGTTGAACAAAGACAAGAAATTATTAAAGAATACCAAACTGGTGACAAAGACACCGGTTCTCCTGAAGTGCAAGTGGCTTTATTAACAGCCCGCATCAGTAACTTAACTGAGCATTTCAAAACACATAAAAAAGACAAGCATTCAAGACGCGGTTTGATTCACCTCATTAACCAACGTCGTAAATTGCTGGCTTATACCAAGCGTAAAGACAGTGCGAGATATCAAAATCTCATTCAGCGTTTAGGTTTAAGAAGATAAGCCTCATAAAAACCCGCAATTGCGGGTTTTTTATTGTCATCATTTAAGTCATTTTCAAGGGAAAATGATTGTAGGTAAGTAAGAAAATAACAGGTTGAAACATCGGCCAGGAAATAAAAGTGAATAAAAATATTAAACAATTCCAGTATGGAAAACACACCGTTACATTAGAAACAGGTCAAATTGCAAGACAAGCCACTGGTGCAGTTAAAGTCACCATGGATGACACTGTTCTTTTGGTTACTGTGGTTGGTAAGAAAGAGGCCAACCCTGACCAAGGATTTTTTCCATTAACGGTTAATTATCAAGAAAAGTTTTACGCAGCTGGCGCCATTCCTGGCGGCTTTTTCAAACGAGAAGGCAGACCAACCGAAAAAGAAACATTAATTTGTCGATTGATTGATAGACCCATCAGACCCTTGTTCCCAGAAGGCTTCAAAAATGAAGTACAAGTCATTGCTACTGTGATGTCATTCAGTAAAGAAATTGATGCTGATATACCCGCATTATTGGGAGCATCTGCTGCATTGGCAATTTCTGGTATTCCATTCAGTGGTCCCATAGGTGCAGCTCGAATTGGTTACTCTGATGGTGAATATATATTAAACCCATCTTTAGAACAATTAACTACATCAAGATTGGACTTGGTTGTTGCTGGTACTGATCAAGCTGTATTGATGGTTGAGTCTGAAGCAGATTTACTCAGTGAAGAAGTGATGTTAGGTGCTGTCAACTATGGACATGAGCAAATGCAAGTGGCTATCGAAGCCATCAAAGAATTTGCTGCCGAATTTGGCAAACCTAAGTGGGAGTGGGAAGCGCCAGCGATTAATGAAGCCTTATTGGCTGACATTGATAAAAACTTTGGTTCTAAGATTGAAGCTGCTTTTGCTAATCAAGAAAAAGAGTTACGTTATGCTGCTTTGGCTGAAATGAGAACAGAAGTGATGGCTCATTTTTGTCCTGAAGGTGAAGAGCATGGCAATGATCCCAAAGAAGTTTCAGCGTTGGTTAGCAAATTAGAGAAACAACATGTACGTGGTAAAATCATTTCAGGTGCACCACGCATAGACGGACGTGACCCTACTCAAGTTCGCCCCATTTCAGTAGAAGTGGGTATTTTACCTCGAGCGCATGGTTCAGCATTGTTTACTCGTGGTGAAACACAAGCGATTGTTGCCACAACTCTGGGTACTGGCCGTGATGCTCAGTTGATTGATGGTATCGAAGGTGAAACTAAAGATGATTTCATGTTGCACTATAACTTCCCACCATTCTGTGTGGGCGAAGCAGGTTTCATGAGTGGTCCCAAACGACGTGAAATTGGCCATGGTCGATTGGCTAAACGTGGTTTAATGGCAGTGGTTCCAAGTGAAGAAGAATTCCCATATGTGAAACGAGTGGTTTCTGAAATCACTGAATCCAATGGTTCGAGTTCTATGGCATCAGTATGTGGTTCATCATTGTCAATGATGGATGCTGGTGTGCCACTAAAAGCACCGGTTGCTGGTATTGCCATGGGATTAATTAAAGAAGAAGATGGTTTTGCTGTTTTGTCTGATATTTTAGGTGATGAAGATCATTTGGGCGATATGGACTTTAAAGTGGCTGGTACAGAAGATGGTATTACCGCTTTACAAATGGACATTAAAATAGAAGGCATTACTCGTGAAATCATGGAAATTGCTTTGAAACAAGCAACAGAAGGTAGAAACTTTATTTTGGGCGAGATGAATAAGGTCATATCCTCTGGTCGTACTGAAATGTCTGCATATGCACCACGATTAGAAACTATTAAAGTTAACCCGGATAAGATTCGTGACATCATTGGTAAAGGTGGTGCGACAATTCGTGCTTTAACTGAAGAAACCAATACCACTATCGACATCAATGATGATGGCACTGTAACCATTGCCTCAATTAATCGAGAAGATGGCGATTTGGCCAAGAAACGCATTGAAGACCTCACAGCAGAAGTTGAAGTGGGTGCGGTTTATGAAGGTAAAGTGGTTAAAATTATGGACTTTGGCGCTTTTGTTAATTTATTACCAGGTCAAGATGGCATGGTGCATATTTCAGAGATTTGTCATGAACGTGTGGCTAAAGTTACTGATAAAATTAAAGAAGGCGAAACAGTTAAAGTTAAAGTATTGGAAGTCGATAAACAAGGTCGTGTGCGTTTGTCTATGAAAGCATTGGAAGAAAAACCTGAATAATTAAGTTTATTTTAAGGCAATAAAAACACCCGCTTTCAAAGCGGGTTTTTTTTATAGAAAATTCAGCTTTGTGACTGAAATTCTTTGTGAAATCATTCCAACCAGGTTCTCTGCTTTCTTTTTAAGGATATTGGCTTAAATATTTTTAACAGTCGTTGGTATCTGCCGGTAGTTACCTGATACCATTAACAGATTGTGTTGTATTATTGATATAATGAACATTTTATATTGTTTGAGTTAAATGAATCCAAAAGTCGTTGTATTCACCCCTTTAAGAATAGCTTTGATGTTTACTGTAGTATTGTCAAACGTACTAGCAATCATTAGTTATATCGCTAAAGAACAACCTTGGTCTGAGGCCTTAAGTGTTTTTTCTGTGGTCTTTATCATGTTGTTTGTATTTGTTATTTTACTTGAATTTGTCTGGTTACATCACAGAGCAAAAGCGATTGATGATCCAGCCATTAAGTCCAAGTATAAGATGGCTAAAATTATATATGGCGTGTTGTTCGTTATTGGTTTCTTTATTACGTATGTGGTGTTGGCAATTTAGTCAATATCAGTCTGTATTGATAGATTTAACAAAGATTATGAGTTAATTCGAAGTGCTTGGTTTAGAATTGTTTATTTATTGTGGATATTGTAATGAAACTACTCATAGCTATAACTGTGATTGTACTATTAACAGCATGTGCAACCAGCCCCACAGGTCGCAGTCAATTGATATTGATTGGAGACCAACAAATGAATCAAATGGGAATTACATCATTTGACGAACTGAAAACTTCACAAAAAATATCTACTAACCGTAAGCAAAAACAATACATTGAGTGCGTTTCATTTGCCATCATCAATGCTTTACCTGATCAATGGCGTGATAACCAATGGGAAGTGGTGGTCTTTGAAGATGATTCTGCCAATGCATTTGCATTACCGGGAGGAAAAATCGGTGTCCATACAGGATTGTTAAAAGTGGCACAAACACAGTCTCAATTAGCAGCTGTTCTGGGTCATGAGGTGGCACATGTATTAGCACGCCATGGTGCCGAACGGGTGTCATTACAGATGGCGGCACAAACAGGCTTACAAGTGGCAGATGTTTTGAGTCAACAAAAAATAGAAGGCTCAACGGGGCGTCAATTGTTAATGGCAGGTTTGGGATTGGGCGCCCAAGTGGGTGTGATGCTCCCATTTTCTCGTGAGCATGAAAATGAAGCCGATCGTTTTGGCTTGAACTTGATGGCTGCGGCCGGGTTTAATCCAGTTGAAAGTGTACAATTATGGAAAAACATGGCGCAAGCCTCATCGGGCAGCAGACCCCCTGAGTTTTTGTCCACTCATCCGGAACCTGAGAATAGAATCATTAAACTTTCATCATACATGGATTATGCCATTGAAATCCAACAGCAAGCCAGACGCAATGGTTTAAATCCTCAATGTGTTTTGTAAGGTGTTTTCTAAAATTTAAAACCTTAGTTGAATCATGTTCAATTAAGGTTTTAACGATTTAATTTGATTTATGTGTTTCAATTTTCGAAGCGTTTTGTTGATGAATGCTGTTTGTACTGAGGGTTCATTCAACCAAATTTCTTGTGGTTGAGACATTAAGTCATCAGCAGTATTTATCATATCAATGACATTAACCTGTTTTTCAAATGACTGCTTAAAATAGCTGGCATTGATTAATTGGTTCTTACCGTTAAGGCTGGCTCTGATGTTTTCATTTGATGTATATGTTGATGGAAACAATCCAGTGACCATGTAATGAAGTAATCTCCTTTGATTTAAGAAGTCAAATATCGCTTTTGAAAGGGCCGAGTCATTTATTCTTGATGGGTTACTGGTGATGAGTTTGCGATAAACCTGCTGTTGAAGCAGATTAACATGTTTTAAAAATGCATCATTAAGTTTGGTTTTGACACCATTCATTTCATCGATAAGTTGACGTTGGTTGGTATCTGTTTTGAGGTTGGCTAACCAAGTATCCCAATTACTTTTAATGACAGCATTGATGTCAATTTTTTGCGCAGTTAAAAATGTTAGTCTGTTGGGTAACAAACCAAAAGTGCCTCGATCCAATGTGGTATTTATCTGTTTGCCAATGATGCTGAGCGGACAGGTCATGTCTAATGTTTCTTGGTTATTCTCGCCAAACAGATAAATGTGACTTTGTTGACTGGATAATTCTTGGGTGAACACTTTGGTTTGATTATACATGCCATTGAGTTGAAGACTCAATTGGCCGCTAAAGTTGGTGATTTTGTTGTTGTCCAAATGGGTGGGAACAGTTTGGCGGTTTTTCCAGCCTACTTGGTCATAGCATATTTCAAGTTGACCCAGTCCAAATTGAGTGGCCAGTCTCAGGTGATTAGGAAACAGCGCAATTAAATCGGAATTTGGTTTAAGCTCAATAAATGCGCCACAGCTCTGTTTGATATCACAAGGTTTAATCAACATGTCTTTTGGAATATGATTAGATTCTTGCTCAATTGAACCAAACAAGTTGATGTCATTATTGGGGCTGAGTTCATTTTTGCTATAGATGTCAATATGTTTATATATTTCTTGTTTTAAACGCAACCACTTGGATTGTAGGTTAATGAATTGTTGCTGTAATGGTTGTGCTTGTTCTAAGCAAGCGGGGTATTGGTTAATTGATTCGCCTGTTTTTATAATGGCATCAATTTCTGCTGATTTGTTATAAGCTGCGAACATGCCAGGCCATCGGTCGTGAAACCATATCATGGATTCAGCGGCCATCAACCATTCAAATACATTAGCATGCGTATTTAGTTGTTGTTGACAACTTTCCTCAGTTACGGCTTTCATAGTGAGGATGTTTATCACTTGAACACTGGGAACTTCAAGCGCACGGTGGAGGCTGGTGGCATTATCGATACTGAGTGAATTACCTGCAAAGCTAGGTTCTTTGGATACAACGGTGGCCCAATGATGAAATTCATTAACACAGCTTTCGAATTGGTTGTTGTCGATGGGTAAGTTGGGCTCTGGAGATTCGCTGACACTTAAGTTTAAACACACCTCTAAATTTTCTTGGACCTCTTGTCTGATGGGATGGGTCATGTAAGATGTGGGGTCTTTTATGTGTAGTATCAGGGAAAATATTTGTTGGTTAAGAGATGAATTAAAGTGGTCTGGGTTTTTAAATTTTAGTGGTAGCTCTTTGAAAATACTTTCGAGTAAGGTATGAATTCGCAGGTCAATTTGATCGATGTTATTTGTCAGGGTGGTCCAATTTTGTTGGGCATCTTTAATGAGATCTGCAAATAATTTTTGTTCGTCTGCCGTTAATAAAGTTGGGCTTAACTCTATCAGTTGATAAATTTCAATCCAATCATAAGCGTAGGCAAGATAATGTTGATATTTAAAATGATGCTTTTGTCTAAGCAAGGCAATCGATAAATCATCAAAATAATCAATTTTGGGTGAAATCTTTGAAGTGGCTTTGATTAAGTCAAAGTTTTTATTGCTTAGTTGTCTTAAAACCAGAGGTAACGCATCTGTGGAGTTGGTAGGTGGTGTTTTGCTTTCAAGTTCAGCATCTGGCCATACCAGCCAAGTGGCTAAAAGTTGTGGCTGGGATTGCAGAATTTGTTGCCAGAAATAGGAAAGATTGAGCCATACTTGAAACACCTGATCTGGAGAGAGTCCATCTTTGGTTTCGGGGAGTTGGGGTGGGGTTTTTAAATCATTTAGACGCCACCTATTTAAGGTCATACCATTGGTGTGAGCAATCAGTGTTTGTGCCATGAGGGCATGGGTATTGATTGTATTAAACTGATGATACTCAAAGACTTCTGTTGTGAGGGCTTGTAGCCATTGTTGTTGTAGTTGTTCAGTCGAGGCAAACGAATGAGACAGCCCCCATGCCATTTGTGTGAGGTAGGTGGCTTTAACTAAGCCATAATGGTTACGAAGGTGAGAAACAATGGATTGTGCACTAGGTAAAGTCAATTCAAGTTGAGTCCCTTCGTCTTTTTCAGCTAAAAGAGAGTCTGCATTGAAAAGCAAAGCCAACAGTAAAATAAGTTTTTTCATGATTCTTATTGTATCAAAATGCTGATGTAGCCAGTGATGAAATTATATTATCGGTAAGGTTCATATGGTGATTTAAAATAGATAAATAAGCTTATCAATAATGAACCGATTGAAAATGTTAATAAAGCACGCCAGAAGTTATCCATTGATTTAATAATCTGAATGTCATTAACGAATATGGTTTCACAAGCACCATTACCCGTATCAGTTCTCACAATACTGGTGCCTCGAAACCCACCTATTGGACCTTTGTAATGAGATAACCAACCTTTGATGTTGATTTGGTCACCAATTTTGACATCTGAAATGATTGTTCTGACAGTGCTGTCAGTAGCAAGTAAATGGTTATTTGAAAGTTGATTGTGATTAAATGATTGCCAGGCCTGTTGGTTATGGGAGCTGTATCTACATGTGAATTGAGCATTACTGAACTTAAACTCTCTGAGTAATTCAGGGTTGGCAGCATCTCCCCAAACGACACAGAAGTCGGCTACATTTAAGTGATCTTTAGTCAATGCATGTAACATTTGGCCATTTTCTGAATCATGTAATCGATAGGAAACCACGATTCCATTGAGCTCGTAGTCATATTTAGGTATGACTTCAAATGTTTCTTCGTTAAATACTGTGGTAAAAGCGGGTTGATCAATGGCGATTTGTAAGGGTTCCTGTATGTTTGTGGCATGTAAGTTAATATCGTCAGAAAATGTATTCCTTTTACTGAATGCAATAAGCAATAAAATCAAACTGAGGATTGAGGTGATACCAGAAAATTTAGCCATGTTTGAATTATACCGTTCTTGCATTTAACAGATGATGTTTTACTGCTAAAATCATTGAGGAAAGTGTTTTTAATCAAACTGTTTAGCGTGGTTATGACCGACAGGAGTGATATAATATCAGATTGAATTAAATAACATCAATATTCAGTGGGCAATGCCCTCGCAATATTAATTACAGCAACGACTCCATAAACCATGAAAAACCTAAAAATCATCACCACCGGTGGCACCATAGATAAGTTATATTTTGATGACTTAAGTGATTATCAAATAGGTAAACCCATCATTGGTGAGCTTTTAAATACTTACCATGTTGGTTTTGATTTTGAAGTGGTGCCTTTATTGAAAAAAGACTCAATATATATCACTGATGAAGATCGTGAACTGATAAAACAAGTCATTGAAAAAGCGGATGAGTCCCACTTTTTAATAACCCATGGTACTGATACCATGGTTGACACCGCTCGATATTTGCAAGACATTAAAGACAAAACCATTGTGCTCACTGGTGCTTTAACTCCCGCTCGCTTCAATGCCACCGATGCCATTTTTAATATAGGCTGTGCTGTGGCAGCTGTTCAAACGCAACCCACTGGTGTTTGGGTCATTATGAATGGCTTGGTTTGGGATCCTGAACATGTCAGAAAAAACCGTAAAGCCAATCGTTTTGAAGGAGTTTGAATCCATGTCAACAATATTCAGAGTGCATCCAGACAATCCCCAACCCCGTTCAATTAAAGCGGCCATTGAAAACCTTAAAAAAGGTGGTTTGATTATTTATCCAACCAGTTCAGGGTATGCCATTGGTTGGAGCATTGAGAACCTAAAAGCACCCAAGGTTGTGGCCATGATTAAGGAAATTGATGCGCAGCATCACTATGCCATGATGTGTGTATCAATTTCTCAAATGACTGAATTTGTTTTGGTTGATAATGTGGCTTTCCGTCTAATTAAACAACATACACCAGGGCCTTATACTTTTATCATGGAAGCCACGCGCAGAGTACCTAAAAAATTACAGCAACAAAAAAGAAAAACCATCGGTATCAGAATTGATGAGCATCCTGTTGTAATGGCTTTATTGGAAGAGCTGGGCGAACCAATGATGACTTCAACACTTGAGTTTCCAGGTATTGATATGTATGAATTGGATGTCAATGACATTGAAATGAAGGTTGGTAAACTGGTCAGTGCCATCATCTATTCAGGTTATTGTGCACAAGAACCTTCTACAGTTGTTGATTTATCAAATGGAGAAGTTGACATCATTAGACAAGGAAAAGGTGTAATTGATTTTGTCTGATACTGATAGCAACAAGACAGTTATGCAATCAGAGATGCCATTTGCTATGGTTGAAGGTCGGCCTTTAACTGTGATGCCTACTGACCTTTATATTCCACCGGATGCTTTGGAGGTCATATTAGAAGCTTTTGAAGGACCTTTGGATTTGTTGTTGTATTTAATTAGACGTCAGAATCTTGATATATTAGACATTCCTATTTTTGAAATTACCAAACAATATGTTCAATACATTGAATTGATGCACCATTTGAATTTTGAATTGGCAGCCGAATACCTGGTAATGGCTGCGATGTTGGCTGAAATTAAATCCAGAATGTTGTTACCGAAACCGAGTTCAGATGAAGAGCAAGAAGATGACCCAAGGGCTGAATTGATCAGACGTTTACAGGAATATGAACGTTTCAAACAAGCCGCTGAAGACATAGATGGTTTACCTCGAGTTGATCGGGATGTGTTTGTAGCAAAAGTGTATTTAGATAAACAGCAAGACAATGAGGTTGTACTTGAAGTTGATATCAAGGACCTGTTGATGGCTTTTAAAGAAGTCATGGCACGTGCCGACCTCAAGGTTTCTCATGAAGTTGAACGAGAAGTTTTGTCTGTACGTGATCGCATGACATTGGTATTGGATCGCTTATTTCAGCACAAGACCATTAGCTTCAGGTCTTTATTTACCAAAGAAGAGGGGCGACAAGGTGCCTTGGTTTCATTTTTGGCTGTGTTAGAATTGCTCAAGGCGCAATCATTAGAGTTGGTTCAAAACAAACCATTTGGCGAAATTTATATTCAAGCAGCTGGGTAATTATCATGGAACTTAAAGAGCTAAAAAACACAGTTGAAGCCGCTTTGCTGGCTTTCGATGAGCCTTTGGCCATCAAAGATTTAATGCAGTTGTTTCCTGAGCAAGAAATCACCAGCAATGACATCAATTTGGTGCTTAATGAACTCGAAAATGAATACCAAGATCGAGGTATTGAATTAAAACGCTTATCTAAAGGTTATCGATTACAAACAAGAGAGAAGGTACAACCTTGGTTACAAAATTTGCAGCAACAAAAACCTAAAAAGTTGTCAAGAGCCTTGTTGGAAACCTTGGCATTAATTGCCTACCGTCAACCCATTACTCGGGGTGAGATTGAAGACATTAGAGGAGTGGCTGTTTCCAGTAAAATCATTCATTACATGATGGATCGTGATTGGATCAGAATACTGGGGTATCGTGATGTTCCTGGTAAACCAGCCATGCTGGGGACCAGTAAGGCATTTTTAGATTATTTTAATCTCAGCTCATTACAAGATTTACCCAGTTTGGCAGAGATTAAAGACATAGAAACATTAGAACAAGAATTGGTTTTCAATGAACTTAACAACCAAGCTGATAAAAATCAAACAGAAGAATTAAATGAAAATTGAAGAAACTTTGTCAACACCCACAGAAAGAATCCAAAAAACTTTGGCACGTTGTGGGTTGGGCTCTCGAAGGCAAATCGAAGAAGCCATTAAGCTGGGACAAATCAGCATAAATAGAGCCCCTGTAACCTTGGGGCAGAAGCTAGAAATTGGCGATAAAATTTTGTGGAAAAACCGAGCATGGGTGGTTGAATCTGAAAGTGTTTTACCACGTGTATTGATGTACAATAAGCCTTTGGGTCAAGTTACAACGCGCAAAGATGAAAAAGGCAGGCCCACGGTGTTTGACCACTTGCCACGAATTAAAGGTCAAAAATGGTTGAATATTGGTCGACTTGATATCAATACCACCGGATTGTTGTTGTTTACAACTGATGGTGATTTGGCCAACCATATCATGCATCCCAGTGCTAATATTGATAGAGAATATGCTTGCCGTATTTTTGGAGAAGTCACTGAAGACATGATTAAAAATTTATTGAAAGGTGTTGAGCTTGAAGATGGCACAGCACGATTTTCAGATATTCAGGAAGCAGGTGGTGAAGAAAAAGGAGCCAATAGTTGGTTTCATGTGGCTATTATGGAAGGTAAAAATCGAGAGGTCAGACGCCTTTGGGAATCGCAAGGCGTACAGGTCAATCGATTAAAGAGGGTCCGATATGGTGGCGTGTTCTTACCTAAAAGTTTACGATTAGGTAAACACAGAGAGTTAAATGAAAAAGAACTCAATGTGTTGTTTAAGGACACCAAATATGAACCTTCTGCACAAACCTTGGTGGTTAAATCATTGAAAAAAGGCAGGCATTGATTACCATTTAAAGGGTGGTTTTTTGCGCCAATATTGAATCAATAAAAATCCGGTTAAGGCACCACCTAAGTGTGCAATATGAGCGATGCCATCATTTCCAGGTCTGATGCTGCTTACCAAAGCTATACCAGCAAATATGAGCACAAAATATTTTGCTTTCATAGGAATTGGTGGCAAGATTAATTGAATGGTGTGATTAGGCCACATCATTCCAAAAGCGACCAATAAACCATATACAGCGCCTGAAATACCTATGGCGCCGACATCACTTAATAAGGCATTGGCCAAACCTGAGCCAATGATACATACCACTAAATAGATGGCGTATTTTTTTTCACCCCAATAATGTTCTATTTGTGAACCAAACATCCAAATGGCAAAACCATTAAAAAACAGGTGCATTAAATTACCATGCAATAATGCATAAGTAAGTAATTGCCAAGGATAAAAATTATGCGAATCAATCGGATACAAGACAAAATACTTGGCCATAAAATAGCCGCCTGTTTGTCCCAGTATTTGTTGGGCTATAAACATAACAACAATGGCAATTAAGACATTTCGCGTCACAGGTGGTATTGAGTTTAATGGATTATTGCTTCTTTGCATCGGGTATATAAAAACCTTTTAGTAGAGCTGGTAATTTGAGGCCATCCTGAGCAATTTCAAGATTAAAGTGTGCTACACAGGCTGGCTGGAAATGAAAACTTTGTTGTGGTAATAAATGTTGAGCCAATAAGGACATGGTTGGGTTGTGACCAACTAAAATTAAATTATCAACTTGTTGGTTTGTGACAATGGCATCACACCATTCACCAATACGCGCAGTGTAAAATTTTTCATCTGAAAATAGTTGGCAGTCCATTAATTTATTTTGAATAATGGAGGCTGTTGATAACGTTCTTTGTGCATCAGAACTCACAATCAATCGAGTTTTGTTTTTAAGCTTGTCATAAATATAATGCGCACTGAGATTGGCTTGTTGGGACCCTAATTCTGACAAACACCGTTGGTGATCTGTTGTGGCGTGAAAGGGTGAGTGACCATGCCTGACGATAAATAATTCCATCAAATATTGCTCAACTGATTGGCTCTGTCTTTGAATTTTTGTTTGATTTGATCAGCAGATAAATCGTCGGGTAGATTGGCAATATACTCAGAAAGAAGTAACAGTTTGTCACTGTTTGCTGTCTTGTGTGACTGGAACAAGTCTTTGGTGATTTGTGCATGGAAGGCTTGTTGATCAAAAAAGTAGATTTTCTGTTGTTGGCTAAAGAATTGATGAGCTGATAATTGTGTGTTTTGGTGAGAAATTAACTCATCAAATATATGTATGGCAGAAGCGGCAAATTGATCAATAGGTAAGCAGACATTGGCGGTATCAAGGTCACAGGCTAATAATACCAATTCGTTGTCATCGGTGTTGGTTAATTCGAGTTGAGTGAGCAAATGTTTGGCTAAATTACCTTGGAAAAAGTTTTTACTTCTTTTTCCACCTGAGCCAAATGTGCTGCCTTCAATCATGGTTTTTAACAACAACAAATGATGTTCAGTCCATAACTCACTGATACCTATCAACTTAATAATTCTGATTGCTTCCTCAAAACTAGCCATTTCATTGGCGCCAACTAATGAGTTGTCAGACGATGGTTTTTGTGCTTCTGCTTGACGTAAATCATGACAGGCTGAAAACATACTCAACAAAGCCATGCCTTCTTTAGATATGTGGCCTTGAGCGTGTTCTGAACAGTAAATCACCCTAAGTAACAGGTCATTAATGTGTCTTTCGTTGTGATAACTTCGGGGTGATTGGCTGAGCGTTCCATTTCTCAATGCCATTCTTGCATAAGCAACCACCATGCATTGTTGCAGGTTTTCACGCCATCGTTGTTGGGCAAATGCCTCATGGCTCCATCTGAGCCAATGGTTCAATTTCGGGTGATCATTTGGCAACTGTCTTAAGCATTCAGTGGCTTGACTGTATGAATTAATCGATTGTTCTGTTTGATCTGTTGCTGAAACCATGTTGAGATTATACATTCACCCCATGTAAAGATTTTTTAGTTTAACATAATGGTTGGCTGAATATTCTAAAGATTCTTTTTCAGTTTGGCTTAACTCTCTGATTTTTTTAGCTGGATTTCCTACCCAAAGCTCGCCTGTTTGAACCACTTTGCCTGGCGGTAATACGCTGCCAGCCCCTAACATACTGTGGTGCTGCATTTGTGCTTTATCTAAAACGGTAGCCCCCATGCCAACAAGACAATAGTTGCCAATGGTACAAGCATGTAAAATGACGCCATGTCCTACAGTGACTCCTTTACCAATGGTCAGCGGACCACCTTCAGGGTTGTGTTCACTTTTATGGGTAACATGAAGGATGCTGCCATCTTGAATGTTACTGGCGCTGCCAATTTGAATGCTATTGACATCACCTCTGATGACAGTCATGGGCCATATTGAAGCATCTTTATCAATGTGTACTGATCCGATGATGACGGCAGTTTCATCTATATAAGCTGATGCATCAATAGTTGGTGTTTTTTGATTGAACGGTCTGATGGTCATGATAAAAAAGCGCCTCATTGAGTGAGGCGCTTGTATTGGGGTTCAATTAATACTTAATGGAAAAGTCTGTTACAAAGCCCTTATCGGTAAAGCTTAAAGTAGCATCTTGTTTTTTCCAATACAGCATACTGAGTGTCAGCTCTTTTTGTAACTGTAACTCTTCTTTAACTTGCTCTGGCATGTTGGGCATGTCAGCCATTGAAAAGATTTGCTCTAAAAGGCTTTTGTATCCTTCTACATTGGCTGAAAACGACATCAACACATTGCTACCTTCATCCATTACTTTTGTACTTAAATCACCCCCACCTTCGTGACCCATAGAAAATCCTATGGTATCAGATGAAATGGCTGCATACAGGTTTTTAATGTCAACAGGAATGTCCTTGCCACTGATCATTGGCATTTTGTCAGCCAATGTAATCAAGGAACCATCTGTTTTGATTTCAACGCCTTGTAATTGTGGAATCATCATTTGTGCCATGCCAAGTAAAGCTTGTGTTTCATCCACAGCCAGGAAAACCTGAGTTTTCAAGCTTTCTATCATTTCTTTTGCATTGGGATTGGCTAAATCTGCATTGGCCATGTTCAGTTTTAACTCATCCAGTGAAAAGTTAAACCCTTTAAAATTACCTATAAATGGTGGTAACGGTTGGCTGAGCTTAGCTAAAAGTTGGTCAGCTTGTTGATTCATCGCAATGAAATGTTCGCATTGATAGGGGCTTTCAATTAACTGATTGACATATTTTTGCGCTAAATCTTTGGCATTGTTAATATCAAAACTCATACCGAATGCCATGGCTGCATCGTCATTACCATGTGGTATTCTGCCTGCCAATGTTTGTAAATCTAGAGCGATTTTTTGATCCATTTCCCAAACAAAAGTGGCGTCGATTGTATCATCATCGAAAGCGGTACCACCGGCTACCATACGAGGTGCTTTGGCTATCATTGCAGTGATTTCATCTTTACAAACTTGAGAAAGCATATTGTCTTCAATTTGAAGAAAGTTAACCATTACGGAGTTATGCTTGCTGGGGTTAATGAAATAATCAGCCAAAGTTTGAAAGTCAAATAACATCACGTCATCAGTGATGTAGCCATGTGTTGATTTGATTTGGTTGAGTTGGGATTTGTCTTGGGCCAAAGATTTTTGTGGTTTTTGAGCGCCAATTAATTGGTTTACCATCTGGTCTTTAACCACTGCGGGTGCACCCGAAAGTACCAAATAATCATCTTGTGTAGCAACAAACAGAGTCAGTTTATCAAGAATTAATTCTCGCACTTTAATACCGTCAATGTCCGTGATGGTGAAATTCAACTCGAACTCGCTTTGTAGTTCATCCAACATGGCTTCAATTTGGTTGCCGTCACTTAAATGCATTCTCAACACTGGAAATAAATCAATCATGTAAACAGCCAGTTGGGTTTCGCCTACTTTAAAACCGAGTTTACTCATGTTGCCGTCTACCAACCATTTATCAACAAAAGCCATTGCTTTTTGTTTCATCATATCATCTGCAGATGGTGTTACCGTTTCCGGGGTATCATCGCCTGATTCTGTGGTGGTAAGTTGACTTGAACTTTGTTGTGCTTTTAAAGCTTGGTTGAGCATGGTTTCAATGTATTTAACTGCACCTTCCATGTTGTTTTGCATCACCTCGATGTACCTTTTAGGGTACAGTTCTGGATTAAGGCCACTGGTTAATAACAGGGGCGAGTCAGCAGGAATATAACTTAAAATATGTGATTGTTGTTGGCTGGTTGACTCAACTACCTGTTGAGTACCTTCTTTTGATTGTTGCTCATCATCATTACATGCAAACAACATCATGAAAGGAATGAGTATCGTGAATTTTTTCATGATTGTGATTCTCCTAAAATTTCTACAATTAATACGGTGCCATCGATACCTTTGACTCGGACGGTTGTTCCTTGATCTGCATCGTTGCCTTTGACTTTCCAAGTGGAGTCGTCAACATTTATTTTCCCAACACCATTGACTATGGCTTGGCTTAACTGAAAGGTTCTTCCTATGTATTGGTGTCCTCTCTTATTCAAGTGTGGTCTGCTACTGGTTTTATCACGCTTCTTGTCATACATATACCATGCCACAACGGACAAGACGGAGGTCAATGTGAAAATCACCATTTGTAGACCCCAATCAATACCAAAAATCCATTGTAAAATTGCGACAATAAAGGCTGAAAAACTGACCCACAATAAATAATATGAGCCTATCATCATCTCGATGGCCAGTATCAACACCGCTGCTGTTAACCAATGCCATGGAGTCAGAGTGACTAAATAGCTCATTATCATGACGTTTTGTCCTTGCTTATCAGTTCTTTTGACAATTCTGTGATACCTGCTAATGAGCCCAGTATGCTGGTAGCTTCCATGGGTAAAATCAATGTTTTTTGATTGGGTGAATTGGCAAATTTTCCAAACTGATCTAAATACTTTTGTGCTACAAAGTAATTAATGGCGTTGACATCGCCGTCTGATATGGCTTTTGAAACCATGTGAGTGGCTTTTGCTTCTGCTTCCGCTTGTCTTTCACGTGCTTCCGCTTCACGGAAGGCCGCTTCTTTTAACCCTTCTGCTTCTAAAATGGCTGCCTGTTTCTTACCTTCGGCTTGCAAAATATCTGATTGACGAGAGCCTTCTGCTTCAAGAATTTGAGCGCGCTTTTCACGTTCTGCTTTCATTTGTCTTGCCATGGATGCAACTAAATCATGCGGTGGCTTGATGTCTTTGATTTCAATGCGAGTTACTTTGACCCCCCAAGGTGATGTGGCTTCATCTACCACAGCCAAAAGACGGTGATTAATTTCATCACGTTTAGATAAAGACTCATCTAAATCCATAGCGCCTAAAACAGTTCTGATGTTAGTCATGGTCAGGTTTAAAATGGCATATTCCAAACGATTGACTTCATAAGCAGCTTTGACACTGTCCAAAATTTGATAAAACACCACACCATCAACAGTGACAACTGCGTTGTCTCTGGTAATTACCTCTTGTGATGGGACATTGGCAACTTGTTCCATCATGTTGATTTTTCGTCCTATGCGATCCATAAATGGAACTTTGAGGCCTAAGCCTGGGCCAAATACTCGTTTAAATTCACCAAATCGCTCGACCGTATATTCAAATCCTTGTGGTACAACCACAAACACGCTTTGTAAAAAGATGAATCCAAAAACACCTAATATGACATAAAAAATATAATTGTCCACTACACTTCTCCGACGACTGAAATAATAATATTAGCACGATTATATGACATTTATCATGTGCCATTAGTGAGTTTCAATTTTTACAATTAAATTTATGCGACACTGTTCACTAATTCATCCTGATCCAATGGTTTAGAAAGTACGTCATCAAAACCTAAAGTCATTAAGTGCTTGACCAATTGTCGATTTGGATTGGCTGTCATGACAATTTTGCGTGGGATGTTATCATTGATAATTTCAAGCACCTCAGTTACTTGTTGTCCTGCCAAATTGAGGTCTGTGATGATGACGTCAAATGAAGTTTGCCCAATACTATGGATTATTTCTTGGGTATTTTTTGCGAGTGTGATTTGGTGGTCCATTTGTTCTAAATAATAAGCAAATAAACTTAAACAATCTTCGTCATCATCAACCAATAATATTTTTAAACGCGTTTGTTCAGGGAATTTGAGGCTCAACCTGAAAATGCTGCCGTTGTTATCGCTTTTTAATAAGCTTAAATTGGCACCTAACTGCTCAGCCAACATTTTAGATATAACCAAGCCAATACCATTGCCTTTTTCTGTACTCTTGTGCTCGCGAGTCCATGGTTGAAACAGTTGTTGTTGAAATTCTGTACTGATACCACATCCAGTGTCAGAAATATCAACATGAAGGTAATGGTTATCGGTAGTGGTTGATGCTGTTACTTGACCTTTTGCAGTGTACTTAATGGCATTGCTGATTAAGTTGGTTAGTATTTGTACCCACTTTTTATGATTAGATGTGACAGTGGTTTCGGCTGAAATGTTATTTATCAATTGTATTGATTTTTGTTTCACTTGAGGTTTGAAGTCTTTGAACAATTCATCTACAGTTTGTTTGAGTTTAAATGACTGGATTTCATTGTTTTTATTATCATAATCAAGTGCTTGAGAGATGATGTGTGTCAGTTTGTTGACATTATTTTCAATGATTGTGGTGGCTTTTTCAATTTCAATGACACCTTCTTGTAAGAGGCTGTTGTAGCCTTTTATGGCGTTGAGGGGGTTGCCCATTTCATGAGAAAGCGCAGAAATATAAAAAGACTTGGCGGCATTGGCTTTGATTAACTCAGCTTGTGCATTTTCTAAAGTTTCAAACAAAGTTTTAAAACGCAATTTTTCTATTTCTTCTTCATGTGCAATTTGTTGTTTGTATTGGACTTTCTTGTGAATAATATCAACTGGAACCAAAATCAAGTATTTGAAGTGTTGTTCAGCAATATAGTGGATATCAAACACCTGATTTTTATGGTTGTAGAAAGGTAAATAGAAGGAGTTATTGAGTGACTCAGTAGCCAACAAAGGAAATACATCTCTGATGTCATCATTTTTAGTCATTGGACCAAAATCATCAACAAATTTCGAATTCATTTGAATGATGTTATCCTTATCGTCCAGTGTCAATACGCCCCAGTTTGCTGCTTGGTAATACTGGTGAATGTGTTGAATGATGTGTTTGGGTATGCTCACTGTAAATGGTGGCTGAGCGCCATAAAAGCAGTTTCTACATTCTCACCAGTTTTGGCGCTGGTCCAATAGGATTTAAATACCAGTTTTTCTAACTTTTCATCAAACTGCTGTTTCCATGAAATTTCATCCGTTAAGTCGGATTTATTAATGAAACAAATGGCTGGTATGTTTTGTAACTCAGGTGAGTCTGCAAGTATCAGGTCAAGCGTTTGGATGGATTGAGGCTCTGTGGCATCAACCACATAAATAATACCATGAGCACCTCGTAAATAGGGTTTATAGTGGTTTTCTTTTTCAAAACCAGCAATGTCCCAAATGATGAATTTGGTGCTTTCATCAATGATTTTGGTAGCTATAGAAACACCAACGGTGGTTTGGTATTTTTCTGAAAAATTATTTTTAACAAAACGGTCAACCAAAGATGTTTTCCCAACGGCAAAACGACCTACCATACATATCTTTTTAGAAATCATTCGATGACCTCAAACCAAACACCAATCTTCTTATAATCAACGGTTGAGGAAGCGTTCAAACACGGTACGATATCAGATTGAATGTATCGTTTATCTAAGCCCATAGTCGTTAATTGTTGTTTCATTAATTGTAACCTGAGCTGATTGTTTTGATTGCTTTCTTCTGTTGAACCTTGGCAGTCACTCTTTGCAATTAATTTGATGTGGCTTGCAGCATGGTGCTTTAACAATGATTTGAATTGATTATAGATCATTTGTAGTTTGTTTAGTTGCGAAGTGTTGAGTGATGTGAATGATACAAAATGTATGGCTTGTTGTTCAATCGAGTTAATGAGCTCTTTACTTGAAAGTTGACTTAACGATTCGCTGTTTAACTGGGTGAACTGTTGTTTCAGCTGGTTCAAGAAGGTTGAATCTGATTCGATCAGTAGTTCGCCACTTAAAACAACTTCATTATTTTTAATATCCACTGTTAAATGGGGTGGCAATTGATGTAGGGTCAGAAAATCAGATAATTGTTGTTCTATGTTATAGACATTGATGTGGTTACTCACTGATACCACGCCAGGAAGCAACAATAAATTTTCAACTTTAGCATTTAAATTATGATTGGTTTTTCCATGTAAAGTTAAATGGCCATCAGCAATTTGAATGCTGATGTTGGCATCATTTAAATATTTTTTAACTCGCGATAAAACAATTGAATCATCCAATGAAATGTAGGGCGTCGTATTGAGTTGAATGTTTGGGTCTAATTGTGAGGTGTCAGCTATGGGATCCAGTAGGCCAGTGGCGACATATGAGTTGCCTTGTTGCGTTAAGTTTTGTAACACAAACCCAGGTGTGTTAGATAATTGGTCATTAACTGCATTCAGTTGTTTGTTGTTTTTGTATTGGCCCCAAATAACCCAAATTAACAGCGCTGAAAACAAAATTAGCCAAGGCCAAAAGTTAATAGATGATTTCGAGTCATCATCAGACTGACTTTTGGTAACCAACAGTTGTTGAAGTTGTAGTTTTAGTTCAGGGTTGTTGTTCCATTTTTTTTGGTTGTATAGGTCTTGTTTGAAATCAAGGTGTAATTCTTCATTGGCCTCGTTAAGTTTTTCAGTTAATCGATTGGTATAAGCGCCTTTAATGATAGCAACTAAATTAGCCTGGGTGCCCGTGATTAACTCAAGTGATTGGTCACCAAGCTTGGCTGCAGACAGCCCTTGGGAATCAGAGTCAATGGAGTCTTTTACAAAGTCTTGAATGGCAGTAAGCATGGCAGACATGGCTTCTTTGTCTTGCAATAGAGCATCTTCTTGACCAGCATATTCGACCAACAGTCCAGTGTTTTTGTCAATTAAAAATACATGTTGAACTTGGTAGGCAATGGTGTTGCTAAAAACCAACTCAGCAAATGGTACTCCTGTACGCAAGGATTGCCAGCGCCACTTCAATGCTTTAAATGAAAAACCCAGTTCCATGGCGCGATTGACATCAGAAACAAATCGACTGATGGCATTTGAAACAGACTTCCGAATCATTGGTCCAATGATTGGCAACATGGCATCAATAAAGGTTTGTTTATTGGCTTTGATGGCTCTGACATACGCTTTGGAGTCTACTTTAGAAAATTTTTTTTGAAACTCCGGATTTTTTTTTATGGTCAGGTCAGACGCCGAATCTAAAACCTCACTGACTTTTATGCTGAATTTTTTGTGGTCGTTCAGGAGTTTGTGGATGGCTTCAATTTGTGCGATTTCTTCGCTAAGTAAAAGCGCTTTGAGTTTATCGCGGTCTTCGCTCATGCCAGTTTATCCAGCAATTTGATCTGCCATTGATTTTAAAAGCCCAGCCAATTCTTTTTTATGGGTTAGGTTTTCATTCAACATTTCGATACTTTGTTGTAATTCATTCAATATACTGGCTTCGGTATCAACAATTTTATTGCTTAATGTGGCTTCAATCTTTGACATGCGGTCACTGTGATCGGAAGTTAAGCTAGATAAGCTTTGACTGTTTTGTTTGTCTATAGATTGTATGCTTTGAACCAGCTGCTTATTCATGGCTTCAATTTGTGCTTTGATTCCATTGAATTGTTGATTGATATCAGCTTCCAATTGGGAGAATTTCTTTTCAATCTTTTTGGTCTGTTCACCAAATAAAATGTCTCTGATTTGGTCTACTGAATTGTTGTTTTTTTCAGTCATGTTGGTGTTTCTCCTTTGCTTAAACTTTAATCAACCTGTAACCTTTGTGATAAACAGAAATCAATTTCCATCCCAGTGTACCATCCAGGTTGAGCTTTTTTCTGAGTCGACTGATGTGTGTGTCAACAGTTCTGGTGGTAATTGCTGAGCTTTTGGTCCAAATGGTTTCAAGTAAATAGTCTCTTGAGATGAGGCGATCAGGGTTGTTGAAAAAATAATTGGCCAGTTGGTATTCTTTTGCAGTCAACTTAACAGATTGATCACCGAATGAGATGATGTCTTGTTTGGGATCAAAACTGAATGGCTCAAAAACCAAAGTGTTTTGATGCATTTGTTGATGTCTTCTGTGAAGTGCATTGGCTCTGGCAATCAGTTCAGATTCCTTAATGGGTTTAACCAGATAATCATCGGCGCCTTGGTCCAGGGCCAACACCAAATCATCCTCGTGGTCTCGGTTTGTGGCAAAGATGACTGGTAAGTCGTTGTAGTCGCTTGACCTGACCCAGTTAAGAATTTCAAGCCCGCTTATTTTGGGTAAATTCCAGTCTAAAATCAATAAATCGGGTTGTTCATAAGGTAGCTTTTCAATAAATGCTCTACCATTTGTAAAAATTTGACATGTGTGGCCACTCTCTTCGAGCCAGTGCTGGACCAGTAAAGCCTGATCTAAATCATCTTCTAAAATAAAAACTTTCATCTGAACTTTGTTTTTCTGTTTAGTTATTGGGTTTATTCTACCGCAGTTTGACATTTTTTAACATTTCAATGGCTCATCTATTTATCAGAGCTAAAATTTTCTTTTTGAAAAAGGTATATGGTGCTCGAACCAAATTGTTTAAATTAATTCTGGATTGGTAATAAACTGATTTCATGTGACTCATGGCTAAAAAGCCTTGGTAGCCATGGTAGCTTCCCATGCCACTAGCACCTATACCACCGAATGGCAGACCTTCTTGTGCAAAGTGTACCAGTGTTTCATTAATTGCTAAAGAACCTGATTTTGTTTGCCTGCGAATTTTTTTGATTACTTTTTTATTGTTGCTGAACAAGTAAAGTGTAAGTGGGTTGGGCTGACTGTTAATGTACTTGATGGCATCCTCTAAACTGGGTGTACTTATGATGGGTAAAATGGGTCCGAATATCTCTTCACTCATTAAGGGGTGATTGTGTGGTGGATTGAGTACCAGAGTTGGGGGAATCTTTCTGCCCTTGGGTTTGTTTTTAGATGAGCCAATTGTGATGATTTGGCTGGCATCTAAGTCTTCAAGCAATTGTTTGATTCTTGTCAAGTGATTGTCGTTAACAATGGCAGAATAGTCTTCGTTTTCATAGATGTTAGGGTAACTGATGTCAACTTGTGACTTGATGGCATCTAGCAAAGGTTGTTTGATTTTTTCCGATACGATAAGGTAATCCGGTGCTATGCATGTTTGTCCCGCATTGAACCATTTGCCTTGAACAATACTTTTTGCTGCTTGTTTAATGGGGTAGCTTTCGTCGATAAGTACCGGAGATTTACCACCCAGCTCCAAGGTCAAGGGCACCAAATGCTCACTGGCGTTTTTCATGATGATTTTCCCCACATGTGTAGAGCCTGTAAACAGAATGTGATCTAGTGGCAGCTGACTGAATTCGTTCGCAACTTGCGCGTCACCCAAGACGACAAAAACCTCGTCTTTGGTAAAAACTTGGGCCAATAAATCTTTTGTCATATTGGCAGTGTTGGCAGTGATTTCTGATGGCTTGACCAAAACTCGATTGCCGGCAGCAATGGCAGCAACCAATGGTTCAATAACCAAGTTAAATGGGTAATTCCATGGAGCCATGATGCCTACTACACCTTTGGCTTGAGGAGAAACTGAACATTTAGATGGGTAAAATTTCCAGTTGGCCATCCATGTTTTACTTTGGGTCCATTGTTTGATGTGTTTTAAAGCGTGTTTGATTTCATCAATACAAACCATGATTTCAGCCATTTGTGACTCTTGTGTGCATCGGTGAGAAAAATCAAGCTGGATGGCTTCAATGATTTTATTTTGGTTGGCTTTAATGATTTGTGCCAATTGCTTTAAACGACTGATCCTCACATCAACAGGTAATGCAGGTAGGCTTTTCATCAATTTTAGTTGTGTTTGCATGGTTAGGCCAAGGGTAAATGTATGGTAATTTTAGCACCTACAGATAAATTTTGAGCAATGATGTGTCCACCATGCTCTTCTACGATTTTTTTAACGATGGCTAAGCCCAATCCAGAGCCACCCGGTTTAGTGGTTTCATAAGGTTCGAATACGTGCTCTATGATGTCATCATCAAAACCATGCCCATTGTCTATGATGTCCATTTGTAGGATGTTTTGTTGGGTTTGGGTTTTTATTTCTATGTGTGTGTCACCTTGATCAACACTTTCTTGCGCATTTTTAATTAAATTCGTTAACAATTGAGTCATGCGGCCCTTATCTAACAACAGTTGTGGTTCAGGACTCATTAAATCTAAAGTAAAAATGATGCCTGGGTGAGAGAGACTATAAAGGTCAACAATTTCATTTATCAATTGATTCAAACCACCCAGTTCTTTTTTTAACTCAGGGGGTTTGGCATAGTCTGAAAATGCATTAACCAGTGTTTTTAAGTTTTCAACTTGGGCAACAATGGTTTGTGTTGCTCGATTTAAAATTTCGTCCTCTTCTTTAGACAGTTTGCCACTGAAACGCATGTGCATACGTTCGGCTGATAACTGAATGGGGGTTAGTGGATTTTTGACCTCATGTGCTAAACGTCGGGCCACTTCACTCCAAGCAGCATCCCTCTGAGCTTGATTGATAATGGTTTGGTCGTCGAACACAATTACGTGGCCCCCGCCATCAATTTCATTGTCGTTAATTTGACTGCCTCGGACCAAGAGGATACGTCGTAAAGAGTCTTCTGCAATCAAAACCTCTTGTTGCCAGTAGTTGGTCTGATCACTTACTTTTTGTTTGATCAGTTCTATGAGGGGTTGTAGGGTGGGGTTTTTCATCGCTATATAATCAATGTTCTGGTTGATTAAACTGCGAGAACCCAAATGCAAAATTTTATGTGTGGCTTCGTTACTCAAGCGAATTAAAAAATCTTGATCAATGCTGATAACCCCGCTGGTTAGATGTGACATGACATTTTCCAGGTAAGTGCGTTGGTTTTCAGCTTCACTTTGGGCCCGGTGAGCCAAAGCACTGGATGCCGCTATTTGTGAAGACATGGAGTTAAATGATTGTACCAATAAACCCAATTCATCATTTGAGTCCACAGGGATGATTTTACTGTATTTGCCCTCAGTAATGGCTTGAGTGGCTTCAGACAACATTTTAATGGGTGCAACCAATCGACGTGCCGATGAAAAAGCCCGTAACATGGCCAGCAGAACACTGATTAACAGCACAATAGATAAAATAATGAGAAAAGTGTTTTTTAGTTGTTGTCTTTGGTAAGCCTTGTTTTTGTAATCATGGCGTTGTGCTTCAATGTTATTGGCCAACCTTTCGTAGTCCTCAGGTATGGGATAAAGCCCTTGCAAATACCTTTTTGAACCCACGCTGATTGCATTGGCATTTTGTATGGGTAACACCACCCGGATTTGTAAGCCTGTGGCACCTGAGGGTTCAATGCGGGCATAGTTACGGTTATTGCTGACTTCATTAAACGAACTTTGAGGAAGTGTGGGTGAGGTGAAGTTCAATGGATTGATGTTGCTACTGACTATCAATTGACCATCTGAACCATACAAGCTCAATGCATTTGCTTTGGATGTGTCTAACAAACGATCCAAATAAATGGCTTGGTTTAACGGGTCAACTTCTGCCAATTTGGCGGCAATGTCTTTGGCTTCATTAAGGTGTGCAGAAGTTTGGGTGTCTAAAAAGGTATTTCCTAATGTGATGGCATCTTTTAGTGCTTGGTCGGTGTCTACATCAAACCATGAATCTACATACTGATTAACCAGCATGGTGGCAAATAGATACACAACTATCACTGGTGGTAAAGACAAACCAATGAACATCATTACCATGCGGGAGGTCAGTTGTATGCCTGGCTCGTGGTTTTTCCGCTTAATGAATAACCACACAATTCGCTGAATAATAATCAACGTCAAAATAAAGACAGCCAGTACCGAAGCTGCAAACAGCCAGATATAGATGCGATTGAATTGTTCTGAACCTTGAATGGCCATTCCTAACAGATACAATGCTGTCAAGAGTGTGATGACCAGTGCCAGTATAGGCAAATTTTTATTGAATAATAACTTCACCCACCGACTCATGGTTGTTGTGTTTCTTTTTGAGGGGTGATTTTGACCCGTTGCCAATCTGAATTTATGTTCCAGTCTTGATCAAATACAATTGGTAGTTGCATGGTGGATGGTAGGGCTTGTTTGTCTAAAAATAAACGAGTTTCTACGTAGTTTCCCAGTGTGCTTGGTTTGAATGTAAACACTGTATTTTTAAACAAATGATTTAGGATTTGTTCAAAAGTAACAAAACTTTGTTTGGTTTTTGTTTGTGTGTTAAACAGTTGGTATTGTCTGCTTAAGGAAAAATAACGCAATTGAAATGTTTGTATTTTTTTTGATACAACTGGATCAATCCACCAATCTACTTCTTGTTTAAGATTGGCTTGAGCCACGAAAGTAATGACAATACCGTTGTTGATAGCCTCTTCAATTTTTTCAGATACTGTGAGGTTGAACTGTGGCGTGATGGTCAGTTCGTTGTTGATGTATTGTTGCTTAACTTCAATCCATTCAGCGGCATTGATGTAACTCATGCTGAAGACAAAAATCATAAAAATTGTCAGTGATCTTTTCATGAGTTTCTCTGTAGTTGACAATAGTAAAAACCATCCATTTGATCAGTTCCAGTGATGATTTGAATGCCATAGGTGCAAGGGATTGCTTGATTGAACTCAATCGGAATTGCAGAAAAGTTAGCATTTGCTTTAAGGAATTTTTTAATTTGGCGTTCATTTTCCGAGCGAAAGACTGAACAGGTAACATAAAGAATTTGGCCGCCAATTTTAACCAAAGGTGCAATTTGGTTGAGTATTTGTTGTTGCAAAGTAGTCAATTTTTTTAAGTGTTCAGCTTGTCTTAATAATTTAATGTCTGGGTTTCTTCGTACCACACCAGAAGCGCTACAAGGGACATCTAATAATATTTTGTCATAATTGGGACCTTTAAACCAACTGGAAGGTGTGGTTGCATCACCCAAAATCAAACGATGTGCTGATAAATTGAGCCGTTGAAAGTTTTCTTCAACCCGTTGTAGCCGTTGGGGTTCTTTTTCTAAGATATCTAATGTGATGTCACTTTGTTTTTCTAACAAGTGGCATGACTTCCCGCCTGGAGCAGCACAAGCGTCGAGAATAAACTCCTTGGGTTGTGGGTTAATCAGTTCAGCAGCCAATTGAGCAGCGGCATCTTGGACGGAATATGCGCCTTCACGTAAAGCTTGGCTTTGACTGGCTTTGTTGTCTTCTAATAACCAAGCTGTTTTGATTGTCTCGTGTTGGTGCCCCTGAAAGTTTTCGCTATTATGGGCTCTGATCCAAAGTGGTGGTTTTTGATTGTTGGCATTGAGTATGTCTCGATAGTGATCAGGCCAATCTTTTTTCAACAAGTCGATCCACCATTGTGGATGATTGAACTGAATCACTTCGCTGTCTTCATTAAATGACTCGTCTTTGAAAGCCATACGCAGGACTTTGTTTATTAAACCGCTGGCCCAGCTTTTTTTAATTCTTTTAGCTGCTCTGATGGCTTCATCTACAATCGCATGATCAGGTGATGCCATGTGAATTTTTTGTGCCATACTAAGGGTCATTAACTCACCAATCCATTTGTCTTTGAGTGGCTTTTCAGTGAACTTTTGCCATCTGGCTTGTAGACTGAAGTGGTGACGTAAGCTTTGGTAGCAGACGTTTTGTATCCAAGCTTGATCTTGGGCAGCCATATTGGCTGGCAAGTGTTTTTTGAGTGCTTGCTTCAGGTGCTCGTGTTTTACCACCACTTGATACAAAACTTGAGTGGCAATCAGCCTGTTCTGGCTCATGTGTTATACCATGAGGCCTTTGAGGCCATGAATGCGTCAATAGCCATTCTTTTTTTGCCAGCCTTTTGTATTTCTTTGATACTGATTTGGCCGTTGCCACATTGAACGACCAGTTGGTTTTTATTTGCTAACAACACGTCACCGGCTTTTTTTTCTGAAGGCAAATTGACGCAATCGGCGGCCCAAATTTTTACTGATTCGCCTTTGATGTTGCAATGGGTGCCAGGCCAGGGGTTAAATGCCCTTATTTGCCTTTCAATTTGTGCGGCTGTTTGACTCCAGTCAATCAATGCTTCGGATTTTTCAAGCTTATGGGCATAATTGGCTGATTGGTTGTCTTGTGCTTTGGCTGGAGGTAAATTGCCTGAAACCAGCTCAGCCAGACAACTGACAATGGCTTCTCCGCCCATCCAACTCAAACGATCATGAAGTGACTGGCCGGTGTCATTTGTTCTGATTTCAGTTGGGTATTTGTGGAACACAGGTCCAGTATCCAAACCAGCTTCCATTTGCATGATAGAAATACCTGTTTGTTGGTCTCCTGCTAAAATGGCACGGTGAATGGGGGCTGCACCACGCCAACGGGGTAATAAGGATGCATGAATGTTCCAACAACCATGTTTGGGAATGTCGAGGATGTTTTGAGGAATGATCAATCCATAGGCGACAACAACCATCAAATCGACATCTAATTGCTTGATTAATTCAATCGTATCAGGGGCTTTCAGATGCAAGGGTTGATAAACTGGAATACCATGTTTTTCAGCTTCAATCTTAACCGGTGTTTTTTGTACATGTTGGCCACGACCCTTGCGTTTATCAGGTTGAGTGAACACTGCTTTAATGTGGTGTCCTGCTTTGATTAATTCGACCAGCGGAGGTACGGAGAAATCTGGGGTGCCGCAAAATATAAGTTCCATAGCAGTTACATGTCCTCTAATGGCAGGGAAATTTGCGAAGGTTTGATGCTGCCTTCATCATGAAAAATACGTTTGTATTCAGTTCTGGATACCGAAACATAACGTTCGTTGCCACCAATTTGTATTTGAGCACCTGATTTGATGGCTTTTCCTTCATCATCAATCCTGACCACCATGGTGGCTTTTTTACCAGTATGACAGATGGTTTTCAATTCCCTCAATTCATCGGCCCAAGCCAACAGGTACTGGCTGCCCTCGAACAGTTCACCAAGGAAGTCAGTCCTTAATCCATATGCCAGCACAGGTATGTTTAATTTGTCGACGATTTCAGTTAATTGATAAACCTGTGATTTACTGAGAAATTGCACTTCATCAACCAGTATGCAATCAACAGGGTTTTGGTTTTTCACCAACTTAAAAATGTTCTCAGCTTGGTTGAAGACAATAGAGGGCGATTCAATGCCAATTCTTGATTTTACAATACCACGTCCAAAACGGTCATCCAGGGATGAAGACAAAATCAAAGTTTTCATACCGCGTTCGCGATAATTATGACTGGATTGTAGTAAGTGTGTGGTTTTGCCAGCATTCATTGCTGAATAATAAAAATACAGTTTGGCCATGCCTGGTGGAAATATAAAAGGCGTATTTTAACAGAGAAACGGTTGTATATTAACATGTCGATGACTTTACTGTGCACAATCTCAACTTACGTGGGCTGATGGGAGTAAGTGGCGTTTGTTGTGAGTGTGAGCACAACAGTTAAGCCGTTTTCATGTAAAATAAAACATTTTTACTGCTAAGTCACGAGCCTATATCTCTTTTGGCTGCTTAGTTCTGACTGTGCGTTTTGTGCTGTTAGCAAGCAAACCCATTAAAAACACATCTATTGATGCATTTAAATAGAATTAAAATTGAGCCCGTATGGTGGTTTTACTCCATATGATTGGGCGTTATAAGATATGACTTTGGGGTTCGATAATGACAAAAGGCATCAAACAGAGGGGTCAACATTGACACCTTTAACCATGAATCTGATATGAAAAAACAAGCTGTCGTTAAACCCAGTCAAGCACTACTGATTGTAGGTATCGTATTTATCGCTATAAACCTCAGACCCGCTTTGGCAAGCGTGGGCCCGTTAATCAATGACATCCGTGCAGCCACTGGACTTTCCAGCATGTTGCTTGGCTTATTGACGACGCTGCCTTTGTTGGCTTTTGGAGCCGTGTCCATATTGACTCCATTATTTACCAAGCGATTTGGAATTGGTGGAACCTTGTTATGGGCTTTGATGCTGCTATCTGTTGGTATCATTGTTCGTTCAATAGATTGGATTCCAGCACTTTATTTGGGTACGCTGATGTTGGGCATTGCGATTGCTTTTGGTAATGTGCTGCTGCCTAGTTTAACCAAGCGAAATTTTGCGGCACATTCTGGTTTTGTTACCAGTTTATACTCCAGTGTCATGGGTTTGGGAGCCGCTTTGGCTGCAGGATTAAGCGTGCCGCTGGCGCAACAGTTTGATTTGGGTTGGCGTGGTTCAATGGGTGTTTGGGCCTTACTGGCTGTGGTGGCATTTTTTGTATGGCTGCCTCAGGTGAGGCGTTTGAAAAAAGACGGTACAACACGCAGTTATTTGCATGCACTAAAAACAATGGGGCGTTCGGTATTGGCATGGCAGGTGGCTTTGTTTATGGGGGTGCAGTCATTCTCCTTTTATGTGATTTTGACTTGGTTGCCAGCCTTGTTGCAGAGCAGGGGCTATGGCGCTGATTTTGCCGGTTGGATGCTGTCTCTCTCACAAGCCACAGGTATTTTAGGTTCGTTTGTTATCCCTTTTATTGCTGGGCGGAAGGCGGATCAGCGAAGCATCGTTGTTATTTTGATTGTATTTGAATTGCTGGCATTGGTGGGTTTGTTGATGCCACAATTGGGGCCGGTCAGTCTTTGGGTGGCTGTGATTGGCTTTGTTTTGGGTGGTACTTTTGGTTTGGCTTTGTTATTTATTGTGTTGCGTTCAGGTGATACTGAAACGGCTACCGAATTATCGGGTATGGCTCAGTCGGTGGGTTATTTGATTGCCGCCATTGGTCCTGTTCTTTTTGGGCGATTATTCGACTTAACCGGCAGTTGGTATGTTCCGTTGTTGTTATTGATTGTCATGGCTGTTCTCAGGTTGCTATTTGGTTTGGCAGCGGGCAGACCAAGGTTTGTATAAATCCCAAATAGTTAGGAGAGAAACCTTTAGGAGATGTATTTTGTGATTGAGTTACAGCAGAGACCAACAAAGGTGTTTCTGGTCTGTTAAAATCAACGGCTCTAATTGTTGGCTTTAAATAACAAAATATTTTGTATGAAAAATCAATTCATTCAGGTCATTGTCAGTTGTGAGTCGGAAGAACAAGCAAACATGATGGCTGATGTTTTACTCAATGACGCAGTCATCGCTTGTGCACAAATCATGCCAAAGATTGAATCTTTTTATCGATGGCAGGGTCAAATTGCGCATTCATCGGAATGTTTGTTGGTTTTAAAAAGTCATCATAAGCATTTTACGGCCATAGAGGCATGCATTAAAAAGCTACATACTTATGAAATACCTGAAATAATAGCTGTTCCCATTGTGGATGGCTCAAGAGAATATTTAAAGTGGATCAATGAAGAAATTAAATAAATACATGAAGTGTACTGGCGTTTGGCTTATTTTAATTAGCCTCTCATTCACGGTGATTGCGAAACAAACGGCTTTACCGTCAGATGAAGCCATTCAAATGACTCATCAATTGCTTGATGGGCAAACGCTGCAAGTAAATTTTAAATTGGCGGATGATGTGTATTTGTACCGCCATGCTTTGGGTTTTAAGGGCGAAAATGCGCAGGTGGATGATGAAGCACTGGTGATTCCGCAAGGCAAGGAAAAAATTGATCCTAATTTTGGACAGGTGGAAACTTATTACGATGCGCTCAGTATTCAAGTTCCCTTTTTGACAGTTGGTGACGCAGCACAATTAACAGTTAAATACCAAGGTTGTGTTGAAAACTTTATATGTTACCCACCTCAAAAGAAAACCATTGATTTAAAAGGCTTGATATCTGAAAAGTTTAGTCAAGCCACTTCAGCTGACTTACTGAACAAGGGGTCTGAGTTGCTAGTTACCCAACCCTCATCTGCGGGTTTTTTTGGGGGCAGCCAACAACTGCTACCCGTTGATCAAGCTTTTCAGTTTGAAACCATTGCCTTAGATGCCAATCAATTGATGGCCAGGTTTACCATGGCGCCAAATATTTATTTGTATAAAAACCAAATTCAATTCAATGTGTTTACTGATGGTGTGGAACTGGGAACAGCCCTTTTTCCTGAGGCTAAAGAGAAAGATGATCCTGAGTTCGGTTTGGTTGAGGTGTTCTATGATGTGGCAGAAATAATTATTCCTGTCAGTCGCAGCCATGCAGGCATTAAACAAATTGACATTGAAGCGGCATTTCAAGGCTGCGAAGATGGAAAGGTGTGTTATCCGCCCACAGCACAGTTGGTTACTGTTGATTTGCCTGCTGATACCGCTATGCCGAATAGACAAAAAACGCAATCATCGGATGACACAAAAGCCTCTGTTATTCAGGAGGAATCTGAACAATTGTCAGAAACGGATGTCATCATCAAAGGTTTTAATCAGTCTATGTGGCTGATTATTTTGCAATTTTTTGGCTTTGGTTTGTTGTTGTCTTTGACGCCTTGTGTGTTTCCAATGATACCTATCTTGTCTGGCTTAATCGTGGGTCAAAAGAACCCCTCAACTGGAAGGGCTTTCATGCTGTCGTTAATCTATGTGTTGGCAATGGCATTAACCTATACAGTTGTTGGAGTGGTGGCAGGTTTGGCAGGCACTAATTTACAGGCTTTGTTCCAAACACCGTGGGTCATCATCAGTTTCAGTGTGTTATTTATGTTACTGGCTTTATCAATGTTTGGTTTTTATGATTTGCAATTACCAACCAGTTGGCAAAATAAACTTTCAAGTATTTCAAACAAACAAAAAAGTGGTTCTTGGTTGGGTGTGGCCATAATGGGCTTGTTGTCTGCTTTGATTGTTGGGCCGTGTGTGGCGCCACCACTGGCTGCGGCAGTTATCTATATTTCTTCAGCTGATGGCGGACCTGTGGTGGGCGGTTTTGCATTGTTTGCCATGTCTATGGGAATGGGTGTCCCATTAATAGCTATAGGTACTTCTGCTGGCAAATGGATGCCGAACTCAGGTGGTTGGATGAATGTCGTTAAATCATTCTTTGGTGTTTTGCTTATTGGTATGGCAATTTGGTTTTTGTCGCGCATCATGCCAGAAGACACCATATTAATGTTGTGGGGGGTGTTGTTTATTGCCACAGCAGTCATGTGGCATCAAAATGCCAAAGACAATGGCATAACTGGTTGGGTGATGTCTGTGTTCGATGCGTTAAAAGTGATGCTGTTGGTGATAGGTGTGGCGCAACTTGTTGGTGCCATGGCTGGGCAAGGTGATCCGTTAAGGCCACTTAAAGGTGTATTCTCTGGCTCTGCAACCGGGGTAGAAACTCATGTTAAATTCACTCCCATCAAATCTTTGACGGATTTGGAAAGGCATTTGAAGAACAGCACTAAACCAGTATTCTTGGATTTCTATGCTGATTGGTGTATTGAGTGTAAGCGCATGGAAAAAACCACTTTTAAGGACGCTGAGGTAGTTGCATTGGCTGAACAAATGACGGTCCTAAAAGCCGATGTCACAGCCAATGATGAAGTGGATGCTGAGTTGATGAAACACTTTGGAATAGTGGGGCCGCCAGCCAGTTTGTTTTTTAGCAGTGAGGGTGTGCCTTTGGTGCAACTGAACTTCTTTGGGTACAAGTCAGCCAGCGAGTTAAAACAAACGTTTGAAAAAATGTTAAATTAAGCAACTTTCTGGACATTCGCAACCAATTGATGCAAAATCGCTGAACTTATAAGCGAAATTTAAATTAAACATGCGAGAAATTGCCATCATTAATGGTCCTAACTTGAACCTGTTGGGTGTAAGAGAACCAGAAGTTTATGGCAGTGAAACATTGGCAGGTATCAATCAATCTTTGTCGGTATTGGCAGAACAGCTTAATTTAAATCTACGCTTTAAACAGTCAAATGCTGAACATGAGTTGGTCGATTGCATTCACCAATGCTTTGCTGACCAAGTTTCAGGCATTGTTATTAATCCAGCTGCATTTACCCACACCAGTGTGGCAATCAGAGATGCGTTGTTGGGGACACAAATTCCATTTATTGAAGTTCATTTGTCAAATATCCATGCCAGAGAGCCTTTTCGATCAAAGTCATGGTTATCAGACATTGCCATTGGGACCATCACGGGTTTAGGCCCACAAGGTTATCATTTGGCACTTCGGTATTGGGCAGATTAAATATAATTACAGGAAACATCAGTGGATATCAGAAAAATAAAAAAACTCATTGAATTGTTAGAACAATCATCCCTCACCGAAATGGAAATTACCGAGGGTGAAGAAACGGTTAAATTGTCCCGAATGGGACAGATGGCAACACCAGCACCAATACAAACACATCATGTTGCTGCTGCACCGTCGGCCCCGCAGGCTGTAGTGGAAAATAACAGTCATGAAGCTGTAAAAGCAGAAGAGCCCAGTGGTTTACTGGTTAGAAGTCCAATGGTTGGAACATTTTATGCCTCGCCTTCCCCAGATTCTGAACCCTTTGTTAAAGTGGGACAGAGTGTCAATGTAGGTGACACCTTGTGTATGGTAGAAGCCATGAAAATGTTCAATCAAATTGAATCTGAACACAAAGGTAAGATCAAACGTATTTTGGTTGAAAATGGTCAGCCAGTTGAATTTGATGAACCTTTGTTTGAAATTGAGTGATTTGAGAGAAAACAATTATGTTCAGTAAAATAGTCATTGCCAACCGAGGTGAAATAGCCTTGCGGATCTTAAGGGCATGTCAGACCATGGATGTAAAAACAGTGGCCGTTCATTCGACCATTGATCGCAACCAAAAACACGTGGGTATGGCTGATGAGTCTGTTTGTATTGGCCCACCTTCTTCGTTGGAATCATATTTAGACATTCCTAAAATCATCGCGGCAGCCGAAGTCACTGATGCAGAAGCCATTCACCCCGGGTATGGATTTTTGGCTGAGAATGCAGAGTTTGCAGAATGCATTGCAGAGTCTGGTTTTAAATTCATTGGACCCCGGGCTGAAACCATTCGTTTAATGGGCGACAAAGTAGCCGCTATTGAGGCCATGAAAGCAGCTGGTGTGCCATGTGTTCCTGGTTCAGATGGACCATTGAACGATGATCCAGAGCGCAACTTGGCAATTGCCAAAAAAATTGGTTATCCAATCATTGTCAAAGCGGCGGCTGGTGGCGGTGGTAGAGGCATGCGCGTGGTACACACAGAAGCGGCCTTGAACAATGCCATTATGACCACCAAAACTGAAGCCAAAGCGGCGTTTGGAGACGGTACTGTATACATGGAAAAATACTTGGAAAATCCACGTCACATCGAAATCCAAGTATTGTCTGACATGCATGGCAATGCCATTCATTTGGGCGAGCGAGATTGCTCAATGCAAAGACGTCACCAAAAAGTTGTTGAAGAAGCACCGGCACCAGGTTTAACTGAAGAAGAACGTGCTGCTATTGGTGAAGTGTGTGTGGCTGCTTGTAAACGCATTCAATATGAAGGTGCTGGTACTTTTGAATTTCTGTATGACAGCGGTCATTTTTATTTCATTGAAATGAATACGCGAATTCAAGTTGAACACCCAGTAACTGAATTGATAACAGGTGTTGATCTAATTAAACAACAATTGTTGATAGCCAGTGGTGAACCCTTAAAAATCAAACAATCAGATATCAAACTCACTGGGCATGCCATTGAGTGTAGGGTCAATGCAGAAGATCCCGTCACTTTTATGCCTTCCCCAGGCACCATAGACATCTTTCATGCACCGGGTGGTCCTGGTGTTCGTGTGGACTCTCATGTCTATGATGGTTATCGAGTACCTCCCAATTACGATTCGATGATTGGTAAAATCATTACCCATGGTGAAGATCGTATCACTGCCATTAAAAGGATGCGTTTGGCTTTGGCAGAAACGGTTGTATCTGGAATAAAAACCAACATTCCTTTACAGCAAAAAATAATGACTGACCAAGGTTTTGTAACGGGTGGAAAGAACATCCATTACTTGGAAAAAAGATTAAACGAAGACAAGTAAATGCCTTTTTATGAATTAACTTTGCAGGTCTCAAAAGAGCAGTCTGAGTCCATTGATGATGCACTTTTGGCGGCTGGTGCCGTTGGTGTGACCTATGTTGATGGTAAAGACAGCCCGATTTACGAACCTTTGCCTGGTGAAATGCCGCTTTGGCAACACATCAAGCTGATTGGGTTGTTTGATAAAGAAGATTTAATGGAAAAAGCCAGTCAACAATTGGCTCATTCTTATCCTCAATTAGAGCAATTGAAAACGCAGTTAAAAGATCAGGTTTGGGAAAGGGTATGGATGGAACACTTTAAGCCAATTAGATTTGGCCAGAACAGTTGGGTGATACCTGATGGTTTTGAAGTGGTTGATGAGCGCGCTGTCAATTTGATATTAGATCCTGGTTTGGCCTTTGGAACAGGCACTCATGAAACGACGGCTTTGTGCTTGAAGTGGCTGGATGAAAATGATGTAAAAGGTAAATCTTTGGTGGATTTTGGTTGTGGCTCGGGAATTTTAGCTGTGATGGCTTTATTACATGGAGCCAGCAAGGTTGTTTGTGTTGATATTGATGACCAAGCCATTCAAGCCACTTTGCAAAATGCTGAAAAAAATGGAGTTCAAGCAGGAATTGAGGTAGTAAATCCCAAAAATGTGCGCGACATCAAAAACCAAGATGGAATTTTAGCTAATATATTAGCCGAGCCTTTGATGGCTTTTTGCGAAGATTTTTATCAAATGCTTAAACCAGGAGGTTTTGTGGTATTAAGCGGTATTCTAAAAACGCAAAAAAACATGATATGTGATAAATATGCTGGTTGTTTTATTGACATCGAGAGTGAAATTGAACATGATTGGGTACGTGTGGGAGCCATCAAGCGAACAGTCAGTTAGAATGCTGGCAATCAATAGCATCATCGAAATAAACTGACTGATAACAAGTTAAGTAAATTGATGTTGGCTGGTCAATTAAAATTTTTTAGGTGAAGTAAGTTGTATACACAATGCAGAGGGTGTGGTGAAGTATTTGTGATTGAGGTGGATCATTTGATTCATGCAAGAGGTCATGTAAGGTGTAACTTGTGTGGAACTGTGTTTGATGGTTTGGAGACACTCAGCGAAGAAAAACCACATGAAGATGAAGATTTATTGCTTCATGATTTTGATAACGCACCTCCGTTGTTAACCCAAGCATATCATTCTTTAATGGTTGCTGACACAGTTGAAGAAGAGCTGGAGGAAACAACAGTTCCTGAATTTGTCACTGAAACAGATACGCCAGAAGACGTCCCTTTTGTGGCTGAAAAAAGAAATCAAGAACCACAGCAAACTTCTCGCTGGTTGTGGGGTGGTTTGGGAATGGTTATGATGCTGTTGTTATTATGGCAAACTCAAATGGCATTGGCATCAGGTCAAATTAAACTCCCAGAAAATCAATATTCAGCCCGTTTGTGTGAAATGGTCAGTTGTGCCGATGAAAAACAAGCGGTTGATTTAGATGCGTTGTCATTGGTTTCAAGAAACATACGTCCTCATCCTGGAAGGGATAATGCATTGATTATTTCAGCCAGCATGATTAATACCAATAAAGACAATCAAAAGTTTCCGGCTTTAGAAATTAAATTGTCTGATTTGAATGGAAGGATTGTAGCCATGCGTCGTTTTGTGGCTCAAGAGTATGTGCCTATTGATGTGTTAAGGGCTGGTTTTGTGAGCAATACTTTGATCCCAATCAATCTAGAAATAGTCAGTCCTGGAGATCAGGCCGTGGCATTTGAAATTGGTTTTGTACAGCCATGACTCTGGATCAGCATAACCAAAAAGCATTCACCCGAGAATCAGTACGGTTGTATTTAGAATCGTTGAATGGACACAAAGTGAATCACTTGTATGATTTGGTGATTGAGGAAACTGAAAGGGGCATGATTGTTGAAGTACTCAAATGGTGTAAAGGAAACCGCAGTAATGCCGCTGATTTGTTGGGCATTACGCGAACCACCTTACGGAATAAAATGAGAAAACTGAAAATTTCAGATTAGGACAAAATTGAACGCCAAATGCGATTTTCTGGCTGCTGTTTCGATGGATTGACAATATTCCCTCAAAAAAATTGAATATCCGTTAACTTCAAATATATTCGCGTTTATAATACGCGCCACTTTGAGCGCAATCATAAACTAACATGGCACTAAATCGTGTACCTATCAGAAGGGCTTTAATCAGTGTATCTGATAAAACCAATATCGAATCTTTTGCAACAGGCTTGTCTCGTTTGGGTGTGGAAATACTGTCCACTGGAGGCACTGCAAAGATGCTTGAACAAGCTGGCATCATGGTTACAGAAATATCTGAATACACAGAATTTCCAGAAATGATGGATGGTCGAATTAAAACCTTACATCCTAAAGTACATGGTGCTTTATTGGGAAGACAAGGTGTTGATGACGCTGTGATGTTAGAACATGGAATTGAAGCCATTGATTTATTGGTGGTTAATTTGTACCCGTTTGAAGCAACTATTAAGAAGCCAGATGTTACTTTGGAAGATGCCATTGAGAATATTGATATTGGTGGTCCTGCCATGATCAGAGCAGCGTCTAAAAATCATGACCGTGTGACAGTTTTGGTTAACCCTGAAGATTACAATGAAATGTTGGATGAATTGAGCACTTATGGTGGTGTCTCACATGCTAACAGACACATTTTGGCGGCCAAGGCATTTGCTCATACAGCAAGATATGATGGTTTAATTGCCAATTACTTGAGTTCAATTAACGACAATGAAGAGAAAGAGGATTTTCCTCGTTACTACACCACACAATTCAAACACCGTTCTGAGTTAAGGTATGGTGAAAATCCGCATCAAAAAGCGGCATTTTATAATGAAGAACATCCAGATTCGGGCACCATAGGGCATGCTTGGCAAATTCAAGGAAAGGCACTTTCTTATAATAACATTGCTGATGCTGATGCGGCTTTGTCATGTGTTAAAGAATTTGTTGACGCGCCAGCTTGTGTGATTGTTAAGCACGCCAATCCTTGTGGGGTTGCAACTGAATCAAATTTAACCTTGGCTTATTTAAAAGCTTTTGCAACAGATCCAACTTCCGCATTTGGTGGTGTGTTGGCTTTTAATCAAAAGTTAACTGAAAAAACGGCAGAAACCATACTTGAAAAGCAGTTTGCAGAAGTGATAGTTGCGCCAGAATTTGATGATGCTGCTTTGAAAATCTTTGCCAGCAAAAAAAACCTGCGGGTAATTTGTTGTGGTCAGTTGCCTGAGAAAACAAAACCCTGGTTAATGTATAAAAGAGTCAGTGGTGGCTTATTGGTTCAAGATGCTGACACTCAAATGATTGATGTGGCACAGGCTCAAGTGGTTTCTAAAAGACAACCCACTGCAGATGAATTAAGTGACATGGCATTTGCTTGGAAAGTGGCTAAATGGGTTAAATCCAACGCCATTGTTTATGCCAAAGATGCACAAACGATAGGAGTGGGTGCGGGACAAATGAGCCGGGTGGTTTCTGCCCGAATTGCATCTATTAAGGCTGATGATGCGGGATTGAAAGTTCCAGGTTCTGTGATGGCTTCTGATGCCTTTTTCCCTTTCAGGGATGGGATTGATACAGCAGCGCAATCAGGTATTACTGCGGTGATACAACCTGGTGGTTCAATTCGAGATGAAGAAGTAATTCAAGCAGCCAATGAACATGATATGGCGATGATATTTACTGGAATGCGTCATTTTAACCATTAAATAAGAGCAGACAGATGAATCGAGTGTTGGTGATTGGATCGGGTGGTAGAGAACATGCATTGGCATGGCGCATGTCATTATCAAGTTCGGTTGAGCATACTTTTGTGGCTCCTGGGAATGCCGGAACGGCAACAGAACAAGGTATTACCAATGTCGAATTGGCAGTGGATGATTTTTCAGCCGTCATAACATTTTGTAAAAATGAACGTATCAGCTTGGTTGTGGTTGGTCCTGAACAACCTTTGGTAGATGGCCTGGTTGATGCACTAACTGCATCTGGAATTGCTTGTTTCGGCCCCAGTGCACAAGCTGCACAATTAGAAGGATCTAAGGCATTTGCCAAATCATTTCTACAAAGACACGGCATTCCCACTGCTCAATATGCCGAATTCACAGAAGTGGCTGAGGCCAATGCATATTTGACTCAGCAACAGTTTCCTGTCGTTATTAAAGCCGATGGATTGGCTGCAGGTAAAGGGGTTGTCATCGCAGAAGACATACAATCGGCTCAAGAAACAGTGGCTGATATGTTAGCGGATAATAAATTTGGTGATGCTGGCAGTCGGATCATCATTGAAGCATTTTTGGTGGGTGAAGAGGCTTCATACATTGTGATTGCTGATGGTAAAAACTTTATTCCCATGGCCACGTCACAAGACCATAAAGCGCGTGACAATGGTGATAAAGGCCCCAATACTGGTGGTATGGGTGCTTATTCTCCTGCACCAGTGGTAACTAATGAGATAGACCAACAAGTGGCATCAAAAGTGATTCAGGCTACATTGGACGGCATGGCCAAAGATGGTATGCCCTTTACTGGTTTCTTATATGCTGGTTTGATGATTGATGCCCAGGGTCAAGCCAAAGTGCTCGAGTTTAATGTGCGTTTTGGTGATCCTGAAACCCAACCAATCATGACACGTTTGAAAAGCAATTTGGATGCGTTGTGTTTGGCGGCCATCAACGGGAGGCTAGACCAAGTGAATTGTGAATGGGATGACCGATTTGCTTTGGGTGTGGTTATGGCTGAAGCTGGTTATCCATTTGAATATGCCAAAGGCAATCCAATTGATGGTCTTGAAAGTACAGACTCCCAAATCAAAGTATTTCATGCTGGTACTGCCATAAAGGATGGCCAAGTAGTTACTAATGGTGGTCGGGTGTTATGTGTATGTGCTTTGGATGAGGACTTAAAACAGGCCCAAAATAAAGCTTATCAAGCAGTAAATAAAATCACTTGGGGCAGTCAGTATTACCGCACAGATATAGGTTTTAAAGCCATTAAAAATTAAATTTCTGTAATTCTTCGCTCCCATTCTGTTGTTCAAAATGTTACTATGATGAAAAGCTTTGAGTGGTTGGTTCTCGGTTTTCTAAATCGCATTTCAGATACTTACTAGTTCGGTCTTGGTGATGTTAATTGCCAATGTTTCAGTTATAAAAAACCGCTAACCTTAATAAACACAGTGACCAGCTAAGATGAATAACAAAACCATTAAAATCTACTCGCAATCAGAAGAAAGACTCAACATAGGCTCGCATGTCTTGGGCGCAATATTCAGTGTATTGGCATTGGTGTTATTGATTTTTAAGGGCATTGATTCAGGTAGCCTGATTGCAACAGTAGGCTTGTTAGTTTATGGTGTGAGCATGTTGGCTTTGTACTTATCATCGAGTATTTATCATGCCAGTAAAAAGCCTGAAACCAGAATCAAAATGCGAGTGGTCGATCATGCTGCAATTTACCTTTTGATTGCTGGAACATATACACCATTTATGTTGATAACACTGCCGGGAACCTTGGGTTATTCAATATTAGCAGCGGCTTGGACCATGGCTTTGGTTGGCGTGGTGATTAAAATATTTTACACCGGCCATTTTGAAGTGCTTTCTACTGCACTGTACATCCTCATGGGTTGGGCCATTGTTTTTGCAATCAAACCATTGGCAGCTCATTTACCACCCGAGGGTTTATTCTGGTTGATGGCAGGTGGTGTTTTTTATACGGTTGGCGCTATTTTATACGCCATTAAAAAGATTCCTTACAACCATGCCATTTTTCATTTGTTTGTCTTATTTGGTAGTACCAGTCATTTTATGGCTATTTATTTTTATATCTCAATACCCAGCCAGTAAATTTACACACATAAGAAACAGCGCTTAGATTATCTAAAATAGGTGTTGAATGAATATGTCTTGGCTTGAAATATTGGGTGTGATTACTAACCAGTTAAGTCAATCAGCATAGTGAATTTTCATTTTTGAGTTTCACAGTTTCATCATATTATTATTCGATAGATTCACATACAATTGAAAGCTGTTCTAATCGACTAATCATGTCTTTGGTGGCAAAACACACGTCATTTTCATTTATGATTAAGGCTTGTTTAATTCCCATTTGTTTGGCTGTATTTTGCCACTGTTCACTACCAGCAACTACCAACGCTGTAGCCGCTGCATCAGCAGCAATGCCACTGTCAGCAATCACAGTGGCTGATACGATTTGATTAACAGGCATACCCGTTCGAGGGTCAATGATGTGAGAATAACGTTTGCCATCGAATTCTTTGTATCGTTGGTAATTACCAGAAGTAAAAATGGCTTCGTCTTGATTAACCTCTATTTCTGCAACCATTGACCAATTTGTTGGAGACTGGATAGCAATGCGCCATGGCGATCTTCCCTTACTACCGATACTGCGTAAATCCCCGCCAGCATTAACAATGGCATTATTGATGTCGTGTTGATTTAATATGCGTATGGCACGGTCTACAGCATAGCCTTTGGCAATACCGCCATAGTCAAGCCAAACTCTGGGGTTTGAGCTACTGAGATTGAGTCCATCTAATGACAGAACATCAACAGTTAAGTGTTCATCGAGGAGGTGTGTAATGCTCTGCATGGCAGGTGGTGGGGTTAATAAAGGGTACTCGTCTGCGTGAAATCCCCAGAGATCTATCAATTCACCCATGACCGGATTAAATAGGTGTTCAGATAGCTTCGATTGATATATAGTTTGTTGTATAAAGTTGGCTTCTTCTGGGTAGAGTGCAACACTTTTTCCTGATCGCAGTGATTGGTTGATTTCATGCAGTCGCCCAGGTTTCCAAGCATGCCATTGGTGGTGCATTAAGCCAAAGGTGTCGCTGATTTCATCGATGGCCAAGCGGACATGCTCAGGGTTGTCGTGCCATACATTGATTTCTACCAAGGTTCCAAATACATACAACTGATGGGTGCTGACAGTGTGTGTTTTTTGTTGGCATGAAGTCAAAATAAACAACAGTGCGCATAAAATAAGGCTTTTAATTGTGTTGTTATTGATAATCATTACTATTAGCATTAGAATCCACCCATCTTAACTTAAAAACATCATAAATAATGAATAAAATGACTATTTTAGCATTGAGTTGCTTTGTGGTTTCTGCTTCTGCTGCAGAAAAAACACCGTCCATGAAAGAAATGTGGCAAATAATTCAACAACAGCAAAAAACCATTGAGGCTTTACAGTTACAGTTGGCTGAGCAAAATAAAACGGTTAGTGACAGTGCACAGCAGGTTGAAGCCCAACAAGAGGCGATTGCAGTGGTTGCTGATGCCATAGAAAATCAAATTGAACCTGTTAGTCGTGTAAACATTGGGGGTTATGGTGAGCTACATTACAATAATTTAGACTCAGGCGATGAGATTGATTTTCATCGATTTGTTCTTTTCTTTGGTTATGATTTTAATGAACGTACACGTTTTTTCTCTGAGTTTGAATTAGAACACAGTTTATCAGGCGATGGTAAACCTGGTGAAGTCGAGTTAGAGCAAGCTTATCTTGAATACCTGTTTAATGACAGTACCAAAGCCACAGTTGGATTGAGTTTGGTGCCTGTAGGTATTTTAAATGAGACACATGAACCCGATGCTTTTTTTGGCGTTGAGCGTAACAATGTTGAAAAAAACATCATTCCTACTACATGGTGGGAAGCGGGTATAGGCTTTAATAAACAATTCAATGAAACAGTGGGATTGGACCTGTTCTTATCCAGTGGTTTGAATACTCCAGTATCTGGTAGCAAAGCCTTTTTGTTGCGTTCAGGTCGACAAAAAGTGGCGGAAGCGGTGGCTTCAAATCTTGCCTACACGGCGAGGTTACGTTACAACCCCATGCCAGGTTTGAAATTGGCGGCAACTTACCAACACCAAACTGACATCACCCAAGGTGCTTTAGATGTGGCAGCGGATTTGTTCGAAGTTAATGTCCAATATCAAAGCGGTGGATTTGGCTTAAAAGCCTTGTATGCTTCATGGGATTTAGATAACAACGTTGAGGCCATAAATGCTGCCAGAGCTGAACAGAATGGTTATTATATTGAGCCTTCATACCGCTTTGGAGCCTCCAAACAGTTCGGTGTATTTACCCGTTACTCAGTATACAATAACAACGCCGCAGACAATACCGCCTTGGACATTGAGCAAATGGATATTGGTATGAACTATTGGTTGACAGCAAACACTGTATTTAAATTTGATTATCAAGATCAAAGTGAGGGTGGCGCAGATGATGGTTTTAATTTAGGTATGGGCTATTCTTTCTAATCAACATAGGTACACACTTTGTATAGATTAATCATTAACTTCAGCTTGTTGGCCTTTGTGTCAACAGGCTGGACTTACACTGCGGATGAAAATAAAAAAGTAAGCAGATTTCTTAATCAGACATACAATCAACAGCCCCCTAAACCCAGTCGATTGTGGGTTAATGATGAGATGAAAAAAAACATCAGCACCCTGTTGAACAGGCCGGTTAAACGTTTGAGTTATCGTTATTGGCAGGCACAAGGAAAAACAGTTTGGATACTGGATGAAATAGGTAAAGAACGAAACATCACCACGGCTGTGGTTATTAAAAACCAACAAGTATCTGAAGTTAAGGTGTTGGTGTATAGAGAGTCTAGAGGTGGGGAAGTTCAAGTGCCTTGGTTTACTGAGCAGTTTAAATCAGCCCGAGCAAATCAAAATTGGCAAAGCCAAATAGACAGCATCAGTGGCGCAACATTGTCAGTCAATGCATTGAAAAAACAAGTGCAATTGGCTCTCTTTCTGGAACAACAGTTACCATGAGGTTAAGACTGATTTTTAGAAAAATTCATCGCTGGGTAGGACTGTTGGCTTCATTGTGGTTGATGCAGTTGGCCATTACTGGCTTGTTGTTACAACATGCTGATGACTTGGGGTTAAGTACTCATTATGTCAGTTCACCAATGGTGCTGCAATGGTTTGGATATGGAAAGCGTCAATTGGCATGGGACAGTTCAGGTGAAACTTGGTACCAGCTAGATGATGTCATCAGTTTTCGTGGTCGCACCACACCTGTTACGGATGAAGTTATTGGTGTGGTTAAGCAGCAAAATCATTGGTTGATCGCTACAGCAAACTCATTGTATTGGTTTAATCAACAGGTTGAACTGGTAAAGCAACTGGATGATTTTGATGGTTTGCCTACCCCTGTGCAATTGGTTGATAAACACCAATCCCATGTTGTGCTTAAAAGCCAACAGTCTTGGTATCAACTTGAAGCTGATATTTTCAAACGTATTGAAGCGATTGAAGTCATGAAAAAGCCAAGCAGCAGAGCGCTTAACCCTGTAGAAATCAATACTTTATTTAATACAATATTGACTGATAAACTGGCTTATGACAAAGTCATTCATGGTATTCATTCTGGCATCAAAAGTTCTGCATGGTTGAACACGCTTTCATCCTTGTCTTTGTTGTACTTGTGTTTTTCTGGAATATACCTGTTCTTTAAACAAGCTAAACGTAATCGAAGATAAAAATATTAACTCATAAAATTTTGCAAAGTTGTTGGTTTCTACCAAAAGTCTGTTTTTATTAGCCTGGGTAGGCTTATTGATGTATTTGTGACTGATAGTCATGATCACTAATTGAAACTTGTAAAGACAGATGGGCTGAAAAGTGATGAGTAGAGTCATAAATTTTGTTAAACTGATTGGTTTAAATATACATAGGATCAGGCATGAATTCAACAGAGCATAATTACCTCATTCAAAGCGATGCTGTATTGTTTGGCATTTTGGCATTGATTTTGGGTTTGGTCTTTTATACCAAGCAAAGTAAGCACCCCGTTTTTGTTAAATTTTATACCTATGTGCCTGCTCTGTTAATGTGCTATCTGCTGCCTTCATTTTTGACCACCTTCAAGTTAGTTGATGCGGATGCTTCCAATCTATACTACATGGCCTCACGTTATTTATTGCCAGCAGCTCTGGTGTTGTTAACAATCAGTGTTGATTTGAAGGGTATTGTTCGATTGGGACCCAAAGCAGGTATCATGTTTTTAACGGGTACTTTAGGCATTGTGATTGGTGGCCCGATTGCTTTTATCGCCACCAGAGCAATGTTTCCAGAAGCTTTTGCCGCATCGGGTGCGGATGACATATGGCGTGGTATGACCACTTTGGCTGGTTCTTGGATTGGAGGTGGTGCCAACCAAGCAGCCATGAAGGAAGTTTGGGAAGTGTCTGATGCGGCTTTTACACAGATGGTAGCTATTGATGTGGTATGGGCCAATATTTGGATGGCCATATTGTTGTTGATGGCACAAAGGGCTGCCAGCATTGATGCGAAAACTGGTGCGGATGTTTCGGCCATTGAACGCATTAAATTAAAAATGGAAACTTTTCAAAATGAGAATGCCAAACCCATTACATTACCTGATTTAACCATGATGGCAGCCATTGCTTTCGGTATCACAGGTTTGGCACATGCTTTGGCAAATTGGATGGGACCTGCGATCAAAGAAAATTTACCCATACTGGCTGAAGTCAATCTTGATTCAACTTTCTTTTGGTTGGTTATTTTAGCGACTTTGGGTGGTGTGTTGATGTCGTTCACCAGGGCACGTCAATATGAAGGTAGCGGTGCCTCAGCTGTTGGTTCTTTGTTCGTTTATATGTTGGTAGCCACCATTGGATTGAAAATGGATGTCACTCAAATCAGGCCTTTCTTATTTGTGATTGGGGGTATTTGGATTGCTATCCATGCCTTTTTGTTGTTGGGTGTCGGTAAACTAATAAAAGCCCCAGTGTTTTTCCTTGCAGTTGGTTCCCAAGCCAACATCGGTGGTGCAGCTTCTGCTCCTGTGGTTGCTTCGGCTTTCCACCCTGCCTTGGCGCCAGTGGGTGTCCTATTGGCTGTATTTGGCTATGTGGTGGGCACTTCAGCTGCCATGTTGACTGGGATTATTTTGCAGTGGTTAGCCGGTTGATGAATGAGGTTCAATCCAAGGTCTGCTTATAACGTTTGATTGCAATAATCACGATTAAAACAGTAAAAACCAACAGGGCCATCAGGTCATATTGGTGATCAAATAGTTCAGTGCCTTTGAGCATGATGCCACGGATAATACGCAGAAAATGAGTCAGGGGTAAGATTTCTCCGAGGCTTTGTGCCCATTCAGGCATGCCTCGGAAGGGAAACATGAAGCCAGAAAGTAACAAGGAGGGCAGGAAGAAAAAGAAAGTCATTTGCATGGCCTGCATTTGGGTTCTGGCTATGGTAGAGAAGGTGAACCCTAAGGCCAAATTGGTGATGATAAATAACAGAACACCGAGCATCAAGTCAACGAATTGACCCGCAAAAGGCACCGCAAAAATATAATGTGAGGCCATCAGCACAACCAATGTTTGTACACCACCAATCAATACATAAGGTAAAATTTTCCCCAACATCACTTCAAAAGGCTTGGCAGGCATGGCCAATAAGTTTTCTAAGGTGCCTGTTTCTGCCTCTCGGGTCATGGCCATGGATGTGATCATGACCAGCGTCATGGTTAAAATCACGCCCAATAAACCCGGTACAATGTTGTATTGGGATTTTGCTTCCGGGTTGTATTTTGGATGAATGATGACTTCGATTGGTCCAGGTTGAGCATTCAGCGGTGACAGTGATCCTGTGAGGTCATGACGTAAAGCTTGGTTAACAATGTCATTGGCTCGTGCTATGGCGTTAGAGGAAGCAGAAGGGTCAGAAGCATCCGCTTCAATCAACAGTTGTGGCCGTTGCCCTTTGAGTAATTGTTGGGTGAAATTAGCTGGGAAATGTATTGCAAAAGCCACATCGCCTCGGGCCAATAATTCGCTGTTTTCTGCAGGGCTGTTTGATTTGGTTGTGACATCGTAATAATCTGAAATTTCAAAACCTCTGATGATGCTGCGTATTTCAACACTGTTGTCTTCTGCATAAATGGCAGTCGGTAGGTGTTTTGGATCGGTGTTGATGGCAAACCCAAACAGAATCAATTGCATCAGTGGGATGGCAAACATCATGGCAAATGTCATGCGATCACGAAACATTTGGATAAACTCTTTGCGTAAGATGGCTTCGATGCGATTAATTTTTTTTATCAAGACATTCATCCATGATTCCTTTGGTCTTCGCCAGAACGCGCCATCAGAGCAATAAAAGTGTCTTCCAAGCTGGGTTCAACTTGTTGCCATTGTATGTCATCGTTTATTAGCTGTTGCTTGCTGTTATGAATGGCGGTTTGTAATTGCGCTTTGTCAGTTCCACTGACGTGTAAGGCATTGCCAAAGTAGGCCACATATTCGACGCCAGGTTGTTGTTGCAACCAGCTCGCCAATTGACGTACTTGGAGACCGATTCCTTTGAATGTTTTCAGTCCTGATTGTTTGATTACATCTAACACATGGCCTTGGGTAATTAAATTTCCATGAGCCAAGTAGACAATTTGGTCACAGCGCTCGGCTTCATCCATGTAATGGGTTGAGACCAGTACGGTCATGCCTTGATTGGAGAATCGATGAATTTGATCCCAGAAGTCTCGTCTGGCTTGTGGGTCAACACCTGCAGTGGGTTCATCTAATAACAAAAGTTTAGGTTGGTGCATGGTCACAGCTGCCAAGGCCAAACGTTGTTTCCAGCCTCCTGATAAAGCGCCGGCCAACTGATGTTGACGGTGTTGTAACCCCAACGATTCAAGGGTATTGTTGACCAAAGATTTTATGTTGGTTTGGCTGTACAGACGTGCCACAAATTCGAGGTTTTCACGTATGGTTAAATCAGTCCAAAAAGAAAATTTTTGTGTCATGTAACCAGTCAATTGCTTGATTTTTTCAGACTGATTAATGATGTCATATCCCAAACAGGTACCCGAACCCGCATTGGGTTTAAGTAAGCCACAAATCATACGGATGGTGGTTGTTTTTCCGGAACCATTGGGTCCTAAAAAACCCCAAACTTGACCCGCTGGCATTTGTATATCAATGCCATTTACCACATTTTTATCACCAAAGGCTTTGACTAACCCGTGCACATCAATGGCAAGTTCTGATGATAACGCTTTGTTTATTGGGGTGTTCATAGCAGAATATCTACTGGCAACCCGGGGTGCATTGAATGGTTTTGATTCAAACGGGCTTCAATCAAAAACACCAATTTTTCTCGAGAGTCCTTGCTGTATATAACAGGCGGCGTAAATTCAGCCGTAGAAGCAATGTAGCTTATTTTTGCTGGCATGCTTTGCTCCATACCATCGGCGATAACTTGAATGGTTTGTCCCAACTTGACAGTCATGAGCTTGTCTTGAGGTAAATGAAATCGCACTTTATCTTGTCCTAACATTCGGACACTCAAAACGGCTGCACCAACATTGATGTATTCGCCTTGATGATACATGACTTGTTTAACTTCTCCATCAAATTCAGCGTTCACGCTGCGTTGTTGTAATACATATTGTCTGGCTGTGAATTGTGCATGCGCGGCTCTAATCTGCGCTTCGGCTTTGATCATGGCATCAATTCTTCCCCCCAAGCCCGCTACCTCGATGTTACTTTTAAGTGTATTGACTTGAGCTTGGCTGATCTTCCGTTGGGCTTGAGCTTGGTCAAGCTGTTCTGCTGTGCTTAATCCTTTATCCAGTAAAGATTGTATGCGTTGCAGTTCCTTGTTTGCTAAATTAAGCTTGGCTTGTGCTTCTTGTAGTTGAGATTTTATGCTGTTCAATTCAGCGGGCCGAGCCCCTTTTTGTAGGTCTTGTAATTGCGCTTCGGCTGCCATCATGTTTTGTTCAGCTTCTTCCAATTGCGCTAATTGAGTTTCAGTATCTAGCTGAAACAATAACTGTCCTTTGGTTATTAAATCGCCTGCTTCAATTGTGTGGTTCCTTATCCATCCAGATTGTGGTGAAGCTATCAACCTCATTTCTGCTTCAATGTAACCAGTAATGCTTGGTTCAACCGGTTCTTTTTGACAAGCTGTTAATGCGAGTAAGGTGCCGCTAAGAATAAAAATGACTGCGTGTTTTTTCATGGGTTTTCCTGATTGAGGCCTAAGGCACATAGCATGAGTTTTTGATGGAGCTTAAATAATTGGTGTAAATCAAAGCCCAATGTGTCCGGTTCTGCAAAGACGGCTTTCCATATAGCTGAAAATAACACCGGTGCAATCACCAGTTTAGCCATTAAATCGGGGTGTTCTATATGAGTTTCACCTGTTTGATTACTGCGTGTGAACAAGGCAGTGAGCGCATTCAATGCTTTTTCAATGACGTGCTGTCGATAGCTTTTGATGGTTTCAGGGAAATATCGAGAGTCGCCAATCAAAATTTTCATCAATTTGGGTAATTGGCCTTGTTCAATGATGTTAGGCATAAAGTCAGTTAACATCATCAGTGCTGATTTAGCAGAAGAAGTTTGGGACAACATGTGAATGATTTTAATTTGGTTGGGTTTGGCAATGGCCTCGATTAAACCATTAAATAAAGCTTCTTTTGAGTTGAAATACAGATACAAAGTGCCTTTGGATAGTTGACACCTTTTGGCAATGTCATCCATGCGTGCTGCAGTGAATCCTTTTTCGTAAAACTCATCAAGAGCAGACTGAAGTATCAATTGCTTTTTGGCGGCTTTGGCTTCACTACTGGTGGCGCGTTTATTCATAGATAATTTATATAACTGACCAGTCAGTCATTTAAAGGTATTTTTACTTTTTTGTCAAGTGAAGCTGTCGAATTTAACTGTGTTTAGTTGGATTTAAACTGTTTATATTTGATTTGTATGCAATTTATGTTGGTTGTAAATTTGCATAAATGAAGCGTCTGAGTTTGTATGTATTGGCAAAAACTTGATGAAATAAATAAAATAACGGCTGATATATTAAGTTGCATTGCACTTATGCTGGGGTTGAATTTAATGGCTAATTTACAACATAACGACACATTTTAATTTTATTGAAAAGCAATGTTTGGTTGTAAACTAAGGAGTTAAATCACCTGCTTAACAGTTGGTGTCTGAGAAAGTGGGTTGTTTTTATTTAAGGCATTAAAAATGCAAATGTCCAGTCTTAACCCAAATAACTGTTTCTTCATCTACATATGGGTGGTGATGGCTGAGATGAGGATTGCGGATCCATGTGCCTTTGGGGTAACTGCCATACTCATCACTGAAAGTGCCTGATAGCACGAATATTTCTTCGCCACCAACGTGAGTATGTGGTTTGAACACTTCACCTATTGGCCATTTAACCAGCGCCGTGTTTTCATGGATGTGGCTGTGTAATGGCATCACTTGGAGGCCACCAATGCCTGGTCGCCATGATGTGATGTTGGTATCGGTACGAATTTTTACAGTGTCTGTGGTTTGAAACTGGCACAGTTTAACCAGTAAAATACAGCCGTTTTCACTGTACGGTGCATGGGAAGTGCCAGCAGGGTTTCTGAGGTAAGTGCCTGCTGGATAATCGCCGTGTTCATCAGAAAATATACCGTCTAACACAAATATTTCTTCTCCTTTGGGGTGTTGGTGAGATGAAAAGGTGGCCCCTGGCTCATATTTTACCAAGCTGGTTGCATGTCCTGATTCATCAGCTTCACGGGCCAATCTTTTTCTGAAAACCGCAGTTGATGGGCTGGCTGACCAATGCAATGCAGAAGTGTTAATAACCACTCTTTTTTTAAAGTCCATGTTAAGGTTATGTAACATCTTCAGTGTTCGGTTTGGCTGTTCATAATATAAAATCAGCGGGTGTTGCTCTGACCCAAGATGCTTTGGTGACTTTAAAGCCGTTATCTGATGCTTCTAGTGTGACCATAAACTTCATCATGTCTCCACGAAAACTGGGCAGGTCTGTGAGGCTAAATGCGGTGCCAGCAACGGCAACTACAATTTCTACTTCAACTTGGCTTTTGGTGTCATTAAGCCAATCTATGCTTTTAATGGCTTGGTGAATGTGAATGGACTGGTTGCGCATCAGGCGTAACCGCAATAAACGCTCTGCATCTTTTTTACTCCAGCCTCGATCAGTGCTTATGAAGTTATCATCAACATGTAGTAAAAAATCATCTAACTTTTTGGCTTCAATAGCCTTTTCCATTGTTTGAAAAGTGTTTAATAACTGGCTTTGCTTGTCCCTTTCAGGTTCTTTCGAGCAGGCACTTAAAAAACAAAATAAAATAATGCAAAGGCGTAAACAATTTTTTCTTATCATGGCGGTATCAACCAAAAACAGTTTTTAAATATCAAAGCTCATTGTATCATGTGAGTTAAGCGGGAAAACAATTCAAGTGGGTGGTTTTTGTGATGTTGTTTTGTGCTTTAAAATGACAGGTAAAAATGAAATACAGTTAAATTTCTGGAGTGATGGTATGAACAGTAAATGGTTGGTGTTGTTGAGCTTTATGGTTGTTAATTATGCTGTGGCACAAACAACAAAAGAAAGTCATGAGTTGATGGTTAAAGAACCAAGTGGCAGTGTCATACTGGATCGCTTATCTGAACCAGCAGACTTGGATTTGAGCATCAAAGTAATTGTAGAAAAAAAACAAACAATTGAAGAGTACAGGCAAAAAGGAGAACTGGTTTTAGTGAAAGTTATTCCTAATGACGGAGTTCCTTATTATATTGATCCAATGGAACGTGACAATATCAAAGGTTCAGGTAGCGATTTGATTAATTCAGGTGTTAAACCAGTGCGTTGGGTACTGAAGGAGTTTTAAGTCAATGACAGTCAGACAAAAATTTATTGGGGCATTGGTAGTGGTGCCTGTTTTGGTGGTTTTGTGGGCACAATATTGGACAGCTGCGTGGTGGTTGTTCATTGTCATCATACCTTTAGCTGTTTTGGGCTTGTATGACATGTTCCAAAACAAAAAAGCCATTTTACGTTTGTACCCTGTCTTGGGTCATTTTCGCTATTTTTTGGAATCATTCAGGGTAGAAATTCAGCAGTATTTTATTGAGTCTGATTTAAATGGTGCGCCTGTTTCCAGAGAGTACAGATCTTTGGTTTACCAACGGGCAAAAGGTCAAAAAGATACACGGCCTTTTGGTACCATTATAGATGTTAATGAAGACGGTTATGAATGGATGAATCATTCTGTGGCCCCGACTCATGTCACTGAACAGGATTTACAGGTTAAATTTGGTGGCGCTGATTGTAAACAACCTTATTGGGCTAAACCATTAAATATTTCTGCCATGAGTTATGGAGCCTTGAGTAAACATGCCATAGAAGCTCTGAATCTTGGTGCACAAAAAGGAGGTTTTGCGCATAACACAGGTGAAGGTGGTATCAGTCCTTATCACATCAAATTCGGCGGTGACTTAATCTTTCAATTTGGTACGGGGTATTTTGGCTGTCGGAATGCCAATGGAGATTTTGATGCCCAATTGTTCAAGAAAAAAGCAGCGCTTGAACAAGTGAAGATGATTGAAATCAAACTGTCACAAGGTGCTAAGCCTGGGCATGGTGGTATATTACCTGCTGTCAAATTGACAAAAGAAATTGCAGAAATTCGGCACGTTGCTATGGGACAGGATGTGATTTCACCCCCCAATCACAGCGCTTTCAGTACGCCAAAAGAATTGTTGTTGTTTGTGCAGGAGTTGCGTCAACTTTCAGGAGGAAAGCCGATTGGGTTTAAGATGTGTATAGGCAAACGAAGTGAATTTTTAGGTATTTGTAAAGCCATGCTTGAAACAGGTATAAGACCTGACTTTATCACCATTGATGGTAGTGAAGGAGGTACTGGTGCGGCACCCATAGAGTTTACCAATTCTGTTGGCACCCCTTTAAAGGATGCCCTGATATTTGTAAACAATGCGCTTATAGGTACGGGGTTAAGAGATGAAATCAAAATCATTGCGGCAGGTAAGATTATTTCAGCATTTCATTTAATTAAAGCATTGGCATTGGGTGCAGATACTGTGAATGCTGCCAGAGGTATGATGTTTGCATTGGGTTGTATTCAATCTCGCGCTTGTAACACGGACCATTGTCCGACGGGTATAGCAACTCAGGATCCAGCCCGTGTAGTGGCATTGGTGGTCAGTGATAAAGCACAAAGGGTGGCCAGATACCATGCGCAAATGATGAAAAATATTGCTGAATTACTCAGTGCAGCTGGTGTTAAGTCACTGTCAGATTTAAAACCATGTCACATCAATCATCGTTTTAAAGGTACCCTCATAAAAACATATGAACAGTTGTTTCCTACCCTTGAAAAAGGAGCCTTGTTAGATGATAACACCAGACCAGAATCATGGTCTGTTAATTGGCATGCAGCTCAGGTGAATCGGTGGTAGATTGGTTTCGTATTTGTATGGATGCAATTAAAACTTTAATCGGCTATCATTAATACTATTTTTTTTAATCTATACCTATGACATTAACCAAAAAAATCATTATTTTCATGGTGCTTGGCGCTGTAGTTGGCTTGGCATTGAACTTAACTCAGCTGAACCAAAACCCAATTATTGATACTTATCTAACCAATGGTTTGTTCTATGTGGTTGGTCAGTTATTTATATTGTCATTAAAAATGATGGTGGTGCCATTGGTATTTGTTTCTTTGTTTTGTGGTACCACAGCTTTGCGGGATCCAGCCATGCTGGGTTCGATTGGTGGTAGAACTTTGGTGTTCTATTTGATGACTACGGCAATTGCATTGACCATAGCGATCAGCTTTGCATTGTTGATTGGTGTTGGAGTTGGGGCAGATATTCCCACTGACATCAGTTATATTCCAAAGGAAAGTAGGTCATTTATTGAAGTGATTTTAAGCATCATCGACAATCCTGTCAAAGCCATGGCAGAAGGTAATTTATTGGCGGTGATTGTGTTTGCAATATTGTTGGGCTTGAGCGCAACAATGGCGGGAAAAGCCGGTGAACAAGTGATTGACTTTTTTCAATCTTTCAATGAAGTTATCATGAAATTGGTTATGCTAATCATGCACTTTGCACCTTATGCAGTGTTTGCTATTCTGGCCAAGGTTTTTGCTGAATTGGGTGTTGATGCAATCAAAACATTGGCGGGTTATTTCTTTACTGTTTTGGGTTTATTGGTTTTCCACGCATTGGTCATTTATCCATTGTTATTGAAACTATTGGCGGGTTTGAACCCTTTGACTTTTTTGAAAAAAATGGAAGCAGCGGTGACTTTTGCTTTTGGAACGTCCAGTTCCAATGCCACCATTCCAGTGACTTTAAGAACAGTGACAGAGCGTTTGGGGGTTAATAAATCAGTGGCTTCTTTCACCATCCCTTTTGGAGCTACTATCAATATGGATGGCACCGCCATCATGCAAGGCGTTGCCACGGTATTCATTGCCAATGCATATGGTATTGATTTGTCTATCGGTCAGTTGGTAATGGTTGTGATGATGGCAACCATGGCTTCCATAGGAACGGCTGGTGTACCAAGTGCAGGAATGGTGATGTTGCAAGGTGTGCTGTTACAAGTGGGTTTACCAATCGAAGGCATTGGAATTATTTTAGGTATTGATCGTTTATTGGACATGACTCGAACTGCAGTCAATATTACAGGTGATTCGGCGGTGTCTTGTATTGTGGCTAAATCTCAAAATCAATTTGACCAAGCTGTTTATAACGATCCTGAAGCAGGCACGATTAAGGAGTAGCTAATGACACAGTCAGTTTTTGTTTGCTAATCGCCATTCACGTCTGATTGGGTAGTTTTTTCTTAAACCATCAAATTCATGGCTGTTCAGTTGGTTTGGTTTCAGTAGTTGTTTCAGTCGAAGGTTATCTGCTTCAATAGAGTACGCAGATAATAAGCTTTGAGGTAAGTGATTGAGGTCAGTTTCGTCTATCACTTGAACAGGGTATTCGCACAAGTCAAGGTCATCCACAGACCAAACGGCAGGCTGATTTAAATAGTGACAACAGGCTTGGTATATCATTTGGGTGCCTCGAATTTTACCATCAAAGGCATATCCTGCGATGTGGGCTGTTCCAATCAATGTATGTGCCAATAATTGTAGGTTAATATTGGGTTCATTACGCCAAACATCCAATACCAAGCTCAAGTCTGAGCGATTCAACAGTCTGTTTAATAAGGCTTCTTCATCGATGACTTCGCCACGTGAGGTATTGATGAGTAGACTGCCTGATTTAAGTTGCTGAATGCGTTTTTGGCTAATCAGGTTAGATGTGGCATGTGGGCCTGTTGTGTTAAAGGGCACGTGAATACTGATGACATCACAAGCCAGAACAGCATCCATGTCAGACCATCTGTTTGTATTGGCAGGGTTGGTTTTTGTAGCCAAAGGTGGGTCATGTATAACTGTACGCATACCGAACAATTCACATAAATGCTGTAATCTGCTACCGACTTGTCCACAACCGATAATGCCTACGGTTAATTGGTTGAATGATTTTTGATGCTGTAATGACCAGTAACTGATGGCAGAAAGTACATATTGAGCCACTGACATGGCATTACTGCCGAGCGCATCAGCAAAAACAATGTTGTGTTGATTGAGGTAATTGATGTCTATGTGGTTGGTGCCGCTGGTGGCTGTGGCAACAAATTTTACCGCAGTGCCTTCTAACAGCGCTTGATTAACTGTTGTGACAGAACGTACCAACAGGATGTCGCTGTCAATCAAATCAGCTTGAGTGATTTTGCGACCTGGTAAAGTGACAACATCACCCAGCGCAGCAAATGCACTTGTCACGTGGGGAATGTTTTCATCAGCAATCATTTTTATCATGGGCTTAATTTTACCGAAATTTTTGTCTGTATTATTGATAAAATATGTCTTTCATGAATTCACTGAATAAAGTCAGTATTTGGAGTTTCGTATGCCAGTTAAAATCGCCATTAATGGTTATGGCCGCATTGGTCGTAATATTTTAAAAGCCCTGTATGAATCGGGGCGACAAAAGGACATCAGCATTGTAGCTATCAATGACATGGCCGGTTTGGATATTTCAGCGCATTTGACACAATATGACACCACCCATGGACGATTTAATGCAAATGTTTCAGTGACTGAAGATGCTTTGGTGGTTAATGGTGATGTGATTCAATTTTTTCATGAACCTGACCCAGAAACATTACCATGGGGGGATTTGGAAGTTGATGTGGTTTTAGAATGTACTGGTGTATTTCGAAGTCGTGTTTTAGCTGCTAAACACCTCAAAGCCGGTGCTGATAAAGTTTTGATTTCTGCACCGGGTGATGGTGCTGTCGATGCCACCATTGTTTATGGTGTTAATGATCACATTTTAACAGCCAATGATTTGGTTGTTTCCAATGCGTCATGTACCACCAATTGTTTGGCACCAGTTGTCAAACCACTCAACCAAGCCATCGGTGTAGAACATGGTTTGATTACTTCGATACATGCTTACACCAATGATCAGGTTTTATCAGACACGGCACATCATGATTTTCAACGTGCCCGATCAGCCACCATGAGCCAGATTCCTACCAGTACGGGTGCAGCGAAGGCTGTTGGATTGGTATTGCCAGAGTTGAATGGACGCTTGGATGGATTTGCCATGCGAGTACCAACCATCAATGTTTCAGTCATTGATTTGGTGTTCCAAGCCAAGCGAAAAACGACTGTAGAAGAGGTGAATGACATCATGAAACAAGCGAGTAATGAAATGAAAGGTGTTTTGGGGTATAACAATGTACCTTTGGTTTCTTGTGATTTTAATCATTGTAGTAAATCGTCAACTTTTGATGCCGGTTTAACTCAAGTCATGGGTGGTACCATGGTTAAAGTATTTGCTTGGTATGATAATGAGTGGGGTTTTTCTAATCGCATGTTGGATACGACCTTGGTGATGATGACAACATAAACTGCCATTGATGCAGGCTGTAGACCGGTTCAATCCTTTTTAATCATTTGCCACAAAGCATCCATTTTTATTTTAACTTCATCGGACATGGTGATGGGTTTGCCCCACTTTCGGTTGCTTTCTGCATGCAGCTTATTGGTGGCATCGATGCCCATTTTAGAACCCAAACTGGCAATGGGACTGGCAAAATCCAAATAATCAATGGGCGTGTTTTCCACCATCACTGTGTCCCGAGCAGGGTCTGAACGAGTGGTTAATGCCCAAATGACATCTGACCAATTACGTAAATCAATGTCATCATCGGTGATGATGATGAATTTGGTGTATGTGAACTGACGCAAGAATGACCATACGCCAAACATGATGCGTTTGGCATGACCTGGATATCGCTTTTTGATACTGACTAAAGCCATGCGGTAAGAACAGCCTTCAGGTGGTAAATAAAAATCCACCACTTCTGGAAACTGTTCTTTAAATAATGGTACAAACATTTCATTCAACGCACTGGCAAGTGCAGAAGGTTCGTCAAAAGGCGGCCGGCTCATATAAGCAGACAAATAAATGGGATTATCACGGTGGCTGATGCGTTCGATGGTGAATACGGGGTAGTGTTCCTGTGAGTTATAATAGCCGGTGTGGTCACCAAAAGGGCCTTCCAAGGCTGTTTCATCGGGTTCAATGTAACCCTCGAGAATGATTTCAGAGGTGGCTGGTACTTGCAGATTTGGATGTAATAAACAATTGGTTAATTCAGTTTTGGCTCCCCGAATAAGGCCGGCGAACTGGTATTCGCTGATGGTATCAGGAATGGGACTTACTGCTGCCAGATGTGTTGCAGGATCGGTACCAATGGCCACTGCAACTGGAAATCGTTGTCCTGGGTTTTGTTCTTTGAACTCGGTAAAATCAAGTGCTCCGCCACGGTGTTGTAACCAACGCATAATGACTTTATTTTTACCAATCACTTGCATGCGATAGATGCCGATATTTTGTCTGTTTTTATTAGGTCCTTTGGTGATTACCAAGCCGTAAGTGATGAGCTTGCCTGCATCTTCAGGCCAACAGGTTTGGATGGGTAGTTGTGCAAGGTCAACTTCATCGGCGTTGATGATGTTTTGTTGACAAACAGCTTGTTTTACTGTTTTGGGATTGACAAAAGCCAATTTTCTGAATTTGGGTAATTTGGCCACAGCATCCGATAAATCGGTGGGTAATGCAGGTGTTTTCAAAAATGCCAATGTTTCACCCACTGTACGTAAATCACTGACTTCATTAAGGCCTAATGCCATAGCAATGCGTTTACCAGTGCCGTATAAATTACCCAGTATTGGGATGGTAGAGTGCATGGGATTTTCAAACAGTAAGGCAGGACCCTCTGCTTGTCGACTGCGGTAGCACAGTTCGGTGACTTCTAAATTTGGATCAACTGCTGCGATAACACGTTTGAGTTCTCCAGCTTGTTCTAATGCAGCAATGAACGCTCTGAGACTCCTGTATTTCATTTAAATAAAGTTTCAAATAACTTAATTCCATGCCGTAATGTCAGATTAAGTTGTTGATGAAATGGAATGGTATCAATATCCATACCATCTAATAAGTTTTTGACCTCCAAGCCTAAGTCAGTACTGCCTTGCATTTTTAGTCGACGATGAAAAAATAAGGTGTCTGAATCCTCTTGGCGACTGGCTAACAACATAAAATCATATAAACCACCTGATATGTTTAAGTCATCTACAGCCTGCCACTTTTTAGCCACCAATCGGTCTTTGCTTAAACCCAAAGCAAACTTGAGTTTAAGGTCAGTAATGGCCACTGATACTTGATGTTGTGCTAAAAAACCGAGATCGCCATCACGCAATGCTTGAGCCAAAACCATGTTCAATGCTTTGACAATTATGACACTGGGTAAAGGTTCTGGAATCAGGGTAAAAGGACGTGCCAACATGGCAGGTAACTTTGGCTGGTTGTTTTGCCTCATGACACAAGGGGGTGTTTTCACACAGATTTTGTTCATGATTGGCTGTTGGGTGAAATGCGGTTGGATAGATTCATGCCAGGTTGACCAAACCAATAGCCATCACATAATCCAGTGGGTGCATGGTGTTGTATTTCGGTGTTGATAGCGTTGATTTTTTCAGGTGATTTTAGAGCTTGAGCAAAAGCCTCAATCACTTCAAAAGTGTGTTCAGATTGTGGGCTGATGCGTAACATATTGACACCCAATGATTTCATTACATTAATTTCGGGTAGTAAATTACAAGTCAGTGCTGATTGTGTTTGGATGCCATTTAAACAAAGAAAGTCCTGTTGCTCTCTGGTTTTCATCACTAAACCATCAGGGTCTTCGATACACTTAAATTGACATTTATCTTTCGGTAAATTATGTGCTCTTGCAGTAAAACATCTTGCCGCATAGGCCAATGGTAAACGTCCCCAGACCAATACTTCTGTTTCGACCTCTGCAGGACCATGCTGCTGCATTTTACTTAAATGTTCTTTACCCAGTTCAACTGATAAATTCCAACGCTTCATGCCTTGTTGATGCAACAGCTTGAGGGTTCGTTCGTTGTATATGTTAATGGCCGCACCGGTTATGAACTTTTTGTTGTTTTGCGCCAAAATTTCAATGGCGCCAAAATCATTGGCCTCTACACAAAATTCTTCTTGTTCACACACTCGGCGCATGCGTGATAATTCTGAGCCTGCCTCAATTAATGTCATACTTGATAGCACCACGCTTTTGCCTTTGGCACTTAATTGACGTCCTACATTCAGCCAATCATCAAAATTCATCTCAAGCCGCTTAGAGCAAACCACTTCACCCAAGTAAACTGTATCGATGGCACTTTCGGCCACTTGTTGATAAAAGTGTAAAACTTGGGCTTTGGGCCAAAAATATTGGATCGGGCCTAATGACAGCTTGGGTTGTGTAGTTGAAGCAGTGTGGTTTTTCATCATGGTATTCTGTTATTGCCAAGGTCTGTGGTAAGCGCCTAATGTGGTTTGATGGCCTTCTGAAACTTTTTGTAGTTCATCCATCCATTCGTGTTTGGTTTGGTATTTTTGAGGGTTACTTTTTACCGAATCAATGGCATGACGCATGATGTTGGTTACCTGTGCTACATACGCTGGACTGCGTTGTCTGCCCTCCACTTTAATGGCGGCAACGCCCATGTTAAATAGTTCTGGTAATATAGACAAGGTATTCAAACTGGTGGGTTCTTCAATGGCATAGTAAGTGTTGTTATTAACTTCAAAACGACCTTTACATAATGTGGGATAACCTGCTTTCTCACCTTTTTCAAAGCGGTCTATCAATACGTTGTTCAGTCTGGTTTCCAGCACATCGTTGGGTTTCTCTTGCCACTTTACAGCACTGCCAGGCGAACAAGCACCATAAGTATTTGGGGACATGCCAGTGGCATAAGATGACAATAAACATCGACCTTCAACCATCACACACAAACTGCCAAATCCGAATACTTCTAAGGGTACGGGAGAAACCTGCGCCACTTGTTCCACCTGTTTTAAAGACAAAACACGCGGTAATACTGCACGCTGAATATTGAAGTTTCGGTAATAAAAGTTCAATGCATCTGGGTTGGTTGCTGAGGCTTGTACCGATAAATGTAAACGCAAATTAGGGTGTTTCTCACAGGCATAATCCATCACCCCTATGTCGGCTAAAATCAAAGCATCAATGGATAAGTCTGCAGCGCGATCTACGGCATTCTGCCATTTGATGAATTCACCACCCTGGGCATAGGTGTTGATGGCAGCAAAGACTTTAACTCCTCGTTCTTTGGCATAACTTATACCAGCTTGTGCGCTTTTATCATTGAAATTAAGGCCTGCAAAATGACGTGCGTTAGTGGCATCTTTGAAACCAATGTAAACAGCATTGGCGCCGTAATCAATTGCAGCTTTGAGAGAAGGTAAATTCCCTGCAGGACAGACTAATTCCATGTGGAACACTCTTGTTTATATATCATACAAAATCTCTGGTTGTCAGATTGTGGCTAAACCAATCAGTAAAATTTCTGTTTATAGTTTAATCATACAAATTGAGTCTTCATTGATATAAGTCAATTCAGTCCAATTTCTGATTAATCTACTTTTTCAATATGAATGACGTGAAATTATTTTAAAAAATGTGGCGTGTTTTTCAATTTAACTGCGTACGCCTTATCAATTGAATATGAGAACACACATGAAAAATCTTAGAATATATTTGGCTTCTGCTTTTTTATTGACCTTGACTGTGGCAAAGTCTGGGGTGTATTGGGTTGGTAATTCATCGGCATGTACGGGCAGTAATGTATATGGTACATTGAACCAAGCATTATTAGTTGCCGCTCTGAATGGTGACAGTTTGGATGAAATCCGTTTGACCAATACCGTATCTTATACCGGAAATACCAATGGCAATTATACCTTAACTGATTGGGACTCATCAGGAGCTGGTCTGTTGACTTTGGTGGGTGGATTTCCTGATTGTTTCACAACGCCAAACAGCAGGACATTGGTTGGAAATTCAGGGAATTCATCATTCACAGTCAATACCAACAATGAATCCAATTCCATCGTTACTTTAACCAACTTGCGACTTTTTGGTAATGACTCAAGGGGGTTGGTCGCCAGAGGTGGTGCTTTTGTTACGCTGGATAATGTGGCTGTTGAAAGCAATGGGTTTTCAGGGGTTGATGTTGGAGCAGGGGCTCATGTTGAGATTTTGTCTAACAGTTACGTCAATGGTAATTTGAATTTCAACAATCCATTTGGTGGCGGTGTGAGGTGTACAGAGGCCAATTCATCAGTAACCATTCATGGCATTATCGAAAAAAACAGAGCACAAAAGGGTGGTAATTTATACGTTTCAACAGGGTGTTATGCTGAACTTAAAAATGGCATGCGCATCATTGGTGGAGCCAATTCAGCTGGTGATGCAGTGGATGGTGGTGGAGTTTATGTGGATAACGGTGGCATTTTATTTGCAGATGGTAAAGCTGATAGAGTCATTTTTGATGCTAACATTGCTGAAAATGGCGGCGCTCTTTTTATCAACGGTACAGGTTTGGCAGTGTTACAAAACACTCACATTAACGGCAGTGAAGCGATTGATGGAGCCGCGATTTATGCACAAAATGGCGGGGTGGTTTCGCCGCAATTAATTATGGATCAAACCACAGATTGTAATTTGCTTTTCAGGTGTTCTGAAATTCAGTTATCTCGATATACAAATTCAGTAGTAGCCGTGGATAACTCCATGATACAGATACAAAGAACGGTTATTGAACAAAGTCAATACATCAATCCGGTACAAATTGCCACAGGCGTCATTACTGCTTACAGTGATTCCTTGGTCAGATTGAATCGAGTTGGTATGATTAGAAACAGTGGCTATGCGATGCTTCGTTACACATCCAATGACCAGTTCAAAGTCAGTCATTTAACCATGGCCAAAAATTTAATTCCAAACAGTACTTCAGGGTCTTTTTTCTCAGTGATATTAGCGGGATCAATTGATTTACAAAATTCGTTGATTACAGATTCATCGGGTATTGACGATAGAAGCGCAAACAACAGTTTCTCTGGTGGATGTAACTTGGTCGATAATGATGCTGATTGGCCAAGTGGCTTTTATCATATTGGTACTGCTCAACTCATTAACCCGGCTGCTGGCGATGCCCGCCAGTTGGCTGGTTCTCCTGGTGTAGATATGTGTTTGCAGGATACTTTTGCTTGGTCAACTGAAATTGATATTGAAAACCAGTCAGCACCTGTCAATGAGAACACCAATCCGCAAGGCATGCCTGGCCAGCCTGGTGGTTTGTATGATGCAGGTTTTGATGAAGTCTATGACAACATGGGTGATGATGAGTTTTTACTAACCATTGAAAAAGAAGGTACGGGTGAGGGTGTGGTAGTCAGTAACCCATCAGGGATATCTTGTGGTGTGGATTGTTCAGAAGTTTATTTCAATGGCACCATAGTGACTTTGAATGCCAGCCCAGTTACTGGCAGTGAGTTTGTTGGTTGGTTGAATTGTCCCTTGGTTAATCAAAATGACCAATGTTTGACCAATGTACAGTCATCACATACCATCCGAGCAGAATTCCAGCCTGATGACTTGATATTTGCCGATGGTTTCAATTAATAGTTAATATCTATTGGTAACTCAGAGCTTGTGATAATATCTATGGTATTACAACTCCTGAGTTACCATGGGTACGCTGACCAGTGTTTTAAATAATGATTCTTTGCAAGCGGCTTTAAAGGATAAAAAGCTGCAAAGCATGCTGTATCAAGAGTTGCGTATCATCGCACGTGCCAAACTCAATGCCCATGTCAAAAATAACGACCTCAACACCACCGCCTTGGTACATGAAGCTTTTCTTAAGTTAAACGATAATTCTGATGATAAACAATGGAGTAGTCGTCGGCACTTTTATGCCACTGCTGCTTTGACTATGAGGCATATTTTGGTTGATCAAGCCAGAAGAAAGCTGGCTGAAAAAAGAGCACCTGAAGTGTCATTCGAAACCCACAAAGAAGCCGTTATTCAAGTTGAACAAAAGTGCCAAGATCTGGTGGCTTTGGATGACGCTTTGGAGCAACTTAAAACCGTTGATGGCGCATTGATTGAATTGGTTAATTTAAGGTATTTTGTTGGTTTAAGTATGAAAGAAATAGCTGAATTGATGGATGTTTCAAAGCGTACTGTAGACCGACAATGGTTGAAAGCCAAAGCCTTGTTGGCTGCATGTTTAAAATAAATATCTGACACATTTTATAAAATAATTTCGTATGTAGGTTATGAATGAAACATTAATCAATAACATCAGTGAAATTGATGCCGCAGAATGGACACAAATTTTTAATTCATTTGATGAAATTTCCGCCCTGTCAGCTAATAAACAATCACAGTATTTGGATCAAATTCACTTATCAAATGCCGCAGAAGTGATGTTAAAAAAAATGCTGGATGCACAGCATGAATCTAATATGTTGGATCAGACCATTGATCCATTGGTAGAGGCTTTGTTGGGTGAAGACGCCACTAATGAAAACATCAACCCGGCAGATATTATGGGCCGTGACTTTGGTGTTTGGAAAGCCCTGAAACCACTGGGTGCTGGTGGTATGGGGCAAGTGTTTTTAGCTGAACGTGCTGATGGACAGTATAAAAAACAAGTGGCTTTGAAGGTCATTAAATCAGGTCAATTTTCTGAGCTCAGCCAACAAAGATTTTTAGCAGAAATGCAGATTTTGGCCCAATTGGAACACCCCCACATTGCCCATCTAATTGATGGTGGTACCAGTGAAGATGGTATCACTTATTTTGTAATGGAATTGATTAATGGCGAGCCTATAGTAGATTATGCCAATGCCCACAAATTATCTTTAAACGAACGAATTAAATTGATCTTGCAGGTCATAGATGCGGTTGAATATGCGCACCAAAATTTGGTTATTCATGGTGATATTAAGCCAGCCAATATCTTAGTTAATGATTCGGGTCAAGTTAAACTGGTTGACTTTGGTGTTGCCCGTTCTTTAGGCGACGATAACCATGCTTATTTACCGCAATTTACACCGAGTTATTCAGCGCCTGAACAAGCTCAAGGACAGGCGTTAACTACCGCCAGTGATGTGTTTGGACTGAGTGCAGTGTTGTATGAATTATGTACTGGATCATCACCGAGGATAAACGACTCCCTAACCACCCACGCTGAATTGCAGGAAAAGCTTAACACACCCATTACTGCTGCATTTGTTAACTTTCAGGCCATTCAAGCTCAAAACAAAATAAAATCAAGAACCATTCGATATAAATATTTTGGTACAGCTTTGTCTCAAGAACTGGGTGCCATCATTGATAAGGGTTTACAAATTGCTGTGGTTGATCGGTATAAAAACACCGCGGAATTAAGGCGAGATTTGTTGTTATATATTGAAGGTTCTGCTGTGCCTAGTTACAGCAATCAAAGCTTGTATAGGTGGCGGAAGTTTTTCATCAAGCATAAATGGCCAGCATCCCTTTATGCTTTGGCATTGGTCATTATCACGACCACTGCCATGATAGCTTTCAATCAAGCCCGATTGGGACAACAGGAAGCTGATAAAGCCAATTGGACCAACCAGTTTTTACTCAGTATATTTGAACAAGCCGACCCCATACAAAACCAACAAAAACCCATCACAGTCAATGAACTGACTGCACAAGCTGCAGAACAAATCATGAAAGATGATAGTGACATCTCATTAAAAAGCACTTCCCTAGCTACGCTCAGTCAAATTCAATTCAATCTTGGAGAAGTCGAATCGGCTGAAAAATTGATTACTGAACAAATTAAATTATTGGAAAAACTGTCGGTTAAAAATGCAGAGTTAGCAGCTGTACACATCAAAGCAGGTAATATCTTGGAATCTCAAGATAACCTAGAAGAAGCAATAGCGCATTATCGAAAAGCGGAACAATTAGCGCCTTTATCAAATCATTTGAATGAATCGTCCATTCGGGCCAACTTGGCTTTGGCTAATAGCTTATTGCGATTGAATAAAAGCATTGAAGCTGAAGAATTGGTTCAGCGCTTAATGCTGAATCAAAACCGAATCTTAAACTTGCCCCAAGCCGATTCACTGTTGGCCACTTTATATGCAGTTAAAGCCAATATTTTGCTTAATAAAAAGCAATTTTCTGCTGCCATTGAACAACTAAACAAAGCCAAAAAGAAAGCCCTTAAATTAAGCGATGAGCCATTACTTTATCCGCATATTTTAGGTATTGAGTCCGATACCTACTATGAAAGTGGGCAGTTGGATAAAGCTGTATTGGCTGATCGAGAATTGGTTGAATACTTCAGTCGTAATTTAGGTGAGAATCACCCGGAAACCATCGATCAGTTGGGCCGATTAGCAGTTACGCTGGCAGCTTTAGGTGATTTAGAAGCAGCAATCAATATCAACCAAACCATTATTAATAACACCAAAGGTACAGAAATTAAAAATCATCAAATGCCAGCTGCTTATTTAAATTTAGGTACTGCTTACCAAGCTTCCGGTGAAGATATAAAAGCCATAGAAAATTACCAGAAAGCGCTGGCTTTGTGGCCTGAGTTAAAACCCAGGATTACTGTCTACGAAGCATCCACGGAAGCCAGAATGGCGCAGTCATATTTGAATTTAAAAAAATACGATGAATCACAAAGGTTATTCAAAAAAGCATTACAGAAAGTGAGTGAGGAATATGGTGTTAACAGTGCACTGTTTGCTAGGTTTCAAATCATGTATGCATCTTTATTGCTTGAGTTAAAAAAGCTTGAAGAAGCCAGTTCTGTAATTCCATCAGCCCATCAGGTTTTGGTAGACAGTTATGGTGAGCAATCAAAAAATGCAGCCATAGCCAATTTGCGTTGGGCGCAACTGAATGTCATGTTAGGACAGTTTGACTTGGCTGTTAAACAAGCAAACAGTGTGGTAAAAGTCTTGGATGTTTCAGCTTATAGAAAGCGCAACCAAGACTTGATTATATTGGCGAAAAAAATCATGCAATCAGGAGGTAAAAAAGCATTGTTGGAAACACCTTAAAAGTTTGCGTAATTTTAAACATCCGTATTGACAATCATTCTCATTAGCATTTATAATGCATCTGTTATTTGATTATTACTGCTTATGTACGTTTGTATTTGTCACGGTGTCACCGAAAAAGACATCAAAAAAGCCGCCAAAGCTGGTGCACAAAGTCTACAGGACATCAAACAAGCCACTGGTTGCGCCACAGGTTGTGGTACTTGCGCAGATGTTGCCCTTGAAGTGTTACAAAATGCACACAGATTATCTACTCCTGATTTTTTGAAAATTTTACAGCCTCAATCCGATTGGCAAAAGTCAGCATCCGTTTGATTGATGGCAACATGACAACCCTTGCAGGTGAAGTCTTTATCTGCATCATATATAATTAACCTACACCCAAACACAACATTCGAATATGAAAGGCGATCCCAAAGTAATTCAATGGCTGAACAAAGTGTTGTTCAACGAACTCACAGCCATCAATCAATATTTTATGCACTACAAAATCCTGGATGATATGGGGTTTAAAAAATTAGCTGATAAGTCCAAAGAAGAATCCATTGAAGAAATGAATCATGCTGATGCCTTGATGGAACGCATTTTATTCCTGGAAGGTCTGCCTAATTTACAACAACTGGGTAAGCTACGTATTGGTGAAGCACCCGTTGAAATGCTTGAATGTGATTTGGCATTAGAGCATGACGCCATTCCCGACTTAAGAGACGGCATTGAATACTGCGAAAGCATCCGTGATTATGTCAGCCGTGATTTGATGCAAAAAATTCTGGATGACGAAGAAGAGCATGTTGATTGGTTAGAAACGCAACTTGAACTGGTTAAGAAGGTTGGTGAGGCTAATTATCTGCAATCGCAGATGTGACGTAAACCAACTACCGTCATCCTCGGGCTTGACCCGGGGTCCATTAACAGAGTTCAAAAAATGATGTATCTGATGTAATTATTTGGTCTCAGATTTGGTATGTTGAATTAATATACAAACTAATTGCAAAATGCTAATTTGATGTTGCTTGATCCATTGTTATGTTCCTGGATCATGAGTAGCTTTAATGTCCATAAAAGAACTGTATTAGATAGTTTTGAACCAATCGAGCACAGATATTCTCATGCGAGATCATGTGTAAGTAAAGTGGCTAACCTAATTGGCTGGCTGTACCAGGGCAGAGTTTCTTCGAGAAATCAGGTTAAACAGTGGCACAAACTTGGAACAAGGAGAGGATGAAAAATCTCTAATTAATGGTTTCGAGTACCTTCTTAAGGTTAGAGAGATAAAGCTCAATGAGCAAAAAACATAACAAAACGTGCCAGCAAGGGCGCTTCGTGCCGGGACGCAGTAAACTGGGCCTCTTCACTCATCGTTAATGAGCAACCAAGTGGATCCCCGGGTCAAGCCCGAGGATGACCGTAATGTAGGTATGTCTTACTTCTTGTGCTCAATAACCACATCAGTATAAATGCCACCTCGGACGTTGAATTTCATGGTGACCTTCATCCATTTGGGGTCTACAGCAGCAATCAAATCATCGATGATTTCATTGGTAACTGCTTCATGAAAAGCACCGCGTTCACGGAAGGTCCACATGTAAAGTTTCAAAGCCTTCAGCTCTACACATTTTTCATCAGGTTGGTATTCCAGCTTTATGGTGGCAAAATCTGGTTGCCCTGTTTTAGGACACAAACAAGTGAATTCAGGTATATCAATAATGATGGTATAATCCCTTTCCTGATTGGGGTTTACAAATGTTTCAAGTTCTTTTGTTGGGTGTGTAGACATGTTATTCTCTGTTATTTAAGGCCAATTTATATCAAGAGCGGAACAATACCCAAAAAAGTACAAGTTTTCAAGAAAAATGCACATTAGATGAAACTATCAAAGATAAAAATAGCTGGATTTAAATCGTTCGTAGATCCAACAGAGGTTTTAATGCCAAGCAACTTAATTGGTGTTGTTGGCCCAAATGGCTGTGGTAAATCTAACATCATTGATGCAGTACGCTGGGTGATGGGAGAAACATCAGCAAAAATGTTACGTGGTGAATCAATGACTGACGTGATATTCTCAGGATCTGCATCACGTAAACCAGTGAGTTTAGCCACCGTTGAATTGATTTTTGATAACTCTGATGGGCAAATTAAAGGAGAGTATGCCAGTTACAATGAAATTTCAGTCAAACGCCAGGTCAATAGAGATTCACAATCCTTTTATTATTTGAATGGCAGTAAGTGTCGAAAAAAAGACATTGTTGACTTATTTTTGGGAACTGGGTTGGGGCCACGTAGTTATTCGATTATAGAACAGGGGATGATTTCTAAAATTGTTGAATCCAAACCTGAGGAATTACGCGGTTTTATTGAAGAAGCAGCGGGTGTATCAAAATACAGAGAACGGCGTCGTGAAACAGAAAGACGTATTGCCAGAACCAAAGAAAATTTAGAGCGTTTAGATGACTTGCGTACAGAAGTGGGTAAACACATTCAACACTTACAACGGCAAGCAAAAAACGCAGAGAAATACACTGGACTGAAAGGCCAATTAAAACAGTTCAAAGACCAAGTGCTTGCCCTTCGGTGGCAACAATGGCATGTTAAGGCTGAAGCCAGTCAAGCCCAAGTTAATCAGCTTAAAACAGCCGTTGAAAAAGTCAAGGCAGAACGTACTGATGGTGAAAAACACATAGAGGAACATCGACTTATTCACCAAACTTTGGTGGATGAAAACAACAAAGTCCAAGAACAGTTGTATCAAATCAATGGTGAGATAGGTAAGATTGAACAGGCCATATCCCACTCAAAATCTTTATCAGAACGACATCAAAAAGACCTTGAAAGTACTGAGAATGGCTTACAAGTTGCGCAACAACAGTTAGCTGCTGATCAAACAGAATTGAAACAACATCAAGCGCTTTACAATGAGTCAGCACCTCAATTAGAAACTTTGGAATTGCAGTTAGAAGAGGCACAAAATTTGAACCAAGAAAGCGAATCAGCTCAAGAAGCTTGGCGCTTGAAATGGGACGAAAATAACCACAAAGTAGCTGAACAAAGTCGCATTGTTGAAGTAGAAAAAACCAAAATAAGCGCATTAGAAGATCACATGCTTCGACAGCAAGAAAGGTTGAAGTCAGTGCAGCCACAAGACAATGAGGCTCATATTCAAAGTTTACGTGATGAATTAGCCGCGTTACAAGAACAACAAGAAACCCAAGTAACCAAACATGAAACCCTGGAAGACAGTTTGGTGACTCATAAGGATAAAGTTAATTTGTTGGTTGAGCGGCGTCAACAAATCAGACAGTCCATTGATCAAGTACAAGAGTCCTTACACCAAGCGAAAGGTCGAAGAGGGTCGTTATTGGCTTTACAACAAGCAGCCCAAGCGCAAGACAATGCAGCATTAAACAAGTGGATAAAAAACAATGACAACATTCAGCACAAGCGCTTGGCTGAATTGATTGAAGTCGATGCAGGTTGGGAAGTGGCTGTAGAAACTGTTCTACAGAATAAGCTTCAAGCATTGGTGACTTCTCACAGTGATTTGATGGCGGTGATGACAGGTTGGGAGTTTGGTGAAATGACCGCTGTTCATGCCAACCAGGGAAGCGTTTCAGCCAAAGCAGGTACCTTAGCAGAGTGTGTTAAAGGACCGGATGCATTGATTGCATGGTTCAATCAAGTTCGTATTTGTGATAATGCAAATGATGCACAAGCCTTGACTCAACAATTGGCGGCGGGTGAGTCTGTAGTGACTCGCAGTGGAGCATGGTTTGGTCCTCATTGGATTCATGTTAACCGTGGTCAACAACAAGAAAACTTTTTATTGAGAAAAAAAGAACTACAGGCTTTAAGCGACAGTATTGAAGAAAATGAAGAAAAACTAAATACATTGCAAAGCGAAGCAGAAGCATTGAAAGCTGAAAAAGCAAGCCAAGACCAACAAGTCGAACAGTTACAGCTTGATGTCAACATGTCTCACCGCAAACTGTCTGAATTACAAAGTTTGGTGATGAATAAACAACAACTGATTGAACGCGAACTGAAGCAAAATCAAGAAAAGACCGCAGAATCAGCACAAATCACTCAACAGCTGGCACAAGATGAACAACAAGTTAAATCATCTCGAATGATTCTTGAAAAAGCCATGAATGCATTGGCAGAAGGTGAAAAGGCAAAACAAGAACTGCTGGCCTTGCAACAAAGTAATCAAAATCAATACCACCAAACCAAGGTGCAATTGAATGAAATATCCAATCGTTACTATCAGCTGAAAATGGGCTTGTCAGCTACACAGAACAAGATTGATTCTTTGAATCAAAGCTTACTCAGAACAGAAGATAATTTGGCTGTTTTGGTGAGTAGAAAAGATGATTTGCTTAAGCAGCTCAGTCAAGATCTTGACCCGATGGAAGGCCAAAAACAAAGATTAGATGACTTGGTTAGCCAACGTTTAGAAACTGAAAAACAAAGAGATTTAATGCGACAACAAGTCGCTGCATCTCAAGTGAAGTTGGATGCTTTAGAAAGAGCCAGGCATGACCATCAAAAACGTATTGATGATGCCAGAACAGCACTTGAGGCGGCAAAAATGGAGTGGCAATCTCATCAATTGAAAGCCAATGCATTTGTTGAACAATTGGCAGATCAGGGGCAGGATGCTGTAACCATAATAGCCGCAATGGATTTACCTCAAAACACGTCAATGGATGCAATAGTCGATGCCAAAGAAGAGCAAATAGAACGATTACAACGCAGTATTGTGCGTCTTGAACCAGTTAATCTGGCAGCCATTGATGAGTATGATGAAGAGTCAAAACGCAAACAATATTTAGATGAACAAAATGAAGATTTGGTTCAGGCGCTGAATACTTTAGAAGAAGCCATTGCTCGAATAGACAAGGACACCAGAACTTTATTTAAGGAAACATTCGAAACGGTTAACAGCAACATCAAGCAACTGTTTCCTCGACTTTTTGGTGGTGGGCATGCTTATTTAGAGTTAACAGGTAATGATTTGTTAACTACTGGTGTGGCTATTATGGCCAGTCCTCCTGGTAAACGGGTGTCCAGTATTCAGTTACTTTCAGGTGGTGAAAAAGCTTTGACAGCTGTTTCTTTGGTTTTTGCTATTTTCAATTTGAATCCGGCTCCCTTTTGTATGCTGGATGAAGTAGATGCACCATTGGATGACGCCAATGTTGGTAGGTTTTCAGCTATGGTGGCTGAAATGTCTGAAAAGGTTCAGTTTTTGTTTGTTTCTCACAATAAAGCGACCATGGAAATTGCCAACCAATTAATGGGTGTTACCATGCGTGAGGCAGGTGTTTCGAGGTTGGTGAGTGTCGATTTGGCAGAAGCCGCACAACTTGCCAATGAATAATAGATTGTTCATTAACTTCTTGTGAAGCGCTGTGCTGTTTGTCAGGTACACAGCTCAAGTGCTTTGTGCTCTGGTTGTCAGGCACTGTTTCAATCACCGGAAAATCCTTGTCAAATTTGTGCCAAACCTTTGAATCAAATCAATGGAATTTGTGGGGAGTGTCGCAGTGATAAACCCAGTTTCTCACAAACAATTTGTGCCGCTATTTATGCGCCACCAGTGAGCCAATGGGTTCAGCAGCTGAAATTTGGCAATCAGCTTGACCGTGCGCTTATTATGGCAGAAGCCTTGCTTGAGCCTTTACATGTCATTGATGCTCATGTTCCCATCATTCCAGTACCATTGCACCCGAATAGGTTAAAGTCTCGTGGATATAACCAAGCTTATGAAGTGGCTAAGTTGATTGCAAAAAAACAACAAAGACAACTTATTGTAAATTCATTAATCAGATCAAAAGATACCGCCATGCAAGCAGAGTTGCACGAGAAACAACGTGCATCAAATGTCAGTGCTGCATTTAAAGTCGAAAAGCCTATTAATTTTCAAACAGTCATTGTGTTGGATGATGTGATGACGACAGGACAGACTTTACGAGCTGTTTCAACTTGTTTGCTTAAAGCCGGTGTAGAACAAGTGATAGTGGCTGTATTTGCACGTTCGGCAGGTTAGCATGAATCAATATGTTGTTGTGTGTTTCAAGACAATTAATGACGCACATGCATGGTAATTAATAGTTAATTAACGTGACCACCTGCTCCATATACTGGGGGTTAAAATCACAAAAACGGTCATAACCTCTAGTCGACCAATGAGCATACCTGCACACAGTAATAATTTTGCAGCACTTGGCAGGCTTTGAAAATTCCCAGCTGGGCCGATAATTTCACCTAAGCCAGGACCTACATTGGTTACTGCTGTGGCTGCTGCGGATAAACTGGTTGTAAAATCCAGTCCTAACAAGCCCAGTATCAAAGCAATGGCTGCAATGGTTAAGGCAAACATCATACTGAAGGCGACAATGGAACGAATGATGTCATCATTGACTAATTGGCCATTGTACTTGAGGACATAAGTACCATTAGGGTGGCTCATTCTTTTCAGCTGGTTATTTAACATCAAAAATGCTATTTGGAATCTGAATATTTTAACTGAACCCGACGTTGAGCCAGAGCAGCCACCAACAAACATCAGATAGAAAAAAAACATGATGGCAAATTGGCCCCATAAAGTATAGTCGGTCGAAGCAAAACCAGTTGTTGTAACCACCGAAATGACATTGAAGCTGACATGTGTCAACACCTCAGATAAAGGTAAATCAGAACGGAAAAGACGTTCAATTGACAGGGTTAAAATGGCCACAATTAAAAAAATAATAAAGCCTTTAATTTGACTATCTACCACGTTCCTTCTGGTGTTTTGATGCAACATGTTGACATAAAATACAAAGGGTAAGGCACCAAATATCATAAAGATTGAAGCGGTCCACATTAATAAATAGTTGTTAGCAAAAAAACCAAAAGAGGTATCATAATTTGCAAAGCCACCTGTAGAAACGGTTGTCATGGCATGTACCAATGCATCAAAAGCACCCATACCAGCGATGAAATAGATGAGCGCACAAACCAGGGTCAAAGCCAAATAAATTAGCAAAATAGAAACAATCATTTTATTGGCCCTTGGGTGTGTTTTATTTGACCAGTCAGATGATTCAGTTGCAAACAGCTTCATGCCACCGACCCTTAAATGTGGTAATACAGCAATTGATAAAACCACAATGCCAATCCCACCTACCCATTGAATTAAACCACGCCAGATAAGCAGGCTGGGAGGTAATTTTTCAATGCCTGTTAATATGGTTGAACCGGTGGTAGTGATACCAGAAAATGATTCAAACAAAGCATCACACAAGGGCAAGTCGGGCAAGATAAATATAAAAGGAAGTGAACCGATTAACCCCAATAATAGCCAAGAAAACAGAGTGATTAAATACAGTTGCCTGGTAGATATTTTAGTGAAAGTTTGGTGATAATTTTTAACGCCAATATAGCCAAGAAGCATACAAAATGAGCTTAACAGTGAAAAGATCATTTGATCTGATGAGTCTGTTTCGTAGTGTGAAATTATCAATGGAATCAGTTGTACGATACTCATCGTTAAAAACACAAAGGAACAGAAAAAAGCAACAGGGTTTGGTGTTTTTTGATTCATGACAAGGTCAATGACAAATTGGCTTCTACTAAAATTCCCAATATGCAGGAATAAGTAGAATAAACAAAGTAAATAATTCAAGGCGACCAAAGATCATGGCTATGGTCAACACTGATTTACCTGCATCAGATATATTGGCGTAATGGGCACCAGCGTCATCTAAAGCAGGACCTAAATTGGTTAAGCTGGCCAATGAGGCAGAAAAGGCTGTGGTTATACTCTCACCAAAACCAGTGAGCAATAAAGTAAATACACAAAGCAAAAATACAAATTGAACGAAAAAAGCAGAAACAGAGTCCAAGACCCGGTAGTTGACAGTTTTACCATTTATTTTAACCAAGTATTTACCATGCGGGTGTATCAAGCGATAAAGTTCTCGCATACTCATCTTAAATAACAAAATGGCCCTGATGACTTTCATGCCACCACTGGTTGAACCTGCACAACCACCAATCACACACAACAGCATCATTAGCAGCGGTAAAGAACCTGGCCAAAGATAAAATGGTTCAGTCGTAAATCCGGTTGTGGTAGCAATTGAAACGGCTTGGAAGGTGCCTTGACGGATAGATTCATACAGGGAATCTGCAGTTTCAGTTAGATACAATTGAATTGAAGTGAAGGCCGATGCCACCACCAAAAAGCCTATGAATACTTTGACTTCAGTGTCAATAAGATAGGTTTTAATAGACGCCGATTTCCATGCCAAAAAATGCGAAGCAAAGTTAATTCCCGCAATAATCATAAAAATAACGGCAATCATTTCAATCAAGGAATTATTAAAATATGCAATGGAATCATCGTATGTAGAGAAACCACCTATGGAAATTGTGGAAAAGGCATGACAGATGGCATCAAACATATTCATACCAGCCATATAAAAACTTAAAGTACACATGATGGTGATGCCAAGATAGATGTACCAAAGGGCTTTTGCTGTTTCAGTGATTCGCGGTGTCAGCTTTTGGTCTTTCATGGGGCCAGGAGTTTCAGCCTTGAATATTTGCATGCCTCCAATTCTTAACATTGGCAAAACAGCAACTGCCAATACAATGATTCCCATACCACCAAACCATTGTAATTGTTGTCTGTAGTATTTTATGGAATGTGGCAGCCCATCGATATCAGTTAAAATGGTAGCGCCTGTTGTGGTTAAACCAGATATGGATTCAAATATTGCATCAGTTAATGACAGGTTCATGTTTTCAGAGAGAAACAAAGGTAATGAGCCAGCAAGACCAACAATCAACCAAGATGCACCAACCACTAAAAACCCACTGCGAATTTTTAACTCAGCATGCATGTTGTGAAACATAAAGAATGGAATGCCACCTGCCACTGCCAAACTAACGAAGCCTTCTAAAAAAGGCCAAATATCGCCGTCTTGGTAGATGAGTCCAACCAAGGCGGGTGGTAACATCATAAAACTACTGACTAATAGCAGCAGACCGATTATTTTTGCAATTAGACGTGGGTTCATGGCATTACAGGAAGGAAGCGTCTACTTCGAACAACCGTTTCATGTCATTGATGTTTCGTTTGTCTGTCACGAAAACAATCAAATGGTCTTTGTGTTCAATAACCACATTTCTGTGAGCCATGATGACTTGTTCCTTTCTGATTAAGCCCCCAATATTACAACCTGGTGGTAAGTTGATATTTTGAATCATTTTACCCACAACTTTTGAAGAGCTACTGTCACCGGTTACTTCAATTTCAATGGCTTCAGCAGCGCCGGATTGTAGCGAATGAACACGTGCAGTATAGTCTCCTCTTACATGAGCCAATATTCCACCCATGGTGATGTGTTGTGGTGAAATGGCGATGTCAATGGTGTCTTTTTCAATCAATTGAGCATAGTTTTGTTTGTTAATTAAGGTCAGTACTTTTTTTGCCCCCATTTTTTTTGCCATTAATGCAGACAGTAAATTGGCTTGGTCGTCGTTAGTTAGCGCGCAAAAAATGTCAGTGTGATTGATGTTCTCCTCATTTAAAAGTTCTTCAGAAGTGCAATCACCTCTAATGACCAACGCCTTGGTTAATTCTTCAGCAATAAATCGTGATCTGGTTTTGTTATACTCAATGATTTTAACCGAATTTTCTCGTTCCAGAGCTTTGGCCAAGTTGAAGCCGATATTGCCACCACCTGCTATCATTATTCTGTAGCTGCTCTTACTGTTTTTTTGCCAAGCTTCCATGATTTTACTGATGTGTTTTCGAGCTGCCAAAATACACACAGTGTCATTGATTTTTAATACGGTATCTCCTTCTGGCACCACTGATTTGTTTTTTCTGAATATGGCAGCCACTCGAGCATCAACTTTTTCAGGTAGCAGATGACTGAATTCACGGAGTTGTTGATCTACCAAAGGACCATTTTTAACGATTTTAATGGTCACTAATTGTGCCAAACCTCCAGCAAAATCCATGACTTGAAGAGCACCTGGGTATTCGATTAAGCCCTTGATGTGTCGAGTGACCAATTGTTCAGGTGAAATATGAAAATCAATGGGCACATGCTCATGCTCGAACATTTCAGGGTGAGAAGCATATTCAGCTTCTCGAATTCGGGCAATTTTAGTGGGTGTGTTGAATATACTGTAACAAACTTGACAGGCCACCATGTTGACCTCGTCTGAATTGGTTAAAGCCACCACCATATCTGCATCATTGGCACCTGCCCTGATTAATACGGATGGATGAGAGGCATGACCATGAACGGTGCGGATATCTAATTTATTTTGCATGTCAGCCAAGCGTTCTAAGTCCGTATCAACCACAGTGATGTCATTGTTCTCATGTGACAAATGTTCTGCAATTGAAGAACCCACCTGACCAGCACCCAAAATAATAATTTTCATGATTTATCCATATTCTTTGGGTTGATGTTTAATGACCTAAGTTTGCGATATAAATTGGTTCTTTCCATGCCTGATATTTTGGCTAAATCGCCCACTTTACCTTCAACCATTTTTAAATGATAGAGGAAATAATCACGTTCAAACTCCTCTCGGGCTTCTCTTAACTCTAAATCATAACGGGTGTTTTGAGACGTGTTAGAAAGTTCTTGGCTTGATTGTTCGAGCAAGTCTACCACTTCATCCAAGTGAATTTCTGCGTCACCTTCTTGTAACTGCAATTGTCTCACCAAGTTTTTTAACTCGCGTAAATTACCAGGCCAATCATAATTACGGAGGTGGTTTTGTGCAGCAAATGAAAGTTTACGATAAGGTGTTTGTTCTTGGTCAGGCAAGTAATTCACATAAAAATTCAGTAATTCAGGTACGTCCTCAATTCGATTGGCTAATGAACTGACCGTGACAGTAAATTCTGCAATGAAGTCATAGAGTTCACGATCAAACTCATTATTAAGTACCAATGATTTGATGTCTTGTTGTGAGGTAGATAAAACTTGAATGGGGTTGATTTGGTGAGGTTTTTGCCATTTTTTCAAATGAATCAATAATTGAGCTTGTTGCTGGTTGGTTAAGCAGTCTATGTTGGTTATGATTAATGAGCCGGATGGGTGATTTTGTACTATTTTTTGGGTATTTTTTTCCAGTACTTGTTCAAAGTTGTCATCATTGAAACTTAAACTGTCAACAATAACTACCGCTTGTTTATTTAGTTTTCTTTGGTGATGAAGTAACAAAGCCAAGGTCAATTTACCTGTGCCACAGTCGCCAATAAAAAGTGTGTTGGTTTTAGTTTTGCTGAGTTTTTTTATACAAGCGCGCATTTCATTGGCGGCACTTGAATTGCCAATAGGTTCTAAAACCTGCCATTCATTGATGGTGTTTTGTTGTTCTTGATTCTGTTTGTTATCTGCCAAGGTAACTTCAATGGTCTGAAGTAGCTTTGCCAGTGAAATGGGTTTTTCGACAAAGTCTTTGGCTCCCATTTTAGTTGCTTCAATGGCTGTTTCAATGGTGCCATGTCCTGACATCATAACCACAGAAAATGACATGTTTTGTTCTTGGTTCCATTCCTTTAATAGGCTGATGCCATCAATGTCAGGCATCCATATATCTAATAAGACCAAATCGGGCTGTATATGCGCTAGCTGATTTTTGGCATCATTCCCACCTTCCGCGGTTGATACTTGGTAGCCTTCATCGACCAAAATTTCAGAAATGAGATTCCTGATGTCTGGTTCATCGTCAATTATTAAAATATGAGCGTGTCTCATTAATTTGATTCCGGTTGATTCCGCAATGGCGTTATGTTTGTGTGATTCTTCAATGGTTTGATTTTACATGATTTCTTGGCTTTAACCTCTTCAACTTTCAAAACATGTTGTAAAGGAATGTGTAAAACCTCAACATCTGAAAATTCAGCTTTCATTTTTTCTTCAACTGGGTCAATAACAACAAGACTTTCCTTGATGTCAAACTGCAATTGCTTAATACTCATAAAGCCCAAAAGTTGATCTGTATTGATGCTTTGGGCATAGATTTCATAAACCTGGTTGTGGTTGATGAAATTAATCCTATAAAGTGTACTGTTTTTTATCATCTGATCAACATCACTGTGAATGTATTGAAGGAGTTGTTATTTTACAAACCAAGCCAATAAAAAACCAGTTGTAAAACCTGTGATGTGACTGAGCCAAGCAATGTCGTATGAGGGGTGAGGTTGAAATTGAAGAATGATTTGAACCACCAGCCAAAGAACAATGACCACAGCCAAAGGCATGGAAGTTTTTTGTAAGTACAGCCCGATAGGTAAGATGAAGCTTATTTTTTTTTTAGGAAACATGACCAACCACATACCTATCAATCCAGAAACTGCACCACTGGCACCAATGAGTAAGTTGTCCTGTGATTGTAAAAAATAACTGGCTACTAAGTTACCTGCTACACCTGCTGCAATGAAAACGAAAAAGAACTTTTGACCACCGATTACGCGTTCAATTGAGAAGGCCAGTAACAGGAATATAGAATTGTTAATAATCCAATGTAACCAATTACCATGTAAAAACAGGGCAGTGATTAAGCGCAATAACTCAATGTGTTGTGATTGCATCAGTGACCAATATGTTTTGGTATGGATGGCATACAATTTCATGAGTTTTCCTTGGTAAGGCGTCAGTTCGGTGAGCACCAAAAAAAACAACAATGCCAATGTTAAAAAAACAGATACATAAGGGAAGTAAATCGGTTTTTGATTGGAAAAGTTAATCACTTTGGAATTAAAAATTCTAAATTTTCAAATGACATCACCACACCTTCTTTTAGTATGTCTTCAATTGTCAGTACTTCTTCGATGGTATCACCTATGGCGTACATTTCACCATTGATTAAAACCATTCTGTTTTCAGGCTTTGGATCATAAATATGAACACTGATTTTTACAGCGGGAATGTTTTGTCTTATGGAAAAATCAACCTGATGAATGAGTAAATAGTCTTGTTTACGTTGTGGCTGCGTTTTTTCGTTGATGTCTTTATCCGCTTTCTCTTTTTTGGAAATTTTTTCTATTGAAGCGCTGTTCTCACTGTCTTTTGGTTGTAGTGAATGATCGACAGGAAGTATGCTGTCTTGTTTTGATTGGCTTGTGCTTGGTTTAGTAATCTGATTTTCAGAAGCCTGTTTGCTTGTGGTGTTATTGTTATGGGCTTTGTTTTTACGGACCTGTTGTGTTTGGGCTTTGATGTCACTTTGTTTGGGTGGTACCAATTTGTGTGGCTTTGTTTGTTGTTGATCAACTGAGTTGTTTACAGTTTTTTCTGCTTGAAACGTTGGATTTTGTGGTTTGTCTTGTTTTGAGTCGGTATTAAATAATGTTGAAACACTGTGAGTCCAATCTGGTAACCAATTTTGTTGCCAAGCAAAGACGCCAAAAGCGACCACGAGCAATGTAATCACCAATAACCAAAACCCTTTGCGGCTTTTGTTGGGTCTTTCACTGAAATTAATTTGCCCCAAATCTGAATGTTTCTCTGGGTTTCTGCTTTGATCTGATTTTTTAAGTGCATCTATGATTGAAGACATGTTTTACTCTACTAATTTAGGTCCATGATAGGCTTTTAGGGACAAGGCCATTTGTGTTTCTTTTCCAATAATGCCATCGGCCAATAAACCATTTTTCTGCTGAAACTCAATGATCCACTTGTTTAAGTCTTTGGCTTCGATTCTTGGGTTATTGTCGATGACTTTAGCCACATTTAAAGCCCATGACTCTACTGCGTTGTTTATTGTATCATCAATCAGTTCAGGTGCCATTGGCCACAAAACAAAATAATGACCATACCATTGTTCATTAATTTCAGCATGAGTGATCTTTTGCAATCCATTCACTCCTACAATGCTAACCGCATCGGCCTCAATGCCTACCAATAATGCCAATTTATTGTTGTTTAATTGTAACAGTATTGGTGTGTTTTGTTGACGAATTTGAGTTAAATTACCTTGTTTACGTAAGCACCCCATTCCAATCAATTCGACATCAGGACATGCATTTTCATTCCAAACCAAGCTGTCATCAGCGTGCCATAAAGCCAAATATTTTTGCCAACTGATTGCAGGTACAGGAAGTTCCAGTTCAGTGCCAATCTCAGGGGCTGCGATTTGATCTGGCTCAGGCTTATCTGCTTGAGTTGATGGCCAGAGCCAATAAGTCAGGCCGAGCAAGCCCAATAGAAAAACAGGCCATAACCACACCAACTGTTTGTTTTGTGGTTGGTCTGGATAGACCTCTTTGATTGCTTGTTTGACATGTTTGGATTTAACCTCTTTGGATTCGGCAGCGAAGGCAACCAACAATGCCCGATCGCACAAGACATTAATCAGTCTTGGGACACCTTGAGTCCGTTGATAAATTTGGTTGATAGCACGCTCTGAAAATACAGTGCTGTTTCCGCCGCTGATGGCCATTCGGTGTTTGATGTAATGTTTGGTTTCTTCTTTTGAGAGCGGTTGCAAATGAAACCGTGAGGTGATTCTTTGTGCCAATTGACGCAGGTCCTTGCGTTGCATTAATTGTTTTAATTCAGGTTGGCCAATTAAAATGATTTGTAATAGTTTTTGTTGGTCCGTTTCTAAATTGGTTAATAAGCGTAATTGTTCCAAGGTATCTCTGGGGATGTTTTGTGCTTCATCAATTATCACCAATGTGTTTTTACCTTCAGACCACCATTTAAGTAATTGCTCGTTGAGCCGTTCTACCATGGCATTGAGTTTTCCTTTGATGCCACGGGTGGGTAAATTGAACTCCTTGAAAATATTTTCCAATAATTCAATGGGAGTGATATTGGGGTTGAGAATCAAGGCGGCTTGGGTGTCTTCAGGTAATTTTTGTAAAAACAGACGACTGATGGTGGTTTTTCCAGTGCCAACTTCACCAGTCAATTGTACAAAGCCTGCACCTCCACCACGTGTAACGCCATAAATTAAATGTGCCAATGATTCTTGGTGTTTTTCACTCAAGTATACAAATTCAGGATCAGGTGTGATCGAGAATGGTGCTTGTTGTAAGTTGAAAAACGCTAAATACATGGTCTATCAGGCAGGTTGGCTTAAAAAAGGTTCAATTGTAATCTCCTTTGGCTGGTGACGCAAAATTGATATGAAGTAACAGCCTGTTTAAGACGGTGTTTCATGTAATTCAATTGGTATATTATCTAAAAAAAATCACACTAGCCAGCCACATGACATGCAGCATATGCGTTAAAATACAGCACGACATGTGCTTTCATTTACATGGTTGTATATGTTGCTTATTCCTGAGAAGGTCATATGAAAAGTTGGTGGATTAAAAATTTAGGCGATGCCATGTTAGCCTATGAGGAACAACAGGTCATTGAAAACCTGCTTCTTTTGGCATGTTCAGAGGCTGGTATGCCAGCTAATATGGCCGCATTTATTAGACATGAATCAGAAGGTCGCTTGCACTGTGAAGTTAAAATATATATTTCTCCTGCACTGGCATCGGTCGTTGAAATTGAAGGCGTACAACGGTGCTTGAAACCGTTGTCTCAAGATTTGGGTTTGTTTGTCGGTGGAGACAAATCATGGAAGGTGCTTTTTCCTGAAACTCAAGAAATCCAATAGTTATGAATTCATGTTTTACTTGCGTTGAAGTGGAGCTGTTGCTATGAAAAAAAATAAACACAATGAATTACCCTTGGTTTATTCATGTTCGGGTTGTTCCAGTATTGCTCAATTGGCTAACAAAGTGGCTGTAGAACTGGATCGTGACCAAATTGCTGAGATGTCTTGCATTGCAGGCGTCGGAGGTGGGGTCAAGCCATTGGTCAAAAAGGCGCAGTCGGGGCGACCAATCATTGCTTTGGATGGTTGCCAGCTTCAATGTGTCAAGCATTGTTTGTCACAACATCAAATTGAAGCCACTTATCATTACACTTTGACTGATTATGGTATCAAGAAAAAATACCACACTGATTTTGATGAGTCAGAAGTTGGTCATATCAAGAGTAAAGTGGTCGAAGACATCGGTGATCAATAGCGCTGGGTTGAGGAAGCTCCTTAAGAACTAATGACTTCATGTTGTTGTCCATAGCCATTGAATTCAAATGAAAGCACTGGATACACATGAAAATACCTCATTACATGGACCTTCTGCTGGTCACAATTGCAGGATTATTTATCTATTGGGTATGCAGTGGTTGGGTGCCTGAGAATGGGTCTGTGGTAAGGGGACAAAAAACAGTTGATACTGTTATCAATGAGATTGGCCCTGTTTCTGAGTCTAAGTTGAAACAGATTTTTGCGCAAGCCAACTTCACTTACCCGCCAGAAAGGATCAGCCTGATTGCCATAAAGGACACCCAAATGTTAGAAATTTGGGCACACCACAATGGTCAATCAAAAAAGATCCAATCTTTTCCAATCCAAGCTGCCAGTGGCGTATTGGGCCCAAAATTAAGGGAAGGTGATTTTCAGGTGCCAGAAGGTATATATCGAATCAGTGCCTTCAATCCCAACAGTGCGTATCACCTGTCGATGAAACTGAATTTTCCCAATGCTTTTGATTTGAAATATGCCCATTTAGAAGGCAGAACTGAGCCAGGCAGTGACATTTTTATCCATGGCAAAGCTGTATCAATTGGCTGTTTGGCAATGGGCGATGAGGTCATCGAGTTGTTATTTACCTTGGTGCATCAAGTGGGGCGCTCACATACCGAAGTGGTTATCGCCCCAACAGATCCTGAGTTAGGGGCATTGCAGGTGCCTGAGGGTGCTGCACAATGGGTGCATATTTTGTACCAAAACCTGACTGCAAAAATAACCGAAATCAGGGGGTGATATCACCAGTCTGATTCATGGCGCTTCAAATGAATCAGCAAATATCAAGTCACCCACTGTGGTGAATGGATGGGCACCCATGTGCACAGCAGCTTCGCCCCAATATGAGCCATCGCCCGAGTTGACGGCAGGGCTGCTGTTCAATAAATAAAAGTCGATGGTGTTGGTGAATTGTGGATCTGCGCTGATGGATTGTAATTCTCTTTGGTTGAATTCAGTTTGAAATGTGTTTAGGTCATAAGGTGTACCACTGTAAAAGTTGCCTCCCCAATTGGGTCTTAAGTGAATATCGGCATGGCTGTTGTTGAAATACAAATTATGGTGTGATTCGAATTGATCCAAGTAATCATCTACAGTGGTTGTGGTGCCACCGCTTTCTAAATAAATACCCACTTCACTGTCAGCAAAAATATTATTGGCAATCACCGTGCCATAACTGCCTTGCCAGCCCATTTCAACAGCCGCCACTACATTATAAAATACATTGTTATACAGTTTGTTGTTGTGATTGTCTTCGTCATAGGCGGGTAATCTGAGGCCCACTTCTGTGTTGGTGACAATGTTGCCATAAATTTGCCAATTGCCAGCTGGACGGTATTCAACATCAGTCACTTGGCAGCCATCTGTGTTTGTTGCTGACCAGACACAACGAAAACCGCCGGGTTCAAAGGCATTGTAAACATCATGGATGTAATTGTAGCGAACAATCAAATTTGAGGTGCCTCCTTTGGTACCTACGGCTGAGCGACCGGGAATGTCATATATTTCATTGTATTCGACTATATTTGGATCGCCCAATTTAGTTACCATGAAGCTGACACCTTTACTGTTTGAGGTGCCACCCCAGTAGACAGAGTCAAAAATTTTGTTGTGTCTAACCACGCTGCCTTGTGAATCCCATATCCTGACAGCATAAGCATTGTCGTTGCCATTAGAAGTGTGACCGAATACATTGTTTTCCAAGGTAACGTAATCGGCTTCTTCAAAGAAAATAGGACTGCTTTGGGTGTAGTATATATGTAAGTTTCTCAATGTCATATGGTCAGCCGCTGAACGGGGTAAACCACGTTGTGATAATTCATAAACCTGAGTATTTGGCAGTTCACCGTCAGCCGGGTAGAGGTAAATAAAGCAACCGCTGTTATCAGTAAAACACTGGGTGCCATTGGCATCAGCTTTGGTCCAATGGTTGGGAGTGACTAAATTACTTACATGGTCATGGTCTCTGCCACCATCGAGGTCTGATTGGTGGTGGACCCGTTGATGACCATTGAACATGCCTGTGGGGTCACTACTTAACTGATCTGCCGGAATGCGCCAAATATTGGCGTTGTAAACTTCCCAGGTGTCATCCGCTGTGCCATAGGATCCGAGTAATTCAACCACTTCGCCAGTGTAGCCCTGTATGGTTATATTGGGTGTAGTGAAAGTGCTGAAATTGCTTTCTTCAATCAGCCGATAGACACCGCCTCTGATGGTTAAGGTGTCACCTGCTTCGAGTTGTTCAAAACCATAAGCCAGGCTTTTCCAAGGGTTAGAAACAGTACCCGAATTGTTGTCATCACCGTTGGTAGCTACAAAATATTCAGCAGCTGAAACACAACAACTCAGAAACAAAAAAGTAAATACAGACAAAACTTTCATGATTGATACCTCATTAATCAGTTGCATAAGCCTAACGGTCGGTTTCATAAAACTTTGTGACTCAGTTCACATGATGAATATAACCTCATTTTGTATGAACTCATGGGGATAACTATTGATCAAAGACACCAAGATAAGGCCATTGGTATAGGTATTAAGATTAAAGAGATAAAGCCCCTCTGCTGGTTGCATATCACAATTTTATGTGGTATCTCATTAAGCAATGATTCATGAAAAGAGCTGAAAATAAGGGTACATAGGTTATTGGTTTAAAACAATGGCTTTGATTCCACTGAGAATGTGAGGTGACTTTGATGAAGAAGAACGGCTTGAGGAGAGTATTCATGTATAAGGTTTTAGTTATTTTATTACTTGTATCGTCTGTGTGTGTGGCAGAAAATAGTCAATACTCAGACATAGAAAAAGGGCTTAAAGTCTATGCTGAAAAGGTGAGTCGGTTAAAGCAAACCATCGACAACAGTGTTTTTCAGGATCAAGAACTGTTACTCGAATTGGAATTTGATACCGAGCAACTGATTTCATTCGTAAAAAATAAAATCGCATTTCAACCCTATCAAGGATTGTTGCGGGGTGTGCAAGGTACCTTAAATTCACGATCAGGTAACGCTTTAGATCAATCGGTGTTATTAGCTAAGCTATTAAATGATGCTGGACTTGATGCACGAATTGCCACTGCGCAATTGTCAACGCAGCAATCGTTACAGCTGTTATCAGGCATGGCCAATCCTGAAATTCCTCAGCACATTGGAGAAGGTGCCGACTTTGAACAAGCTTTGCGCACTTTTAACAGCAAGAAACAAGACAAAGTAGACTGGCAAAAAACCACCACCTTTGCCAGATACAAAAAAACTTTGGGCGCGTTGAGTGCTGTTTTGGATAAACACCAGATCACATTGCATGAAATTGATATGACGCAACGGTTGGTAGAGGCAAGCAAGGCGTATTTCTGGGTACAATACCGATCCAACCCAACCGATGAATGGCATGCTGCACACCCTGCATTCAGTCAGCCGGTTAATTTTCAACTCAAGGCTTTGTCACATTTTCAAAATACAGTTCCTGTACAGTACCACCACCAATTAAAAATTGAAGCTTTCATTGAACAAAGAGTAGGTGATGAAATCAAAAAACACAGTTTGATGGAACCGTGGATCAAACCAGTGGCTAATTTGCAGGATAAACTGATTACATTCAGTAACGCACCTTCAGGTGTTGATGTCAAAGCGGATTATGATTTGTCAGAAATATTGGATAAGAGCGATTATTTTATCCCTATATTTAATGGCAATAAAGTGGGTGACAAAGTGTTTGACCTGAAAGGACGATTGATTGACACAGGAGCCATGAGCACACCAGCGGGTGCTTTATTTCAAACCTTAGGTGATAAAACCCTGACAGCAGTAGATAAATTGGCAGATGAAGGGGGAGAACGTGCTGATGGCAGAGCATCCATGCAATTAACAAGCCAGTGGCTGAAATTTACTTTTATATACCCTGATGGTACTGAATTCGTACAAAAACGCTATCTGTACCAAGCGCCGAAATCTGGACAAATTGAAGATTTGGATGTGAAAACCAAGCTCATAACTGAATACAATTTATTAGCCAGTAGTGGTGAAAAAACCAATGCATATTTAGCTCAAGTCTTTGTTGATTTGGTTGAATCTGGTTTGCCCCTGTTGAGTGCATCGGCAAAGAAAGTGTTTAACCCTCAACAACAGGTGGCTTTCCCAAAACAAATCATTGCGAATGAATTTGAATTGTTAAGCCAATACCATTGGATGCAACAAAACCCTGAACAAAATAAAAGTACCATTCAATTTCGTTCGCAAGCCAGTTTACTGGGTTTTAAACGAGGGTATGTTAATCCTGAAACCGCTTTTTTGTCAGTTGATGTGATTGCCAACAAACAAACATTCATCCGCCAACAAGATGGAAAATTTTTTACTGATCCCCAAAGTGCATTGGTACAAGGTGTTTGGGAAACAGCGTGCGAATGGATTCCAAGTCAAATTTTAGGTATTGCTGGTAACAGTTTAGATACTTTGAAAGTCACAGAGGCCAGTTTAAAACAACGTATTGATTTTAAAGTGTACCAACCGACAGAACAAGACCAGATGCAATTGAATACTGACTTGAATGAAAACACCGTGCTTTTGGATCGAGTATCAGCAGACATCAAGCAAGGTTATGTTGTCGCAATTCCGGTGCAGAAACCCAATGGCTTGGGAATGACGGGTTGGTGGCGAATCAACCCTGAAAGTGGAGAAACCCTGGGTATGATTGGCGATGGCGGTGGCTCTGAAATCACGGAATATTTAATTGAGAATACCCAAATTGCTTTGACATTGGCAAGGGCTGTTAACAATTTAAAAAAATGTGATGAAAAAACCAATGATTTAGAAAAGTTATGTTGTCTGGCTGAAACTCACTTTAACAATGTGGGTGGTTTGGCCTTTGGAGGTGTGTTGGGTGCTGCCCTAGGCACAGCGGGTGCTGCTTTATTTGACATCGTCGATTTTACTGCTGAATACCACTCTGGTAATGGCATTGCACCCAGTACCGGTGGAAAATTGTGTGCTGGAATAGACTTTCCTGAATTTTAAAGACTGAATATGTACCTAAGAATGAGATTGATTATGAAAGCTTTGTTATTTTCAATATTGATGCTGACAGCATGCAGCATATCCGCACAAGTAGCCATGTACGAACAAGAACCCAATAATGAACACAGTGTTGTTAATCAAATTGAGGCACCAGTGATTATTATGGGCAACATGCAAAACAAAGACCAAGACATGTTTGTGTGGGAAGTTTCTGATGAGGATGCTGGATATTCTTGGGATTTTGAACTGCAAGGAATTCCGGATCACTTAACCAGAGTAGATATTATGCAGTTGAATTTCACCGAAGATGGAAGCGGTGTCACTAAAGTGAATAAGTTAATGTCACTGCACAGCAAGGGTGTGACACCAGCGAGTAAAACAGGCTTGGTATTGACACCAGGTCGCTACTATTTGGGCTTGTCGTATGCCGGTGGCGCAAATGCAACAAAATCATCTTTGATAGGAGATCAATTGTTGGCTGATTTGGGTGAGTCATTTGTAAAAGAAAACCAAATCATTGAAACGAAGGCTACCAAGCAATTGAATGGTTATCAGTTGGGTATCAGTCATCATGGTCATGCCGCGACAATCAATATTTCGAAAAACAGTATAGACAATCCAACTCTGTTAAGAACAAACAGTAAAGGTCGTTTGTTTTTTGAAAATCAAAATATTTGGATGAAATTTAATCTATCTGATAAAGAAGCCACAGAAATATGGCAAATCAGTGGTCATGTCAACTTAGGCAACTCAGTCAGTTTGTCTTTGGGTAATGCCCAAGGGAATAAATTGGTCACCACACAGTCTGATTCAATGGGTGCTTTTAAGCTCAATAACCTTAAGTTACCCGCAGGCGATTATGTGTTGGCACTTAACAGTTCAAATAATGCATTGACTGAAATCGAAATGACATCAATGGGCGAATACATAGAAGGCAATGAATTTGAGCCCAACAATGACAGTAAAACGGCCAATCTTTTTTCAGTTGAAAACAGCATTTCTGGGCTTGTTGATCATGACAAAGACAAAGATTATTTCAAATTCCAAATGTCTGAAGAAAACGCCGTCAACCGATTTGATATCAAACTCACCAACCATGATAAATCGCAAATGAACGTATGTTTGTACGGTGTGAATCAAACTAAACTCCAGTGCAAACAAAGTCAAAGTGACATTGTGCTGTCTCAGTTGCTACTGAACCCAGGTGAATACACCCTTGAGATATCACGTGGTGCACTCAATAGCAGGTACAACATAGAAATGGTTAATATCGGTACGCAAAAGAGCCTAGTGGAAGCCGAACCCAATGATCGGTTTGAAGATGCAAAAATGATGAACCAAAAACGAGTTGTGAAAGGTAACTTTAATGGAGAGGAAGATGATTTTTTCGTATTTGACGTGGATGATGAAGCTCAAATGTGGACACTTCAGGCCATTGGAGAAGGCATCAATCAAATGCATTTATATAATGCAGCGAATCAAAAAGTGCAATCCCAGCGATTTTCAAAAGGCACCCAAAGAGCACGAATAAGTAATTTACGATTGCAGCCCGGTAAGCACATTGTGCAACTACAAGGTGAAAATACCCAGTATATTTTCAGGGCCTTTTCCACTGGTCCTGCTGATGATTCATTCGAAGCGGAACCCAATGACGATTTGAAAAGTGCACAACTGTTGTCCTTTAATGAGCCGAAAAAAGGCTTGTTACAGAACGCAGCTGATGAGGATGTCTATCGTTTTCATTTGAACAGTGAGCAAGGCATCAACTTAGAAATACAGCCAGCAGCTGATGCAGACATCAGCTACACCTTGTATTGGGATAATGTGTTGGTGGCAAAGAAAAAAACTGAGCTTGGTGAAAAGGTCAGATTCAAAGGCATGTTACAAGCTGGTGATTATTCAGTGAGTCTCCAGGCCGTAAAAAACCCGAGTGATGATGTGTACCAACTTCAGTTAGATCAAGCCAGTTTGATGGGCTGTCAACTAGACTGTGAACCCAATGACAGTGCAAATCTAGCCAATTTATTTGACCCATCAATCAAACTGGTGGGTGAAACAGCCACTCATGAAGATGATGATTGGTACATGCTGCCACCATTTGCAACAGAAAGCACCGTTACATTCATAAAACAAACAGGGAATATCAGCCACGATGTGGATGGCTATATCGATTATGATAAAAAACTCAATAAACAGTTAAACCCAGAAAAAAATCAGGCGTCTTTTGTGGTGCCAGCCAACCAAGCCAGTTATTTCCAGATTTCTGAGCGGGTCAAACAATACAACTATCAAGTGCTGATTAACAATCAAGTGCTTGAAGCCCCTAAACAAGACAATGACCTTAAGTTGGTTCTACATGATCTACCAGATAAAATATCGGCATACAGCCCCTATTCACAACTGATTCAAGCTCAGCTCAGTATTGAAAACACGGGTCAAATTGATCAAGTTGTTGACATCGAAGCTGATGTTAATGACCACCGTTGGCACATGGCTTTTAATTCCATCAATGAAGCAGTTACCATAAAGGCCAATAATCGAATTCAATTGCCTGTCACTGTAAATGTACCCAATGAATTGTCCAGAAACCAGCAAATTAGGCTGAGTTTCGCAGTCAAAAACAGTGCTGGACACGTGTCTCAAATTTGGCATGATTTAAGGGCTGAAGTAGATGTGCCATTGATTCAACCCAAGCATTATTGGTCAATAGATGAGCAATTATTAGGTGGTATCAATGTGGCGGCCACAGTGATGGGTGGACAAAGAACAGCTGAAGATATCAAAATCAATAACAGCAACAATGGCTTTGGTTTTGATGAGTTGTTTGATGGCATCACAGCTGAGGGTGTGGGGCTACAGTATCGTGGCGGTAGAATAGCCAACCATGATCACATCACCATTGAGCTGGCAGGTGATGAACTTGTCAATGTGCAAGGTATCATCCTGAATCCGTTGTCTCGAGGTAAACTTCAGGTTGCTGCAAAAGATTTCGAATTACACCTGTCAGTTGATGGTGTCAATTTCAGTTCGGTCTTGACCGGTCAGATCAAGCCTGTAATTGCGGAGCAATCATTTGTGTTGCCTCAAGCGGTGCCAGCTAAGTTTGCCAGGCTGTACATTTTAAGCAGTTACCACAACATTGACCGGCCGCAAACCTCATTGGGTGAGTGGAAGGTTATTGCCAATCCATTACAGTCAATTGGTCGTGGTTTTAATCTTGCCAATCCTGAGCTGGGTGGGCATGTGGTGTGGGCATCACCTGAGCCATCAAACAGTTGGAATAATCACTTGCTCACTGAAAAACAAGAGGATAAGTGGGTTCGTTCAAAAGCCAATGAGGATTGGCACTGGGTGGTGGGTTTTCATAACCAACGGGCAGCAAAAATCAGCAAAATACAATGGCAACATGCCAACAACATCAGCGATGAATTGCCACCATTAACGAAGATCAAAGTCATGACGTCATTGAACAGTAATGTGGGGCCTTGGCGTGTCGTAACAGAACATGAGTTTCAAAATTTACAAGGTTTGGACGAAGTTGTTTTTGAACAACCCATTTGGGCCAGGTATGTTAAGTTCACCATTGAGAACACTGAATCATCAACCACCGCCTATTTTCCAGAAACCACACGTATTTTTGAATTCCCTGCTGGCGGTGACTATCAAAGTATCTTGGGTGAATGGGGTGAGTTTTCTGAGCATGCCATTTATGAAAGGCTGCACCCTGAAAAAATAGGTACAAGCCTACAAGATCGGAATAACCACAGTAAAGCAACTGCGATTGACCTCACCAAGACGCAAAAGGCCTCTGGACAAGTTCAGTTAGAACATGCTGATAAACCCGATTGGTACAAAATCACAACAAAAACAAACGACAACACCCTAAATATTGAGTTATCTGGCAAGCAAAGCATAGAAACCGTGCTTAATGTTGAAGATGCCCAAGGTAAGAAAATGCCTTTGATTACCCATAAAAAAGACAGTAATCACATTGAATACCGCATTCCTGTTGAGCCCAACCAAGCGTATTTTATTAAAATAACTGAACCACCACGTTCGGTGGTGTTTGTATGGGACACCAGTGGTAGTACGTTGGCTTATCAGTCAATGATATATAACGCCATCAGCAGTTACAGCAATGCGGTAAAAGCGGACCGTGATGTGGTTAATTTTTTACCATTTGGTGGACAGTTATTGATGCAAGATTGGTATGGTAATCCACACTATTTGAAAACCATTTTAAACAATTACCCCAAAAGAGATAATTCAAGCAATGCCGAAGAGGCTCTTTATAAGGCGACGCGGGCCCTGGCACAAAGACAGGGTTCTAAAGCCATTGTTGTCATTACCGATGCCATCACATCGAAGTACTCACCTTTGTGGGATGCCTTTCAAACAACTCAACCCAGAATATTCTCCATTGGCATCATCCAAAGTGCCTTTGGGGGCATCCCCGAACGTCAAGTTGACTTAATGCAAACCTGGTCACGGGTTAACAACGGTGATTTTCAAAGGGTGGTTAATGCAACCCAAGTTGAACAGGCATTTGATCGTGCCGCTGTCAAATTACGCCAACCGGCTGATTACACCATTCAGGTTAGCAGCAAATACATCAAGGCACCTGGCCCTGGATCCTTACTAATCAGTCAGGCGGATAATAACCAAACAACAGCTGTAGAGTTGATATTGGATGCTTCTGGAAGCATGTTGAAACGCCTCAATGGAGAGCGCAGAATCAACATAGCCAAAGGTGTGTTGATGGATGCAGTGACAGCAATCATCCCAGAAAACACCCCACTTGCACTGCGAGTCTTTGGTGATAAAGAGGCCAATGCTTGTCGAACTGATTTGGCGATTGAGCTCAATCCATTGAATCGAAATCATGCCCAATCAGTGATCAGTCAAATCAATGCCAAAAATTTAGCCAAAACCCCAATTGCTGATTCCTTGGCTAAAGTGCCACACGACTTAAAGGGGCATACAGGTAAAAAGATAGTTATTTTGGTGACTGACGGTGAAGAAACATGTGATGGCAACCCAGAAGAAGTGATTAATCAATTGATTGATCAGGGCATAGACATCCGTCTTAATATTGTTGGTTTTGCCATAGATGATGAAGAATTAAAAGCGGCGTTTAACCAATGGTCAATTCAGGGTGGTGGTAAATATTTTGACAGTCAAGATTCCGCCACATTAAAACAGTCTATCAGTCACGCACTGAAAACACCATTTTCCGTGTTCTCATCAACAGGAGAGTTGGTGAAGGAAGGTGTGGTCAATGGTGAACCCATGGAACTTCCTGCTGGTATTTACACCATCAAAGTATATGGCAATGAAACACAAACCTTTGAGAATTATCAGATTGAAGGGGAGCTTGAACAACGTATTGAGTTATAAATTGGATGTGGTTTCAGCTACTGAATGATTGTTTGGTATCAGGGACTGCCGTCGAGCTGTAGGTAGTCCCTGAGGGTAAATTGTTTTTATTCATCATCAGACAGTTCCAACAAGTCTGCATTGCCGCCTACAGCAGAAATGTTGTTGGTGATGGTTTTTTCGGTAACAAATTGCCTTAAATAACCGGGACCACCGGCTTTGGGTCCTGTGCCTGATAAGCCCATACCGCCGAAAGGTTGAACGCCAACCACTGCACCCGTCATGTTACGGTTGATGTAGCAGTTTCCTGCCTGAATTTTTGACACCACGTATTCAATGGTGTCATCTATTCTAGAGTGTATGCCAGTGGTTAAACCATAACCCGTGCTGTTAATGGCATTTATCACGGCATCTAATTCTTTGGCATTAAAACGTACAATATGTAAGAATGGCCCAAATATTTCTTGGTCTAAGACATCAATGCCACTGATTTCAAAGGCTTGTGGTGCAAAGTAATGGCCTTTGATATTGGGTTCTTCAAGTGATTTAATCGGTTTTGCTGTTTGTTGCATGTGGCTTTTGTGATTTTGTAGAACAGTCAGCGCTTTTTCATCAATCACAGGGCCTAAATCTGTTGAAAATAACTGTGGATGACCCACTGACAATTCATCCATAGCACCTTTGAGCATGTGAATGACTTTGTCAGCGACGTCATCTTGGATATAAAGCACGCGTAAGGCAGAACATCGCTGACCCGCACTTAAAAAAGCTGAGTTAATAACATCTTTTACCAACTGTTCTGGCAAACAGGATGAGTCAGCAATCATACAGTTTTGGCCGCCTGTTTCAGCAATCAAGGTTGCAATTGATGCCTTTTTTCTATTGGCTAAATTCAAATTAATGATTTGTGCAGTTTGGGTTGAACCTGTAAACACCACGCCCGCAATGTTGCTGTTTTGACACAGCTGATTACCAATTTGGCTGCCTGACCCTAACACCAATTGGAACACATCTTTGGGTATGCCTGCTTGGTGAATCAGTTCAGCAACAAAATGTCCAATCAAACTGGTTTGTTCCGCTGGTTTTGCAATCACGCAGTTACCAGTGACCAAGGCGGCGACGATTTGACCCGTGTATATGGCCAATGGAAAATTCCATGGGCTGATACAAACAAACACACCTTTGCCTTGGTGGAATAGGTAATTGCTTTCACCTGTGGGTCCGCGCATTTTTTCGCCAGAGGCACATAATTCGGCAGCCTGTTTGGCATAATAACGGCAGAAATCAACCGCTTCTCTCAGTTCGGCAACACAGTCACTTAAGGTTTTACCCGCTTCGTTTTGTAACAAGTAAATCAAGTTGTGACTGTTGTGTTCTAAAAGGTCTGCCAGTTGCAATAGGCTGTTGACTTTGGTTTCAATGTTTTGGTCGCGCCAAGCAGCAAAGGCTTGTTGGGCGTTCTGTATGGCTTGTTCAACAGTGGCTGAATCCGCTCGGTTGTAAGTGCCAAGTAACACATCTAAATTGGCTGGAGAATACACTTCAACTAAATCATTACCAATGGTGGCACTGGGTACCAAAGAATTGGCATGGTATTTCAACGCCGACTCTGCTTTCACTTGGTTTAGTAAATGGTCAACTGTTTGAATGTCACCGAGGTTATAACCTTTTGAGTTGATACGCGTATCACCATAAATTTCACTGGGCAAGGGTAATTTAGGGTGTTTATGGGTTCTGTGTTTTCTGACTTTTTCGATTGGATCTTGGGTGATGTCATCAATATCCAATGTCAAATCAGTTAAACGGTTGACGAATGAAGTATTGGCTCCATTTTCCAACAACCTTCTCACTAAATAGGGTAGTAAGTCTTCATGAGAACCGACAGGTGCATAAATTCTACATGGTCTGTTCAACCCATTCTCACTGATGGTTTGTGCGTGTAATGCTTGGCCCATGCCATGCAATCGTTGAAATTCATAACCGCCAGTTTCGCCAGAAAGTATTTTTATTGCTGCCACAGTATTGGCATTGTGGGTTGCAAATTGGGGGTAAAAACGTTGGCGATTGGTTAATAAGAATTGAGCGCATGCCAAATAAGACACATCGGTGTTAACTTTGCGGGTAAAAACAGGATAATGACTTAAACCTTGTTCTTGGGCACGTTTGATTTCAGTGTCCCAATACGCGCCTTTAACCAAGCGCAGGGGAATTAAACGTTGGTGTTCATCGTATAAGTCGGCAAGCCATTCCAGTACTTTTAATGCACGTTTTTGATAGGCCTGAACCACCAATCCGAAACCTTGATAATCTTCAAGTTGAGCATAGACGGTTGCAAATATTTTTAATGAAAGTTCTAAACGATCGGCTTCTTCGGCATCAATGGTAACCGCCACATTAAGATTTTTAGCATGGTTTGCAATTTCCAATACTTTGGGGGCCAGTTCATTCACTACACGCTCTACATGAGCCACTTCATACCGTGGGTGTAATGCAGATAATTTAATGGAGATACTGGAAGCGTTATTGATGTGACGTTTTTTATTGGCATCAGCAATGCTGGCAATCGATGACATGTAGGCATCGAAGTAACGATCAGCATCTTCTTGGGTCAAAGCGGCTTCTCCCAACATGTCATAGGAATAACGGTAATCTTTAAAACCTTTTTTACCCGAACGTTTGATGGCCTCTTTGATGTTGCGGCCCATCACAAACTGTTTACCCATGACTTGCATGGCGCGGTGGATTCCTTTACGAATCACGGGTTCGCCGGTTTTGTTGATGAATTTATCCAGTGCGCGTTTCATGGCACCCTTGCTCTCATCAATTTCAATGATTTTGCCTGTTAACATCAATCCCCAAGTGGATGCATTCACAAACATAGAATCACTTTTTCCTAAATGTGATTTCCAGTCTGCCTCAAGGATTTTGTCTTTAATTAGTTTGTCGGCAGTGTCTTTATCAGGAATTCGCAGCAAAGCTTCAGCCAAGCACATGAGCAAAATACCTTCTTTGGATGACAGGTCGTATTCTTTCATAAAAGCATCAACGCCATCCATGTCATCAATTTTATCCCGCACATTTTCTACCAGCTGGGTGGCCAGTTGTTTGATTTGGTGTCGTTTGCTGGCGCCAGGATTGGCGTAATCTAACAATTGATTAACCCAAATTTCTTCATCGATGAGATAGTGTGCCGAGAAAGGCAAAGGACTTTGTGTCATAACAGATTCCAATGAATATTGATAAACAGCGTGGATTATAAAGAAACTGTTATTAATAATCCAAAATTTGTTAACTATATTAAGAACTGAAGCAAATCGAGCGGCAGCACCTGCTTGAAGGGCTGATTTAACAAAAATATAATATTGTTTGCGGATATTTTGTTTCGACAGTGTTAGAATTGCGACGTTTGACCTCTGCGACAATTAGTCGCAGTATCAGAACCTGATTGGTTCTGTTAAAGCATAGGTTTTGATTGGTTGGTACCATTGTCAGGCAACCCTCCTGTTTTGGATGGGTTTGACTCATGTCCATTGTGCAGTTCTGATCATGACTTCATTCTTTAAGGTCGTTGGTTTTCAAAAATTCATTAGGGTATTAATTTATGAAAAAAGTGCAAATGAAATTCATGATGCTGATTGTAGGATTGTTAGCTTCATCCATGTCATCAGCTGAATATGGGTTGAATTTAAGGAAAGGTGTCACTGAGTACAGTGAAACGGCTTATGGGTTGCATACATTCACATTGTGGGTTTGTATTGTGATTGGTATTTTGGTTTTTGGTACGATGATTGTTTCAATTTTTTCTCATCGAAAGTCAAAAGGAGCAAAAGCAGCTCAGTTTACACACAGCACAGCTGCGGAAGTGATATGGACCATCATTCCTATTGTGATTTTGGTTGTGATTGCAATTCCTGCAACAAAAGCCTTAATTAAGATGGAAAACCCGACCACTGAGAATGGTGAGCCCATGAAAATGGACATGACCATCAAAGTTACCGGATACCAATGGAAATGGAAATATGATTACCTTGATGAAGGTTTTGGCTTTTTGAGTACCTTAGCGAAAAACAGTAATGTGGCCCGTCAACTGGTTCCTAAAGAAGAAAGAATTGACCCTTACACTGTTGAAAACTACTTATTGGATGTGGATAAGCCCTTGGTATTACCGGCCAACACCAACATCAGATTTTTATTGACTGCTGATGATGTGATTCACTCATGGTGGGTGCCTGATTTTGGTTGGAAGCGTGATGCCATACCTGGTTATGTTAATGAAGCATGGACCAACATCAAAAAACCAGGTATATACCGCGGACAATGTGCTGAATTATGTGGTAAAGACCATGGATTCATGCCCATAGTGGTAGAAGTTTTGAGCAAAGCTGATTATGCCGTATGGCTGGCTGAACAAAAAGGTGTTCAGGAAGAAGCTGCTGAAATGGTTGAAACAGAATGGAACAAAGAACAATTAATGGCTAAAGGTGAAGAAGTGTACAACGCACAATGTGCCACTTGTCATCTGCCAACAGGTGCTGGTATGCCTCCAGCTTTTCCCGCTTTGGCAGGTAGTGCCATTGTCAATGGACCAGCTGCTGATCAGATTAATTTGGTGTTGAATGGTAAACCAGATACGGCCATGCAAGCCTTTGGTAATTTGTTGTCAGAAACTGACATAGCAGCTGCCATTACTTATACCCGAAATTCTTTTGACAATACGGCTGGAGACATTGTTCAGCCTGCCACTGTCAAAAGCATGAAACAATAATATAGAGGATTTAATATGAGTCACGATATCACACATGATGAAATGTCCCACGGCCATGACCATGACCATAAACCCAAAGGCTTTGTGAAAAGATGGTTAATGACCACTAACCACAAAGACATTGGCACTTTATATTTAGTTTTTGCGTTCGCCATGTTCATAATTGGTGGCGCCATGGCGATGATTATTCGCTTGGAGTTGTTTCAACCAGGGTTACAGTTTGTAGAGCCTGAGTTCTTTAACCAAATGACCACCATGCATGCATTGGTGATGATATTTGGTGCGGTGATGCCAGCCTTTGTTGGTTTGGCTAACTGGATGCTTCCATTGATGATTGGTGCGCCTGATATGGCACTGCCAAGAATGAACAACTGGTCATTTTGGATATTGCCTTTTGCTTTCGCCATGTTGCTTTCTACTTTCTTTATGGATGGTGGTGCACCGGCTGGTGGTTGGACCATGTACCCACCATTGGTACTACAAGGTGGGCATAACGTTGGTTATTTGGTATTTGGTGTTCATATGATGGGTATTTCATCCATTATGGGAGCCATTAATGTCATTGCTACCATCATGAACATGCGTGCACCTAATGTCGGTTATTTGAATATGCCATTGTTTGCTTGGACTTGGTTAATCACTGCCTTTTTATTGATTGCTGTGATGCCAGTTTTGGCCGGTGCAGTGACCATGATTTTGACAGACCGTTATTTTGATACCAGTTTCTTTAACGCAGCCGGTGGTGGTGATCCCGTGTTGTTCCAACACATTTTCTGGTTCTTTGGGCATCCTGAAGTGTATATCATGATTTTGCCATCATTCGGTATCGTTTCGGAAATCATTCCTACATTTGCACGTAAGCCTTTGTTCGGTTACGTATCCATGGTATACGCAACTGCAGGTATTGCCTTTTTGTCTTTCATCGTATGGGCGCATCATATGTTCTCTGTAGGTATGCCACTGGGTGGTGAGCTGTACTTCATGTATGCCACCATGATGATTGCAGTGCCAACTGGAGTTAAGATATTTAACTGGGTTGCTACCATGTGGAAAGGCTCAATGACATTTGAAACGCCTATGTTATGGGCATTGGCATTCGTGGTGTTGTTTACGATTGGTGGTTTCTCAGGCGTTATGATGGCTTTGGCACCGGTTGATTTACAATATCATGACACTTACTTTATTGTGGCGCATTTCCATTATGTGTTGGTAACAGGTGCCGTATTTGGCATCATAGCTGGTGTTTATTACTGGTTACCAAAATGGTCTGGTCATATGTACAGTGAACGTTTGGGTAAGATTCATTTTTGGTGGTCAGCTATTTCTGTTAATGTGTTGTTTTTCCCACAACATTTCTTAGGTTTGGCTGGAATGCCAAGACGTATTCCTGACTACTCAACTCAGTTTGCAGAATTTAACATGATGTCATCGATTGGTGGTTTCGCCTTTGGTTTGGCACAAATATTCTTTATCTATATAGTTTGGAAAACTGTAAGAGGTGGGGAAAAAGCCACTGCTCAAGTGTGGGAAGGTGCCAAAGGTTTAGAGTGGACAGTACCATCTCCAGCACCACATCACACATTTGAAGACTTTGGGCCTGTCGACTTAGACAAAATGGCTCACGGTAAAACGCATTAAAGGTTGATCAGGTTAAATGAATCAAGACGATAAGCAAATTAAGAAAAACCGTAAAGCGGCCATGAAAACAGCCATTGTTTTGGGTGTGGTTGCTTTCGGGTTTTTCGCTTGGTCACTGTATGTAGTGGTGAGTCATGCAACGGGATAAAAAAATCAGAAAGGTACTCAAGCTCGGTATCATAGCTTCCATCGTTATGGTTGGCTTTGGATTTGCTTTGGTGCCTTTGTATGATGTGATTTGTGACATCACTGGTTTGAATGGAAAAACGGGTGTCTTGGCTAAAGAGAATGTGCGAGAGCAAGGCATTAATCACACAATTATTGTGCAATTTGATGGCACGGTTAACAGTGATTTACCTTGGACTTTTAAACCCAAGCAATTTTCCATGGAAGTGATTCCAGGTAAATTGTATTCAACTGAATACATTGCTCAAAACACATCTGATCATGACATCACTGGTCAAGCTATACCGAGTGTGGCACCTAACCAAGCATCAATTTATTTCAGTAAAACAGAATGTTTTTGTTTTACTGAGCAATTGTTGAAAGCCGGTGAGTTGAAACAGATGCCAGTGACTTTTATCGTCAGTTCAGATATACCAGAAGACATAGATGTATTGACCTTGTCATACACCTTTTTTAATAAAAATCGCATGACTCCAGCTCAAAAGGCTGAAGGCAATGCGTCACATGAAAATATTTAATATTTAGGGGCAAATAAGATGTCAGAATTAAGTAAAGATCAATATTATGTACCGCATTTGGCAAAATGGCCAATTGTTGGTTCTGTTGGTTTAACTGTTACCTTTTTAGGTGCTGTTCAAGCCATGAACAGTGAAACATCAATCACACCATGGGTCATGTATTTGGGTATTGCCATTATTTTAACCATGATGTTTGGTTGGTTTGGTGAGGTGATTAAGGAAAGTGAAGATAATCTTTATAATACACAGGTTGACTCTTCATTTCGTATGGGTATGGTCTGGTTTATTTTTTCTGAGGTGATGTTTTTTGCAGCATTCTTCTGTGCCTTGTTTTATGCCCGAACATTCTCAGTGCCTTGGTTGGGTGGTGAAGGTACCGGTTTAAGTACCAATGAAGTGCTTTGGAACGGTTATGAGGGCGTGTGGCCAACCAACGGACCTGGCGCTTTAAATGGTGATTTTGAAATCATCGACCCTTACCATTTGCCTCTAGTTAATACTTTGTTGTTGTTAACCAGTTCAGTCACCATAACCATAGCGCATCATGCACTAAGAGCAAACAACCGCTCACAAACAATTTTGTGGTTGGTAGCAACTGTTATTTTGGGTGCGGTCTTTCTGTTTTATCAAGCAGAAGAGTACATCGAAGCTTATCAACATCTGAACCTGAAACTTTCTTCAGGCATCTATGGCTCGACATTCTTTATGCTTACTGGGTTCCATGGTATGCATGTTACGCTGGGTGCCATCATGATATCAATCATCACCATCCGTGTTATCAGAGGACATTTCAAGCCTCAAAGTCATTTTGGTTTTGAAGCAGTTGCATGGTATTGGCATTTTGTTGATGTTGTTTGGCTGGGCTTGTTTATATTTGTCTACATTCTGTAAAGTCAAATACAAAGCTTATAATTCGTTTAAAACCCATCGCTTTGATGGGTTTTTTACTTTAAATCAATTAAAATACATCGCTTAATCACATTACCCATCAGCTTATGAAATACCTCATCATTATCATGTTACTGTTTATTATTTTCAGTTTGGGTTCTGCCATGTTTTACTTGGTTAAAGGTAAAGGTCAAAGTAACAATACGCTTCGATTCTTAACCGTTCGAATCGTGTTAAGTGTGTTGTTGTTTTTGTTCATCATTTTATCGGCCAAGATGGGTTGGATTGAAACGCATAGCCCTTCATTTTTAAATCCATAATCAGTTAAGTGAAAAAATTTCCTTTGATTTTCACTGTGTTGTGGCTGTCTGTATTGGCGCTTATGCTGTGGGCAGGTTTTTGGCAGCTCAGACGTGCGGATGAGAAACTGAAGATTAAACGACACATGGAACAAAACTTAATTCATCAGCCCCAGACTCTAGAACAATGGCAGTCGATAGCATCTTATGAGCAAGTGACAACAGCTGGCCACTTTGCTGATTGGCATTTGTTGATGGCGAATCAAATCATTAATGGTCAAATTGGGTACTTTGTTTTTTCACCCTTCAAAACCGAAGAGGGTATTTGGTTGCTCGTTAATCGAGGTTGGGTTGCAAATATAAACCAAGATTTCAGTGTGAATGATGCCCCTGTACAGATAACAGGGTTTGTGGCTCAATGGCCAAGACCAGGTGTACAACTTGGAGAACAGTCTTTCACGCTGGAAGATGTACAAGAAGTCACTTATTTGCCCGAGCAACAAACCCTTAAACTACTTAAAAGTCGACTCTGTAAACAACAAAAAGACAAGGGTTGCTTTATTTTTAACTCCGTTATTAAGCTTGATCCTGTGGCTGCGTTTGGCTATGTACGTGAGTGGCAATTACCGAGAATGACTGTTGAAAAACACCGAGCCTATGCAGTTCAGTGGTTCTCCATGTCATTTGTATTGTGTTTAATCTATGCTGTTTTTCTGAGAAAAGTATATGCAAGCAAAAACTAAAAACAAACTCACCATTACCTTGACCATTGTGTTATTTGCTTCACCTGTTGTGGTGGCTTATCTGTTGAGCTCTGGTATAATTAATTACCACCCAGGAAGTACCAAAAATAACGGCGTCTTTGTATCACCCTTGGTTAAAATGAGTGACTATTCAGACAAAAATTGGGTCAAAAATTTAATGGGACATTGGACTTTGATAAGGCGTGTTCCTGAGGTGTGTAACACCCAATGCCAAGTTTTAGAGGATGAGCTGGTGCGCTACCAACTCTCATTAGGTCATCGAGCAGATAAATTAAAACTGCTGTTATTATCAGATGGTTTTCAAACCAATGATGAGGACCCTTATACCATGGTTGAAAAAGTGGACATCAGTAAAAATACATCTTTAAAAACCATGTTTAATGATTTGTCACAAATGTCTTTAAAGAAAGGACATGGCATGTATGTGGTGGCTCCTGAAGGGTATTTAATGATGGCATTTACTGAGCACAACACGACAACTGAAATTATCCGAGATTTGTCATTGTTAGTTAAAAGAAAAGGCGATTAATATGAAATACAGACATTTAGCATGGTTTGCAGTGGGTTTGACTCTTTGTGTGGTGGTTTTGGGAGCTTTTGTTCGTTTATCTGATGCTGGATTGGGATGTCCTGATTGGCCGGGTTGTTATGGACATTTGGCTTGGCCTAATGAAGCTCACGAAATCGAACAGGCCAACCAGTCTTTTACTGAAAGATCTGTTGAAGTTCATAAAGCATGGAAGGAAATGGTACACCGTTATTTGGCTGGTGTTCTTTCTTTAACTGTTTTGGCTTTGTTTGTTTGGGCGTTTCGTAAAAGACATCTTGAATCATACAATTTACCATTGGTTATTTGTTTTGTGATTTTGTTTCAGGCAGCGTTGGGGATGTGGACAGTGACTTTGAAGCTGCACCCCAGTATCGTGATGAGTCACTTGTTAGGTGGTTTAACCACACTGTCATTACTGACATGGTTGGCATGTGCACGAACCCCAAGCATTACACCCTACCGTTATGCCGGTCATGTTAAGCAGTGGATGGTGGTTGTGGGTTTGATGCTGCTTATTGTCCAAATTGCATTGGGAGGTTGGACCAGTGCCAATTACGCCGCATTGGCTTGTGTGGGTTTTCCCCAATGTAATGGTACGTGGTGGCCTGATATGGATTTTGTTCAAGCCCTTGATGTATTTAAACAATATGGTCCTAATTATGAATTTGGGGTCAAAGATGGACCCGCTCGAATGGCTGTTCAAATGATGCATCGCATGGGTTTTGTGGTGGTGACTTTGTATTTTTCATGGCTTATTTTTAAATTAACAAGAAATCGTGAGTTGATGCCCTTGGGGCTCAGTTTATTGGTGTTGTTGCTTGCACAAATATCCTTGGGCATTATCAATGTGACATATTCATTGCCTTTGTTTATCGCAACCATGCATAATGGCGTGGCAGCTTTGTTACTGATTAACATGGTTGTGCTTTTGTATAAAACCAGAAAAGCAGTGCATTGAGACAAATGATATGAGCTTGATTAAACAATATTTGGAACTGACAAAACCCAAAGTGGTGCTGTTGATCTTATTCACAGCATTGGTTGGTATGCTGTTGGCGATGAGAAATTTTCCTCAATCGGAATGGGTGTTGATATTTTGGGGAATGGTGGGCATCGGTTTATCATCTGGTGCCGCTGCAGCAATTAACCATTGGGCTGATCAAAAGGCAGATGCCATTATGCTCAGAACACAGCACAGGCCCTTACCAAGTGGCGAACTCAGTTCAGCTAAAGTGTTGTTGTTTGCTTCAGTTTTAACAGCAATAGGCATGGCAATATTGGTTTATTTTGTTAATGTATTGACCGCTGTTCTGACATTTTTGTCACTCATTGGTTATGCTTTTGTTTATACCTTTTATTTAAAAAGAGCCACGCCACAAAACATTGTGATTGGTGGTGCTGCTGGTGCCACACCGCCTGTTTTAGGCTGGACAACCATGACAGGTCATGTGACAGCTGATGCACTTATTTTGTTTGGTATTATTTTTGCTTGGACGCCCCCCCATTTTTGGGCATTGGCAATATACCGAAAAGAGGATTATGCCAAAGCTGATATTCCAATGTTACCTGTGACTCATGGTGTTGAATACACACAGTTGCATATCGTTTTGTATACAGTTATTTTAATCATCGTTACAGTGTTTCCATTTTTAACTGGCATGAGTGGTTTAATCTATTTGACTGGTGCTTTGTTGTTGGGTGGTAAATTTTTGTGGATGACTTTGGAATTGAAACGAACAGAGTCTCCATTACTTGCTTGGCAAACATTCAAATATTCTATTTGGTATTTGATGTTGTTGTTTGCATTTTTGTTGGCAGATCATTACATTCATTTAGGCGATGTGATGCCTCGACTGTTTGTTGAACCCATTATTTAAGCATTTTGATTGGATTGATTGATTCACATATTCATCTAGATGATTCAAGATTACTTGAAGATCGGTTTGATCTGATACATGAAGCTGAAGAAAAAGGCGTTGGTGCTTTTATTGTACCGGCTGTCAGTGCTGAAAAATTTCCCCAGGTATTTGAGTTATCAAATAATTATTCTTCAGTATACTGCGCCCTGGGTTTACATCCTTATTACATCAACCAACACACTGCCGAAGATTTAGAGAAGTTATCAGTGGCTTTAGATCACAAAGATGTGATTGGTGTCGGTGAATGTGGATTAGATTTTTACCTCAAAGAATTGGATCGACAAAAACAGTTGTTGGTATTTGAAGCCCAAGTGGTTCTGGCTAAACATTTTAATTTACCTTTAATCTTGCATGTCCGTGGAGCGGTAGATGCGGTATTTCAAATGCTTAAAAAACATGATTATTACAAAGCGGTGATGCACAGCTTTAATGGTTCGATTGAACAAGCAAAACAGATTATTGCAAAGGGCGTATACCTGGGTTTTGGACCAGCTGCGTGTAATCCCAAAGCCCATAAACTAAAGGCCTTGTTAGCGTATTTACCTCTTGAATGTATGGTGTTAGAAACAGATGCACCTGACCAACCTTTTTTTGATCGCTATGGTGAACGCAATTTACCGGTTGATTTGGTGCGCGTTAATAAAGAAATTGCACAAATCAAACAGATTGATGCTGCTGAATTGGCACGGCAGACTACCCTTAATTCAACCCAGTTATTTAACTTATGAAACAACGTTTTGGAGGCATCGAACGTTTGTTTGGTGTTGATGAATTTAAACAGTTACAACAAGCGCATGTGGCCATTGTCGGTGTTGGTGGTGTGGGTTGCTGGGCCGCAGAAATGTTGGCCAGAGCTGGTATTGGACAAATCACTTTGATAGATGCAGATGAGTTGTGTGTTACCAACATCAATCGACAAATTCATGCGTTGAACAGTACCATTGGACAGTCTAAAGTACAAACCATGGCAAACCGCATCAAAGACATCAATCCAGATTGTCATGTGGTATGCCATGAAGCTTTTTTTATGGCCAGTACAGTTGATAGTTTGTTAATTGAATATGATTATCTTATTGATGCCATTGATTCAATTAAACACAAAGTCTTGTTATTGTCAGAATGTCGAAGAAGAAATGTGCCCGTCGTGACCTGTGGAGGGGCGGGAGGCAAACTGGATCCGTCGTGTATTCAAGCCGCTGATTTAGCTAAAACCAGTGGTGATCGCTTGTTGAAGAAGGTGCGCTATGAATTGCGAAAACACCATGGGCTGAAAAATAAAAAGAAATTCAAGATTAAAGCTGTCTACTCAAACCAAGAGATGATACTGCCTTTCTGTGAAGCAGGACAAACAACCAGCCGTCGTTTAGATTGTGATTCTGGTTATGGCACCAGTCCCACTGTAATTAGCAGCTTTGGTATTCGTGCCGCTGATGTAGTGATTAAAGACATACTAAAAAGCCACTGAATCATAAATCCAGTGGCTTTTTTACATCTTTAATAATGGTGTCTTATGACTGATGGGCTTTATTCAGGAATTCTCAATACTTGACCTGGGTAAATTTTATTGGGATCAGTCAACATGGGTTTGTTGGCTTCAAATATTTTGGGGTATTTGCTGGCATTGCCATAAAATTCTTTGGCAATTTTACCTAAGGTATCACCAGATTTTACGGTATATGTTTTTGACTCCCATGCTTCCTCACCCGCTTTGCCAGCTTCGGCTTTTTCAGCTTCAGCTTCAGCTTTTTCGACTTCTGCAACATCAGCTGGTGGGGCACCAACAATCAGATTGTCTTGAACGCCAGAAACACCCGCTACATTGCCCGCAGTTAAAACTGCTTTTTCCTTTTGTTCCTGATTAGGAACAAAGCCGGACAAGGTGACAGTACCGTTGTTGAATTTAGTTTTCATATTGGAAATATCAACACCACTGTTTTTAATGTGGTTAATGATTGGCATAGTGACTTCAACTTCTTTCTCATCTTTACCAAATACTTTAGAGCCTGCGTCGGCCAAAAAATCAAAAAATCCCATACAAATTCCTCTCTGTAAATTATTAGATGTAATTAGCATAACAATGTATTTGTAATGCGTCAATTCAATACGCCGTGATTTAACAATGTATAACATGAACCAAAGATTGTCATAATTTTTATATCCAAGTCATGTAATTAAATTTTTGAAAATTAAATGACCGTTTTTGGTCGTTCTCAGTATGTAAAATTTGACTTTAATCTGCTGTCTTGAACATAATCATTCCTGTGTGATAAATTTTTTAGGGGATTTTTATGAAGATGTGTATTTTAATGACATTGGCGGTGGCCATGGGTGTCCATGCCAAAGGTGAGCCTTTGCTTTGTGTTCCAGATGTTGGAACTGTTTTTTCAGATTATCAAAATAAATCATTCACCATCAGTAATGATGTTTTGGGTGTGAACAATCTGTATTCACAGTGCAGCAACATGTCAGACCAACAAATCATTGCTGTACTTGATGGCTGTGGGCCATTGGAACACCCAATCAATGGCTTGGGCTTAAGTCCTCAAGATCAATTCTTATATGGTTTGATGCCAACTGATGGTATGGGAATCGGTACACATGTCAGCTTTGATGTGTTTCCTTTTCCATCGCCCGGTAAACCAGGTGACATGATGAAAGCAGATCCTGTTGATGTATACCGCATTGGTAATGACGGTGGATATCTTCGTATTGGCGCGGTGATGCCACCAGATGAAGATTCACCTTTGCCTGCAGATACAGAGCAAGTGATTCCATTGGTGCATTCTGCATCGACTTTCAATCAAGCAGGTGACATGTTTGTTCTGGGCTATAAAACCAACTACCAATCCAGTGCCAATGTAGCGGCGGGAACTGGACAAGTTTTGTACCAAACACCCAAAATCATGATAGGACAAATCGACAGCGCTTCATTAACAGCTGCAAACGGCGCCATCATACCAGCCACATGGTCAGAAGTTGATACCAGCAGTGATGCGGTTTGTGACGCAGTGATGAACCAGTTTAGAGACAGAACCAATGCTTTTTCTGCTTGTGTGGTTGCTGACTATATTGCCAATGGCAATGTGGACAATGCGGTTCAAAATTGTTTAGCCAATACGGCTGTTTTGGATTTTGGTATCCACGATTTTGCAGTCAGTCCAAGTAATGGTCACTTTTATGCCTTAGATACCATGTCATTTGATGACACTGACGTGTTGATTGATGTAAATGCCAACACCATGCAGGCTTCATGTACAAATTATGCTGATGTGGGTAATGCCACGGGTGTAATGACCAGTTTGATGTTCAGTCAACAAAATAAATTGGTGGCAGTTTTCGCTAATGAAAATACAGGCCGTTGGATTGATGTTGACACTGGTGTGATAACCACCTTGGCAGATAACATCAGTCCGTTTCCATTTGGTGATGGTGGCAGCATTCCATTTGTTAACCCCAAAAGGTCTGTGAGTTCATTTTCAGGAACTGGTGACTTGATTTTCAGAACTGGATTTGAAGGGGATTTGATATTTAAAGATGGCTTTGGTGATTTCATTGTTATCCCTGGCTGTCCTGCTTTTTAGCTTTAACTAAAGACATCAAGTTTTAAAAAAAGCTGATGCATGTGCATCAGCTTTTTTATTGTTTGTGACTGATATGTAAAGCGTGCCATATTTTTGCCACAATTAGTCAGAATTAAACATGATAGCTGCCCCAACAGGTCACATTTAGTTGCTTTAATGGCTTTCAATGAATGAATTGAGAGCAAACATGAAATCAGAAAAACGAAAATCAATCCGTTGGGAACTGGAACAATTGGCCCAAAAGACAGCCAAGCACCCTGTGGACAAGTCAAAAAAAGCACCAAAATACCATAAACTTGGTTTGAATTGGAAAGACGTTGTCATTTTTTCATTGGCCTTGTTTTATACCACCTTATATCACATCAATGTCAAAGCAGAAACCTTAACTGAATCGGTACAAAATGCGACAACGGTTGATTTTGATGACATATCAAGTGGCATGTTGATGGCCTTTAACAAAAGCAATGGCGAATATCGTAACCTACAATTAATAAAAACAGATTACGAGGTGGATGTGTTTGGTTTATTAGCGACCATCAAGCTAAAACAAACATTTTATAATTCACATGATGATTGGATCACAGAAGCTGTTTATGCATTTCCCATGGCAGATAAGTCGGCTGTTTATGCCTTGAAAATGACCATTGGTGATAGGGTGATTGAAGGTGAAATTCATGAAAAAAAACAAGCCGAAAAAATTTACCAACAGGCCAAAGCCGATGGTTTAACAGCCACCATGGTTAAACAATATCGACCCAATATTTTTACTTCTGACATCGCCAATATCGGACCCCAAGAACAAGTCAGTGTTGAAATCACATACCAGTTAAGTCTGCCTTATGAGCACATGTTTTATGAATTGCGCCTTCCTATGGCAATTAAATCTCGTTATGTCCCACCAGCCACAGACGTTCAATTGCCTGAAACCTTTGGTGTTTCTGAACACAACCACCGTTCTATTGAAGTGAAACTAGAAGCTGGGTTTGAGTTAGAAGCGTTGCGTTCCCTGCATCACAATGTGGACATAAAACAGGATTTCGGGCGTCATCTGGTTTCACTTAAAGACCAACAATTGTATGACCACAATGATTTTGTGTTGCGCTGGTATCCTCGTTTAGAACAAACGCCGAAAGCTGCCTATTTTTCAGAACAAAAGAATGGCTATGAATATTCATTGTTGATGGTCATGCCGCCACAAGATACGGTAAAAACCACACAACCCAGGAACATGACATTTATTATGGATACCTCGGGTTCTATGCATGGCAAGGCTTTAACACAATCAAAAGATGCTTTGTTGTTTGCTTTATCTGAACTGGATAAAAACACCTATTTCAATGTGATTGATTTTGATTCAACAGCCAAGGCTTTATTTCCTGCTACCCTGCCAGCCACACCTGATAACATCAACAAAGCCTTGGATTTTGTAGATGGATTCAGTTCAAATGGTGGCACCAATATGGCTCCAGCCTTACAAATAGCCATGCAGCGTGAAAACTTAAGATCGGGCTATTTAAATCAAATAATTTTCATGACGGATGGTTCTGTTGGTAATGAAGCGATGATATTTGATCAGATTGCACAAGACATTGGAGATGCCAGGTTATTTACCATCGCCATTGGACCTGCGCCGAATAATTACTTTATGAGCAAGGCAGCCATGTTTGGACGAGGCACCTATACCCACATCGCCAGTTTAGATCATGTCAATGAATCAATGAGTCAATTGTTTGCTCAGTTGGCCAGACCTGCTTTGACTGATGTGGCGGTTAATTGGAGTACAACTGATGTGGTACAAAGTCCCAGTGTGATTCCTGATTTGTATATGAACCAACCATTGGTAATCACCAGCAAAACACCCATTAGGAAAGCACAGGATCGACCTGAATTTGTGGTCAGCGGTTTAAATCAACACAAATCTTGGTCTGAATCTCTTCAGTTAAATGGTGATCGACGAACTTCAGGAATCGCACGTTTGTGGGCCAGAAATAAAGTTGAAGAAATGACTGATGATTTGATGCTAGGTGGTGACCATGAACTGCTTAAAGCGGACATCATTGAACTGGCTTTGAAACACCATTTAATCACTGATTTTACTGCCTTGGTTGCAGTGGACAGGAATCCGGATGCCAGCAGAATGGCCCGAGCCAAAGCGGCACAACAAGTGCCCTTTCCTCAAGGTTCACTCGGCTGGCGCTGGAACCTTTTAATCGGCTTGTTGATGATGATTTGTACTTTGTTGATTCACCGCAGGGTGTAAATATACAAGTACTTAATATTAAAAAGAAACTAACATAACAATGGAGCCAATGATGAACTATTCTCACTCTCAAAATTTCGCTTTCGGAGCCAAAGCAGCGCACCACAAATCAAGGAAAAAACCGTGGTTTAAGTTCATCTTGGTAACATTGTTTGTAGTGGGCAGCTGGCAGGTAGGTTCCTCCGTCTACTTGCTGGTGAAAGCCCATTTGGCCCAATATTTGATTGCCGATGCGTGGCAAGCCACCCTTGAAGATGGCGAACAACACAAACCTTGGTCATGGGCAGACACCTACCCAGTGGCCAAATTAAATTTTCCCACCTTACAAGAAACCACTTATGTACTAGAAGGCGCCAGTGGCCGTAACATGGCCTTTGGGCCCGCAAGAACGGTCTCATCCGGCATGCCTGGTGATTCAATTTCAACAGTTATCAGTGCGCACAATGATTCACATTTTAATTTTCTGGGGCATTTGAAACTCAATGCAGTGATAGACATTGAAACACTCAAAGGTGAATTCAGCTATGAGGTGAGAGACATCAGAGTGATTGATTCAAAACAGCAGCAGGTCGTTATCAACCAACAAGATGAACTGATCCTAACCACCTGCTACCCATTCAATGCCTTACAAACAGGAGGCAGTATGCGTTACCAAGTGACGGCAATTAGGATATGAGCCCGTGACTGTAAAACAAGCTGCCAGACAAGGAATAAAGTGGCTGTTGCTAATGATCATGGTTTTGCTGGCTTGGCTGCTGGTTTCTTATGTGGTTGAATCCATGGCCAGAGGCTACGTTAAATTCCTTGCCTTCTCTGTAACGGGAAGCCGCGATTGTGGAGGTGGCTGTCAAAAATTCACTTGGGATAAGCCACTTCAGTCAGCTGTTTATAGCACATATGCCATTATTTTTATTTTGTATACCCTTTGGCTGGCCAAATATTTAAAATTAAAGGACTCAAAAAAAAGCCAGTGGATTGTCGGCCTGGTTTTTGTGTTATTTTTCCCGAGCTATACCGCTTGGGGCGTACATTCGGAGTGTCGCGGCTTTGGTGGTTGTGCCGTTGGTTATAGAATAGCTGTTGTGGTTCCGGTCATCTTATCTAAAAATTTGCTGGCCATGGCCCTCAGTAGCTCATTGGCGCTGGCTTGCCTTAAGTTATACACCAGCAACTTAAAACGGTAAGTCTGTTTGATTGTTTTAGACTGCCTTGGGTTCTTAAACAGGTTAAACAGTTTACCCAAAGCAGTCCCTTGCTGAACAACAGTAAATAACAGGAAATGGGCAGAAGTGGGTATAAATATAAATAAGCCCATACCCTGTTATTCATGTAGTGAATAAAGACAGACCTACCTTAAAAAATCAATGACTTATCATATAATACTTTAAATAAGGTGCATCAATAACAGGCAAACACGATGATATGAGGCATTGATGTACCAATAATAAATTGTTAACTGTTACATTGGGGGGGAGAAATCAATGAGTAAATATGGGCCTTTGTGGTTGGGATTTATACTGGGCTTGATCGCTATTTTATTGGGGATTTTAAACGGATCGGATGCCGATGAAGGCTGGCAATTGGCCGCACGTTGGACCGCCCGAGCATCGTTTCCGCTGTTTATCATTACTTTTATCGCCTCTTCAGTGGCGTATTTCTTTCCACGCCCTTGGAGCAAAGCCCTGTTGCGAAACAGGCGCTGGTGGGGGCTTGGATTTGCCAGTTGTTTCGGTTTACATCTGGTGGCGTTGTGTGTTTTCAATTGGCGCATCGGTGATTTCCCGCCAGTCGGTTTAATTGATGCCGGGGTGCTGACCTATACCCTTCTGCTGGCCATGGTGCTGACCTCTAACCGCACCGCACAAAGGTGGCTGGGGCGTAAATGGAAATGGCTACACAGCACCGGCATGTGGGTTTTTCTGCTGATCTTCGGCCAACCTGGAACAGGCTTGGTGCCGATGATTTACATGACAGTTGCATTGGCGGCATTGTTATTGCGTTTAGCCGCCTGGTGGCACAGAAGACCAACCCGACTGAAAAAGGCTGAAGTGAAAGCCAATTAAAAACCAAATCAATTAAGGGCATGGATTAAACAAAGCACCCCGATTAAAGTTAAGACCTTGTTATTTATGCACACAACAAAGCCCTACCATGTTTTAAATTAATGGCTTATAATAAATTGCTTAAATAATGTACGTTGATATACAGGTTGTTGGTTGGATTAGGTTAAAGGGTACTGACCCCTTTATTCACTAGCATTTATTAATGCGCTATTATCACGCTATATTGTGATAAAAGCGCATTAATGCGTTTTAAACTCAAATATGCCGGATAAAAGTGCAAAAAATGGTTAAAAAATCAAATATTATGAGTAAAAAGGGACAATATGGCCCCCAAAGCATACTTTTTCGGCAATATTTTAATGATTATGTGTGTTTAATAAGTTGTTATGTGTGGTCAGTAAAGGAATATCCTATGAGTAAACTAGATAATAAAGAGCTAGTTGAATTAGTAAAAAAGATAATGGAAGCTGATTGTACAGAAGAAGAGCACAATGAATTGTTGTGTTTGTT
>Ga0209344_10000186_pt1 | contig 129052 bp, 115 predicted proteins | sample Cruoilmetagenom6_FD_187293 | JGI IMG/M metagenome (GOLD analysis project Ga0209344, IMG submission 187293) | Oil polluted marine microbial communities from Coal Oil Point, Santa Barbara, California, USA - Santa Barbara Oil Seep Sample 6 (SPAdes)... | ecosystem: Environmental > Aquatic >... | reverse complement strand
CTTCCGATCTGGCGCTGCGCAACTGGCGGCTGGTCTCGATATGGATATCCTCGGCACCCGCTGCGATCGCGTGGCTGCGTGCCTCGGCCTCAAGCGCGGACTGAAGCGCCGCCATCGCGGCCTCCGGGGTTGGGTAATCCTCGGGTCCGGTTTCAAGGTGAACCCGGTATTTGCCCTGATCGGGCGACGTGACCGTGCCGCTGCGCCGGATCGTGACGCGCCCGACCACGGCACCGATGGCATTGGCGACACCGGCATGCTCCGGCAGGATCATCCTGCATCCCAGCCGCTCGCCCACGGCGGGATAATAGCTGGCGGCGGAGGCGCCCAGCCCGACAACCGGCACGTTCAACCCGGTCTCGAGCCGCACCAGCCCGCGATGCCCGGAAAGCCCCTTCTGCATCAGCACATGGCGCGCCAGCTCTTCGGGGGACAGTCCGAAATCGTCATGCTCTTCGGCAAAAGCAGTCTCTAACAAGGCGAAACTGGTCTGATATGTCAGACGATCAACAATCATCTGCGCAAGGATCAGCGGGTTGGGCGACAGCATGTTCCCATCCCCCAGGCGCTTGCGCCCGATCAATGCCAGCGCCTTTTGCGCGGCCTCTGCGTCCCAGCTGTCAAGCTGGCCCAGAACATGGCTCGCATCCGAAGGCGTTACCCCTGAAAGCTGCACAAACCCGCGCGCCAGCAGCCGCCGCAGCGACTGACCGTCAAGCCGCGTGCGCAGCACAGCGCCAAGCGGCCTCACATCCGCGCCGATCCTGTCCAGCAACTCGGCTTCGCGGCCGGAAAGCGCGTCGGTCTCGCCGCCGCGCACCGCGCGAACGAAACGGGCGTCATGCTCGCCCGGCACCGTGCGGCGCAACTGGTCGTCGAGCGCATCATGCACCACCTTGGGCGCCTGCCATGCCACGAGGCTGACCGGAATGAGCCGCTGCGGCCCCAGCACAAGACCGCCTTTCAGCCCTTCGTCACGGATATGCACCTCGCTGTCGCCGCCCAGGCCGGTGGTGCGCATCGCAACCGCCTCGACCATCGTGCGCCAAGGGCCGACCCGTGCGCCGGCCGGGTCGATCAGCGGCTTGCCATCGCGCAGCACAGCCACATCGGTGGTAGTGCCGCCGATATCAGACACCAGAGCATGATCCGCACCCGTCAGCCAGCGCGCGCCGACGATACTGGCGGCGGGGCCGCTCAGGATGGTCTCGATGGGCTTCTCGCGCGCCTGCCGGGCCGAGATCAGCGCCCCGTCACCGCGCACCACCATCATCGGCGCGGTGATGCCGTGCGCACGCAACGTGCCTTCGGCCCGATCGATCAGCCGTGCGATCATCCCGATCAGGCGCGCATTGAGCAGCGCGGTCAGCGCCCGTTTCGGCCCGTTGAGCCGCGCCGACAGGTGATGCGAACAGGAAACCGGCCGCCCGGTGACTTGCCGGATGATCTCGGCGGCGCGCAGCTCATGCGCCGGGTTGCGGGTGGCGAACTGCGACGCCACGGCAAAGGCGGACGCGCCTGAAACAGTCTCTAACCATGCGCAAAGCGCGGATTCATCCAAGGGGGCGGCTTCGACCCCGGCATGGCTGTGGCCCCCTGCCAGAACCAAGGCCGGATCGCCCGAAAGCGCCTCGTTCAGACCGTGCGCCGCCAGATCGCCGTCGCCAAACCCGATATAGACAAGACCGGCGCGCGCGCCCTGACCTTCGACCAGAGCATTTGTTGCGAGCGTGGTCGAAAGCGACGCCAGCCCGATCTGCTCGGGTACGGCCCCGCTTTGCGCCAGCACTTCGGCAATCGCCGCACCGATCCCCTCGGCCAGGTCGTGGCGGGTGGTCAGCGCCTTGGCCTGCGCGATGATCTCGCTTTCATCATGCCGGATCAGAACCGCATCCGTATAGGTTCCGCCCGTATCCACACCCAGCAACAACGCCATCCGCCTGCCCCTTGCCTGTCTCAATGGCGGTTTAGCGGGTTTTCCCGCTCAATCCATCCCGTTTGCGTCATGCGCCAGTCGCATCGCAGCCCACCGGGCCGCATCGGCGACGGTTTCGTCGGGATCGTCGCGCAAACCCTGCGCCACATCGCGCAGCGCCGGATCGCCCGAATTGCCGATGGCATAAAGGACATTGCGCACAAAGCGATCGCGCCCGATCCGCTTGATCGGCGAGCCCGAGAACATCGCGCGAAACCCGGCATCGTCAAGCGCCGCCAGATCGGCCAGCTTCGGCGCCTCGAGATCATCGCGCGCGTGATAGCGCACCTCGCTTGCCTCTTGCGCGAACTTGTTCCAGGGACAGACGGCAAGGCAATCGTCGCATCCATAGATCCTGTTGCCCATCAACGGGCGCAATTCGGGATCGACCGGGCCTTTGTGTTCGATGGTCAGATACGAAATGCAGCGCCGCGCATCGAGCTGATAGGGCGCCGGAAATGCATCGGTCGGGCAGACGTCAAGACAGGCCCGGCACGACCCGCAATGATCGGTCTCGGCCATGTCGGCTTCGAGGTCGAGCGTGGTAAAGACCGATCCGATAAAGAACCAGCTTCCCAGATCGCGGCTGACCAGGTTCGTGTGCTTGCCCTGCCAGCCAAGGCCCGCGGCCTGCCCCAGCGGCTTTTCCGGCACCGGCGCGGTATCCACGAAAACCTTCACCTCGCCCCCGGCCTCGGCGATCAGCCAACGTGCCAGCCGCTTGAGCCGCTTCTTGACGATATCGTGGTAATCCTTGTTTCGGGCATAAACAGAGACTGTTCCGACATCCACTTGCGCCAGTGTCGCGCGCGGATCGCTGTCCGGCGTATAGCTTTCGCCCAGCACGATCACCGAGCGCGCCTCGGGCCACAAGACCGACGGATCGCCGCGCCAATGGCTGCGCTCGGCCAGCCAGCCCATCTGCCCGTGATACCCCTTGTCCAGAAACGCCTGAAGGCGGGGCGGCACATGGCGCACGTCCCAAGGCCGGCAGATCCGCGCCATGTCGAACCCTTCGGCGCGGGCCTGAGCGATCAGCTTGTCCTTCAGCATATCCATGACCGTAACGCGCGGGGCGCGGGGCCAATACCCCCGGCTTCAGAAATCGAGGTCGGCATAATGCGCAGGCGGCGGGAAGCCCGGCACCTGATCGGCCAGGATGCCGCGAAACGCGGGGCGCGACTTGATCTTCGCATACCAGTCCTTGACCGTTTCGCTGCGTGTCCAGTCGACATCGCTGATGTAATCAAGCGCGCTGAAATGCGCGGCGGCGGCGAAATCGGCCAGCGTCATCGCATCGCCGGCCAGCCAGCGGCGCCGGTCCAGCAGCCAGGTCATGTAATCGAGGTGATACTTGATCGCCTTGGCGCCCGCCTTGACATTGGTGCTGTCGGGAAAGCCGAGACCCATGACCTTCTTGTTCACGCGCTCGTAAAGCAATTTCGACGTGACTTCGGAATGGAACTTGTCATCGAACCAGGAAACCAGCCGCCGCACCTCGTAACGTGCTTCGGGGGATTTGGGCATCAGCACCGGGTCGGGGTATTTCTCTTCGATATATTCACAGATCGCGCTGCTTTCGGCCATCGTCAGAGCATCCAGCTTGAGCACCGGCACCTTGCCCGCCGGATTGCGCCGAAGGAAATCGGGGTCTTTTTCCCAGTAGCGTTCCTCGATCAACTCGCATTCGATCTTCTTCTCCCCCAGGCTCAGCCGGACCTTGCGGCAGAACGGCGAAAGAGGAACGTGATAGAGTTTGGCCATGTCTCGATCATACCTGTTCGGGTTCGCAATACCCCTCCATGCCGTGAATGAGTGGGGTTTTCAATCCTCGAAACAATCCGCGCGCCCGTCTCGGTCGATCGTTGCCGCCCCGTCCATGATCCCCGCCGCCCTCTTGCGCAGCCAGGCATCCGGGCGCGAGGCCGACCGTCCCTTGGGATCGGGCAGAACCGCCGCCAGCCGCGCGGCCTGCACCGCGCTCAGCTCGGATGGGGCAACGCCGAAATAGTGCCGCGCGGCGGCAGCCACGCCAAACACGCCCTCGTCGAATTCAGCCACGTTCAGATACACCTCGATGACGCGTCGCTTGGGCCACATGATCTCGACCAGGGGCGTGATCGCGGCCTCCAGCGCCTTGCGCAGCCAGCTGCGCCCATGCCAGAGATAGACGTTCTTCACCACCTGCTGGCTGAGGGTCGATGCGCCACGGTTGCTGCCCGCCTCGATCGCGGTGCGGATCGCCTGCATGTCGAAACCCCAGTGAAGGCAGAAATTCGCATCCTCTGCCGCCACGACCGAGCGCGCCATTTCCGGCGCTACCGCGTCGATCGGCACCCAGAGATGGTCGATCCCGCCCAGCCGACGTGCCTCTTGTCCCATGTAGAAACTGCGTGGCGGGTCGATTTCGCGATGCGCCGCCACCGTGCCGATCACGATCAGCCCGGCAATCAGGGCCAGCCTGGTGCCCGAACGCCAAAGCCGCCGCACGGGTCGAAAACCCGATACGCCTCCGCGCGATGCTCTTGTCGATCTGCTCTTTGCCATCCTTCCAGCTATAGACAGGACCGCCACCCCCGGTAAAGTGAAACGCCGCACGCCTTGCGGGGAAACCACGTGCTCAGGGTCCTTCGGCAAGGATGCGGATCGCGGGCTGAAGGTGATAAAGCGACGAGGCCGGCATGACGGAGGAGATCACCTTGCCGCGCGCATCGCACCTGTCGAACCAGCCACCCGGCACGGCCTTGTCCAAGTAATCCCGCGCGATCCGCGACATGATCTGCTCGGGCGTATCACGCAGGTCGAGGGTATGACCGCGCTGGCGCATCACCGCTGCGGCGCGCAGATATTCGAGCTGCGGCCACAACCTTCGGGTGGCAACCCGCGGATCCGCGCGATCGGGCAGGAATCCCGATTCTGTCCTTTGGCATTGGACGGCGGCAAACAGGCGTTCGGGCACGGATCCGGGCGAGCGCCCCGTGACCTGCTGATATCGGTGCAGCAGGTAGATCCATTCGGCCATATGACCCGGCTCGACCGATTGCCGCGCCCCTGTCAGGGGTTGGAGTCCCGCATCGTAGTGCTCCAGTATCCGCCCGTCCTTCTGCAGGAACAGGGTCGAAAACAGGTCGTGACATTCCTCCGCGATCGCAAGGAACCGCGGCGCGCCGGTGATATGGTAAAGCTCGGTCGCGGCCTCGAAGAGATGCATATGGGGGTTCTGCCGACGCGGCAGCGCCTGGTCCATCGTCTCGAACCAGCCGCAGCGCGCCTTCAATACACCAAGCGCCGCCTCGAGCCGGGGCAGGTCGTCCGCGCGCAGGCGTCCCTGCGCCAGCAGCGCCGAAGCCGCCAGAAGCATGAACGCCAGATCATAGAGATCATGCGGCGCATGGCGGATGTTCAGGTGGCTGTCGAAAACCGCGGCGAGCCTGCCGCTCTGCGCGCACAATCCGTGGTCCATTGCATAGCGGAACTGGCGTTCTCCCAGTTCGACCAGAGTGGGTCGGCCACTCCCCACGAAACAATAGGCCTGACGCGCCAGCACCCTCAGCCTGCGGTCGCTGTCGCAAAGCGGTTTGCCGGCGTGATCCAGCGCCTCCCAGACGATGCCGGTTGCCGGGTCGACCCCGCGGCCCGACCAGAGCGGATAGGCCGCCTCCTCAAGCCATTGGATGTAATCCGCGGCCACCCCCGAGATCAGCATTGCCTGCCTCTCATCTTGTCAAGATAGCCCGCCCAGCCGCGCAGATGGCGCAACGCACGCAGCATCCGGATGTCGTAGAACCCGCTGCGCAGCGCCCAGTCCGTCGGTGCCTTTCGAGGCGTTGCCGCACAGACCGCCCCATCGCGCTGCGGCGCCAGTGGCAACAGATCGTCAAGCATCGTCTGGTTGCTTGCGCGCCACAGGCTGACATCGCCACGCTGCATCAACGCCTCGAGAATCGCGCGGTCGAGATCGGGGGCATGCAGGCGTTCATCCGTTCCCCGGTGGCCAAGATCCTGCCCCATCAGCGCGCGGCATTGCGGACCCGGTCGATAGATATAGCGCTGCCCCCCGCCATACATATCGAACCCGGCCAGAACGATCCGGTTAACCCCCATCCCATGCGCCATCAGCACCGCATATGTGCCTGTCATCGGCTTGCGGTCATAGCGCGCCATAAGGCTGCGCACCGCCCGCTCGATATGTGCATCGCGATAGTTCATGGGCCGGAACAGAGACTTGAATCGCCGTCGCCCGGCACGGATCACCGCCGGGTTATGGCTGGTCCAGGCAGCAAGTTCGTAATCCTTCCTGCATCGCCAAAGCGTCTCGAACATGAAAGGCGCAACGCGCGGATCGCCCGCCATCACCGCCATGTCCACCCTGCGCCCAAGGAAATACTGCGGCTCGAAAAAGAAGTTGTTGGTGCGAAACACCATGTCCCCGGACAGCACGCGCCCGGGCGCGATCCTTGCCAGCGAGGGACCATTCCCGCCAACGACCGCGATGCGCCCTTTCATTGCGCGGCCTTCGCTGCCAGAAGCGCATCCGCCATCGCGCGCAGCGCACCCGCACCGCCCGGCTGCGGCAGGATCCAGTCGGCGATCGCCAGGATGTCGGGGTGGCTGTCACTGGGACAGGCCGACAGCCCCGCCGCCATCATCGCGGCCTTGTCGTTCACGTCATTGCCGACATAAAGCAGCGCGCTGCGTTCAAGCCCCTGATCGGCCAGCCACGTTTCAAGAGCCCCCGGCTTGTCATCCACACCTTGGAGCACCGGCAGCTTCAGCTTGTCGGCACGGCGCGACACCACGGGGTTGCGTTCCTTGGAGAGGATCATCATCCGCCACGATCCCGCCTCTCGCAGCATCGACAGGCCCAACCCGTCCCCGCGCGACACGCGCACGCTTTCGATGCCGTGCTCGTCGATGCTGGCATGATTGTCGGTATGCACACCGTCGAAATCCATCACGATTGCGCGCACCTGCCTCAGTCGGCTGGCCTCGATTCCCGTGCCGCGCCGTTGCCGTGCAATCGCGTTGCACAGCGCCAGATCGGCCTCGCTGTCGATCTCGACCGGGGGATGATCCAGCGGGCAAAGCGCGACCTTGCCGCAGAAGCGATGGCCGGTTTTCGCGAAGGCCTCGGCATCGACGCAATAGATCGCGCCGCTTTCGCGGAATGACGGCGCAAGATCCTGACGGCGCTGGCGGGGCGCGTCATGGGCGTGATTGGTGCCGATGCCGAATCCCTGTGCATCGCGCTGCCACAGAAACGAGTGGTCCTCGATCACCGAAAGCGCGCACGCCGCGCCCTGGTCTTGCATCGCGACGAGGCACGCCTCGATATCGGCACCGGTGGTGAAAGGCGAGGTGCATTGCAGGAAGACCAGACGCTTCAGCCCCGGCATGTCCCGACGCAGGATGGGCAGCGCATGCAACCAGCCGGATTCGGAGCTGGCACGATCCCCGGCAAGTTCGCCTGGCCGATCAATGACATGCGCCCCGTATCGTCGCGCCTCTGCCGCGATATCGGAATCGTCCGTGGACACATGGACACTGCCCACAGATGGCGCATCCACCGCCGCCCGCACCGAGCGCGCGACAAGCGAGAGCCCGTCGATACGTCTCAGGTTCTTGCCGACCACCCCTTTCGAGCCGCCACGCGCCAGCACGATGCATGCGGTTGGCAGTTGCGCAGCAGTGGGAGACGCCGTGTTCATGATACTTTATCCAAGCGGCCCACGGCCGCAAACCGTTGAACGAACCTGATCACATCATGCTCCGCATTAGGCAGACTCAATACAATTTACAAGAGAGTTATATAGATTTATAAATCCTTTACGTTGCGTGACCTGAGTTGATTAATGATCAAGAATCTTAAGAATTCGTTTCTGGGCCGAAGGATCCATCGCCTTTCGCGAGACCCGCTGTTCGGCGCGCCGCTGCGCGCCCTCGCCAGGCTCTTGCGTCATGACGGGGCGAACCCGGCCTATTGGTCTCGCGCCAACCGGCACCACAACCGCGCCCAAAGGGCAGCGCTTGCCCGCTTCGAGGCGGATACCGGCAACCAATCATGACCAGACGCGCCCCTCGTATCCTGCTCCTGTTTTCGGACGATTCGACCCTGATCTTCGCCACGAGGATGCGCAGTTTGCTGCGCGACGCCGACGCCCCGGCCGAGATCGTCATGGGCGCTTACCTCCCCGAGACGGCGCTGTCGGATCGCCAGCTTCGCCAGTTCATTCCCGATGGCCGCTACGAGATTCTCGACAAACCCGCCCTGGCCGAGGCGCTGATGGGTGGGCGCTACGCCGCCATCGTGACCAGCCGTGTCTACGGCCATCTGGACTTTCTGCTCTCCAAGGCGCTCAACCGCCAGAAGGCGGGCCGCGCCCGTGTCATCGCCTTTCTCGGCGGGCTTGATTTCTTTCCCCATCGCGGGATGCGCAACCGGCGCAACTGCGATGCGGTCTACCTGTTTCCGCGCAGCACCTGCGACAGGTTCCGCAACACCGAGGTCCGCCCGGCAACCCCCGAGCTCGCGGCATGGCCGCATGTCGGCTTCGGTCACCCGGCCTTCCTCTATCCGCGCAAGACCCCGGCGGCCTCCCTGCCAGAAACGGGCGACATCTATTTCTTCACACAGGCGCTCAGCCCATCGACCGCGCGCGCGCGTCTGCACATGCTCAGGGTGATGGCGGCCATCGCGCGGCGCAATCCGGACCGCACGGTCTGGATCAAGCTGCGTCACCTGCCTGACGAGAACACGCGCCACCTGCACCGCGAAAGGCATGACTATCCCTCGCTTGCAGAACAAGTTCCCGACCTGCCCGCAAACCTCAAACTGACGGCCTGCACGATGGACCAAGCGATGCGCAACGCTGCGCTGGGGATCACCTGCACCTCGACTGCGGCGATCGACCTGCTCCGTGAAGGGGTGCCCACGATCATCCACCTCGATTACCTGGACCGCGCGCTCGACCCCCTGGTGGCGCCGATGCAGCGCCTGTTCGAGCACAGCAACCTGATCCGGCCGCTGGAAGATCTGCTGCACCTGCGCTTTGCGCCCCCGGATCCCGGCTGGCTCTCGCGGATGTTCTGCCCTCCCGACCTGGGCGCCGATGTCCTGCGTGTCCTGGACACGCTCAATGCACCAGCCAGGCGGCAAACGGCCCCGCGCCGCAAGAAAACTCCGGCGGCAATGCAACTTTAACACGTTTCTATATTGGATTGCTCGCGCTTAGATGATACGACGCGCCTGTTACTGATTGCTGCGGGTAAGACATGTTCGACAACAAACGCATCCTCGTGACCGGCGGCACCGGGTCCTTCGGCAATCGCTTCATCTCGACGATCCTGAATGACTATTCTCCATCGGCGGTCGTGGTCTACAGCCGCGATGAGCTGAAGCAATTTGAAATGCAGCAACGCTTCCCCGACGAATCCCGCCTGCGCTACTTCATCGGCGACGTGCGTGATGCCCAGCGCATGACCGAAGCGATGGAAAAGGTCGATTTTGTTGTTCACGCGGCGGCGCTCAAACAGGTGCCCGCAGCGGAATACAACCCGATCGAATGCATCCGCACCAATATCACCGGCGCCGAAAACGTCATCCGCGCTGCCATCGCCCAAGGCGTCGAGAAAGTTGTCGCCCTGTCCACCGACAAGGCCGCGAAACCGATTAACCTCTATGGCGCGACCAAGCTGGTCTCGGACAAGCTGTTCGTTTCCGCCAACAACACGGTCGGCGAACACCGCACCCGCTTCGCCGTGGTTCGGTATGGCAATGTGGTCGGCTCTCGCGGGTCGGTCATCCCGTTCTTTTACCGGATGATCGACTCGGGCGCCAATTTCCTGCCCATCACCGATGACCGCATGACCCGCTTCTGGATCACGCTGGATCAGGGTGTGGATTTCGTGATCAAGGCGTTCGAGCGCATGTGGGGTGGCGAAATCTTCGTGCCACGCATCCCCAGCACCCGGATCACCGACCTTGCACAGGCAATGGCGCCCGATATCGAACAGCGCGTCGTCGGCATCCGCCCCGGTGAGAAACTGCACGAGGTCATGTGCCCCGAAGAGGACGCGCATCAGACCGTCCAGTTTCAGGATTTCTTCTCGATCACCCCGACCATCAAGTTCAACAATGCCGGGGTCGATTTCGCGACCACCCGTCTGGGTGAAACCGGCGCGGCGGTCGAGCCGGAGTTTGAATACAACTCCGGCAACAACCCGGTGTTCCTGAACCAGCGGGAGATCGTCGCCCTGCTGAATGAAACAGGGTTCGGGCGGTGATACCCTATGGGCGCCAGTCGATCAGCGACAAGGATGTCGCCGCGGTGGTTGATGTCCTGCGCTCGGATTTCCTGACGCAGGGACCGGCGGTGCCGCGCTTTGAACAGGCCCTGCGTGCCGCATGCAAGGCGCCCCATGCCATCGCCGTCAACAGCGCCACCTCAGCGCTGCACATCGCCTGCCTCGCGCTGGGGCTCGGCCCCGGCAAACGGCTCTGGACCTCTCCCAACAGCTTCGTTGCCTCGGCCAATGCCGGCAGGCTTTGCGGCGCGGATGTGGATTTCGTGGATATCGACCCGGATACCCTCAATATGAGTACGACGCAGCTCAGCGACCGCCTTGAACAGGCGCGGCGCGACGATACGTTGCCCCATATCGTCATGCCGGTGCATTTCGGCGGCCAATCCTGCGACATGCGCTCCATCCACGCCCTGTCCGACGAATACGGCTTTCGCGTGATCGAAGACGCCTCGCATGCAATCGGCGCAATCTACGATGGCGCGCCGGTCGGCGATTGCCGCTACTCGGACGCCTGCGTGTTCTCGTTTCACCCGGTCAAGATCATCACCACCGGTGAAGGCGGCGCCGTCACCACGCGCGATCCCGCGCTGGCGAACCGGCTTGGCATGCTGCGCAGCCACGGGGTCATACGCGACGCGGGCCAGATGACCCATGACAGCGACGGCCCCTGGTATTACCAGCAGATCGACCTGGGGCTGAACTATCGCATGACAGACCTTCAGGCCGCGCTGGGCACCAGCCAGATCGCGCGCCTCGACCGCTTCGTCAAGCAACGTCACGACCTGGCCGCGCGCTACGACGAGGCATTCGGACAGCTGCCCTTGCGCCGCCAGAGGCGCAACGCTGCGAACCGCTCTGCGCTGCATCTCTACCCCGTACAGCTCGACCCGGCCCTGCCCGACCGCGCCGCGCTGCGCCTGCGCCTCTTTGACATGCTGCGCAAGGATGGGATCGGCGTGAATGTCCACTACATCCCGATCCATACACAGCCCTATTACCGCGCGCTCGGCTTTAACGACGGGCACTGCCCCGAGGCGGAATCCTATTACCAGGGCGCGCTGTCGCTTCCGCTGCATCCGCAACTCACCAGAACCGAGCAATCCCACGTCATTCTCAGCCTGCGCAACGGCCTCAGGACACTCGGCTTGTCCTAGGGTGGGCGCATCCGGCCAACACAGGCACAGAGGTGCATCATGGCAATCGCAGTCATTCCAGCCAGAGCAGGATCAAGGCGCGTTCCACAGAAGAACATTGCCGATATCTGCGGCCGCCCGATGATCGCCTGGACCATTTCCAACGCGCTGGCCTCCCACGCCTTCGACGCGGTCGTGGTCAGCACCGATTGCTCCAGGATCGCCGAAATCGCAGAATCCGCCGGCGCCCATGTGCCGGGCCTGCGCGCGCCGGATCTCTCGGATGATCACACCCCGCTCGATGCGGTGATGCGCGATTTCGCCAAGGCCGCCGATCCGCGTCATGACTGGATCTGCATGATCTACGCCACCGCGCTCCTGCTTGAGCCCGCGACCCTCGCGCGCGCCGCACAGCTCGCTGCGCAGGCGGCGCAAGACGACGATTTCGTCCTGTCGCTCCTTCCCTACCCACATCCCCCGCAACGCGCAGTCGCGCTCGAAGACGGCATCGTCCGCATGATCACCCCCGAACATGCCCGCACCCGCACACAGGATCTGCCGCGCCGCCTGCATGACGCCGCGCAATTCGTGTTCGGGCGCCGCCGCGCCTGGCTTGACGGCCAGACCGTCTGGAACAGCCGCACCCGCGGCATCGCGCTGTCCCCGGCCGAGGCCATCGACATAGACGTGCCCGCCGATCTCGAGATCGCCCGCGCGCTGATGGCCCGCCGCATCGCATCAAGGGAGCCCGCGACATGAGCCTCGATCAGAACCTCGAACGCTTCACGCTTCGGGTCGCGGTTGATAGCGACAAGGAGGATATCCGGCGCTGGCGCAACCAGCCGCATGTGCGCGCCTCGATGATCCACCAGGACGAGATATCACCGGAAACCCACGCAGAGTGGTGGGACCGCGCCAGATCGGACCCGACCCGGCGGCTGTTCATTCTCGAGCAGGGTCACATACCGGTCGCCGTGCTGACCTTCTTCGACATCACTCCGGACGGGACGGCGTGGTGGGGGTTCTATCTGACCGACAGGATCGCGCCTAGCGAAGACGAACTCGCTATCTGGATGAATGTCGAGGCCATCGCGCTCCGCTACGCGTTCGAGCATTTGCGTCTTGAGCGGCTGCTTTGTGACACCAAGGCGGGCAATCACTCGGTTCTGATGCTGCACGAACGCTTGGGATTCGAGACTGTTTCTCCTGAAAATTATCCAAAGGCCCAAGCCCATGACCTTGTGATCAAGGAGATGACCGCGCGGAGCTTCTCAAGTGTCAAGGCACGGGTCATGTCGCCAGAGGTTCTTGAAATGGCGCTGCCCGATGATCCCCATCCGTTTCGACTCCCCCGCCTCGCCTTCATCGGTGCGGCCAACTGGGACGAGATCGCCGCCGACCTGTCCCGCAGCATCGCGGCTCATTGCCCCCTGCGTCTCAAGGCCATCATGCCCCCGTTCGGGCAGGGGATGCTGGATCTGCTCACACCCGGCTCTGATCTGGCGGTAAACCCGCCCGACTACCTGGTGTTCTGCGACCGGGCCGAGGACTTCCTGCCGCCCCTCGCCCCCGCCACCCAGACACAGATCGACGGGATGGAGAGCCGCTTTGCCGCCTATCTGGACAATATCCGACATTTGCGCGGCACAATGAGCGGGCATTTCATCGTTCACGACCTGCATCTCGTGCGCCCGCAAATGCAAAGCCTGCATGACATGACCGCCCGGCAAGGCGCGCTGAGCGCCGCCATCGACCGGATGAACCGAAATCTGGCCGAAACCTGCGCCGCACTGGCCGACTGCACCCTTCTGCCAGTGTCGCGGGTCATCGAACAGATCGGCCATGACGCCGCCGATCCGGGCAAGTACTGGCTCATGGGCCGCTTCCCCTATGGGCCGCGCTTCACCCACGCCTATCACCACCTGCTGACCGGCGCGCTGATGGCGCTGCACGGGCTGACGGCGCGGGCGCTGGTGCTCGATCTCGACAATACGCTCTGGGGCGGGGTGATCGGCGATGACGGCACCTTCGGCATCCAGCTTGGCAGCGACTATCCCGGCAACCAGTTCACCACGTTTCAGCATTTCGTCAAATCCCTGTCCGGTCGCGGCCTTGTCCTGACTCTGTGCAGCAAGAACACCGAAGACATCGCGCTGGCCGCGTTCCGCGATCATCCCGACATGATCCTGCGCGAGGACGATCTGTTGGCCCACCGGATCAACTGGTCCCCGAAATCCGCCAACATCGCCGAGATCGCCGCCGAGATCGACCTTGGGCCGGGATCGCTCATGTTCATCGACGACAACCCGATGGAACGCGAGGAGGTGCGCCAGAACCTGCCCGGCGTGATCGTCCCCGAAATGCCCGCCGACGTGGCCGAGTGGCCCCGCTTTCTTGCCGGCCACCCGGCGCTTTGCGCATTGCAACTGCTCGATCAGGACCGGGACCGCGCCGCGAAATACAGGATTCGCCAGCAGATCCTGCAAGTCGAGCAAAGCGCCCCCGACAAGCAGAGCTTCCTGCGCAAACTGGGCATGAAGATCGAGATCGCCACCATGCGCGATTCCACCCGTGCGCGGGCGATGCAGCTGTTTGCCAAGACCAATCAGTTCAACACCACCACGATCCGCTATTCGGAGCAGGAATTAGACACTATTCTGGCCGAAAACGGCGATATCCTGACCGTGCGGATCGAAGACAGATTCGGCTCGAACGAGGTGATCGCGGTGCTGGTTGTGACCTACGGCGCCACGGCACCCGACACGGCGCGCATCGAGAATTTCGTCATGTCCTGCCGTGTGCTCGGTCGCGGTGTCGAAACGGCGGTCCTGGCCGATATATGCCGGCGCGCCAAGGCGCGCGGCTGCGCCACGCTGCTTGGCCCGATCATCGATACCGAGCGCAACCAGCCCTGCCGCGATGTCTATGAGCGCCACGATTTCATCGCACAGCCGGACGGGGTCTTCGCGCGCGCGCTCGACAACCCTATAGCGTTTCCGGACTGGTTCGCATACATCTCTGACGTGTAGTTTGCGAGGTTCAAGATGTTTGCAGAGATCGGCGTGCTCTGGGTCGACCATGTCGCCATCACCACCGACCGTTTCCACGATACAGCCCGGCATTACCTCGCCATGCCCAATGCGCGCATCTTGCGCGGCCCCGGCTGGAACGCGGCGCAGAAGGTGCATTTCCTCTTCGTCGGCTTCGGGGGTGACCTCTGCGTCGGTATCCGCGGCCTGCCCCAAGACGGCGACTCGCCCATCGCCGCCCATGTCGCAGGCGGAGGCGGTGCCTCTCATCTTTGCCATGCCGTTACCGATCTCGACGCCGCGCTGGCCATTGCCGGGCGATCGGGTTGTCACATCGTCGCGCCAGCAAAGCCCGACGATGCCTGTGACGGACGGCGCGTCGCCTTCCTGAAACATCCCGCGCATGGCCTTTTTGAACTGGTCGAGGCCTATGGCACCCTCGCGCCGCCGCTCGATGCAACCCCTGCCGCCGGCTCTGACCCTGACACCGTGCAGGCGCTGCAAGACGCCTTCGCCAGCATCTTTGCCGGAGCGCTGCCCACCGATCCCGCTCATTGGCGCGCCGACCAGGTCGACCGCTGGGATTCCCTTCAGCACATGCGCCTCATCATGGAGGTCGAGCGCCGCCTCGATGTGACACTGCCCTCCTATATGCTGGGCGAACTCAGAAGCTACGACGCCTTCCTCGCCGCGATCGGAGACATCTCCGATGGCTGACATGAACAACGCCCCGATCATCGCGATCCGCGCCGACGGCTCCGCCGCAATCGGATCGGGCCATATCCGCCGCGTCGGGTTGCTTGCGGATCACCTGCGCAGGGGCGGGCTTGCCCCGGTTCTCCTGTGCAATCCCGAGGCGTCCGAGATCTTCCCGGACGCGCTCCATTCCTTCGCTGCGGTGCACCCCGTCACCGACGAGGCGGGCGCGCGCACGCTGCTCGCAGACCGCTACCCGCAAGGGATTGCTGGCGTCTTCTTCGATCACTACGGGCTCAATGCCACGGATCACCAGCTCTATCGAAGCATCGCCCCGCATCTTTCGGGCATCGACGATCTGGCCAACCGTCCGCTCGACTGGGACATCCTGTTCGACATCAATCTTGGCCGCAGCCCCGCCGATTATGCCAGCCTGGTGCCCCCGCAGACCGCGATCCATCTGGGTCGCGACTACCAGATCGTCAGGCCCGAGTTCCATCAGCGGCGAGACACCTGCCTGAAAGCCCGCAAGGCACGCGGCGACCGGCTCGAACGGGTGCTGATCGCAATGGGCGGAACCGATCCGCAGGGCCTGACCCATTCGCTGCTGAACGTGACGGCCGCGACGCTTCCCGATGTGGCGATTGACGTGATATCAGGCTCTGTTTCACCTGAACTTCCTCGCCTTCGGTCTGCGGCCGCGCGGCTTGGCCCGCGCGTCGCCCTGCATGTGGACACACCCGACGTGGCCGAGCTCATGTGCCGGGCCGATCTTGGAATCGGGGCAGGCGGCACCATGACATGGGAGCGCAACATGCTTGGCCTGCCCTCGATCCTCCTGGTCGTCGCCGACAATCAACTGCATGTGGGCCGCGTCATGGCACGCGAACGTGCCGCTCTGGTCATCGACCTGCGCCACGGTCATGACGCCCGGACCCTCACCGCTCATCTGTCGCTGTTCAGGAACGCCCCCGGCGATCTTGCCTTTCTGTCGGAACGTGCCGCGCAGCTGAGCGGCGCCGACGGCGCGCGCAACATGGCCCGCATCCTGTGCGATGCGCTGGCCGCCAATCGGTAAGACATGAGGAATGACGCCATGGATACGATCACCATCGCAAACCGCCCCATCGGCCCCGGTCATCCCAGTTTCATCATCGCCGAGCTCTCGGCCAACCATAACCACGACCTCGCGCGCGCCAAGCGCATCGTCGAAGCCGCCGCCGATGCCGGCGCGGATGCGATCAAGCTGCAGACTTACACCGCAGACACCCTGACATTCGACTCTGATTCAGCCGAATTTCGCGTCGACGGCACGATCTGGGAGGGCAAGACCCTCTACCAGCTCTATCAAGAGGCCAGCCTGCCCTGGGCCTGGCACAAACCCCTGATGGACCATGCGCGCAACCTCGGGCTCCTCGCCTTTTCCACCCCCTTCGATGCGACCGCCATCGAGTTTCTGGAAAGCCTCGACGTGCCCGCCTACAAGATCGCGTCCAGTGAACTGGTGGATATCCCGCTCATCCGCCGTGTCGCCGGGCTGGGCAAGCCGATGATCATCTCGACTGGGATGGGCACCCTGTCCGAGATCGACGAGGCGGTGCAGACCGCCCGCGCGGCGGGCTGCGATCAGATCATCCTGCTCAAATGCACCGCCGCCTATCCTGCACCCATCGACGAAGCAAACCTCGCCACCCTGCCGCATATGGCACAGCTGTTCGGCACCGTTGTCGGGCTCTCGGATCACACGCCCGGCAGCATCGCGCCGGTCGCGGCAACCGTGCTGGGGGGCTGCGTGATCGAAAAGCACCTCACCTTGTCGCGCGCCGATGGCGGCCCTGATTCGGCCTTCTCGATGGAGCCGCAGGAATTCGCCGCGATGGTCGCCGATGTCCGCGCCGCCGAAAGGGCCATCGGACAGATCCGCTATGAGCCGACCACCAAGGAGATGCGCTCGCGCGATTTTCGCCGATCGCTCTTCGCCGTCCGCGACATCCCCGCCGGCACGCCCTTCACCCCCGAGAACCTGCGCTCCATCCGCCCCGCGACCGGGCTGCACACCCGCCACTATGATTCACTCCTCCAAAGCCGCGCCAGCACCCACATCAAGGCCGGGACGCCGCTCTCATGGGGGCTGGTGGCGCAATGAGTGGTGTCGCGGCGTCCCATGCCAAGCCTCACCGCGTGAACACGTTCTTTCCACCAACCGTGAGAAATGCCCATGATTGACGCAACCGCCAGCGCGAAGCGCAGACTCAGGTCTCTCTTGAAACCGGCGATCAACAAGTTTGTTCCGCCGCCGCCCAAACCCGCGCCGCTGAAACCAGGCCCCGCGCCGCGCCCTCCCGCGCCGAAAATCGCAGCGGTTCGACCAGGCCCACCGCCCAATCCTCCCGCACCGAGCCCCTCGGAAAAGGAATCCCGCGAGCTGCTGCTAAAGGTTTCAAAGGATTTTCAGGGAAGAGGCTATCTCCGTTCCGCCCTCTCGTCACTCGAACTGATTCCTGAACCGATGCGCGTGAACAAGCATTGGCATGCTCTTGCGGACCTCTATCTAGCAATGGGCAAATACGAGGACGCCGCCGCTTCCTTGGACCGCATGCAGGTCCGCGACCTGAGCCAGAACGGGTTCCGGCTCTACCTGATCACCGCAGCAAGGCTTGCGCAGGCGCAGGGCGACACGCGCAAAGCTCTCGATCTCGTACAGAGGCGCCGCGCAGCATTCCCAGAGCACATACTCGAAGCGACGGTGGAGTATTATCGGCTGTATCGGCACGGCCATTCCGACGCGGAATTCATGGAATTCAGCGATATCCTTTTCCGGACGCTTCCCAGCCACCAGCTTCTCGCCGAGATCTACGCCCAGCATCTCTATGAGAGCAACATGCTGGCCAGGCTCAAGGCCTTTTTGCAGCTCTACCATCCCCGCTTCCGCCGCTCAGGCAAGCTGTTCGTGCTCGAAGCGACCTGCGCCTGGATCGATCAGGATGACGCCCGCCTCGCCAACGCGTTCGAGATCGCAAGACACGAAAAACTTGTGACACGCCAGGTTGCGGAGATGGTGCAGCGCCTGCGCCAACACCGTCCCGACGCCGAGGAATTCGCACAGGAAATGATAAGGCTCGCTTCCGATGAAGACCCGGCCGAGAACATCACACGCCTCGATCCGGTCCAGAGAGCATGGGTTCTTCTTTCACTTGACGAGGTCGAGGCCGCACTCGCCATTCTGGATACGCACATAGAACGGGAAAACGGACCGGTTCTGGCATTTCTCGTGCGGGGTCTCGCGCATCATGCCGCGGGCAACAGTGCGCAAAGCGAGGCTGACCTCAAGCTCGTCGTGAAAGAGGCTCCGCAACAAGTGCTTGCCTACCGAACGCTTCTTCAGATCGGACTGGAACGCTATCCGGAAATGAGCGGGCCCGATGAGCTGATCCGCTATCGCAATGAACACAACCCGGTCTTCACGCGCCGGGACAAACTGGGGCGGTCCGGTTTCCATGACGTCGAAGCGGGTCAGGTCATGTGGTTCAAGGGGCAATATATGGAAGGATACAGGGCCAAGCTGCAAAAGCAGACCTGCGTCTATCTCGCCGCGAAGTTCCCGGCGCAATACAATGTTCTCGAAAAACCCGAACTCGCGGATCTCGAGCAGAAATCGGTTCTCGTGCTTGGCGATGACGGAGTCAGCGATGAAGTGCGCTATGCCTATGGCTACCGGATGCTCCCTGAAAACTGCAGGGCTGTCATCACTTGTGAGCCACGCTTGCACGGGCTCCTCTCCCGAAGCTTCCCCCGGCATGAATTCATCGCTGTCACAAGGCGATGGCCCGACCTGCCCATCAAGGTCGAAGACAACAGAAGCGGGATCGACAACGTGGATTTTGCCCGCATCATCTCGCAGGATCTGTTCGACCGGATTCCCACATTTGATCGCCTGCGCTTCCAGCAGGATCTCGTGGCAGGTCGCTGGCTGCGCCAGCCGGGCGGCGCCCCATGCACCGAGGGCGCAGGCACCGGCGCCTTTCTGAAGCCCGATCAGAAACTGGTCCGCAAATGGAAATCCCGCATGAGATTCAGGGCCAACGGCGCCGCCGCGCCTCTGAAGGTCGGCTTGATATGGCGCAGCGCGTTGCAGAATGCGCGCCGGTCGCGGCAATACCTCAAGATCGAACAGCTTGCGCCGCTCCTCGAGGTCAAGGGTGCCGTCCTCTACAGCCTGCAATACGACATTTCAGAGGACGAAGCGGCATTCTGCAAGAGCAACGGTATCCGCCTTCTGGATGATGTCGATTGGCGCAATGATCTCGAAACCGTGGCCGCGGTGACATCCCAACTCAATCTCGTGATCGGTATCAGCTCAAGCTCATATGAAATCGCCGCAGCGGTCGGAACAGAGTGCTGGTTGCTCGGGGTATCCCCCGAGGCTCTCGGATTGCGGCTGGGTGACAGCGACAAGGATTTCGACCGGATCACATGGAATTCCCGGATCATCAGGCCAGACCTGCCAGCAGCCCGGTCAGCCGCGCCCGATGCGCCATGGCCCAAGGAGAACGCCGTCGCCCGCGCTGCCGAATTGCTTCAGCAAAGAAGTAACGCCAGAGATTCGAAACTGAATTGAGCAATACGTTCGCCCACTCGACAAGCGGGGTTTTGCGGTCAAGCGCCATCCTGCGGATAAAACAGAGCGAAATCCCTCTCATATCGCCGCGCGATCCGCTCCAGCACGTCATCCGACAGGTCCTCGGCGATACCGGGCATCGCCATGCCCCGCACATTCCTGCGCCGCATCGGCCCAAGCGCAACGCCGGTCCGGGCCTCGATCTCATCACTGATCCGCGCCCAATCCGCGTCGATGGTTTCCAGCCGGCCGACGAAATCCGCCACCAATCGCCCGCGAAACTCCAGGATCGCGGCTTGCGAACAGACATGGATATCGGCCCGATCATCCGGCGTGTCTTCGACCGCGCGCACGAAATCGGCAAATCTCATGCCGGGGCGCACGCCCATTCGCTCGAAGGCCGGGCTCAGGCTGTCGTTCTCGATCACCTTGTTGTTCCAGCACGAGTAAAGCCGCGCCACTGGATGACGCACAAAGGTAAACGTCCAGCATCGCGCGGCATATGCGCCGCTCACGAACCTCCCCGGCGTCAGCCGCAAGGCCTCGCCCTCGGCTACGTGGTTCCAGAACCGGTCTTGCGACACCGGCGCATCCACCTTGCTGCGCAACCTGAAAGCCAGCGCCAGTGCCGCCTTGACCGATGAATTGGCCGCTTTGGGCACCCGGACATAAGCGATCCCGTGGCGCGGCAACAGGATCACATGGCGCGGATTGTGGCCACTGGCGGGCCTGCGCCACAAGCGCCTTGCAAACCCGCCGATCATCCCGCACGCCCCAACGCGAACCGCAACGTCGCGTGTATCCCCCCAAGATCGCGCCAGTGCTTCAGCGCGTAAAGCGGATATACCAGCGGCGCCAATCGCCCGAAGACCCGCCTCTGCACGGCCAGCCGCGCCTGCAATATCGCGGTATCGTGCCAGATTTCGCCGCTGCTCTGGCCCTCATGCGCGCCCACCACCACCGGCAGCGCCTCGCCGCGCAACCCGGCGCGCAGCATGTCTGCGACAAACACGTAATCCTCGCCAAGCGCGTATCGCGCGCCTTTCCCGAAACCGGTGTCAAAAGAAATGCCCCGCTCCGTCACCGCGCTGCGCCTTATCATCAGCTCAGGCGCACAGACGCGGCCACTGTTGCGCAGGGTCAGCCGGTGCCGCTCTGCCCGCGCGCCCCTGACCGGCAAACGGCCTTCGCGCCACCCGGCCGCAAAATCCAGGTCGGGATTTGCAGCCAGATGATCCGCAAGCCGCATCAGCCCACCGGGATCAAGCCGCATATCGTCATCCGCAAAGGCCAGGAATGCGCTTTTGCCATGCAGCAACGCCGCATTGCGGCTCTGCGACAGCCCGACCGTGTCCAACCACAGGGTCTCGACATCCCCGCGCACCTCAAAGGGATCGCCCCCGTCAGGCACTGGCGTCTGAACCAGCACCAGAAACCTCAGCCGCGGCGAAGGCGGCGGCAACACGATGCCATGCAGACCCGTCCCGACCGTCGACACGGCGACGCAGAGAATGTGATCTTCACACGATACCCGACCCGACACTCGCAACGCCTCGAACAACTTTTACTTGCTCTAACCCTATAGCAAACGCCTTTAGGTCGTCCACGGCTGCGTCGTCGCGTTCGGACGCTGAATCCGGTCCGTCAGTCGCTGCCGATGAATGTGTAGGAGTATTGCCGCTGAGATCCGAAACGGTTCTCGATCATGATAACACCCGGCCCCACCGCGACCGAACTGCGCCCCGAGGTGCCGCTCGTTCCCGTCAGGATCGTCGTTCCCAGATTGGTCATCGACGACGCCAGCGTCATGCTCTGCAACAACGGGGTCAGCCCCGTATCATAGACGAAAATGCCCGAATGCGGGGCCTGCGAATAAACCGAATCCACGATCGTCAGGAACAGGAACCCCCCCGCCCCCGGCGGCGTGATCGTGCCCACATTCTCGTTGGCGATCTCGATGATCCCCGATTGCAGGCATGGCATCCGGCAGATCCCCCGCGCGGGTTCGACGCTCATCGCGGTGGTCCAGCCGCTGCCATCCGGCGACACCTTGATCGAGAAGTCGTCCTGCCCGGCCAGCCCAAGCTCGGCGCGTCCCTCGAAATCGGTCTGGAACAGCAGGCTCGCGGTGTCCGCCTCACCGGCCTTGTTGATTTTCAGCTGATGCCCCGCACCTTCATGGCTGAACAGGCTCGCTTCGGATCGCACGCTGAACCGCGTGATTCCATCGGCCGTGGCGTTCACGCCCGCGCGCTCGATATTCTCGAGCACCTGAGGCCCCGGCAGCGGCAACCACCCGGTTCCGTCGAAATGCAGGATTCGCCCCGCCGCACGGTCATGCGCCAGCCACCCCGGCGCCGCCTCATGAAAGATCCAGCCCCCACCGAAAAAGCTGGCCACCGCACCATCCTGTCCCGCCCAGTCACCGCTCGCGCCACTCGCCACGATATAGCGATCCCCCTGCGCCGGGCTTGCGGGCGGCGCGATCAGGTCCGCCGCCAGCACCGACAGCTGCGCAAGCGTGTCCAGGATGCGCAGCGCCTCGTTATGCGTGACGTGTTTTTGCGCCTGAGACGGCAGGATATAGGGCAAGGAAAGGTTGGGCGACATATTGGACATGGTTTTCCCACTTCAGAGATGACATCGCAGCAACGTCACCCCCGGACCCTAAGAAACCATGACGGCAAGGCCCGCCCGGTTAACCCCGCATTTACCGCTCACAGAAAGGCGAAGTTATCCGCCAGGTCCCCGATGCCCAGGTAGAGCGAGATCTCGATCATGTCGCCGCCACCGAAATCGAACAGCACATGACCGTCCCCGACAGTGGCATAGGCATCAAGGATCGCGATCGCGTCGGTCTCGCCATCCACCAGGTCCGGGTCCAGAATCAACAGGTCATGCGCCGCCTCGAAATCCCCGATCTGGTCCTGCCCATGTCCGCGGCGAAAGACGAACTGATCCTCCAGGCTGCCGCCAAACAGCGTGTCATTGCCAGCACCGCCTTCGATCACGTCCAGCCCCTGTGAACCATAGATCAGATCATCACCATCGCCTCCCGACAGCGTATCGTTACCCGTCGCCCCATAAAGTTCGTCATTACCCGCACCGCCCGTCAGGTAATCCGACCCCTGGTTGCCATAAAGCGAATCCTCCCCGTCGCCGCCGTCCAGCCAGTCGAACCCCAATCCCCCCGAAAGGTAGTCATCCCCAGCCTCACCAAAAAGGGAATCCTCCCCCTCGCTGCCAAACAGGCGGTCATGACCGTCCCCCCCAAAAAGCGTGTCATAGGCGCTGCGCCCGATCAGTGTGTCGTCGCCCGCATCGCCAAATGCCAGGTCCGCCCCTTCCCCCGCGCTGATCCAGTCATTCCCGGCCCCGCCGTGAATCTCGTCGACCCCGGTATTGCCCAACAGTGAATCCTCGCCCTCGTCGCCAAAAAGCGTATCCGCCCCGGTCCCGCCGCGCAGCGTGTCATTGCCCGCACCGCCATGAAGCTCATCATACGAGCTCTCCGCCAACAGGCTGTCGTTGCCATCGCCACCGAATAGCGTGTCCATCCCGGTGCCGCCGCGCAGCGTGTCGTTCCCAAGACCCCCCTGCAACAGGTCGTGCCCGCCTTCACCATAAATCAGGTCATGACCTCCAAGCCCGATGACCGTGTCGTTGCCATTCATGGCGCGTATGGTGTCGTTGCCCTCGCCCCCGGTCAGGTGGTCATGCCAATCGGTCGGCTCCAACAGGTCTTCTGGTCGCCAGATCGGCACGATTCCCAAGATGTCGGTTTCCAGGAAATCCCGATACCCAAGCGGTTGGGCCGCTGACGTGCGCAGGGTCAGGACCTCGTCGCCATAGGTGATGCGGGCACCGTCCTCCAGCGTCTCGACCCCGATCTGAAGCGTCGTGTAAAGCCCCTGCCATGCCGTCAGATCGACCCTGTCCCGGCCCAATTCAAAGTTTCTGATCTCGTCTGCAGCGCCATCCACCACCAGGACGAACACATCCTGCCCCGCGCCACCCGTCATCGTATCGCTGCCGCCGCCATCCCAGATGACACCGCCACCGGCACCCGCCATCAGCGCATCGGCATTGCCCGTGCCCGTCACCGCCTCCCATCCCGGCGCGATGGGGACGCTCAGATGCGTCAGCCCCGCTTCGCGCTCCGATGAGGCAAAGACATGCAGCGTGCCGCCCGCCACCGTCAGGGCCAGCGCATTCACATTGTTCAGCCCGAGCGATTGGCTGTCGGCAATCGTATCCAGATGGACCAGCCGGCCATTGGGCAACAGCTGAAACAGGCTCAGCCCGTCATTCGCGCCGCCCGCCACCACATAGGCCTGCCCGTCATGCACGATCGCCTTCATCGCGCTCAGGCCGCCGAAACGGGTCATCCGTCCGTCAACGGCGCTGTCCAGCACCCGCAGCGTGCCGGTCGCGCCGACATTCAGCACCGTGATCGCGCCCGCATCGAACGACCCTGCCAGCAACAGGTCGCGCCCGGCGAATGTCAGCGCCTCAAGGTGACTGGGCCGATAGGATGTATCGCCCTCCTCGATCCCCAGCGACGCGCGCAGCACCAGCCCGCCGCTCGAACTCACCTGAAAGGCGCTGATCCCGACCTCGCCATAGGACGCCGTGAACACCATCGAGCGCCCCGACCCGAGCACCATGCTCGCAAGCGCCACCGGTGCGCGCATGTAACTGTCGTCGTCATCCGGCCTGTAGTTGACCTCGGTCAGCCCGCCCTGCGCCGTCGGTTTCAGCACCGACAGCCCCGCGCCATCCGGCGCGGCGGCCACAAGGTAACTCTGCGCGCCGACAGGCGCATGCACCAGCGCCAGCAGATCGCCGTAGTGGCCACTTTGGGCCGAATAGAGACTGATCTTGTCGCCCTGATCCTGCAATGTCTCCAGCCCGGCGGCCAGCAGGTGATAGCGCCGTCCGGCAATCATCGGCGAGACATAGCCGGTCGGCTGCGAAACGACCTCGTCAAAGATCAATGCGCCCGTCGGGTTCAGCCGATAGACGCTCTCCTCCAGCCCGACGCCAGACAGAACCGAGACGCTGATCGCCGGCGCCGCGGCCGGGCCGGTTTTCGTCAGCGCGATCCGCGGCACGATGGCGGTATGCGCACCGGCATCGCCAAGGCTGTGGCTCTCTTGCGTAAACTCCATGACACGTCCCTCACCACCGGTGAAAGAGTGCCCGCATCAGGTGCCCGCAGGCGGCTGGGTCAATGGCGAAACCATGACCTTCTCGCACGATTTTTCTTAATTCAGGCGGGTTTGTCCATGTTCTTCAGATGCCGTGCGATCGCCTCTTCGACATCCTCGAAAAAGCTCAGGGTTCCGTTCTCCAGGATCGCCCCGGCATTGCACAGGTTGCGCACCTCGGCCAGCGAATGCGTGACCACGATCGCGCTCCGGGTCGCCAGCCGCGCCTTGAACATCTCGGCGCTCTTGGCGCGAAAGGCCCGGTCGCCCACCGATGTCACCTCGTCCACGAGGTAGGTGTCGAAATGAATGCCCATCGATATACCGAATGCCAGGCGCGAGCGCATACCGGACGAATAGCTGCGCACCGGCATGTTGAAATGCCCGCCCAACGCCGAGAAATCCGCGACGAAATCCAGCAGCTCGCCGGTATCCACGCCATAGATACGCGCGATGAACCTGCAGTTCTGCGCCCCGGTCAGGTCGCGGTGAAACGTTCCCGCGAATCCGACCGGGAACGACACCGTTCCGGCGGTGACGATCTGTCCTGAATCATGGCGCATACTGCCTGAAATCATCTGTAACAGGGTCGATTTCCCCGCACCGTTGCGCCCCATCAGCGCCACCGCCTTGCCGGTCGGAAAGACCGCGTTGATCCGGCGCGCGACATATTTGCGCCCGCGCGGGGTCCGGAAGCTCTTGGTCAGGTTGCGCAGCTCGATCATGGTGCGTCAGCGACGGTCACGCAGCGAATAATAGACCAGCACCATGATGCTCCAGCCGATCGACAGGAACAGCACCGTCAGGCCCAGGATCAGCCAGCGGCGCGGGTATTCCGCGCTTTCGGGCAGGGTCGGGCGCTCGAACGCGGCCAGGTATCTTGTCTGCCGGCGCGCCTCGGCCTGCGCGGTGTCGAAATTCGACAGCGCCGTGGTGTATTTCTTCTCGGCGAACTCGCGGTCCACCGTCAGGCGCTCGAACTCCGTCACGATCGAGGCGTAATCCTCGCCCTCGGCATCGGTGCCGCCGCCCAGCTTGCCGCGCTCCTCGGCGATGCGGCTGCGGATCGCGGCGATGCGCAGGCTCGCCTGCACGGCGCGCGGATCGCTGTCCTTGGCCTGCTCGCGCAGCAGGTCCAGCTTGATCAGTTCCTCGCCCAATTGCTGCTGCAAGGTGTTGATCAGGCCCATCTGCACCCGGATATCCGCGTCCGGCGTGATCACCTGGTTCTGCGAGCGATAGGCCGTCAGCGCCTGTCGCGCCGCCTGCAGCTGGCGCTCGGCGGCGTCCAGTTCCGTGCGCGCGAAACGAATCGAATCCGCCCGCGCGATCGCGGTCAGGTCGTTGATCCGCTTGAGGCTCTGGTCGAATATCTCCTGCCCGATGGTCTGCGCGTCCTGCGGGTCAAACGCGTTCACCCTGACCTCTATCAGCCCCGATCCCGACGTATAGGACACCTGCACCATCCGCCGCCAATAATCGCGCAGCTCCTCTCGCGTGGCATCCGGCGACAGCGCGAAGACCGGGTCGCGCGCGTGATACCGGTTGAACATGCTGCGCACGTCATGCAGCGCGTCGACCGTCAGGATCATGTCCTGCGAATGGATGAACTCGAACAGCACGTCGCTGTCCGATGAGCTCCCGCTTGAAAGCTTCCCCAGATTGCCCAGGAAGTCGGTCGGCGTCGGCGCCTCCTCGCGCCGGATCGTGAACCCCGCATAGGAAGCGTATTGATCCGCGCTGCGCTCCCACAGGTACCAGGCCGTCACCAGCGAGGGCAGCAGGATCATCACCTGCGCCGAGATCATCAGGAACAGATGCCGCGGTCGCGCGCGCGCCCTCAGGACAGGCGGACGCACGCGCCGTGCCTTGGCCGGAGATTTAACCTCTGGTTGTGTCGCTTGCGACGCCTTGCCGCGACTTGGCGATTGATCCCCGGCCACTGGTATGGTCCACTTCACTCGTGATCTGCGATACCGTTTCACAATCCAGAGATGAATTCCAGTGGCGATGACTCCGACACCCGTGACCGCCGACCAGCGCCCCGCCACCGGGTTCCGCATGGCGCGGGTCGTCCTTGCGCTGATCCTGCGCGAGATGTCCTCGACCTACGGAAGATCGCCCGGCGGCTATGCCTGGGCCGTGCTGCAACCCATCGGCACCATCGTGATCCTTGCCATCGCCTTCTCACTCTTGCTGCGTGCGCCCTCTCTCGGCACCAGCTTCCTGCTGTTCTACGCATCGGGGCTGCTGCCGCTCAGGCTGTTTCAGGAAATGGCCGGCAATGTCGGCGCCGCCATCAGCTTCAACCGCGCCCTTCTGGAATATCCCCGCGTCACCTTCATCGACGTGATCGTCGCGCGCGCATTGCTGGTCCTGCTCACGCAGGCGATGGTCGCCACCTTGATCCTGTCCGGCATCTTCGCATGGGGCGACATCCGTGAGTCCGTCGATCTGGCCCCCATTGTCACCGGCTTCTCGGCGGCTGCGTTCCTGGGCGTCGGCTTCGGCGTATTCAACTGCTTCGCGATGTTTTCCTTCCCGCTGTGGAAGACCCTCTGGACGATGCTCACCCGGCCCCTGATCCTGATTTCCGGCGTCTTCTACCTTTTCGAGGACCTGCCCCCCAACATTCAGGACCTGCTCTGGTTCAACCCGCTCCTGCATGTAGCGGGCATCACCCGGCAGGGCTTCTACTCGATCTATGAACCGGGCTACATCTCGCCGGTATTGATCCTTGGCACGGCGCTCGTGCCGATGCTGTTCGGCTTTCTACTGCTGTTCCGCTTCGGGCGCAGCATGTTGCACAACTAGGGGCGCGCGGCCGGCGCCGGCCTTACGCGGCGTCGCGGCTACGGGGCGGGTCCGTCCATTTCAGCTTGTCGCGCTGCACCTGCTCCACCGGCAGGATATCCTGTCCCTTCACATTCAGCGCCGCATCCACATGCCTGATATCCCGGCACAGTCGACGCAACCCGTCAGGCTCCAGGCTGGCGGCATGGTCGGTGCCCTTCCATGTCCGGTCCAGCGTGAAATGCCGCTCGATATGGGTGAACTTGCCCCAGGCCTCGGCCTCCATCATCCGGCCCACCGCCAGCGCCGCGACATCCGCCGCGATCCCCAGATGATGACCCGAGAACCCGATTCCCTTCACTCGCGTCCCGAACCGTTCCATCAGGTTGCGGATCTCGAGCAGGCAGACATCCTCGAACGCCACCGGGTAGCCCGATGTGCAGCTGTAAACCACCAGGTCCCTCGCGCGCCCCCGCTCTTCGTAGAACGCGATCAGCTCGGCAATCTCCTGCCCCGTGGACATGCCAGTCGAAACATGGATCTCGCCGCCGTAATGCTCGCACAGATAGCTCTGCAATTCGTAATGCTGGTTCGTCGCCGACGGGATCTTCAGCATCGGCGGCTCCAGCGCCGCCATTTCCCGCGCCGAGGTCAGGTCCCACACGCTGGTCGAATAGGCGATTCCGTTCTCCTTGCAGGCGGCGATCAGATCGCGGTGCTGCTCGGTATCGAATTCCAGGAACTCGCGATGCGCCCCGTATGTCGGGCCATAGGCGTTGTCGGGCACCGGGTGCGGCGCGTCATATTGTTCGGGACTCAGCAATTCCCGATTGTGCCGTTTCTGGAACTTGGCGACATCGGCATTGCAAACCTTTGCCGCAACACGAATCAACTCAAGCGCGATTTCGAAACTGCCTTTGTGATTGCAGCCGATCTCGGCGACTACCTGAACTGCACGATCCGACATCACCAAAACACCCTTTGCACATTTCAACCTATGGTTTATTACCAGACCTGTGCTAACAAAGTGTCAACGCTCGAGTCAAATCGAATTGTCCGATCCCATCCGCCCCGATCAGCCGCCGCTCGTCTCGGTTCTGATGCCTGCGCATAACGCTCAGGTCTGGATGTCGCGCGCGATCCGTTCGGTGCGCGATCAGCGATCCCCTGACTGGGAGCTGCTGATCGTCGACGATGCTTCCGATGATGCCACCGGGGCGCTGGCCCGCTCCGCCGCCGCGCAGGATGCGCGCATCCGCGTCCTCACCTCCCCCCGCCACTTGGGCGCCGCCGAGGCCCGCAACATGGCGCTGGCGCAGGCACAGGGTCGATTCATCGCCTTTCTCGACACCGATGACACCTGGCATCCCGACAAGCTGCACCTGCAGATCCGGTTCATGTGCGAAACCGGCGCCGCCTTGTCCTACACCGGTTTCTGGCGCGTGCGGGGCGCGCACCGGCACGAAGTCCGCGTTCCCGCCGAAATCACCCGCAAACGGCTGTTGCGCGGCAATGTCATCGGCTGCCTGACCGCGATCTATGACAGCCACGCCTTTGGCAAGGTGCCGATGCCGTCGCTCCCGCTGCGGCATGACTATGCGCTCTGGCTCGATCTTCTTTCGCGCTCTGGCAGCGCGCGTGGCCTGACACGCCCGCTGGCCACACATTTCCGGCGCAAGGGGTCGCTGTCGTCGAACCGGCTCCATGCGCTCTTCGCCACCTGGCGGATATACCGCCGTCACGCCGCGCTCGGGCGCGCCTCCGCTGCGATGTGCCTGTCATCGCATGTCATCGGGCGCATGCTGCGTGGCTAGAGCGGCGCGCACATTGCGCCAGGACCACAGAACGAGGGTATCATGAGTTTGAAAAAGCGTCTCGAATCCGCGCTGAAAGCCTTCGGCGAGCCCTCGCTGGTCATGCCGCGGCAAGAGCTGCTGCACATGATCGACGACCGTTTGCGCCTGGCCCTCGCCGCGATCGAATCCCAGACCGAAGCCGCGCTCGAGGCCGCCCGTCAGGTTCCGGCGACCGATGCCGCGCTCGCCCGCGACGGCGAAGCCTGGACACAAGCCGCGCCCCGGTGGGACAGGGTCCGCGATCTGGCGCGGGACGCGCTTTCGCAGGCCGGGGTTTCAGGCGGCACCATGCTCGAGATCGGTGGCCGCCTGAACCCGCGCAATGCGGATTTCCCGGAATTTGCCTATCAGGCGCTCGATTTCGAGGACGCCCCCGGCGCCGGTGTCGCGGTCACCACTGGCGACATCACCAATTGCCCGCAGATTCCCGATGAAAGCTACGATTTCATCTTCAGCTTCGATGTCTTTGAACATATCGACAAGCCTTGGCTTGCCGCCTCCGAGATCACCCGCCTGCTGCGCCCTGGTGGCGTGACAATGCATTCCACGCTGTTTTCGTGGCGCTATCATCCCTGTCCCATCGACTACTGGCGCTATTCGGCCGAGGGGCTGAAATCGCTGTTCGAGGGGCTGGATTGCCTGCATTCTGATTTCGACTATGCCGAGCGGCGGCGCGACATTCGCGGGCGCAACCGCAATGCCGTCACCCCCGACGCTTTCGGGGGCTGGCGCGAGAATGTTCGCGTGAACTATGCCGGGATGAAGCCGAAGCCGCGCTGACGCGCGGCCCCGTTCCTTATTCCGCCGGAATTGCCGTATCCTCGATGCCCAACGGATGCTCCAGCTTGTTGAGCATCTCCTTGGGACAGACCTGCACGAACCGGGTTTTCTCATGGTCCCAGTATCGCAGGATCTGCTCGGCCTTCTGGCTCCCGGTTTCCTCGACATGGCGCCGGATCAACCCTTCCAGTTCGCTCAGGTAAGGCTCCTGCGTCACCGCGCATGTGACCACCGACTCCATGTTGATCAGCTTGTCGGTCTCACCTTCGGGGTCATACAGATACGCCATCCCGCCGGTCATGCCCGCACCGAAATTGGCACCCACCGGCCCCAGGATCACCGCGACGCCGCCGGTCGTGTATTCGCAGCCATTGCTGCCGCAGCCCTCGACCACCACATGCGCCCCCGAGTTGCGCACCGCGAACCGCTCGCCCGCGCGTCCGGCGGCAAAAAGATACCCCGCCGTCGCGCCATAAAGCACGGTATTGCCGATGATCGTGTTGTCGCAGGCCACCAGCGGGCTCGCCATCGGCGGGCGCACCACGACGGTGCCCCCCGACAAACCCTTGCCGACATAGTCGTTGGCATCCCCCGACACTTCCAGCTTCAGCCCCGGCGCCGCGAAGGCCCCCAGGCTCTGCCCCGCGCTGCCCGTCAGCTTGACGGTCAGGTGGTCCGGCTGCAGGCTGTTGCGCATCCCGAAATTGCGCACGATGTGGCTCGAGACGCGGGTGCCCACGGTGCGGTCGGTATTCTGCACGGCATAATGCAGCTGCATCTTCTCGCCGTCCTTCAGGAACCGCGCCGCATCCCGCACGATCTCGGCATCCAGCGTGTCGGGCACCGGGTTGCGGGGCTTGTTGCGGTCATAGACATTGTCCTTGGCCCCATCCACCGTGATCAGCATCGGGTTCAGGTCCAGGTCGTCCAGATGCGCGGCGCCCCGGCTGACCTGCGTCAGCAGGTCGGCCCGCCCGATAACCTCGTCCAGGCTGCGCGCGCCGATACTGGCCAGCAACTCGCGCACTTCCTGCGCATAGAAGGTGATCAGGTTCACCACCTTGTCGGCATTGCCGGTGAACTTGGCGCGCAGCGCCTCATCCTGCGTGCACACGCCCACCGGGCAGGTGTTGCTCTGGCACTGGCGCACCATGATACAGCCCATCGCGATCAGCGCGGCGGTGCCGATCCCGTATTCCTCGGCCCCCATCATCGCCGCCATGACGATATCGCGCCCCGTGCGCAGCCCGCCATCGGTGCGCAGCGTCACCCGGTCGCGCAGCTTGTTCATCGACAGAACCTGATGCGCCTCGGTGATGCCCATCTCCCAGGGCAAGCCGACATACTTGATCGACGTGGCCGGGCTTGCCCCGGTGCCGCCATTATGCCCCGAGATCAGGATCACGTCGGCCTTCGCCTTGGCCACACCGGCCGCGATCGTGCCGACACCCGACTGCGCCACCAGCTTCACGCAGACCTTCACCGTCGGGTTGATCTGCTTGAGGTCATAGATCAGCTGCGCCAGGTCCTCGATCGAATAGATGTCGTGATGGGGGGGCGGCGAAATCAGTGTAACCCCCGGCGTCGAATGGCGCAGCCTTGCGATCAGCTTGGTCACCTTCATCCCCGGTAGCTGTCCACCCTCGCCCGGCTTGGCGCCCTGCGCCACCTTGATCTCAAGCTCTTCGCACTGGTTGAGGTATTCCGCCGTCACCCCGAACCGCCCCGACGCGACCTGCTTGATCTTGGCGCTCGGATTGTCGCCATTGGGCTCGGGCACGAAATGCGCCGGGTCCTCGCCACCCTCGCCTGAATCGCTGCGCGCACCGATCCGGTTCATCGCCACGTTCAGGGTCTTGTGCGCCTCCGGGCTCAGGGCCCCAAGGCTCATCCCCGGCGTCACGAACCGCTTGCGGATCGCGGTCACGCTTTCCACCTCTTCCAGCGGAATCGGCTCGCCAAGGGGCTTGATCGCCATCAGGTCGCGCAGGTGAATGGGCGGGTTGGCCTCCATCGCCTTGGAATACTGCTTCCACAGGGAAAACGACGCCTTGTTGCACGCCATCTGCATCATGTGCATCGTCTGCGCGCCCCATGCATGGGTCTCGCCCGACTTGCGCATCTTGTAGAAACCGCCAATCGGCAGCACATCCTGCGAGCCGGAGAACGCCATCCTGTGAATGTCCTCCAGCTTCCCCTGGATACCGCTCACGCCGATGCCGCTGATGCGGCTGGTCAGGCCGGGGAAATACTCGGCACACATCGCCCGGCTCAGGCCCACGGCCTCGAAGTTGAGGCCCCCCCGATAGGACGAGATCACCGAGATCCCCATCTTCGACATGATCTTCAGCAGGCCCTGGTCGATCGCCTCGCGATACCGCGTCACGGCCTCGGTCAGGGTGCCATCCAGCAGGCCCCGGTCCAGCCGGTCGGCCAGCGTGTCCTCGGCCAGGTAGGCATTGACCACCGTGGCGCCCGCGCCGATCAGCACGGCAAAATAATGCGGGTCGATACACTCGGCCGAGCGCACATTGAGCGAACAGAACGTCCTGAGCCCCTTGCGCGTCAGATGCCCGTGAACCGCGCTCGTGGCCAGAATCATCGGCATCCCGACACGGGTTTCCCCCAGACGGTGATCGCTCAGCACCAGGTGTCCGGCACCACTGCGCACGGCATCCTCGGCCTCGGCACGGATACGTTCCAGCCCGGCCTGCAACGCGCCCGGTCCGGGCTCGAAGCTGCAATCGATCTCGGTCACCGCGCCCTCGAACTGGCGCATCAGTCCGTCCCATTGGGCATTGCCCACGAACGGGCTTTCCAGCACCAGGATCTCGGTCTGCGCGCTGCTCTCATCCAGCACGTTCTTGAGGTTCCCGAACCGCGTCTTCAGGCTCATCACCCGGTATTCGCGCAGGCTGTCGATGGGCGGGTTCGTCACCTGGCTGAAATTCTGACGGAAATAATGGCTCAGCGGGCGGTATTTCTTGGACAGGACCGCGCTTGGCGTGTCGTCGCCCATGCTGGCTACGGCCTCCTTGGCATCCTCGGCCATCGGCGCCAGGATCGTCTCGATCTCCTCCACCGAATAGCCCGCAGCGATCTGCCTCCGGCGCAGCTCGGCGCCCGTGAATATCGGCGCCTCGGCTACACTGCCCAGCACCTCGTCCAGATCCTTGATCTTGCCGACCCATTCGCCGAACGGCTGGGCATGGGCCATTTTGTCCTTGATCTCGGTATCGTGGTAAAGCTGGCCCTCCTGCATGTCCACGGCCAGCAACTGACCGGGGCCGAGCGCGCCCTTTTCCTTCACCGTCGCCTCGTCGATCGGCACCATCCCCGCTTCGGACCCGGCAATCACCAGACCGTCGCCGGTCACCACGTAACGCATCGGGCGCAGCCCGTTGCGGTCAAGCCCGGCACAGACCCAGCGACCATCGGTCATCGCCAGCGCGGCAGGCCCGTCCCAGGGCTCCATCACCGAGTTGCAATAGGAATACATGTCCCGCCAGGCCTGCGGCAGCTCCTCGGCCTGCTTCGACCAGCTTTCCGGCACCATCATCGTCTTGGCCATCGGCGCGTTGCGCCCGGCCCGCACCAGCACCTCGAACACGGCATCCAGCGCCGCGCTGTCGGACGAGCCGCCGGGGATGATCGGCTTGATATCCTCGGCCATCTCGCCAAAGGCGCCGCTGGCCATGCGGATCTCATGGCTCTTCATCCAGTTGATATTGCCCTTGAGCGTGTTGATCTCGCCGTTATGGGCCAGCATCCGGAACGGCTGCGCCAGCCACCATTGCGGAAAGGTGTTGGTGGAATAGCGCTGGTGATAGATCGCGAATGCCGATTTGAACCGCTCATCCTGAAGGTCGGGATAGAAGTCCGCCACCTGCTCGGCCAGCATCATGCCCTTGTAGATGATACTGCGGCAGGACAGCGACGCGATATAGAGCCCGGTGATCCCCTCTGCCGCGGCGGCCTTCTCGATCCGGCGGCGAATGACGTAAAGCTCGCGCTCGAAATCCTCTTCGGCGATCCCCTTCCCGTTGGAAATCAGGATCTGCTCGATCTCGGGACGCGTCGCGTTGGCCTTTTCGCCAAGGCAGCTGACCTCGACCGGCACATGGCGCCAGCCATAGATATAATGCCCCATCCGCAGCACTTCGGTTTCCACGATGGTCCGGCAGGTCTCCTGCGCCCCGAAATTGGTGCGCGGCAGAAACACCTGCCCGACAGCCATCAGCCGGTCTTCATGCGGCTCGTGCCCGGTGCGCCGGATCTGATCGTAAAAGAACGGCACCGGAATCTGCACATGGATACCCGCGCCGTCGCCGGTCTTGCCGTCCGCATCCACCGCCCCGCGATGCCAGATCGCCTTGAGCGCGGTGATCCCGGCCTCGACGACCTTGCGGCTCGGCTTGCCATCCACCGACACCACAAGACCCACCCCGCACGAGGAATGCTCCTCGGATTCGGAATACATGCCGTTCTCGGCCAGCCACTTGCGTTCGGCCTCTTGCTTGGCCTGCCAGTTAAGATCCAGTTTCGTCATCGTTCTTAACCCTTCGTTCAACGGGTGGGTCAGGCTGCCTGACCTTATTTTCGTTCTCTCGCCGTGCGTTTCGGCGCGGTTTTCGGGTTCTGTACCGAATATTTGGGCGAAGCCCCGGTTTCGGTACAAAACCGCTGTACAAATCGGACGTTTTGTACCGAATTCTACTCCGCCGCGACCGACTGCGCGTCGTTCAGATAGTCCAGCATCGCCGCAGCGGAATCGCGCCCGTCGCGGATCGCCCAGACCACAAGGCTGGCTCCGCGAACGATGTCGCCCACCGCGAAAACCCCGTCCATCGCGGTCTGCCCGGTGGTGAATTCCGCCTTGATCGTTCCCCAGCGCGTGACCTCAAGTTCCTTTTGATTCCATAGTGTTGGAAGGTCTTCAGGCTCAAAACCCAGCGCCTTGATGACAAGGTCGGCGGGCTCGTCATGCTCCGCACCCTCGATCGGTTCGGGGCTCTGGCGGCCCGTCGCGTCGGGCTGGCCAAGGCGCATCTGCTGCACCTTCACCATGCTCACCGGATCGCCTGCAAAGCCTTTGGGTGCGCTAAGCCATTGGAACTCAACGCCTTCTTCCTCGGCATTCTGCACTTCGCGCTGGCTGCCCGGCATGTTCTCGCGGTCCCGGCGATACAGGCATTTGACCGATTTGGCCCCCTGACGAACGGCAGTTCGGACACAATCCATAGCGGTGTCGCCACCCCCGATCACCACAACTTGTTTGCCCTCGGCATTCAGCTCGCCGCTTTCATACTCCGGCACGCTGTCGCCAAAGGACAACCGGTTGCTCGCCGTCAGATAGTCGATCGCCCGCACGATCCCCTTGGCCCCGGCCCCCGGACCCGGCAGATCGCGGCTCTTGTAGACCCCTGTAGCGATCAGCAACGCATTGTGTTTATTGCGAATTTCATCGAAGGCGATATCCTTGCCGACATCGCAGTTCAGTACGAATTCAACCCCGCCCTGCTCCAGCTGTTCGATCCGGCGCATGACCACATCCTTCTCCAGCTTGAAGCCGGGAATCCCATAGGTCATCAATCCGCCACCGCGGTCATAGCGGTCATAGACGGTCACCTGCACCCCGGCCCGCCGCAGCACATCCGCCGCCGCCAGACCACCCGGCCCGGCACCGATTATCCCAACGGATTCAGCACGTTCCTGGCTCGGCTGGATCGGCTTCACCCAGCCTTCGTCCCAGGCGGTATCGGTGATATACTTCTCGACGGCGCCGATGGTCACGGTGCCATGACCCGACTGTTCGATCACGCAATTCCCCTCGCACAGCCTGTCCTGTGGGCAGATCCGCCCACAAATCTCGGGAAAGGTATTGGTCGCCTGGCTGATGTCATAAGCCTCCTGCAACCGCCCTTCCGCCGTCAGGCGCAACCAGTCGGGAATGTTGTTATGCAACGGGCAATGCGACTGGCAATAAGGCACGCCACACTGGCTGCACCGGCCCGCCTGCTCCTTGGCCTTCGCATCCGCGTATTCCGCATAAATCTCGTTAAAATCCTCTCGGCGAACGCTCGCCGCACGTTTTTCGGGCATGTCCCGACCAACGGTTACGAATTTCAGCATCGGTTGCTTTGCCACGGCATGGCCTCCGGAAAAATCTTGCACCGCGCTTGTCTAATCCAAGTCTTCAACAAATAAAAGTCACAAACACTTACCTATTATTAAATAATTCCCTCCCCACCGAGCCCTCTGGTAAGGAAACTTCAATACTTTAATTCCGATTCGGACCTAAATGGTTACTTTCCATCGAATCTCAGTGGTTTATAGCTGGCCGCACAGATTATCAGCAGGGCGCCGCCGATGCCGCTTTTCCATTTGCTTCTCGTCGCCATCATTCAGGGCGTGACCGAATTTCTGCCGGTTTCATCCTCGGGACACCTGATCCTTTTGCCGAATCTCGCGGGTCTCGACGATCAGGGGCAGGTCATCGACGTGTCCGTTCATGTGGGAACGCTTTTTGCCGTCGTTCTCTATTTCTGGCGCGATGTCGGGCTTGCGATCCTCGGCCTGCCCCGCCTGTTGACCGGACGCGTCGACACGCCCGGCTCCTGCCTTGCCATGCTGCTTCTGGCGGCCTCGATCCCCGTAGTGGCCCTGGGCCTGCTGCTTCACCTCACCGGCCTCGATGCCGAGATGCGCTCCATCAAGGTGATCGGATGGGCCATGCTGGTTTTCGGTATCGTCCTCTATTGGGCCGATCAGGCAGGCCCCGGCCGGAAAAAAGCCGAAGACTGGAACCTCCAGGACGCGATGGTCATCGGTGTTTGGCAGGCCATCGCACTGATTCCCGGCACCTCGCGCTCGGGCATCACGATCACCGGCGCACGTTTCCTGGGTTATACGCGCCGCGACGCCGCGCGTCTGTCGATGCTCATGTCGATCCCCACGATCATTGCCAGCGGCGTTCTTCTGGGCGCCGAATCCGTCGTCGACGCCAATGTATCCCTGTTGCGGGAAGGGCTGATCGCCGCCGCGATGGCCTTTGGCGCGGCGCTTCTGGCGCTGTCGGTAATGATGCGTCTGCTCAACAGGGTCAGCTTCACGCCCTATGTGATCTACCGGATCGCCCTGGGCATTGTGCTGCTGGTCGTTGCTTACCGCTGAGGGCGCAGCCTGCTGGCGGATTCCTTGATCGCCTCGTACTGACCTGCCGGGCGGAAGCGCCACAGGTAGTCTGGCATGACAACCTCCATCGCCACCGGTCTGATCCCGAGATCAGCAAAGCCGCGCGCCTCGCCGGAAACCACGTTATCCACCCGAAGGCTGCGCACCTGGTCCCGCGTGATCTGCGGCGGGATCAGGCCCAGAGACAATGTCTGCACCAGCTCGAAACCCCAGGCCATCGCAGCGGCGAGGCCGAAGGGAATATTCATGATGAGCCGGCGTCGGCGGATCACCTTGAGCATCTGTTGCATCAGCTCGCGGAAGGTATTCACATCCGGCCCGCCCAGCTCATAGATACCCGAGGGCGCAACGCCGGTGGCGCCCATCTCAGCGGCCTGCGCCACGTCATCCACATAAACGGGTTGAAACCGGGTCTCGGCACCCACGACCGGAAGAACCGGGCTGAACCGCGTCATTCCCGCGAAACGGTTGAAGAAATCGTCCTCGGGACCAAAAATAACCGACGGGCGCAGGATCACCGCACCGGGAAACGCATCCTGAATTGCCTTCTCGCCTTGCGCCTTGGTCTGCGCATAGACGCTCTCCGACCCCTCGTTGGCGCCGATCGCCGAAATCTGCACGAGCCGCGCCACGCCTTCTTCGGCGGCGATGCGGGCGATGCGCGCCGCGCCTTCGTTCTGGACCGCGTCGAAATTGTTCTTGCCCTTCCGGTCGAACGTGCCGACGCAGTTCACCACCGCATCCGCGCCGCGCGCCACCGCGCGCACGCTGGCATCGTCGCGAATGTTGCAGAACACCGGTTCCACCTGCCCGACAGTGCCATAAGGTTTGACATGCATCGCCTCATTCGGGCGGCGCACCGCCACGCGAACCCTCCAGCCCGCCTTGGCCATGCGCCGTGCAATATAGCGACCGACAAACCCCGATCCGCCGTAGATGGTGACGAGTTTCGACATCTCTGGATCTCCCGCTTGGATTTCACCCCTTCCTAATGCTCCGTGCCGTTTTGAACAAGGACATATGGCGATTGCAGCAAATCTATGAAATCGCCGTTGACACGCCACGGCGCCGGGTCTAAATGGCGGCTTCACGACACCTGCCCAGGTGGCGGAATTGGTAGACGCGCTAGCTTCAGGTGCTAGTGTCCGTATGGACGTGGAGGTTCGAGTCCTCTCCTGGGCACCATTAAAACCCCCTTAAATAATTGATATTAAACCAACAACCGGCGAACAAGATTGGATTCATCCACCTTGTTATCCACCTTCTATGCTTCATTGGGCAGTAGGTCCGGTATCTTTTGCAGCCGGATGAAAATTGCTGGGTTGAGGCACAGTTCGGCGTAGGTTCATCTCAATTGCTCGGCGCAATACGTCGCCGATGCGCATCTCCGTTTTTCTCAGTGCATCGCTCGGTTGCAAGGCTTAGTAATGTGAGCATCATGTATCGTGCCGAATTGAGGGAAGTCGGGAATGAATGCCGTCGAGATCGAAGAAGCCGTATCGGCACTGGCTGCACAGCGTTTCGACCCCGATGAGTTCCCCTTCACCTTTCTCGAAGCGTTTGGGAACAAGGCTACGACAATCAAGCGTCTGCGCAGCGGGTCGTCCAACAAATCCGACCAGGACGGCGAAAGCATCTACATCGGCCGCCGCTTACGCAACTACACCGAGCGGCTTGAACACCTGTTCAAACTCTACACGAAGATGACAACAAAGGTGAGCGCATGAGCGAGTGCAGAACAGCTTCTGACATGCCGTCACTCGATGAACTGGAGAACTTGTTCGTCAACAATATTGACCTTGAAACCATTCGCGCTGCCCTCAGCCGCTTTAACCCGATCAAGACCATGGAAATGGAGCGCATGGAGATCCGGCACTCCGCGATACTTGCCTGGTTGCTGAACCCACAAGAGACACATGGTCTGGGCGATACGTTCCTAAAGGGGTTTCTGTGCCAGGCGCTCCGGGGAAGCCACGGTCCCGCCGGGCGGCCGTCGGCGTTGGATGTGTCACTGGCTGACATGATGGATTCGGAGGTGCGACGCGAATGGCGACACATCGACCTACTTGTTTTGAACCAACGCCATGGCTGGATTTTTGTGATCGAGAACAAGTTCGATAGCGGTCAGCACAGTGACCAATTGAAACGATACATGGATCTGGTGGAGTCCACCTTCATGGTGGGAGAAACCTTCAACGCAGCTCGCGGAATTCTGCTCTCCCTATGGGATGACCCGTCACAGGACGAGCGATATGTCCCGCTCAAGTATTCTGACATCTGCGAGGTTCTCGAACAGTCGGCCTTTTCGGGAAGCCGGACCTTGACGGCGGAAGTTGAAACCTTTTTGAAACACTACCTTGAGGTCATTCAGGAGGCGGCTGGTATGAGCAACGAGCTTGACGAAAGGAAGGCGCTGGCGCGTCAGCTCTACCAAGCACATCGCAAAGTGCTGGACTTTATCGTGAAGCATGGCGCCGGCACAGGTTTTACAGCTGCCGTGGAGGCGTTGACGGGCCGCGAAAACCCGGAAGCTGGTTTTAGCTTCACTGTAGATAGTCATGTGCTCAGGTTCGGTGGCTACAACCAAAGCCTTATGAGTTTTCTTCCGATGACTTGGGTGAAGGCCCTTGGAGGTGAGGATACGAAGTGGGAGGGCTGCAACAAATTCCCCCTTGTCTGCTGTTTTCGGTTGCTGCCCGATAGTGATGGAAGCTCAGGCACCCTGAGATTGACCGCGGAGATAGCATCGATTGCAAATCCGGGTTTCCGGCAAGCACTTGTCCATGAAATCTCAGGCATCGAGTCAGAACTGATCAAAATGCCTCGAGGAGCAGAGAACTCGAGCACGGGATATAAGAATTTTCTGGGGGGTTCAGATATTCATATTGTCGATATTTGGGACGATCACGAAATCCAAAACAAAATGACGGGCCTTCTGGGCCGTTTCTGGCCCGTGTCTGGTGAGGTTGCTTCGATCCTACCGGAGTTCGCCCGGTATGACGTGTCTAGAGGGAAAGAATGAGAAATCAGCTGAAATCCGTCCCCTCCGTCTCCGTTCCCTACGCCGGTGACCCGGCAGAACACCCCAGAGAATGGAGCCATACGGGACACCGACAAGTAGTGCCGCGCCCAGCGTGATCGGCGAGCGATCCACCAGGCCGCGCGCCACAAGGAAGCCGAACCAGCCGAAGACCAGCCCTGACGCACCGATATGGATGGCGGAGCTACCGAACAACCAGACGAGGCCGCCGCCGAGGCCAATCACCACGGCGTTCACAAGCAGCAAGGCCCGAGTGGTAGTGACCACCAGCAAGCCAACCTCTTTAAGGCTCAAGCTAATCGAATGGCTGCTTCCGGATAGCTGCGATGCGGCATCCGAACCTGTTCTCGATGACGGCTGAGGGCCGTTTTGGGAAGGTTTCACGGCAAGACCGGCTTCTGTCGTTGTGGTTGCATGCCCGAACCTGGGGTGTTTATGAGCGGGAGACTGGTAGCATCTAGGCGCTGGCGAGATGCGCCAAGTGTCACCTGTCTCCACGGCTGGTGCCAACGAAGGTGTGGGTGGACATTAAATCTACATTAGACACCTGATTTCATTATAATTTTCCGTAAACTTGGTACATTTTACCTCACGCAGTATCAATAATTTAGCGGGTGCGCTGTAAACCGGTTCTTGATGGTTTCCATCGATTGATCGCTTGCGTTCTGCTCAGGATTGTATTCCCTGGGAGCATGACAAAGCTTGTGCTGCTACATAAGGCGAACTCTATTTATGACGACGAACCTGATGTCGTCTACGACTTTCCGCGGAGCTACCTCAAGGCTGTCCGAGAGGCCTTGGGCGACTGGATCATTTACTATGAGCCAGTGAAGGCTGGGCCGCGTGGGTATTTCGCGGTTGCAAAGATCGAGCAGGTGATCCCGAAGCCCGGCGTTGAGGGTCGCTTCCTCGCCATGATCAAGCCAGGCAGCTTCCTGCCGTTCGACACTGAAGTTCCAAGGCTGATCGATGGAAGCCCATTGGAACAGGCACTCACGGAACCAGATGGAACCCCGAAGAAGGGTGGCGCCGTGCAGCTCGCGGTTCGGCGTCTCCCGGATGAGGATTTCGCTCGGATCGTGCGATTGGGGCTTCCTGACGACCTCGAGAGGCAAGAAGCGACACGATACGATCCAGAGGGTTCTGAGGTGGCCGAGGAGGCCGGGATTTTCGAGCGTCCGGTTCTGGAACGTCTCACTCGGCGCCCATACCGGGATGTCGCGTTCCGCCGGAAGGTGCGTGAGGCTTACGACTACCGCTGCGCCATGTCCGGGCTGAAGCTCAGAAACGGCGGAGGGCGCCCGGAGGTGCAAGCCGCCCATATCCGCCCGGTCGAACATAACGGCAGCGATTCCGTGAGAAACGGGCTGGCGCTGTCAGGTACATTGCATTGGATGTTTGATCGTGGGCTGATCTCGGTCGCCGATGACAACGAAACAATCCTTGTGTCTCGCAACAAGGTGCCGGGTGATGTCGTCGACCGGCTGTTAAGCCCGGATGGAAAGATCTGGCAGCCTGAGGACAAAAGAAACTGGCCGCACCCCGCAAATCTGAAATGGCATCGGGAGAACATTTTTGGTCAAATGGTTGCTGAAGGTTCCGCTCCTTGGGAATAAATAATAACCTGCCAGTATGAAAAACATAATTTCCCGCGGCATATCAAAAGCCCTTGGCCGTGGCCGACCACAGCAGCCTGAAAAGCCAAAGGCTGATCCGCCGGGAATTAACAGTATTCAAATGCCGCGGGAACAATCCGAAATCTTGTCGCGCTGTCTGTCGATTGACCTGGAGGTCGATCCCAAGGAAGCTCGGATATTCGCCTTTGCAGCCGTGCCGGACGGCGATGGAGAGGGGATTGTTCACCGGACAGGTGATCCGAGGGCCGCACTTGCAAAACTCGATCTACTTTGTGCCGGTTTCGCACATGTTATTGGGCACAACATTTTGCGCCATGACCTGCCGCATCTCATGGCGGTCTCGCCGCGCTTCGCAAAGCTTGCGGACGGACCGATTGACACGCTGTGGCTCAACCCCTTGGCGTTCCCGCGCAATCCCTACCATCATCTGGTCAAGCACTACCGAGATGGGCGGCTTCAAAGTGGTCACGTCAACGATCCTGAGTTCGACGCGCGTCTTGTGTTCGAGGTCCTTCGCAACCAGATCGACGCGTTCGTATCGCTGAACACGTTATCGCCAGAGACGATGATGGCCTATCACTGGCTTTGCTGCCGAGGACCCGGCAGTGACGGGTTTGATCGCTTGTTCTGCGACGTGCGCGGCGCGCCCATCCCGACTGAAGCGCAAGCGCATGGGACCATTCGGACGCTGCTAACAGGTGCGGCCTGCGGCGCGCAGGTGGACGCCGTGCTCGAGCGGCTCGCGGAAACGGGGCTGGGCTGGCCGATGGCATATGCCCTTTCCTGGATTTCGGTTGCTGGTGGGGATTCCGTGATGCCGCCTTGGGTGCGCGCGCAGTTCCGTGACGCGGCACGGCTCGTCAAAGACCTGAGGGACACGAATTGTCGTGATCGGCACTGTGCCTATTGCGCAGAGCACAATGATCCCACCCGTGCACTCGAACGCTGGTTCGGCTTTCCAGGTTTCCGCCCGGAACCGGTCGACGAAGACGGACGCCCGCTTCAGGAAAAGATCGTGGCGACGGCCATGGACGGCGACAACCTGCTGGGCATCCTGCCGACGGGCACGGGCAAATCCATCTGCTACCAGATTCCTGCGCTGGCTCGGTTCGACAAGACCGGGGCCTTGACCGTCGTCATATCGCCGCTTGTGGCGTTGATGGCGGACCAGGTTCAGGGCTTGGTCCGGGCCGGAATTTCCTCGGCGGTTACGATTAACGGGCTATTGTCTTTACCCGAGCGTCAGGATGCGCTCGACAAGGTGCGGCTTGGGGATGCTGCGATCCTTTTGATTTCGCCCGAACAACTGCGCAGCACAACAGTTCGGTCCGCTCTCGCACAGCGCGAGGTAGGGCTGTGGGTGCTGGACGAGGCGCACTGCGTATCTAAATGGGGGCACGATTTCCGACCCGACTATCGCTACGTTTCGCGGTTTATTAAGGACAGCTCCGGCGATGAACCGGCTCCGGTGCTCTGCTTGACCGCAACGGCAAAGCCGGACGTCGTGCAGGACATACGCAGTCATTTCAAAGAGCGGCTGGGATCCGATCTGGCGTTGATCGACGGTGGCGCATCGCGGTCGAACCTGAGCTTCCAGGTGCTGCCAACGCAGCGGGCAACCAAGATGACCGATATCCTCGACACGATCGAGGCCCAGCTTCCAAGTGAGGGTGCGTCGGGGGCGGTCGTCTATTGCGCGACCCGGAACGCCACCGAGCGCGTGGCGGAGTTCTTAAAACAACAGGGCATCGCCGCTGACCGGTATCATGCGGGCCTTAGCGCCGATGACAAGCGTGAGATCCAGGAGGACTTCCGCGTCGGTAATCTGCGCGTAATCGCGGCCACCAACGCCTTTGGGATGGGGGTCGACAAGCCGGACATCCGTCTGGTGGTTCACGGGGACGTGCCGGGGTCGCTGGAAAACTATCTGCAAGAGGCGGGGCGCGCGGGACGGGACCGCGAGCCTGCAAACTGCGTCCTTCTGTTCAACACCGAAGACGTCGATCGTCAGTTCAGCCTCAGCGCGCGGTCTCGACTCGCGCGGCACGAGATCGGCGCGATCCTGAAGGCGCTTCGGCGCCTTGATGCACGGACCGGAAAAGGCGGTGAGATCGTTGCGACCCCGGGCGAGATCGTTCACGAAGAGAAAGACCGAGATTTCCTGCGAGACAGTAATACCGACGATACGCGGGTGAAGACGGCCGTCGCCTGGCTGGAAGAGGCGCACCTTCTGAACCGTGAAGAAAACCGGGTGCAGGTGTTTCCTGCCTCGCTCCGGGTAAGGAGCATGCACGAGGTCCACGAAATCCTTGCATCCGCCGAGATTACCGAGACGCGGCGCGAGGATCTGGCCACCATCGTGCAGCATATCATCAACGCGCCGCAGGAAGAGGGTATCACCACGGACGAGCTTTGCGGAGTCAGTGGGCTGACGGTGTCGGGCGTGCGCAAGGCCTTGGCGGATCTCGAAGCCCTGGGGATTGCAAAAGATGATACAAACATCACCATTTTCGTGCATGTGCATGTCGAGAATGCGTCGCCAAAACGGTTCGAAGCGGCATCCCGGTTGGAAGCCGACCTGATTGCGATCCTTAGAGAGCAAGCGCCAGACGCGGACATCAACGAGGCTTGGCCTTGCCACCTGGCCTCGGTGGCGCAGGCCCTGCGGGAGCAGGGACACGCCTCTGTGCGGCCCGACATTGTCGAGGGGTTGCTCCGTGGGATTGCGCAGGATGGCCGCGACATGGATGGCGGCAAAGGCAATATCGGCCTGCGCAAGGTGTCCAAAGGCAGTCTGATGGTGCGACTGCAAAGATCGTTGGCGGTAATCGAGCAGACTGCTCAGCTTCGCAGGCAGGCGGCAGAGCGGTTGGTTTCATACTTGATCGACAAGGTTCAGGCCGGCCTCCGTGGGAAAGATGTTCCTGTCGAGACCACGCTTGGCGACCTTCTTGCCGCGATCAACAGCGATGCGCTATTGCGGGCATCTGTCAACGATCCGTCAAAGCTGATGGACCGCGCGCTTCTGTGGCTACACGAACAGCAGGTGGTGACCTTGGGCAAGGGATTGTCCGTGTTCCGCTCGGCCATGACGTTGCACATCAATCCGAAAGGCGGTGGCTTTACCACCCAGCATTTCGCGCCGCTCGAAGACCATTACAGCGAACAGACCATTCAGACCCACGTGATGGCGGCTTATGCCACCAAAGGCATCGACGATATGGATCAGGCCCAGCGGCTCGCACATGACTATTTCGCAATGGAGCAGTCCGACTTCATGAAATCTTGGATGCCAGGGAAAAATTCGGAGTACAGACGGCAAGCAACGCCCCAGTCTTACGCCGAAATCGTCGACAACCTGGGAAATTCGACACAAGAGCAGATCGTGCGTGACGACCGCGAGCAGACCAATGTGCTTGTGCTCGCGGGGCCGGGATCAGGCAAGACACGCGTGTTGGTCCATCGTGTTGCCTATCTGGTCAGGATCAAGCGCGAAGACCCAAACGGTATACTGGTGCTTGCCTATAATCGTCACGCGGCCGCAGAGATCCGGGAACGCTTGCGCCTACTGATTGGCGAAGATGCCCGCTTCGTGACAGTCTTGACCATCCATGCCTTGGCCATGCGGTTGGTTGGCGCGAGTTTCGCTGGACAGGCAGGGTCCGATGAACCTGATTTTGAGACGCTGCTGACCGATGCCGCACGTCTCTTGCGTGGCGATGGGCTGGACAAAGTCGAGGCCGAAGCGTTGCGAGAGACCTTGATCCAGGGGTTCCGCTGGATTCTCGTAGACGAATATCAGGACGTGGGACCCGAAGAATACGCCTTGATCGCTGCTGTGGCCGGTCGCAGCATTGACGATCCCGACCAACGGATCAGCCTGTTCGCGGTCGGTGATGATGACCAGAATATTTATGCGTTTGCTGGTGCATCGGTGCGCCACATTCGGCAATTTGAACAGGATTATTCAGCCAAGCCGGTCTTTCTGACCGACAATTACCGCTCGTCGAAAAATGTCATCAACGCTGCGAACGCCGTGATTGAAGGATCTCGGGAACGTATGAAAACAGGGCATGGGATTACCGTCGACCACTCACGGCAAAAGGACCCGGCTGGGGGTATCATGGAAAGCCTCGACCCGGTCGCGCAGGGGCGGGTACAAATCCTGGGCTGCCCGGCCGGAAATGACGCTCAGGCCCTTGCAGCGGTCAACGAGATGATCCGCCTGTCAGAACTTATCCCGGATTGGAGCTGGAAGGGGGCGGCAATCATTTCTCGCGATTGGCGCAAGCTTCTGTCGGTCCGCGACTTTGCCGAGGCGCATGGAATTCCTGTTGAAATGGCGAACGAGAACTTGCCAAGTGTGTGGCGCACCCGTGAGATGCAGACATTTATCGGCGGTCTGCGCGAGCGGCATGGGGCTATGGTCAGCTTGGGCAACCTGACCGAAACCCTGAATGCGATACCCGCAAGCCGTTGGACTGACCGGATCGGCGAGGGTCTTGGCCAACTTGCGCGTGAAGTTGATGGCAAATCGCTCCCGACCCCCGACGTGATCGAATGGTTTGCTGAATGGTCGAAGGATTCATGGGGCGAGCAGCGCGGCCTCAAATTGTTGACGGCGCACCGCGCGAAGGGCCTCGAATTCGACGATGTCGTGATCCTGGATGGTGGTTGGGAACGGCCCTCGCGAAACGAAGATCAAGACGCGCCGAGGCGATTGTTCTATGTCGCCATGACACGTGCGCGGCGCAATTTGATCGTCATGAGCAATGACAATCACGAATACCTTCCCACCGAGTCGCCTTCCGTGATCACGCGGCACGTGGTGCCCGACTTGGCGACGGTCCCTCGACCGCGCCGGTTCTTTCAATCGCCCGAACTGAAGATGGTCGACCTGTCATTCGCAGGACGCCAAGGTGATCGGCACATTGTTCATGAAGCGATCGCCGAAGCACAGGTCGGCGCGCCAGTCAGTCTCTCCAGTGTCGCGGATCGCTGGCAGATCGAGGATTCTCGAGGGCGGGTCCTCGGGCGGACGTCAAAAGCATTCGCGCCACCGATTGGCACGAAATTTGTCACCGGCGAGATCGCGGCCATTATACAGTGGCGTAAAGAGGATGCCGATGAGCGTTTTCATCACTTGCTGAAGCGCGCCAATTGGGAAGTCGTTGTCCCTGAGCTGGTCTTCGAAGAGGTTAAGGGGGCTGAAAGGATTTTCAGAAAGGATCAAAACGGCAAGTAGGGGCGGGAAGCAGACTTTCGCCGCAAGTGCCTAACAAGACAAACTCAGACAAAAAAAGCAGACCTTGGCCGACCATCAGGAGACTGCGCTAGCGTCATGACACTCCTCTAGCACCAATGAATATGACCGTCTCTCAGCCAGAAATGTGCTTTGCATCCTGTTTTTCGCCAGACGGAGGGACGAAGTGTGGGCGGTTTGTCATCCTCGGATTTCAACGACCAGTTCGGCTTGACCTCCTCAAGGAGCATCAATTCCAGGTCGTCGCCGCAACCGCATGGACACCGCATTGCGACCGACCAATCGTCTCCGTCATCACGACATAGGTAAATATGCCTCGACCGAATGGGTGTCGGTGGAGTGTCGCCATCAACAATGATCAATTTCCGTCGCGGGCCATATTTCTGCCAGAGCGAACGAACCCAAAACCGCAACGTCATGCCGCGTCCCTCACTTTGATGGGCGCGAGGCTGGGCAGCCCCAGAAGAGGCTCGACCAGACCAAACGCCAGATCTCCCGTTGCCTCAGTCTTGAATTCCTTTTCAGGTATCAATTCCAGTTCGCCGGCGGCATGCGAGAAAAGCGTACGCGCGCACCCAGAATTGCCATCGAGACGGTACGGAAACTGGCGTGCGATCCATTCCAGAACGGCATCCGCTGCCGCCTTCATATTCAATGCCATGACCGACGGTGCTTCTTCATGAACTCCTTGGATGTATCCAGCTTCGATCTCTTGCGCCGCTGCGTCGGGCGCGTTGGCCAACAGATACTCGGCGCGCAATCCTTCCGATGTGACGACTTCCCGATCTGACAGGTTGGGTCCGTCCGGCCTCACAAAATCGATGCGACCGCATACGTCAGCGACGTGGACCATGTCTCTGCTATCCCGCCGTGTTGGGATCGTGACACCGAGATCTATCAGTGGGATCAGGCAGCGACGGCAGATCAGTTCTGCGATGCTTCGGCCTGTCATGCCGTCTACGCATGAAAAGAGGATGTCGGCCGCGGACGCAGCAATCACAGCATCACGGGTGTCTAGGCCGGCGGAAATGATCGTGACTCTCGTCTTGGGCGCGTATCGTCTGATAGCAGCCGCCATCATGCGAGTCTTGAGCTGTCTCGCTTCTGCATCTTCGGCAGTCGAATTCACGATACGATTGAGGTTCTTGTGCTTGACGATATCAAAGTCGACCAAAATGAGATGGCCGACGCCTTTGCGGGCGAGCAGTTCCGCCACGATCGAGCCTGTCCCGGACACACCAATAACACAGGCCGTGCAACCGGCGAGTGTATCGGTCATCTGGTGCCCAAAGGGCAGGGCGGGCGCCTGACCGTCTTTCGTGAGGTCAACGATGTTCAGGCCGACGCGCCAGACCTTGTCGACATCGAGGCTCTCGCCCGTTTGACAGTAAAGGCGCACCTTAATCGCCCCGCTCGGAGTCATGATCGCCGATCCGTGGAAAAATCCGTCGGCCTCGATGGCCGCGAACAATGCAGGGATTGTGGTGCGATCGCTCGCGTCGTCAGTTTTTGAGAACCCGTACAAAGCGCCAGGATGACTGTGGATCAAGATGATTGCATCGCCATCGGCTTCCGCCGCGTCGATGGCGTCCTCGATGCTCTCGCCGGGCCAGCTGATGAAGTTGCGTTTCCGCACCGAGCATGACGCATCATGTACGTTAAGACACTCACGCACGATCATTCGCTCCCGCTCTGGCCCAACGAACCTGCAGATCAGGATGGCCGCGGATTCCAGCCCGTCGCCAGGAAAAAGATAGCTATGAAGCGCCGCATGCTGGTCTTCGGTGAGGGTGAGGCTTGCCGTCATTCGCCGACCTCCTTCAAAACTGCGGCTTCGACGACTGCGATATGCGTCATCACGCTGTCCGTGGCCGGGTTCCAGCGTGTCTGGCCGTTCAAGTGACGGGACCACCGCTGAAAGCTTCGACCACCGATTGAAGTCCGCACAGACGTTTGCGGAATCTCGTGCCCTGACTTCAAGGCCAGGTGCGGATAACAATGGAACATGTCGATCTCAGATCTCGGATAGGTCGGCGGCACCTCAATCGCGATGTCAACCACCTCTACGTTGTATCCATCCGGCAGGACAAAGTTGCGGAGCAGCAGCCACCGCCGACCAGCATCCATGAAGGTTTCCCAGTAGAGGCCACGCTCTTCGAGATGGGTTTCGTCCTTCTCTAGAATGGCGAACTCACGACGAGGCACATTCTGTGCCTCGCCATTGTTGATCTGTGCCGGCGTCAACCGAAGCTTCTCGGTCCCGGGATGAGTCAGATCGATCGTGTCAGTAAGGGCCACCTGAAGTTTGGCTTCGCCCTTCCGTTTGAGAATGGCGATCCAGCCCTTGTCCGGATCGAAGCCCGCTTGCGCCAATGCGTCTTTGACCACGATGATCGGTGTGGTTAGCGTCAGCAGGACACCTTGGACATTGAGCTTCCAGGACGGTTGACGCGAAACTAGGCGCTCGAGTTCGTTACCCGAAAGCCGCACTGTGTCGTTGTCACCAAGTTCCTTGTCGGGTGCATCCGTCTGCTCGAGAAACAGAGTCTCGTTTGAGGGAATGCGAGCGACAAGGCGGATCATCTCGACGGAGATCGTCTGAGCGCCCCAACTGAAGCGACGACCATTCACCATGAATTTCAGCAGCCGGTCGGTCTTGAACACAAAGAAGCGTTCTGGCCCCTGCGCTCGAAGATCGAGCGTTTCGTCGATTTCGATTTCGCGCAGTTTCTTGTTGCGAGGAAGGTAGAGCAGAACATGCTCATCGGCTGGCGTGCGATCAAACGCCTCCAGCACCTGCCGCCCGGTTGGCTCAGCATCGCCGAGCGAGCGTTTCTCATCGAAGCCATCACCGTGCCAAAGGCGGACACGATAGGTTTCTGCGTCGGGGATCTGCGCGTTTGGCTGGTCGCGCACCCAGTCTTCAATATCGACAGTGCCTTGCATGGCTATGTCTCCTACGGTTGTGCGGCGGCACCATGCCGGCGCTTGTACTTCATTTAATAGCTATATTTTAGCTAGTCAATAGCTTCTAGAGGAGTGTTCTTTGTTGACTTTTGCCCATGAAAAGCGCATATAGCACTTCGAAGGAGTGCCGAGATGTCCAAGAAAACCATGACACTGAACCTCACCGAGGGTGAAATGGCTGTGCTGGAGGAACTGTGCGACAAGAAAGATTTGAGCAAAACCGTTCTGCTCAGACAGGCGCTGCGGCTCTACCAACGCGTCGAAGAACGTCTTGAAAGAGGGGATAAGCTCTTCTTCGAAGACGAAGCGTCAAAAGAGAAGGCGGAGATCATGATGCTATGATCGCCACCACACCTTATGCTGTGACGCCTGTCTGGCTGACAAACAGAAGCACCAAGGAAACCGTGGATGCGGAACTTTGGCACAGTATCGTCGACAAGAACCTTGCGGATTGGGAAGCCGAATGGATCCCTGATCTCCAGCGTCGACTCAAGCTTCTGAACCAGCAAAAAGTCGAACGCCGGTTCTGGCCCCAAAGCAGGCACTGGGATTGGCGTGACAAGCTGCGCGAGATCGAGCGCCGCCTGGCCAATCTCTCTTTCGCCATTGTGGCCGAGGACATGACTCAGGCCATGATGACGATCGATCTGACAAAGCGCGCCCGCATGCCGGGCCACGAAGGCCAGCATCTTGTCTACATCGACTTTCTGGAGGCCGCGCCCTGGAACCGCAATGACGTCGCTGAAGAGCCTGCGCGATTTGGCGGCTGCGGATCCATACTCATTAACGCGGCGATCCAGCAGAGCACACAAGAAGGCTTCAAGGGCCGGATCGGTCTTCACTCGCTGCCACAGGCAAACAGCTTCTATGCCAACGCTTGCGGAATGACTGATCTGGGACAAGACGCAACCTATGAAAACCTGCGCTACTTCGAGCTGGACCCTGACAGTGCGCGCAGTTTCATTGAGAAAGGAAAAGGAGAATGACATTCGACATCAGCAAAGCATGGTGCCGCAATGCCGGTGCCCGAGAGGACGGCCTCGATATCGGAGCAGGCGTGATCGCTGCCGATCCGATGTTCACACACGAGGCCGGTGCCGATGAAAGCCCAGAAGCATCCCGGCTTGCATTGGGACGCTTCATCAACTTGATGCGCCGAGATCAAGGTCTGTCGATAGAAGCGTTGGCCGAGAAGGCGGATATCGAGATTGGCGAACTGCTCAGTCTCGAGAACAATGCTGCTCATCTGCCGGACGTACGAACGCTCTATCAATTGTCCGAAGTTTTCGGCGTGTCTCAGGAGAAGCTTATGGGGCTGTCGGGACTTACACACGCTAACGATGATGATTACGTCGAAGAGGCAGTTCGATACGCGGCCAAATCGGCATCCGTGGAGGTTCTGAACGAGGATGAGCACGCGATCTTGAATGGATTGATCTCAGTTCTGAGCGAGAACGCAAAGCAGAAGTAACAGAAGGGAGGCCGTCAGGTGGCGAAAAACGTAATCATCAAAACGAAAAACGCGCTTGATATCGATCGCAAGGTTGAGCGGGTCCTCAAAGACCTGGGCAACCCAGAGCCACCGCTCGATCTCGAAATCGTACGCGAGCTTCTGAAGCTCGATCTGGACTTCTATACCGCGAAAGATCCCAGTGTTCTCCAAGAGGTCGTTTCAAAGATGACGATGGCGGGCAAGCAGGTGCTTGCCCGCCCATCCCGCATTCTGGATGCAGTGCGCAAGTGGGATCTGCGCGCACTCTACATTCCCGACCGAAAAAAAATCCTTCTCGACAAGGACCAACCTCCGCTGAAGTATCGCTGGCACGAGGCCCACGAAGTCGGTCATAGCCTTCTCCCTTGGCACGCGGGTGCGATGATGGGAGACAACGAGCACACACTAATTCCGTCTTGCCACGAAAAGCTCGAAGCGGAAGCGAATTTTGCCGCCGGGCGCTTGTTGTTTCTCCGCGATCGTTTTGCTGAGGAGTGCCTTGCTCAAGACCCTTCTTTCGATGCCCTCAAGGAACTGAAGCAGACCTATGGCAACACGCACACGACGACGTTCTGGCGGGGAGTGGAAACCTGGGGAAGGGAGCGGCCTATCGTTGGTCTAGTCACCGACCATCCGCATGTAATCCACCGCAAACCAGACTTCGATCCGAACGAACCCTGCAAGCACTTTGTACAATCCTCAGCGTTTGCGGAGAAATTCTCATCCATTCGTGAAACCGATGTGTTCGATCAGGTTGTGGACTACTGCAAAGGAAACAAGGCCGGACCGCTGGGTGAAGCAGATGTCATCCTGACCGATGACAATGGCGAGGCGCACCTGTTTCATTTCGAGAGCTTCTCATTCCATTGGCAAACGCTGACCTTGGGTGTTTACCAAGGCCCTTACAAACGCTTAGTCGCAGTTGCCTAGCGAACGGCAGGAATGCGGGCTGCGACCGCAGCATTATGAAGATAGGTCGAAGGTCCGGAAAGGGCCGGTCGCGTCGGCCTGACAAGCAGGGTCAGACGCATTGGGCTATACGCACAAGATCAGCTCTGACGGACGCTTTGATATGACCTGACCTGAAGCGACGGTTCGACCTTGGCCCTTATGCCGTGAGGGACTATCTCGCAGCCATGAAATTCACATCTCCACGAAATCGTCGATTCGCCCGCACGGCGCCAGAGACCGGTGCTCCGGGATTCCTGTGGTGTCTCGTCGGCATCATGACCGCGATCGAGCTGGTTCTGAGCCTTTCGGAATCTGGCGTTCTCGGGGCGCAGAGCCTGCGCTGGCCCGCCCTTGCGTTGGGAGCGTTCTGGCAGCCGATTATCGCCGGCACGGTGCCGGCGGTCTATCCGGGGCAGGCCGCAGTGATGTTCATCAGCCACGCCTTCTTGCATGGCGGGCTGGCTCATCTTGCGATGAACAGCGTGGTGCTTTTGTCGTTGGGGAAATTCGTCTCGGCCCATGTCGGGACGGCCAGAACATTGCTGGTTTTGCTCTTATCGGCAGTTGCGGGCGCTGCATGTTTCGGGCTGCTCTCGTCCAGCCCCGCGCCGATGATTGGCGCATCGGGCGCTGTCTTCGGTCTGATCGGGCTGTGGCAGGCGATGGACTACCGTATGCGCCGGCGAGCGAGGCTTCCTTTGCAGCCGATCCTGATGGCGATCTTGGGGCTGATTGCGGCCAATATCGCGCTTGTCGTGATTCTTTCGGGCGGTCTTGCCTGGCAGGCGCATCTGGGCGGATGGATCGCCGGTTGGCTTTCGGGGCACAGCTTCGCACGGCGTTGAAGAACTAGTGTATCCGGCTTGATCAAGACGGATACTCTAAGGTGGTCCTGAGGCCGTCCACAGCATTGCGTTAGGATGAGCTTTTTCGGGAACCCAGCGAGGACGGACGACAGCTCCGTGAAGCTGCGATTGTCGGTGAGGCGACGTCCGCTGTGGCCCGACAATACACAGGCAGCATCGTGTCTTGGAAGGATTACCGGAGCAGAGAGCAACAATTCACTGAAGGGACATCGGTCTTCGCATGTCGTCGGTGTCGAGTTTGAGCGCGCTGCGCCACAGCGGGGTTTTGAACACATGACACACCTGCTTGCCGGCGCCGTCTTCGCGGGTCTCGATCAGCAATCCCGCCCATTCGAGCGGCCGCAGCACGCAGGATGAGAACGCGGCCATCTCTCGCCACCCCGCGGTGCGCCAATCTTCCGGTTCACTGTAGAAGGTTTCAAACAAGGCAGTCTCGGTCGTGCCATGATCCGCCTTCACGTTGATCACGTTCATCCAGACGTCCCATTTTCCGAAGGGGCGGTCGTCGAAGCGCGCATAGGACGCGTGATCGATCCGGAACACAAAATATGGGATCAGTTCGGCAAATAGGCGGCCAGGGGCTTGCGCCAGTTCTGTGCCGCGCTTGGTTAGTCGAAACTCACCCTTGACGTGCCTTCCCAGCCGCAGGGAAATCAGCAGGAAATGTAAAACCTCGAGCGGGGAAACTCATATTCATTGATCATCTTGTTGTAGCGGAACATCTCTTCGGCGCTTTTCCCCGGCCAGTCGAAATGCTCGACGGCCCAATGGACGAAGATGCGCTTGAAGGCCATGGTCTTGGTCAGACCAATTGATCCGTGCTTCTGCGCATATTGCAGGGTCAGGAGAGCGCCCCTGAGCAGCGGAGAATGCGCGAGGTCGGGATCGTCATCGGCGAGCGTGCGAAATTCGATCATGCCAGGATGCTGCCACAGACCGTGCTGCAGTTCCATGATGTCCGCAAAGTGTGAACTCATTACCTCTCACATTTTTCACCTGCAGCGAATGCTCGGTTCGACTGGACGCACCTCAGCATTCCGATCACCTTCAGGACGGCAGGTCTGGGCCGAATCTGCTCCAACTAGGTTCGCCGACCCGCCGCAGTGAAAGTCCTGAGTGGCGCAGATCAGCGCCCCGATGGCATTCGCCGGCGCTTCAGCGAACCCGCCTCAATCTCATGGCTTAGCGCAATATCAGATTTTCTGCGGTTACTTCCGGGCTAACGCGATTGCTTCTATCGCCGCCTTCCCGATCAGACCCTTTGCATTGTGCTCCACTTACTTTTTGGGTGCGGCGCTGTCAAGGACGACATGCTTGTATTCGGACGGCTCAAGGTTGCCGCGCAACCGGTCGGCGGCTTTGAACAGATCGGCCTCAAAGCCAAGATCAGAGGTCTCACGAATTTCCGCCATCTGGACGCCTTTGCAGCAACTTGGTTTCTTAACGATCAGTTTCGGCCACTATGAAAAGGAAAAGCGCTGCACGCAACCAGCGGAGCAATGACAGGAGGCCCCAACCTATTAGGCGTTGCAATGAAGCCCGCACAAGATTGTCAGGCTGATTGGCCGGGGTTGTGAGTGATGTCTCGCTACTGGAACGGTATTGCGATCTGCAATATTCGCAGTCGTCACCTGAGCCGGTTCCCTATCTAGGTCGAGCGTGATCGCTTCCAGCGTTTTCGCTGCGCTTCCCTGATCCGTTCGCGACCCTCCTCGGATTTTGGGCCGGTGCTCAAACCGCCATGCATGCGACAGCGCCGTTTGCCCGGCACAACAGGGACGTCACATGGTGCTCCCGTCTTGGTTTTCGCGCCGCATGCGGGGCGCTGATCCTCCGCAAGCGGGGAACCTTCATCATCAAGGCCGAGTTGGCGAAATCGAAAGCAACCGTCTTTCTTGCATCCAAAACAGGCACGCTTTCCTCGGTTCGATCGGTGTGCTGTCGCCGGGCAGAGACGTGCTAAGCGCACCCCCTGGAGCTTCACGCGCAGCGCGGCAATGCGCTGTTCAAAACGCTCGATCTCTGCTGTGAAGTGCTTTTTCGTATCTACATTTGTCAGCATTGCTCTAAGACCCTGAGGGATGCGATTGATGGGCGGAATTTTCTATATCCCCTGGATGCAACTGCGACGCCTGAAGAGGCTTCGATAGGTTTTTCTCTCCTCGAAATTTCATTCTGCCAGTGGCTCAGAGCCTTAAAATAACTTTGGATCAGTTACTTTCGCCGTTGCCATGTGCCCAAGCGCGCAGAGCGGCTTGGTGTTGAGCTTGCATGTCAGCAAGCCACCTATCTGCTTCTTCACGCTTATAAACGCCGACACGAAGTTCATAGGAAGCTTCACGGTAGGCTTCGACTGTTGCTTCATCGATGTCGGTGCGCTTGATCAATTCAACGGCTTGCCGACCCCAGAGGAAAGTATCAGGAACCGGCTCGCCCTTCTTCATCTGGTTGGCCCACCTAGCATAGATGTTCAAGTCCGGTTCTTGCGCCGCTGACTCGGCATGCGTTTTTGCCTTGTCCCTATTGACCTCAGTGATCGCGTCTTCTGTGGCCGCGATGACGGTCTTGGCAGAGGGCCAGTTTTGAGTGCCATGATGGCGGCGGATCGCACTATGGAGCTTGGGCATCAGTTCCTGACAATCTGCGTCAGTATAGCACTGTGGGATCTGTGAATTGATGTCGTGGACCAGGTCGTTCACTTCTGCGCGAAGCTGATCATCTCCGAGATGTTCAGGAACGCGGTAGCGCCGCAGAATGCTATCCGGTTCTTGATACAGAAAGCGGAACACCAGTTGCTTCCGTGCTTTGTGGCTAAGTGTATTCATCAGTCGTCCAAATCAATTTTCGGAAGGTTGCGTTGTTCTGTCAGAGGCGCGGAGGCTTCGCCGTCTGTCGCCCCCAACCGATCAAGGCGGTCAGCAGTGGTCGACGTGCGGTTCGTCCCGTGGTGCGGATCATCCTCCCAGCGTTCTTCGTTCAGCCACCTCGCGAAATGCGGAATGTATTTCACGTCAGTATCTCCTTGGAGATCGATCCAGTTGCGAAGCGGCTTGGCAATCTCCATGAAAGTCGCCTTAGCGCGGGCCTTGGTCCACGCTGCTCTCGCCGCGGCTTTTCCGACTTTCCGGGGGTAATGATTCCAGATCGCCTCGAACTCCTCCCCAGTATCGGCGCACCCTTCAGCAATACCGCCCTTGACCTTGCGCGCGGTGCCGCGGTTGCGGCGCGCCGTCGAATTGGCAGCGAGAGATTTTCCTTGGTCTTCGCTCGTCGCACTGATCGGGAAGGGGGAAAGGGGGATTTTCTCTGACGGTTCCTGATGGTTCTCTGACGGTTCGGGTGAATCTCCTGCAGGGGTGGGGGTGATCGACGTGCGGGGGTGGGGTGCATCTCGTGCGGGGTGAACCTCCTGCGGGGGTGCACCTCGTGCGGGGGACAGGTTCAAGACATAGACGTTTGTGCCGCCCCTCCCGGCGTTCGGCGCAACTTCGATATAACCTTCAGCGCGAAGCTTATTGAGACTCTTCTGCACCGAACGCGTGCTGAACCCAGTGCGCCGCGCCAAGCGGGCGATGGAAGGGAAGCAACACCCCTTTGCGTCAGCGTGATCTCCCAGCGCCACAAGAACGAAGCGTGTGGTCGGTCCGAGCGCCTCGCACTCAAAGGCCGCGTCGAAATAATCCACGCTCATGGCTTACCTCGGCGGAACTTGGGGCGCTTAATGCTTTCGGGAAAACCGGCGGACGCAGAGTTCGGGGGCGCGGACAGCCAGTTCCCAGCGAGTGACGTGCCTTCGCGAACAGTGACCATGTTAGCTACCCGAGTTCGCTTCGGTGTTGCGCTTCGCGCTCTGGGCTTCGGCGAGCGCCAGGAAATGCGCCTCAAGCTGATCTTCAGGCCAGTAGATGCGGCTCCCCAGCTTCAAAGGTTTCGGAAGGCGGCCAGCAGCGATGTCGTTATAGATGGAGGAGCGAGCACGGTTGCCGAGGCGGCAACGAACTTCTTCGAGGGTGAGATATTTCTGCATTTTGTCGTCCTTTCGAATTGCGAGGACGACAAACACACACAGATGTTGCTCGCCCCCGGAGGGAACGCCCCGATCGGGGCTGCGAGCGCACATCATGCGCGCTTATATGGGTAGTACTTTATTGTCCGTGGCTGGACGTGTCAACATGCTGTAGGTCATGGGTAATTGAGGCGCTACATAGTGTGCTTCCCGCCGGATCGGGTAAAGGCGTTTCTGAGGGCTTTGTTCGCGGAGTCAGCTGCCTTCTGTTCTTTGGAGTGTTGCGAAATTTGCAGTCGCACTGCCGCCCCCGGTTACATGCTCGGCCCAGCGCTCCGCCAAAACGCGCCGCTGCTCAAGATAATCAGTGCGTCGATAGGCGCGCACCACTTCGCTATCGGTGATGTGAGCGATCGTCATCTCCGCAACTTCATGCGGGGTGTCAGTAGCTTCGGCGAGCCAGGTGCGCAGCGACGCGCGAAAGCCATGTGGTCGAGCTTCCAGACCACGACGCTCCATATGCCGTGAAAGGGTCATATCGCTGATGACGCCGCCTCGCGTGTTCGGAAACAGGAAGCCGTTCCGTGCATGTGGGCGAGCCAGCTCGATGACCCTCTGGGCTTCGCATGAAAGGGGCATTCGAAAATCTTTGGTGGCGCCCTTTCTGCCTTTCAGATTTTCCGCAGGGACAGTCCATACATCGCCGTCAATCTCTTCAAGCCGAAGCAGGCGAATTGGCTTCGAGCGCACACCCGGGTTAAGAATCAGAAGGCGTAGTGCAAGGTGAGCCAATGTCGGCTCAGCGAGGCTGGCGTAAAAGTCTGGAATGTCTTTCCAATCCATCGCTGGAATGGGGGTCGGAATGTGCCGAGACTTGCCCAAAAGTGCCTTTGCTTTTTCGGTAGCTTGAAGATCTACATCCAGACCCAGCGCCGCTGCATGTCGGAGAACAATGGAGAGCCGGTTCAGGGCTTTCCGAGCTGTATCCGCCTTCGTGTGCCAGATGGGAGCAAGCGTGTCGCGAATGTCGCGTTGGTCTAAATCTGTTACGGGTACTTTGCCGAGCTTTGGCAGCACGTGCAGGCTCAGAGGTGACATCCATCGACCCGCCTTGCCGTCGCCCTTCAACTCAGCTTTTCGGCTCTCAAATGCATCTGCCGTAATTACTGCTAGCGATATATCTTCTCGCCGCATGGCCCGCGCCTCGGCTTCGCGTTCCTTGACCGGATCGCGGCCTTGTGCCGCCACAGAGCGCCACCGTTGCGCTACCTCGCGCGCCTGGGCGAGGGACAGGGATGGATAGCCGCCCAGCCCCATTTCCCTTCGCCGACCGTGAACTGTGACGCGAAGGACCCACTGCGCACCACCATCTTCGCGCTTTACCAGCCAAAGCCCTCCGCCGTCGCAGTGCTTGCCAACTGGCGCGTTCTTCACAAAGCTAGCCGAAAGCCTGTTCTGTGCCCGCATTTCTCATCCACCCATATGTCCACCTATTGATATTGGATGGGGCTGGACAATTCAAGACGTGGCGGGACAGTATGCGCCTTGTTTGACTGATTCGTCTAAACTGGTGTGGACATAGATAAATCATTATAAACAAGGGGTTGGTGCATCTCCTGGGCACCATTCCCTCCACGAAGGGAATGAGCATGACGAATTACCTATACAAGAACGACCTTCCCGCAGATCTGGATCTGGGTCCGGTGGTCGCGATCGACTGCGAAACCATGGGCCTCAATCCGCATCGCGACAGGCTCTGCGTGGTGCAGATGTCAGGCGGCGACGGCAATGCCCACATGATCCAGATCGACAAGGGCCAGACCGAGGCGCCAAACCTGGCCGCGATGCTGGAGAACCCCGACATTCTCAAGCTCTTTCACTTCGGCCGTTTCGATATCGCGGCGATGTACAACGCCTTCGGCGCCCTTGCCGCACCGGTCTATTGCACAAAGATCGCAAGCAAGCTGGTGCGCACCTATACCGACCGCCATGGGCTCAAGAACCTGCTTCAGGAACTGCTCTCCGTGGACGTCTCCAAGGTCCAGCAATCCTCGGACTGGGGCGCGCCCGAACTGACCGAGGCGCAGCTTGATTACGCCGCTTCGGATGTCCTGCACCTGCACCGCCTGCGCACCGAGCTTGACCGGATGCTGGCGCGCGAGGGCCGTGTCGAAATCGCACAAGCCTGTTTCGACTTCTTGCCCGCCCGTGCCAGACTGGACCTTGCAGGCTGGCCCGAGATCGACATCTTCGCGCATTGAATCATGGCACGACATAAAAGCCTCCATTCCCGGCTCGTGGCTTGGATGAAAGTCATCCTGCCCCTGGCCGCCTTGGCGCTGCTATCGATGCTGTTTCTTTTGTCGCGCTCGATTGGCCCGACCAAGACGATTCCGGTCGCCGAAGTCGGTCTCGAACAACGCGCCCAGGAACAGGGTGCCAGCAACGCGACCTTCACCGGCATGACCGACGAGGGCGACCTCATCACCTTGAGTGCGCAGGCCGCGCGCCCCTATGCAGATGATCCGAGCCGGATCCTGGCGGATGTGGTGGAATCCCGGCTGACACTGACCTCCGGATCGCTGATCGATATCCTCTCGGACGAGGCGGACGTGAATCAGGACGACTCGACCATCAAGATGACAGGCGACGTTCGGATCAACACCAGCACCGGCTTCCATATGACCACCGATGTGCTGAACACGCGCTTTGATTCACTCTATGCCCAAACCCCCGGCCCGGTCACGGGCAATGGCCCCCCCGGCGATCTAGATGCAGGGCGGATGGTAATCGCACCGAACGATGAAACGGGCGATACACATTTGTTTTTTACAGATGGCGTCAAGGTGATATACCAGCCCAAGAATGCAGAGGATTGATACTTTTGAACCGTTTTTCGTGGCCCGCTCTCTGTCTGCTTCTGCTGACCGCGCCCTCTGCGGGCCTCGCCCAAGGGGCTCAGATCGCCTTTGGAGAAAGCCAGCAGGACAGTGACCTTCCTGTTGAGGTCACCTCCGAAAACCTTGACGTGAACCAGACCGATGGAACCGCTGTGTTTACCGGCAACGTAGTGGTCGGCCAGGGCGAGATGCGCCTTTTCGCGCCGCATGTTCTGGTGATCTACAAGGAAGACGAAAGCGGGATCGACCGGCTGAAGGCCACCGGCGGCGTCATCGTCATCAGCGGCGAAGATGCGGCCGAAGGGGATCAGGCGGATTATTACGTCGATACAGGCATGATCGAGATGGAGGGGTCGGTGCTTCTGGTGCAGCCGCGGCAGACGCTGACCTCGGATAACATGGTCGTGGACACGCGCGCCGGCACCGCACGGATGACCGGCCGGGTCAAAACCATCTTGCAGCCGCAGGATTGAACGATGCCTGCGCCCAAGCTCCATATCGCGCACGAAAGCATGGGCCTCGAGGTCTCGAACCTGCGCAAGAGCTACAAGCGCAGGGTCGTGATTCGCGACGTGTCGCTCTATCTGCAACAAGGTGAGGTGGTCGCGCTTCTGGGGCCGAACGGGTCAGGCAAGACCACGACCTTTTATGCCATCGCGGGACTGATCCAGCCCGAGAGCGGCAAGGTGATGATCGACGGACAAGACGTGACCAGCCTGCCGATGTATCGTCGCGCAAAATTGGGCGTCGGCTATCTTCCTCAGGAAATGTCGATCTTTCGGGGGCTGTCGGTCGAAGACAACATCCTGGCCATCCTCGACATATCCGAGCGCGACCGCCACAAGCGGCGCGAGCGCCTCGAAGAGCTGCTTTCGGAGTTCTCGATCGAACATCTGCGCCGTGCGCCCGCGCTGGCGCTGTCTGGGGGTGAACGCCGCCGCGTAGAGATCGCCCGCTGCCTTGCGGCGCATCCGCGTTACCTGCTGCTGGACGAACCCTTCGCCGGGGTTGATCCGATCTCGGTCGGCGATATCCGTCACCTCGTCGCCGATCTGAAGAAACGCGGCATCGGTGTGCTGATCACGGACCACAACGTCCGCGAGACGCTCGAGATCGTCGATCGCGCATATATCCTTCATGACGGACAGGTCCTTATGTCTGGCAGCCCCGAAGAGGTGGTCCAGAACGAGAATGTTCGCCGGGTCTATCTGGGTGACAATTTCCGCATTTCCTGACGTTTGGGCATGCTGTCGCAGACCCGCACCTGCAACACCGATCTTCATTGACAAACCCCGGTAAAAGCGCCTCAAATAGGGGCATGACATTTCAGGCTTCCGTGCTGATCCCGCATCGGGCCCTCGTTCCAGGGGCCGGGTCAGAGCAAGCAGGCGAAATGTCAGTTTCCCGCATCCGGAAATGAACGTCATCAGGGTCGAACGCCCCTGGTGCGCGCCACCGGATCGTCAAATGAAGGAGTGAAGATGCGCTATCAAATCAGTGGTAAGCAGATCGACATAGGTGAATCGCTGCAGACACATGTCAAAGAGCAGCTTGGTGTGGCCGTGTCGAAATATGCCGAACGCCCGACTGACGCCCATGTGATTTTTTCCAAAAGCGCCAGTGAATTCGTCTGCGAAACCATAGTGCATCTGTCGACCGGGTTGACCACCCAGGCCAAGGCGCGCGCGCATGAAATCTACGCCGCATTCGATCAATCCTGCGAGAAAATCGAGAAGCAGCTTCGCCGCTACAAGCGCCGTTTGAAGGATCATCATCGCGACCGTTCACAGCCTGTTGAACTTTCGGGCGCATCCTCATATATCCTCGCCTCGGAAAGTGACGATGCGGATTCGGAACCTGAAAGCCTCCAGCCGATGATCGTCGCCGAAATGGAGACGCAAATCCCGTCTCTGTCTGTCGGCGAAGCGGTCATGCAGATGGAACTGGCAGGGGCTCCGGTGCTGATCTTCCGCAATGAGGGTAACAATGGGTTGAATGTCGTTTACCGTCGGGATGATGGTAATATCGGCTGGATCGACCCTTAACAGACACAAGGTGCCGGGCGCGGCATGCGCCAAGCCCGGCAGAGCGTCGAGAAAACCAATGGATATGGATATGATCCTCAAGCCAGAGGCCGTGCGCGTGTTCTCTGCTGTCTCCAGCAAGAAACGCCTGCTGCATGAACTGGGTGGCATCGCCGATTCGGTCTACCATGTGAGCCAGACCGAAGCCGTCGAGGCCCTTCAGGAACGCGAAAGCCTCGGGCCGACCGGCGTCGGCAATGGCGTAGCCCTGCCGCACGCGCGGCTGGATGGGCTGGAACATGTTGTCGGTGCACTGGTGCTTCTGGAAAAACCCGTGGATTTCAGCGCGGTCGATCGGCAGCCTGTTGATCTGGTCTTCGCACTGTTCGCGCCCCGCGATGCCGGGGTGGAACACCTCAAGGCGCTGGCGCTGGTGTCACGCACACTGCGCGACCCGTCGGTCTGCGCCAAGCTGCGCGCGAACACCGATCCGATGACGCTCTATACCATCGTGACCGAGGCGCAGGCGGCGCAAGCCGCCTGACACCTTGCGGCCCTATTGCCAGGGTCCGAATCCAAAGGTCATATAATCGCGCTGATAGATGTCGCTTACCAGCGACTCGATCTCGTCGTCATATATATCCGACAGGGCAAATGGCGTGTCGCCCGTGGCCCGCTCCGGGCGCGGTGCATCGCGGTAGCCGACCCGTCCCGCCATCTGCGGCAGATCGGTCTGCATCTCATCCTCCCGGATGAGCATATCGGGCACCGCGAACTGCGCCATCCCCTGCAATACCGCCACCTGCGACGCCCAATGCGCGTCAATCCGGATACCTGTCTGCCCCGCAAGGTTGGCACGCAGGAAATCGAGGAACCCCACAAAAGCCGCACGATGCGCGCGCCGGTCATAGCTTTCGTCCAGATCGCCGCCGGGGATCGGCAGCTTGTGAAAATTGCGCAGCGTCTTGCGGATATCGGCATAGGTCCCAGGCCCGCGCATCAGGATCTTGTTGCAGAACGCGTCATGCGCGCGCGCCGCCGGGTGTCGTAACACCGTGAAACTGCGGTGCCGCCGGTTGCGCCGTTTCCATTGCCTGAGGGCCTTCTGGTTGAGATGCGTAGGCAGACTGTCCTCGGGCACCTCGTCCAGCGCGGCAAGCCAGGCCCTGACCTCCGCCTCGGGTCCGGACCTGACCGGCATGTAAAGCAGCGGCGCGCGCGCACCCGTCACGAAGCCCGGCACCGCCGGCCCGCGACGCGGCTCGAAATTCGGGATGCGCGTCATGTTGAACGGATCCTGCCCAGACAGCGCCCGCTCCATCTCGTCGTAATTCGCGACCTTCTCGCTCAGCGGGCTCGGGTTCTGCTTCTTGAGCGATGAATCTAGCGCATCAAGCTGCGTTCCACAGCCAAGAAACCGTGCCATCCCATTGATCACCGCCAGGTTCTGAAGATCCTCATATGCAACATAGAACGCCGTCTGCCCGGTCATCTGAAGCCGGTTCAGCAAGAACACCTGGAACGATTGCAGATGCGCGACATGCCTTTCAAATTCGTCCCCGTCAAAGCTGACCTTGCTGTCCTTGCGACGTTTTACATTGGTCAGTTTCCACTGACCGGTCGCCTGCGCGATCTTCCATGAGACATAACTGTCCAGCGGATTGCGGGTCAGGATGACCTTGGCACACCGCGGATCGTCAAGGCAGATGTCCAGCACCCGGCCATCATGGTCGTGAAAGAACCGGAACCCGCCCAAACCCTCGGACCCTGTCTTGATCGCTTCGATCAACCGCCCCGGATCGCCATCGCGCATCGCCTGGGTGACGCCCAGTATCTCGGTCTTGTTGGGATAGCCGATGAAATGCGGGTTGAACGCCTCGCCATGACATTCAAGACCCTCGAACGCATTGAGATTCGTTTCGAGAAAATTCGAGCCGGTGCGCATTTCGGCGAACACCACGAAGTAGTCGAAATTTCCGCTCATGCCGGGTTACTGCACCAGATAGGGTTTGGGAGTTTTCTGCTGGGGCTCATGCAACCCATGCTGCACCGGGAAATCGCCCATCAGATACGGATGCATCCCCTGGTTCTTGAGGTTCTGAAGGAACTGCCCGAAGCCGGTCAGATCGGCCATCTTGGGGACCTCGGCCAGACCGCGCAGGTTCTGCTGGCCGATCTCGTCGATGATGGTCTGCAGCGGTTCCATCGGCGCCTCGATGAACTCGGCCATTGTCCAGATACGGATCCGCGCCTTGGCCCAGGGCGAGCGCAAAACACCCAGATGCTTGCTTTCGATCTGTTGCAGCCGCGCCGCCTCCTGCCGAATATCCGCGAAATTCCGGTTCGACTTGAACAGCGGCACGGCCCAGCTTCCCGAAATGACCGAGATCTGCGCATTGGGGTCCTTGGCGATATCCCATTCGACATCCTTGATATGGTCCCGCGGCCCCATCTGGAAACACTGCCGCTCGCCCCGTGTATTCCAGATCAGGCTGGCCAGAAACGCCCTCGGGTTATAGTCGCGCAAGGCCGCACTGTCGCAAAGCGCCCCGTTCATCACCGTCTGCCCATCCGAGAACTCGGCACGTTCGGGCGCGAACAGGTGGCCGTGCACCCGTGTGCCGGTGACCCGCGCCAACCATTGCTCGAAATTCTCGAAAAGGTCGCCAAACCCCTCGAAAACCGAGTACTGCGCACAGGTCAGCCCGTTTTCACGCCCTTCGACCGGAAAACGGCTTTGCATGTAAAGGCCGGGACGCCCGCGCGTCCGCCGCTCCACCGCCTTGGAAAAGATGCGGTCGATCTTGCCGGGATTGGGCTCGGTGCGCTTCATCGCGCCCGCATTGTCGCTCATAAAGGCATCGTAAAGCCGATTGGCAAACGGCCAGATCTTGCGCGCCACGAAACAGTCCGACCGACGCAGAAGCTGCAGGTGATCGTCATAGAAAATATGCGGCTTGCCCTGATAGTCGAATTTCGACAGCGTCAGCGACCGGCTTTCAATCTGCAGCGAATACTGCCGCGAAAGCGTCTGGAAATAGCTTTCGTCGGGGATCCAAACCCGCTGGAAATAGGCGTCGTAAACCTGCCGGTCAGGATCGGACAGGATCGCCGACAGGGTCTGGCGCGTCAGGCACCACCATTGGCTGCCCATATGCGGCACGAGCCCATTGGGGATGCGCCGCTTGAACCCAAGGCGGCGTTGCAGCGACACGTATTTGTCGAACAGATAGCGATGCTTGCGCCACGAGAACGGGAACCGCAGCGTGAAACGCTCTTGATCGAGGCCCCCCATCGTCCAGGGCACGTCGGCGGTGGTGGCGGACTCGATGAAATCGGTATGCGGACGCTCGGCCAGATAGTCTTTGAGCTCCTGCACCGGTCGGAGCGGCAGGCACGAACCCGAGGCCAGATAGACATGCCGCACATCCTCGAACTCATCCAGCATGAGCTGACCGGCGCTTTGCGTCGCCGCCACCAGCCCCCATGTGCCCCATTCACAGCGATGCCGCTTGCAGAAACGGACATCGGGCAGATCGGAAAGCGCATTGACGAAGGCGTTATAGGTCTTGGCGGGCACCGACTTGTCGGCATGTATCACAAGCGGGCAACCGGCCGCGGCCCAGTGACGCGCCACCTGCTCCGCACGGTCAAACGCCGTGTGAACCAACATGATGATACCAACACTCACTGCCCGTCGCCCTTTTTCAAGCCCAGTTCCCCTTGGACATCAGTCCGAGGATCTCCAGTTGCCGCCAGTTTATATACTTTTCCGACCATTTGCACCAAAGGTCTGGATTATCCTTAAGGTTATCGTAATAGGCCTTGTATTCGATGCTGGCCGCATAGTGCTGCTTGCGCTCCAGTTCCTCTTCCGCCTTGGCGGCGAAGGTATCGAGAAACTTGGCGTGAAGCAGGATGCCGCTGGCCTTCTCGCCGCCAAGCGTATCGTAGGTCTGGTTCAGCCCTCGCGGCAAAAGCATGTGGGTCGAACTGACATAGGCATAGCGCCGGTCCCATTTCACCAGCGGGATCTTGTTGAGCGCGGGCGCCTTGGCCGGGGTATTGGGAAAGAACACCCGCGCGCGCGGTCCGCCCTGAATCCACAAATTGCCGAAGGCCGGATTCTTCTGGATCAGGTAGTTGCCGGGATCGAACCACGAGGCGATCTCCATCGGGTTCTGACCCACGCGGTAGGGCACCGCGTCCATCCGCCCCTTGGGATACATATCCAGCAACATCGCCCCGAACGATCGAAGCTGCGACACGTCAAGCCAATCGGTCAGTGCGCGGATCGGGCGGGTATCGCAGAACGGATAGACAAAGAATTCGTCGGGATCGACCACCAGGGACCAGTGCTCATGACCGTATTTCGCCTGCAACCAGTTCAGCCAGTCGACCCCGAACCGCGCGGCCTTGTAGCTGGCCTTGGTTGTCCAGAGAGACACATCCGGCTGATCGGCCAGATACTCCCGGCCGCCATCCTGGCTGTTGTTGTCCACCATCAGGAAATGCGACACACCAAGGTCGCGATAGTATTTCAGGAAATAGGGCAGCCGCACGTTCTCGTCGCGAAAGGTCGAGAACAACAGGATATCGCCCGCGCGGATCTTTCCGGTGCGGTTCTCGACCGGGATCAACGAGAAATGCTTGCGCCAGGCACGAACCTTCGCCCGCTTGCGCTTGAGACGCATGTGATATGACTGCACAAAGCTCAAGCCGTGCCTCTCTGCTGTTCTCTTATATTTGCGGCGTAAACTAGCCGATCGTGGCTTAACATACTCTTTTTCCAGACCGAAAATAAACCTGTGCCGTTCTTTCCCGCTTCATGCTTGCGGTCAATCCTAAACCCATCCTCCCCTGGACATCAGCCCCATCGCCTCGAGCTGGCGCCAACTGACGAACTTTGTCGAGCCCTCGCACCAGAGGTCCGGGTTGGCGATCAGCCCGTCATAGTAGCTCTCATATAGATCGCTATTGGCGAAATGTTCGCGCCGCTCCTTCTCCTCGGCGGATTTCTCGACGACCACATCAAGGAACTTGCTATGCAGCAACACACCCGACAGAATCTCGCCGCCCTCCTCGCAGTAAACCCTGTTGAGACGCCGAGGCAGTAGCGAATGGGTCGAGCTGACATAGGCGAAACGCCGGTTCCATTTGACAAGAGGCGTCTTGCTCAATGTCGGCGCCTGCTGCGGGCGATCGGCAAAGAAGAACCGTGCGCGCACCCCGCCCTGCACCCAGAGGTTCTGAAGGTCCGGCTTCTTCTGCATCACGTAATTGCCGCCATCGAACCAGCACAGCTGTTGAAACGGATCGTCTCCGGGCCGATAGGTCTGCGCCTTCAGCGGCCCCTTGGGATACATGTCCAGCATAAGCGCGCCAAAGGACTGCCGGTCATTGGTCTCCAGCCATTCGCACAACGCACGCAGCGAGCGGGTGTCGTGATGCGGATAGATAAAGGTCTCGTCGGCATCCAGCGTCAGGCACCAATGGCCATGCGCGTGACGGATCTGCAGCCATGTCAGCCAGTCCATGCCAAAGCGCGACAGCTTGTAACTCTGCCCTGTCGACCAAAGCGAAACGTCACTCTGCGCCGCCAGATACTCCTGCGTGCCGTCATCGCTGTCATTGTCGACGATCAGAAAATGATCGACCCCCAACCGCCGGTGATGATTGAGGAAATGCGGAAGCCGAACCATCTCGTTGCGCATGGTCGCCGCCGCAAGGATCGCACCGGGGGCAATCTGGCCCGTCCGGTCGGCAACCGACGTCAGCTGATGGCGCTTGCGCAGCGCACGATACAGCAGCCTGCGCCGCTTCCATCGCAGCCGATAGGCGATACCTGCATCCCTGAGCAACCCCATACAGCTTTGCCTGACCTGTGCTAAACACCCGGAGAATCGGCTTTATTTGGCGTAATGTCCAGTTTGATGCCATCGCCAGGCATCGCCGATCATCTGTTCCAGCGTCGATCGCGCAGGGCTCCAGCCCAGTTCCGAAACCGCGCGCGTCGATCCCGACACCAGCTTGGTGCAATCGCCCGGCCGCCGCAGCCCCTCGATGGTCGGCACTTCGCGACCGGTCATCGCGGCGGCGCGATCGATGACCTCGCGCACCGAAAACCCGCTGCCGGTCCCAAGGTTGAACGCGCGGCTTTCCTTGCCCTCTTCCAGCCACTTCAGACCCTGAAGATGCGCATCCACCAGGTCCATCACATGCACGTAGTCGCGGATGCAGGTGCCATCCGGTGTCTCGTAATCGGTCCCGAAAATGGTCAGCGCATCGCGCTTGCCGTCAATCGCATCGAGAATCAGCGGCACGAGATGCGTCTCGGGCTGGTGGAACTCGCCCACCTCGGCCTCGGGATCGGCACCGGCCACGTTGAAATAGCGGAAGATAACGTGGCGCAGCCCATAGGCTGCCTCGAAATCGCGCAGGATGTCCTCGACCGCGCGCTTGCTTGAACCATAGGCATTGATCGGGCGACGTGCGCTCGATTCATCCAGCACCACGTTATCCTGATCGCCATAGGTCGCGCAGGTGGACGAGAACACCACGTCAAGACAACCCGCCTCCACCGCCGCCTGAAACAGCGTCAGCGACCCGGCGACATTGTTATGCCAGTAAAGCCCGGGCTCGCGCATGCTCTCGCCGACCTGGCTCAACGCGGCGAAATGCAGGATGGCTGCGGGCTGGTAGGCAGCAAATATCTGGTCCAGCCGCTCGCGGTCATTCAGGTCGCCCTTCTCGAACGGACCGAACTGCACCGCGTCCTCCCAGCCCGTGCTGAGATTGTCGTAGGTCACCGGCGTATAGCCCGCGCCCTTCAACGCCTTGCAGGCATGAGAGCCGATATACCCGGCGCCCCCCGTGACAAGGATATTGGTCAAACCCGACCCTCCGCGAGATTACTGCGCTGCCTTCTCGGAATACATGATATCGCTGAGAAAGGCCCGCAAATCGTCGCGCAGATCCTCACGCGCCAGCGCAAAGGCGACGGTCGCCTGCAGGAAACCGGATTTGGAACCACAGTCATAGCGCTGCCCGTCAAAACGGTATCCGTAAACCTCTTCGCCGGCATCCCGTGCATCGGCGATCGCGTCGGTCAGCTGAATCTCGCCCCCCGCGCCGGTCCGCTTCTTGTTGAGCATCTTGAGAACCGTCGGCGTCAGGATATAGCGCCCGATCACCGCCAGGTTCGACGGCGCCTCGCCCAGCTTCGGCTTCTCGACCATCCCCTTGGTCGACACGATGCGCCCCATGTCTTCCTTGATATCCAGAACGCCATAGGACGAGGCCTGCACGTCAGGCACTTCCATCGCGGCGACGATATTGCCCTGGGTCTCCTCGAACGCCTCGACCATCTGCGACAGGCACGGCTTGTCGGCGGCGATCACGTCATCGGGCAGGATCACGGCGAAAGGCTCGTTCGCGATCAGGTGGCGTGCGCACCATACCGCATGGCCCAGCCCAAGCGGCTTGTGCTGGCGAACATAGGCGATCTGCCCACTATCCATGTTGGTGCTTTTCAGCAGTTGCAGAAGATCGTCCTTGCCCTTGCGGCGCAGCTCCTGTTCGAGCTGCGGTGCAAGATCGAAATAATCCTCCAGCGCACCTTTGCCACGCGAGGTGACAAAGATGAAATCCTTGATGCCGGCCGCGCGCGCCTCGTCGATCGCATATTGGACCAGCGGACGGTCGACCAGGGTCATGATCTCCTTGGGGACCGATTTCGTCGCAGGCAAAAATCGTGTGCCAAGCCCAGCAACCGGAAAAATTGCTTTTGTTACTTTCTTCTTCATGACTGCTCCCGACTGTTTACCCAACGTGGCCGATCTATAAGCCACTCAGGAACCCAATGCATTGATTAATGTCCAAATATGAAGATTTCTGGGCCTCGCTGCGACAATCGCAACATCAGGCCAAAAAACACTCATTCCGCTTTCATTTGACTCATCATCGTTTCGATCCGCAAGACATCTTCCGGATTATTCAATTCCCAGAACTGCCTCCCACGCGATTCGACCTCGACACAGCGCACGGCGTGGCCGTTCTCCAGGAACCGAAGCTGTTCCAGCCCCTCAAGCCGCTCCAGCTCTCCTTCCGGCCAGCCCGGATAGGCCGAGAGCGCCGCCGGCCGATAGGCATAGACCCCGACATGGTGGAACACCGGCGTCGGGTCTTCGTCGCCATAAGTGACCGCGGTAAAGGGAATCACCTCCTTGGAAAAATAAAGCGCGTGCCGGCGGGCATCGAACACCGCCGTCGTTCCGCCCACTCGTCCCGCGCGACGGTCCTCAAGGAATCCGTTCAGCGCCCTACCGTCGCAGCGCAACACCGGTGTCGCCATGCTTGCGTCGGGATCGTCGGCCAATTGCGCGATCAGTGCCTCGACGAACCAATGCGGGGTCAGCGGTGCATCACCCTGCAGGTTCACGACGATCTCGTATTCGCCGCCCAGCGCCTCATGGGCCTCGGCGCAGCGTTCGGTGCCGTTCCGGCAGGTTTCGGACGTCATCACCACGTCTGCGCCAAAGCCTTCGGCCGCCTGCCGGATGCGTTCGTCATCCGTCGCCACCACGACCCGCACATCGCCCGACACCCTCAGCGCGGCTTCCCAGCTTCTCTGGATCAGGCTCTTGCTGATCCCCGTGGCGCCGGTCAGTTCCACCAATGGCTTTCCGGGGTAACGGCTCGAGGCGTATCGCGCCGGGATAACGACAAGAACAGACATCATGCGCCCTTCAGATTAACGCCCGGTGCAAAGGCGATGAAGAACGGATTGGCGAATCCGTCCTTGCCATAGCGCAGCGGCGTGTGGTCGTCGAAGCGCACCACCTGCCCGCCGGCACCATGCAACACGGCCTGCCCGGCGGCGGTATCCCACTCCATCGTGCGCCCAAGGCGCGGATAAAGATCGGCCTCGCCCGTCGCCACAAGACAGAACTTCAGAGACGATCCCGCGCTGGTCATGTCCTTGACGCCGTATTTGCCGATATAATCGTCAGTGGCCTGATCGCGGTGCGATTTACTGGCCACCACCATCAGCGCCGCGTTATCCGGTTCCGATACCCGGATCGGATTCAGCGCGCCGACGACCTCCCTGTCGAAAGGCCCCTCTTCCTCGACCGAAGCCCCATCAGCCTGCGTAAAGAACATGCGCTCACGCGCCGGTGCGTAAACCACACCACGAACCGGCACGCCGTTCTCGACATAGGCGATATTCACGGTGAAATCGCCGCGACGGTTGATGAATTCCTTGGTGCCGTCCAGCGGATCGACAATCAGGAAGGTATCGACGCTCTGCCCATGTGATTCCGCCTGCTCTTCGGTCACCAGCGGCATGTCGGGAAACGCCGCGCGCAGCCCCGCCGAGATCAGCGCGTCAGCCGCCTCGTCGGCCTCGGTGACGGGGCTGTCATCGGATTTCACCTTCACGTCGAAATCATCGGCGTTATAGATATCCATGATCCGGTCGCCCGCTTCCAGGGCCAGTTGCCGCATGACCCCGACAAGTCTCTCGTGATTCAATGTGATACTCCTGCCTGCTTGTGCTGCGGCATGTTCACCGCCTGTTGATCGAATGCTTGCAGCCCCTTATGATACGCCGCTAACCGGACAGCAAGAAATCCGTGCAAGTATTCAACAGGCAGTCAGCGGCGGTTAAATGTTTCACAAAGTCACTCCCAGAAGTGGGCTGCAATCTGCCTTCGCGATTGCGGAACTGATATATCATTCGGTTGTCCGGTCGGTTCGCAAGTCACATGGCAATGCGTTCATGGCGCTGTTCAACAACATCCTTACAGCGGTCATATTCGTTCTCGCCTTCTACCTCATGTTCTCGGTTCTCGGCCTGCGCAGCGCCCGCCTGCGTGGCGACTTCCTGCTTTACATGATGACCGGGATCTTCCTGTTCCTGACCCACATCAAGGCGCTTGGCGCCGTCGTCGGGGCCGAGGGTCCATCTTCCCCGATGATGCAGCACGCGCCGATGAACACGGTCATATCGGTGGCTTCGGCGGCGCTCGGCTCGCTCTATATCCAGGTGCTGTCGATGCTCGTGATCCTGTTCGTCTATCATGTCGCCTTCACTCCGTTCGAGGTGGACCAGCCGATCGCGGCGTTCTCCATGCTGCTTCTGGCGTGGTTCACGGGTGTGTCGGTCGGGCTGGTGCTGCTGGCGGTCAAACCCTGGGCACCCGGTTTCGTGACGATCTTCACCACCATCTACCAGCGCGCCAACATGATCGCCTCGGGCAAGATGTTCGTCGCCAATTCGCTGCCACCCTTCATGCTCTCGATGTTCGACTGGAACCCGCTTTTTCACGCCATCGACCAGTGCCGCGGTTTCACCTTCATCAATTACTTCCCGCGCAATTCGTCGCTTCAGTATCCGATCACTGTCGCCGTGGTTCTTCTGGTCATCGGCATGATGGGCGAGTTTTACACCCGCCAATACGCCTCCAAGAGCTGGAACGCCCGCCGCTGATCGCGCTCAATCCACCACCCTCAGCGTCAGGTTGATCCGCCCGCCGCCCTCCAACAGCGTCGAGGAACCCGGCCTGATCCGGTCGATCCCGTGATAGACCAGCCGCGCCTCGCCCCCCATCACCACCACGTCGCCTGATTCCAGCCACAGCGATTCGGTCTTGCCGCCCCGCGTGGTGTTCCCGATCCGGAACAACGCCGAATCTCCCAGCGACACCGACAGCACCGGCCAGCCGAAATCGGCCTCGTCGCGGTCCTGGTGCATGCCCATCCTTGCCCCGTCACGATAGACATTCACAAGACAGCAATCCGGCAGCCGCTCGCGCCCCACCAGGTCACGCCAGATCTCCAGCACCTCCTCGGGGATCGGCGGCCACGCCTGCCCGTCCGGGTGCCGCCGCTCATAGCGGTATCCCTTGCGGTCGGCATACCACCCATATCGCCCCGCCGATGTCATGCGGACGGTCATTGCCTTGCCATAGGGTGTCATCGGCGAAAACAGCGGCGCCTGGCGCACCACCTCCCGCAACGCCGCGACCAATGCGTCCTGCCTGGCCCCGTCGAGCGCCCCCTTGTAGACCTCCACACCCCTCACCTTCAGCGTCGGTTCCGTCATGTTGCACCTTTCTCAGACAGCCCTTCCCTTGAATTAAGCGCAGAATCCCGATTTCCAGCCCTCCAGCCCGCTTGCAGGGTCAGTTCCGCCTGCCTATATACCCGCAAAGCGCGGACCCACGGCAGGTCGTGGCCCGCTCCCAGATCGGAGGCCCGGTGCCAGAACGGGTCGGGCGTCCGGAACATCGCCTTAATAAAGAAGGGATCGAACAACATGTCCAAAGTCATTGGTATTGACCTCGGAACCACTAACAGCTGCATCGCCATCATGGATGGCAGTCAGGCGCGCGTGATCGAAAACTCCGAAGGCGCCCGTACGACGCCCTCGATCGTCGCCTTCACCGAAGGTGAGCGCCTTGTCGGCCAGCCCGCCAAGCGCCAGGCCGTGACCAACCCAGAGAACACCATCTTCGGCGTCAAGCGCCTGATCGGTCGCCGCGTAGACGACAGCGATCTCGCCAAGGACAAGAAGAACATGCCGTTCAACGTCATCGACGGCGGCAACGGCGACGCCTGGGTCGAGGCCCGTGGCGAAAAATACAGCCCCTCGCAGATTTCCGCCTTCATCCTCGGCAAGATGAAGGAAACCGCCGAGAGCTACCTCGGCGAGGAAGTGACCCAGGCGGTCATCACCGTCCCGGCCTATTTCAACGACGCACAGCGCCAAGCCACCAAGGACGCCGGCAAGATCGCCGGCCTCGAAGTGCTGCGCATCATCAACGAGCCGACAGCCGCCGCGCTGGCCTACGGTCTCGACAAGAAGGAAACGCAGACCATCGCCGTCTATGACCTTGGCGGCGGTACCTTCGACGTGACCATCCTCGAGATCGACGATGGCCTGTTCGAGGTGAAAGCCACCAACGGCGACACGTTCCTCGGCGGTGAAGACTTCGACATGCGGATCGTCAACTACCTCGCCGACGAGTTCAAGAAAGAGCACGGAGTCGACCTGACCAAGGACAAGATGGCCCTCCAGCGCCTGAAAGAGGCCGCCGAGAAAGCCAAGATCGAACTGTCCAGCAGCTCGCAGACCGAGATCAACCAGCCCTTCATCTCGATGGGTTCCGACGGTCAGCCGCTGCACATGGTCATGAAACTGACCCGCGCCAAGCTGGAAAGCCTTGTGGGCGACCTGATCAAATCCTCGATGAAGCCCTGCGCCGCGGCCCTCAAGGACGCCGGCATCTCGGCCGATGAGATCGACGAGGTTGTCCTTGTCGGCGGCATGACCCGCATGCCCAAGGTTGTCGAGGAAGTGACCAAATTCTTCGGCAAGGAGCCCCACAAGGGCGTGAACCCCGACGAGGTGGTTGCAATGGGCGCCGCCATTCAGGCCGGTGTCCTGCAAGGCGACGTCAAGGACGTGGTCCTGCTCGACGTGACCCCGCTGTCCCTTGGTATCGAAACGCTTGGTGGCGTCTTCACCCGCCTCATTGACCGCAACACCACGATCCCGACCAACAAGTCGCAGATCTTCTCGACAGCCGAGGACAACCAGAGCGCCGTGACGATCCGTGTCTTCCAGGGTGAACGCGAGATGGCGGCCGACAACAAGCTGCTCGGCCAGTTCAACCTCGAAAACATCCCGCCCGCACCGCGCGGCATGCCCCAGATCGAGGTGACCTTCGATATCGACGCCAACGGCATCGTCTCTGTTTCCGCCAAGGACAAGGGCACCAACAAGGAACAGAAGATCACGATCCAGGCGTCGGGCGGCCTGACCGACGAAGACATCGAGAAGATGGTCAAGGAAGCCGAGGAAAACGCCGAGTCCGACAAGGCCCGCCGCGAACTGATCGAGTCGAAGAACCAGGCCGAAAGCCTGATCCATTCGACCGAGAAATCGCTCGAGGAGCACTCGGACAAGGTCGACCCGACCACGGTCGAGGCGATCGAACTCGCCGTCGCGGCCCTCAAGGACGACCTCGAGAAGGACGACGTGACCGCCGACAAGGTCAAGGCGGGCATCCAGAACGTCACCGAGGCCGCGATGAAGCTCGGCGAGGCGATCTACAAGGCCCAGACCGAGGATGGCGATGGCGAACCCAGCGCCGCCGATCAGGCCGGGGCCGGTGACGATGACATCGTCGACGCCGACTTCGAGGACCTTGACGACGACAAGCGCTCGTAACGCGCCTGACGGGACCAACAGGGCCGGTCCTATCATTGGACCGGCCCTGCGTGTTCCAGCAAAAGGAGATCCCCGATGGCCAAACGAGACTATTATGAAGTCCTCGGCGTAGCACGGGGCGCGTCGGCGGATGAAATCAAGAAAGCCTATCGCACCAAGGCGAAAGAGCTTCATCCCGACCGCAACAAGGACAATCCCGACGCCGAATCCCAGTTCAAGGAAGCTGGCGAAGCCTATGACGTCCTGAAAGATCCGGAAAAGAAGGCCGCCTATGACAGGTTCGGCCATGCCGCGTTCGATGGTGGCATGGGCGGCGGTGGCGGCCCGCGTCCGGGCGGCGGCTTCGGCGGCGCCCAGGGTCAAGGCGATTTCGCCTCGGCCTTCTCCGATGTGTTCGACGACCTGTTCGGCGATTTCATGGGCGGCGGGCGTGCAGGTGCCGGGCGACAGCGCGCATCGCGCGGCTCCGATCTGCGCTACAACCTGCGCGTCACCCTCGAAGACGCCTTCACCGGCATCCAGAAAACCATCAACGTCCCGACATCCGTTGCCTGTGATGCCTGCAGCGGCACCGGTGCCGAAGGCGGCTCCGAGCCCACCACCTGCCCCACCTGTTCGGGCATGGGCAAAGTGCGCGCGCAACAGGGCTTCTTCACGGTCGAACGCACCTGTCCCACCTGTTCGGGTCTGGGCCAGATCATCAAGAACCCCTGCAAGACCTGTCATGGCCAGGGCCGCGTCGAGAAAGACCGCGCCTTGAACGTCAACATCCCCGCCGGTGTCGAGACCGGCACTCGGATTCGTCTCGCCGGCGAAGGCGAGGCCGGGATGCGCGGCGGTCCTCCGGGCGACCTCTACATCTTCATCGAGGTTGCAAAGCACGACATATTCGAGCGTGAGGATAACAACCTGTTCTGCCGCGTGCCCGTCTCGATGACCGATGCCGCGCTTGGTGGCGACATCGAAGTGCCCACCATCGACGGTGGCCGCTCGCGGGTGAAAATCCCCGGCGGGTCGCAATCCGGTCGCCAGATGCGACTGCGCAACAAGGGGATGCCTGCGCTACGTGGCGGCGGCTATGGTGACATGTTCATCGAACTGGCCGTGGAAACGCCGGTGAACCTGACCAGCCGCCAGAAAGAGCTCCTGCGCGAATTCGACTCTCTCTCCGAGGACAACAACCCCGAGAGCAAGAGCTTCTTTTCCTCCGTGAAAAGCTTCTGGGACGGCATGAAGGGCTGAACGGGCGGCGCGCGGCGGCGCTGCATTCGTCACCGTGATCCATTTGAAAGGGGCGTGCCACAGGCGCGCCCCTTTTGCTTTACCAGCCGCCAAACCGTTAACGCGCGCCGGGCCGATACGATACCGACACAATACAGACGTGATACCGACGCGACGCCGAAGCCGTTTTTCACTCTCCGTTAACCTTTTTCTAACCCTCTCGGCGCACCCTCTCCTCATGTCAGATCCACGCGCCTTTTCCGAAATGTCCCTACCCCTTTTCGGCGCCGACGAGGCCCCCTCCGGCCCCGCCCCAGCCCCCGCACGCCTGCCCTCATATATCCGCGATCACCGCCAGCGCCTGCGCGAACGCTTCCTCACAGGCGGCGCCGATGCCATGCCCGATTACGAGCTGCTTGAGCTGCTCCTCTTTCGCGCCATTCCACGCCGCGACGTCAAGCCAGTGGCGCGCCAGCTCCTTGATAAGTTTGGGGATTTCAACCACATCCTCTCGGCGCCAATCCACCAGCTGCAAGAGGTGTCAGGCATCGGCGATGCCGTCATTTGCGAGCTCAAGATCGTCGAGGCCGCCGCCCACCGCCTCGCGCGCGCACGGGTCATGCAGCGGCAGGTGATCTCGTCCTGGGATGCGCTGCTGGATTACTGCCACACCACGATGGCGCATCGCGAAACCGAACAGTTCCGGGTGTTCTTCCTTGATCGCAAGAACATCCTGATCGCCGACGAAGCGCAGGCCAGCGGCACTGTCGACCACGTTCCCGTCTACCCCCGCGAGGTCGTGAAACGGGCCCTTCAGCTGAACGCCAGTGCATTGATTCTAGTGCATAATCACCCCTCGGGCGACCCCACGCCATCCGAGTCCGACATTACCATGACCAACCGTATTCAGACTGCGGCGGACGCTCTCGGGATCACCCTGCATGACCATCTCATCATCGGCAGATCCTGCGAGCTCAGCTTTCGTGCCGCGGGCTATCTCTAGCGCACCCAGACCTCCACGCGCCGGTTCACCTGTCGGCCCCACTCGCTGTCGTCGCACGCCATCGGCATCGCCTCGCCAAATGCCTCCGTCTCGATCGCGATGCGCGACAGGTTCGCTGTCTCGGCAGCATCGCTCACCGCGCGCCGCACCGCCTCGGCCCTTCGCATCGCGATCGCACGATTGCTCTCGGCAGGTCCCTCACCATCGCTGAAGCCCACAAAAACAAGCCGCCGCGCGTCATAGTTCCCAACCTCCAGCGAACGCGCCAGTTGCTGGACATTCGAGCGCGACTGCGCATCCAGCCTTACCGAACCGGCCTCGAACCGAAAGGTCGTCGTCAACCGTTTCATCGGCGAAAGCACTCGCACCATGCGCTGAAGTTCCGCCAACTCCACCTCGTCCCCCGCCTGCGCAATCGCGTTCGCAAAACGGTCCCCCTGCAGGCTGATCGCGATCTCCTCGGGTGCCTGATCCACGAACCCGGCCCGGCGCACCACCAGCTGCGCCGAAGGATCGCGCAGATAGGTCAGAAAGTCGCGCATCAGACTGGGAAACCTCCGCGCCGGCAGGTAAAGAAACAGTGGAGTCGTCAGCGGGTAATCCTCGGTCTTCACAGCGCGCCGGGTCGCCCTAAGCGAGAAACCACAGGCGCCTTTCAGCGCCAGTTCCCATGTATTTCCCGTCTCCGACCGACTGGTCACGCCAAGCCCGAATGGGTCGCGCTCCAACGCTTGAACCAAAGCCAGACCGTCCTCATGCCGCTTCGCCTGATCGGTCAGAGCCGACCCCGTCGGGGTAAGCAGTCGGTCCACCGTGGCCTGCCCCAGTCCCGACCGGCCACTGACCACATGCACCGTGATCGGCGCATCCGGTCCGCCCAGATCGGCCCAGTTGGCAATCTCGCCCGACAGCACCTGCGCCAGCTCTGGTGTCGTGATTCCCTGCACAGGATTGCTGGCGGCAACCACCGGCACCAGCGCGTCCAATGCAACGATCCGGCTGCGCCCGCTTGCCGCCAGGTCGCCCATTCCGGCCGCACGCGCATGCGTGCGCTCGTCGCGTCGCACCTCACGCAGCGACATCACCATATCCGCCTCATTGGCCAGCAGGTCGGCAAAGCCCTCATCGGTATTCGACAGCTTGACAGTGAACTCGCCCAGCAACCTGTCTGACTCTGAATCCGTCAGCGAAAAGAGGATTTGCCGCTCGTCGAGATCGGTCCGTTCAAGATCATAGTCGTAGCGGATCGCAAAGGCTTCGAGCAGCGCGGGAATCAGCACGCGCCCGATCACCGGCGCCCCCGACAGCGTCACGCGCGCGACGTAGTTCTCAAGGTTGGGACATCCCGGCCCCTCGCACAACACGCCCGATCCATCCACCGTCAACTCGCCATAAACGGTATCGACACGGTAGAACTCACCGTCATAGCCAAGCAGGTTTCCCGATATCTCGACATCGCCATCGCGCGAGATAAGGGTCACATCCTGCGCGACACCCGGCAGGGCGAAGGCAAACAAAAATAGTGCGGCGATGATCGCCGCACGCACCAATGGCATCAGACACCCCCCAGTTGCTGCGGATTACTTCCGCGCGATCTTCAAGTCATTGACGAGGTTTTTCAACACCAGAAAATCACCCGTAGCGTCGCAGCCCGGCATGGCAAGGACAAGATCCTGAACCAACGGCTTGCCACCGGCGGAAATCTGGATGGTCTGCGCCTCGACATCACGGTCGCAATTGCTCTGTGTCACCTCGGCCTCGACGCTGAGTTCCACATCGCCCTCGCGGTCCATAAGGCCCGCGGGAAAGGTATAGACCTCGGCCATCAGCGCCGTGTCCATGCCGCCCCGGCCATGGCGTGTCACGAATCCGCCCTTGCCTTGGGCGGCGGCGGCCATGTCGCGCGGCGCTCCGGCCCAGACATGCCCTTCATCGCCATATCCGGCGCCGTACTCCAGCGCGTGAATCTGCAAACCGCTCTGGCCCTTCCATTGAACGACAACGCGGTCGTAGTAATCCATCGACGTCACCTCGGTCGTCGCCACCGCACCTTCGCCATTCGCGAAAGACACCATGTAGACCGCGCTGCGCGTCAGTGCGGGAACCACCAGATGTTGCGCACCATCCTGGTTGGTGGCTTCGGTGAACATCATGCCATGATGATGCAGCGCAAATCGTTCATTCGCCATGCAAGGCGCATCCAGTGTCAGCTCCACCAGGGCGGCGGCGACCGGTTTGGCCTCAAGCGATATCTCGCAAGAGAATGTCGGCGCCGGTTCTTCTCCTGGCAGCTCCGTGATGCGTCGCTCGTCAAAGGCGGCGGGGGCAATCTCGGCGCGCGCCACTGGTTCGCTTGGCAACAGCTCGGGTTGGGGAGCAACTTCCGGCGGGATCGGTGCCGAAGTCGAGACGACGTTGGTCACAGGAAGCGGCGCGTCTTCAGCCGTATGCGCCGCCGATTCCACGACAGGTGACGCAGCGGCCGGTTCGGGGCTTCCCGCCATGCTCTGCATGATGAAACCCACGCCAAGCGCGCTCATGAAAGTGCCACCGGCAATTGCGATACGCCTTGTCCTGGACATTCTCACCACTCCTGAATCCACATCAGACCAAGGAATAGTCTAGACAGGGAAAGCGGCGTCTCTATGGCGCGCTTGGGGTGGCAATGGGACGCCGAAACGCCCCGTTCAAAGCCCTATTGAGTGCCGGAAGACATCAGTCGGCGTCAGGCCAAGCGACCATGACAATGCTTGAACTTCTTGCCCGACCCGCAGGGACAAAGCTGATTCCGCCCCGGATTCCCCCAGGTGGAGGGATCGTTCTCGTCAAATCCGGCAACGGCCGCGCCCTCGACAGCACCCAGCGAAGAGTCATCCGGCCCTTGCGTTGTGGCCGCGGCTTCCATCGCCTGACGTTGCTGCGAAATCTCACGCATCATGGCCTGTTGCTCGTCTTCGGTCATCGGGCGGATCTGCGACAGCTTCTGGGTCACGTCCTGACGCAGACTGTCCAGCATGGTTTCAAACAGCTGGAAGGACTCGTTCTTGTATTCATTGAGCGGATCGCGCTGCGCATAGCCCCGGAAGCCCACAACGCTGCGCAAATGCTCCAGAGTCAGAAGATGCTCGCGCCACTTGGCGTCGATGGTCTGCAGCAGGATCTGCTTTTCGATCGAGCGCATGTTCTCGGGGCCAAATGCGGCGGCCTTTTGCGCCATCATCTCGTCGGCGGCCTTTTCCAGGCGCTCAACGATGTCCTCATCATCGACGCCCTCTTCCCCGGCCCATTCGGCAATCGGCTGGTCCAGGTTCAGCTGCTCCAGAACGGCGTCATGAAGACCGTCCGTATCCCACTGATCGGCATAGGTCTTGGGCGGCATATAGGTATCGACCAGGTCGTCGATCACCTCGTTGCGCATGTCCTTGACGATTTCGGACAAGTCGTCGGCCCTCATGATATCGAGCCGCTGCTTGAAGATCACCTTGCGCTGCTCGTTCATCACGTCGTCGAACTTCAAGAGTTGCTTGCGGATGTCGAAGTTGCGCCCTTCGACCTTCGCCTGCGCGCGCTCCAGTGACTTGTTCACCCAAGGGTGAATGATCGCTTCGCCCTCTTTCATGCCCAGAGTCGCCAGAACCTTTTCCAGACGCTCCGAGCCGAAGATGCGCATCAGATCGTCTTCGAGGCTGAGGAAGAACGCCGACCGGCCCGGATCGCCCTGACGGCCCGAACGACCGCGCAACTGGTTGTCGATGCGACGGCTCTCGTGGCGCTCGGTGGCCAGAACGAACAGCCCACCGGCGTCCTTGACCGCCTGCTCGCCCTCGGAGTGCTCGGCCTCGATCCGCCTGCGGATTTCTTCGGGATCAGCATCGGGATTGGCGTCCAGAGCCTCCATGATGGTGAAGTCGAGGTTGCCGCCCAACTTGATGTCAGTACCGCGCCCGGCCATGTTCGTGGCGATGGTGACCGCGCCCAGCTTGCCGGCATCGGCCACGATCTGCGCCTCTTTCTCGTGCTGGCGCGCGTTCAGGACATTGTGCTTGATCCCCGCCTGCGTCAGCAGCCCGCTAAGCATCTCGGATTTCTCGATCGAGGTGGTGCCCACCAGGATCGGCTGGCCATTTCCGTGTGCCTCGTGGATCGTTTCGACGATTGCGTCGAACTTCTCTTTCGCCGAGCGATAGACTGCGTCGTCCTCGTCCTTGCGCGCGATCGGCCGGTTCGTGGGGACTTCGACCACGCCCAATCCGTAGATTTCGGCGAATTCTTCGGCCTCGGTCGCGGCGGTGCCGGTCATGCCGGCCAGCTTGTCGTAAAGGCGGAAATAGTTCTGGAAGGTGACGCTGGCCAGCGTGACGTTCTCGGGCTGGATGTTGCAGCCTTCCTTGGCCTCGATGGCCTGGTGCAGACCGTCCGACAGGCGCCGTCCCTGCATCATCCGGCCGGTGAACTCATCGATCAGCATCACCTCGCCGTCGCGAACGATGTAGTCCTTGTCCTTCAGGAACAGCTTGTGTGCGCGCAGACCCTGGTTGACGTGATGCACGATGGTCGTGCTTTCCGGATCGTAAAGCGACTGCCCCTCTTCCAGCAAACCCTGCGCGTGCAGGACCTCTTCAAGGTATTCGTTGCCTTCGTCGGTAAAGGTGACGTTGCGGGTCTTTTCATCGATCGTGTAGTGCTCTTCGGTCAGCTCGGGGATGAGCTTGTCGATGGTCACGTAAAGTTCGCTGCGATCCTGTGCGGGGCCCGAGATGATCAGCGGCGTGCGCGCCTCGTCGATCAGGATGCTGTCCACCTCATCGACGATGGCAAAGAAATGCCCGCGCTGGTTCATTTCCTCGAGCGAGGATTTCATGTTGTCGCGCAGATAATCGAAGCCCAGCTCGTTATTGGTGGCATAGGTCACATCGGCGGCATAGGCCGCCTTCTTCTCGCCCTCAGGCTGCTGGGGATAGACGACGCCGGTGCTCAGCCCCAGGGCGCCGTAAACCTTGCTCATCCAGTCGGCATCGCGCCGCGCCAGATAATCGTTGACCGTGACGATATGCACGTTCCCGCCCGTCAGCGCATTCAGATAGGCAGGGAAGGTGGCAACCAGCGTCTTGCCCTCGCCGGTCTTCATCTCACTGATATTGCCCTGATGCAGGAAGATCCCGCCCATCAGCTGCACATCGAACGCCCTGAGGCCAAGCGCCCGCTTGGCGGCCTCCCGGCAGTTGGCGAACGCTTCGGGCAACAGCGCATCAAGGGGCTCGCCATCCTGCAACCGCTTCTTGAACGCCTGGGTCTTTTCGATCAGCCCCTCGTCGCTCAGCGCCTCGAACTCGGGTTCCAGCGCGTTGATCTGTTCGACCAGCGGGCGGGTCGCCTTGATCTTGCGGTCATTCGGTGTGCCGAAGATCTTTCTGGCGACAGTTCCGATACCCAGCATATTCTATCCGTTCCGGTGTTTGTGCATATCCGTGAAAGGCAATTGCTTGCCCCGCCTCCCGCACCACCCTAGAACGGGCACAGAATGGCGGTTCCTTGGTCCAGAGCCGATGTAAGGGGCCGCCGTTGGAGTGTCAACGTCGCGCAGGCGCGCGGCACCCAAAGCAGCAATGCAAAGGAAGGACCGCATGGCCATTCGTCACACCCTGTTCCCGGCTCTCGCGCTGATCGCCGCCACGACCTTCGGGCAGTCCGCCACGGCTCAGGACAGCCCCGATTCCGCAACCGTGGTGGCCACCGTCAACGGTACCGACATCACGCTTGGCCACATGGTCGCCCTGCGCGCCAGCCTTCCTGCGCAATATGGCCAGCTGCCTGCCGAGACCCTGTTCAACGGCATCCTTGACCAGCTGATCCAGCAGACCTTGTTGATGCAGAATTTCGAGGGCGACGTTTCGCGCCGCAGCGAATTGCTGCTTGAGAACGAACGCCGCGCCATCATCGCCTCCGAAGCGATCGAAACCGTCATGAGCGACGAGTTGAGCGATGCCGAAATTCAGGCGGCCTATCAGGAGCAATATTCCAGCGCGGAACCCGAAACCGAATACAAGGCGGCGCATATCCTTGTCGAAACCGAGGAAACCGCGCTGGACCTCGTGGCTCAGCTTGAGGATGGCGCCGATTTTGCGACGCTCGCGCGCGAAAACTCCACTGGCCCCTCGGCCAGCAGCGGCGGCGACCTTGGCTGGTTCGGACCCGGCGTCATGGTCGAATCCTTTTTCGAGGCCGTTTCCGCACTGGAACCGGGCGAGGTGTCGCAACCGGTTCCGACCCAGTTCGGCTGGCATGTCATCAAGCTGAACGAGACCCGGCTCACCGACGTTCCGACGCTTGACGACGTGCGCGCCGAGATCGAAGACAGCCTGCGTCAAGCCGCCTTCGACGCCCATGTCGAAGCCCTTACCGAAAAGGCACAGATCGAGCGCATGAGCACCGGCGAGATCGACCCCGAAAGCATCGGCAACCTAGAGCTTCTGGAGAACTGACAATGGGTGCGACCCCTCCGCTGTCCCCGCTTGCCCCGGCATCCTTTCCCAAGCTGCCGAAAATCGGCGGCGTGCGTTTCGCCACCGTTCAGGCCGGGGTGCGCTACAGCGGCCGCGACGACGTGATGCTTGCAACGCTCAGCCCCGGCACAACTGTTGCCGGCGCTTTCACCCGTTCCTCCACGCGCTCCTCGGCCGTGCTGGACTGCCAGGAAAAGATCGGCGTCGTCAGCGATGCAGGCGCCGCCTTCCTGGTCAATTCGGGCAATGCCAACGCCTTTACAGGCCGTCATGGCACGGCATCGGTCAAGGCCGTAACCGAAGCCGCCAGCGAGACTCTGAAACTGCCGGAATCGCGTATTTTCACCTCTTCCACCGGGGTGATCGGCGAACCCCTCCCGCATGATCGCATCACCGCGAAACTGGCGGATCTTTCGGGCGCGCTGTCGGCGGACGGTATCGAGACAGCCGCGCGCGCGATCATGACGACCGATACCTTTCCCAAGGGAGCCGGCACCACCGTCACCATCGACGGGCAGCAGATCCATATCGCCGGCATCGCCAAGGGTTCAGGCATGATCGCCCCGGACATGGCAACGATGCTGGTCTATATTTTCACCGACGCGGTTGTCGATCAGCCGGTGCTGCAATCGATGGTCTCGGCCCTGAACAACAGCACGTTCAACTGCATTACCGTCGATGGCGACACCTCGACATCTGACACGCTTCTGGTCGCTGCAACCGGGGCGTCCGGCATCCGCGTGACCGAAGACAGCGTCGGATTCATGCAGGGGCTTCGCGAAGTCATGCTGGACCTCGCACATCAGGTCGTGCGTGACGGCGAAGGTGCCACCAAGTTCGTTGAGATCTCGGTAACGGGCGCCTCCAGCGATACCGACGCGCGCACTCATGCCATGGCGATCGCCAATTCGCCCCTGGTCAAGACCGCCATCGCCGGAGAAGATCCGAACTGGGGCCGCATCGTCATGGCCGTAGGCAAATCCGGTGCCCCGGCAGATCGCGATACCCTCTCCATCTGGTTCGGACACATCCCTGTCGCGCGCGATGGCTGGGTCGACCCCGACTACAGAGAGGAAGAAGGCGCGCTCTACATGAAACAGCAGGATCTGACGATCCATGTTGATCTGGGCCTCGGCGGCGGCACATCTGTCGTCTGGACCTGCGATCTGACCCACGGCTATATCGACATCAACGCCGACTATCGCTCATGAAGACCGTTCTGGTCTCTGCCGTTGCCTTGATTGATGTCGACGGGCGCATCCTGCTGACGCAACGCCCCGAGGGCAAATCGATGGCCGGACTCTGGGAGTTCCCCGGCGGCAAGGTCGAACCGGGCGAAACCCCCGAGAACGCGCTGATCCGCGAGCTCGAGGAAGAATTGGGCATCGACGCCTGGGCCAGCTGTCTTGCGCCGCTCACCTTCGCCAGCCATAGCTACCCGGATTTCCACCTTCTGATGCCGCTCTTTGCCTGCCGCAAATGGCAGGGTGCGCCGCAGGGACGCGAGGGGCAGGCTCTCAAATGGGTCCGCCCGGACGCGCTGCGCGATTATCCGATGCCTCCCGCCGACATCCCGCTGATCCCGATCCTGCGCGACTGGCTATAGGTCGCAAGCCTCGGCAGGCATGAAAAAAGGGGCTGCCCATGGCAGCCCCTTTCGTCAGTCTCTGTTCCGGCGCGGATCAGTCAAGCTTGCGCTCGATCTCCTCACGCTCGAAGATCTCGATCACGTCGCCGGGGCGCACATCTTCGTAGTTCTCGAAGGCCATACCGCACTCCTGGCCCGACTGAACCTCGGCCACTTCATCCTTGAAGCGCTTGAGAGTCTTCAGCGTGCCTTCGTGGATCACCACATCGTCGCGCAGCAGGCGCACACCGGCCGAGCGGCGCGCAATGCCCTCGGTGACAAGACAGCCCGCCACCTTGCCGACGCCGGAGACCTTGAAGACCTCCTTGATCTCGGCATAACCGATGAAGTTCTCGCGCACTTCGGCACCCAGCAGACCCGATGCAGCGGCCTTCACGTCATCCACAAGGTCGTAGATCACGCTGTAATAGCGGATTTCCACGCCCTTCTGGTTGGCGCTGTTGCGGGCAGGTGCGTTGGCCCGGACGTTGAAGCCCAGAACCGGCGCGCCGGATGCTTCCGCAAGGCCCACATCGGACTCGGTGATCGCACCGACACCCGAATGCAGCACGCGCACGCGCACCTCGTCGTTGCCGATCTTCTCCATCGCCTGAACGATGGCCTCGGCGGAACCCTGCACGTCGGCCTTGACGAGGATCGGCAGCTCGCTGACGTTCTCGTCTTCCTTGGCCTTTGCCAGAAGCTGCTCCAGCGAGGTGCCTGCACCGGCGGCAGCGCGTTTCTCCTTGGCCGCCTGCTGGCGGTATTCGGCGATCTCGCGTGCCTGCGCCTCGGTCTCGACGACGTTCAGAACGTCCCCGGCCTCGGGCGTGCCATTCAGACCCAGCACCTCGACCGGCACCGACGGTCCAGCGGTTTTCACCCGTTCGCCCCGATCGTTGATCAGCGCGCGGACCTTGCCCCACTGTTCGCCGACGACAAAGATGTCGCCCTGCTTCAGCGTCCCCTTCTGCACCAGAACGGTCGCCACGGGGCCACGGCCCACGTCAAGCTGCGCCTCGATCACAGCGCCCTCGGCGGCACGGTTGGGGTTGGCCTGGATTTCCAGGATCTCGGATTGCAGTGCGATCGCTTCCAGCAGGTCATCAAGCCCCTGCCCGGTATGCGCCGACACTTCGACATCCTGCACATCGCCCGACATCGCCTCGACAACAACCTCGTGCTGCAGCAGGTCGGTGCGCACCTTGTCGGGGTTCGCCTCGGGCTTGTCGCACTTGTTGATCGCCACGATGATCGGCACCTGCGCGGCCTTCGCGTGGTTGATCGCTTCGATGGTCTGGGGCATCACGGCGTCATCCGCCGCCACCACCAGCACCACGATGTCGGTCACCTGCGCACCGCGTGCGCGCATGCTGGTGAACGCGGCGTGGCCGGGCGTATCAAGGAACGTCAGAAGCGTGCCAGAGCTGGTCGTCACCTGGTAGGCGCCGATGTGCTGGGTGATGCCGCCGGCCTCCCCCGACACCACCTTGGCGTCGCGGATCGCGTCCAGCAGCGAGGTCTTGCCGTGGTCCACATGGCCCATGACGGTGATCACCGGCGGGCGCGGCTTCAGATCGGCGGGCTTGTCCTCGACCTGGTCGATCACGTCTTCCACATCCGAGTCGCTGACCCGCACCACCCGGTGGCCGAATTCCTCGATGATCAGCTCGGCGGTATCGGCATCGATCGTCTGGTTCTGCGTGACCATCATGCCGTTGTTCATCAGCGCCTTGACCACATCGCCCACGCGCTCGGCCATGCGGTTCGCCAGTTCCGACACCACGATGGTCTCGGGAAGCTGAACGTCACGGACAACCTTTTCGCGCTCCTGGGCGCCGCCCATCGCCTTCTGGCGGGCGCGCTCCTGCTTGCGCTTCATCGCTGCAAGCGATTTCTGACGACCGCCTTCACCACCGGCCAGCGCCTGGTTGAGCGTCAGCTTGCCTGCGCGCCGACCACCGTCGTCGCCACGGCCCTTGCCGCGGCCACGGGTCTGGTCGCGATCCTTCTCGACCTTGTCCTGCTTGCGCGGCGGCTGCTTGGCCGGCCCGCGTGCGTCATCCCCGGCCGGCGGCGCGACAGGCTCGGGCGCGGGCGCTGCGGCCTTCTCGGCATCCAGACGCTTGCGCTCTTCTTCCTCAGCCTTGGCACGGGCGCGCTCCTCGGCCTCGCGCTGTTCGCGCTCCTTGGCCTCGGCCTCCTCGCGGCGACGCTGGCGCTCTTCCTCGCGCTGTTTCTCTTCGGCATCGCGGCGCGCGGCCTCTTCGACCTCGCGTCCCTTCGCTGCCTGCAACGCCTTCATTCGGCGTTCCATCTCCGCATCCGAAATCCCTGCCGGACGCTTGGCTGAATCGCCAGAAGACGCTTGCGAGCGCGCCGATCCCGCGCCGCTGGCAGCCGAGCTGCTAGACTGGGGCTTCACCACCCGCTTGCGCTTGGTTTCCACGACGACGTTCTTGGTACGCCCATGGCTGAAGCTCTGCTTCACGTTCCCCGAACGAGGACCGCCACGCACACCCAAAGTCTTCTTCTCGTCGTTGTCGCTCATCTGGTTCTACTTCCTTTCCGGCGGGTCTGTTCGCCGTTCAAGACGCGCAGGCCCTTCAACCTTGCCGCCTCATCTACAACACGTTGGGCCAAACCGCCAGCACCCAGTGCCGCGTGGATTGCTGATTGTCGCCCAAAGGCGCGCCCAAGTTCCGACGCCGTCAACCAGCCGATGAATGACCCTCGGTGAGGCGTGCTCAATTTCGTTTTGCCCCGTTCCGATCCGTCGCTTGCCTGGATCAGAACGGTGGCTTGTTCCTTCGAAAGCCAGTCCTTGACCTTCTCATAACCGGCCACCGCATTACCGCCCTTTCGGGCAAGACTGATAAGATTGACCACACGCTGCTCCAGCTGATGCTCGACCAGCGCCAAAAGATCGTCGGGCACGGTCACCGGCTGGCGCGCGGCACGGGCAAAAAGCCCCTTCTTCGCCGCCTTTTCCAGCGCGGCACGATCCGCGGACACCCAAATGCCCCGTCCCGGCAGCTTGCCCGCGATATCCGGGGCAATCTGCCCGTCGGGGCCAACCACAAAACGGATCAGCCCATTGGCTGGCTGTGCCTCGCCCGTGGCGATGCACTTGCGCTCGGGACCTTCACTCCGGTCCTTGGGTTGCCCACCGCGACCCATTCAGTGCTCCCGAGGCCTGACGGATCAGGCCCCGGCCTCCTGTTCTTCGCTCTCGACAGCGGCATCTTCTGCCTCGCCCTCGGCTTCGGCTTCCAGATCGGCGGGATCGACCCAGCCCAGCATCACGCGGGCGGTCATGACCATGTTCTGCGCCTCTTCCAGGGAAACGTCGAACGGCTCCAGGATACCGTCATCCTTGACGCGCTCGCCCTCAACCGTGGTCCATCCGCCCGCCAGCTCCCAGTCGGCGCAGGTGGCAAAATCGTCCAGCGTCTTCACGCCGTCCTCGGCCAGCGCAACAATCATCTGGGGTGTCAGGCCCTCGAAATCAATAAGGCTGTCCTCGGCGCCCAGCGCGCGGGCCTTTTCCAGTGCCTCGCGCGATTGCGCTTCCAGAACGTCGCGGGCGCGTGCCTGAAGCTCCTTGGCGGTATCGTCATCGACCCCGTCGATCACCAGCAGCTCGTCAAGCTCGACATAGGCGACCTCTTCGAGGTTGGTGAACCCTTCCGAAACCAGAAGCTGCGCAAAGAATTCGTCCAGGTCCAGCGTTTCCATGAACAGGCTGGTGCGTTCCTCGAATTCCTTCTGGCGACGCTCGGAATCCTCGGCCTCGGTCATGATGTCGATATCCAGACCGGTCAGCTGGCTGGCAAGGCGCACGTTCTGACCGCGGCGGCCGATTGCCAGCGAAAGCTGATCCTCGGGCACAACCACTTCGATCCGCTCGGCCTCTTCGTCCAGAACCACCTTGCTGACCTCTGCCGGCTGCAGCGCGTTCACAAGGAAGGTGGGCTGGTCCTCGTTCCAGGGGATGATGTCGATCTTTTCGCCCTGAAGCTCGTTCACCACCGCCTGCACGCGGCTGCCGCGCATGCCGACGCAGGCGCCAACCGGGTCGATCGAGTTGTCATACGAAATGACGGCAATCTTGGCGCGGCTGCCCGGATCGCGGGCCACGGCCTTGATTTCGATGATGCCGTCGTAGATCTCGGGCACTTCCATCTTGAACAGTTCGGCCATGAAATCCGGCGCGGTGCGGCTCAGGAAAATCTGTGGCCCGCGCGCCTCGCGGCGGACATCCTTGATATAGGCGCGGATACGGTCGCCATTGCGATAGCTCTCGCGGCCGATCTTCTCGTTGCGGCGCAGGATCGCTTCGCCCCGGCCCACGTCGACGATGACGTTGCCGTATTCCTCGCGCTTGACGACACCGTTTATGATTGTGCCCGCTCGATCCTTGAATTCCTCGAACTGGCGATCACGCTCGGCTTCGCGGACCTTCTGCAAGATCACCTGCTTGGCCGATTGCGCGGCGATCCGGCCCAGATCGACGGGCGGGATTTCCTCGATATATTGATCGCCGACCTTCGGATCGTCGAGATACTGCTTGGCCTGCTCGACGGTCAGTTCGGCCTGATAATTCTCAAGCTCATCATCCTCGACCACCGTGCGCACGCGCGTGAAGGTGGCCTTGCCGGTCTTGCGATCGATGCTGACCCGAATGTCCATCTCGGCGCCGTAGCGGCTCTTGGCTGCACGGGCGAGGCTTTCTTCCATCGCTTCGACCACCAGTGATGGTTCGATCATCTTCTCGCGGGCCACGGCCTCGGCGGTTTGCAGCAGCTCAAGCTGGTTTGCAGAGGTAATTGCCATTTTCAGTCCTCCTCAGACCGTTCGGTCTCGATCTCGTCAAACGCGTCTTCATTCAGTTCGCCGGCGGCCTTGCGGGCTTTCAGCATTTCCTTGATCAGCTCATCGGTCAGCACCAGCTTGGCGTCGCTCAGCCAGTCGAACTTCAGGCCGACGGTGCCTTCGTCGATATTGATCAGCACCTCGTCATCCTCGACCCCGGCCAGAACGCCCTTGAACCGTTTGCGTCCGTCAATCAGCTCGGATGTCTCCAGCTTGGCCTCGTAGCCTTCGTATTCCTCGAAATGCGACAGCCGGGTCAGGGGCCGGTCGATACCGGGGCTCGAGACCTCGAGCGTGTATGTATCGGTGATCGGATCTTCGACATCCAGAACGGCACTGACCGCGTTCGAGATTTCGGCACAGTCGTCCACCTCGATGGCGCTGCCGGGTTTCTCGGCCATGATCTGAAGGGTGTGGGTCTTTCCCCCCATCAGACGCACGCGCACCAAAGCATAACCCATATCCTCGATGACAGGGGTAATGATCTCGGCAAGGCGCCGGTCGATTGCTGTTTTGGCTATCAGGTCGTTGCTCATGGGTCTTTCAGGCACAAAAAAACGGGCTCGCGGCCCGTCATACTTGTCCGGTGGAGCCTGCCGGTGTGGACCCGGAGGCGCCGCTGTTGAAAAGCCATATACGCCCCATGCGCCGAGTCTGCAAGAGCGCGCTACAATGAATCGCCGTCCGGCCCATGAATTTTTGACGTCTCGGCCCGGACCGCCCCGCGCACCGACAGGATACCGACGTCATACCGACGCGATACCGACAATTCGTTTTGGCTCCCTTTCAGGCAGTCAATTCTCCTGCGCCAGGCGGGCCATCACCTTGATGAGCTCCGCACTGATACCCGGCTCGGACAGCGCGTGCCCCGCCACCGGGATCATCCGCAAACTGGCCTTCTCCCACGCGCTCGCCAGTGTATATGCTGCCTGCGGCGGACAGATCATGTCATAGCGACCCTGCACGATCGTTCCCGGAATATGTGAGATTTTTCCTATTTGATCAATGATTTGGCCGTCATACTCCAGAAAGCCGTCATTGATGAAATAATGGTTCTCCAACCGCGCGAAGGCGCGCGCGTATTCCGGCGGGCTGTCACCGGCCGCGCCATTGGATTGCACCGTCGCCAGCGCGTTTTCCCATGCCGACCAGGCCCTCGCGTGGCGCACCTCCTCGGCCTGATTCCCCGAGAACAACCGCCGATGATAGGCCGCGATCATGTCGCCCCTTTCCTCGGCTGGTATAAGCTCTTGAAACTTATGCCATGTTTCCGGCCAAAACCGCCCAGCGCCCCCGCCATAGAACCAGTCCAGCTCGGTCTGCGTCATGGTAAAAACACCCCGCAAAACCAGATGCCGAACATGATCCGGATGCGCCTGCGCGTAAATCAGCGCCAGTGTAGCCCCCCAACTGCCGCCGAAGACGATCCAATCATCGATCAACAATGCCTCGCGGATCCGTTCGATATCCGCCACAAGATGCCATGTCGTGTTCGCCTCGACGCTGGCATGCGGCCGCGAGCGCCCGCACCCGCGCTGATCGAACAGCACGACCCGATAGACATTCGGGTCGAAATACCGCCGCATCGCAGGGCTGCTACCACCCCCCGGCCCGCCATGGAGAACCACAACAGGCAAGCCATCGCGCTTGCCCGACTGCTCGACATAGATCTCGTGCCCGTCACCCACATCCATCATACGCCGGTCAAAAGGCTCGATCGGCGGATGCAAATACTGGACTGCGCTCTTTTGGCCTGAGAATTTATCCATGAGAGTCCTATATTGAGGGCGCAGAAACAGATGAGCATATGGAGAGCAGAATGCAAGCCGCTCAAACCACGATCGATCCCGCCGAAGTCGCCAAGTTCGAGGCGATGGCCGCCGAATGGTGGGATCCGAACGGCAAGTTCAAGCCATTGCACATGCTCAACCCCTGTCGGCTGGACTATATCACGTCGCAGATCGCTGCCGAGTTCGACCGCGACCTGCAAAGCGATGCCCCATTCAAGGGGCTGCGTATCTTGGATATCGGCTGTGGCGGCGGGCTCCTGTCCGAACCGATGGCGCGGCTTGGTGCCGATGTCGTAGGGGCCGATGCTGCCGAGCGCAATATCCCAGTGGCTGAGGTTCACGCCCGGCAATCGGGACTCGAGATCGACTATCGCCACAGCTCGGCCGAGGCGCTGGCCGATGCGGGTGAACGCTTTGATGTGCTCCTGAACATGGAGGTGGTCGAACATGTCTCCGATCCGCTCGCGTTTCTGAGCGCCTGCCAAACCCTGCTGAAACCGGGAGGCCTGCATCTCTGCTCGACCATCAATCGCAATGCAAAAAGCTTCGCGATGGCGATCGTTGGTGCCGAGTATGTCATGCGGTGGCTGCCGAAAGGCACGCATGAATGGAAGAAGTTCATCACCCCGGAAGAACTTTACCGCCTGCTCGAACAGGCCGGGCTGAATCCGGTGGATCGCAAGGGTTTCGTCTTTAACCCCGTCGCCTGGAGTTGGTCACTGTCGGCCAGCGACTTGAGCGTGAACTACGTCACCGCATCCGTGAAGCCCGCCTGAGCGTCAATCCGTCTCAAGTTTGGCGCGCAACTCTCGCAGCACCGGAAGCGTCGCACGCACCTTTTCGTCGCCAAGCTCACCGACGAGTTCCGAAATCATCGGCGCGATTGCGGCGATGGCGGAGTCGCGCGCCTGTCGTCCCGCCGGGCTGATTGCTATCATCTTGCGGCGGGCATCATCCCAATCGGGGCGAATATGCACATATCCCGCCCATTCCAGTTTGCTCAGGGTGTTGGTCATCGCACCGCGCGTGACGTGAAAGCTCTTGGCCAATTGTGCAGGGCTGCGCTCGTCACCGGCACGCGCAAGGTGATTGAGGACCGAGAAATGGCTGATCTCCATCCCCTTTGGCAGAACCCGGCTCAACCGGTTCCGAATCAGCTGGTCGTTGGTCAGGATCTCACTGAACAGGGCCACGGCCAGGGAATTGCTGCTGTTGTCATTCATTCATGGGCCGTCGAATTCGGATGCCGCGTGTAGCGACGGGATACGTTGACGCGCTTGTGCCACCTGCGGGAGGTCAAGATCTACGTATACGACACCCGGCTCCTGACCACCATCGGCCAGTATGTCCCCCCACGGCCCGACCGCCATGGAGTGCCCGTGGGTCTTGCGTCGCTTACCACGTGTCGCGGGATGCTCCCCCGTCTGCGCGGGCGCAAGAATATATGCCCCGGTTTCAATCGCACGCGCACGCAGGAGCGATTCCCAATGCGCCGCGCCGGTCACGGGCGAGAATGCGGAAGGTATCGTGAGAATCTCCGCTCCTGCCTGCGCAAGGCCGCGATAGAGATGCGGAAAGCGGATATCGTAGCAGATCGTCATGCCGATCCAACCGAGCGGCGTCTCCACGAGCGTGCTTTTGCGCCCTGGACGGTAGCCAGCTGATTCGCGGTAACTTTCGGTTTCCGATACCTCGACATCGAACATGTGAATCTTGTCGTAGCGCGCCGCGATTCCGCCGTCCGGGGCGATCAGGAACGACCGGTTCGCAAAACGCCCGTCGCTATCGTCGGTCTTGAGCGCGAGAGACCCGATCAGCAGCCAGATGCCAAGCTCATGCGCCTGCGCCCTCAAGGCCGCCAGGGTGGCGTCGTCTTCCTCGGTCCGAAGCACTTCTTGCTGCCGCGTCCGGCTGGCCGAGACGCAATTTGTCACCTCCGGGCTCAGAACAAAGGTCGCTCCGCCAGCGCTGGCCTCTGCAATCAGTTCCTGCGTGACCGGCAGGTTTGCAGCCGGGTCATCGCTGCTGTTGAGCTGAAGAAGCGCGGTCCGCATCCCGGTCAGGCCGCAAGCAGCGCATCAAGCTTACCAGCACGCTCCAACGCATAGAGTTCGTCGCAGCCCCCAACATGCGTGTCGCCGATAAAGATCTGTGGCACGGTTCGCTTGCCGCCTGCCCGCTGAATCATCTCGGGCTTGCGTGACGCATCGGCAAGCACGTCTACCTCGCTGAAGCTGACGCCTTTCTGCTTCAGAAGACGTTTGGCCGCATGGCAAAATCCGCAAAGAGGAGAGGTGTAGATTTCAACTGGTTGCATGGTTTGTTTTCCGTAACACTGTTTGGGATGAACTTATGCATCCTTCGCCACGCGCGCCAGTGCCAGCACGCGCACATCCGCTGCGCCCGCAGTGAAACATGCCTCGCTCGCCGCTGCCAGCGTCGCACCAGTGGTCATCACATCATCGACCAGAAGGATTGTTCTGCCTTCAATGTGATGTCGTCGGCCGGGATGCGCCTTGATCGCTCCACTCACCGCGCCAAAGCGCCCATCCCGCCCAAGTCCATCCAGAACAGGGGTGCGCCGCCTGCGCACCAGCAGATCGGGACAGCAGGGCACATGCAGAACTTTCGCAACGGCCTGCGCCAGCAAGGCGGATTGGTTGAATCGCCGACGCAGGAATCGGGTCCAATGCAACGGCACCGGCGCTATCGTCATGTCATCGCACAAGAGCGGAGCAGCCGCGCCCGCCATCCATTGAGCGGCAGGGCGGACGATATCGTGCCGATCACCATGTTTGAGCGCAAGAACCAGCTTGCGCCCGTTGTCACGATAGAGAACCGCAGCGCGCCCCTTGCTCCAGGGGCGGGCAGTGGTCAGGCAATCGTCACAGAATTCGGCTTGCCCCGACCCCTCCCCTGGCAGCGGAACGCCGCAGGTTTCGCAGCATAGCCCCGATATCAGCGGCGTGTCCCGCCAGCACGGGCCGCAAAGCCCGAAGTCGCTTTCGACAGCTTCGCCGCATGTCGTGCAGCGCGGCGGGTAAAGAAGCCGCAACACAGTTTGAAAAGCCTGGCCGCGCATCCTATTCTTTCCGCATGATGAACCATATCACCGACCGAGCCGCGCTTGTCCGCAACCGCCAACGGGCCTTGCGCGCGCCGACGCTTTTCCTTCATGAAACCGCCGCCGACGAGATCGAGGATCGCCTCTCTCTGGTTAACAGGTCGTTTACGGATATCGCGGTGATCACCGGTTTCCCCACTTTCTGGGAAAATCGGCTACCCCAGGCCCAGTTTTATACGGATGACGAGACGCTTGCGATTTCCGAAGGCAGTGTCGACCTGCTGGTTCATGCGATGTGCTTGCATTGGGCAAATGATCCGGTGGGTCAGTTGATCCAGTCACGCCGCGCACTTCGCCCCGATGGCCTGTTCCTCGGCGTGTTTTTTGGTGGCACCACCCTGCATCAGTTGCGCAGCGCACTGGCTCAGGCCGAATCCGACATCTCCGGCGGGCTCTCGCCGCGCGTGGCGCCAATGGGTGAGATACGGGATCTCGGCGGATTGCTTCAAAGAGCCGGGTTCGCGCTGCCGGTCGCAGACCATGTGCAACTGACGGCGACATATCCTTCGGCGCTTGATCTGATGCGCGACCTGCGTGCGATGGGAGAAGCGAGCGCGCTTTCGGCCCGCCCCAGGAAACCAATGCGCCGCGACGTGATGCGCCGCGCCTGTGATATCTACGCCGACAGCTTCGGTCATGCCGACGGTCGGATCCCTGCGACCTTTGATCTGATGATGCTGACAGGCTGGGCGCCGGATGCAAATCAGCCACAACCACTCCGGCCGGGCTCGGCTTCGGCGCGACTTGCCGACGCACTTGGCACGAAAGAAACAGCGCTCAAGGATTGACGATACTATTAAGCCGCTATCTTGATGCGTAATCCGCCACAATGAGGTACTGAAAATGCTTGACGCAGGCACCAACGCGGCGCGCCCGGACCACGCCCCGGCCGATCATCCCGCCATCGCGGCACCCAAAACGGGTGTTCTTCTGGCCAATCTGGGAACTCCGGATCACTACAGCTATTGGCCGATGCGCCGGTACCTTAACGAATTCCTCTCGGATCGTCGCGTGATCGACTACAGCCCGTGGAAGTGGCAGCCGCTTCTCCAGCTGATCATCCTAACGAAGCGCCCCTTCACCAGTGGCGAAGCCTACAAATCCATCTGGAACGAGGAGAAAAATGAAAGCCCGCTGATGACCATCACGCGCGACCAGACAGCAAAGATGGCCGACGCGATGCGTGAACGCTATGGCGATCAGGTGATGGTGGATTTCTGCATGCGCTACGGCAACCCTTCGACCAAATCGAAGGTGCGCGAGATGGTCAAGGCAGGCTGTACGCGGATCTTGTTCTTCCCGCTCTATCCGCAATACGCGGGTGCAACCTCAGCCACCGCGAACGACCAGTTCTTTCGTGCGCTGATGGACGAGCCCTGGCAGCCGATCGCACGCGTGGCTGAGCCTTATTTCGACAAGCCGGAGTATATCGAGGCACTCGCGAAATCCGTCGAGGATGCCTATGCGCAGACAAGCGACCGCCCGGATATCCTGGTGGTGTCATATCACGGGATGCCCAAGCGCTATCTGATGCAGGGCGATCCCTATCATTGCCAATGTCAGAAAACGACACGCCTGCTGAAGGAAAGGCTTGGCTGGGACGACACCCAGATCACGACAACGTTCCAGTCAGTCTTCGGCCCTGAAGAATGGCTGAAGCCCTATACAGTGGAACACGTTGCCGAGTTGGCGCGGCAGGGTAAGAAGAAGATTGCCGTCATTGCGCCCGCCTTCTCTGCCGACTGCATCGAAACACTGGAAGAGATCAACGAAGAGATCCGTGAGAGTTTCGAGGAAGCAGGCGGCGAACAATTCACCTACATTCCCTGCCTGAACGACAGCGAGGCGCATATCAAGGCGCTTGCCTCGGTGGCCGAAACCAACCTCAAGGGATGGCTTGACTGAGTCGGAGGCGCGCGACCTCGGACTCGACAAGATCAAAAACGAAAAGGCAGTGGAACATCCACTGCCTTTTCATAATTTCAACCGTGGCTGAAAAAATCAGCTGTCAGCAGCAATCGCTGCCACAACGATGGCCAGGATCGTCAGCGGAATCCAAACGCCCGCTGCGGACGAGCTTGCAGTGGTTTCCTCAACAACAACCGGTGCTTCCATGACCGGCTCTTGCATGTTGCCGGCGAAAGCGGTCGAAGCAGCAGCAGTCAATGCGGCGGCGAGAACGAGTTTCTTCATTTTATCCTCCTGATACAGGCTTGCTGCCGTTCAGTATGACAACAAGCACCCAAGACTAACCTCGTGAAATTCTCTATGCAGCAATCCAGTTGATTTGCAAATGCAACATTACCCTGCACAGAAAAAGACAAAATCCATTTCGTCAAATTAGCAACACTTGAGTGCCAATCTTCGCCATCTTGAAAAGTTCGGAAATATGTTCGTTGTAGAGTCCGATGCACCCATTCGACGAGCGCCGTCCGATTTTGCGCGTGTCGTGGGTTCCGTGTATCCGATAGTAGGTCCAGCCCAGATAAAGCGCGTGGGTACCAAGCGGGTTGTCAGGGCCAGGGCCCACATATTCCGGCCACTCCGGGTTACGCTTGAGCATGGCCGGCGTCGGCCGCCAGCTTGGCCCTTCGACCTTACGCACGACACTGGTCCGGCCACGGCGCGTAAGATCCTCGGAAAGCGGCACACTCGAAGGGTAAAGCTTGTAGGTTTGACCGTCTTCGGACCAATAGTGCAAGGCGCGAGACGAAATATCTACCAGGATCGCCCCGTTGTTCAGATTGGAGAAATACGGTTGCCAATCAAGCGCCCGGAAACTCGAGATATTCCGGCGGACCGCGTGCTTGACGCTTTCTTCGATTTCTACTGTTTCGTCGCCATCAAGGTTCTGCGCGAAGGCGGGCACCCCTGCTGCTGCTGCGCTTCCGGCCAAGAACATTCGGCGGTTTAGCGACTTTGCGAACTTGGAAGCCATTTCTCAACTCCGGCTTGGATTCTGTCATAGACTCAAGAATATATGGCGCGCGGGCCGCAGTCGCAATTCAAAGCGGCGCGATTTCGCAAATCGTATGGGATGTGGGTTTGAAACCCGCCGCAACCCGCGCTAGAGCTTGTGAACGGAAATTTGGCAGGATGGCAATCATGGTGCGCGTTTTTATATTGCTTCTCTCGGCACTTCTGGCGCTTTCGGCTTGTGCCGCACCGCCCCCTGAGCCGCAACTTGGCCCTGATGGCAAGCCCCTGCCCAAGGTTTATCGTATCCGTGACAACGAGACTGCGCAGATTCAGTATCGCATGCTTGATTCGGTAAATTCATTGCGTCAGGCCGCAAATCATCCGCCCGTGCAGCTCAATTCCAAGCTCACCGCGGCAGCGGCGACACATTCTCGTGATATGTCTATCCAGAACCGGCCCTGGCACTTCGGGTCGGACGGGTCTTCGCCGATCGACCGTGTGCGCCGCGTCGGGTACGAGGGCGAGCTGGTCGGCGAGAACATATCGGAGACTTACGAGACCGAACTGGAAACTCTCGCCGCGTGGATGGAGGAATCCACGACTCGGGATGTCATCCTTGCGCCCGATGCCAGAGATATGGGCTTTTCCTGGCTACAGGAAGACAGCGGCAAGATCTGGTGGACCCTCGTTCTGGGCAAGTGATCCTGCCCGTCAGGGATAGATCGAGATCATCGTCCCGTCGCGAACCATCGCATAGATATCCTCCATCTCGTGATCCTTGACCGAGATACAGCCGGCGGTCCAGTCGCGCTGCCTATTGCGCGAATCCTGCGGACCCCCATGAATGAAGATGTCTCCGCCCGGGCTCATTCCGACGGAAGCGGCTCGCGATACATCCATCTCGTTGGGGTAGGAAATCCCCAATGACAGATGGTAGCTGCTGTTGGGGTTGCGACGGTCTATGACATAGTCGCCCTCGGGTGTTCGCCCGTCGCCTTCGACTTCCTTGTGACCATCCGGGGCGAAACCGAGATCGATGTCATAGGCCTCGAGCACCTTTTCGTGGTGCAGCAGATACATCCTGCGGTCGCCCTTGTTTACAATGACCCGTGTCACCTCGGGTCCGTTGTAGGTCTTGAATTTGGACGCGCTGCAACTGGCCAATGCTGCCAACAAGAGCCCGCCAGCAATCAAACGGATCACATTCATTTTCTTGTTTCGCCTGTCTTGTCTGCTCGCCGCCGATTTTACCGCATCTGCCGATTTTTCAAAGCAACGTTTTGATGTCTGGCACATCAGCGCCGAAACGCGGCGACAAGCTCGACATGTGCGGACCAGCGGAACTGATCGACCACCCGGACGGCATCAAGCTGATAGCCGCTTTCGACAAGTGTTCTGGCATCCCGCGCGAAGCTGGCGGGGTTACACGACACGTAGGCGATTGTCGGCACCGATGCGGCGCACAGCTCGGCGACCTGCGCCTGCGCGCCTGCGCGGGGCGGGTCGATCACGACAGCGTCGAACCGGGCAAGCTCGTCCGGCAGCAACGGCCTGCGGAAAAGATCGCGTGCTTCATGGGTGACCGCCTTCAGCCCTTCGCTCTTGCGCCAACCCCTGTCGAGCGCCTCAATCATCGCCTTCTCGCCCTCGACAGCATGCACCGCTGCGTGGCGAGCGAGGGGCAACGCGAAGGTTCCACATCCTGAAAACAGATCCGCCACCTTTGTGGCCGTGCCGACGATAGCGACTACGTCCTGTCGCAAGGCGTCTTCGCCCTCCTGCGTGGCCTGAAGAAACGCGCCAGCCGGCGGCACAACCGCCACCCCGTCGAAACGCTGCTCCGGCGGCAGGCGGGTCGCTATAACCTCATCCTCCCATGACAGCCGCGCCAGATCCTGTTGCCCGGCCAGTGCCGCCAACTCTAGGCGCAATGGTCCGTCCAGCGGCTTGCCGCCCGAGATCGATATGTCCAAACCGTTCAGCGACGTCGTGGCCGCGACCGAAAGGCTATGCTTGCGACTGGCGCCTGCACAAGCAAGCATCTCTGCCACCGGCAAGGCCCGCATCAGATCCGGGTGCAGTAGTTGGCATTCCGGTATTTCGACGATCACATCCGAACCGCGCATGTGAAATCCAGCCATCGCGCCCTTTTTGGTGCGCCGCGCGGAAAACGTGGCGCGCCGACGCGAGCGCGGCGGCGAAACGGCAATCGGAAGAAACTCGGCCGTAAGGTCGTTCGCGGACAGTGCAGCCCTCACGACGTCCTGTTTCCACGCAGCCAGAAAATCATCCGAAGCGTGCTGCAACTGGCAGCCGCCACAGGACTTGAAATGCCGACAGGGCGGCGCGACGCGATCAGGGGAAGGCTCGATAATGCGGATATCACTCAAGCGGTCATCGTCGCCCTCTGCCTCGATCACTTCTCCGGGCAAGGTCAGCGGTGCATAGACCGGTCCGTCGCCGATCCCGTCGCCATGATGCCCCAGCCGATTGATCTGAATGCGTTTCATCTCGCCACCTTATCCTGCAAGCAACTCATCGCGGGACAGGCGAAAGCCCGAGTCGATCCAGCGCCGCTCAAGCTCTGCCAGCCGCATCCCGAGCGCTGGCCCGCTATAGGCGGGCATCAGGTCATGCGGCGTGACCGGCAAAGTTGCTTTTGCCGCGTGGGCAACGCGGGCGCAAAGGGCGGGATCAAAGGGAACCTCCAGCAAGGCAGAGCGCAGAAGCAGGACATCCACACCAGTTTCGGCCCCGTGACGATAGCCAAGCTCGTCGGCGCTCGTGATGCTTGACGCTTCCCTCCGCAGCAGGGCCAGACGCTTGAACTGTGCCTTGCTCAGACGCAGGCGGTCGGCCACGCCATCCCCGCCAAGCGCCGCCAGGCGGCGTATCGGCTCGGGTGCGATACCAGCCTGTTGCTCATGATGTACAAGCGGCGCCACCCCCCTGTCATCCGACCCCGGCAAAACCGCCACAAGCACACCGCACGCACGCATCGCCGCCACTGAAGGCGCCGGGTCGGGCGCGCTCAGCAACTTTACGATCTCGGCGCCGACCCGTTCGCGCGATAGGTCCGACAGTCGGTCGGCATGCGTCGCCACTGCCCCCAGCCCCTCGGGGTCGAGCCCCGCCACCGGATCGCCATACCAGGCGTGAAACCGAAAGAACCGGAGGATCCTGAGGTAATCCTCGCGAATGCGCTGCTCGGGATCGTCGATGAACCTGACATGACGCGCCTGCAGGTCCCTCAACCCATTCAGTGGGTCGATCACCGTGCCGTCAGGGCGCGCATAGAGCGCATTCATCGTGAAATCGCGGCGTCGCGCATCCTCGGCAACATCCTCGGAATAGGCCACGACAGCATGCCGTCCGAAGGTTTCGACATCCCGGCGAAACGTGGTCACCTCATGCGGAACATGATCCGAAACCACCGTGACCGTGCCATGCTCCAGACCGGTCGGAACAGGTTTCAACCCCGCGGCCCCGGCAAGGGAAATGACCGTTTCGGGATGGGCATCCGTGGCGATGTCGATATCGTTGACCGATGCGCCCAGGATGGCGTTGCGCACACAGCCGCCGACGAACAAGGCTTGATAGCCGCCTTGCTCGATCATCCGGCACACCGCCTGCGTGGCGGGTCGTTCAATCCAGTCGCCGGTCAGCTTCATCTTGCCTCCGCCGCATCGGCCATCACGCGCAAGATGCGCGCGGTTGCCCCCCAGATGTAATAGGGACCGAAGGGAACCGTATAGTATTTTCGCCAGCTTCCCCGCCAGCGCCGCGCCTGAACGCTGAACTGTGCGCGGTCCAGGAGATGCATCAATGGAACCTCGAAGACCTCGTCGACCTCGCCCGGCTCAGGCCGGACTTCGAACGGTGCCCGGACACGCGCCACCACTGGTGTGACCATGAAACCCGTGACCGTTTCATGTGCGGGCATCATGCCCAGAACCTCGACATTGCCGGGGTCCAGCCCGATTTCCTCATGCGCTTCGCGCAGCGCGGCCGCGATGACATCCTTGTCGGTGTCGTCCTGCTTGCCGCCGGGAAAGGCGATCTGGCCGGGATGATGCCTGAGCGCAGACGATCTCTTGGTCAGGAACAGCTGCGCCCCTTCTCCTTCAAACAGGATCGGCACCAGAACGCCCGCCGGCCGCAGCTTGCGATCCGGCGGCAGCTTGGTGTCGGGGTTGAGATCATAGTCCGACGACGCGGTGCTGGCACGCTCAAGCGCCTTGGAAACCAACCTCAGCGGATCACGCATCGTCACCCGGCGCCTGCTCGGACTCGAATCCCAAGGTCTTGGGGTCCAGTCGGTAATGCGCGCCGCAAAACTGGCAATCAGCGGTCACGATCCCCTCGTCAGTGGTCATCCGCGCGATATCCTTGGCCGAATAGATCGAGAGGCTGTTTCGCACACGTTCTTCGGAACAGGTGCAACCAAATCGCACCGCCTGAAGATCGAAGACCCGAGGCATCTCCTCGTGAAAGAGACGCACCAGAAGGTCAGTGGGCGCGACCGAGGGGCCGATCAGTTCCAGATCGTCAACGGTGTCCAGAAGCATGTTGACGCGATCCCAGTTCTCTTCGTCATCCTCGTCTACGATGTCCGCCATCCCAGACACGCCGTTCTCGCCGGTGTCGTCCTGTACATGATACGGCGACATCTGCGGCATGTGTTGAAGCATGACGCCCCCCGCGCGCCAATGTTCGGCGCTGTCGGTCTCGGTCGACTTGCCGAACGAAAGGGCGAACCGGGTCGGCAGCTGCTCGGACTGATCAAAGTAGGACTCGGCACAGGCGCTCAGTCCACCCTCCGCGAGTGCGGTGATTCCCTGGTAAGGTTCCGAGCCCTTGCCCTGATCGATGAGCACGGCGAAATATCCCTCGCCGATATTCGAATAAGGCGTGCTGTCGGTGATGCGATCACGGTCGAAGCTGGCATAAGCCCGAATCCTGGCGGGTTCGCCTTCGACCTCGGGAGCGAAATAATCGGTGGCGATCATGCGAACCGGCCCCTTGGATTGCACCTGAAGGGACAACTTCCATCGCAGCTTGATCGTCTGGCCGATCAGCGCGGTCAACAGAGCCATCTCTGCAACCAGCGCCTCGACCGGGGCGGGATAATCGTGCTGCTTCAGGATTCCGTCGAGAACCCCGTCAAGGCGCGCGACACGCCCTCGAATGTCCGCATTGTCCAATTGGAACGGCAGGATCGTATCGTCCCACGCGATTTTCTGTCCAAGTGTCATGGAATTTCCTTGTGTGCCGAAGTTGGCATATCGCGTCTATATAGGCAGGGCAACACGCCGTCCAAGGGCGCGGCACGCAAGCGTGACTGCAATCGCCGCGCTCAGAGCCCCGCCACTGGCGGTTTGAATTCCAGGAGAACCGCCGAGACGTCGTCTTGGAAATCATCGGCGCCCGAGAACTCCATCAGCTTCCAGATCAGCGATTCCAGCAAGGCCGGCCCGTGCGAGTGTCGCATGTCGCGCAGGATGGCTTCCAGCCCGTCATCCCCAAGAAGCCTCCCTTGTGCATCGGAGCATTCCACGATTCCATCCGAATGGATCAACAGTCTTTCGCCCGGCGCCATATGGAATTTCACCTGGTCGTACTCCGCATCGGGCAACAAGCCGACAGGAAGCCCGCCGCATCCCACCAGACATACCGCCCCATTGCGCCGCTGCACGGCAGGGTGCGGATGGCCAGCCTGTGCAAGGATCACTTCGCCACGGGCAAGGTCGACATCCGCCAGGACCATCGTGAAGTAATGCTCGGTGTCCATTTCATCCAGGATCAGCCGGTTCAGTGCCACAATCGTTTCAGCGGGTGGGCGCATTTGATAACTGCCCCCCCTGGTGCGGAAGAGGGCAATGTTCTGATCGGGCGCCGAGGCCGAGAGATACCCGGCGAGGCGCGCTGTCATCAGGGCTGAGCTTATGCCATGCCCCGACACATCGATCCCATAGAGACCGATTCTGGATTCCCCGACGGGAAACATCCCCACAAGGTCGCCACCCACATGCCCGCTGGAACGCAGGAGAAGCGAGACATCGGCCACACCAAGGTCGCGATACCTGTCACTGACAAGCGATTGCTGCAGCTTGCGGGCCTCGATCAGGTCACTGTCGAGGGAGTCATAGAGCTTCTGCAGCTCCTCCAGGGTCGAGGCGATCAGGCGGTTCTTGTCGATCAGCTCCCGTTCCATGCGGAGGATTCGATCTCCGGCAGCGATCCGCGCCCGCAGTTCGGCGGCGTTGACGGGCTTGGTCAGGAAATCATCGGCGCCCGCATCAAGCCCGCGCGCGATTTCCTCCTTTTCACTCTTTGAAGTCAGAAGAATGAAGTACCCGTAATCCTCGCGCGGAAGACCGCGAAATTCCCGGCAGAATTCAAGGCCGGTCATGCCCGGCATCATCCAGTCGCTCAGGACAAGGTCAGGTGGCTCCAGGCGGCAAATTTCAAGGGCTTCTGCGGCGGAATCCGCCTCTCTCACGCTGAAACCCCAGCGTCTGATAGAGGCGCTGACGATCTTGCGCTGGACGCGACTGTCATCGACGACGAGAATCCGGCGGATGGCCTGCCCGCCGGATTGGAGTTCTTCGATCGTTTCGACGGATTCGCCCAATTGTGCCACCTTTTTGCCTTTGCAATCCTCGGTAGCGCATTGTGCTTTAACGCGGTGTGAATGCTAAAATTGCAGTCTTCTTTCCGCTCGCTTTTGCGATGCATTAACGGGTTCGCCTGCATTCTCGACCTGCCCGGAGAGGGGATGACATCATGATCGACTGGAACAGAATCAGTGAACTGCAGGCCGATATCGGCGCCGATGAGTTCGACGAGATCGTCGGCCTGTTCCTTGAGGAGGTCGAGACCGAGATCGACGACCTGCGCAGCGGCGCGGCCCGCGACAACCTCGAGGCGCAATTGCATTTTCTGAAAGGCAGCGCCCTTAATCTCGGGTTCTCGGATTTTGCGGGCCTGTGTCAGTCGGGCGAGACCGCGGCAGCACAAGGCTGCGCGGACCAGGTCGATCTGAACGCTATCGTCGCAAGTTACGAACAATCCCGCGTGGTCTTCGCCGCCGGATGCAAGACGCCGATCAAGACGGTTTAGATCAGGAACTCTGCCAAGACCTGATCGTCGGTAATGTCGCGATACTCGAAGCCCGCAGCCTCAAGCTTGCGCTGGATGTGCGCGAAGTTCTCGGGCTGCGTGGTTTCGATACCGATCAGGACCGAACCGAAATTTCGCGCTGATTTCTTGAGGTATTCAAAACGCGCGATATCGTCTTGCGGCCCCAGGATCGTCAGGAAATCCCTCAGCGCCCCTGGCCGCTGCGGCATCCGCAGGATGAAGTACTTCTTGACCCCTGAATAGCGTTGCGCGCGTTCTTTCACTTCGGGCAGGCGCTCGAAATCAAAATTGCCGCCCGAGGTTACGCAAACCACGGTCTCACCGCGGATGACATCGGCAAGATCCTTGAGCACATCCACGGCCAGCGCGCCCGCGGGCTCAAGAACGATCCCCTCGATATTGAGCATCTCGAGCATGGTCGTGCAAAGCCGGTCTTCGCTGACGGTCAGAACATCCTGAGGATCTATCCCGGATAGGCGGGCGAAGGTCTTTTCCCCGATCTGCGCGACGGCGGCGCCGTCGGCGAAACTGTCCACATGACCAAGCCGCGTTGGCTGCCCGGCGCGAAGGGCGGCCCCAAGACAGGCGCCGCCCGATGGCTCGACCAGTGTCAGCGCGGCGCGGTGACCGATGTAGCTGCGCACACCGGCCGAAAGTCCGCCGCCGCCGACCGGCATGATGATGCGATCGGGCATGACCTCCGACTGTGCCTCGATCTCGACCCCGACCGAAGCCTGACCCTCAATGACGTCCTCGTCGTCGAAGGGTGACAGGAAATGTCCCTTTATTTCAGCGCAATAGGCCTGCGCGGCGGCCAGTGTATCGTCGAAATAGTCGCCGGTCAGCCGGATCGTCACCGCGTCTCCGCCGAATTTCTCGGTCTTGCCGACCTTCTGCTGGGGCGTTGTGACGGGCATGAAAATTACGCCCTTCACTCCGAAGTGCCGACACATGAAGGCGACACCCTGCGCATGGTTTCCAGCACTTGCACAGACGAATTGCGAGACATCGGAATCCTGAGCCAGGCATTTGCGCATTGCGTTGAAGGCGCCGCGCAGTTTGTAGGAACGCACCGGCGAGAGGTCTTCGCGCTTGAGCAGGATGTTGGCACCGTAACGCTCGGACAGGTGATCGTTGCGTTGAAGGGGCGTGGGCTCGAACACGTCGCGCATCGCGGTTTCGGCGGCTTGGGCAAGGGTGCGGAAATCTGTCATGGTCCTTGCTTGGCGCAATGTTTGCGCGCTGGCAAGGGTGGGGCGCAAAGCATACAAGGGAATACCGGAGAGCGGGGGCGGCATCTTGCCCCTGCGGGCAAAACCGGCTAAGCGCCGAGCGCATATTTGACGGAAGGAAAAGCGATGTCCGCGCCCAAGAAAGTCGTGCTGGCCTATTCCGGGGGGCTTGATACCTCGATCATCCTGAAATGGCTGCAAAGCGAATATGGTTGCGAGGTGGTGACCTTTACCGCCGATCTGGGCCAGGGAGAAGAACTTGAGCCGGCGCGCCAGAAGGCGGAACTTCTTGGAATCAAACCGGAAAACATCTTTATCGAAGATGTCCGGGAAGAGTTCGTGCGCGATTTCGTCTTTCCGATGTTCCGCGCCAATGCGGTCTATGAGGGGCAGTATCTGCTGGGCACCTCGATCGCCAGGCCCTTGATTTCAAAGCGTCTTGTGGAGATTGCCGAGGAAACCGGGGCGGATGCGGTCGCGCATGGGGCGACGGGCAAAGGCAACGACCAGGTGCGGTTTGAACTGGCGGCCTATGCGCTCAACCCTGACATCAAGGTGATCGCCCCCTGGCGTGAATGGGATCTGACCAGCCGCAGCAAGCTTCTTGATTTTGCTGAGAAAAACCAGATCCCGATCGCCAAGGACAAGCGCGGCGAGGCACCGTTCTCGGTGGATGCGAACCTGTTGCACACGTCGAGCGAAGGCAAGGTGCTGGAGGACCCGGCGGTGGAAGCGCCGGACTATGTTTATCAGCGCACTGTGCACCCCGAAGATGCGCCGGATACGCCGGAATTCATCGAGATCGGGTTCGAGAAAGGCGACGCGGTCAGCATCAATGGCGAGGCGATGAGCCCTGCTAACATATTGACAAAGTTCAACGAATTGGGCGGCAAGCACGGGATCGGACGGCTTGACCTGGTCGAGGGCCGCTTTGTGGGCATGAAGTCTCGCGGGATCTATGAGACTCCGGGCGGCACGGTGTTGCTGGAGGCGCATCGGGGGATCGAGCAGATCACGCTGGACCGGGGCGCTGCGCACCTGAAGGACGAGCTGATGCCGCGCTATGCGGAGCTGATCTATAACGGGTTCTGGTACAGCCCCGAACGCGAGATGTTGCAGGCCGCGATCGACAAATCACAACATCATGTGACCGGGACGGTGCGTCTGAAGCTCTACAAAGGCCTGGCGCGGACGGTCGGGCGCTGGTCGGAGCACAGCCTTTATTCCGAGGCGCATGTGACCTTCGAGGATGATGCGGGCGCCTATGATCAGAAGGACGCGGCGGGGTTCATCCAGCTGAACGCGCTGCGGCTGAAACTTCTGGCTGCGAGAGACCGCCGCCTGAAGGGCTGAACACCGTACAAAACAGACGTTTTGTACGCCGCTTTTGTACGACCTTCGGCCAGCGCGCCGAAGGTTTCGTACAGAATGCGAAATACGGCTCAGATGGCGACGGCGCGAAGGGCCTCGTAGGCGGGCATCGCATCGCGCGCGAGCGTGGCCGCCGACCCCTCGAGATCGGGAAGCGGACCTTCGGCGGGGGCAAAGCCGGTCGAGCGGTGAACCGCGCCATACCAATGCGCGGCCCAGACCCCGTCCGAAGCGTGGCCACCAGCGGGCCATGAAAGCATCGCCTCATCCCAATCCAACCCGATCGAATCGCAAAGGCGGCGCAGCATGGTTTCCGGGTCGCGCCGGATATCGGATGAATCGATCACCACGGGGGCAGCGCCCGCCGAGGTAAGCGTTTGGTAAAGTTCTTGCTGTTGGATGAACCCGATCTCGGCAAGGGTCGGGTTTTCATATTTCGCCGAGAAACTGGCGGCGACACGCGCGGGGTGACGAATGAGAAACACGTTGACGACATCTGACATCCAGTCACGCGGGATGCCGGGGATCATGTGCTGTGTCATGTGCTTTTGGTAGAAATGCGCCTTGCCGCCCGGCACCGGCCCCAAAAGCTGTGCAGCGACAACATCCGGATCGGTGGGCTGGGATGCGATGATCTGGTCCCGCATCGGGTGGTTGAGGCCGGTTTTCGCGAGATAGGCGGCGTAGAAGGGCTCATCCGTCACGGCACAGTCGGCGCGCGCACCGAACGCATACATCATGGCCGTCGAAAGGTTGCGCGGCCCGGACCACATGGCGATCCGCATCAGGCCGTTTCCCGCTGGATCAGAGCCTTATACAGGCCTTGCAGACGTTTCGTCACCGGCCCCAGCGCGCCGTCGCCGATCTGGCGTCCGTCGATCTGGCCGACAGGGGTCTGCGCGCCGAATGTGCCTGTCAGAAAGGCCTCGTCTGCGCCGTAGGTATCGACCAGCGAGAAATTGCGCTCGTAGACCGGGATGTCATTTTCGCGGCACAGGTCGATCACCTTTTGCCGGGTGATGCCGTTCATGCAGTAGTCACCGGTGCTGGTCCAGACCTCGCCCTTGCGCACGATGAAGAAGTTGCAGGCGTTGGTCGTGTTCACGAAGCCATGCACATCAAGCATCAGCCCCTCGTCAGCGCCGGCCTTTTCGGCGGCTATGCAGGCCAGGATGCAATTGAGCTTGGAATGGGAATTGAGCTTGGGATCCTGCGTCATGGGCAGCCCGCGGATATGGGGCACGGTCGCGAGGTGGATCGGCCGCGCGATGCTGGGCCTGGAATGTTCCATGATGATGGCGATGGTCGGCCCCTGCTGGCTGAGCGAAGGGTGCTGGAACGGCCGGGTCTTGGGGCCGCGCGTCACCATCAGGCGGGCATGGGCGTCGGTTTCCATGTTATTGGCTTTTTGTGTCTCTATCACGGCCTGAAACACCTGATCGCGGGTCATACCGATATCGAGATCAATGGCTTTTGCGGCCTCGAAAAGCCGATCCAGATGCTCGTCGATGAAGGCCCAGGTGCCGTTATAGAGGCGAAGCCCCTCCCACACACCATCGCCCAGCATGAAACCGCTGTCATAAACGCTGACGACGGCCTCGTGACGGGGAACGATACGACCATTCAGCCAGATTCCGATCTTTTCATTACGGGCGTCTTCTTCGGCCTGATGGGTTGTCTGATGGTCGGTCATGGCGCTCTCTTTCCTGCGGTTTTGCGGCGACGCTAAGGGGCGCGTGCGCCGCTTCCAAGGGTAAAATGGCGATCACCAAGGCGTGAGGACACGGGGGCGTGAATTGGCGCGGGCGCTGGCATGGGTCAGATTGGGGTCAAATGGAGGGCACCATCATGGGAAACCGCACAAGAACCATAAAGGCCGGGCTGCTGGCGATGCTGATCGTGATCGGCCTTGGCATCGAGCATGGCAAGGCGCGCGCTGCGCAAACCGAGGTCCTGACCGTGGCCGGAGGGTGCTTTTGGTGTGTGGAAGCCGATTTCGAGAAGGTCGAGGGCGTGATCGAGGCCGTGTCGGGCTATACCGGCGGCAATGTGAAGAACCCGACCTACAAGGAGGTCACGCGCGGCGGCACCGGGCATTACGAGGCGGTCGAGATCCGGTTCAACCCGGACAAGGTATCGGCACGCCAGCTGTATGACCTGTTCTTCCGCTCGGTCGACCCGCTGGATGCGGGCGGGCAATTCTGTGACCGGGGAGACAGCTATCGCACGGCGATTTTCGTCTCTGATGCAGCGCAAAAGCAGGCTGCCGAGGCCGCCAAGGCGGACGCGGAAAAGGAGCTTGGCAAGCGCGTCGTGACCCCGATCCTGAATGCCGGGCCGTTTTACGAGGCCGAGGATTATCACCAGGATTATTACAAGGGTGACAAGCTGATCCTGACGCGGTTCGGGCCGAAATCCCAGGCGTCGGCTTACAAGCGCTATCGCGAGGCCTGTCAGCGCGACGCACGGGTGCGCGACCTGTGGGGACAGGATGCGCCCTTCGTGAACTGATCGGTTCCGTCAGCCGACCTTGCAGGCCGCCAGCACCGCCATGTTGAGGATGTCGCTGGCGGTCGCGGTGGTCGAGCAGATCTGAATCGAGTTGTCGAGCCCGGCGAGAATCGGGCCGATCACCGTGGCGCCGGCCATTTCCTGCATCAGCTTGACCGAGATCGAGGCCGAGTGCCGCGCTGGAACCACGAGGATATTCGCGGGGCCTGTGAGGCGCTGGAACGGGTAGGCATCCTGCGCCAGCGTGTTGAGCGCCACGTCGACGGTCATTTCGCCCTCGTATTCAAACGTCACGCCACGGCGCGCCAGAACGCCGGGCGCGAGGTGCATTTTCTCGGCGCGTTCGGATTTCGGATAGCCGAAGGTCGAGAAGCTGACGAAGGCGACGCGCGGCTCAAGGCCCAGATGGCTGGCGACATCGGCGGCACGGGTGGCGATATTGGCGAGGTCGTGCTCGTCGGGCCATTCATGCACCAGCGTGTCGGCGATCAGGACGATCCGCCCCTTATGCAAGAGCGCCGTGACCCCGGCGACGCCATGTTCGGCATCGGCGTCGAAGACATGGTTGATCCGCTCCATCACATGGGCGGATTTGCGGGTGGCGCCGGTGACAAGCCCGTCGCCATGCCCATGCGCCAGCATCAGCGCGGAATAGACATGCCGGTCACGCGCGGCCATGCGGTGAATGTCCTGCCGGTCATGGCCCTTGCGTTGCAGGCGGGCATAGAGAAATTCCTTGTAGTCCTCGAGGCGGTCGCTTTTGGCGGCGTTGGTGACTTCGATCTCGCGGACGGCATCGCCGAGGCCTGCGGCCTCGAGCTTGGCTTTCACGTCGTCGTCGCGGCCCACCACAATCGCCTTGCCAAGGCCCGAGCGCTGATACTGCACGGCGGCGCGCAGCACGCGGGGGTCGTCGCCCTCGGCAAAGATCATCCGGGCCTGGGCGTTGCGGGCGCGGGCATTGATCGAGCGCAGGATGCTGGCGGTCGGGTCGAGACGGGCCTTGAGCGATTGCTCATAGGCTTCCATGTCGACGATGGGACGGCGGGCTGCGCCGGTGTCCATGCACGCGCGCGCCACGGCGGGCGGCACGGTGTGAATGAGGCGCGGGTCGAAGGGCGTCGGGATGATGTAATCGCGCCCGAAGGCCAGCTTGCGGCCATAGGCCATCGCGACCTCGTCGGGCACATCTGCGCGCGCAAGGCTGGCGAGGGCCTCGGCGCAGGCGATCTTCATCTCGTCGTTGATGGCGCGGGCGTGGACATCGAGCGCGCCGCGGAAGAGATAGGGAAAGCCCAGCACGTTGTTGACCTGGTTGGGGTAATCCGAGCGGCCGGTAGCGACGATCGCGTCGACGCGGACCTCGTGGGCCTCTTCGGGAGTGATTTCGGGGTCGGGATTGGCCATCGCGAAGATCACGGGATTATCGGCCATGCTGGCGACCATGTCCTGGGTCACGGCGCCCTTCACCGAAACGCCGATGAACACATCGGCATCCTTCATCGCCTCTTCGAGGGTGCGCAGATCGGTCTTGACGGCATGGGCCGACTTCCACTGGTTCATGCCATCGGTGCGGCCCTGGTAGATGACGCCCTTGGTGTCACAGGCGATGCAGTTCTCGGGGCGCGCGCCCATGGATTTCAGGAGTTCGATACAGGCGATGCCAGCCGCGCCCGCGCCGTTGAGGACGATGCGGCAATCCGCCAGTTTCTTGCCCGAGATATGCAGCGCGTTGATCAGGCCGGCGGCGCAGATGACCGCCGTTCCGTGTTGGTCGTCGTGAAAGACGGGGATGTCCATCTGTTCCTTGAGCGTCTGCTCGATGATGAAACATTCGGGCGCCTTGATGTCTTCGAGGTTGATGCCGCCGAAGGTGGGCCCCATCAGGCGCACGGCCTTGATGAATTCGTCGGGGTCCTCGGTGTCGAGCTCGATGTCGATCGAGTTCACATCGGCGAAGCGCTTGAAGAGGACGGCCTTACCCTCCATCACGGGCTTGGAGCCCAGCGCGCCAAGATTGCCAAGGCCCAGAACCGCGGTGCCGTTCGAGATCACCGCGACGAGGTTGCCCTTGTTGGTGTAATCATAGGCCAGTTCGGGATTGGCGGCGATTTCCTCGCAGGGGACAGCGACGCCGGGGGAATAGGCCAGCGACAGATCCCGCTGCGTGGTCATGGGCACGGTGGCCTGGATCTCGAACTTGCCGGGCGAAGGTTCGAGGTGGAAGGTCAGTGCCTCTTCGCGGGTGAATCTGGGTCTGGACATGGGGCGGCCTTATGCAATTCCGTCGGTCGGTCGTTCTGTTTCGCTTCTCCATAGCGGGGGTTTGCCGCCGCCTCAACTGCTAGCCGGATTTCGGGTTTCCGCCCGCGCCGGGGCTTTGTAAGGTTCACGCCAATCAGACGGGGGTCGAAGTGACATCAGCGCAATCCGCCGTGACGCCGATGATGGCGCAGTATCTTGAGATCAAGGCCGGCTATCCGGGGGCATTGCTGTTCTACCGGATGGGCGACTTTTACGAGCTGTTTTTCGACGACGCTGTGGCGGCGGCCGAGGCGCTGGATATTGCCCTGACGAAACGCGGCAAGCACCTGGGCGACGATATCCCGATGTGCGGCGTGCCGGTACATTCGGCCGAAGGTTATCTGCTGACGCTGATCCGCAAGGGGTTTCGCGTGGCGGTCTGCGAACAGATGGAAAGCCCCGAGGAGGCGCGCAAGCGTGGCGCGAAATCGGTGGTGCGGCGCGAGGTGGTGCGGCTGGTCACGCCCGGCACCCTGACCGAGGAAAGCCTGCTGGAAGCGCGGCGGCACAATTACCTGGCGGCCTTTGCGAGGGTGCGTGGCGAAGGCGCGCTGGCTTGGGTGGATATTTCCACCGGCAGTTTCCAAGTCATGCCGCTGGCGGATATCCGGCTGGGACCGGAACTTGCGCGGCTGGCGCCGAGCGAGGTCATCCTGGCCGAGGGTGAAAGCGCCGATCTGAGCGGAATCGTAACTGAATCGGGCGCATCGAGCAGCGAGCTGGGGCGCGCGGCCTTCGACAGCGCGGGCGGCGAGAAGCGGCTTTGCGATCTGTTCAAGGTGGGCACGCTGGATGCGTTCGGCACGTTCACGCGGCCTGAACTGGGCGCGATGGGCGCGATTGTCGAATACCTTGAGATCACGCAGAAGGGCAATCTGCCGCTGCTGCAAGCCCCCCAGCGCGAGGCGCAGACACGGGTGATGCAGATCGACGCCGCCACGCGGCGGAACCTGGAGATCACCCACTCCATGAGCGGGGGCAAGGCCGGGTCGCTGTTGGGGGCGGTGGATCGCACGGTGACCGCCTGTGGCGGGCGTCTTTTAGAGCGGCGGTTATCGAGCCCCAGCCGGGTGCGCGAGATCGTGCAGGAGCGGTTGGATTCCGTGGCGTTTGCGGTGGAACAGGCTCGATTGAGTGAGGCGTTGCGCGGCGCGCTGCGCAAGGTGCCGGACCTCGATCGCGCGCTGTCGCGGCTGGGCTTGGACAGGGGCGGGCCGCGCGACCTTGCGGCGATCCGCAACGGGCTGGCGCAGGCCGAAGAGATCGCCGGGATCCTCCGGGATCAGGACCTGCCGAGCCTGCTGGCCGCGGCGGCGGGCGATCTGTCGGGACATGACGCCTTGCTGGACCTTCTGGACCGGGCGCTGGTGGCCGAACCGCCGCTATTGGCGCGCGACGGCGGGTTCATCGCGCCCGAATATGACACGGAACTCGATGAGGCGAGAAAGCTGCGCGACGAAGGGCGCGGCGTGATCGCCGCGATGCAAAGCGAATACCAGGAGCTGACCGGTATCCAGAGCCTGAAGGTCAAGCATAACAACGTGCTTGGCTATTTCGTGGAAGTGACCGCCACCCATGCCGACAAGATGTTGTCGGCGCCGCTGAACGAGACGTTCAAGCACCGCCAGACCACCGCGAACCAGGTGCGTTTTACCACCGTGCCGCTGAGCGAGATGGAAACCCGCATCCTGAACGCAGGCGGACGGGCGCTTGAAATTGAGAAGCGGCTCTATGACAGCCTGAAAGCCGCAATTCTGGATGAATCCGCAGGGGTGTCTCAGGTGGCGCGGGCGATGGGGGAACTGGATCTTGCGACCGCGCTGGCCGATCTGGCGCGCGGCGAGGATTGGTGCCGCCCCAAGGTGGATGACAGCCGTGCGCTGGAAATCGAGGCGGGACGCCATCCTGTCGTGGAACAGGCGCTGCGGCGAGACGGTGCGCCCTTTATCGCCAATGACTGCCATCTGGGCGGCGAAAGCGATATCTGGCTGCTGACCGGGCCGAACATGGCGGGTAAATCCACCTTTCTGCGCCAGAATGCGCTGATTGCGCTATTGGCGCAGGCGGGCAGTTTCGTGCCCGCGCGCAAGGCGCATATCGGCATGGTCAGCCAGCTGTTCAGCCGGGTCGGGGCATCGGACGATCTGGCGCGGGGGCGGTCGACCTTCATGGTCGAGATGGTGGAAACCGCCGCGATCCTCAACCAGGCGGACGAACATGCGCTGGTGATCCTGGACGAGATCGGGCGCGGTACGGCGACCTATGACGGGTTGTCGATTGCCTGGGCGACGCTGGAACATCTGCACGGGGTCAACGGATCGCGGGCGCTTTTCGCGACGCATTACCACGAGCTGACCAATCTGAGCGACAAGCTGGAGCGGGTCGAGAACGCCACCGTCAGCGTCAAGGAACATGACGGCGAGGTGATTTTCCTTCACGAGGTGCGGCGCGGTGCGGCTGATCGCAGTTACGGCGTGCAGGTCGCCAAGCTGGCGGGGCTGCCCGATGCGGTGGTCGAGCGGGCGCGGGTGGTTCTGGATGCACTGGAAAAGGGCGAACGCGAGGGCGGCACCGCGCAAAAGGCGCTGATCGACGATCTGCCACTGTTTTCCGCGACACCGGCGCCCCCCGCGCCATCGCCCGCGGTGCGGACATCAGGCGTAGAGCAGCGTCTGGCGGATATCCTGCCGGATGAACTGACCCCGCGCGAGGCGCTGGACCTGATTTACGAGCTGAAGACGTTGACGCAAGGGTGAGCCGGGCGGGATGCCCGGCCCCGGCAGGGCGTCACCCCTTGTTCGACGAAACCCCGACCTGCGCGGGGCGCAGGATGCGGTCATGCAGCAGGAAACCTTCGGTCGAAACCTGGATGATCTCGCCGGCGTTGGTGCCGGGCACGGGGGCTTCGAACATGGCCTCGTGATGCTGGGGGTCGAACTTGTCGCCGACCTCGGGCGAAATCCGCGTGATCCCGTGCTTGGAAAACACGTTGAGCAATTCGCGCATGGTCAGTTCGATCCCCTCGATCAGGGCGGCGGAGACCTCTTTCTGCTCTTCGGTCGCGGCCTCAAGCGCGCGTTTCATGTTGTCATACACGGGCAGCATGTCGCGCGACAGCTTGGAGCCGCCGTAATTCTCGGCCTCGCGACGGTCCTTCTCGGAGCGCTTGCGCGCGTTCTCGGCATCGGCAAGGGCGCGCATGAACTTGTCATGCAGCGCGGTGCGTTCGGCACGAAGCGATTCGAGCTCTGCCTCGGTGTCGGAAATCTCTTGCTCGGCGAGGGCGTGTTCCTCGGCCTCGGCGTCTTCGATATCGTCAAGAAATTCGTCGTTCTTCGGCTCTGCCATGTCTCACCTCTAGCTCCGGTCCGCGATCAGTCTGCCAACCAGCTGCGCCGTGTAGTCCACGATCGGCACGATGCGTCCATAATTCAGGCGGGTGGGACCGATGACACCCACCGCACCAATGATCTTTCGGTCTGCGTTCATATATGGAGAGACCACCAGAGAGGAACCCGAAAGTGAGAAAAGTTTGTTCTCGGAGCCGATAAAAATGCGCACACCGTCGCCTTCATCGGCCAGTTCGAGGAATTCGGCGATGTCGCGCTTGCGTTCGAGGTCATCGAACAGCGTGCGGATACGTTCGAGATCCTCCTGCTCGGCGCTGCTTTCCAACAGATTCGCCTGGCCGCGCACGATCAGGCGCTCGTAGTTTTCGCCGTCGCCGTCCCATACGGCGAGGCCGCTTTCGACAAGATCCTGCGCCAGCTTGTCGATTTCCTGGCGCCGGTCGGTGATCTGGCTGGCGATGACGCGCTGCAATTCGCTGAGCGTGCGGCCCTCGGCCAATGCGTTGAGGAAATTCGCGGCCTCGCGCATCGAACTGGGGGTCTGGCCCGGCGGCGGCGTGAAAATGCGATTCTCGACATGGCCGTCGCCAAAGACCAGAACCACAAGGGCGCGGTCATGTGCGAGGCTGACGAACTCGATATGCTTGATCGGGGCCTCGTGTTTTGGCGCAAGCACAAGGGAAGCGCCCTGCGTGACGCCGGAAAGCGCCGAACCGATGCGGTCCAGCATACCGGTCACGTCCTGCGAGTTGCTGCCGAGGGTTGCGTCGATCATCTGGCGGTCGGTGTTCTGAAGGTCGCCCACCTCGAGCAGGCCATCGACGAACATGCGCAGCCCCTCCTGCGTGGGCACGCGGCCGGCGCTGACATGGGGGCTTTCGAGAAGGCCGAGATATTCGAGATCCTGCATCACGTTGCGGATCGTTGCCGCGCTGACCTTTTCGCTGAGGTCACGGGTCAGCGTGCGCGACCCGATGGGCGCGCCCGAAATGAGATAGGATTCGACCACGCGGCGAAAGACTTCGCGCGAGCGTTCGTTCATCTCTTCGAGTATCTTTCCGCTGTCGGTCATGTCTCGGGCTGTCTGCTCTGATCTGCCATTAAAGGCGGGCGGTGGAAAAGGTCAATCGGGGTTGCTATCTGGTTGGCGCGGGCTGTATCCCCGGCTTTGGTTCATAAAGGAAAGACATCATGCGGCCTTCGGGTAGAGATTTAAGTGAGATGCGCGCCGTTTCAATCGAAACGGGCGTCACGAAACATGCCGAAGGGTCTTGCATGATCCGGATGGGCGACACCCATGTTCTTTGCACCGCCAGCCTGGAAGACCGCGTGCCGCCCTTCATCAAGGGTTCTGGCCTTGGCTGGGTGACGGCGGAATACGGGATGCTGCCGCGCTCGACCTCGTCGCGGATGCGGCGCGAGGCGACGACGGGCAAGCAAGGCGGGCGCACGGTCGAAATCCAGCGCCTGATCGGGCGGTCGCTGCGCGCAGGCGTTGACCGCGTGGCTTTGGGAGAGCGCCAGATCACTGTCGATTGCGATGTGATCCAGGCCGATGGCGGCACGCGCTGTGCGTCGATCACGGGCGGCTGGATCGCATTGCGGCTGGCAGTGAACAAGCTGCTGAAGGCAGGTGACATCATCAGCGATCCGCTGGTCGATCCGGTCGCGGCGGTGTCCTGCGGCATCTATGCCGGCCAGCCGGTGCTGGACCTCGATTATCCCGAGGACAGTGAAGCCGGGGTGGATGGCAATTTCATCATGACCGGATCCGGCCAGCTGATCGAGGTGCAGATGAGCGCCGAGGGCGCGACATACAGCCGGGAGCAGATGAATCAGCTGATGGACCTGGCCGAAAAGGGCGTCGGTGAACTGGTATCGGCGCAGAAGGCAGCCGTGAATGCGTAAGTTCGATGGCGATACCCTGCTGGTGGCGACGCATAACGCGGGCAAACTGGAAGAGATCGCCAATCTGATCGCGCCTTTTGGCGTGACGGTTGTGGGCGCCGCTGAAAAGGGCCTGGGCGAACCCGAGGAAACCGAGACGAGTTTTCTTGGCAACGCCCGGATCAAGGCCCATGCGGCGGCGCGTGCCACCGGGCTGCCCGCGCTTTCGGACGATTCGGGAATCGAGATCGACGCGCTTGACGGTGCACCGGGGGTGTTTACCGCCAATTGGGCTGAGACCGGCAAGGGCCGGGATTTCATCATGGCGATGGGCAAGGCGCATGACCGGTTGCTGGAAAGCGGCGCGCCGCAGCCCTGGCGCGCGCGGTTCTGCTGCACGCTGGTTCTGGCCTGGCCCGATGGCCATGACGAGGTTTTCCCCGGCACCGTCGAGGGACAGATCGTCTGGCCGATGCGCGGACATGAGGGCCACGGATACGACCCGATCTTTCAGCCCGAAGGCTATGAGCAGACATTCGGCGAGATGGATCGATGGGAAAAGAACCGCATCAGCCATCGCGCCGATGCCTTTGCCAAGCTGGTCCAGGGCTGTTTTGGCTGAGGATTGGCAACAGGGGGGCTTTGGCCTTTATATCCATTGGCCATTCTGCGAGGCCAAGTGCCCCTATTGCGATTTCAACAGCCATGTGCGCAGGGAAATCGACCAATCACGCTGGCTTAGAGCCTATTTATCCGAGATCGACCGATATGCCGCCCTGTTGCCGGGGCGGGTTCTGAATACAGTGTTTTTCGGGGGCGGAACCCCCAGCCTGATGGACCCGGAGGTGGTCGGCGCGATCCTTGAGCGTGTGCGCCAGGCCTGGCCGGTGGCGAATGACCTTGAGGTGACGCTGGAGGCGAATCCCGGCTCGGTCGAGGCGGGGCGGTTTCGCGGCTATGCCGATGCGGGCGTTTCGCGCGTCTCGATGGGCATTCAGGCACTGAATGATACGGATCTGCGACGTCTGGGGCGCATTCATAGCCTGGCTGAAGCAACGCAAGCCTTTGATATTGCAAGAGAAACCTTTGATCGAGTCAGTTTCGACCTGATCTATGCACGTCAGGATCAGAGCCTGCGCGACTGGCAGGCGGAGCTGGGCGAGGCGTTGGCGATGGCGGTCGATCACCTGTCGCTTTACCAGCTGACCATCGAACAGGGCACCGCCTTTGGCGACCGCTATGCCAAGTGCGGGCTGCGAGGCCTGCCTGAGGATGACCTGAGTGCCGATATGTATGACGCCACCCAGGAAATGTGCGAGGCGGCGGGCATGGGCGCCTACGAGATTTCGAATCACGCGCGTCCCGGCGCGGAATCTCGGCATAACCTGATCTATTGGCGCTATGGCGATTATGCCGGGATCGGGCCGGGCGCGCATGGCCGTATCACCCTTGATGGCCAGCGCCGTGCGACCGAAGCCTGGGCCAACCCCGAGAAATGGCTGGAGGCGGTTGGGCGCGGTTGCGCCGAAAAGGCGCAGGCGGCCATTTCGCCCACCGATCAGGCCGATGAATACCTTATGATGGGTCTGCGGCTGCGCAGCGGAATCGACCTTGACCGCCACGCCGCACTGGCGGGCAAGCCGCTGGCGAAGGAGCGGCTGAATGAATTGCGGGACCTTGGAATGATCGAGACCGATACGCGGCATCTGCGCGCCACGGCCAAGGGGCGGCCCGTGCTGAACGCGATCATCCGCGCCCTGATAGGGGACTAGGGGATGCGGACGGTTTGGGCCGTTTTGGGCTTGATCAGTGTCGCATTGGGCATGGCGGGGGTAGTTCTGCCGCTGCTGCCGACGGTGCCCTTCATGCTGCTGGCGGCGTTTTGCTTTTCGCGTTCTTCCGAGCGGCTGCACAACTGGCTGGTCAGCCATCCGCGGTTTGGCCCTGCGATCGTGGATTGGCACGAGCGCGGGGCGATCAACCCACGCGTCAAGCGCATCTCGACCATCGCGATCGTCGCGGTGTTCGTTCTGTCGGTGATGATCGGGCTGAAACCGCTGCTGTTGGCGATTCAGGGCGCGGTTCTGGCCTGCGTGATGCTGTTTATCTGGACTAGGCCGGGTTACTGACGCTGAGAATGCGGCAAAGGGTGTCGAGCTCATCCAGAGATTCGTAGCTGATGGTGATCTGGCCCTTTTCCTGCCCTGGCTTGTGGTTCAGCGCCACCTTCATACCCAGATTGGCGGACAGATCGCCTTCGAGCGCCTTGGTGTCGGCGTCTTTCTCGGGGTTCGGGCGCTGCCTGGCCTTGCTGCCATCGGAAAAGATGTTGCCGACGGGCTTTTTCGCCAGCTTCTCGGTTTCGCGCACCGAAAGGCCCTTTTTGATGACTTCGCGCGCCAGGGCGGCGGGATCGTCGGCGGTGATCAGCGCGCGAGCATGGCCCGACGAGAGCTTGCCGTCACGCAGGTAGGTCTGCACTTCGTCGGGCAGGGTCAGAAGGCGGACGCAATTGGCGATGTGGCTGCGGCTTTTGCCCAGAACGTCGGAGAGTTTCTCCTGCGTATGGCCGAATTTCTCCATCAGTTGGCTGTAACCGGCGGCTTCTTCGACCGGGTTCAGATCGGCGCGCTGGATGTTCTCGATAATGGCGACTTCCAGCACTTCGGTGTCGTTGAACTCGCGCACCAACACGGGAATTTCATGCAGCTTGGCGATCTGCGCCGCGCGCCAGCGGCGTTCGCCGGCGACGATTTCAAAGGAACCCGGCTTGCCGGGGGCGGGCCGGACGATCAGGGGCTGAATGATACCCTTTTCCTTGATCGAATTGGCCAGATCCTCGAGCTGTGCCTTGTCGAAGCTGCGGCGCGGCTGATCGGGGTTCGGGTTGATCTTTTCGATCGGCACGCTGCGGTCGGCGGGCTTGGGCGCGTCGCCGGTGGTGGCGGTGTCGTCATTCACATCCGCCATCAGGGCGGACAGGCCACGACCAAGGCCGCGTTGTCTGGTTTTCTTATCGGCCATCTGAGGGCTCCTTTATGCGGCTGCGCGCGTCTGGTTCGACATCAATTCCCTCGCAAGGTCGCGATAGGCCATCGCGCCCTTGGAGGTGGAATCGTATTGCAGCACCGGCAGGGAATACGAGGGCGCCTCGCTGACCCGGACATTGCGGGGAATGCGCGTCTTGAACACCATCGGGCCAAGGTTATCGCGGGCGTCCTGTTCAACCTGGGCCGAGAGGTTGTTGCGCGAATCGAACATGGTCAGGACGATGCCCTCGATGCGCAGGCCCGGATTGGCGGATTGGCGCACCTCGCGGATGGTCAGCATCAGCTGCGACAGCCCTTCGAGCGCGAAAAACTCGCTTTGCAGCGGCACCAGCACGGAATGCGCGGCGACCATTGCGTTGACGGTCAGAAGGTTCAGAGATGGCGGGCAGTCGATCAGGATGTAATCCAGCCCGTAGACGTCCATCGCGTTCTGGCGCAGGGCGTCATGCAGAAGGAAACTGCGCTTTTCACTGGCAATCAGCTCCATGTCGGCCGAGCTGAGATCGACCGTCGCGGGAACGATCAGCAAGTTGTCGAGTGCGGTTTCGCGGACCACCTCGCTCAGCTCGATTTCCTCCAGCAAAAGCTCATATGTTGTGTATTCACGGTCCGAAGGCGCAACACCTAGCCCGGTGGAGGCGTTCCCTTGGGGATCAAGATCGACGATCAGAACCTTCTGACCCGCCTCGGCCAGGGCGGCGCCAAGGTTGATGGTGGTCGTGGTCTTGCCGACGCCGCCCTTCTGGTTGGCGACAGCGATGATCTTGGGACCGCGTGGGCGGGTGGGATCAGACACGGGCGACTCCTGTGATGGTCAGAATGACGGGGCCTGTTTCGGTTTCGCTTGTAGCAATTCGATGGCTGAAGTTCCATGTTGTTTGCGCGGCCTGCAGCTCTTTCTGCCAGGATTCGCCCTTGGGGAAGATCGCCGTGCCGTCGCTGCGCAAATGGCGGGCGCAAAAGCCCAGAAGTCCATCAAGATCGGTCAGCGCACGGGCCGAGATCACATCGGCTTCGAGCGGCGGGATTTCCTCGATCCGGGCATTCACGACCGTCGCGGGCGCGCCGGTTTCGCGAATCACGGTGCGCAGGAAGGCGCATTTGCGCGAATCGCTTTCAACCAGCGTGACGCGGGCGGGCGAATGATGCTCCATCGCCATGATCGCGATCACGAGGCCCGGAAAACCGCCGCCGGATCCGAGATCGGCCCAATGCCCGACAGGGTGCGGGGCGAGGCTATATATCTGGGCGGAGTCGACAAAATGCCGGGCCCAAAGGTCATCGAGGGTGGAGCGGGCGACGAGGTTGATCTTTTGCGTCCATTTGCGCAGCAGCGCCTCGTAGGTTTTCAGCCGCTCGATTGTTTCACGTGAAACATTGAGCGTGGCGCCGCCGCTCATGCGGATTTCTCGCGCCGGGCCATGCGGAGCCGCGCGAGAATGAGCGTCAGCGCCGCCGGTGTCATGCCGTCAATGCGTCCGGCCTGCGCCAGATTGGCGGGGCGGGCGGCGGAAAGCTTGGTTTTCAGCTCGTTGGACAGCCCATCGACCGCCTGAAAATCGAAATCGGCAGGAATGTCCTGTGCCTCGTCGCGCTTCATCATCTCAACGTCGCGCTCCTGGCGGGCGATGTAATTCGCGTAGAGCGCATCTTTCTCAAGCTGCGCGCGCGAAAGGGCATCGACATCCGCGAGCGTCGCGTCAAGTTCGATCAGGCGCGCGAAGTCGATATCCGGAAAGGCAAGGAGCTGGAAACCAGTCCGGCGAGAGCCGTCCTGATTGACTTTGAGGCCAATATTCACAAGCTGGCGCGGTGTGTAGCTTTGGGACTCCAAGCGCGCGCGGGCGGCGCTCAGGCGCTCCATCTTGCCCTCGAAGGCGCGCGCACGCGCGGGGCCGACGCAGCCGAGTGCGGTTCCCATAGGAGTCAGGCGTTGATCGGCGTTATCGGCGCGCAGAGAGAGGCGGAATTCGGCGCGCGACGTGAACATGCGGTAAGGCTCGCTGACGCCACGGGTAATCAGGTCGTCGATCATCACACCGATATAGCTGTCAGAGCGGCTGAAAATGGCCGGGTCACGGCCCATGACCGCGAGCGCCGCATTCAACCCCGCAACAAGGCCCTGGGCGGCGGCCTCTTCGTAGCCGGTAGTGCCGTTGATCTGGCCAGCCAGATAGAGCCCCGGAACGGATTTTACAGCGAGGGTAGCATCAAGGGCGCGCGGATCTACGTAATCATACTCGATGGCATAGCCCGGTTGCAGGATAACAGCGTTTTCGAGCCCGCGGATCGAGCGGACGTAATCGTGCTGCACCTCTTCGGGCAGCGAGGTGGAAATGCCGTTGGGGTAGACGACATTGTCCGAAAGGCTTTCGGGCTCAAGGAATATCTGGTGCGAGGTCTTGTCGGCGAAGCGCACGATCTTGTCCTCGATCGAGGGACAGTAGCGCGGGCCGATACCATCGATATGGCCGCCATACATGGCCGAGCGGTCAAGGTTCTCGCGGATGATCTGATGAGTTTTCTCGTTGGTATGGGTGATCCCGCAGGAGACCTGACGCGCGGAGACGCCGCTGGACATGAAGGAAAAGAGCACCGGGTCGTCGTCACCGGGCTGTTCCTCAAGCTCGCCCCAGGCGATTGTCGCGCCGTCAAGGCGCGGGGGCGTGCCCGTCTTGAGGCGGCCAAGGTCGAGATCGAATGAATCGATACGCTCTGCCAGCTTGATCGAGGGCTTGTCGCCCATGCGGCCACCGGGGCGGGACACGTCGCCGATATGAATGACGCCGCGCAGGAAGGTGCCGGTTGTCAGGACCACGGCGCCAGCGCGAATTTCACTGCCATCGGCCAGAACCACGCCGCTGACGCGATCCTCGGACATGAGAAAATCGGCGGCTTCGCCTTCGATGATCGTCAGGTTCGGTTGCGATTCCACCTCGGTCAGCATGGATTCGCGATAAATCTTGCGATCCGCCTGGGCACGGGGGCCTTGCACGGCGGGGCCCTTGCGGCGGTTGAGCAGACGAAACTGGATGCCGGCCTTGTCGGCAACGCGGCCCATGACACCATCTAGCGCGTCAATCTCGCGCACGAGGTGACCTTTGCCCAGGCCGCCGATCGCCGGGTTGCAGGACATCACGCCGATGCCGGATTTGTTCAGCGTCACAAGGGCGGTGGACGCCCCCATGCGCGCCGAAGCATGCGCGGCATCCGCGCCTGCATGGCCTCCGCCAATGACAACGACGTCAAAATGTTTCACGTGAAACACTCCTCATTTCCCAAGGCAGAAACTTGCGAAGATTTCGTCCAGGACGTTTTCGATATCTATGCGTCCTACCAGAGAATCAAGAGCGCGGATAGCGGTGCGCAGCTCTTCGGCGGCAAGCTCGGAAGCCACGTCACCCTGCGGAAGAAGGGAAAGCGCAGCCTGAAGCGCGGCGAGGCCCCGCTCCATCGCCTGTTTGTGGCGGGCGCGAGTGGCGATCCCTGCGTTCGAGGCCCGCCCGGACAGAATGCGGGTGATCCGGGCGATGAGGTCAGAGAGGCCAAGGCCGGTCTTTCCCGAGATCGCGTCGCGTGGGTCGGCAAGGCGGTCACCCTTGGCGCGCAAGACGATATCGTCGGCCTCGGGCGGGATGTCGGGGGTTGTTCCATCCTCGACCAGAAACACACGCAGATCGGCCAGCGCCGCGCGGCTGCGGGCGCGCTCGATCCCGATGGATTCGACGGCATCCTCGGTATCGCGCAAACCGGCGGTGTCGAGCAGCGTGACAGGCAGCCCTGCGAGATCCATGCGGACTTCGATCACGTCGCGCGTTGTCCCGGCATATTCCGACGTAATCGCCGCGTCGCGTCCTGCCAAAGCATTGAGAAGTGTGGATTTCCCGACATTCGGCGCACCGACGATAGCCACCTCGAACCCAGAGCGGATACGTTCGGCGGTGCCCACACCCGCGATCTCGTGGGTGAGGTCGGTGATTACGTCGCTGACCAATGCGCCGACCTCGGGCGTGACATCGACGGGAACCTCTTCGTCGGCGAAATCGATGGTCGCTTCAAGCAGGGCGGCGGCACGAATCAGGCTTTGCCGCCAGGTTTCGGCGCGTCGTCCCAGATCGCCGGACAGAACGCGAAGCGCCTGGCGGCGTTGAGATTCCGTTTCCGCGTCGATCAGATCGGCGAGTCCTTCGACCTGCGCCAGATCGAGCTGCCCGTTTTCGAGGGCGCGACGGGTGAATTCACCGGGATCGGCGGCGCGCAAACCGTCCATCCGACCCAGCGCGTCAAGCAGGGCAGAGATGACGGCGGTGCTGCCGTGGGCCTGGAACTCGACGGTGTTTTCGCCGGTGAAGCTGTGGTTCTGGCTGAAAGTGAGCACCAGCGCCTGCTCGAGCCGGATGCCAGTGCTGTCATGAAGAACCCGCAGCGAGGCCGTGCGCGGCGGCGGCACGTCACCGGCCAAAGCGCGGCAGGCATCAAAGGCCAGCGGCCCCGACACGCGGATCACCGCGACGCCGGCTTTGCCCTGCGCCGTCGAAAGAGCATAGATCGTGTCCATAGGGTTGCCCCCGCGACTGGCCGCGTCAGGTGTTCATGGAATCGAAGAACTCGGCATTGGTCTTGGTCTGCTTGAGCTTCGAGAGCAGGAATTCGATGGCGTCGGTCGTTCCCATCGGGTTGAGAATGCGGCGCAGGACAAAGGTTTTCTGAAGGTCGACCTTGTCGATCAGCAGGTCCTCTTTGCGGGTGCCGGATTTCAGGATGTCGATCGCCGGGAAGACCCGCTTGTCGGCGATCTTGCGGTCGAGGATGATCTCGGAGTTGCCGGTGCCCTTGAATTCCTCGAAGATCACCTCGTCCATGCGGCTGCCGGTGTCGATCAGCGCGGTCGATACGATGGTAAGCGAGCCGCCTTCCTCGATATTCCGCGCGGCGCCGAAGAAACGCTTGGGGCGCTGCAGGGCGTTGGCGTCCACACCGCCGGTCAGAACCTTGCCCGAGGAGGGGACCACTGTGTTGTAGGCCCTACCAAGTCTTGTGATCGAATCGAGAAGAATAACAACATCTCGTTTATGTTCGACCAGACGCTTGGCTTTCTCGATCACCATTTCAGCGACGGCGACGTGGCGGCCTGCGGGCTCGTCGAAGGTCGAGCTGACGACCTCACCCTTGACCGAGCGCTGCATGTCGGTGACTTCCTCGGGACGTTCGTCGATCAGAAGCACGATCAGGTAGCATTCGGGGTGGTTCTTTTCGATGCTGCTGGCGATATTCTGAAGCAGCACGGTCTTACCGGTGCGCGGCGGCGCGACGATCAGGGAACGCTGGCCCTTGCCGATGGGCGCCACCAGGTCGATTACCCGAGCGGAGCGATCCTTGACGGTGGGATCGTCGACTTCGAGGTTGAAGCGCTGGTCGGGATAAAGCGGTGTCAGGTTGTCGAAGGCGATCTTGTGGCGGGCGCGCTCAGGATCCTCAAAATTGATCTGCTTCACGCTGGTCAGCGCGAAGTAGCTTTCGTTTTCTTCCGGCTGCTGGATCTCGCCTTCGATGGTGTCGCCCGTGCGCAGCGAATACTGGCGGATCATGTCGGGCGAAACGTAGATGTCATCGGGACCGGGCAGGTAGTTGGCCTCTGGCGAGCGCAGGAAACCGAACCCGTCCTGAAGAACCTCAAGCACGCCATCGCCGAAAACGGTCCAGCCCTCTTCGGCGCGTTCGCGCAGGATCTGGAACATCATCTCGCCCTTGCGCATGGTCGAGGCGTTCTCGATCTCGAGCTCCTCGGCCATTGCGAGGAGATCCTTGGCGGCATGAGCCTTGAGATCGGACAGGTTGAGACGGTCTTCGGACATGGGAACGTTCCTTTTGACAAGGACGCGCAGCTATGGCGCATCTTCGTGTCGTCGGTCAGGATTGGAAAAACGGGCCACCAGGACAGGGGCTTGCCGCGCTACATACGCATCGGAGCGGCGCGAGTCAACGATGCTCAGAACTTGATGACGACCGAGAGCACGATGAGAACCATCAGAACGGTCGGCACTTCGTTCATCAGCCGGAACTGTCGGCCGGTCAGGCGATTTGAGCCGGTCATGAAATCCTTGCGCCGCGCGCCAAGCCATTCATGGAAACCCGTCATGGCGATCACGCTGGCGCCCTTAAGATAGGGCCAGACAGAGCCCCAGTCGACGATCCCCGGCGTAAAGACGAGCATCAGACCGAAAAGCCAGGTGGCGATCATGGCCGGAGTCATGATGACGCGCATCAGTTTCTGCTCCATCGTCTGGAACACCTCGTCGCGGCTGTCACCGGGCATGGATTGCTCGACGTGATAGACGAACAGGCGGGGCAGATAGAACAGACCGGCCATCCATGAAATGACCGACATGATATGAAACGCCTTGGTCCATGGGTAAAGCGTGATCAGGATATCCGTCATCATGGCCCTCACTGTTCCTGGTCATCTCTATAAATAAAAATATAGATAAGAAAGGTGGTTGTTTTTGGTAGGGCGAGGGAATCCTGTGGATTACTGAATTGTCCGCGGGTTATCGACAGGTGGAGGGATCTGTGGACAAACCTGTTCAGGAATCGATAGGAACTAGGCCGAGACAATAAAAACATATATTTACCAGTGCCTTATATAAGGCCGACCGAGGAGCGTTTGACAGTCTGAAACGATGCCGGAGCGGATTATACAGAGGCTCGACTTGTTCAAATCCACCGTGGGAGGAATGGCCTGAAGCGAGGTGGAATGAGCGCCGTTTGGTGGATACCGTGATCGGGATGGATTTTTCGCCGATCTGTTCTTAAACACTGGTCAAGATATCCAAGGGGTTGTCCACAGCATGACCGAGATCGTCCTCGCGTCCGGTTCGGAAATTCGGCAGATTCTGCTTCGCAACGCGGGGGTTGATTTTCGCGCGGTGGTGGCGCGCGTCGATGAAGACGCGATGCGAGACGGCATGTTGGCCGAGGGGGCGAGTGCGCGCGACATAGCCGATGCATTGGCCGAGATGAAGGCGCAGAAGGTGAGCGCCAGGCATCCCGAGGCGCTGGTGATCGGCTGCGACCAGGTGTTGAACCTGCAAGGCGCGATGTTGACCAAGCCGGAAAGCCGGGAACATGCCCGCGAGCAACTGATGCAGTTGCGCGGCAAGCGGCATGAGCT
>Ga0209344_10000185_pt1 | contig 129235 bp, 120 predicted proteins | sample Cruoilmetagenom6_FD_187293 | JGI IMG/M metagenome (GOLD analysis project Ga0209344, IMG submission 187293) | Oil polluted marine microbial communities from Coal Oil Point, Santa Barbara, California, USA - Santa Barbara Oil Seep Sample 6 (SPAdes)... | ecosystem: Environmental > Aquatic >... | reverse complement strand
AAATTGCTTGGTTTACGCGTACACAGTTGGGTCGGGGATGTTCGCTTGTTCAAATCCTGCTTTGCGAAGTATGCACGAATCGCAACTGCCGCATGCGCCCCCAGCTTGAGATGGATCGTAGCAAGAATGAGTTTGACTGTAATCAATTCCCAGACGATTACCCTCTTGAATGATTTGTGCCTTAGTTAATCTGAGTAGCGGCGTGTGTATTTCGATTTTCGATCCTTCAACTCCGAGTTTCGTTGCAAGATTCGCAGTTTTCGCAAACGACTCAATGAACTCTGGCCTGCAATCAGGATAACCTGAGTAATCGATCGCGTTGACTCCGATGAAAAGATCAACTGCATTGAGTGTTTCTGCATATGCAAGCGCAATCGAAAGGAATACAAGATTGCGAGCAGGAACATAGGTAATCGGGATATCTGTCATCACTGATTCATCTCTGTCTTTAGGGACTTCGATGTCAGCAGTGAGAGCGGATCCTCCAAATGCGCCAATATCGAGTTTGAAGATACGATGAGATGCTGCGTTCATCGAGTTTGCGATCTGTGAACACGCATCAAGTTCATTGCGATGTCGTTGTCCGTAATCGAAGCTCAGCGTATGACATGCAAAGTCTTGTTCTTGAGCCATCGCGAGTACGGTTGTGGAGTCGAGTCCGCCGCTCAGGAGGATTACTGCGTTGGTTAGAGGCGTGTTGTCAGGCGTATTTTGACGAGAATTTGGGAGCATTGAGCAAGGTTATGTAGGAAGTGACGATTTTGTGCAACAGAGTTGGAAGAAAATCGTTAGAATAATATATGCCCTTCTCCATGTTCAGTGCGAGGGTGCTGTGTGTTCGCCCCATCGGAGTTACCTCTGATTTCTGTCCGGTCTGCCGACAGGAGCGCCGTTTCCATCTCGCTCAAGCTGAACGCAAACGATATTTCCTATGCTTCGATCAGGGTCGCGAAGGGCAACCACATCACGAGTTAACTTGCTTTGTGTGTGCTTCCAAGTGCGAAAGGCCATCAAGTGAAAGGCCGATCGATATTCTTCCCGATCCGAAATCCGCTGGAAGTTATGAACCAGAATCATTACCCATTGTTCAATCTCGCATTGCAGATTGTGTTGCGATGGAGCAAGCGCTCTTATCAGGAAAACTCAAAGGCGAAGATCGTGAAGAGATGATTCGGTACACAATCTTTAGTTTCGCGAGAATTTATGATGAAGACCCGCTTGAGCGAGTAAAGCCTTGGGTTTTGCTCTTGATCGTTGCAGCGATCTTTGTGCTTTTGATCTTGGGTATAACCGCGACCAAACAGTCCGATTCGATAGTGCCTTTGTTTTCAGCATTCGGCGCGATCGGGGTTGTCATCTTTGCTCTGATGTATTGGGTTACGACTCATTCACCGAGAAAGCGTGTTCGAACATGGTTAGCAGCATCGCTGTTACCTCTGGATCCTTCAAGAGAAGAAATTCGTAAAGCACGCAGAGAAATGCAGGCGTCGCGATTAAAGGCGGGGGATCGGATCCGTTCTGATAAAGTGCTCGCGAAAATCAAACAGATGAAGCTCAAGTTAGGGTAACAGACGCGATTGCATTGAGCTGATATACTTATATTAGATTTTATTTGAAAGGTATTAATATGCTTAAGCTCATCGCTATCGTGCTGTGTTTACACTTTGGATCATTCGTATTCGCAGAACCAATCAAAGTAATCTGTGACGAGTTTGCAGATGCACAAGTTCAAGAGATGACAGATGTTGTTAGAGCAGTTGAAGAACAGTCATCAAGAATATTCGGAGTTGATGTGACTGGGATTGACGACGACGCGTTGATTGAACTTCATCTCCAGTATTTAGATTACAAGCGCGTTGATGAAGAGCTCAACAACGGGCGCTTCAGACGAAACTGGAGCTTCTCGAACGGGGGAGCTCGTCAGTCGCACATTGCGCTCCAGCCTCCAGTTCCTACTGAGATGATGGATGTCGTAGGGCTTCCATTGCAAACAAAGATCGAAATCGCACACTCAGCAGTCCATCTTTGTATGTATCGCGCATTCCCAAACTCGTCTTCGCATACCGGATGGTTCAGTGAAGGACTCGCGGTATACATCGCAGAAGAAGCAGTCAGGTCCATCGACGCAATGGGTTCGAAAGTATCTGAACCTTGGACATCTACTGAAATCATCCAGGTTGTAGATTACTTTGAAGAACACCCAAAGTTTGGGATTGATGATCTCTTGAACGATGTAGACAAAGATATCCCAGGGAGTCGAATGTACGCGATGAGAGGGTTATTCATCCAATGGCTCGATGAGCTGGGTTTACTCAACGAAGTCGTCTCTGAAGCTCGAAGATTTGGAGGCGGAGATAGCTACGCAGATAAGTTGAACTCCAGAGTCGATCAAATCATGCTCGACGCAGAAATCTCTGATCGAGATTCCCAATTCCGTAGTTGGCTCGCAGAGTTTGAACCCCAATGGGAACAACTCAATCGATCTCTCCAAGCAAGCGGAGATCTATGGTCACACAGCGCTTTTTCATCGAGGAACGCGAATTGTTGGAATAATCAAGAACTCGGAGATGGCAACTGGGAAATCAGCGGATCAATGATGATCTTTGAAGCTGAAAAAACGCAGTTAAATATCTTGCTTGGACGCTCAGAGAATGGATACATCTCTGTCGCGATTACTGCAAACTGGGGGGTCACAGTCTTCTATCGCCATACCAAAGACGATCGATGGGAACGACTCGAAAATGTAGAAGTGAAATCCAACGATGTTGATGAATGGATCGATTTCAAGATTACGAACCGCAAAGATCGTCTCATGATCAAGATCGGAAAACAGCGTCCAATCCGTATCGACGCAAGCGAGTTAGATCTGTCCGGCGCATGGGGGCTCGGTTGTCAGAACAAATCCGCAGGGGTTTGGAAGGATGTGAAAATTGAGAACTGAATGAATGTGGTTATGCGTTCTTCTTGAGCACACCCGCATTAAAGCTTCGGCCTTCAATCCGAAACTTGCGCTCGAAGTTGGTCCCGACAAGTTCTCCTTCGCCAGCAGATTCTGGCGCGGAAAAATCGGTTAACTCAAATGGGAGTGTATCTCTCGCATCGAGGAATGCTTGAACCGGCGCAGGAGCATTAGGGATTCTTGGTCGAGCAAGGTCCTCGTGCGCAGATGATGATCCGGTTGCCCAATGATCGAAGTGAGCAAGGTCCCACGCCCACAGATCGTCGTGATCAGTCACAACGCGGAGTTCGCCTCCAACTTTGAGACAGCGCCAAACATCGAAGAGTGTTTGATGTTGGACGACGCGTTTTTTGTGATGCTTGTTCTTAGGCCAAGGATCAGAAAAATAGAGATGCACAACATCGATCGTCTCATCTGGACAGCGCCATTTGAGAAGTTGAGAAGCATCGGTATGGAGAACACGAACATTAGTATGCGTGCTTTCGTTTTCCTGCTTTCGGCGGATCCGATCAGCGATGTACGCCGCGAACTCCTTTGCCCATTCGATTCCAAGGAAGTTGGTGTTGGGTTCGAGATGCGCTTGTTGAACAAGGAATGCGCCCTTCCCTGATCCGATTTCGAGCTCAAATCGGCGCGAAGGGTCCTTGAACCAAGTCCTGAGATCGAGTCTTGCTGATTCAGGGTTTTCGATAATCGAATCCGGAAGCTCAGGGAGCTCAGTCTGTGAGATCGCGACTACGCCGGGCGCAGTATCAAGTTCTCTTCCATGGCCGAGTCCAAATGACATAGGAGGGAAGTGTATGCACCTAATTGCCTATCGTTGCTGATGCATCCAACTCCGCCTTCAACAGGTTCTTTCCAGCTCCGTGTTCGTTATGTCGAGTGCGACCCGATGGGGGTCGTTCATCATTCGAGTTATCTCCCTTGGATGGAAATGGGTCGGACAGAACTATTGAGATCCGTTGGGGAGAGTTACGCTCAGTTCGAATCCGAAGGCGTGTTTTTAGTCGTGACCAAGGTCGAAGTGAAATATGGTCGGCCGCTCAAGTACGACGATTTTGTCGAGATCCGCACAAAGGTAGAGAAGACGAGCAAGGTGAAGCTACATCATTCATACGAGATTGCTCTTATAGATCGCAGCGGAGAAAAAAGCGATCAGGTGTGTGCGATCGCAACGACAGAGTTAGCATGTGTGGATGATGACGGTCGACCGCGAGTGTTGCCCGACTGGTTGAGGCCAGCTTAATTTTAAGAGAGAGAATCAATTAACCGACGATGCTTTCCATCACATCAATCGCTCAATCGCCTGTGAAACATTTCGGATCGGGATCAGTTCCATGCCTTTGATTTTTGGTAGTTTCGATGATCCTGCATCGGGTACAAATGCATGTGTGTATCCGAGTCTCGCGGATTCACGCAATCGTTGTTCGAGCTGAGTTGCAGGACGGAGTTCGCCTCCGAGTCCGACTTCTCCGATCGCGATCGTAGTAGGAGCGAGCGAGCGTTTGTAATGAGCGCCTGCGATCGCAAGCGCGAGCGCAAGGTCCGACGCAGGTTCAACGATTTTCAATCCGCCGACCGCTGAACAGAAAACATCACGATCTGCGAGTCTGAGTCCGCCGTGCTGTTCGAGGACTGCGATGAGCATCGAGAGTCGATTGGAGTCTAATCCTGAAGATTTTCTCTTTGCAGACCCTACAAACCCAGTTGCTGTGAGCGCTTGGAGTTCGACAAGGACACATCGTGATCCGTGCATCGCAGGACAAGCGATCGCACCGGGTCGATGTTCACTTCCTGATTGAATCGCCGCGAGGGACATCCCGCCTGGGAGTTGTTGAAGCCCTTGTCCTGTCATCTCGAAGATACCGAGTTCGAGTGTTGTACCGAATCTGTTTTTTACGCCTCGAACTATTCGTGCGCTGTGGTATCGATCGCCTTCAAAGTAGAGGACCGCATCGACCATATGTTCGAGCATGCGTGGACCTGCGAGCGTGCCTTCTTTCGTTACATGTCCAACAAGCACAATCGCGATCCCGGTTGCTTTTGCAAAGTAGACAAGCTCAGAGCAACAGCGACGCAGCTGGGTTACCGATCCGGGAGATGCTTCGAGATCTGCTTTGTAGATCATCTGGATCGAATCGATCACGCAGACATCGGGCTTGATCTTTCTCGCTTGATCGAGGATGCGAGCAAGGTTTGTATCTGCAAGTACGAACAAGCTGTCGGCTTGTGAAACTCCGAGTCGAGTCGCTCTGAGTTGAACTTGCTCTGCGGATTCTTCGGATGATATATAGAGCACTTTGCTCGTCCAATCCGATTTGGTTGCTTTCATGTTGATTGGAGATGCCCATGCTCCTGCGGCTTGGAGAAGCAGTGTCGATTTGCCAATCCCAGGTTCGCCGCCAACAAGCACGACTGATCCAGGGACAATACCCTTTGAGTTTTCGTCGCCTCCCAATACACGATCGAACTCTGTGATCCCAGTGGGGAGTCTCTTCATCGGAGTTGAGTTCGTCATGATTTCAGTGATGGAAGTTGCGACTGGAGTGTTGTTTCCTCCAAGTTCATTGCCTTTGACTTCGATCCATCCGCTTCCACGATGTGGATCATCCTTTGCGGATTTATCAAACTGGGATTCTTCGAGCGAGTCCCATGAAGAGCAGTCAGGGCATTTGCCCATCCATCGATGATGGGTTGAGCCGCAGGATGTGCAGATGAAAATAGTGCGAGTTTTGCTCATGGATTTAGTATAGATAGATTAGGCAGATTTGAGAGGTTGATGTTTGGGTATTTTGTGGGTATTTGTGTGATCTAGGAACCTATAGTTCCATTGGGTGATGCTCTGAAAATGGCGGGTGTAAGAGGCACATGTGACAGATACGGATCGATCTCAAATACAGCTCGATGATCAAAAATCGAAAAAGAAGCGCAGCTGGCGTCGGCGAGCGCTCTGGTTGTTGTTCATTATCCCGCTCTTGCTTGTCGCGACAGTGTTAGTTATCGGACAAACTTCCGTGATGCAGTTCATCGTTGAACCCATCCTTGAGGATCAACTCGGGGTCGGTGTTTCAACTGGTTCCATCAAGCTGATGCCGACAGGGGAAGTCGTCATTATCGATGCGACCTGTCAATCCTCAACGATTGATCATCGAGGAGGATCATTGATCGAGTTTGAACGAGCAACGATCGAAGTGAACTGGTGGGGCGTCATCCGCGGAACTGATCAAGTCCGCTCGATTTTCATCGAAAAGCCGATCGTTCGTGTGAGTCAAGACATCGAGTCAGGAGTTCTCAATCTCGCAGAAATCGCGTTCAAGAAAGGCTCCGGCGGCGGATCAACTCCTGCAATGGAAGTCCGCAATGGGATATTGCAAATCGCTGAGCACAACGCAACTGACTATCGAGTCCTTCGCGAGCTTTCGATTAATGGAAGACTGACTGAGCAAACCAGCTCTGGAGTTTCTGGATTTGAGTTCGTTGCGTTACCAATAGAATCGAGTTTGTCGAGCAGTTCTTCGAGAAGAGGTTCAATCGGACTCACTGGGCAACTGTCTTCCGACGGCGTTGATGGCGTGCTCGATGGAGTTCGTCTTGAAGATTGGCCTGCAGAAATTGTACCGAGCCGATCACGAGATATTTATCAACGCTTAGCACTCTCGGGTGAACTCGCTCCGACTAGATTTCATATCTCGAATGATGGACTGATCGAGATTGTGCTCACGCTTGATGGAGTTGCAATAAGTCTTCCGATCGACGAATCGCCTTCTGCTTTAAGTACTATCGGAGAAGCAGACCCGTTACGGATGAGGCAGACGCGCGGGGTTATCCGTTTTGGTACACTCGGTCTCAAAGCAGATATTCACGGCGTGATTGATGAACTCGAATACGATGTTGTGCTCGACTATAAAGGACTTGATACCACAAGCCCGTTTGAAGCATCGCTTGTTACCGATTTCAGACTCGATTCACAGTTTAAACCGGCGAAATTTCTCCCTGAGAATGTGATTGCTAAGCTCGAACGCTTTGAGCGTCCAGAAGCGGACGTGCACGCAGAAGTATTTGTCGCGCGCTCGGATGATCCGAATGATCGTTCAGTCAAAGTGTCTGGAGTTGCTCAGCTCGCAAACGGGAAAGCAATTTACAAGAAGTTTAAGTATCCGTTTCATGACTTGAATGGAACGATCGAGTTTGATCCTGACAAGCTCGTCGTGCGAGAAATCACTGGGGTTGGACCTGACGGAGCGACGCTTGTCGCGAACGGGTTGTTCTCGCCGTTAGGTGAAAACTCAGTTGTGACTCTCGATCTAAAAGTTGAAGGTGTCGGGATTGATGACCATCTGATGCGAGCGCTCAACGATGATCAAAAAGAACTTATCGGTGCTCTGTTTAATGACAAAGCCCATGGGCATCTGCTCGATGAAGGACTTGTTCTCTCGCAATCCGATGCAGATGAGCTTGGAAATCTCAGAAGACAGACTTGGGATCGTTTAAACACTTGGGTTGATGGCGTAGATGGATCCAGTCAAGAAAAGATCGCTTTTGCAAAGAGCCTATCGGAGATTGATAGACAGCTCGAAGCTCCTGTGTTCGACTTTGGTGGCTCAGCAAACATTGATGTTCAGCTCGTTCGACATCCAGAGCGTCCTTCGGATGATCGATGGACAACGGATGTCCTTGTGAAGCTCCCAAACGCTGGGTTGGTTCCGGGTCACTTCCCACTTCCGATTCGAGCTCGTGACATTGAGATTGTAATTACTGAAAAGAGTGTCAAGCTCAAAGGCGGGAAATACACTGGGCTCAAAGGCGGATGGGCGTCAGTCGAAGTCAACATGGACATGACAAAGTCCAACTCGAAACCATTGATTGATATCTTTGCTCACGACTTCCCTATCGATGCGAGACTCATCGCGGCGATCCCAGGATATCACGCTCAACAGAGCGAAGACCCAGATGATGTATCACTCCGCAGGATTCTTGATCGACTCCGTCTCGGAGGAGTCATGGAATGCGAAGCGCATATTGGTCCACGCTCAGACGGGCATCTCGGATACGATGTTGAGTCAACGATTCTCTCGGGAACTGCTCGCCCGATGAAGTTGATCAACTCAGGTATTGAGAGCGATTCAAACTTCCAGACTGGAACTCTTGGAGGAGATCCACTCGCGCTCGATCAGCTGTACGGCACAATCTTTGTCACCGAAGAAATGATCGTTGTGAATCTAGACGGATTGCTCTCATCTCCAGAGCAACCGTTAGCGCCAACTCCGATTGATGTGCTGACACAGCTTACATTACCAACGAAGCGACGCGGAATCGGCGGCATCCGTCGAGTCAAAGGGTTGTTGCCTACAGATGAAGGGCCTCCATTGCCTGGCCCTCAACTCTTCGCGACAGCTTACGCTGACGGGATTGATCTAGCGATGCCACTTGAGCATGCGATTGCGGTGATCTCACCCAAGCTTGCACGCGATCTATTGCAGAAAAAGCAATCCATGAATCCAGATGGGATTCTTGGAGTTAGTGCCCAGCTTGAAGGGGTTGTAGGCGGAACGATCGATTCAATTTTTACGATCGATCGTATTGATCAACTCGGACTTGATTTCAACGGCTCACGCTACACCGTTGGCTCTTCTTGGGGCCGATCCAAGTTTGAGCTCACACAAAAACCAAGAGTTGAGTTTGATGGCGTTCGTGTTTCGATCAAATCCGACGGCGATGACGCGGGGACACTGTCACTCGATGGAGCATTGCCTTTAGCAAGACCCGGCCGACAGATTGAAATCACGGAGTCTGAATCACTCAAGGTTGAATATCTCAATGGACTCTTCGATTCACCCATCACGCTGGGAGTAGTTGATCAGCTTACAAATTCGGATGATGATGAATCTTGGATCAAAGAGCACAAGCTCGGAGGCCGATTCGATCTTGATGTCGTACTCTCTCCCAAGCTTGGAGTGCATCAATCGCCTGCAACAAATCAGTCATTCAGTTTGGTACCGACACTCGTTGAAGGATCATTGCAACCTAAAACTATCTCACTACAGATGGGCGATGAGTCTGCTCAGTTTGATGATGTGAGTGGAGCGGTCTTATTCAACGGGTTTGAAGGCATAATCAAGAACATACAAGCTACCGACGGCACTACCAATCTTGGAGTAGATGGACAATGGTCCCTTGATTCCAAGACTGGACTCGCCGTGGATTTATCGATCAACGCGAAGGGTGATCTCCTCGGAGGTCCAGTTCGAGCAATTATGCCGAACACGATCGATCGTGTGATAGATCGGCTTTCGATTAAATCAGCAGGACCTGTCGAGATCAACGATCTCCAGATCCACGCATCAGCAATCGGGAGCGATGAACAGCAGTTCCGGATCAATGGCTCAGCGGATCTCATCGAAGGGAGCGCCTTGATTGGGTTACCTATCACTGGAATCGCAGGTGAGCTCGGTTTCCGTGTTCAAGGAGATGGGAAGCAAGTCGGATACGAAGTCCGACTCGATGCATCAAGACTTCGCGCAGGATTAATGCGAATCCATGATGCTGAAGTGTTGATCATCGGAGACGCCGACAACCCAGGTGTTGTGCTCGTACCTGAGATTCGTGCTGGTATGCACGGCGGACAGATCGCTGGGAGTGCACAGATTCGACCTGGGATAGACGGCGTTCCTCATTACTGGATGGAAATGCATGCTTCGGGTGTTCGTGCGTCGCCTGTGTTTGATGATTTCTTGTTACCTCCAGAGGGTCTTGTTGGACCGCCTCGACCTGGATTCATGTCGGTTCTCTCCTCGTGGAGTCTCAGTGATGATCTCTCAAAGGGAGCGATGATTTCTGATCTCACGATGACAGGTCCTGTGGATGATCCATCGAAGAGATCAGGACGAGGGCTCGCACAGATTTCGGGTGGTTCAATCGTCGCGCTCCCTGGATTGATCAATCTCCTTGAAGTGAGTAACTTGTCATTGCCAGCCGGATCGCCTTTGGATTTAGCAGAAGCATCCTTTTATATAGATGGTGAAACACTCGCGTTTGAACGACTGAGTGCATCTTCCAAACGAATCGAGATTCTCGGATATGGAACAATGGATTGGCTAAGCCGAGATGTTGATCTCCGATTCCGCTCCAGATCAGTGAATCCGATCCCGATTGTATCTGAACTGCTTGAAGAACTCCGAGACGAACTGATCACGGCGAGAGTAACTGGACAAATGGGTAATTTGAAATACTCAGCAGAACAGTTCGGTTCAACAATGCGATTGATCAACGCGATGCTCGGAGCGCCGATATCCGATCAAAAAAGACGCTTGCGCGAAGTAGAAGAGCAAGTTGAAGCAAACCGAGCGAGTTTAGTTCGTAAAGAACGAGATCGAGTCCATCTTCCAAATAGCGAGAGCCCCAGAGTCGATTCAAAATCATGGGACTGGGTCGAAGCATATGAAAACAGTACTGAGAAGCGCGATTAAAGCATGCGAGACGCGATCTTGCGAAGATCGTGTTTTCATCGCGATGGGAGACATAGAATCCCTATTCAAATTCTCACTTCAAGCTACGATTGAAATGAAAATAACTAACACGCAACGGAACAATGCGTGATCTGAGAGCAAAGAACGGAAACTCAATGGCGAAAGAACATAACAGAGTCGAGCTTGATCCACCGAGCAGTACACAACCTAAAAGCGAACTCGCAGCTCCAATCGAACCAGCGCAGGTCCGTAGGGCAGATGATGGCGAAGTTCAGGATCGACTCATCGAGTTGCTCGATATGGTTGCTGGAAAATCTGATGATTACGATTCAAAGCTTGTCCGCGAGTTGATGACAGCTGCGCTCAAGCTGATCCCAGACGGGCGCGACACGGGTGAACTCAAGTTGATGACTGCTTCAATGAAAGAAATGCGATATGCATATCGCGTCTTTGGTGAATACGCAGACTCACACAAAGTGACGATCTTCGGATCAGCACGAACTCCTGAAGATCATCCAGACTATAAAGCTGCGGTAGATTTTTCAAAGCTGATGGCTCAAGCAGGATGGATGAGCATTACCGGCGCAGGCGATGGCATCATGAAGGCGGGGCACGAAGGCCCAGGACGTGAAGCAAGCTTTGGGGTCGCAATTCATCTGCCATTTGAGACAACCGCAAATGAGTACATCACCGGCGATGAAAAACTTATCAACTTCCGATACTTTTTCACGCGAAAACTGATGTTCTTGTCTCAAGCTGAAGCAGTAGTCTGTTTCCCTGGCGGATTCGGAACACTGGATGAAACCTTCGAGACACTCACACTCGTTCAGACTGGTAAAGCGAGCATGGTTCCGATCGTGTTCATTGATGGTGATTACGAGGGTGAAAACGGATCGTACTGGGAAGGCTGGGATCGTTATGTTCGTCAGCAACTCGCAGGACGAGGTTGGATCAGCCAAGAAGATTTCAGTCTTTACTACATTGCGAAGAATCCGCAAGATGCAGCTGATCATGTGTTCAACTTCTACAAGAACTATCACTCTTCTCGTTATGTTCGTGATGATTTGATTATCAGAATCAAAAAACCACTGCGTGAAGAAGACATCGCGACACTCAATGAAGAGTTCTCTGTTCTCGTGAAGAAGGGCAAGATTGTTCAGTGTGATGCGTATCCTCAGGAACGAGATCATCTTGATCTTCCAAGAATCGTGTTTACGCACACTCGCTACAAATACGGTCTAATTCGTTCACTCATTGATCGGATCAACTCGTTTGACGCAATCGATGCGTAAATGTCATCGAAGCCATTTTGCATTCTTCTGTGTTGGATCGCTCGTTGTCGGATCGACGGTATTCTCGTCGGGTTGCAAAGTCGTAAAGTTCTTTGCGCCTGCTGAGAAAATTGAGTTAGCCTCCGTCGATGATGTTCGAGGTGCAGGAGCGCCGCTCCCGATTGATTCTGCATCGAACCGTGGATTGGAGATCCGTCTATGGGTAGTTGATGACACAACTTGGGATGCGACTCGAATACTCAATGAGTACGAGCATTCAGATGACGAAGAGAGCGATCTCGTCTTGCAAGATCATCAAAGCCCATTCAATGCTGATGATATTCTTGATTGGAAGAAGTGGGGGTATCGCATTGTTGCGATGCCTGTCAATGAAGTGCAAGTATTCTTGGATCAGCTTACTCCTGTGCAAACGACCAAAGTTCAATGGCTAGGCGAGTTCGCTCAATGGCGCCCGATTGTGCGTGCTGGAGAACTTTCGAATGCGTTTGTTCGTGTCGATGATCAACTCCAAGAGATCGAACTTGGTCGACCTAGCATGATTGCTCGATCTTGGATCGAACCCGATTTTACATCCGCGAGAGCAGGAGCAGTTGTTCGTCTCGAGCTGGGAATGCAGATTGAAAACGACAGTCGAGCTCGAGGAAACCGGCTCTACGCAGAGTCACAATCTCGCGTGCGCGAAGAGAGCGGGCAAGTAATTGATGATCTGCTTATGTCGTTGCGTCTCGATGGATCGCAAGCAGTTGTAATTGTTGGAGAGTCTCCTGATATGGATTGGACATCGATCCCAGATCTACAGCAGATCCAGGTTCAGATCGAAGAGTCAGAGGAACAGGAACGAAAATCATCCTTCGGCCCAAGTGAAGTTGATCACGAATCTGCCGACTCTGCAAACTACGATACTGATGATTCTGAAGTAGCGCCAAGCACTGAAACCCAAAGCAACTCGCGTTCGAGCTCGAAGAGCAGAGATTTCTTTGAGCCTTCCAAACCAATTGGATCCACGCTTGGAGAGCTGATGCTGACGAGCCCTGGGTCACGAATTGCGAAATTGAATCAGAGCCGAAAGGCGCCGATACGAGTCATTGTTGTATTCATCCCTCGTCTCGAAGGCGGGTTCTCGATACTGCCTCGCACAGAAAATAGCTCTCAGCGGGAGTCTGGTCTTTGAGTGTTTTAATCGCGATTTTAATGTTGATCATCGGGTTAGTTGTCCTGATCGCGGGCGCCGATATTCTGGTGCGCGGCGCGGCGCAGCTCGCAAGGGTGATGGGTCTGAGCCCATTTGCAATCGGAGTGACAGTCGTCGCTTTTGGTACTTCTGCGCCTGAACTCTTTGCATCAATCGGAGCTGCTATTCAGAATGTACCTGATCTTGCAGTTGGAAATGTTATTGGATCGAACATCGCGAATATCCTTCTGATTCTCGGAGTCGGAGGTATGATGATCCCGATCGGAGTGCATCGTCGAGTCCGACGAATCGAGCTACCGATTCTCCTTGCGATTACGATCGCTGCTTCGATGTTGATGATTGATCATCAGATCACTCGCTTCGAAGGCGGGCTCCTCGCCGTCGGACTCCTAGGGTATGTACTATTTATCATCAAAGCACATAGGATCGATATCGAACATGAAGGAGATGAAGTCGTCACGCACCCAAAGCGGGTTTGGGTCGACATCCTTCTGATTCTGGGTGGAATCATCGGGCTTGGACTAGGCGCTAAATCTCTTGTCTATGGTGCAAGCGAGCTCGCACTGCTAGTAGGGGTTCCCGCCGGGATTGTCGGGACAACAGTCGTTGCTTTTGGTACGAGTCTTCCAGAGCTTGCGGCGACGGTTCGTGCTGCAATCAACAAAGACTCAGAGATGGCTGTCGGCAATGTGGTCGGATCTAATATCTTTAACTTGCTGAGCGTGCTTGGGATTACTTCGTTGATTCATCCGCTCACGATGCCTGCATCGATGGATATCCATATTTGGATAATGATTGGAGTGAGCTTAGCTTTCGTCCTGCTTGTTCAAGTACGTCCGGTAATCGGACGCGTATTAGGTTTTTTCTTTGTGTTAGCCTACATATTTTATGTCATTGTTTCTCTCGTATTCCCAGAACTCGTTTGAGTCCGATCACGCAATCCAGATCAACTTGTTGATATCAATGCCCGATGATCAATATGGGTCCATCAGGATCTGACGAATGATCAATTGAACTGGGTTGAGGAATTTGGATGCTGCGCGTGCCGATATCACATGCGAAGGAAGGGATGGAGCTGGCGTTGCCAGTTTATAACCCGCGCGCATCAACTCGGCTTTTGCTCAAGCCTGGAGCGATCTTAGAGCAGAGCACGATTGAACGATTAATCGAACTCCAGCTCCCTGAGTTGTGGATTAAGTATCCCAACATGGAGATGGTGAGCAAGTATGTATCGCCCAAGATCATGGCTTCGCGCGCTGAGATCGTTTCAGGAGTTGCAGATGCATTCTCAGATGCAGGCAAAGACATGCACGCGAGACTGGATTACACAAACTACCAGCAAGCGATGGGCTTACTCATGGCTCGCTTGATCGACGATCCCGAAGCAGCAATATTCATCGGTGAGATCGCAGACAGTGGCTCGCCGGCTATTCGTCACGGCGCCAATGTTGGGTATCTCTGTATGCTCATGGGACTCCGATTGAGCTTCTACCTCTTGCGAGAACGCAAGCGCCTCTCTCCAAGACTTGCGAAGGATGTCACAAGCTTGGGTGTCGCGGCGATGCTCCACGATATCGGGATGACTCGACTCAAGCAGTCAACGCTTGAACGATGGTCAAGAGAACATGACGCGACAGATCTCGAATGGCAAGAGCATGTCAAAATTGGATACAACATGCTAAAAGGGCAAGTTGAACCATCCGCGGCGTCTGCGGTGTTGCATCATCATCAGCGATTCGACGGATCTGGATTCCCGAAGCGAAAACTATTTGATGGCCGAGAAGTGGGGATCGAAGGATCAAAGATCCATATCTTTGCGCGCATTTTGCTCGTCGCAGATTTATATGATCGACTCGTCCATCCTGCTTACTCACTCGGAGACACTGAGGTTGCACGCGAATCTCGTCCTCCAGTTTACGCACTCAACGAGTTGATGAAAGAATCTTACCAATCTTGGATGGATCCGATTGTGTTTCAATCATTGCTGAGTGTTTGCCCTGCCTACTCGCCGGGAACAATGGTAGAGCTCTCGAACGGAATGCAAGCAGTAGTCACTGATTGGGATGCGCACGATCCATGTCGGCCTACGGTTTCTGAAGTGACACACTTCGAGGATGATGAAGAGTTTCAAGTGATGAATCTTCAGGAGCATCCTGATATTGAAATTGTTGAAGCCGACGGCTTTGATGTCAGTTCTTATAACTTCTATCCGAAACACAAGCACTCGTTTGATCTGAAAATGGTCGAAAAATCAATGAGTAACGGCATATACACCCTAGATCCGGATGATATTAACTCAACGGAAGAACGGGATGTTGATGACGATGAGCAGGCCGCATAGAAACGGGTGTTCAGTTCCGTCGGCTACTATTGATTATGGATCCTGAGAGAACCGAATCCGAAATAAACGATCAATCTTCAAAGCGTTGGCTAATCGCAGTCGCTGCGCCCAGAGAAGTGAACTCGGTTTTGTGCGCATTTGAAAAACATGTACTCGTAATACCCAATCGATGGGCACGATGCGAGCTTAACGATCGGTTTGATCTTGTATTTACCGGCGTAGGCAAAGCAAACGCCGCTGGCGCGGTTGCTAAAGTGCTTGATCCTGATCGACACACAGGAGTATTGAGCGTTGGGATTGCTGGTTCTCTTCCGCATTCGAAATCCAATGATGGAGTGGAATGTGAGATCGGTGATGTCATCTGTGCGAGCGAATCGATCTTTGCAGATGAAGGTGTTGAAACTCCAGATGAGTTCATTTCATGCAGTGAGATGGGATTCTCAATCTTTGACGATGGAACGGATCGTCGAGTTCATTCGCAGGAATCCATTACATGGCTCAAGCCTTTCTCGGACTATGTTGGTTCCATCGCATGTGTCTCGATTTGTTCAGGAACAAACGAACGAGCTACACAAGTTTCAACGACAACAGGCGCACTCGCTGAAGCAATGGAAGGAGCGGCTGTCTCTCTCGCGGCGTGGCGCGTTAACCCTTCGATACACAGCGCTGAACTTCGGGTAGTTTCGAACACAACTGGGAATCGTTCGCAACAGAAATGGGACCTTGAGAGTGCTTTGAAAAAACTCGAAGATGTTCTCGGACGGCTCAATAAGCACTATAAATGAGAACTTGATCCGGGTGTGCCGGTTGGGGCGATCCGTTCTGCTGGGATCCAATCAGGATTCGAGTGTGTCGAGAGCAAGCTGAACTGATGATGTGGATTGGTCGATCTCCCTTTCGAAGGGCAATTTTCTGGTGCAGTGTTCGCTGGCTAGGAAATGCTCTCACCGACGCCGGGTGGAAAGGGATTCGAGGTATGAAGCAAAAACAAGGTTTGGGAAAGCTCGGAGCCAAGTTGAGTAAAGGTAAGCTGGGATCATCATTGTCTACAGTGGGTGCGATGCGCCCAGGAGCGATCCCTCTCTCTGTCGAGTTTGGGGTTTCAGGCATCAAAGCGCTCCAGCTCAGCGGTTCAAACCCAAGCTCGATTATCTCCGCGGCGTTTTTGCCTACGCCGGACGATTTGCTTGATGCGCCTGCGAAACGGATGCTATTCCAAATGGATGCGCTACCAAAGTTTCTCAAAGGCGAAAAGATGAACGCGACTAGAGCAACGAGTCTGATCCCATGCGGGCAAATGATCTGCAAACATCTTCAGATTATCCCAACAGAGGGTGTCCCGATCGAGCAAATAGCAGGAGCACAGCTGAGCACTCAGCTTGGATGTGCGCCTGCAGAACTTCTTGTGCGCTGTCGTGTTGTCAAAGGCGCGAAGACTTCTGGAAAAATCGAAGTGATTTGCTTCGCAGCATCTCGCGAGTTCGTAGGTCGAATCATGGGTTCACTCAAAGCTGCAAAGCTAGAACCAGTTGGGATTCATACCGAGTTTGACGCGATGGCGCGAGCTGTACAGCTTCGTGATACCACGGATAGCTCTTCAGCAATTGTAAAACCAACCCTCATCCTTGATCTAGGAAGCGGATCGATCAAAGCAATGATTGTTCACGGCAGTGAGATGGTTTTTGCACGGACAATTGAAATAGGCGCACGCCATCTTGATGAATCAATTTGTCATCAGCTCCGTTGCACAATGATTGAAGCTCGTGAGATAAGAGAAGGGCTCATAAATTTGATCCCTGTGAAGGCAGTCGCAGTCAGCGAAAGCGCTAGCGGATTACCAGGGATGCCAGCTCCTGCAGAAGCTGCAGAGGTTGCGACTGAAACGATGAGTTTTCAATCATCGCGTGGCCCTGAGATTGATCTGAGTGAGACTCTTGAGATTATCACTGACGAAGTTTCAATGTGCTTGCGATATCACAACGCGTTGTTTCCATCGATGCGTGTTGAGCGATTGATATTCTTGGGAGGCCAAGCAAAGCATCAATCACTGTGCACGCATCTAGCACGCTCGCTCAATCTCGAAGCACAAGTACTTGACCCATTGGCATGTCTCGCAAGAACCGGACGGGTTCCAACAAGCGGGGTCGATCTTCACATACCGCAACCTGGATGGGCAACAGTCGTAGGCGGCGCACTGAGCCCGATGGATTTATAAGCACACAACGAATCGAATTGATTTGGAGGCGAACAAATGAGTCAACCCAATGAAAACCCAACCCAGAACGGGAGTTTCCTGCCTGCAGAGTATGTGAAAGGGAAGAGCCAAGTTCGGGCAAACATCATGGCGCTCTTCCTGTTCACACTCGTACTCGCAGGAGTAGTCGGCGCCTTCGTTGTAAACCATCAACGATGGAGCAGGGTTCACGAAGAACAGAAACTCGTCGCGGCGGCTTTCGAAGAAGAAGCAGGCAAGATATCTCAACTCGAAGGGCTCGAAAAACAACGAGTCGATCTCATCGAACGAGCAGAGGTTGTCACAGCTCTGAAAGATCGAGTTCCTCGCTCAGTATTACTCGGAGAAATCGTCCGTTCAATCCCAAAGGGACTCACACTTACATTGGTCAATCTTGAAGGCGATCGAGTCAAAGTTATCGCTCCAGAACCTGACCCAAAGGCAAAAGCGGCGAAAACACGCACGCTCAAAGGCAAGAGTGTTGGGAACGGAAAAGATGCTGCAAATGATAAAGAACCTCCGAAGGTGTTGCCACCCAAGTTTAAGTTCTCGCTCTCAGCAGAGGGTATCGCTCAAGAAAACGATGATGTTGCTGACTTTTTGTTAGCGATCAAGAACTCGCCATTATTCGGAGATGTTGAGTTGCAATACATCAACCAGACGACAATCGACAAACAGCAGTATCGCAAGTTCAAGGTCACGATGTCCTTGCTCAATCAAGCAGATGCGAGTTTAGTTGATGGTACAGAGAAGATTGAAATTGGAAAAGTAGACTTTGGAATCGCGGGTTCGGACACTGACTCGGAATAAATACAAGGGAGATCGTACTCATGCGATTTGGAACACGAGAACTCATCCTGTTTTTAGCCGTGCTCATGGTACCGATTGTGAGCTACTTTGTTATCTTTAAGCCTCAGAGCGCGAACATTGATCAAGCAAAGAGCGAGATCGTTCATAAACGCGAAATGCTTGATTCACTCCGTCTTGAAACAAGTCGGAACGAGGATCTGATGGAAGCGAACGAGTCAATCAAGATCAGGATCGATGAGATGGAAGCGTTGCTGCCGTCGAACAAAGAAATTGATCTTGTCGTTCGTCAGGTATCATCGCTCGCTGTGAATGCGGGTCTTTCTCCGCCGACACTCAAGAGTTCAAAGCCCGTTGCAGCTGCTCGTTTCCGCGAACAGCCTTTGGTTATGAGCACAGACGGATCATTTGAAGGATTTTATGATTTCCTTCTCGCGATTGAGCAACTCCCACGAATCACTCGAATCGTAGATATGACACTCAAGGATTCGAGCTTAGAAGGTGTTGAACTCTCAGCGGAGTTTACACTGAGTATTTACTTCCAAGTAGATGAGGGGGTGTCACCATGAGTCAGTTTGGAGAAGGAACTACACCGAACAATATCGATGGGGCAACCCAGAGCGAAGCTTCGAGCAATATTTTTCTGAATATGTCCGAAGCAGACTCGACAGGAATCCCATCACTCAAGCAAGCGCCCACTTCAGCAATCTCTGCGTCAACTCCCGATTCGAAAGTGAATACTCAGCTAGTTATTGCTGCATGTGTCATTGCAATCGGTGGCGGCGCGATCTATGGGATGCGATACATCGGGATGAAAGCGGGGCTCGATGAGAATATCGTTTCGATCAACTACGCATCAGAAACAAGCAATCTTGAGCTCTCGAAGCGATTCAACACAGTGCTGAGGGATCTTGATGAGAGCACCCTCTCGGTGCAGCTCACAGATAAAGATTCGTTTGCGGAAAAACCTTTTTCGCGTCCGAGTTCGATGCCTGTCGAAGTCGAAATTGCAGTTGATCCAGGAATGTCCGAAGCTGAGCGTGCAGAAATCAGACGTCAGCGTGAGCTTGAGATCGAGCGAGAAGAACGCCGCGAATTTGTTATGAGCGATGCAAGACGATACAAGCTTCAGGGAATCATCGGAGGCACGAATCCCGCTGCGCGTATCTCAGGACAAGCAGTTCGCGTCGGGATGATGCTTGGTGATCTGTTTACAGTCGAGATCATCACTGGGCGCTCCGTCATTATCGAGGCCGATGGGATGCGATTTGAACTCGCGATCGGTGAAGATACGGTTCAGCTCGATTAAGGGCAGACAGGGACACAATGTCAAATATCGATGACATTCTAAACGAACTGGGGGTTGACTCAGAATCTGATGAGTCCAAGCGACAGGTGCGCCGTCGCAAAGCGCCTGCGCGCCCTGACAGGCATTCGCTTGATCAGCGCCCTGGGTCGTTTAGCCCGTTGCCCCCAATGCCGTCGAGTCAGATTCGATACGGCGAAGATGGAACTGGGAGTGTGGATGAAGATCCAGCAGTACTCCAGAAGCGAACTCCTAACTCAGGACCCGGTGTCGGCAACGCAATGCTCGATGTTTATCAGCCTGAAAGCGAATCAGACTCAGATCTATCAAGTGAGCTTTCAGAGTTACTGATAGAAGAAGAAGCAATTACGCGTGAGCAGCTTACCGTTGTTGAACAAGTCATCAAGCAATCTCCTGGAAAGGGGTTGATCGAAGTGCTCTTCGAGCAAGGCGCGGATGAAGAAGCGATTCAACGAGTCGTTGCTAAGCATTGCGGTCTTGGGTTCGAACGAGTTGATTTCGAAAAAGGGCTCGACGGCGGTTTCGACGGCAAGCTACTTCAGCGCCTAGGACTCGATTTCTGTTTAGCGAATCTTGTTCTACCACTCCGCACAGAAGGTGCTCGCGTCGTTGTAGGATCGATTAACCCCAGTGATGTGTTCACAATTGACGAGATCCGTTCTCGACTGCATGTTTCGAGTATTAAAGTAACCCTCATTACGCCGACTGATGTCAAGACAGCAATGGAACTCGTCGGGGGCGAAGCAGTCGGAGACATGGATCTCAGTGAGATCCTCGCCGGCGTTGAAGAGTCTGATGTTGAAGTCACAACAACACAGAGCGCCGAAGCAGTCGATCTCGAATCCCAAGCGGGTGAATCTCCTGTTATTCGATATGTGAACTACATCATCCAGAATGCAGTAAAAGAAGGCGCATCGGATATTCACATTGAACCAGGTGAGAAGAAGATCAAGGTTCGTCTGCGTATCGACGGGATTCTGTTTGAGTCGATGAATCCTCCTCCTCAGATGGCCGCCGCGATTACCTCCAGACTTAAGATCATGGCGGATCTCGATATCGCAGAACGGCGAGTCCCACAGGACGGGCGAATTCGATGTGTCGTCGGCGGACGCAAGCTCGACCTTCGTGTGTCGTCATTGCCTACTGGGTACGGCGAGAAGATCGTAATGCGTATCTTGGATACCAAATCGATCAATGTGAATCTCGAAGATCTCGGATTCGATGATCACACGCTCGATATCTGGAAAAGCCAGATCAATCAGCCACACGGGATTGTGCTCGTCACTGGTCCGACTGGTTCTGGTAAAACAACTACGTTGTATTCGTCTCTGCGTCAGATTGACAAAGCAAGGCTCAATGTGTCAACGGTTGAAGATCCGATCGAATATCATCTTGATGGAATCACTCAAACGCAGACGCATGCCAAAATCGACATGACCTTTGCTAAGGCGCTCAAAGCATTGCTTCGTCAGGACCCGGATGTCATCATGCTTGGTGAAATTCGTGACCATGAAACAGCGCATACTGCAGTACAAGCTGCGCTGACAGGTCACTTGGTTCTTTCAACATTACATACAAATGATGCTCCAAGCTCGGTAACGCGTTTGGTAAACATCGGACTCGAACCATTCTTGGTCGGCGCCGCAGTGAACGGGGTTCTCGCGCAGCGACTGCTCCGTCGTCTCTGTCAACATTGCAAAGATCAAGCAGCTCCAAGCGAAGAGATGGCTGAGTTCCTTGAGATGAATGGGTTACCTAGCAATGAAATGTGGATGCCCCAAGGTTGCGATAAATGTCGAAACACAGGGTACTCAGGCCGAGTAGGTATCTATGAGATGCTCGCAGTGGATGACTCGTTGAGAGATGTCATTGCAAGAAACCCGAATGTGTCGGAGTTCCGAAGAATGTGTCTCGAACGAGGAATGAAGTCACTTCGTCAAGATGGAATCAACAAAGCTTCTGGCGGATTGACAAGTATCCAAGAAGTTCTCCGAGTCACTTCAGCTCACTAAAAACAATCGTTTAGATAGATTGAGCATCCTTGATCAATCTTCGCGCCATCGCTGTCGCTCGATGGATCGCGTCGTTCGGAGTGTGATCATTGTTACAAACTTTCCCAACCACATGCGCATTGACGATCGAGCCTTCAAGTAGCAGATTAAGTTGATGTGAAAGCTCTTGGGGTTCATTGAGATCAGCAGATTCGCAAAGCTCTTGGAGATATCGAACGATCTCCAACTTGTGATCAGCCGCTACGCGTCGAGATGGGCAGTTGCAGTCACAAAACTCAGCAGATGCGTTGATGAACATGCATCCTTGGAATGTGTCTTGATTGAACCAGTCTTCGTGATATCCAAAGACAGCAAGTAATCGATCGATTGGGTCCTTTGAGCTTGAATCCACGAACTTCATAAGCTGATTGCGGAAAATCTCGTCTCGTCGACGCAAGGCCGCCACGATCAGCTCGTCTTTCGACTTGAAGTGGTTGTAGAGCGTCATTTTGCTAATTCCACTCTCTTTCTGGATCTGATCGAGTCCTGTATTGTGGAATCCATTGCGATAGAAGATTTTCATAGCCGCATCGACTAGCTCGTCGCGTCTGCTTGGGGGCATTTGAGCCTCACTTTCTGCATGTGTACTGACCATATAGTACAATTATCGAAAGAAAAAATCAACATAAATACCTGCTTAAAAGCCTAAAAAACACAGGTTTGGAAATATACGAGTGAAAAAAATGATAAACGCTTGAAATAATCATACTGATCGGTAAGTATGTACATGTATCGAGAATGAATACCATTTTCAATCACACCGATTTAAGGAGAACACACATGACACGCATCCAACCACTTACTCTTGAAACTGCTTCAGAAGACGGAGCTCAGATCCTCAGTGCAATCAAAGGCAAGATCGGTATGGTTCCGAATCTATACGCTTCGATGGCGCATTCCCCCGCAGCGCTCAGTGCAGCACTCGCGTTCGGAGATGCAATGGGCAAATCGACTCTTTCTCCTGCAGTCAAAGAGCAACTCGCATTAGTCATCGCTGGAACGAACAGCTGTGATTACTGTGCGTCGGCCCACACCGCGATCGGTAAAGGAGCAGGAGTCGCTGCTGATGAGCTCGCTCGCAATCTTGTCGGACAAGCAACTGATCCCAAAGTGCAAGCATTACTCACACTCGCAAAGACAATCGTAACGAATCGTGGAAATCTCTCAGATTCAGATCTGAGCGCCGCACGCAGCGAAGGTGTGACAGAGAGTGAGATCGTCGAAGTTGTTGCATCAGTCGCGATCAACACATTCACAAACTACTTCAATCATATTGCAGAAACTGAGATCGACTTCCCTGTCGTTCGTACTGGCGCTGCTGTTTCGTAATCGTAAATAACTCACCGCCCAACTCGGGCATTTAAACACGCAAAGGAAATTCAAATGAATCGTACCACCAAAGCCGTAGTGGCGAGCGCGATCGTTGCGCTTGCTGGACTCTCCGTTTCAACCATCGCTCAAACAAATACTCAAACAATCACTGAGACTATCGAATCGTCAAATGTTCGTTATGGAACAGAAACTATCAATGGACTCGAGATTTTCTATCGTGAAGCAGGAACAGAGGGGCAACCCCAACTTGTGCTGCTCCATGGATTCCCAACCTCATCTCATATGTTCAGAAATCTCATCGAGGATTTGGGAGATGAGTTCCACATCATCGCACCTGATTATCCTGGGTTTGGATTAAGCTCAGCACCAAGTACTGATGAATACGAGTACAGCTTTGATAACACAGCTGACATCGTTGATGAGCTATTCGAACGCAAGGGGTTCGACGACTATGTGCTTTATGTCATGGATTACGGCGCTCCAGTTGGATTTCGAATCGCGACAGAACATCCAGAGCGCGTTGCAGGATTTGTTGTCCAAAACGGTAACGCATACGACGAAGGTCTCGAAGATTTCTGGATTCCAATCAAGAAGTATTGGAAATCAGGAGCGGATGAAGATCGCGACGCTCTTCGAGGATTGCTCACGATTGAAGCAACAAAGTGGCAGTACCTCAACGGGGTCCGAGACGAATCCGTTATTTCACCTGATAACTGGTTAGTTGTTCAGCCGTTGCTTGATCGCGAAGGAAACAACGATGTTCAGCTAGACATGTTCTATGACTATCAAACCAATGTGCCCTTGTACCCGAGCTGGCAGAAGTACTTCCGTGACTATCAGCCACCCATGCTGATCACCTGGGGAACCGGCGACTTCATCTTCCCAGAATCTGGTGCTCATCCTTACCTTCGTGATCTTCCTGATGCTCAGTTGCACTTGCTCGAAACTGGTCACTTCGCACTCGAAGAGGACGGCGATGAGATTGCACAGCTCATCAGGACATTTGTTAAGGATCTAAGCAATGAAGATTAATCTGATCAAAGCGGCTGTTGCTGGTATTGCAGGAACAGTGGTATTCGATCTCGTCGGATACGCATTGACAGGAAAGTTCTGGGACATTCCAAATCTGCTCGGTTCCAAGCTCTTTGAAGATGCAGGGCTCGTCCCCGGAGTGCTCGCTCATTATTCAAATGGAATCCTTCTGGGAATCCTGTATGCAGCAATCGCTCCATCTCTTTTCGGAAACCGATGGTCTCGTGCCGCTACATTCATGGCTGCAGAAACAATCTTTGGAGTCTATCTCTTTATGATGCCACTGCTTGGTGCTGGACCATTTGGTTACAAACTCGGTGCTTCATTCGCAGTGATAACGATGGTTCGTCATCTCGCATTCGGAGCAACCATGGCCTGGCTCTATCCCAAATCTCTCCAGGTCGATGAGGTTTCGAACGACTACGCCGCACCTTGTGCGTGTTCCGTGTCGGCGTAACTTGTCGAAAAACCCTCTTCCTTGGGCCGCTCAGGTGAAAACCCGAGCGTGCCCATTTCATTTCCATCTGTTTCTTCCGAAGGAAAGTTATGCCGCTACCTGCTGATATTCGTCCACCGTTCACTCGAGAATCTGCGATTGCAAAGGTGCAAGCCGCAGAAGATGCATGGAACTCGAGAGATCCATCTCGTGTTGCAAAGGCCTACTCGCTCGACACGCGATGGCGCAATCGAGATCAGGTTTTTGAAGGCCGAGAGTCAGTTGAAGCTTTTCTCGCAGACAAATGGTCCAAAGAACTCGAATACAGATTGATGAAAGAGCTTTGGGCATTCACTGAGGATCGTATCAGTGTCCGATTTGAATATGAATGGAAAAATCAGAGCGGAGAATGGTTCCGAACACACGGCAACGAGCACTGGGAATTTGACGATTCAGGATTGATGGCTCGGAGAGATATGAGCGCAAACGATATTCCGATTCAAGAATCTGATCGGAGATACCATAAGAATTGATGCTGCGAAAAGCGGACAGATCGCATAGAATGACTCGGATCATCATTGAAAGAGACCCGAGGAGTTCAAAATGTCTGACAAATCAATTCAATCGGTACTTCAAGAAAACCGTATCTTCCAATCGCCAACAGCTGCTGAAGTCGGCGCATCGAAATGGCTCATCTCCTCGCTCGATCAGTACAACGAGATGTACAAAGAGTCGATTGATTCCCCGGAAACATTTTGGGGTAAGATCGCAAACGAGCTCCACTGGTTTAAAAAATGGGACTCAGTCCTCGAGTGGAACGCGCCTGACGCGAAGTGGTTCTCAGGAGGAACAACAAATGTTTGTTACAACTGTGTCGATCGACAGGTAGACTCAGGGCACGGCGATGATCCAGCGATTATCTGGGAAGGTGAACCAGTTGATGATTCAGGTCAGCCAGTTGATCAACGAACAGTTTCATACAAAGAACTTCAAGACGAAGTTTCACAATTAGCAAATGTCCTTAAATCCAACGGGATTGGTAAAGGAGACATTGTCACTATTTATATGGGGATGGTCCCTGAGCTTGCTGTCGCGATGCTCGCGTGCGCTCGAATCGGCGCCCCTCACTCTGTTATCTTTGGTGGATTTAGTGCTCAAGCGATCGCTGATCGTGTACACGACGCAAAGTCCAAGATGATCATTACCTGCGACGGCTCATGGCGCAGAGGGAAAGTTGTTCCACTCAAGAACAATGTTGACGAAGCGATCGCATTACTCGAAAAGCAAGGCGAGCAACCTGTCGAGCATGTCCTGTGCTATGGACGCTGTCACAATGACATCTCATGGAACAAAGTTGATCTTTGCTGGAAAGAGGAAATGGAGAAGGCGTCATCCGATTGTCCTTGCGAAGAACTTGAAGCAGAAGACATGCTGTTCTTGCTCTATACCTCTGGATCAACAGGCAAGCCCAAGGGAATCGTCCACACCACCGGCGGGTATCTGACTTTCACTTACATGACTTCCAAATATACTTTCAACCTGATCCCCGATCAGAACCAAGTGTTCTGGTGCACCGCAGATTGTGGATGGATCACTGGACACTCATATATCGTTTACGGGATCCTCCCAAACCGAGTCCCGACGCTCATGTTCGAAGGCGGTCCAGATTATCCAAACGCTTCTCGATTCTGGCAAATCGTCGATCGACATCAAGTCACACAGTTTTATACTGCTCCTACAGCGATTCGTGCGTTCATGAAGTGGGGAGACGAACATCCAGAATCATGCAGTCTCTCATCACTCCAGCTCCTTGGATCTGTCGGCGAACCGATCAATCCTGAAGCGTGGATGTGGTATCGAAACAAGATCGGTAGAGGAGTTTGTCCGATCGTTGACACATACTGGCAAACCGAAACAGGTGGACATGTCATTACTCCATTACCTGGCATGACTCCAACAACTCCAGGAAGTTGTACGCTCCCAATGTTTGGGATCGACGCGGCGGTTACTGATGAAATCGGGAATGTCGCCGGCGAAAATGAAGGCGGACTCATGGTCATCCGCAAGCCTTGGCCCTCGATGCTCCGCGGAGTGTACGGTGATCGCCAGCGATTCATAGATACCTATTGGAGTACGGTTTCAAAGGGTGACGAGCTTTACTACACCGCCGGCGACGGCGCACGGCGCGATGAGCACGGCAACTTCTGGATCATGGGTCGTACAGATGATGTGATCAATGTTTCAGGCCATCGCTTGGGAACAATGGAAGTAGAGAGCGCACTCGTTGCACATGAGAGTGTTGTTGAGGCAGCGGTTGTTGGTATGCCTCACGAAATTAAAGGAACAGGAATCGCCGCGTTTGTTACACCTGCGCCAGGATTCGAAGCATCTGATGAACTGATTAAAGCATTGCGTGATCATGTAGCGAAAGACATTGGCGCAATCGCAAAACCAGACATTATCCGTTTTACTGCTGCACTCCCAAAGACCCGCTCAGGGAAGATCATGCGGAGACTGCTTCGTTCGATCGCAGCTGGAGATACTAACATCACCCAGGATATGAGTACGCTCGAAGATTTCTCCGTTGTTGCTAAGCTGTCCGAGAGCGAGGATTGATCATCTTGCGCCTCTGATTGCAGTTTGTTTGCAATTTGTGAATACTTTCGGTCGACTGTGATAGAAAGTAATCGAGTAATTCCTTTCGACGCTGTCAGCCCCCAATGTATACTGGTGGTCTATTGCTAGTGGAATCGCCACTGTCAACGCTCTTTTACCATCGAGGGAATCACATGCGAAAGAACCAGAAGAATACGAAACGATTGACCGCGTTTGGGGCCGGTCTCATTATCGCTACAGGATCATTTGCAAACGCAGGTGTTACTGAAGTTGAATCGTTCCATCTAGGAGGGTTTTATGCGCCACCCGAAATGGGAGATCCTTTGATTCCGGATAACGATTTAACCTTCCAAAACTACTTCCTAGGCCGAACCACTGTCGGAGGATTCACAACGACTGAACGTAGAACATTCTTTGCGTTTGATCTCTCGGATGTACTTATCCCAGATGGAGAAGTAATCGTTGGAGTGGAGTTTGTTCTCGAACTCACCTTTGGAGGAATAATCGCAAACATGACAGATGGTTTCGAAGCGGCAAGCTTTACTTCAACGACTTCGGATTATCTCACTTTTGCTGATCCAGAGTCATCTGGTATGGGTCCTGATGAAATCTTTGACACAATGGGTACGGGTGAACTCTACGCAGAAACCGGGTTCGACGACATGACCTTACCAGGGGAAGTATCAATGGAACTCAGTGCAGCCGCACTCATGGATATGGAGACTGCGTTCATCAGTGATACTGCATTTATGATTACTGGAAAGATGGACTCATTTGATCCAGATCCAGACGCACTCTACGAGTTTCTCTTTGGACTCACAGATGTTGTTACCGGTGGGTTGAAGACAGGATTCCCAGTACCCAAGCTCATCATCACGACAGCTCCGGTACCTGCGCCATCAGGATTAGCAGTCATCGGGCTCGGACTTTTGGGTGTCTCGCGCCGGCGAAGATAGTTTCTATACAAAATCAATCCATTCAATTTAAACAATATCACCCGCTGTCATGACTCGGCGGGTGATTTCTTATATTGTAGGTCTATGCGATACCTTCGATTCATACCCTCGTTAATATGCACGCTCATCCTTACCCAGGCGCAGGCTCAAGACGAAGTCACTCCAGCCGCTGAAGTTGATTCAACTCAACTCGTAGATGCGATTCATTCAAGCGAGAGTTGGTCACTCAAAGATCTTCGTGCACGAGATTTCTCAGCGTACTGGGAGAACGATGGAACTGTTCCAAAAGTCGGAAGCGACAGCGATCGGTTCTATACCAATGGCGCTGGGTTCGAGCTCTCCATTGATCCTCAGTTCACGAAGGGGATTGAGAAGATGCTCGCGCCTCCAGGTCAGTGGGAAGATCCGAAGTTCGGGATCGGGATCGCGATTAAGCAACGGATTTACACCGGAGAGACGATCATTGATCCGAATCCGCCAACGACAGATCATCCGTATTCAGGATATCTCTACTTTGGTTTCTCATTCCAACGTGCAGATAAAGAGAAGCACGATCACTTCGAGCTTGATCTCGGAGTTGTAGGCGAACGATCACAAGCAGAAACAATCCAAAAATGGATCCATAACACATTCCCAGGTCAGGATGATCCGCAAGGTTGGGGACATCAACTCGCAAATGAACTCGCGATCAACTTCACTTATGAGCGAACATGGAAATCACGCAAAGGTGAAATCTTTGGCGCAGAGTTCGAGATGCTCCCAGCAGTCGGATTCGATCTTGGAAATGTCTCTGTCAAAGCAAAGGGGCGAGTCACACTACGAGGAGGTATTCATCTCCCGGATGATTTCGGACCTGCGACATTCCTCGGCCACAAAGATCACACTTCGCATGCCGCACAGTGGGGCGAAGACCAGTTTTCCATCTATATGTACATGACCCTTGGTGTCGACGCAGTTGCTCACGATATCTTCCTTGATGGGAACACATTCGCAACCAGTCGATCAGTTAACTCTGAAGCGCTCCTTGGGATCGCAAGTGTCGGCCTCGTATCACGATACAAGAATCTGTATTTAGGTTGGTCGCAATCCTACCAGACAGAGCAATTCGAAGGCCAGCCCGGTGGCCAATCATGGGGGACGATCTACTTTGGTTGCTCGTTCAATCTTCCTAACGGATGAAATGGATCAATAGATGACTGAGAACCAAGAACCCCAGCAGTGGGGAGACATTCATTATGATGCGGACGCAGGCCAGTGGAAAGCACCTGACGAAGGACAATTTGGGAAAGAGGCAATCGCCGCAGATAAAGGAAGCGTTTCACTCTTAGCACTTCCATGGGCATTCTTTTTCAAGCCTGGTAGTTTCATGCGATCCTTCGCAGTTCATATGTCAGGAGGATTACTCTTCCTGATTATCTGGATGGTCGGCTCCTCTCTAGTGAGTTCGTCATTTGAGGAACGCCTGTCACTGGGAAAACAGTTCTTCTGGTTCCCGGAATCATGGGCAGAGTTCTGGATCGCAGCAGTCCTAGCTGGTTTCATCCGAGGAGTAATCGTTTTCGGAGTCGGTACTTGGTGGTACAGCGTGCGCTTATCGATGTGCAATGTCACGGACCAAGATTGGAGCGTGAAAGGACGCGTATACATGAGCGCGAGAATTATGAAACACATTATGAGTTTGCTCATATTTGGATTCGCGTCGCTCAAGTACGAATCACTGAATGGATATGTTCAGGATTCATCCGCAGTTGAAGCCCTTTCAATCGCGGGCCTATTGATTGTGCTCGAGATTTGGTCCTCGTTTACACTGTACTTTGGAACGCGCGCTGTTTTTCCAGTGAAAAAAATCTGGGCAATCGTATGGTTCCTCGTACTACCGATCATACTGAGATTGATTGGGCTCGCGATCATAGTTGGAGTTTTCCTGTTCAGTGGGTATGCTGCGGAACCTGCAACAGATCAGCCGTCGCGATATCGAGGCGAATCATTTACATTCAACTACCCATCAAATTGGTTCATCAACAATGATGAGGAAGTGCCAGGTCCTGAGAGTTGGGTCGAGATCGAACCAATTGCTGGAGACGCTTATTTCGAACTTGCAGTACGAAATATCGATACCGATGAAGATCTCATTGAGGACACTCGTAGTGTTTATGAAAATGACGTTGGTTTAGTCTTTGAAAAGAACCCTAAGCAGTTATCGATGCAAGCAGGGTTTGAAGGCAGAGGGTTTGAGTACCAAGTCGAACTCGAAGGGTCAGAGTTTTTAATGCGACTCTTCGAGTGCCAAATCGAAGGAAACACACATCTGCTCGTGATTGCTCTTGTTGACGTTCGATCTTGGGAAGTGCTCAAACCTGGGTATCAACAGGTCATTAGTTCACTCCAAGTGACAAAGCCAAGCGAGATCATTACGAATATCGAGTCTACATATACCGTTCGCAAGGATGTCGTTGAGTACGAAATTCCTCAAAACTGGTGGCTAGACATATACGAAGAAGAAGACTCAACAAACGAAGATGGATCAATCTCCAAAGGGGATATCTCAATAATCGTTCAAACTCCTGGATGGGGATACTTCCGAGTCATCCTGTATGAATCAAGCTTGAGCCCAAGAGCAGAGCTTGGATTGACGATTGATTCTTATTCTGATGATTCACGATTAATCGATGAGCAACCGCTCGAAGAATGGCTCGGCCTCACAGGCTTCGGCGCTCAAGGGCAAGTCAGTTATGATGACGGCACACTAGGAGAAGCAAAGTTCATCATCTCAGAGTTGCCTGATGGACGATTGATAGAAGTTCGAGAAGTCGTCCCAACGGAAGTCGTTGATTTTTATTCATCTGGATTTGAACTGATTAAATCGACTTTCAAAGTTCGATAAGCGAAGTTTTTAACGAATATAGGCGGCGCCGACACATGGATGAGTTCGAGCAAGATCCAAAGATTGGATTCAAAGTTGATCCAAGCAAAAAGCAAAGACTGAATCTCTCGCACCCTTTCATGCTACTGATCCGTCCTGGACAGTTCTTTGTGACCTGGGGTATTCACGCAAACATAATTTGGGTGCTTCTCGCTGCTTGGGTGCTTGGTACCTCTGCGATGTCGAATACCGCGATCAATAGAACGCGACATATTCCTGAGACATTGCCTTTTGATCTCGACACATGGACGAAAGTTTGGTTGTTTATTATCGCATTCGGGATTCTACGAGGCGTCATCTTTAGTTACGGCCTCGGAGGTTTATGGACATGGCTCAGACTTCGAATCTGCGGCGTTCGCGGCAACCAATGGAATAGATCCACACGGATTCACTGCTTATCCAAGCTCGTAGAAGAAGTTCCGCTTTTACTTCTATTGATTTATCTGACATTGAAATACGACAATCTTCGCGAGTTCATTGCTCAACCTTTGAGCTTGCTCAATCTACTCACTGCATTGATCGCACTCATGGGGCCGGTTGTGGCTTTCCTTGGGGTGATCGCATGTTTTCGAGTCCGGATTGTCTGGGCAAGCATCCTGTTCCTTGTTCTGCCGCTCGTTTTTAGACTCAGCATCCTTGGGTCAATCGCATACAGCATGCTGACTTCAACAGGTAGTGTGCTTTTACCAGATACTGAGCATCCGAGAGAATACCAGAATCAGGTTGTCGTATTCGATCATCCAGATGACTGGGAAGTTGTTGAATCTCCATACGAAAATAATCCACTCCAGATCTACATCGAATCAACATCGGATAATGGTGCGTTCTTTATTGTCGTCCAGCCTAGAGAGGATGCGGATCTTGTTCAGGAAGACCTCGATCGTATGAAAGCACAGGGGTATGAAGTAACGAGAACATCTCCAGAACCAAGATCCATGATGGGTGTCCATTCAGGTATAGGTGCAGATTATGATCTTACAAAAGACGGCAAGCAGTATCGGATGTATCACTTGCTTGTTCACTTTGATGTAGATCATGATGTGTTATTCCGTTCCATCGCATCGAAGAGATACTGGGACGCGTCAAAGAGAGCAGTCTTTCAAATCGTAAACTCAATATCGATTGGAGATCTGTATCAGATTGTTCCAGATATTGAGAATCCGATGGAAGTGGATCGTGGAGAGTTCTCATTTCAAGCTCCAGGAAATTGGCACCTGATTGAATCAGAGAGAGAGCCGTTCAAAAATTTGGAAGTCTCAGCAAAGCAATATTCAAGCTTCTCAGTGAATATTTACGATCGAGATTTGAGTCCTCAAGATGAACTCGACATGTATCTCAGGCATTCAATAGACGATGTTCTGATTTCCTACGAACCGATGAACTCCTGGCTCGGGCTTACCGGGGTTGGTATCAAAGGGCAACTCCGTGAATCGCTAGCAGGATTTCGACAGTTCCGAAAGTTTTATGTGCCTCTGGAAGATGGACGGATTGTTGTCATAGGAAAATACCAAGCAGAATCATCACTAGATTTGACGAATCCCGGGTATGAGTTGTTTGAAAACTCATTCAAACTGCTTGTTGAACCTTCATTGAACGACACAGCTATTGACCCATAATTTCATCTGCATACCATCGGGCATGAGCAACTCAACAACACCACTCGTCTCCGTGATTATGGGTTCCAAGTCCGACTGGTCCGGCGTTATGGAGCAAGTCTGTATCGTCCTTGACGACCTCGGTATCCCGAATGAAGCGAAGGTCATGTCCGCACATAGAACTCCAGAGTTCGCCGCAGAGCACGCGAGCTCTGCTCGCGATCGCGGGGTCGAAGTGATTGTCGCAGGTGCAGGATGTGCCGCACATCTCGCAGGAGTCGTCGCGGCTCACACGCCGTTACCTGTGATCGGGGTTCCAGTATCAAGTCCAGATCTCAAAGGACTCGATAGTTTACTCTCAACAGTTCAAATGCCCGGCGGGATCCCAGTCGCAACAGTTGCAATCGGTAGAGCAGGCGCCAAAAACGCAGGGCTCTTAGCCGCATCGATCCTCGCGCTGAAATACCCAGAAATCGCAGAGAAGTACGATGCATTCCGCGCGGCGCAGACCGCAAAGGGAATCGAAAACTCCGATCCAAGAGCATGATCTAACTCAGATGATCTGTTCGTGTTTATGACAGGTTGTGCTTGAAGATGCACCAGATGGCTTCAAACCCATCTTTCCAACCGATCTTCTTGCCTTCTTCGTATGTCCGCCCCGAATAGGAGATAGGGACTTCATAGATTCGCAACGGCCGAAGGTTGTTCGTGTCATTGTCGACAATCCGTGCCTTTGCGAGCTTTGCAATCAACTCGGGTTCAACTCCGAATCGTTTCTCAGTGATCGTGATGTTTTGTATCGCGCCTCGTGTAAACGCTTTGAATCCACATTCAATATCTGTGAGATTCAGATTGCTCATCATGTTACTTGTCACAGTGATTAATCGGTTCGCGATTGAGTGCCAGTAGTACAAGACACGATGTGTCTGTCCAAGGAAGCGAGTCCCGATGACGGCGTCTGCTCTACCATCAATGATCGGGAGCAATACCGAATCGTGTTCGTGTGGATCGTACTCAAGATCAGCATCTTGAATAATCATCGCATCGGCGCCTTGCTCAATTGCTGCGGATACTCCCGCTGCGAGTGCAGAGCCCTTACCTTGATTTGAAGGCTGATGAATCGCGATGGTGTCTTCGCGTTCTGCGAGTTGATCAATGACGGATTTCGAGTTATCCGTTGATCCATCGTTTACGAGAAAGATTGTTCTTTTACAAACCTGTCCATCGCTCGTCATCGGAGGCGGGGTATTGACGAGTCGATTAAACAACAAAGGCAACAATGTTTGCTCGTTGTAGACTGGGATGATGACTGCGATATGCATTGAGTTATTGTAGGATTCAAAGAGCTTCGACGATGGATAAGATCCGCCGTTGTGCATTAGAGAAAGCGAGCTCATCAAGAGATTTGATGGTCCGATAGTTCAAATCTACACCCTCGATAGCCTTCTTTGAGCGATAGATGTCAAACTCAACGATCCGATGGGTTGTGATATGCGTAAAACTCCCTGCAGGTTCAAGAGAATCTGCGCCGACGCCGAGGTGGGTAGTGATTTCCTCAGAAGTCGGTTGTCGATCTTCTCTTTCGATCGTCGGCACCTGATACATATTTGACCACATCCCTGTTGAATCTCGTCGCTCGATGAGCACGGACTGGTTCTGGGTGATCACAATGCTCGAACAGTAGAGCTTTCGCTGTTTAGCACGTGGCTTGGGTAACGGGATCGACTCTGTAGTTCCAGCTTTGCGAGATTGACAATGCGCAACGATCGGACACTGATCGCAACGGATGTTCTTAGGAGTGCACACTGTCGCTCCGAGTTCCATCATTGCTTCGTTTAAGCATGCAGGATCTTGTGACGAGTTAACTAGATCGTCTGCTCGCGACCATGCCCAGTCGACGGTTTTTTTATCTGTCTGAGGGATTGGTTGATTGTGTAAACGAAGGAGAACACGAGTGATGTTCCCGTCAACAATGGGAGCTCGTTGATGAAACACCATCGATGCAATCGCACCCGCGGTGTATCGTCCAATCCCGGGAAGTTTGAGTAGATCATCAACAGAACTGGGGACAATACTCTGATGCTCTGAAACGATGGCTTTCGCGCATGCATGAAGCATTCTCGCTCGTCTGTAGTATCCGAGTCCGGCCCACATCGCGAGGACTTGATCTTCCGTTGCGATTGCAAGGGAATCGACAGTTGGGAATCGCTCAATAAAAGCAGGAAACTTCTCAAGGACTCTCGAAACCTGCGTTTGCTGAAGCATTATCTCAGATACGAGAGAGTGGTATGGATCCCGATGGGTAGTCCTCCATGGGAGATCGCGAGCGTTGGATTTAAACCAAGCTTCAAGTTTGGATGTCAGAAGTGGATCGTTCATGCGGATTCGTTGAGTGTCGAAAGGGTTTTTTTGAGTTGTTTCGTGAGCGATGCCCAGTTCGTTCCCGGCTTAGCACAGACTGTCACGAACTTGGTATGGATCAAGACATTCGTGATCTCAGGGATCAAAAACAACGAGTGAGCGAGTGGGTCATCCTGAGCATCTTCAGGATTGAAATAAGATCGGATGCTCCCAGGCGCAGGCTCAACAATCAGTTTGCGAGCATTTGGATTGGGAGTACTCTCAACTCGGACGAGGTTCATTGACATATTGATCCTCTTTGCTGAGGTCCATCACGCGCACTACGCGATGGGATTGGTTAGAATCAGGGACAAGGTTGGAAATGCAACCATCGCAACAGTGTTAAGGATAGCAAATTGGGATCATCAGAACGGCTCAATGACCTGCTCAATCGACTCGGCTCCTACTCATGGTGGGAGGTCGCTATCGAAATCGCCCTAATCTGGGTTGTGGTTTTTGTCGTTTTTCGGTTCGTGCAAGGTACTCGCGCCGCTCGTGCACTCAAAGGATTGCTCTTCATCCTGATCGTTGGGACCCTCTTTGTGCGTTTCCTTGGAGACGATATCTTCGCTCGGATCGCATATCTATATGATCGCATGCTTGCAGTGATCGCGATTGCGCTCGTAGTGATTTTCCAGCCTGAGCTTCGTAGAGCGCTTATCCGTTTGGGAGAGACCCGCTTTTTCCAAGGCGGGTACGAAGGAGCTGCAAGAGTTGCAGGCGAAGTTACACCTGCTTGCACTTTCCTCTCAAAGGCGAGATTCGGTGCAATCATCGTCATCGAACGACGAGTCGGACTCAAATCACTCATCGAAGGCGGGACAGTTCTCAATGCAACCCTGACTGCTGCATTAATCCAGACGATTTTTCATCCAGGATCAGCTCTACATGATCTCGCTGTCGTTATTCGAGGCGACAAAGTTCATTCTGCAGGAGTCCAGCTCCCAATGGCAAGCCCATCGGAGATCCTTGATCAATCACTTGGTTCACGACATCGCGCCGCGATCGGAGTTACCAAAGAATCAGATGCATTAGTCGTCGTCGTCTCCGAAGAAACAGGACTGATCCGAGTCGCTCAGCGTGGTGCACTCTCAGATCCAATCGATCCGAATAATCTTGAAGCAGTCCTGAAGGAGCGTCTCGGGCATCGTTTGATTCCTGTGAAAGAAGGCTCGCTTGAGACTCCTGAAGACTCGAAAACTGAGATCGAGGATGAACGGAGCGGATTCGCAAATGATCAAGAAGCTGAACTTGAGACTGACGTATCTCCTGAAGAATCATTAATGACTAAAGAAGCCTCCGACCAAACTGGGGGAGCGACAACATGAATGACGCACGGACTATGTTTGGCCATATACGTACATTCATTATCGTGACACTGATCACGATCATGGTCTGGCTCTTAGCAGAATCAAGAATGGTCCGAACTCGGACCATCGAAGCACAGATCGTTCTTACTACCGTCCCAGTTTCTGGGACAGGCTCTGAGAGTGTTCTCGTTGTTCGCCAATCAGTTGATCAGGCTCAGATCCGAACTACAGAAATCAAAATCGAGGGATCCACAGCAGGGCTCGATCGATTCGCTCGAAAACTCCTAAATAGGGTCGAGCTTCGTGTTGGCCGCGAGATACCTGCGAAACCTGGGACTCATACGATCGATTTGCGTGCAATCCTTCGACAATTGTCTGAAACAACAGGGCACGGCTTGATCATTTCAGATGTGTCGCCGGCCTCGGTTATTGTCCAAGTCGACGAGCTTGAATCTCGCGAGTTCCCTGTTCGAGTCGTTTTACCCAATGAAATCCAGCTTGACGGCGTACCACGAGCTGATCCAGATTTGATCACGGTGACAGCTCCATCTAGTATTTTAAATGCGATCCGTTCAAGCGAAGCGGTCGTCCGGATCGATGCCGCGGAGATTTCTCAGCTCGCACAAGGTCGTTTAGAGACAATTCCAGGGGTTATTGTCGAAATTGACGGCGTTGATAGGCAGGATTGGGCAACTCAAATGAGCCCAGGGCAGGTCGATGTTTTCGTCACTTTGTTAACGCTCAACAAGAAATATACAATTGATCGATTGCCGATTCAAGTGCTCTTGGCGCCAGGAGAAATCGGAAAATGGCTCGTTGAGATCAATGAGTCTGACAAGGACTTGGTCAATGTCGAAATTTCAGGCTCCGCCGAAGCGATCGGGCTGCTCAAATCAGGTGAAGTCCAGCCTCGAGCTTTTATAAACCTCTCATTTGAAGAGCTTGAGCGAGGAATCAGCTCGAAACCTGCTCAAATTTTGGGTTTGCCTGCTGGATGTCGAGTTACGAGCCCTCAGATGACGGTGAAATTCGGCATCTCCTCAATCAAATCCGCCTCAGATATCCGGGCAGAACCCGAATTGTGAAATCTTGAAAAGAATGACGAGATCATTCATTTCAACCCATGGTAATTGAGAGACTTCCGGCTCCTAGTGCCCTACCCTTCCCTCCCACAAAGTTCGGGCGATAAGCTCGGGTTGGGACTGTTACGAACCACTTTTCACGCAACGCACGCCATGAAATCGCTTTGAGTTGAGCGAACGAATCGGGCAAGGCAGGAGACTCCCCGTGAAGATCAAAACCGACGAAATCGTCAGTGTAATCAAGCAAGAAATTGAACAGTTTTCCAGTGAGCTGGAGATCTCCGAAGTTGGGCGCGTTGTCGAAGTCGGCGACGGTATCGCTCGTATCTACGGACTCTCAAAGGCGATGGCTGGTGAACTCATCGAGTTCGAAACATCCGAAGGCGCCGTCATGGGTCAGGTGATGAACCTCGAAGAAGATACTGTGGGTGCAATCATCTACGGAAACTTCCTCGTTGTTAAAGAAGGCGACACTGTGAAAGCAACTGGAAAACTTCTCGAAGTTCCAGTTGGCGAAGCAATGCTCGGCCGTGTTGTTGACCCGCTAGGTCGTCCACTCGATGACGGACCAGCATTGGGCAACACTGAAACAGCACTCGTTGACATCATTGCTCCAGGTATTGCAGCTCGTCAACCTGTTCACGAACCACTACAGACTGGTATCAAAGCGATTGACGCAATGATCCCAGTCGGTCGCGGTCAGCGAGAGCTGATCATTGGTGATCGTAAGACAGGTAAGACAGCAGTTGCACTCGACGCAATCATCAACCAGAAGCAATACTGGGGCACCGACGACGCAGTTGTCTGTGTGTATGTTGCTGTTGGTCAGAAAGAATCAACCGTTGCAGGTGTTGTTCAAACACTCAAAGACGCGGGCGCAATGGATTACACTATTGTTGTGAACGCGGGTTCATCTGACCCTGCACCGATGCAGTATGTCGCGCCGTACTCAGGTACCGCGATGGGTGAGCACTTCATGTGGTCAGGCAAAGAAGAAGGTAAAACACTTTCAAACGGCGCTAAGTACCCAAAGCATGTGCTCTGTGTATATGACGACCTTTCAAAGCAAGCGGTAGCTTATCGCCAGCTTTCACTCTTGCTCCGCCGTCCTCCAGGCCGTGAAGCATTCCCTGGTGACGTGTTCTACCTACATAGCCGTCTTCTTGAACGATCAACCAAGCTCTCAGAGGAGCACGGTGCAGGTTCATTGACTGCACTTCCGATTATTGAAACACAGGAAGGTGACGTATCTGCATACATCCCAACCAATGTGATTTCGATTACTGACGGCCAGATCTACCTCGAACCAGAACTCTTCTTCTCAGGCGTTCGTCCTGCGATTAATGTTGGTATCTCGGTTTCTCGCGTAGGTGGTGCAGCTCAGGTAAAAGCAATGAAGAAGATTGCGGGTTCACTGCGTCTTGATCTTGCTGCATATCGCGAGCTTGAAGCGTTTGCTCAGCTCGGTACTGATCTTGATAAAGCAACTCAAGCACAGCTCGATCGTGGTGCGAGAATGGTTGAACTTCTCAAGCAGCCACAGTATGTACCGCAGAACGTGACGAACCAGATCATCTCGATCTACGCAGGCACCAAGGGCTTCCTTGATACTGTTGAACTTACAAAGGTCAGTGCGTTTGAGAAAGACATGCACGAGTACTTCCAGACATCTGCAAAGAATGTTTGGGACACAATCGATGATGCGAAAGCACTCAATGAGGATGTTGAGAAGCAACTCGTTGACGCACTCAACAACTTCAAGGCCGGCTGGAACGGTTAAAAAATTTCAAATCCAAACTCTGAACCCGTTCATTCGAACGGGTTTTTTTATGAATTCAAAGTATTACTTTGGTATCTGAGAGTTTCGAGTTAAGCTACAAGCGTTGAATATTAGTAGGAGTTCGCAGCGATGAGTAAATTGATATTGAGTTGCTCTCTCGGGTTTATGTTTGTTTTCATTTCCTCTTCCTTTGGGCAGTCCTGCAATCAAGAGAATATCTTTGATGTCGCGACATCATTGGAAACAGGCCGAGTGCCTACCAGTGTTGAATCAGCGGATCTCAATAACGATGGCCATATTGATGTTGTTACTGCCAATGCGATGGACGGTGATGTTAGTGTTTTTATAAACAACGGTGACGGCACTTTGGCAGTTCGCGTCGATTATGATTCAAATCCTTCGCCGCTGAGTTGTGCGATTGGGGATATTGATGCAGATGGGTTTTTGGATATCGTCGTTGCCAATAGTGATTTGCTAAATTTTCGTCAAGTGAGTGTTTTGTACAATCTAGGTGATGGAACATTCGATTCGCCGGTGAGTTTTCAAGTCGGCGCCTTTCCACAAAGTGTTCAGTTAGCAGATTTTAATGGAGATGGATATATCGATGTCGCGACGGCGAACCCATCAGATAACAGTATTAGTGTCTTGCTCAATATTTTAGGAATTACATTCTTAGAGAACGAACGGTTTGATGTTGATGGTTTTTTTCCGGTTGATATTGTTGCCGGAGATGTTGATGGGGACGGCGATACCGATCTTGTTTCAACCAACTTCAATAGCGGCGAAATTCGTGTAATGCGGAATAACGGCATTGGGAGTTTCAACCGATCGCAGAGAGTGATTCTAGGAAATGATACATCAGGGATCGATATTGGTGATCTCGATAGTGATGGCGATCTTGATCTAGTAGTGGTAAATGCAGATGAAGATAGCTCAGATGATATAGTGGTTCTTAAAAATAGTGGAGCAGGAGTATTTTCTGCGACCCAATACATTGCTCTCGATAACTCGGATAGTAGTGAAGTATACAAAGTTTCGATTGGAGACCTCGACGGCGATGGTGATCTAGATTTCGTGACAGCCGACGGTTTCAACAACACAGTTAGCATCAGCCTAAACAACGGTGATGCAGGATTCACTCAACCAACTTCGTTGCAAGTCGGACAGTTTGCAAGAGATGTTCAGCTCGCGGACCTCAACAATGACGGGAAACTGGACATACTCGAAGTAGATCGTGATGATCGGACACTTAACATTTTTAATAACATGTGTGACCCGATTACTTGTTCCCAAGATTTGAATCAAGATGGCACGCTCAACTTCTTTGATGTCAGCGCGTTTATATCAGCACTAACAAATCAAGACCCAATAGCAGATTTCAATAACGACCAGCATTTCAACTTCTTCGATGTTTCAGCTTTCCTAACGAGCTTTGCAGCCGGGTGTCCATGAACCATCTCTATGGCGATCTATGTCCATCCACCAAATTTCAGAGCGTGTAAGGTCAGTTTAAACTTCGATCTAGATCAACGATTTCAATCGCAATCAAAGACCTAGGAGATATTCGTGTTCATACAAAAACGAGTAATGGGTGACGGGCTGTAACTCTAGTGTTTAAAAATAGTTATGGGTAATGATTAGTGCTGTGTAACTGGTTTTTAATGGATAAACAAGTGAAAATTATCACTAGCTGATACTCAGCCCGTTTTTTAATTTGAGAAATCAACTCAAATTATGAGAGTGTTCAGTTACATTCTCTATTGAATACTCATTCAAATATACTCAGGAGAAATTGATGACGAACACACAGAATTACGCCACGACTATTTTTGCTCTCGTTGCAACTGCTGGACTTGCGCATGCGCAAGACTTATCAAACACATTGGGTGATCCAGGTTTTTCCGGATCGTATGTTGCATCGCTCACATCTCATGATGATGGATCTGGGGAATCGCTCTATGCAGCTGGTTCATTCGGGATCGTTGGTGGTGGATCGACAGGAACGCAAGTCGCGCGTTGGGATGGAACTGTTTGGCAATCCGTCGGTGGCGGACTCCAAGGAGGATACACCAACTCGATCACGAGCTATCAAGGGGATTTGGTCGCCGCAGGTTACTTTGATTCAGCAGATGGCGCTGTAGGTTCTGCAAAGCTCGCTCGATGGGATGGATCCACATGGATTGGTATGGATGCACAATCCGAGATCTTCTTGAACTCGTTCTGGGATCTCGAAGTGTACGACGATGGTACAACAGGTGAGCAGCTATACATCGCAGGGAACTACGGCGATCTGAACGGCAATACAACTCTCGATCATATTGCAAAGTGGGACGGCACAACATACTCCGGTGTAGGTGGAACAATCGGAGGCGCAGTTCCTCTTATCGTTCTCGATCTACATCAAGCAGATCTGGGCTCAGGGAATCATCTCTTTGCAGGCGGACGATTCTTGACGATGGGCGGCACAGCTGCTCTCAATGTCGCTCAATGGGATGGAGCTTCATGGACTGCAATGGATAGTGGATTGTCTCGCACCGCAGGCTTTGCTCAAATCCTACACATGACTAGTTGGGACGATGGAAACGGAACAGCGTTGTATGTCGGCGGTCGATTCAATCTCGCAGCTGGCGCCGCAGTGTCAACAAATATCGCAAAGTGGGATGGTACTGCATGGTCCTCGATGGGAGATGGGTTTGACGGTGATGTCCATGAACTCGTTGTCTTTGATGATGGAAGCGGAGAGGCACTCTTCGCGCTGGGTAACTTTACAAATTCAGGTTCAAACGCAGCAGCAGGTGTTGCTATATGGAACGGTACAGGATGGGACGGGAAAACGACAAGCGTCGATGGAAGTATCTTTAGTGGTATCGTCTACGACACAGGTGAAGGCGAATCCTTAATCATCGGAGGCGGATTCAGTAACATAGATGGATTGTCATCGAACCGCGTTGTCGCGCTGCTTCAAGATGCATGTGCAGCAGATCTGACAGGCGACGGAGATCTCAACTTCTTTGATGTCTCAGCATTTCTCAGCGCGTTCAGTGCTCAAGATCCGATCGCAGACTTTACTGGAGATGGAGAGTGGAACTTCTTTGATGTGAGCGAGTTCTTGAGTGCATTTGCTTTAGGTTGCCCTTGAGTCCGGTTCGCAGCTTCATAGATTAACCGTTAAGGCGAGCAGTTCCCGATTCACATTGGGGATTTTTTCTTGTTGAAATTGAGAGTTTCGATTAGTATACAGCAAGCTCAAATTTAACGATAACCGGGGGATTTATGAATCAGAATACTATTATTACACTTGCTTTGTCCTTGATGACATCCATGCTTTCAGCGCAGGTGCTCAATGAATCCAACAAACTGACGGCTCCTGACGGTGCTGCGGAAGATGAATATGGGCAAGCCGTTGCAATCAGCGGAGCAAGAGCATTGATAGGTGCACCTTTCGATGACGACTTTGGAGATGATTCTGGATCCGTCTATGTCAGATCAGGGCAACAGTCCTTCAAGCTCAACGCATCGGACGCATCTGCAGGCGATCGCTTCGGATGGTCAGTCGCCGTAAGCGGGTCGTATGCGATTGTCGGGGCTCCTTATGACACAGATGATGGGTTCGGGACAGGAGCAGCGTATGTATTCGATCTATCGACAGGTCAAGAACTTTACAAGCTCCTTGCACAGGTACCAGACGGAGGAGACTACTTTGGTATATCAGTAGCAATGGATGGAAATGTAGCAATCATCGGAGCAGATGGAGCGGATGATTTTGGAACTGCTTCTGGCGCTGCGTATGTATTTGATTTAACAACCGGACTCCAAATCCACAAACTCACTGCAACTCTCGGTGCAACACAAGACCACTTTGGCGCATCCGTAGATATCGAAGGCAATCTCGCCGTGATCGGCGCGTATGGCGATGGGCTTGCAACAAGTAACTATGGCGCAGCGTACATCTTTGATGTCGTCACAGGACAGGAGCTGCACAAGCTTGTTGCATCAGATGCAGATGATGAAGACGAGTTTGGATACGCTGTTGCGATGAGTGGAAATTCCGCCGTCATCGGAGCGTGGAAGAATGATGACCAAGGGACTGAAACTGGGTCAGCGTATATATTCAATGTGAATACGGGGACTGAGTTGCATAAGTTGACAGCTTCCAATGCATCAGGATCAGATTATTTTGCTCGATCAGTTGCTGCGGATGGAGAACTGGCGATCATCGGCGCTCCACTCGTAGGAGCAGGGGGAGCAGCATATGTCTACGATCTTTCCACAGGAGCTGAGATTTCGATGCTCGTTCCATCCGATACAACCGCAGGCGATTGGTTCAGTCACTCAGTCGCAATAGATGGAACAAACTCGCTCGTTGGCGCTCGATTCGATAACGACTTGGGGAACCATTCAGGTTCAGCATACCTGTTTAATGTCGAACTATGTGAAGCAGACATCAATGATGATGGCCAACTGAACTTCTTCGATGTATCTGCTTTTTTGTCGGCCTTTGCATCTCAAGACTCTGCCGCGGATTTTACAAACGACGGCGCTTTCAACTTCTTTGATGTGAGTGCGTTTCTATCCGCGTTCAGTGCTGGATGTCCATAGCTAGAGATGGCGGACGAATTTTCCCTAGTATTGTGTTTTTTTGGTTGTTTACGACTTTATCACTTTGTCACGAATGATTGATTGGTTAGCATATATCCTCTATTAAAAGGGGATCATATGTATAACTCAATGCCGCTAGCTATTGGTATCGTCGGAGTTCTGGGTGTTTCAAGTTACGCGCTTGCTGATGTTTACGAATATCAAGTTGCCAAAGTTCGGATATATGAACAAGCTGATGCATCTGCTCCAACGATGCCTGAGGCATATGTACTTGACTCGTATATTGACACAGATGATAGCGATGCAACATCTGCGAGCTTGAGCGGAATGAGCATGGACGAACTGTTCTCCGGCGAGTGGGAACTCTCAGCTGAGTTTCCGACTCAAGTAGCTCTCGACGCCGCTTTCCCAGGTTTTACATTTAACATGCATCTCGAAGGCGGCACACTGGGTACACGAAACGAAACAGTCATCTTGTCTTCTCCAGCTATCTATCCAATTATTCCAGCATTAACCGAAGCAAGCTTTAATGCGAGCCAGAGTGCAGACTCGACACAAAATCTGTTGTTGGAATGGAACGCGCCCGGTGCGAACACAAACTTGATTTTTCTGAGCATATACGATTCTGTCGATGACATAGATATTTTCGATGGTGACCTGCCTTCTTCACAAACTAGCTATCTTGTTCCTGAGTCGGCGCTCGTACCGGGTCGTACATACGAAGTTGAAATTGCATTTGGGAATGTGTCGATACAGAGTGGACAACCATCGCCGGGATTTGGGTCATCGTCTGATGAAGTATCCGGATATGCATCCGTGACTACTTTAAGTTTCACAACTCAACTGGGTCAAATTAACTTGGATTCAGGTGTTTTCAAGGTAGCACAACATACTCAGACACTCAATGACACCGTCCCAGGCTCTGCTGAGTCTTGGTCATTCGAAGCATTCTTTGATGCGGGAATCGGTTCGATGACCATGGGAGATGTCACTGGAGGCGCGTTCCCCGCGGTGCTGTTCGAATATGAACCAGGTCAATGGGACGCGGATGATGAAATATTTGAATACGAATCGAAAGGGCTTTTCGATTCTGATTTTCCAAACAATACGATTTACACAATGAATGTTGATGGTGGAACGCTCGGTGCTCGAGCTCAAGATTTCTTCGTTGGTTCGGAGGGTTACCCAATCCCAGGGTATTTCGATGGAACAACTTTCGATGATCTGCAGGGCTTGGATACAACTCAGGATTTGATAATCACTTGGAGCCCTCCAGATCCAAGTGTGAATCTGATCGCAATAGGAATAGACCGTTCTGATACCTTTGCGACTGCATACGAAGGTATCTTCCAGCCAACGACGGCGCAGCTTCTGATCCCCGCGGGGACACTCGAATCGAATCAGCAATATGAAATTTTTCTTACATTTGTGAATATGACTCAAAGCACCGGAGATGGGTTTCCTGGATTCGATACCGACACATCAGTGTTGTCAGGATTCCTTGTCGATACATATGTCAGTTTCACTACAGCTTCAGATGCATGTGCTGGTGATTTCACTGGTGACGGTCGATTGAACTTCTTCGATATCTCAGCGTTTATCAGCCTGCTCGCGATGGAAGATCCGGCGGCAGATATCAATAACGATGATCGGTTCAATTTTTTCGATATATCTGCTTTTTTAAGCTTATTCGCAGCCGGTTGCCCATGACTGGCGATACGAGAGCATGAATAATCATTCTTTAATCATCCACCACAAGGTGGATGATTTTTCTAATCATAGATCGTCATGAAAAGTGTTGTAGGCAGCTGCAAACCATTCAGAATCTTGAGATTTGAGTTCATAATGGATTGGATTCACGGTACTCTATGATGGAACTAAAATACCCCGAATGATTCGAGTATGGAGATAGTTGATGTATACGCGAACTCTTTTACCGATCTGTGTGATTTCAATGTCAGGATCTGCTCTGTATGCTCAGAGCGCTTTCGATGTTTCTGCGGATGGACACTCGCAGATTAATCATCGTCCAATGTTGATGTCACATGATCTCGTAACAAATGCAGGATCTGCGGTGCCATTTGGATCGACTCCGGATCAGTCCGTGATGCTTCGCCGACAGATCGGCGGATTGCAGATCGTCGATATCGACAACGATGGTAACAACGATGTCGTCGCAGTGTGCTATAGCTCGAACAGCTTTCCTGCATACACGGATTGGCACGACATGATTTTCTACGGCAACGGCGCCGGTATTGATACAGCGCCTGGATGGATTTCAGATCTCCAAACACACACAGGTGATGTGCAAGTGGGGGATGTAGATGGAAACGGGTTCGCAGACATTGTTTCAATCCACGGCGGACTCCGCAGAGATACCGTCCGAGTCTACTTTGGAGACGCTGGAGGAATGCCTGTCGTCCCAGGATATGTTTCCGATACAACCAATACCGCATGGGCAACCTCGGGTGTACTCGCAGACATGAACAATGACGGCGATCTTGATCTTGTCACAACCAATCAAGGGGTGAGCCCGAACCCATTCCGTCCGATCTATATGTTTGAGAATGACGGTGCGACTCTAACGACGACAGCTGTGTGGGAATCTGCAGATGAATCCATCCAGAATGGAATCGATGCCCGCGATGTGACAGGGGATGGATTTCCAGAACTCGCGGTTGCGAAATGGGTCAACTTCAATAGCGGACTCTACTACAACACAACTGGTACTCCCGATGTGTTTCAATCTCTCTTCGCAGTTGGTTCAGATGCAGACAAAGGTGCTGCATTCACTGATCTCGAAAACGATGGGATATTCGAAGTTGGTTTCGGAGGCGATCCATCAAAGGTTTACACAGGAGTACACGGAGCTTTCTTAGAGGTGTATTCATCGAATCCTCCATTTAGTGGGCCTCAAGAAATCGAGTTCGTCGATGTTGATCATGATGGAGATGAGGACTTCGTTGAAGTTCATTTCTCCGATGGGAAAACGCATATCTATCTCAACAATGACGGGGTGCTCGATACAGATCCAACTTGGACTTACGATGCATCGGAAGTCGGTACTGCTCTCGCATTCGGAGATCTCAACAACGATTCAAGAACTGACATGGTTGTGGGATATTCGGGCGATACTTCGATCCGCGTGTTCTTTGGACAAGCACCTGAGTGTCCCGCCGACATCAATAATGACGGCGAACTCAACTTCTTTGATGTTTCCGCTTTCTTATCCGCGTTTGCATCTCAAGAGTTGATCGCAGATTTCACGAATGACGGCGAATGGAACTTCTTCGATGTGAGTGCATTCTTGAATGCTTTTAGCGCAGGTTGTCCATAATAATTGAGATCACTGAATAGTGTCGGGGGATATCGATGAAGGGTAGAATCATTGCTTTGTTGTGCTTGCTTACGACAACAACGTGGGCGCAGCATTTGTCGCCTGTCTCTGTGAAGCAAATAACAGCGCCTGCATCAGACATTATCAATGGCAGACTTGCATTGCCTGATCCTGCATTGATCGGAGTGAGTTCTCACGCCGCACTAATCCCTGTCAAGCTTGAACAAGTCAACGGCGTTTGGTCATGGACTTTGCCGATTGATGTTTCGACGAACGGCGCGAGAGTCGTGTTTTTGCCGTCGCAGGATCAGGGCTGGAATACCAGTGTGATCTCTCCGAGCGGAAATGTGAATACTGAGCATCTTGGAATAGATGCTCAATCGAATAACTCTGATCGTAAACTAGTTCTCGTCAATTTTGAAAAACTGACATGGACTAACGACCAGCGTGAGTTCGCTTGTTTTACAACGCCACAAAGTGAAGATGGATTATGGACGCTTCGGATCGAAGCGAATCCGGAACTCGAAAGTCCAATCGACGGGTTTGTGATTGTCGATACAGGATTCGATACCGAGCTCTACACGCATGTCACTTCACTGAGCACAATCGTTGATCAACCAATCGTGTTGAAATCAAGTTTCAGCGACGGCATCCGAATCAACACTCTCTCTGCAGAGTTACAGACTCCATCTGGAATCAAGTCCACAATTCAAGCACAGTCAGGCTCTGACGAAATCAGCTTCCGGCCAAGCGAACCCGGGCAATACATAGTCCGAGTCCAAGCAAAGGGAGTCGGACCTGATGGCAAATCACGATTGCTTACGACTCAACATGTCGTACACGCTGAATCATCTGCTCCGAGATTAGGTCAGGTCCAAGTGGCACAGGAAGATTCAGATCGAATCCAGTTTCTGTTCAATCCTGATGCGTCAAATAGACGCACAATCATCGCTGCTCAAGTTTGGGGTGAGCTAGATCAACAGATGGTTCCTGTGTGCTGGATTTCACAAATCTGTACCTCGACGCGAGAACTCTCGCTTGATCCGCTTTGGGTTACCTATACAAATGTTGATCCAAATACGCTTGAGCTTCGCGAAGTTCGAGTGCACGACATCGATTCGATGGTACCGATCGAGATTGTTGAATCGATCAAGCTACCAGCGATCAATATCGTAAACACGGATAGACAGACAGAGATCACGAACGAGATGCTGAAAGGCCCGATGGACAAGATGGTCCAATCGCCGATCAGTACCGAGCGGAATCGTGTTGCACTACCAGGTCACCGTTTGTTGCTTTCACATGGATATTGCTCCGATGCAAATCCATTCCCAACATCACACTTCGCAGGTGATATCGCGGTCTTTGAAGATTTCGGACAGAGTAAAACGCATGACGCGTTTGCTCTAGAGATGCTTTCACAAACATCCCCGATGAAATCATTTGGTGTTGCAGGGCATTCCCAAGCAGGGATGGCCGCGTTGCATCTCAGCACTTTCTACTGGAGTGGGCTCGATTGGTCTCAAGGTGATCGATTGATCCAAAGCGTTGGCGCTCCGTACCAAGGAACCGCACTCGCGGGCAATGCCGCAGTCCTCGGAGATCTATTCGGATTCGGGTGCGGCGTAAACGACAATATGACTTATACCGGTTCCGCAAACTGGCTCTCATTGATCCCAACTTGGGCAAGAGCAGAAGTCTGGTATTGGACAACATCATTCGAGGATCGAGCATTCATATTTGACTATTGCAACATCATTACGGATCTACTATTGAGTGATCCAGATGACGGCGTCATCGAACGATCCGCAGGTCAGCTCAGCGGAGCGAACAGCATGGGGCACTTAGAAGGATGGTGTCATACTTCAGGAATGCGAGATCCGGCGCAGTGTACGGATCAATCAAGAAACACCCAAATTGATACGAGAGCTCGCCGATGAAAAACAAAGCATCCAACTTACTCGCGTGTCTAACTTCTGTTTGTATCTTGCAGTCAGTCGTTGCTCAAGACATATGCATCACAAACTCTGCTGCAATCCCTGATAGCAGCTCAGTTGGGATATCAATCCCTATCGACGTGAGCGAACCTGGGCAACTGATTGAATCAATTACACTTGATCTCGAACTAAGTCATCAATGGGTAGGAGATCTGGTTGTGACTCTGCAATCGCCCGCAGGGACAATCGTTACCTTGCTTGATCGACCTGGGATTCCGAGCACTGGGTTTCCAGGGCCATTCGGTTGCGGGGGGAAAGATATCTCAGCAACATTCTCAGACGATGCAAGCGTGCTTGCTGAATCGATGTGTTCTACAACCGCGATCCCAGTGATCACTGGAGATGTCGTTCCTGGTTCGCCTCTGAGTCAGTTTGCAAATGAGCCCGCGAGCGGGCAATGGCTGCTCAAAATTTCGGACGAGTCTGCGTATGACACGGGCATATTTATACAAGCATGTTTGCATATGACAACGTCATTACAGTGTTCTCCTGATATCAATCAGGACGGGCAACTCAACTTCTTCGATGTGTCAGCGTTCCTGTCTGCGTTTTCAATGCAGGACCCACTTGCTGATTTCACAAACGACGGCGAATGGAACTTCTTTGATGTCAGCGCCTTCCTCAATGCGTTTAGTGGCGGATGCCCTTAAGCGTACACAGCGTATCTGCAATCGGGTGAACTTGCTTGGAAGATGACCATCTCTCTGATGCGATTGCCGCCCAAGTCGTTTCTCAATAATTGATCTTTCGATTGTGTTCCCATCTGAGAGTATTGAAATGTATAACTTTGTTTTCGCATGTTGTTTGAGTTTGTTGACGTCGTTTTCTATCGCTCAGCCTTGCTCTCCACATATCACGGATCTCGTCGTCGCAGATGACGGCGATGTAGAAGATGGGTACGGCTGGTCCGTCGCGATTGATTCGGTTACAGCAGTCGTCGGATCGCATCGAGACAATGCACGCGGGACCGATTCAGGTTCAGTGTACATCCTCACCTTCGATGGGACCCAATGGGATCAAACCCAAAAACTCGTTCCCAATAGTATTGGATCACACGACGGGTTCGGCGATTGTGTCGCGATCCAAGGAGACATGATCGTCGTTGGATCTCCAGGAGATGATGATGTCGCAACCAACTCAGGGGCAGCATATGTGTTTACAAACATCGCGGGCGCATGGACTCTGACTGATAAGTTGATCGCGCCACCTGTCGGAGCTGGAGATAACTACGCGTCATCTGTTGGAGTCGATCAAGATGTAATCGTATTGAGCGCCTCGCTTACTGATACAGCAGGAGTGAACTCTGGCGCAGTCTATGTTTATCGCTATACAAATAATGTTTGGACGTACGAGGCGCAACTTATCTCGGATGACATCGCTCAGTTTGATCGCTTCGGGATTGATGTTGCAGTTTCAGGAAACAGGATTCTTGTCGGAGCAGATTCGGATGACGACAATGGGTCATCGTCAGGCTCAGTTTATGTCTTCACGCACGATGGATCACAATGGAATCAGAGCGCAAAGATCAGTGCTGACGATGGAGCAGTTGATGATCAGTTCGGAGAACGCGTCGATATCAGTAACGATCAAATTATTGTCGGCGCACGATACGACGATGATCGCGGAAGCCGATCAGGCTCTGCATACATCTATGAATTCAGCGGATCCAAGTGGGAACTCGCTTCAAAGCTGACTGCGTTTGATGGAAACAGCTCTGAGTACTTCGGGCAAGACGTCGCGATCCAAAGCGGGAGAGCAATCGTTGGCGCATGGGGACAAAATGATCGATTCGGCTTCTTTAACGCTGGCGCTTCGTATGTATATTCTCGCGTCAATGGCGCATGGGCAATCGAAGCGAAGGTGATTGATCAAGATCGCGAAGGCGGCGACTTCTACGGCTACAGCGTCGATATCTCCGATGACTTCGCATTGGTTGGCGCCGACGGCAACGATGATTTCTGGTGGGGCCCAGACGCTGGATCAGCCTATATCATCGAACTCGATTGCCAAGATCCGTGTCTTGCTGATCTCAACAACGATGGAAACTTGAACTTCTTCGATGTCAGCGAGTTCCTCAAGATCTTTGCTTCTCAGGATCTCGCTGCAGACTTCAACAGTGATGGCGATCTCAACTTCTTCGATGTCTCTGCATTTTTGAGCATTTATAGCTCTGGTTGTTCATAAGTGGGCAATTTGGATACCCGTCAAGGTTATCAGATCAAGATTTATGATTCTGTACGCTAATTTTGAGTTGAATAAATCGCAAATTTCAGTACAATTCCTCGAACCGAGTTCTTGTTTTATTCGGATGATGGAGTGTCTATCGATAACTTTGTCAGGCATGTATGTGTATCTCGGCATGCCCCTTGAATCGGTACACCACGAGCTTGTCTGTCTTGCTCGTGAAGATACAACAAGTTAAGGCTGGGTCTCATCCTTGACAATGCACACACGCCGCTCTCTATTACGGCTAGAGGAGAAAAAGATGTTTCATTCGATCGCTCGCGCTGTCGTCATGCTTGGTTGCATGACTTCAATCTCGCTTGCACAAACGCAAAGTACCACTATTGCAAGTTCAGCAATTGAGCACAAGATTCTCAAAACAATCGCTCCAGGTGAGCATGTCCGAATTGAGAAAATGATGATCCCAGACGGGATGGTTGATCTCGAACTCGATCGGATCACAGTTCTCAATGCAGATGCAACTCTGATCGTTGGTTCCAAAGAAGGACAACAAGCACTCGCTCGTCCTGATGTTGCGATCTTCTCAGGTGTCGTCGCTGGTATCCCCGATTCAGTAGCATACCTTGCGGTATCGCCTTTCGGAACAAACGGATTTATCGAAATCAACGGCGAGCTGACCTCCATCTCAACTGGGCCTCACGAACAAGGTAAGAATCTTGTTGAAGCACTCAGAACTGGACGGATGGCCGATCTTATTACACCAGACGATACGCACGAAGTGTGTGGATACGCTCCTGGGGATACTGCACTCGAACCATCGGGTCCGATGATTGATTATCCAGCGAATGAGAACAGAGGCGCACCATCATGTCGCATCGCTGAAATCGCACTCGACACTGACTGGGAATACATCGAACGAATCTTTGGAGGCGATCACAACGCAGCAGCAGCGTACATGGTTACTCTGATGGGCGCTATCTCAGAAATTTACGAACGCGATGTGAATGTTCGATTGACGATCCCGTTCCTTCGTGTCTGGTCAGATGACTCAGATCCATACTCAGTCGCAGCAGGTGATCCACTTGATCTCGTTCGCGATGAGTGGGCAGCAAACATGGGTAGTGTTAATCGTACGTTGACTCACTTGTTCACCGGCCGTACCGACATCAGCTACGGCGGTGTTGCATATCTTTCAGTGCTCTGTAATACTGGATTTGGTTACGGCGTATCAGGTTACCACAACGGATCATTCCCATACCCACTTGCGGATAACCACAGCGGGAACTGGGATGTTGTTGTTACAAGCCACGAACTCGGACACAACTTCGGTACATCACACACTCATAACTATTCACCTCAGATCGATGGCTGTGGTACCGGAGATTGCGGCGGCGCATTCGGCGGGACAATCATGTCCTACTGTCACACATGCACAGGCGGCATCACCAATATCGTGCTCCAGTTCCATCCACGCGTTCAAGATGTCATCATCGGATACATGGATTCGATCTCAGGATCATGTGATCTCACAGCCGCAGGGCTCTCAGCAGTTGCAGACAGCATGGAAACTATCCCAAATATCCCACTGCAGATTGATGCTTTAGGAAACGATCTCGGACAATCATGCGAATCATTTTCGCTCGATTCATTCGATGCACTTTCTGTTGCAGGCGGAGTTGTTGAACTACTCGCAGGACAAGGACCAGGCGGGAGAGACATGTTCATGTACACTCCAGCATTAGATTTCTCAGGTGCAGACTCCTTTGAGTACACAATCATCGGATCTTCTGGAGCTCAGAGTGCGACAGTAAGCATTGATGTTTTAGAGCTTCGCGCCGCTGATAACCGAATTCAACCAATCGATGGTCTCGGTGTGAAGTACTACTCATTGGTGAATCCAAGTGCGCTTCCTGACTTTGATATCATCACCCCATTGAGTGAAGATGTATCTACAAGTGTCAACTACGAATCAACCTCAGGTGAGTTCATGAACTCAGGAAGAGCGGATGATGTTGGTGCAGTATTCACTGGATATGTCCAAGTCTTCTTTGGCGGCATCTACACATTCACTACTGAGTCAGACGACGGCTCAGCGTTGTACATAGGTGATGAGAAGGTCGTCGACAACGACGGACTCCACGGAATGGTAAAACGATCCGGTTCAATCCCGCTCGCTGCAGGATGGCATCGTGTCCGCATTGAGTTCTTCGAACGCGGCGGAGGCGCTGGTTTGGCATCAACCATTATCTGGCCAACCGGTGACGAGTTCCTACTTGAGAATGCAAACATCTCGCATGAAGTAGCAGGCGGAGCATGTTCAATCGCGGACTTCAACGCAGACGGAACACTCAACTTCTTCGATGTTTCAGCGTTCCTTGAAGCATTCGGAGTTCAAGACCCAGATGCGGACTTGACTGGAAATGGTACATTCAACTTCTTCGATATTTCAGCATTCCTCGACGCATACGCGCTTGGTTGCCCGTAAGCGAAGAATGAATCTCGAATCCTTGTTTACCCCGGACGATCTCGTCCGGGGTTTTTAATTGAGAATTTGAGCCTTTGAGATCTTTGTTCAATCATGGATTGTTTGCCTATAACGAGCAGGATTGAGCCCGAATTAGCTTTCGATGTATGAAATTTTCAGTTGTCAAACGCAATTTGATAGTGATACATGCACATTTTGTGATAAACTTGTAACGACTAAGGAGAAGTCTCATGATGTTGAAAAAACCATTCCAATCTCGTGCTTTACTTGCTATCCCAGCAATGCTTGTTGCTTCAGCTGCAATCGCTGGACCTTCAGGCGGTGATTTCGAAATCACTTGGTACACCATTGATGCTGGTGGAACAACATCAACCACTGGCGGCGACTTTGAGCTCGCAGGTACGATTGGACAACCAGACGCTTCCTCAGCACTCACTGGAGGTTCATTCTCTCTCACCGGCGGTTTCTGGGCAGGCGTTAACAGCTCGCCTCCATGTCCTGCAGACTTGACCGGCGATAACAGCTTAAACTTCTTTGATGTATCAGCGTTCCTTTCGCTGTTCGCAGCAAGTGATCCGATCGCTGATTTCAACAATGATGGAACATTCAACTTCTTTGATGTCTCTGCATTCCTCAGTGCATTCTCTGCTGGTTGCCCATAATTAACCTGATTGATCACTCCCATATAGGTTTGTTTGATTGAATCTTCAACTCACTGCAATAAGCAATGAGTTTTGTCGTTGTTCAATCAATGGTTATCTCACGCACAGGAGCGTTGGGCTAATTACACAACTGAAGAGGTCTCAACAATGAAACTACCATCCGCTATCGTGCGCACTGCGTGTATTAAAGGGAATTTCTCTCTATCCAAGGCTGTTGGATTAATTATTGCATGCGCATCATCGAGTGCAATTGCACAAGGTTTGCCTCCTGTGCAGTTCCCTGCAGAGAATCAGTTTTCCGTTGAGAAGAATATCCTTGGAAAAGTACTCTTCTGGGATGAGCAACTCTCAAGCGATAACACAATGTCCTGCGGCACATGTCACATCAACTCGGAGAATGGAGCAGATCCAAGAATCGGAGTAAACCCTGGTTTCGATCTAACTTTCGGAACTGCAGATGACATCATCGGTTCTCCAGGTGTTTCAACCATGGACAGCGATGATAAATATCTCAAATCAGTCCTTTATGATTTACTTCCTCAGACTACCGGCCGACTTGCGCAACCATCAGTAATGGCAATGTTCGCAAACGAACTCTTCTGGGATGGACGAGCAACGAGTGAGTTTGTTGATCCAGAAACTGGATCAGTTGTGATCGTCACTGGAGGAGCGCTTGAGAGCCAAGCAGTCGGACCCATCTTGTCAAATGTTGAAATGGCACATGATGGACGAGATTGGAATCATGTGATTTCAAAACTCAATCGAGCTCGTCCTCTCGCTTTAGCATCTGATCTGACGCCGGATATGAATGCAATTATTGCTACTGAGATCAGCTATCCTGAACTGTTCGAACTCGCCTTCGGAGACGATCAAATTACCGCTGCAAGAATAGGAATGGCAATCGCAACCTACGAGCGAACACTGTTGCCAGATCAAACACCTTGGGATGAGTTTGTTGCAGGAAACGCAGCTGCGTTGACTCCTCAGCAACAAGCTGGACTCACTGCGTTGCAAGGATCAAGATGTGTGACATGTCATGCAGGGCCGCGCTTTACCAATAACTCGTTCCGAAATGTAGGACTCCGTCCACCGTTCGAAGATCAAGGTAGATTTGAAGTCACAGGAAACAACGGAGATAGAGGTCGATTCAAAGTTCCTTCTCTTCGAAATGTTTCACTAAGAGATCGATTCATGCACAACGGACAACTCTCGACTATTGATGATGTGTTCGATTTCTATGCTCGACGAAACGGACAACAATCATTCCCACAAAACCGAGATCCACTTCTCAATACACCAATTGCGTTTCCACCCAATGTGCAAAACAATATCGAAAACTTCTTAATCAACGGGCTAACCGATTCTCGCGTTGCAAACGAAGAGTTTCCCTTTGATCGTCCAATGCTTTTGAGCGAGCAAGCACTTGATAATCCTCAACTCATCAGCTCCGGAATCGCCGGGAGTGGAGGATCAACTCCGCAGATGATCGCACTCTCGCCTCCAAATATCGGGAACAGTGATTTTAAAGTTGGGGTTGATAACTCACTCGGCGGATCGCAAGCATGGCTCGTGATTTCACAAAGCCCTCCAGTCAATGGTTTGCTATCGAATGATGAAGTCGTTGGCCCAATCACACTCGAAGGTGTTGGAGCTAGTGAAGGATATGGAACTATGCACTACCCGATTCCGGATATCGTCTCACTCGACGGCCAAATCCGGTATATGCAGTGGATCGTGTCCGATGCTCAAGCTCCAGGCGGAATCGCAGCTTCTGAAGTTGCTCAACTTGCACTCTTCTGTACTATGCACGGGACATGCCGAGATAACTGCCCTGCAGATCTCACAAACGACGGCGATCTCAACTTCTTCGATGTATCTGCGTTCTTAACCGCTTTCTCAAGCAATGATTCAGCCGCAGACTTCGACGGAAATGGCAACTTCAACTTCTTCGATGTCTCCGCATTCCTCACAGCTTTCAGTGCAGGTTGTCCATAACGCAACCGCTTTAAGATTTTCATGTCGATATAAAAAGAGCCCGAAGAGTTTATCTCTTCGGGCTCTTTCAGTTTTGCGAATCACTTACGGGCAACCAACGCTAAACAAGTTCAGGTATTCCGATACATCGAAGAAGTTTAGAGATCCATCTCCATTGAAATCTGCTGCGAGATCGCCTGCAGAGAAAGTGCTTAAAAATATTGACACGTCAAAGAAGTTCAATGATCCATCATCATTCATATCAGCAAGACAAGGCGGAGCCATGTTAATGATGTAACCAATCGGAGATCCATCAAAGGTACTCGCGCCTATCCCTGCGATTACTGTCCCATCTGCGGAGATAGATGTGACATCGAGAATGTTGAGATTGCTGGGAATAACTACGCCGCGATCAGTGAGCCAATCTTCAATTTCTTCCATTCCAGAATATTCAGTCCAGATAAACCCTGATACATTGAAGTTGTTGTATTCATTGTAACCAACAATGATTGATCCATCGGGAGTCATACTTCTTACAAGCGCTGTATTTGTTGTCCCTGGAAGTGCACCGAGGATGGTTTCTTCCCATCCGCTTACACCTCTGTGCCAGACTGTTGCTTCGCCTCGCATAAATGTTTCGTTGAATGTATATCCACCGATGATGTTGCCATCAGGGGTCACATAATCCGCTTGAGCCCATCCTTCGTTTGTGTTGAGATGAGTGAGTGTCCCATTCTCCCAAACTGTCGGGCTCCAGTATCCAAATGATGCAGAAGTGTCCCACCCGACGACGACGGATCCGTCGAAGTTTGCATGATTCGCTCGACTGTCTCTCATTGATGAACCGAGATCGACAATAACTCCAGCCGCGTCAGAGAATGACGCATGCGCAGAACCATCTCCGTTTGGACCGCCATGGCCTGGGCGCCAGTAGAGCCCAACAACATGCTCGCCGTTACCAGAGAGTCCCCATGCAGAACCATACGCATTGTCCAACAACCCGCCGTCCGCCGGCGGTGGAGGCATCAAATCTTCCCATCCCACTCCTTCAGTCCAAATACCTTGCGTCGCAAACAAACCGTTTGCAGTTGTAATAGTCGCGCTGATCCGTGTTCCATCGTCAGAGATATCTGGAGAACCCGCGCCAATTCCCAACGAACTCGTACCTCGTCCCAATGGAACAATGCCAGTAGCTTTGGTCCAACGCACAGCGTCAAAGTTTTGATCGTTCCCAACAATCACTGATCCGTCACTCGACATGTCGAGTGGGTACATTCCAGGATAGAGATCAAACTGAACATCTTGTGCGATCGCGCTTCCAGCAATCGTTGACAATATAAGCAAAGCAGTTGGGTATTTCATAGTGGTACTCCAGTTCAGTGATGTTGAATCTAATGAACGCTTCATTGTTGAATGAGTGTTTTACTGGTAAAAGTCTGTGAAAATGAGCAGCATCACATTTCTATGATGAGCTCAGTTTGTAGATAGTTGAGATAATTATCGACGGCGACGAGCACCGAAAAGCCCACCCAGTCCGAGGAGTGCAACGCCACTCGGTGATGGAACCGCGTTCCATGAAAGATTGTCTACATATGTTGTTGGATTAAACCCAAAGGTCACGATCCGGACTTCATCAAATACCATTCCACCTGAAGTGGAGATGTCGATCCAGCTGTCGCCAAATCCGCCCCATGCTGGTCCGAATGAGAAGTTTGCAACTTCAGCACCGTTATCAAATGCGACAACGATTCCGCCACCACCCATTGGGCTCGGTGGTCCTGATGGATCCCAGACTTGACCGCTGAATGCAGTAAGATCTGAATCGAATGTCATGAAGACGCCGAAGAATCCTGTAAAGGAGTTCGTGTCGCCGGCCATTCCCCATCCACCGGTTTCAGCATCGAAGTTGCCAATGCGTTGATTGCCGTCACCTGAAGCTAAACTTGAGAGTCCGATGCCCGCGAATAGATTGTCAGCCAAACCATTCCCGACAGGTCCACCTGCTTCGTCAAAGTTCAATGTAGTACCATAAGTAGTACCGCTTGCGCCTTGAGTTACAGTGACGTCTGCGTTTGCAAAGCTTACTGTAAGGATCACGGCTGCGGCCGACGCTTCGATTGTCCAGTTTCTCTTAGTTGATTTCATAGCTCTCTTCCTTTTTTATGTTGTATCCGGCTGAGTGATGTTTCAGCTCCCGAGTCTTGTCCACATACGTAAGGTAGTGAGTTTTCAGACGTTGTCAAGTGTCTCCGGAGACAATTTTGAAAACAATTGCAAAATTGTTTCTGCGAGATCTGAAAAATCCGCTATACTCTCAAACAGAGAGAAGGAGTCTTTCAGAATGCCGTACGCTACGAACAAAACCAAAGTAAACACATGTGAAGTAGCCCCTCAGCGATTTGAGGAGCACTACATGAGTGCGGTGCAACATCTCCGTGGAGCATTGATTGAGGCGTATCAAGCTGTAGGTGTTGATTCCGAAAGCCCAAGAGAGGCTGCAAGAACACTTGGTATCGATAAGAACTTAACCTGGAAGCTCGGCCGAATTATCAATGAAGATGCGATTGAAAGAGTTGCATCGAGCATACCTGGCGCAAGCGCAGTTCAAAAAGTCGTTGACGCCTTCTCGCGTGCGAATCTCAATCCTGATTTAGTGACCAGAGTGAGTGATGCATTTCAAGAGTTCGATGAAATGGTTGAAATCCATACTGGAGATCGTGAAGCGCTCGGATTGCTTCTCGACTCCATGGCCTTCTCAGGCGCTGATCGACTTGTCAAAAGCCGCAAGCTTGCATTTAAAGGCAACAGCGGAATCTGGGGTGCTCAATCTCGGGTTCGAATGAACACTTCTTTTATCGCGCCAAACAAGAAGAACCCCGCGTTTCTCGACTATGCTCAAATCGGTGGATATATGGATTTGCAACGGCTCCGAGTAAATGGTGCTTGGCCTCTCTTTCGAATGCGATACTTCAACGATGATGGAAGCGATGTTGCAAATCGAATGTCATCACTCGTCGAAGATTTCGATCCAGAAACTCCGCATCTCCTAAATGATTTTGCGTCGGGTACAACCCCTCAAATCGAGACGAAGGATATCTCTTCAGGCCTGGTCTATGAACTCTCCGAAGGACCAGTCGGACGCACAGGACTTTGCAGCTTGTTCTATGGATACTCAGACGAAGCATCTTTGAGTCGCTATCGAGACGAACACAACCTGCTCGGAGAGGTACTCTGTCTGATCAACTTGCCAATCGAGACTCTGTTAATGGATCTCATCGTTCATCGAGATGTTGCAGAGACAATTGACCCAGAAGCAATAGTTTACGGCCGTGCATTCGGCGGCCTCAATGATCACGAACGCCGAGACAAAAGACTTGAACTCCCAATGAGCGAATCGCTTAAATACCTCGGCGCAAATCCAAGTTTCGCCACCCCGCACATCCCGAGATACAACGAGTTGACATCACTCGTGTTCGATCGATGCGGATTCGATAGCTCAGAGTTCGTCTGCTGGCGACTTGTTGTGCCTTATCCCCCGATGACATCAACAGTCGCGATCCGTTTCGAGCTCCCTGAACGCGGATAACTAGATATGTCATCTCCAATCTAAGAACGATTATTCGAATAGTCAGTTGATGAAATTCGTTACTGATTGGCGCTTTCTTGTATAGTGAGTGAGAATAATTGATCTTCACAGAACGGGAGATGGAAGTGAGTACGAGTTCATTGAGCAAGATAGTTTTGGGAATTGGCCTATGTATATTCAATACAAATGCCCAATGCGATCCAGACTTTGGTATCGATTTTGTCACCATCAGCGATCCTGGGAATCGGCACACCACGCTTGAAGAAACAGAGCGCCCTTTTTACGAGGGTTTTCATGTTGGTCGAGTCGAGTATGAATTTCGAATCTCGAAATTAGAGCTGTCGACGAGAGAGTACTTTGAGTTCGTTGAAGCGTACTTGCCTATATACATGGATCACAACAATACCGATTCTGGAAGGATTGAGTTCACAGGCCGAGGGATCGCGATTTCAAATGGTATCGCATCCATTCGTGAAGGATATGCAAATCGTGCGGCGACGATGTGGTGGGAATATGCAGCTCGATATGTTAACTGGTTACACAATGGAAAAGTCAACGAGGAATGGGCATTCGAATCTGGAGTCTACGAAACGAGCACCTTTACACAAAATAAGGATGGCACATACAACCATCAAGGGAGTCACAATATCGGTGCTCGATATTGGCTTCCAACAAGAGATGAATGGATAAAGGCTGCATACTGGGACCCAAACATGCTCAACGGCGAAGGTGGCTATTGGCAGTATCAGAACTCATCGCATGTTGAACCGATACCCGCGATCCTCCCTTCGGATGGCGGAGAACGAAACGCAGGACCATTTTGGGAAGGTTGGCCACTCGACGTCGGGTCCTATCCAGATGTTACAAGTCCATGGGGTTTGCTCGATATGTCTGGAGGTGTAGCAGAATACACAGAAACTGCGGAGCCTCTAGACTTGCAGAATCGACGATTAGTGCATGGCACTTCATATTGGGACTTCAATTATGGAGATCCGTTTAACAATGATCTGCTCGGCCGTGCAGATTCAACATCTGGGAGCGGAGGCTCTTCCGTTGGTATTCGTCTCGCATCGACTTTGTATCAATCAAGCGATCTGAATCAAGACGGAGTTGTGAACTACTTTGATATATCTATGTTCATCAGACTCTTCGCATCAGCCGACGAACGCGTCGACTTCCGACGAGATGGCCGTTTTGATCTCGATGATGTTCGCGTATTTCTAGGCTTTGTTTCCTCGCCGTAACAAATGACGAGGACTCGTTCTCGCTACGCACTAAACCGCAAGCTATGAGTCATGTGTAATGATGTCGATTTACGGACATCCAGTGTTGTAAGATTGAAGGAAGCTTGAGATGTCGATGAAAGGGATATTGAAGCAATCATCAAGAAACTAGTTCAGCTGGCCCGGAGCGGCGATCTGCCAGCTGTTAAAGAACTGCTCAATAGATGTGTAGGCAAACCCAGTGCTGGCGATCTGATCGAGCGTATCGAGTCACTAGAAGCCGTTGCGGAGCAAATGCAAACTGAGGGGATGCGATGAGCATACAAACTCGGCTCGCAGGCTTAGAAAAAACCATACGCCCAGAGATTCAGGATCGAGAATCACCATGCGAAGTATGTGGTGCTCCTGAATCTACTTTCGTTTTCCGTGAGGTTCACCTCATCAGAATGCCTGATCCTGACTACGAACCCAAATGCCCAGCGTGTAAGCGTTGGCTAAATGATGCCACAGGGCAACCGATCAAGGCTCAGCAGCTGGTTTGTTTGATTCGAGGAACCCCCCCGGAGGGCTGGAATTCACCCGAAGATTGATCCGTTGTCAAATCTTACTCATGGACAGCCTTCAGCGAATGCTAGTAGAAAAGCACTCACATCGAAAAAGTTGAATTCACCATCACCCGTAAAGTCCGCGTTTGGATGATTGAGATTGAACCAGAATAGAAAGCGGCTGACATCGAAGAAGTTGAGTTGGCCGTCACCCGTCATGTCGGCAGGACAGGGTAAGACGACTGTATCGAACACATAGGCCGAGCCGGATACGGTGAACACGACGGTGTCTATCGGAGCCCCGACGATGGCCTTCGTGCCCGAGATCGCTACCGATCGTCCGAAATCATCTTCAGCCGCAGCATCAGATGCGGCGAGCTTAAAGAGTTGTTGCCCCGTGGCTGAATCAAACAGATAGGCCGAGCCGGATCTGGATCCCGCATCATCATCAAAGTAAGCCCCGACGATAGCCGTAGTGCCTGAAATCCCGACAGAGGAGCCGAATAGATCCTGTCCCGCTGCATCAGATGCAGTGAGCTTTGCGATTTGTATCCCGTTCTCAATATCAAACAGGTAAGCCGAGCCAGGCTCAGAGTCTTCATCGTTCGTAATAAATGTACCGACGATAGCCGTCATGCCAAAGATCCCTACGGATTGGCCGAAGAAGTCGCGTGCCGCTGCATCGGGTGCGGTAAGCTTGATGAGTTGTTTCCCGGTCTTTGTATCGAACACATAGGCAGAGCCGGAGAACTGGCCGGCGTCGCTGTTATTTGGCGCCCCGACGATGGCGGTACTGCCGGAGATATCCACGGAGTCGCCGAACCGGTCACCCTCGTCGGCATCGTTCGCGATGAGCCTGAAGAGTTGGTTGCCGGTGGTCGTGTCGAAGAGGTAGGCAGAGCCAGAGTTGTTGCCCACGATATCGTCTCCTACAGCCCCGACGATGGCTATGGTACCCGAGATCGCGACAGAAATGCCGAAGAGGTCGCCTGCCGCAGCATCGGATGCAGTGAGCTTTGCGATTTGAAGCCCCGTCTCTGTATCAAACAGATAGGCGGAGCCCCCGTCATCGTTTCCATTCGCCCCGACGATGGCCGTAGTGCCCGAGATCGCGACGGAGGTGCCGAACTCGTCACCTGCCGCGGCGTCGGACGCGGTGAGCTTGAAGAGTTCTTGCCCGGTCACTGTATCGAATAAGTAGGCCGAGCCGGAGAAGGAACCTGCGTCGTCATCAAAGAACGCCCCGACGATGGCTGTAGTGCCAGAGATCGCCACGGACTTGCCGAAGCGGTCACCGGCCGCTGCATCGGATGCGGTGATTTTGATATCTTCGATGATTGTCTGTGCTGACGCGGGTAGGACACCAAAGGCAGATAGGACGATGGTGGCCAGCTTGAGCCGGCGGTGGGTGATTGACAACATACTGAGGGATCCTCTCTCGTTCGATTTGATCTCTAGACCGTAAATAGCGACTTGATTCCATAATAAAGTCTTTTGGCCTCCCGTATGTAGTGAAAATTTTGGATTGGTCTACTTATTGGTGCAAGGAATCCGAATCATTATTGTGCCTGATCCAGACAATGAACCTAAATGCCTTACGTGCGGCGTTGGCTCGATGTTAGACATGTTGAATTTCCTCGAGACATACTTTGTTTCCTCGCCGAAGCAGATGACGAGGACTCGTTCTCGCTACGCACTAAACCTCAATCTATGAGTCATGTGTAATGATGTCGATTTACGGACATCCAGTGTTGTAGGATTGAAGGAAGCTTGAGATGTCGAAGAAATCAAAGTTGCCATCCTCGTTGAAATCGATTCTAAACTTGAGGAATGCAGAAACATCAAAGAAGTCGAGCGACCCATCAAGGTTAATGTCAGGCTTGCAAAACTGCTCGAGAAAATAGACACTCCTGTTGTCAGATCCAAGCGATCGGTCGTTGGCTTGTGCGAGGATGACGCCGTTATCTATCTGCACTTTCCTACCGAACCATGTCCCGGCTAGAGATGTATTTGGGAGTGCTTTGTCAATCAGTTTCTCTGTGTTGATGCTGTAGACATAAACCGCACCTGTGTTATCTCCTCGATCGTCGTCATACGGCGCTCCGATGACTGCAGTATCTCCATCAAGATCTACTGAGACCCCAAAGCCATTGTGCTCTGCTTCAGAAATGAAGGTATGGGAAACGAGTCCAGTAGTAAGATCGTAGATATACGCTTTCCCAATCGGATCCATGAAGTTGGAACTACGCAGAGAACCAACGAGAAGATTGGAACCATCAAGATCAATCGAGAATCCAAAGTTTTGGTCCTCGTGTCCATTCGGCGAAGCAAGCGTGTACAACAGCGCGCCTGAAGTAAAATCGTACACATACACAAAACCAAAGTCGCCGAAGAATGTATCCCCTGGAGCACTCACAACGAGATAGTCGTCATTGTGATCGACCTGATAACCGTAGTTCGTATAAGTGTTGGATGCAGGAGGATCGAGAACAACAAGCAAGTTGTAGTTCACAGCGCTGTATGCAAATACTTGTCCTGTGCCGTTGATATCTGTTCCTCCAATGATGATCGCGACATCATTGATAGAGATATCTCGTCCGAACGCACTGTTGAATACAAGGTTGTCATCTTCATAAAAAGTGTGTTGCAGCGCCCCAGTTGTCGCATCAAAGAGGTATACCGCTCCGGTTGTTTCGATTGGGTTACCCATGTCATTGAGTGTGCCCGGCCCATTGAGAGCGCCAACGAGGAGCTGCCCGTCGTAGTATTCTGAGACGTTTCCGAACCGATCAATAAATGAGTTGCCCGGACTTTCGATCGTGCGGATGTACTCAAAAGTAGTTGAGCTGAACTCGTAGACCGCAGACTCTCCTTCGAAGAAATCAAATCCGTCGCCTTCTCCGCCGACATAAAACACGCCATCACCGATCGCGAGGGATTCGCCGAACAAGTAAGGATCAACCTGGTTTGGGAGGTTGAGCTCAAACGGCAGGTAGTAGAGTTGGCCGCTCGCAGGAACTGCAAGCACACTCAAGAGCACAGCCGCAAGTGCTCCAATAGTGGTTCTCGCAATCTGAGAGCCGGACTTGAGTTGAGTCACGAAACTAAATGCAAGACGCGATTCAAAGAAACTACATAACATTGAGGATCCCTCTCTCGATACATGCTCAGCGGATTCTGAGTCATGGGATTGCATTTTATCAGAAACCAGTTAGGACAACAAGATGAAAATAATCGAGAGATCCTGTATCAAATGCCGTCTATTTAATAGATGAATTGGCTCGTAGACTGTATAACACCCAGAGAGGTTTGAGACAATTCTCTCAACAGGGGCAGACTCATGAAAAAAGCACAGTTTGTTTCAGTAACATCAATGTTTGGATTTAAAATCGATCTTCCATTTGACGGTGATAATTATTATTGCTTAGTTTGCGGGGAGAATTGGCATAATGCTTCACCTTGGGATTTGAATGGATCAATAACCTGCGAATACTGTCCAATATGTGGAGTTCAGTTTGGTGTTACCGATATGCCGCGTAGTAATGAAGGGCAAACTCATGCGCAGCGGATCGATGAATTGCGTATTGATTGGCTCAACAAAACAGGCTGGCAAGAAGCGGATCTTGAACAGCTAGAAAGGGTGCTAGGGATTGTGTTAGATCGGCCTGAGGCACCTGAATGATGCATTCAAAGCGCCTTCTAAACAGTATGGGCGAGCCTGTAGTTCTATATTGCAGCGATCGAGGCAATTGGCTCTGTCCTGTATGTGCTACCGAATGGTTCGATTCCAGCGATTGGTTGGGAGAGCTATTCCTGGAATGTCTGGATGTGTGTAATGTTTGCAATACACAAATTGGAAATGAAGATGTTGATGAAGTTCCAGCAAATCCAGAAAATCCTCCAGAGAAGCGATGGGCAAAGTTGCGAACTACATGGCTTGAAAGGTCTGGATACCAAGCCGTGGATATACGTCGATTGGAAGATGTCTTTGGTATTGATATGTAGAAGAAGTTTTCTAATTTGTATGAAGCAATCCAAAAGGTGGTAAATTGAAATATCAGCAAGTAGTTCTAGGTCCTAGGTATCGACTCTTGCTTCCACACGATCAGTCGGGGTATTACTGCCCTTTTTGTGGTGTGCTTCATGGTGAATACGGGATGTACGATTCAAACGGGAATCCGTCATATGATTTCATTTGTCCTGATTGCAATGTACAAGCTGGAGACGATGATGTACCTGCAAATGATGCATCGCAGTCTCAGGATCAGTACATCCAGTCTGTTAGGCAGAAGTGGCTGAATCGTGTATCCTGGAAAGCAGAGTGCATTGAGCGACTGAAGCATGTTTTTGAACTCTCTGACGATGACATTAATGCCATCAGAAACGCTTAACAGTTTTGAGTTCAACTACTGATCAACTTCATATCGCCCACCACATATTGCTCACGCCATCGAGATGCATGTATCGTTTGGATGCAAAACTAGATTCAAACAATCAGATAGAGACATCACTTTCTGAACTTGGCTTAACGCAGTATGCCGACAGCATTTTAAGACGATAAAAGTTTTCAACGAAAAACGGCACTCAAATGACTATCAATGAGTCACTTCGTGCCGTCAAGTCCGACCTTGTCCAAGGTAGGGTAATAATAATGGAGCCGGGGGGAATCGAACCCCTCGGATTCGCGGGATTCGAAGCTGTCAGGGGGGTGTGACGCACAAAGAGACGCACAACAATGGGACCCGGAATGTCAGAGTCTGTCGCAGATTGTCCGGAACTGGCCTCGGCTTGAGGTGTGGAGGAAGCGGGCGATTATAGAGCTTGCTCAATCCGTCCCAGTCAGTTAGGCACAATATGGTCATGTTGTGTTCAAGTGACCGTCACGGTACTCCTCTTGTAAAGCGCTAGGGTGACCCTTAACCAGTTACACCCATTATACGAGATCACTCGCATATGGAGAGGGCTAGGTTTTGGGGTTGGCAGGTCAAGACTACAACAGCAGTCTCATCTCGCTTGACAGTCAATTAGAGAAAATATATTCCATATCAATGTCCAATTTGTAACTGCTACTCGCTATTGCTTTTATGAATCACCATACAGGTATTCTAGAAGCAACGATTGGAGCAGATAGATGATACGAAAGAATATGATATATATGGGCGGTCTGTTTCTGTCTTTGTGCGGAACAACTAATGGGGCAGTGATTTATGTCGATCATATGGCGAGCGGTGCAAACAACGGTTCTACTTGGTCAGACGCATATGGTTCTCTGCAGGATGCATTGGATGCCGCTTCATTTGGAGATGAGATCTGGGTGACTACAGGCGAACATCGTCCAACCCGTCAGGCGGATACAGTTGATCCTACGTCAACCACTTTGGAGCTTAGGGATGCTACATTCTGGCTTCCCCGTGGCGTACAGCTCTATGGTGGATTCGTGGGAACAGAAACCACGATTGATCAGCGAGAAACATCGCTTTTACAGACCATTCTCTCTGGTGATATAGGAGTACCGGGAGATAGTTCAGACAACTGTTATCGTGTGGTTTACTATCGATCGGTCCATGGAGGCGGGTATGGGGCAGACAATCAAGATCAGTCTATTATTGCTCGCATTGACGGTTTTAAAATCGTCAACGCGAATGCGGACAATGCGATAGGAGCTGGTGTTCACGCGGCTTCTGTACCTATCAACTCTGCCATAATTAATACGAGATTAGACATTGCAAAAAGTGTTCTCGCGAACAACTCGTCCGCCGGAAACGGAGGCGGCGCGTTGCTTCAAAGATGGGCAGGTGATATGTCTGATTGCGAGATTAGCGAGAACTACTCTGGCGGCAATGGTGGCGGTATGTACCTCTCACAAGTCGCGGGGTCTCGATCGATCATTGATACTATTTTTTCGAATAATATTGCTGACAAGCATGGTGGTGGGTTGTGCCGTATAGGTGATGGTCCGGCTCCCTTGGAACCTCGTGCATATCCGCTTTATATTCTGAATTGCAAGTTTACAAATAACAATGCGGGTAACTATGGTGGCGGTATTGCATATCGTTCTAATGTGAGTGGTGTCAAGACTTTCCCATTGGCTGTTGCAAATTGCGAATTTACAAAAAACACCGCTGGTTCTAATGGCGGTGGTCTTTATCTCTGGGAAGGTTTTACAAATCCAGGGTCTACGCCCGGGACAATAGGGGATGTTCAGTCATCCACTTTTGGACACAATGTCGCGGGTGGATTTGGGGGCGGAGTGTATGCAGGCGTAGGCCCTACTCTTTCAACATCGGCAGAACTGTCGGTCGAAAACTCAATCCTCTGGGGAAACATTGCTACTTCCGACGCTCAGGCCAATAGCATTGTTGGAATACTCGCAAGTTGCATCGAGGGTGGAGGGTGGCCGCTTCTAGGAAACATCACAACTGATCCGTTGTTTTATAATTCGGTAACTGGTGATTACACTTTATTGAATGGATCGCCGGCAGCCGACAGCGGATGGAACACAAAGCTTCCTCCGGATGTAGCTGATCTCGATGCTGATCTAGATACCACCGAGTCACTTCCTGTTGATTATCGATACAGACAGAGAAGGATCGATGCCGGAGTACCTAATACCGGAATGGGAACGGGATCGATTACGGATATGGGAGCTTACGAGCTCTGCTCTGGAGATTTCAATCGTGATGGGCACCTTAATTTTCTAGATGTTTCCTTATTCTTGTCTGCCTATAGCGCAAGTGAAGCTGATGCAGACATCAATGGCGATGGCAGTATTAGTAACCTTGACTTCTCGGCATTTCTCACAGCGTATCAGAGCGGGTGCTGAAACATCTCTTAAATTATTTTTAGATGTGAAGATTAATAACCGAAATTTTAACTAATAAGGGAGAATGAAAATGAAATTTTTATGGAGAGTGTTTAGTCTTGGTTCGTTGGCCACACTCGCGAGCCCCCTTGTAGCTCAGGACACTACACCGGATGATGCCATTGAGTTTTGCGATGATTTAGTCATTGATTTTCGATCATTGAACCATGACATTTCACCAGATGGAAACCTCTTTGTAATCCCATCAACAAAGTTATTGAATGAGCCTGGATTTACTGCTGTTAAGTATTTTGGTACTTCACAAGATTCTGTCATAACTGAATATTTTCCAAGTCAATTCACTGGAGTATCCGGGGTTGTCGCATTCGCTGGGAATACGCTGTTGTACGCGGGTCCATTGAATCCCGTCAACGATTTCAGGTCTGTACATGTAACGCTGTTTGATTACGATCCGAGCACAGGCAACTTAGTCGAGAGTCAAACACTTGAGCTTCCGACTACTGAAAATGTAGTGATCGGATTGCACCCAACGATTGACGCTGAGGACGGACAGTTTGTCGTTGAGAACGGTAATATTGATGGGGATTCACGCGTTTGTATCTATCGATTCAATGGCACAGCATGGGTGCTTGATGGGACCATCGATCGATCTGTCTCTACATTTGTGACTGCTTTGGCGATTGAAGGCGACACATTAGTTATTGGTTACAGCGACGAGGTGGTGCAACTATACACTCGAGACAGTGTGAACGGATGGGAGTATGACCAAGCGATTACTGCAGAAATGAATGATGTGACTACCTCAAGGGATTTCGGTGAAACCATTGAGATCAATGGCAACTGGATCGCAGTGGGTGCCCCAGGTGCCAAGGTCTTTGATTCGTTGACCATGGATGATCAGAGAAGTGGTGCCGTGTTTATGTACGATTACACCGCGGGTGTTGTGACTCATCAAGAGACTCTCTTTGAGCACGACGGAACAGACGATCCTGGTTCAGGTCGTTCATTTGGGCACAGCATCGATTTCTCTGATGATGGCGGGTTACTCATCGTTGGTGCGGATCAATTTGATACTCAAGCGAATTGGTATTCGTACATCGGGGCTTCTTTTCTGTATGACACCAGCGATATGTCCATGTATGAAGAGATGTATTATGACGATGATTTGTATCTCGCAGGAAGCTCCTTTGGGAAATCGGTTCGGATATCTGGTGACCTTGTTTCGATTGTTAGCTTAAGTTACGATGCCTCATGTGGCTCCAGTAACAAAAAGGCCATATTGCTTTACGAAACGGGTCTGGTCTCGACTCCATGCAATGCCGCCGACCTAGCGGAACAGTATGGGAGTTTGAATTTTGTGGATGTCTCTGCATTCCTTCAGCTCTATGGCGTGAGCGATCCACTGGCAGATTTAAATAATGATGGGTCATGGAACTTCTTGGATGTTTCCACGTTCTTGAGTGTTTACGGCGCAGGCTGCCCGTAATCCCTAAAAAACTAGCTACCAAAATAAAACAGCCTGGGGTCGCTCTAGGCTGTTTTTCTATACCATGAGCATCTTCAGCTCAAAATGGGGCATCGAAGTCGCTGCCATCCAATATCCTGCCTCCACGAACTAATCCATTTTTTGCACAAGTGAATTCTTAGAATGGGTGTATTGGGAGCGCAGTTACCGAAATACTCTTTCCAGAAACTCTGTGATTGCATCTTCAAATTCAGCGTATGCCATGCGATCACCATTGCTCGGCCGCTCAAGATTCGGTGCTTTGTGAGAAACCACTGCAAGCTGCTCCTCTGCTCTGATCGCGATCGACCATAATGCCCGAGTTACTTCGCTCCCCCAGAGTTTGGTCTGCATGTACGCCGAAAGTGTCTGTGTAAACCGATCCATTGCTTCGGCTTCTTCTTTGGTGAAGCGAGTCTTTACATGCAGGTACTCCCTCCCCTTCTTTGATGAACTGAGCTTGGATTTGGTTGAAGGCTTCTTCGGGTCAGGCTGAGGATGTGCCGGCTCTGTTTGCCCTCTCCTCTGTTCCACTTCACCCACGATCGAGCTCACGTGTTTGCGCATCAATGGGTTTTCTATCGGTGTGTCTCGCTTCTTTGCCATGGGTTTGTTCTACGCCGCTTTCTTCGATTTCGAGAGTTTCTTTACAGGCTGCTCGCTTTGCTTGAGTCGCTTGAGCAACTCCCGTGCGAGTTTCTTGTACTCCAACGCCACTTTGTGGTTCGGATTGGTCTGCAGGATCGTCAATCCCTTGCTCTGGGCTTTGGGTACCTCGGTCGTGCTGCTGATGCGTGTTCGGAAGTCTCCATACATCCCCGCGTCCCGAAACGCCTCCTCCACCCAGCTGATCACTTCTGCAGCAATCTTGGTGTTCCGGCTCACCCGCGAGAGCACCACACCAAGGAGTTTCAGATCGGGGTTGTTGTACTGACGAACGGTATCAATATCACTCATCGCGTCGTTAAGCCCGTCGATCGCCAGCCGGTCCGGAGTCGCAGCTAGGATAAACCATTCGGCGACTCTGTATGCAGCCGCCGTTGGAGTGTGGATGTTGGGAGCAGTATCGAGGAAGATAAAATCCCACCGACTGGAAGCACGCAGAGTCTCGATGGGCTGACGTAGACAATCCCTGTAGTCACTCAGCCGGTGCTTCTTGATCAGTTCGCTGTCCACAATCTCGAGATTCCGATTGGCGGTAATCAGTGAGACCCCGTTGGGCAGCTCGATCCCCTCCTCCGCGTCGGTTTCTAGCGCGACGCTCACCGGGTCTTCTTCGCCGAGCATCACCTCAAAGCTTCCGAGGTAGCTCTCGGGAGGGATGGCAAAGCTACGGGTCGCGCCACAGTTGGCGTCAAGGTCGATGATGAGAGATCGCTTGCCCATCATGCCAAGAGCCGCGGCGAGATGAACAGCGGTGGTGGTCTTCCCGACCCCGCCTTTCTGGTTGCCGATTGCGATGATGGTCGCGGCTTCATGCTTCGTTGAATGCTTTAGTGACTGCTTGCGTGCCATGTTGATCCCCCTTCATTCGTGTTCAGGTTTGTTTTTAGATCCGGAGTCGGTTGAGGCGCCCCGGTCGTAATGGTTGTCTTGTTCGGACCAGGTCGACTTGCCCCTGTTGTATGGGGCCAATTGACCGGTCCTGATCCAAATCTGTCACAGTCCAAGCGAACTAGTCAAGGTCTTGGTGCGTGTTGTCCACATGGTGATGTCTATAAGGCACCGAATAACTGGGGTTGGCCGAGATGCCCCGCGAGTACGGGGTGGCTCGGGCGGATGGTGACGACAAGTCCCACACGCCATGCATTGGTCGACCGGTCCTGATTAAGTCTGCACACGATCATTCGGATCACACCCACGAATGATCGCGATATCTCCACAAATTAACTTGGTGTATTGTTAAAAACGAATGGGTTTATTCCACAATTCTATCCACAGCTTTGTACATCGGAGCGGATCAGATCAATCTTTGGATCGAGTGAGGAACTAGTCGGGCGGGGTGCAGCGATCGGTGTACACCGACATTCCTCATACGAGCGGTCCGTCATGAGCGGGGCATGTGACACCGTGGTTCGATTAGATGCGCCGATTCGCGATCAAAGGACACAGCTGAACTCATATCTTTGCACTGACTTACTCCGGTCGCCCTGACCATTGTGTGCGGGGCGACCAGACCGGGGTGACTCGGAGAGTTGCATCTCATGGTGTGCAGGGTCGAAGCTATGCACCATACAAAGGGCAAAATTTCGGAGCTTGACGGGCAAACACGACTCACGGCACGGTGGTTGAGCTCATCCCGAGCAACCTTCAAATCTTCACACGCATCCTGCCTGCGGAGGAGGGGCTACCAACCAACAAAAAGGAGGGGTATCGAAAAAACCTATCTGTAGCATGCCATTGGGCTATACAGGACTCGAACCTGTATCACCCATGGAAAACTAAGAAAAACCGCCCGTGAGTTCCAGTTCAGCAGGACGGTCATCTGGGCCAACATTCCGCGAGGAGGGGGCCGGTTCGTTTCATCTGAACTCAGCCTACCTTGGTCTGTTCTGTTGTGTCAACCATCATTGAGTTGGTGGACCCTTTGTGCTGCGTAAATGGTTGATTCAGAGACCTTATAATCGATATGAGCCATCGCATCGTGCGACAAACAAAGAGCAATCGTAAAGCAAAGCCAAAGCGTCTACACACAATATCGTTAGGTGTGTGGGCACCCCACATCAAGGGACGCTATCGTGCCATCAGTGTGCATCAACTCGCGATGGCCTGGTGGTGTTTTCAGGCCGGGTATATCACCAAACGCCAGCTCCGCGTCTGGTTTGCCGCTCAGGAAATGCTGGAAAGACGCAGGTATACCGCCCCTCCAACAAACCAGTCTGAATACTCCCGAGCCCACCAAGCTCCTAGGAAGCCGTCCTACGGACTCGATGAACTCAAGTCACTCGTTGGAGGGAAGGGATCGAAGACCGCAGACGCGGCCTTGTCGGCTGATCTTAAGAAGCTTGGTTCGCTCGGCCTGGTATCCATCACCGAGCACTCGATCACCTTTGCCACTTCGATCGACCAGCTCTGCTTTGATGGGGTGGTTGATGATCTCTCTTCGTTCTGGACGATGTTTAATCAACTCCCGCATCCACGTCGTCGCGTCCCTGTGCCGCGCCGGGTACTCCGTGCGCTCGCCGGTGGGTTTACATCAGGCATGACCGCTGTCGTACTCGCCACACTCATCCGCTCACTGTTCTGGCATAAGAACGGGCACGCTGAGAATACCGGCAGTAGGAAAGGGAAGAGTGGGGGGAGCAGGGAGGCTGAAACAGGTGAAGGTGCATACCGCATCGATGGCCGCACCAAGCGCGAGTGGATCGCCGAAGTCTTCGGGATCACTCCACGCACCATCACCGACGCACGGGCCCGGCTCATCGAGCTCGGTTGGTTGATCCCATTAGAGACCCATCAGCATCTCCTCAATCGCTACGGCACCCATGATCAGATCAACACCGAGTGGAATCCATCGGCGACCACTGAGACCAAATCAGTTGAAACTAAGCCATATGAAACCAAATCAGATGAATCCAATTCAGAAACCCCTTCATCCAATGAGAGCGGTGTGAAGAGTGGGGGAGATGAGGGATGTAATCAAGATCAAAACCCCTACGGGGGCGTAGGTAAATCTTCCACCCCATCGACCGAATTTTCAGGTGGATCTTCCAGCCTAATAAACAGATCTACTTCTTCTTCTACGAAGAAGAATCTAAATACCAGAAGACCCGCCCCGACCCGGGCAGGACCGGCTGGTGCTTCTCTTCGATCAGCTTTGAAGACGAAGAACGAAGAACCAAGCAAGATTAAGTCGGGCAGTAGGAAAAAGAAGTCGGTAAGCGGAAGGGCCAGAGTTGGTTTGCCCAATATTCGGGATATCAAGGCCGTGGACTTTGGCAAGATGGATCGCATGCTTGAGCTTCATCGACAAGCAGTCAAGCAGGGGCTCAGTTCACCGAGCGAAGCGGGGAAACTCAGCTTCCTTGCCCTCGCTGAGCGAGCAAAGACACGCGGGCGACGAGCAGGGGCGATGTTTTACTGGTTGCTCAGAGAAAACAAGACCTCGTTTATCACCCAGCACTGCGAGGATGAAGCAAACCGCAGGCTCAAAGAGCACCTGTACGGATCACACAAGCGCGAGATGAACACACAGCAGTGGGGGAGTGACGCGAGAGAAGACAACGGAAGAAGTAAAATGGAGATGAGAGGTTCAAGTCCTCTTGGCTCGGGGAGTTCAAAGCTGAACCAATACACCAAGGAAGATCAGTTTGTGATCGCATGTATCCGTGTGGCGAAGAAGCATCGGATCGCAAACCCATTCCGAATGGCACACAACGAAGGATGGACACGAGATCGGTGGGATACCGCACTGGCCAGCTACGAGGCCAAGCAATGGGAGCAACTACAGCACGCACGCCGTCTTAGTGATGAGACAACAGGTGCTTAGAACGGTAAACACTTGTTTTAATATTCTATTTATTTAATGAACAATATAATTTTTCAGCAAAGTCACCACATGCAGATCCTAATTGAGTTGAAGTCGGTTACATTCTGGACAGATCCTCCGAACCTGGGCGATTAATCGGAGTATAGAGATATACCGCGTAGTTGATGCGGACTCATTTTATGCCTGAGGAGATTCAAACATGCAGGTTCGTTATTCATTATTCGCGCTGTGCTCAGCAATTATCCTTGCAGGCACAGCCCATTCGTCAGAAGAAGAAACAGTTCTTTATGGAAGCACATTGAGCGGCTCCAATGCGAAGCCATGTGGCAATCAAGGCGGAGACTCTGGGTTAGATAAAAGTGACCCAATCGATCTCTCGACGGGTGGATTTCAGCACAGCGTGTCTGATCTCATTATTCCAGGGCGAGGCCTTGATTTTGAAATCAAAAGAATGTACCGCTCGTATGGCGGAATGCAAGCAAGAATTGAGGGTGGGATTGATCCACTCGCGGAACCTGATCCAAATCCGGCACCAGTTATTGGTGAAAGAGACTTTGTTAGCGGGTTGGTTCAAACACCGATTGGGCAGCATTGGGATTTTAACTATAATATGCGGGTTTCATTCGTTCCTCCAGTTTTTGAACCTCTTCTGACAGATCCGAATCCCCACGCAAGCCCAGATCCAATAGTTCCCGATGAACATTTACCAGCTGGAATTGATGTGATGACCGGTCGAGGAAGGATCGAGTTGTTTAATCGCTACTCTCCTTCAACCGGTGATTTGACTACAGATGGGCCTGCTTTTTATTCTCACGATCATTTTCGCCTTCGAGTGAAATATTCGAATGCGGAAAATCCCGTACAGATTACAGATGCAGATTTAACCACCTATGAGTTCTTTGGCGGCTACATATCTCAACACAGCAATACCACATCAACAAGCACCCAACTTCCATATGCCGGGCGGTTAAAGACCATTACCGATCGAAATGGAAACCAAATCATCTTTACATGGGAGACATCGCCGACGGGTGTTGAGCGAATTGACTTTGCAGTTGACACCTTGGATCACACGATTGATTTTATTTATCACGATGAACAGTTCAATAATCAAGATTCTCCGCAAGCAAATGATCCGAACTTTGACATCACGAACAGAGAGCAGTTGATCTGGGTTATCAAAGACCATGCTGAGCGTGCATTTGAGTACAACTATGTGATCGACAAAGGGTTTCCAATGCTTGCGAGCGTCACTACGCCAGCAATTGAAAACACTGTAAATTTTCCATTGCCCGCTGAGCATGAGCGGTTTCAGTCAGGACAAACTTGGAGCTATGCATACGATAACTCAAACGATCTCGGGCCATGGTTTAGTGGAAGGATGCTTACTTCTATCACCAGTCCAAATGGAGATATCATCACAGAGAATGAGTATGAATACTTAGACGATGGTGTGCTTGGTAGGTTCGATGTGAATGACAGTCGTGTAAAACGACAGCGGTATGGAAACGCCTACTACAACTATATTGTGACTGATATATACGGTGAAATTGCTTTGCCGTTCAGTGGCGACACAAGCTATGACTACTATGTGTGGCTCAATGATCGCCGAGGAGCAATTACACGATTTAAATATGCGGGTAGTGACAGTACTGAGGGATTCCATCGCCAGTTGCTTGAGCGAGTTGAGTTTGAAGGGCTTGATCCAGACCCAGATCATCGGATATGGGCGAAAGAGACTTCTCCAGGCGTGTTTAGTTGGCGCATAATCGATCCAAACTCGACGCTCGATAATGAGGATTGGGTGGCGTATTCAGGGCCTGAGATGCCTGATGGATCACTTGCAACTGAGTTTTATACTCAAACCTGGGACTTTAATGATAACTGGGATTCCACAGGTAGCACATGGGCAAACCTCGATAAGATGCAAAGAGTGATATCTGATCGCACTTCTACCGACGATCCATTGAGTTGGGGATCAGTACTAAGTAGTACTATTTCATCTGCTGATAACTCAGAGTCGATCACTGAATCTTGGCGATACGATTTCGCATTGTCAGGCGCAGGCGGCGGTTGCGGCTGTGGTTCAGTTGGCTTCTATACAGCACATAAAGATGGCAAGGGCTTTGTTACGATTCAATGGTTTGATGGGCTTAACGGCAACTTGTTGGCTGTGTATCGTGATTTACCCCCTGGTACGAGTATGCTCACGACTGGAGTGCAGGCCCAAGCAATGGGGACGGCAGGTTCAACGGATGTGTACGGGTACAACCAGTATGGCCAAGTGGTTACGCATACACATCCTTCAAAGATGATCCTGAATGCTCAGGGGAACGAGGTTAGCCATAGTCGGGTTGATCAGTATGAGTATTACAGCCTTCCAGATCAGAATAATTATGGTCGTTTGCATAAGACACATATTGATGTGAATGGTTTTGATCTCATCACCACATACGAGTATGACGCGGCAGGAAATGTAGTGAAAAGAGTAGACCCTGATGGGGACATTACGCTTTTCATTTATAATCAGAAAAACGAGCTTGTTCAAGAGCAGAGCTTTGATGCCACAGAGAGCACACTCTTTGCACAGACTGATTATTTCTATGATGCGAATGGAAACCTTGTCAAGCAAGAGGTGTTGGATCTGGATGGCGACCAGCAAGTTGTTGGGAGTATTCTTACGATTAATGAGTATGACACCCACGATTATCTGGTGACATCATCACGCGAGGCTGGCGTGTTCAGTGGTCTAATTTTGCAGGAGTTTGGCGGATCGGGCCGGTTTGAGGCACCCGTGACAGAGGATGCCTTTATCACACAGAAATGGATTTACGATGGCGGCAAGAATCTTATCGAGTTCCGCAATGGAGAAGCTGTCAATGGTATCGGCGTAAACCAGATCGATAACATTGTACAGTATGAATACGATGCTCGTGATTTGCGAATCAAGAAGATTCAAGGCGATGGATCAGCGTCACCATTGATTACTGCATACGAGTACGATGAAAATGAGCGAGGAATAAAAACAATCGTAAATCCTGATAATATCCTCCAATCACAAACAACCGAAATTGAGCATGACGCGTTTAATCGGATCACTGTGCATACTGACCCGATGGGAAATGTGTATCAGTACCAGTATGATGATAATCACAATGCTGTTTCACTCAAGATATTGGGGTCTGTTGTATTCGATACTGAAGATTCGTTAGACAATGAAGTGTTAGCAGAGGCTTCACGAACGTACGGCGAACTCGATCTTCGTGAGTCACAATCAGTAGAAGTTTTCAGCTACGACTATTCTTTAGGAATTCCAAATAGTTCATCCGCTCCACAGATTTCATCCTTTGAATACAATGAGGACTCGTCTTTACGTAAAATTACCACACCGGCTGGCAATGGTGCGGTGTTTGAACAGACCATCTTTTACGACACCGTGTCACGGATAGAGTTCCAAATAGATATCGCCGGAAAAACCTCGCAGTACGAATACGATGCTGATTCAAATGTGGCGAATATAACGCAGACAGATATTTCGACGATCAACGGTGCGTTGTTTGAATTCTTTGAAGTGCAGTACGAATATGATGCACTTGATCGCCGTACAGCCGCTATAGATGGTGTTGGAAATCGTACAGAAGCAAAATATGACTCACGATCCAATGCGATAGATATTCTTGATGCTCGTGGCCATACTAATGCATATACCTTTGACTCGATGAACCGTCTTCTCTCGACATCAATAGGTGATGGTACCGTCATAGTGTCCAAGGCGTACGACGCCTCTAACCGTTTGGTTTCCGAGACTGATCATAACGGCAATGAGACGACATATGAGTATGATGGCTTGAATCGATTGACCAAGATCATCATGCCTGACGGCGAGTTCTACCGAGCTCAGTATGATGCCAGTGGAAACATGAGCCAGTACACCGATGCTCGGGGTGTGATCATTGATCAAACTTTCGACTTGAACAATCGCCTGATCACTCGTGACCAGAATACGAGCGGCACCCAAGTACCAGGTATGACGGAGGAAGAAAACACTTATGACGGGCTTGGCCGTCTGCGTATTTCTCAGAATGATTTTTCAAGAATCACGCACGAGTACGATTCTCGCTCCAATATCACTCGTGAGCTTCAGAACATCAATGCTGCTGGAAATTTCCCAGCTGTTTCTGATCGCGAGGTCGCTTATGAATTTGACTTGGCGACTAACACCACTAAGTTGACCTACCCGGGTGGCCGTAATGTCTACCGTACATTCGATGAGTTGAATCGGATGATTGGGATCTTTAATGATGACCAGTTTAATGATCCGATCACCGAGTTTGAGTACATCGGTCGCCGCTTGCAGCGAAGAAAGCATGGTAACGGTACACGCACTGATTACATCTATAACGGTATTGATGGTGTGCCAAACGCTGCGGGCGATTTCGGCTTTGGTCGTGTCGCCGGAATTTCAACAACCAAGGTTTCATCTGGCAATACGCTTGATGCATTTGCATTCGCTTGGGATGAGATACAGAACCGGTCCGTGTATGACGATACCGGTTCAGGGATGAAGAACCGCCGTGAGCGAGCCTTTGGGTATGATGCTGCGAACCGCTTAGTGAGCTCTGATATTGACTTCCCAGACCCGATGACTGATTTTAGTTCGCCAACCAACAATGGAATCACAACTTACACTTTAGATGGCGTGTACAACCGAACTGATGTGAGCGGATTTGAGAGCAATGGTGCTCCAATCGGTACTTACTCGCAAGCGGGTGATCACGTCAAGAATAATCAGTACACGATCACACCGCGATCCGAAGGCGGGGAGTGGATGAATGTGTACGATAAAAATGGAAACATCTCTGAAAAATACCAGCTGACGATTGCAGACTTTAACGGTGATCATACGGTGAACTTCTTTGATGTTTCTGCTTTTCTAGCGGCGTATCAAGTTCAAGATCCCTCTACTGATCTGAATAACGATGGTGTATGGAACTTCTTTGATGTAAGCGCGTTTACAGGTGCCAATAGTGCACTTGACGGGACCACTCTTGAGCAATGGTATTACACCTACGATTTTAGAAACCAGCTTATAGAGGCCAAGCAAGTTTTCGGAACGAACGAAGTCATTTCGAAGACAACGAACACCTATGACGCCGCTGCTCGGCGTGTGATTGAATCACTCGACCTTGATGATGACGGAGTGGCTGATGCTGCTCGACACTTGATTTATGGCTGCGCCTCACAATGGGAAGTCCTAGAGCAGATTGATATCGCAACAGATACTACAATCTTGACTCATGTGTATGGTCTCGGTATCGATGACGAGGTGAGTTATCAGTTTGAAGATCAGAGCGTGCTTAAGGATATCTGGACACATCGCGATGATTTGAACTCGCTGACGAGTATTACAGATTCCAATGGCGATGTGCAAGAGCGGTACGAGTATGGCGATTATGGCAAGGTGGCGTTCTTTGATGCTGGTGGTATTTCGCTCCCTTCTTCTGGGTTTAATGCGCAGCATCTCTTTACCGGCCGGTCATTGATTTCTGGGACTGGATTATACGATTATCGATTCCGTGTGATGGAGCCGGAGACAGGCGGGTTTATACAGAGAGACCCGATTGGATATAAAGATGGGATGAACCTTTACGCGTATGTGAAGTCAAGTCCTGTTAAGTTCACTGATCCAATGGGGCTGCATTCGCGATGGGACATGCCTTCATATGATCCGAATATTGATCAAACTAAACCATACTGGATTCCATTTTATTCAAGGTATACTCGTCCATATGCCTTCCCAAGCGAATATCCAAGCCCTTACGATATGGATTTGAATGATTTTCCTGATATTCGAGATGAGTTCAGGGGGAATGAGCAAGCACAGAAGGCAAAGGACTCAGCAAAGCAAGCAGCAAATAGCATGTCTCTTGTAGTTGGCTGCCCAGGGCCGACCAGCGCTTCAGGGAGTGTTTCAGGGGGTACGCCAGTTGACAATACTTACAACAGAAAGCTCTTTCCGCTTGGCAATGGTAGAATCAATTGGACGGTCACCTGTGTAAAATACATTGAGTGCGATGAGTGCGGCGACCCCATAAACGAAAGAGTTTATTGTACAGCTAACTATACATATTTGGACGCTTTCACAGATCCGTTTGACACTGGGCACGAACCAGGCACTCCATATCCAATTCACGATGATTGGTACGAGCCAGTGGTGTTCGATTGAAATAGGGTGTTAGCAAATGAGTATATATAAAATGTTTGAATCACGAACCGTGATGTGTCAACTGAAATGGATTGTTCCAATAATATTATTGGTTCTGATTAGTGGTTGTGATCGAGGCTATGAGCATCCACTGGACAGTAATTTCTCGTTGCACCGCAGCGCTGATTCTATTGTCATGATCTATCGGAACAGCAACGCGATGGTGCCCCGCCATGCCTCGTTCGCGGAAGAAAAATTTGATATCGTCATTGGTGCTCGTGTAGAACGCTATGCAGTTCTGGATAAAGCCATTGTAGGGTATGTAAAAGACGATCCAGTCAGCCCATACGACTACTTAGCTACGCCGGGATGGTTTTATCTTGACCGAGTGACTGGATTGGTTGTTTCAGGACTATCAGAGCAAGAATGGGTGTCGCTGCTTGCTGAGCACAATATCGACACTGATGATGTGAGTTTAAAGCAAGCTAAATAGTTTTGGATTGCTTCGTGTATTAAACAACACCAGATTGATCCCGCGTGTGATTGGTCGTAAATCAAGAGGTATTTAGAATGACATGTAATCAAGGCGGAACTGGGCAAGTTGCGACAGGAACTAGTTGGTGTAGAACAGATGGCAAGATTTGGATTTGCAAAGAGGATGGGAAATGGGCACGGACTGGTAAAGATTGTAAACCAAGCTCCAAAGATATTGAAGCGAGCGTTGATAATCAGGCACCAGATGCAGATGAAGAGAATATTGGTTGCTGTTAGTAGGCCGTCTGTCTAATAGCTCACCTTGAATGTCGGTGAATCCTCTGGCCGCGAGTTCCGCCGGTCGTAGAGTTTGGTAGTGCTGATATTCGCGTGTCCGAGCCATTTCTGCACAAACGCGATATCCGATTTATTCTCTAAGGCATTGGTTGCCGCCGTTGCTCTCAGGGCGTGAAGGCACAGCCCATCGACCGTGATTCCCGTCTTTGCTGCGTACTTCTTCAACATCTTGTACACCCCATCCCCAGTGATGGATTCATGCAGCTTCCCGGTGCGGTTGTTGATGATTGGCCGAAACATCGCCCCCCAACGATCTTCAAAGTGCCCTGCGACGGTGAGGTACTCTTGCAGCGATGAGAGCGCCGCCGGATGCACCGGTACATAACGTGTTTTCGATCCCTTCCCAAACACCCTGAAGTGCATCACGCCTCGGCGTTCTGTGAGATCCCCAACCCGCATATCCGCGAGTTCTGTCCTTCTGAGTGCATGAAACAGATACACCGACAAGATCGCCCGATCCCGCGTCGCTTTAATCGAGTCTCCTTCGGGCGCCTTGAGCAGCTTGCGTGCCTGGTCGTCTGAGAGGGCCGGTGTTTTCCCCTCGTTGTTGTCGGCTGCGGGCCGTTTCACACCACCCACGGGGTTGTGGGGCACCGCGTTCTCGTTGCAGAGATGGTCAAACAAGGATGATACAGCGGCCAGCTTCCTACGGATCGTCGCCGGTGCGAGTTCCCTGGCTTCGAGCACACCACGAAAAGCAATGATGTGTGCCCGAGCAACATCTCTAAACTCATCAGGATGCTCGATTCCGACAAAGGCGACAAACTCCCCAACATCCGACTCGTACGCTCTCCGTGTGTTGGCGTTGTTGATGTTGGCCAACCAGATCGCGGCGGCAGGGACATCGGCCAGCCGATGAAACTCCGAGCTAGTCAACGCTCGCGGCTGATCGGCGCCTACCCGAATAATACCCTTCTGTACATTTTCATCCATACTGATTTCTATCGGCTGTTTTTGTTCTCTTTGAGTATTGATAATGTATTTTATCAAGAATAAATAGCGGAGTCAATCGGGCAGCTTCGCAGTCTAGCAATTCGGGTTTGATGGAGATGATTTGAGCTTGACGCTCACCCAAAGTGGGGAGATTTCTACATGTTGATATGTGTAATAGTGCAAGTCATCGATTTTTTTGCAACAATGGAGAATCCAACATGAAGTTCGCAACAACATATTCCAACACACTTAAACGCTTTCCGATGATTGCTTCACCTGCAGCTTGGATGGTCAGAAACGGAGGAGATCCGATTGAGCTTGTGAATAATGCTCTTCTCTATATGGAGTCTCGCAAGCGATTCATGCCACCGCCAAACAGGGATGCCTATGCAGCGAAGGTTATTCTCGGGGCATTCTTTGTCATGTGGCTTAAGAAGCACCAGGGAAAGAAGACCATCGCTCAGCTACAAGGGAATTCAAGGTTAAAGCTGAAAGAGCTTGAGCCATTTCTCCACGCGATCATCGCATCCTCCAACGAGCGTGCATTTGAACGAATTTGTCCTCGAATGGCAAGATTATCGATGATTAAAAAAGCTGGTTTATCGATTGGGACGCCGGATGATTTTGAGGCTTATGTGACGGATCATGCAAACATGCTTGGGGAATTGATGCTGTCAAATTTCGACACATCTCGACCGAAAGCTGCTTATGGAGCTGTGACCTATATCCAAGTGACGGCGGTAAGCAACTATCTGATCCGTCGAACAAGACCGATCCGAACAGATGCACCGAATCTCAGAACATATCTCAATTACTCACGATTGAGTACACGAAGCAAACTCGCGGTGAAATTGGCGTATCTTCCCTCGATGCTTAAGCCATTTGAGAAAGATATTCTCACCGAGAAATATGGGTTTGAGGGGTCATTTATTCTTCTCAAGCCAATCAAAGATATCGCGGAGCTGCTTGAGTACAAAAACCCCGCCGCGTTATCGCGAAAACTCTATCGCGTGCGAGCCTGGTGTTGCTCGTCTGGTCGAGGTCGAAAAGGGGGTCACAATGTTTGAGCAATCCCATGAGGGCATACTGACGAGCGTGGAAGTAGAGGTTCCCGCGGGGCATATTCAGATTTCTGGCACAACAGCTGGTGTCATTGTTCTTGTGGCGTTGATTGGAATGATCGTAGTGAGCATGAAAGCTATAGGGATGAGTGAGCGAGTGATGAAACGATCTACAGATGATCGCGACAAAACTGTCTAATTTCGAATAAGATCGAGCAGGTTGAGTCTGCGGTAAAGTGGGAGTTTTATGCGGGCATGGGCATGGTGCTGGCAAAAATAGTTGTACAATTAGCCAACTCAAATGCCAAAGGATAATCGACATTTTGAACAGTGTGTTCTAGAGCGGCAAATGAAGCCGCCCGCGATTTTGTATAAATATGTTTCTGTTGAAACAGCCCGTAAGATTTTTTTATCGCAGAAAATTCGATTTCAGTCTCCGCTTCAGTATAACGACCCATTCGATACACAATGGGATGCGCTGTGGCCGTTGTCTACGAAAGAGGCAATCGAGTATGACCAATTGATTATGGAACAAGCGATCCGTGATCCAAGTTCATGGCCTAACGACATCAGTCAAAGGTCTAGATTTGCACTGTATAAAGATTGGAGTCGGATACAAGGGCTACCAAAGGAGCAACGCGAAAAAGCAATCGCAGAATTTGTAAAAGTGACTACAGAAAAGCAGGGAATGCCTAAAAAAGAGGCAGAATATTTAAGGGATATTCAGCGAAGACTGCGATTGCTATGTCTTACTGAGAACGAGCGATCCATTCTGATGTGGTCACATTATGGAGACCAGCATCGAGGGGTGGTGCTTGGGTTTAACACAAGCCTGATGGAGGGCGGATTACAACGGCCGTTGGAGCGTATCAAATATCATAACGAACTTCCTCGACTTGTCGATCACAAGGAATGGAGTCGAGCTATCGCCTTTGGACTTCAAAAATCGGGTTTAGTAGGTGACCACGCGATTGAATGGGCATTAACCAAGCACTTAGATTGGGCATACGAGAGGGAGTGGCGGTTTTTGACAATCGCAAAACAGGGTGCGATTGGTGAGTATGAAGATTTTTTGATTCCTCAAGATTCTCTGGTGGAGTTGGTGATTGGGTGCCGAACAGGTAAGAAAGAGTCGGCTGAGTTATTGTCCCATGTTCGCACTTTTGCACCCGATATACAGCACTACCGGGTGAAGCAGCATGCGAGTCGATTTGAACTCAATAAGTTAAAGTTGAATACTTGAGAGGTTCCTATTGCTCTGTAGCACATGGCTCAGTCTTTGTAAAATAGCTTGAGAAGAGTCCATTAAACGGTCATTTGGCATCTAGAAAATTCTCGACAACCACTTCGCCGTTGTCTAAACGATAAACCTGCTGACCGAACTCTACCTGCACAAGCTTGTCGCCACGCAGTTTCAAGCGAAGAAAATCCAATCCACTAAAATCAAGTTCAGCATCGCCTTCAAATTTTTCTAGGTGTGAAATGAGATCTGCAATAGTCATTAATGGAGGGCGGCTTGTCATGGGATTCTCTTTTTCAGCTAAAGAAGCAAAATGGGTCATTTCGAAATGATACCACCCCAAGGATTGATGAGCGAAATGCCCGTGTGAGTAAAGTGTTTTACATTGCGTGTGGCAAGTATCCCACGCCTTGCAGCAACTACACCCGCAATCTCCACATCACGAATCTCTGTGCTGTGCCCTGCGGATTTGAGCTTTGCAGCAATCACAGCAGCTTGAGTTGCGGCGGCGAGATCAAAGTCTAGGACACGGTTCTCTAGATCCTTGGTGAGCACCTGGTCAAAGGCCGCGATGAGTACTTTCTGTTTTTTTCCGGCCGGCATCGCGTTGAGTCCATATTTGATCTCAAACACACACACTGATGTTGTCCAAATGGATTCCATCGGTTGCTCATCGAGCCACGCAACCACCTCGTGTTCCGGGGCAGATCGCATAAGTGCCGAGATGACATTGGTATCGAGGATGATCATTCGTCAAAGCTCGGTGGTTGGACTTCTTGACCGCGAATTTCCTGGATGTCTTCGCTCAGTCCGTTTTTGGCAAAACGGCCAGCAATACGAGATCCCAGCTTCTGGGATACGCCATTGCGTTCAGACGCTGCTTTACGCAGGATGTTGCGGATTTCCTCTTCCATGCTCCATCCATGACGCTGCGCACGAGCACGCAGCTTGTCGCGGATGTCGTCTTCGATGTTTCGTACAATAAACTGGGCCATAACGCACCTCCTGATATCACGATATCATATACATCGGCTCATGTCCAGAGGTTTCTTGAATTGTATTGTTTTCTGCGAGATAACACCCTGGATATGCCGTTCTGTGGGGAATGCGTCAGTTCTGTATTTCGGAGATTGTTACATTATTCTCCCTCACTGTGAAGAATCGATTTAGTAGCAGATGAACATGATCCATGCTTATCCGCCCAAACATGTGAGCAAAGAAAAAGCCCGTCTGTTCTTGGACGGGCTGGGAAAAAATATGTGACCGATTAATGATGCATTAGAAGGTGTAAAGTAGCACCTTATTCAAGATCCCAAGTTCGAGAAATCAAATTTACATCTCCACGGTCTTCCATATCAATAAGCTCATCGATGAAAGCATCAAACAAATCCAACTCCCACATTGGAACATCCATATGGAATACAGTTTCAATGATTGAAACACCTTCGGGTGCTGAACGGCGCCATGCGTCGCAGTAAGCGATGTTGATGTCAAAGACCATTGGAAGCTTGGCAACCTTAACGACTTCTTCTTCATCCCCAGTTGTTACGATGAGCTGGCGGCGTTTTATCACATCGCTTACATACGGATGGCGAGGCATATCAATCCGTTGTACCGGATCAATGAATAGTCGTCGATTAAACGCATCAGAAACATTAGCTGCGATATCTTCTTCACGACCAGTGATGACGATATCACCATAGAATTTGCTTCCATGTACTAATGAGCGTGCACTCTCAAGCGAAGTTCCATATCGAGTGCTCTGTGCGAGCAGTTCTCCAGCAAGACCCGGCCGATCTTCATGCTGATATGCAAAGAGCTGCACGCGTGATTGGTACTCAGTCGCTTTTGTAGTGTCGAACCATTGCACATAACCAGCCTTCGCAGCTTGGTTAACCATTGACAAACGAGCAGGTCCTACACGCATGTTCATCCGCTCGTTTAAAACGGAATCATATTCAGTGTTCCAGTTTTTGTTTGCATTTTTTTTCATACTACCTGTCCTCCATGTGCTCGGGGTGATGTTTTAGTGAACATCGTTTTGGAAATGTGTATGCGCAGTAATTAAAGATGAAACCCTTGAAACTGATCATCGTATAAATGTGGATCGCCATGCGCACTCGTACTGCATGCGTGATGACTCTGCTTGTCGTGGGCGGTTAAATTTCACATCTTTTTATGATTTCCTGCGCATCAAGAATCCAATCACGATGTCCTCTCCAATGGATAGGCGACATGACACTTGTTCCGCTCTCGAATGACTCGGGTCGGTTCCAAGAAGAAAAGGAGACTCGAGATGACAGTGATACTTTCCCCTCAACGAATACAAGAGCTAGCGGGGTTGGCAATCCGTATGGCGAATACAGGTGGCCTGCCTGAATATTCGGACGACATTGCTCAGATTTCTATCTTCGCTCTCCTTACCAGTAATTATTCAGGTAAAACGGATGAAGAAATCAACAAGATTTTTTCTGGAATCGTAAGTCGTAAGATTATTGATCAGTATCGCAAAGCTGGTCGGCGACCATCTCATTTCCAAATCCGAGATGACGATGCCAGTGATGATGATCGAGCCTTTGAAGCTCATGACGCTAAATTCGATGCCCCAATCATCGTGAACCAATTGCTTCGGGACACCAATGATAAGCACGGTGCGGAAATGGTTCGATATGTCAAGCATTGGGTCAATGGCACCAAAAAAGGCCGCAAGATGTTGGCTAGAGGCAAAGAGTTTTCGATGCGTGAATGGTTCCGAATTCATGATCTCGATCCCCTTAAACTTCCAGAGGTGCGTTTAGTAATCGCCATGTGGGCGGATAAATACGCCAACGATCATTTCGATTAAATGGCCAGGAATTCAGATGGTTTCAATAACCCGATCGCATGAAACTTGCGTTCGGGTTATTTTTGTGATTTGATATTTAAGTGGCATCCAGAAAACTCAGTAATGTGTTGCCCGTCGCGTAGCCGAAAAACAATGCATACACTGCAAGGATGCAAACTATGACTGATATGGATAATGACCTGCAAGAAGCAGCTCAGCGAATTTTACGGGCGATTGAAGAACACCCAAGTACTGAAACACTCAACCGTGAGATGATTCGCGAAATGAGTGAGAATCAGGATACGGAATTTTGTCGACGCCTTCAAGGCATGAAGAGTGTCTTTAATGCTGTGTTAGTTCCCGGTCGGGAAGCGTCAGAAGATTGCCCCAAAACGACAGAAAACGCACTAAGGCCTCGTGAACCCTAGTGCGTCTTCATTGCCGCGCTCGCCATTTACCACATTACTTTTCCTCAGTCATTGTTGTCATTGGCCTCCCTTACTGCTCTCAGTAGTGCATCAACTGTTCTGCCGGTATGTGCGATCTCTCTCGCAATATCGGTGTTTTTTTCCATTTCTCGAGCTGTTGCGTAGATTAGAGTCATTGCTCCTGGATCATTTTCAACGGCTTCGAGCATTCGCGTGATCGCTTGATTCAAGCGACCACGCCTGATACCACCGACGAACCGATGCTTTCTCCATCGACAACCACATCAACCACTACCATGTTGACTACATTGTCAACAACGCTCACAACTCGAACAACGCTGCTTACATCACCGACAACGGCAGTAACCACTGAGCCCACACTGAAGACATCAACTACTGAGTCATCAACTACAGCAACCACAACTTTGTCTGAGTCAACCGTATTAACGACTCCATGAACTACATCTGGGACGATAGCTAGAACGACTTCATCACCAACCTGGGCATTCAATTTCACGATTACGACACTGTAGTTATTTGACATTGCTTTCTCCTTTAAATAAAGCGTTTATGACGAGATGCGGACACTGGTTCAAGCCTCTTTGTGAGACAAGTCAGCCCGCTTCACTACGTACATCGTTTCTAGAATTGGTAAGCGCGGTGTATTTATCAATTATTTTCATTTCTCGTCATACTCTTAAACAAAGTTGTGCATGATCACTGACATGGGCGAGCATCCTCTTGAGTATCAAAGTGTCCACCAAGAACCCAATCTGCTGCCTTCTGCCCTGCCCCAGCCGCTTGTACTACAAGCTTCTTGTTTCCCTTCAGTTTTTTTATCCAACTCTCGATGTATGCGGCTGATTGCTCAATCGTTGGCGGGCTGATCCCTGATGCCGCTGCGAGAAATGCAGCCCCCATTTCGGCGACGAGTTCCTCTTTCGAATAATCCGAAGATCCAAAGGGCGCGAGTTTGGTATCGATCCCGCGATCGAGCCGCTTGCTGTGCCCGGTTGAATGCACGAGTTCATGGAAGAGTGTCGCGTAGTACGATTCTCTATCGACAAATTCTCTGGGCTCAGGGAGTGAGACCAGGTCTTCGGAGGATCTGTAAAACGCTCTGCCAGATTGATGCTCGATGCGTGGAGCATCTTTGTATCCATCTACGATCGCCATCGCTTCGACGATGGGCTCGAATGGTGTTTCTTGGGTATCAGGTTCAACTTTGGCCTCAGGAGCCGCTGGAAGTTCCAGGCCTTCGCATTGGCTGGTGTTGAAGAGTGTGTAATGGCGCATCACCGGCACTTTGACCGGATCGCCGGTCATTTTATTTGTTGTCGCGTATTGCTTCCAGAAAATTACCAGTGACCCTTTCTCGCCCTTGCGGACATGAGCATTGCGTTCCTTGGCCTGCTTGAAGGTCAGCCAGTAGGGTGAGTCATAGCTTTCGAGCATGGCTGTGACGGCCAACAGAAACACATTGATCCCTCGATACTCTTTATCAGAGATCAGGTTCTTAGGCATCCCGCTCTCTCCCCCGCTTCCTCTTTTGAATGGTTGTCTCCAGGGCACCGTGCCTTGATTGAGAAGTTCGAGTATGCGATCGGTGACGGCCTGATAGATGTCGAGTGCCATGATTCCATGTCCTGCTCTTCGTTGTGATTTGTTGTCGTTGCAGGAGGTATGACACAGGTCACGGCTTTATGTCAAGCACAATCGACTCAGGGCGTATTCAGAAGCACTCGCATCGCAGCCCCAGACTCAATCCCGAAGCGGATGACACGCAAAACTAAGCGTTCTCACCAAGCTATCTATCCCCCTACTGCCCAGTCTTGAACCGTGCAGCTTTGTTGCATGTATTCATGGTCACCGATTCCTCGTATCTGGTTTGCACCGCTGCGTCCCTTTGCCCCTGCCCTTTGTGAGGGGCAAAGGCGACGGTCGCCGAACCCCAGACACAAGAAAAGGAAATCGATCATGACTTCATCAAACACAAAGCCAGTAAGCACAATCAGAGACGGGAACTTGAAAGCCACGGTTTGGGCCAACTTCGGTGAGATAGGCATTTTTTACAGCGTGGTCATCAACCGCACCTATCAGGATGAGCAAGGGAACTACTACGAGAGCGAGAGCTTCAGCAACAGCCAACTTCTTAAGGTTGCTCGATTGGCACACATTGCCTACGACGAGATCCAAAGCCTCCGCAAGAACGACAAGGCCCAAGCGAAAGGAGGTGAATCATGAGCCATTCAACCCGATCATCCATGCCACCATCTTCAGATACTCTCTTCTCGCTTGCGGACGAGCTGGCGGCGTTCAAAGAGGCCCAGGCTGGTGAGCTGAGTACCGAAGAATGGGAGGGCCTCAATGAGTATGATATCATGCTGCGTACAGCGGCCAACATCTTCACCGGCGTAGCGGTAGATTCGTACCTCATTGAGATGGTGCAAGAAGCGGAGAGTGTTCTTCAAGCAGCCCGAGAGAACTCAGATAACAGGGAGTAACTCACTGTATTCTTTATAAAAGGCCCATCCGCTCCAGGATGGACCTTTTCATGGTTGAGTTACTGAGATTGAGCATTGGTTTGATAGCGATATGCCTGCCAACCGAGCAGCGATCGACTTAGAAGTGTGAAGATTCCGAGGATGTATCCCCCATAGAACAAGATCATCATCCGATGCTCAGCGTACATCGAAAGAACCATCACCAAGCTCATTGCGAGAAGTAATCCAGATGCGAGCATGACCGCCCACACGGTTTCTGATCCGGTGCGGCCCCCTACCGTGTTCCCCCTACTTGGGTGGGTGCGTTGAAAACCAATCAAGTCCTCGCTGAGCAGTTTATTGATCTGGTGTTCTTTGTGTTCAACGCCTCGTATCGCATCTTCAAAGGATCTCGCGTGATTGATGGTTGTTCGTACCAACCAGATCAACGAAATCGGCACAGCCATCAGTGCGAGTATTTGTGAGAGCCCTGGAAGCACCGGCACACTACTCAAAAACGCGGTGAGCAATCCACCCACAATCGGAATCCGTCTATCAAGAGCAAGGAGACGGAGTTGGGCAAGGCCGTAGAGCTCCTTGTACTCGCTCAAGAGAGTTTCAAGAGCGAGTGAGCGGTTGATGTTTTCAATGGATGATGGCATCAGTATTGAGTGCCACGAAGCAATAGCTTTGTCAATAAGGTTGCGTTATAGCCCAACTTGATTGATGATCTCGGCGGGGTCAACCCCACAACCTCGGCACCATTGTGCGAACTCCACAGGGTCAATTCTTCGCTCCCCGTGCTCAATCTTAAAGATTACAGAATGGGGCACTTTGAGCTTCTCAGCGAGGGCTCTCTGTGTAAGTCCGGAGTCTGCCCGGAGTTTGAGTAATATTTTACAGAGTTTTTTGTACTTTGGTTTGTGTTGCGGCCTTGTTCCCATAGTGGGAGCAGGATAAAGTGAATTCTTCTTGCTCCCAGTATCGGCACAAGCATCATAGGTTTCACAATGCTTCCACAATCTTCATCTAATGATCGTTTTCTTGACCGCTTCACTCCTCAATACACTTGCAACAGCTTGCTTCAAACCGCAGCTCGTTCAATCAACGCCCTCGAGCAAAGCGAACGCATGCTTTCCTTGGGCCGCATTCGTGGTACTGGGCCGGGCGTCTCGTTTGGATCGTTCATCGATCATCTTAACATTGCCTACCCACTGAAGCTTGAATTCCCATTTGAGGACAGTGAGCGAGTTGGAGGGGCATTCTGGGATTGCCGATCCATCTTGGGTGATCCAAAAATCAAAGCAACCATCACTAAGCTCAAATGGCTCAATCACGCTCAGGATCTTCCGATTCACGCCCATGAACAAGCCGATCGATTCATCGTCGTCACCGACGGCCGAGGCTTCTTCCACTGGTCAGACCAATCTATCGAGGACTTCGACGGCTCGTCCATCCAGACCATCGCGGCACGCGATCGGGATGTTTTCGTCTTTCGAAGAGGATTGATGCACACTTTTAGCACCACTGAGCATGATATGACCCTGCTCTCAATACAGAGCCCATTCATCCCATTTCATGACCCAAGGCAGTATCGTGTCCCTGCACACCAATGGACGCATGGTCATGATCTACAAAGCACAACATCACAGATCATGTGTGATCTTCATCAGCCAAATACCCCAAGCCAGATGTGGCGTCTTTGACTGCATCTAGATGCGATGCGGCTGGCAACAGCCTGGGTGTGGGTCTCGAGGCGACATATCGTTGTTCAAACGAAGTTTAAAGGATGAAATCTGAAAGATGATCGCCTGTTGCAGGATAAATATCTGGGTGCAGCAATCACCACATTGATTTATGGCAGGTTCACCTTCGTGACTATGGTTGTTCCAGATGAATCAATTTCGATTCGATAGAGGCCGACACCAGGAGCAGCGTTTTCAAGTGCATTTAGCGCATCTGCTGCAGCTTTGATAAGTTCATCTGCTTGTGGATCAACTTTTGCAGAAATCCCTGTAACAGCTCCTGTAGCACTCCTTGTTATACTCCACTCGATTGATCCGAGCCCATAGGTTGGTTTAAGATCACCGATTTTCTTTGTTTTATCCTGTATACCAATCAAGGATGCCCCTTTATTGGTGACTAAAAGATGAGGAACTATCTCATAGATTGGGAATCCAATTGATTTCCCCTTGCTGTTGTAAAGCTGAACCTTTGAACATCCAGCTGTGCACAGGACGATTGCAAGAGACATTATGAATGCAGATTTCATTCGAATTCCTTTCTATGAGCTTCCAATAGATGAGAGAACTCAGTTTATAGTGATTTGATATTGATGAGGTGGCAGTGTCGTCTCAATTTACCGGTGATTGATGCCTGTTTTCTCAAAATTCGCATAGAACCGTCACGCTAGCTCTCAAACGATTTTGATCAATACCGACACACCTTGGCTCCGCACGAAAATTTACAAACGGGGAGTCTCTATTCAGACACACCTGTTTCGGGGTTGAATGCACCAAGCGGGTGAAGATTGGAAAGTAGTGGCTTATGCAACTAATTCATACTTTGGATATATACACGATAGTTGAACTTATCGGCACACCAAAGGAGCATGCCATGACTGACCTAGACCACGTTTCGCTCGACCCAATTGACATAGCAGATGAACTGACGGTTGCGATAAATGAACTCTCTGAGTTTCACAGCTCATCTGAGAAAGTGATTACTGTTGAATCCACGAAGCTTGTAGGGCTCGCAGATATCGAGTATCCATACACTTGCTATCGAGTTCCTGGACAAGCGGAGAATGCCTGTAAGCTAACTTCGCCTAGCGATTTGCCATCGCAGATCCGAGATATCTACAAAATAGATTCGGGTCTCAACAATTTGTATGCTCAGAAAAACACATTGCTTATTGGAGTTCAAGCTTGCGTGTGGTCACGCTACGGGAAGAGCGGTGTGGCGACGGTGTCCGGTATGAGCGCGATGAAGTTCAACACGACACGACCGAGCACACCAACAAGCCAACATAACAAAGGCCGCGCTTTCGATGTTAAACTACAAGGCCGGATGATGTCGAATGGATCTAGTTATGACCAGCTTGCGTGTGCTTACCTTTGCATGTACTGTGTTGAGGCTGGCGCTACTCGGCTCATATTTAGCGACAATGCAGTCGTAGATGCAGTGAACAAGGCGACAGGGAAATCAGTGTGTATCGCCCTTGCGGGGCACAAAAACCACATCCATCTGGACAACCGCTGATTACAGCCAGGCGACGGTCAATTGAGAGATAACGGTCCAGCAAACAAAGAGCCGATTCTTTGGGGTCCTTATCTAATCATTGAAAGTGCTTTTATAAATTCACACTCCTTTTGTTTGATTGCACTAATCGCTGATTAGGACCAGATGGGCTAGGATAGGTCGCTTACATCTTTCTTACCTCTATAAGAAAGACCCGCTCAGCATCCAGAGCGGGTCTTTTCATGTCTTTGATTGTGTATCGATACCTGCTCGTCGACTCGCTCCAGCAGATCAAGCACGGCTTCGTCGTGCGTGTGCCAATCTGCAGGTTCGGAGGGTTCCGATCCCAACGGTATTCAGCACTCTGAGAACAGGTGGCACAGGGTCTTTGTTTCGAGCGTCTTCACGCTGCACTCATCAATATCCATGCCTTGTGATGCCATCTCAATCACCGTCTGTCAAGGCGTGATGGCCATCATGCCCATCGGTTTTTCCTTTCTGTGTGCGTTGCCTTCAATGCGACCTTCGCACGGTTACTCCCGTGTCAAGCAAAACGACGGTTTCCACCTATCGGCGGACCCTCCGCAGTTTGGCTTGCCCCGCTCCCTGCCCCGTGCGTGATCAGGTGCATCGGCAACTCAAACAGAAAGGAAAAACCGATGAACACTTCAGAAACTAACCAATCACGCCAACCCGCCCAGCACCTCCGCGATGGCAAGCTCAAAGCGACTATTTGGAGGAACCGCACCGAGAAGGGCAATCGCTACAGCGTCCAGCTCAACCGGATCTTCGAGGACAAGAACGGAAAGCTCCAGAACACCGACAGCTTCTCGGGTTCCGAGCTCCTGCGGATCGCGAGATTGGCCCAGATCGCCTACGACGAGATCCAGGTCTACCGCGAGGAAGACAAGCAGAACGACGCTGCATCAAACGGGTCATAACTGACCCTTCATCAACCGCCCGGCACTCGTAGAAACGAGTGCCGGGCCTTCAACCGAAAGAACGAAACATGACGACATCAACTTCAACATTCCCGGTCATCGACCAGCTCCGCATAGGGCAGCTCGAAGCCACGATCACCACCGCGGTCATTTCACGCGATAGCCCTGATGGGATTTCGAATTGCGATTACATCCTGGAGATCCGTCGCCACGGCGATTACACACTGCTCGCCCCGCATCAGTACACGCTCAGCGATCTCCCGATTAACAGCCTGGGCATACGAGGAGATCATAAACCTGCAACAGGTCGATCAATACGCTCACTACAATCCCTGAGCAATCGTCCGGTTCCCGCTCACGCGGAGGCTGGGTATTCTTCACTGAGCACCGCGAAGAGTTTTTCGAGTTTTTGGTTCTGGCGATTTTCTGTCAGTTTGTTATTGATATTTATATTTCTGCCAGGCACACAGCGATCGAACCAACATACCGACGATCCCAATGATGTAGATCAAAAAAACGACAAGCAATCTTGGATGCTCTAGATGCATCGAAACCGCCATGACCACACTCATTCCGAGGAGCAGGCCGGATGCGAGTATCACTGTCCATACTGTTTCCGAGCCTGTACGGCCGCCGACGGTGGAGCCCTTGCTCGGATGCCTACTCTGAAATCTCATCGCATCTTGGCCGAGCAGCTCGTTGATCTGATGCTCTTTGCGCTCAATAGCGCGCAGAGCATCCTCGAACGATCGTGCGTGGTTGATGGTGGTCCTGACCAGCCAGATCAATGAAATTGGAACAGCGATCAGAGCGAGTATCTGTGATGTTTCAGGGAGTACGGGCACACTGCTCAGAAAAGCGGTGAGCAATCCACCCATGATCGGAATCCGTCGATCCAACGCATTGAGGCGAAGCTCAGCAAGTCCATACAGAACGTTGTATTCGTTGAGAAGGGCTTTGAGCACGAGCTCGGTTGCGATGGGTTTGGTGGACGGCATCCGACCTGATTGACATGAATCAAGGGGTGAGTCAACCGCGACCAAGCTGAACTACTCAGATGCGAATCTTGGGCATCAGATCGGCGGGTTGTGTTTTCAGCGCCTTTGCCAGCTTTTCGACAGTGATCAGTGTTGATGCGCGATTCCCACGCTCGATATGAGTGATCGCTGTCCGATGGACTTTGGCCTTGAAAGCCAGCTCTTCTTGGGAGAGACCGATCTCATCTCTCCGATTGCGAACATTTTCCCCGAATCTCATGACAAATTTATTGTTTTTCACAGGAATATGGTCGTGCAATTGTGACGATTAATCTACAGTGTATTCGTCACCCGCATATTCGTCACATTTTATTTCGCCCACCAGCACTTTCATCAGAGGAGTGTCGTATGACCAAATCATCACCAACTCATACAGATTTCACCAAATCGTCACCCACACACCCCTGCCAACGCCTCCTTGATGCCGCCGAGCATACGATCAACGCTCTTTCTCCCTCCGCACCCCTCACTCTTGGCCGCGTCCGTGGTACCGGCCCGGGTGTTTCGTTCGGCTCACTCATCGCGGAGCTCGAAGCGGCTCACCCGATCGCTCTCGAGTTTCCCTTCGAAGGCAGCGATCGCGTCAGTGGGGGAGTATGGGAGTGCCCAACATCCCTCGATGATCCAAAGATAGACCCCAAGACCACTTCAGCGATCGCCAAGCTCCGCTGGTTCAAACACGCCGACGATCTCCCGATGCATGTCCACGAGCACGCCGATCGGTTCATCGTCGTGCTCGAAGGGAGGGGATTCTTCCACTGGTCCGATCAGGATGCCGAGGCGTTTGATGGGTCGTCCGTCCACACGATCGCGGCGCGTAGCCGCGATCTCTTCGTCTTCAGACGAGGGCTGGTGCACACTTTCAGCACCTCGGATCATGACATGACCCTGATCTCGGTGCAGTGCCCGTATATCCCCTTTGATGACCCAAAGCAGTACCGAGTGCCAGAGCACCACTGGACCCAGGGGACACACACTCAGTGCATACCCGCGCGTGTCGTGTGCGATCTCCATCAGCCCGGGCATACCTGCCCGCTATAGATTCAAATCCCAGGTTCATCACGGGCTCACGATGAAGTCATATGACCCACCGATGCACCGGAAAAGATTCTCCCTGAAGTTGTTCTTTGATCCCCCTTGCCACTTAAAGTGCGTGTGACTATATTTCAGTGACTTGAAGTGTAGCCAGATATGTTTTCGTTAACGAAAACTCCTCATTTGTCTCCGCCAAACTGAGGATCTGGCCAACGCTTCGCCGTTGGATCACGACCAGCAGGGAGACTTCGCTCTCCCCTCTGGACACCCCATCGAGCAGGGTCATGCACCCTGAACTGCATCAGGAGATCCCGCTCTCCTGAACCATCGGGCAGCGTTTCGCCGCTGCATGACGAGCCCCCTTTCGAGGGTGCAACACGACCAAGGGTTGGCCCTTGGATGCCATTGATCTGAGGTGCGTGATACGAGAATAGGAAACGAGAACGAGCCGTGACGAAGCAGCATTCACAACCCGAAGCCCCACCCGGACCTCGCATGGGACGACCGCCAGCCAAGCATGATGAAGAGCTTGGGGCGGTGATCGGGTTCCGTTGCCACACGGCTGAGCGGGCATTCATTCAGGAGCAAGCCCGGCAAGCGAACCTCAAGCCTGGTCCGTATTGTCGCCGCCGTGTTTTGGGATTGCCGCTCTCCCCTGCCCGTCTACCGCTCGATCCAAAGAAGCTCGAACAGCTCATCAAGGCGATTGAATCTGAGCAAGCACCGGCGGTCACCGGCACCGTTTCGAGGGTGCCGCCGGGGCTGCTCCATGAGCTCAGCAGGTTATCGGTGAAACTGTCCAATGTGGGAAATTTGGCCAATCAGCTTGCTCGTGCGGTACACACCGACCGTTCGTTTTCGCATGATTGGGCTGAGGTGAGAGACGGGCTCAATGAGACGAGAGCTGAGCTGGCTGAGGTGATCGCGAAAGTGGGGGCGGCTTTCGATGATTAATGTGGTCAACGAGTTTGGGCGGAGCTTCAAAGGCTTGTCAGGCTACCTGCTTCGGGGGCCAAACAACGACAATCCAGAGCGTGTGGATTGGACGATGACGCATAATCTGGGCACCAATGATCCTGAACTTGCGTGGCGGATCATGGCGGATACTTCGCGAAGAGCAGATGAGCTGAAAAAAGCAAATGGATTTGGTGCTGGTGGAAGACTGAGTAAAGGCCCTGTTTTGCATTATGTACTCTCTTGGAAACCCGAAGAAGCGGAAACACTCACTAAAGAAGAGATGCAGCGGGCGGCTTTAGACTCACTCAAAGTGCTGGGAAAGCGGCGTTCAAAGCGGCGGAATATGAAGACGCAATCGGGCGACGAGCACCAAGTGCTGATCGTGGCACATCGAGACCGGGGGCACTGCCATGTCCATCTCATGGTCTCGCGTACCCACCCTGAGCATGGATTGAGTTTGCCATCATACAAAGATTTCATCCGATTGAGTGACTGGTCTCATGAGTATCGTAAAGAGATGGGGCTCGAGCACCTGACACCCGAGCGGGTGAAGAGCTACGAAGCCCGCAAGCGGTCATTGCAGCATCCTGTCCCGGGTGTGCGGATCAAGGGCACGCCGCGTGTACCACGCCACATCTACGAGCTGCAGAACAAGCCGATCAACGACAACACTGTCCATGAACAGAACAAAGCCTTTCACAAGCAGCGAGATCGTCGGCTCACCAAGCTGACTCAAGGGATCAAGCAATTCCAGACCAGTGAGCGAAAAGGCCTGGATCGTGTCTATCTCGATGGTGTCCTCGACATCCACATCAGCACGCGCGAAGCGATCGCTCTTGAGAACACTCGTATCCATGCCGACTTTGATCGTAAATGGACACAGCAAGCCGCAGAGCACTATGCAGAGATCAAGCACCATCAGAAGCAGGAACGCACCTGGCTGGGCCGCAAGAAGAATGCGGCGGTTTCATTGGGATCGATTGATTTCCGTTCATTGATCAAGGGTGATGGCAAGAAGCGGGTGCTCACCGATGTCTTCAGCGTGATTACGAAACCTGGTGCGAGCCTGGAACTGCTCAAACGCAAGCTGGAAAAGGAAGCTGGTCAACTCCGGCGGCTCGAACGACGAGCACAAGAGCTAGCCCGAGCCAAGCTTCTCAATATTGAATCGGATGCACTCGCCAAGAACCGCCGCCGGTACCTCGATGATCGAGCATCATTGATTGGCGAACACCGCCAACAACGATTCAAGCTCAAAGCACTCTGGGCGAAGCAACGCAAGGCTCGTGTTTCAGATTTCACCAAGAACCGGTTGCCAGAGCGTGATGCGAGGAATGCACATGACCTTGATGGGGTGAAAGAGGTCTTTAATCATACCGCTCCGCCATCACATCCACCGCTCAGAGAGGAAACCGGTTCCGGGTCAAAGGCACCATCTATCGATGATGCCAAAAGAGCTGTTGAGGAGTTTAAAAAGAACAACCGCAAGCGGAAACCCAGAGACCGTGATCAGGATCGTGAGCGATGATGATCACTTGTGCTGGTTACGAGCGGCACGCTCAGCTTTCATCCGTTGAGCTTTTTCCTCAATCCGTCGAAGACCCTCATTATTCCTGGGCTGGCGTGCACAAAATCTATTGAACTCGGCGAGCGATTGTTCGTCTTGCCGTTGTCTCTCTTGAACACGCATCATGGAGTGTTCGATCCAATATCCGAAACCGAACTCAGCGTTTTTCTCGGAGTCTTTTCCTCGGAGGTGATCCGCGTAGTCAATCAAGGTCTCGGCATCAAAGAACTCACCTGCGGCCAGATCATCGAATGATGTCCAGCCCGCCCGAGTCATGGTGACGGATTGGCGTTGGCCATCGGGCAGAGTGATGATCCGAGATTCTTTAGCATTCAAGAGTGCATTCTGGTCAAATAAGGAGGTCATTCTGTATTGTGACACAGATCGCAAAGCCGCGCAAGCTTTGGGTTACCGCTCATGCTCGTTCGCTCTGTTGAAGCGATCTTTTGCTTTGCCCTTGACTTTTCCCTTTGCATTCTCCTGAGCAAAGGCATCTCTTGCCTTCCCCTCCATGCCCTGGGTTTTATCGACCTGCTCTTGCCAGAACTGCACCTGACGATCGATCGCCGCGTTGTACTCTTTATCCTCTTTCGTGAGTTGTTTGTGGGGTGGCGATCCACGAGGTTTAAAGACATTTCGTGGTGGCGCAGGCCGCTTCATCTTCTCAAGCGCTTCGATCTTCTTCTCCTGATGGTTCTGCTCTTTCTTCGGGCGTTCATCGCTCATGATGGTGCTCCTGTCGTGCTGATGGTGGTGTATTGATTAGATCCCGAACGGCATCCCGAAATCAGCAGGAAGACCGCTGACATCGCCTGTCCCCTGCATGTTTCCTGCCCCATCGGCTTCGTCCCTTGCGTGGCTCAGGCCGAGGGCAAGCCGCTCGGCATCGCGTTGGTGCATGCTGCTCCCGACCACGATCTTGCGGTGGCCGTACCGCATGATGGTCAGAAACGCAGGGTTTCGACCAAAGAACGGGTGGGGAGGCTTCTGGCTCTGTTCACAGAGAAACTGCACCGGCACACCTGGATGACGACGGTATCGTCTTGGCCATCCCCATCTCCAGAACCTCACCCGCCCCTGATCAATCCGCACCTTCACAGGACGCTTGACGGTGAACGGAAGCAGTAACGCGAGGAGTTTGGCTACCTGGTTGGTGAACAAACCGGCGAGCCGGTACACGATGATCCCGGCTACCGCGAGCTTCCAGCTATAGGCTGCATTGGGGTTGATGTGCAAGAGCTCTGCAAGCCAGGGGAGATGTTCTATGGTCGCAATCGCCGGAGCCTGACGCAGCCAGATAAGCTCGTGCATGATCCCCCACCAGATAGTGCCTTCAGGAATCATATCCAAAATGGCTATCAACAAAGGGAGTGCGGCCAGCACCAAGAGAAAAAAACTAAATAGGCCGATGCCTAGACGGGTTAGTTTATGGAGTACCGCGTACCGCCATTGCTCGGTATACCACCCCTTGACGACCTGTGTGCCGTCCTTCTTGCTGCGAACTTTGGGCCAACGATGGATGAGCGGGTTTTTCATGGCTCAGCATTTCTTTCCGGAGTTCATTGCTTGTTCTTTGGCGGCACGGAGTTTGCCCGCAAACGCCGGATGCTGATCGTTGTTGACACGATTGATGATCATGGGACCGTGTGCAGCAGAGATGATCAGCTGACGCATCTGCGGGTCTTCACGGCGAAACAGGCGTGCGGCTTCCGCCCCGGTGAGCAACGGGTGCATGCTCACACTGGAGCTTCGGCCTGAGTTGCCATCCTCAACAAGTGAACGGATGCTCCCCTCACTCTGGCTGTGCTGGACAATGGTGGTGTCGCCGAGGCGGCGTTGAATCCATTCCAGAGTGGTGGTGTCTTGGGGCGCAAACATCGTGATGGTGCCCGAGTTTGCAAGGAAGGTCTCATAGCTGTTGGGATACACCGCTTTGAGCTGATTCAAGTCCTGGCAGCAGAACATCATCTTGATTCCGAGCCCTGGTGCCTGACCTGCGGCGATTTCCAAAGACCGCATATAACCCAGTGCAGGCATCTCATCGATGATCAGCAATGTCCGATGCCCGCCGCTCTGTGTCTGGTGATTGCGGCGGGCATCGCCCGATTCAAAGGACGCAAGCAGGCAGTTGATGATCATGCGGAGCCAGCCCGCACAGCTGCTCAGATGACGCACAGGAAGCACCGGGAACAGCGAAGTGGGGGTGTGCTGGATGGACTCGAGATCACCTGTGCCCTGCTCTACCGATCTACGCATCGCGGGGTATTGGAGCCAGCCGAGATGACGACGGATGGTGCTCAACGTTGAAGCGAGCTCACGATCGGATTTTTCGAATAATGTAGCTGCACCTGCTTCGACCATTCCACCTGCGGCTGGGTTGGTCCGCATCTCGGCTTCCAGGTCGCAGGGCGTTTCATCGTCGGGTGATTTTGTGCTCTTGGTCAGCAGGTCGTAGACCGTGCCCAGGTGACGCTGATGGGCGTGCAGCGGTGAGGTCATCACATGAGCGATGACTGCCGCGATGCTGGCTTCGGCGGTGTCAGCCCAATGGGCATCTTCGCCCTGGCTCCTGGTTACGAGCGATGATGCGACGAGGATGGCTCGCTCAACCACCGCATCAATGATTTCAGGATCGATCCCTGCAAGCGGATTAAACCCCGATTGACGGTACATATCGACATCAGATGACGCGGCATTGAATGGATCCCAGATCCAGATTCGTTGCTTCATGATATGGGAGCGATAATGCGCAACTTCAGAACTCAAATCCCCCTTCACATCCACCGTAATTGTGGAACCCGGATAGGTTTGAAGAATGTTTAAGAAGTGGCTCCGTGACTTTCCAGACCTCGCTGGTGCCACGAGAGCAATGTTTCTATCGTCATAGATTCCGCAGAGCTCGTCACCCACACGGCCGAGGATGATCTTGCCTTCTTTGTTTGCAAGATCGAATGCGAGTGAGGGGTCGGCACCGATCTGCTCTGCTGTTGGAAATCGTTCGATCGCCCCTGCACCTGGTTTGGTCCCGCCTCGTCGGAGATCCGAGTGAAGCTCAACCACATCTCTTGAGTTGTGTGAATAGATCTTCTTTCTCTTACCAAACATCAATACTGCTCCTCTCACCACCACTTCATCAGTTTGCCTACAAAGAACACGCCAAGACCCGAAGCGCCGAGCCAGACCACGAGCTGCACACTCTTCACAATTGCATTGGTGATCGGGTGCTCTGGGGCAGGCAATGCCGGTGATGCGGGTTGGCCAAGCAAGCCCGATCCACCTCGGTTTCCTCCGTAATAGGTGGTGGTCGTGCGTTGTGAGCTATAGCTGGTGTACCGGAGTTGCCTTGGCTCTGGTGCCATGTGAATATGGATGTGTTGGTGGTTATCGCGATGTCCTCCTTGCGATGGAAAAGGCCATTGCTCACCTTCCTCATCAGAATGAGGCATGATCTCACCGGGCGAATCTTGGTCAGCGGATTGGGCGAGCTCGTTCTTTGGATGGAACTGTGTGAGCCTATTTTCAACAGGACGCACATTGAGGCGTTTCTCTGGTTCAGTCATCGTCGGACTCCTGGTCTATGAATGAAGTGTGCTCAGATAGCACTGGCGACTGTTGACCCACCGAACGCCACCATGTGTACACCGATTCCCGCTAAGAAAACGATGGTGAGTACAACGCCAACGAAGTAATCAAACGGGGTGTGACTCCCTTTGACCTTGCTCTTGCGATCCATCTCGCGTCCGTAGCTCTTTGGAACACACAAGCTGAAGATGATTCCGAAAGCGAAAATGTCAACTAGGAACGCCACCATCCACCACTCTTGAAGAACCTCTGGTGGGTTGGCGAACAATGGCAATGTGGAAGTGATATAGACCGCGAACACAAGAGTTGTTTTGATCAAACCGAAGAATACTGCGGGGATCGAAACACGCTCCGGTCGGAGTGGAAAAACAAAGCCACCTTGTGCTGGTGCGGGCTTCTTTTTACCGATCTTCATCAACAACAACATGATGACAATTCCAATACCCAATACCCCCCATTCCATGATGGCCATAACGATTTCTCCAATCTCAATTCTGTGTGGTGTGGATCGCGTCAATACGCGAAAGCAAATTCCCGCCCTGGCCTTTCGATCAGGTTGGGTGAGATTGAGATGATGTGGTGATCACCTACTTGTGAGCAGGGATTTGGATCAAGTCATGGCACCGACGATCACCAGAAAAATAACAATGCCGATGATCCAACCCCAAACACTGCTGGTTTTGGTCACCCGCTCAGCTTTCCATGTTCCTTGCCCAAGCGTTTCTTTTTTAGTACCCATAGGTTTGCCAATCTTTCGTTTTACAATCTCACACCCAGTTCCCACGCAGAACCGGAGTCGAGATCGGACATTTGAATCAGAAGTTCCTCACCGCCCTATCAGGCGGTGAGGCGAAGTTCTTCACGGCTGGTACAGCAGTTGGTTAGTTTCCTTTTTTGGCGTTATTGCTGGCAGTTTGAGCCGCGTTCTGCACCTGATGCGAAGAGTTCGAATAGGTATTCCCTACTTGGTTGCCGTTTTTGGCAAGGTTTTCGGTGTGGGTTGCTGCGGCTGCGGGAGTTGAGTTGTTTTTCATGACTGGTTGCTTTCTGCCTTCTAGAGGCGGCATAGTATTGAGCGATGTCCTGAACAGGACATCATACAGTACTGTACTCCCCCAACTGCATTCAGTTCCACATTCTCACAATTTCTTTGATTTAGTTCAGCTGATTACTCAAAGACTACCCGCATCTTCATCGGTATCTCAGAAACCTTCGTGCCCGCACTCCGCTTTTCGTTTGGTGGGATTCCGTATCTCAAATAACAGCCTCCATTTCGTGCTGGAGTAAGCACGAGTCTGGCGCGATGTCCATCAGGTGTTTTTAACCGGGCTTCTAACTTATCGAGTATTTGATTGACAAGATCACGAAATGCTCTCATCTCCTCGATTGATCCCAGTTTCTCCCCTCCAACTTCCGAGAGAAATTCCTCGAAATCCACAGCAAGTCCTTGGTGAATAATATCAACCCTCTCTTCAAACTCTCGAAGACGAGCAATCGTTGAACCCACTGCTAGGTCGTCGACATTGCTCTGCTCTACCTTCCCAAACTCCTTGTTGAGAGAACCTGTCTGATCTTCCTCCATAGATCCAGTTTGCCTGAATCTGCCAGCAGAGTCAAAAGAGCGTTTGCTTCCCTTGGGATATGGAGCCCATTTCATTTGGAGCAATGTTCCTTTGTGGCTCTTTTCAATCAACCCTCCTGGATCATGCGTCACTTCTTGTAGCATGACCGGAAGAAGTGCTGTGATCGACTCTAAGCCAATGCTCTGAGAACTTGATTCAACCAATAAATCACCATCCTGCAGGTGCTCAATCCATGGGAAACTTGAAGGAGCCTCATTGGCTTCGCTCAATGCAATCCGCATTGCCCCTTCAAGCATTGAAGCGTCGTCATGGCTTACGAAATAAACCCACTGACAATCAGGCTCTGCCGAATCGGAACCAATCCGGAATACACATGAGTAATTAATGGTGCTTTGGTTTGTATCAGTCGTGTGTGCCACAGCTCAATACTACACGCCTAACAGTGGTTTGAGGGCATCTCGCAATACACCAGGATATACATCCAAGAATTTGGTAAAGTCACTCCATTTATTACACATTCCCGTAACATGAGTGCCCTCCCAGTTAAAACAGATTGCAAACCGAACGCTCGTGTATCGGCCTGGTAGACCAGGGCGGGGTATAAGCTGGATGATATTCAGATTAGGCATGTTCGCTGTGATACTCGCCGATCCGCACTGGGCGAATAGCTTATAGTCATCTGGATAGAGCATCACCGCACGCTCATGATCGGTGTACAGCACTCGTCCTTCTGGAGAAACCGCCTGTGCGGACATTGTGACAGTCTTTGGAGTCTTGACGCGACTGTCTGGATACCAAAAATTCATTGGATCGTTACGTAGGCCAAGCCGTTTGCCGGGCATCACAAGATCTGTTCCCGCCCCGTAGAGTTTGAGCTGGGGTGTTGTTGCCTCAATAACACCGGGAGCACCCACTGTCCTGACCATGCCCTGCTGGCTGTTTTTCTTACCCATCACATGGATTGGTCGGAATGTCGCTTTCAAAATAATCAGTGTTTCTGGGTTTGGAGATCCGAACTGTGCCAGTATTGAATACAGAGTGGAAACAGCTTTGCGACCACCAAGAGCGTCGGGATCAGATGCTCCGAACAGTGTGTGCAGTAAGCCTTGGGCCTCGTGCATACAGGTATCAGGGACAAAGAGTTGATTCGCCGCCAAGATTCTGATTGAGGAATCAAAGTTCTTGGCTCTGATGTTCAGCCATTCATCATCTTCAAAGTACCAATGTGGTTTCGTGTTCCATTTCATACTGCTGCATCCTCACAAACAAAGTGTTTGGTAAGTAGTCTTTACGATTTGAACTTCAAATAGTTTCGATACCTTGTCCAATTTTCATGTTTCATAAAGATCGGTAGTGAATAACACTTGATCCATGCCGTCAAGCCGCGACGAACTCAAAGACTTCAATACCCTGATCTACCTCTTGTGGTACACGACGGTCGATCACGACAAAGGTGGTCAGCTGATCGCAGAAACTATTTGAGGGGTGCATGACATTCTGAGAGCCTCTGGGAATGTGTTTGGGGTGGCATATGCACTTAGCACCAGCATGGGCTGGAACGACGCTCTGCGAGCTTTTGTGAGAAGTTCTGATCATGTGCCTGATCGAGCACCCGATGAAAGACCATGCAACGCCCTCCAACTCTTCTCTTCTTCTACTTATACCACCTGCTCTCTGAGCGGGGTGAGGTTTACTGCGGAAATACCAGCTACACAAGCGATGACTAATTAAACACAATGCGACCAGAAATACGGGTTGGACGAGAGGACGGCGTTGGTATTTGCTGGCCTTGAAAATGTTCCCCGACCAGCACTCGGCGATGCTTTTTGAACGGCAGATGAAGAAATCGAAGTACGACAAGCGAAACTGGATCAGACGCGCGGGCAGATTCCGCACGCTGTGCGAGTGACACGGCATCCAGAGCACGCACCTGCGATAATTTCACTTCACATCAATACCCAAACACGCTAAAGCTGATCATGTTAGTCGGGCTCCCCCAAAGAGTTCGCCCGGCCAAGTGTGATGACTTGTTAGAGATTATTCGGCCCCAGGGGCCGGACAGTCGCCGAATAAGATCCTCGGGTTGAATACGCGGCACTGTTCTCTAACGGTCATCAGCGTCCGGTCCACCAGGGATGGGCAAAAATTCGTTAAGCATCGCTGATTCAGATGCGTACACAGAAGATTAAAGCGCAAATTTCGCTTACAAACCCGAAATCGCTGCACTACAAATGGATTGAAGCAGGTCGATTCAGGACATTTTTGTTGTGTCAAACAGAGCAAATGCATTGATTCAGCATCAAGAACATCCTTTTAAGTAATGCTTGGTCATTCAAGAACTCTCAATTGTAGTGCAAGTACTATTAAGCCTGTCAAGCTAAAGCTTGGAGTGGCTTTGTGAAAAATAATCTTGAAAATTTCGTACATGGCTATTGCAATGCCATTCGATTCAGCGCATTTATGGAAAGGTCAACTCGAAACCAATCTCGCTGACCAAAGGAGAACTGCACCACGCAACGTCACACGAAGACCGTAATCACTCACTGATTCCAATTACACGAATCAAACCACACATAGCTCAATCACAGTGAGTCCCAAAATGAAAAAACCAGTAACAGGCGGCAGAATGCAGCCACAAACCGATCAACTACTAACTCTCGATCAGGTGGCTGCACGCTTAGCAGTGAGCCGCCGCACCCTCTATCGCATGATTGCCGCAAACGAGTTTCCAACACCGGTGCGTGTTGGGGGTTCTCGACGCGTTGTCGCATCCGAGCTCATAGAATTCCTCGATTGCCTGAAGCAGAGGAGAGTATGAACCATGATCCGAAGTATTTTTAAACCAAGCCGTCTCAGAGATGGAAAACGGGTCCGATCGCGGATCTACTGGGGTCAATACCGACTCAACCCTGATGAGCCAATTACACGAGTCTCATTGCGTACTTATGACAAGCGCGTTGCTGAGAAACGATTGGGTGAGATTGTTTGTGAGATTGAGCAGGAACGGGCCGGTGTCATTGTCCCACGACAGTACAGAAACGCAGGTTCAAAACCTGTACTGGATCATCTAGCTGATTTCCTTACTGACCTCCAGACTCGCGGTCGATCATCAGAATATCTCCGCAAGGTCAATAGCCGGGTGCGTAAACTCATTGACGATTGTTCATGGAACTTTCTTTGCGAGATATCGTCGGATTCGTTTATTTTATGGAGGAGCAAAGCAAAACACGCTCCCCGCACTCTGAATCATTATTTGGATGCAGCCCAGGTTCTGATGGGTTGGCTCGTATCCACTGGCAGGATTCCTGAAAATCCACTTGTTTGTGTTCAGAAAGTTGATACACGCGGCAGAGAGACCTTCGAGCGTCGAGCGTTTACAGATCTTGAAATTCGCAGACTCATTGCTGTATCGGGTCCTCGTGCAACGATCTATTCATTCGCTGTACAGACCGGTCTTCGATTCAATGAGATGCGGTCGCTTCGTTGGGATGATGTCACCCTTCGTGATAGCGATCAAATCTCTGTGATCACGCTGAGGGCGATGACGACAAAGAACCGCCGGGCGGATGTCATTCCCCTCAGCAATGGGGCGGTGAATGCTATTCGGCCCTTGCTGAGCGATCCGCCTGATCCCTCAGCCCCCGTCTTCTCGAACGGGATGCCATCGCATCACACCGTCACCGCCGACCTTGAGCGGGCGGGGATCCCGAAGATTGATGAACTTGGTCGTCGTGTGGATTTCCATGCCCTGAGAAAGACATTTATCACTAACCTGCAGCGGGCAGGTGTAAAGCGACGGGTGGCCATGGCCCTCGCCCGGCATTCAGATAGCCGCATGACCGATGGTGTCTACACCGATGTGGAAGCCCTGCCCTTTGCTCAAGCACTTGCTCAGCTGCCCAGTTTAGATCTGGTCGGTGAACCTGAGGGCGTGCAGATCAATGACGCACAACTAGACGCACAAAGATTGTTCACAAGTAGTCATGCAGTGACCCGGAATGGCACCGCAATCACGCCCTCTTTCATATCGCAAGCCTCTGAAAACACAGGGTCTTGCGATGAAAAAACCTGCCAAAGCGTGACAAGCCGTGACAGGTTAAAAAAATGGAGCCGGGGGGAATCGAACCCCCGTGCCGAGATAGTCAGCAAGATGCCTCTACGAGTGTAGTCATTTGTTTAATCTCGACCTTGCACCGGGAAATGACACCCTGTGCTTCGATCCAGCCCCTCGAAACCTCCTCGCCAACACCCCAAGAGACACCAGGTGTTGACCAGCTCGATAATCGTGATCATGGACTCTATCAAGCGTCAAGCCCATGATCCGTAGCCACTATTAGGCTGCGAGTGCGTACTGCGGTTCTGCAGATAAGTTTTTGCGTACTTTTTACGAGGCTAACACGCTCCTCGACTCGCCACATAAAGCCTTCCCTATACGGTCGAATGCCACTTCGGCCCCGATATGAAATATTCGCTAAACCCACCTTCTAAAAGCAGGATAGTCACAATAACTATACGCAATCAAAAAGCTCTTGGTTCAGCTATTCGAGGATTCTACCTTGCAAGCTTCACTCACAATCGTCCTCATCGCATTGAGAAAGCGCTCAATGTCTTCGCTCGTAGTCGCAGAGCCTGGAGAAACGCGAATCCCGCCGTCATCGTGATTCCCTAAGAGCTTGTGCGCAAGCGGCGCACAGTGTGTCCCCGCGCGTGTCGCGATGTTAAACTCGCGATCGAGACGATCTGCAATTGTTCGTGATGGAATCGACTTCACATTGAACAACACAACAGGTGTTCGTCCTTCAGTCCCAGACATGCCGTACAGAATGACATTGTCAATCGTTGAAAGTCCGTCGAGGATTTGTTGTGTGAGCATCATCTCATGCTCATGAGCTGTAGGATCCAGTGCATCAATCGCCGCGACGAGACCTGCAAAACCTACCGCGTTTGCTGTACCCGCTTCGAGCGCATCTGGGAGAACATCAGGCATTTCGAGCCCTGGTGCTTTCGAGCCCGTCCCTCCTCGTCGTTCACAGAAAACCCTAGGTGTTTCGTTTTCGCATGAGTCGGGATATGCTCGACAACTCAAATACAAAGCACCCGTACCTGTTGGTCCACCAATCCCTTTATGTCCTGCGATTGCTAACAGATCAATCCCAAGCTCTTGTACATCGACCGAGATGTGCCCCAGGGTTTGTGCGCAATCCACGAGAGCCAGTGCTTCAGGTGCGACCTTGCGTACCGCCGCGATCGATTCTTTGACAGGTTGGATAGTCCCCATTGCATTCGAAGCATGCGTAAGACACACTAACACCGTGCATGGGGTCAATGCTTCAGTGAGCACATTGGGACAAATACATCCATCTTCATTGCAATCCACAAGCACGAGCTCGATCTTCTCATCTGCAGCGTAACAGTGCAATGTTCTCAACACCGCATTATGTTCAAGCACTGTAGTGACAACTCGAAGTTTCTCTTCGCATCCCGCTCTCTGCGCCGCGCGGATCACGCCGTGAATCGCCATGTTGAGTGCATCTGTGCATCCGTGTGTTAACACGACGCGAGTATGACATGGCGCATTGATGAGCTTTGCGATCTTTGTGCGTGCGTCTTCGATTGTGTCAGCCGCCGCTCTTGCGAGTATGTGTCCGCCTCGTCCTGGATTCCCTGCTTTGTTATTGAGGAAATCAACCATCGCTTCTGTTACACAAGCAGGTTTCGGCCAACTCGTCGCCGCGTTATCAAGATAAATGAAATCGGTATGAAGAAGATTTGTTGTCATCTGTTTCCATATTCTCAATGAGTGCAGCGATGTTCAGTGACTCAGGTATGACCTTAGTTAGATTGATAAATGACGATGTTCCGATATCTCAGGTTGTCATCGGAATGTACTGTACCTCGAATGAGGCAATTGATTAAATGATATTCCGAGAGAGACAAACAAACAGCTTTCGTCCATAAAGACGAATGTACTTTCCGGGTAGTCAAATAACATACCTGGACGTCAGAATTTACGAGAGGTTTCATTAAGATGCCCAAATTCTATTGAATTTTGGTAAAAATCGATTAGATTGGGAATAACTCGCAGCCGCCTACTCGTCGGGGCTCTGTAAATCTGTTCAGGAGAGAACAATGAAAAATACGAAAACGAAGCTTTGTTTATACGCAGGATTAACCCTCTCAATGTCAGCATCGATGTCAATCGCTGCTCCAGTTGTTAAAAATAACACACGAACGGCGACTACCCATAACCAAGTGGACACACAAGGTGTGTCTCATTCAATCGCACGTCAGTGGAACGAACTTCTACTTGATTCGATCCGCAAGGACTTTGCTCGTCCAACAGTTCATGCTCGTAACCTATACCATACTTCCGCCGCAATGTGGGACGCGTACTCCGCGTACGAAGATGGTTCAGACCAAATCCTTCACATCGAGCGCCAAGAAGCGGTAGATGTTCTCGCCGCACGCGAAGAAGCAATCAGCCACGCAATGTACCGCTTGCTCATCGCTCGCTTTGGTCCTTCGCCAGCAGCGGTCGATATGCTCCCACGATACAACCAGTTTATGGATGATTTGGGATACGATCGCAACAATGAAAGCCTAATCGGCGATACTCCAGCAGCTCTCGGTAACCGAATCGCAGCAAGTATCATCGAATTCGGTGAGACCGATGGATCGAATGAACAGAACGGTTACGAGAACATCTACTACTCTCCTGTGAACTTGCCACTCTTACCTGACTTCCCAGGTAACCCAGGAATTCTCAACCCAGACCGCTGGCAACCCCTTGCTCTCGAGTACTTCAAGGATCAATCTGGTAACCCAATCCCAACAGGATACCCAGACTTCTTAAGCCCAGAATGGGGAGATGTCACTCCATTCTCACTCAACGACAATGATCTCCAAGTACTCAACCGTGATGGACACGATTGGGCAGTATGGCACGACCCAGGTGCACCACCAACATCTGAAACAGATCGTTACAAGTGGGGCAATGAAATGGTCGTTGCATGGTCAGCACAGCTCGACCCATCTGACGGCGTCATGATCGATATCTCACCTGGCGCAATCGGAAACGCTCCTCTTGCACAGATGAACGAAGAAAGCGATTACTACAAATTCCTCGAAGGTGGAGACTGGGGTACTGGTTGGGATATCAATCCTGTGACCGGAGAAGCTTACGAGCCACAACTTGTCCCACGCGGAGACTACGGCCGAATCCTTGCAGAGTTCTGGGCAGATGGTCCAGACTCAGAAACACCTCCAGGTCACTGGTTCACTCTGCTCAACTATGTCTCAGATCATCCACTTCATGAGCATCGTTTCATGGGTGAAGGACCAGTTCTCGATAATCTTGAGTGGGATGTCAAATCGTATCTCATGATGGGCGGCGGTATGCACGACATCGCAATCGCTTCATGGTCTGTAAAAGGATACTACGACTACATCCGACCAGTCTCAGCAATCCGTTACATGTGTGACATGGGACAATGCTCAGATCCAAACTTAGCATCATTCCACCCTGCTGGAATCAACCTGCATCCTGATCTCATCGAGCTCGTCACTCCTGAATCAACAGCTGTCGGCGAACGCCACGAGCATCTCGCAGGTTCAGAAGGAAAGATCGCGATCAAATCATGGCTCGGACCTACTCAAATCATCGATCCAGATGTCGATGAAGCTGGTGTTGGATGGATGCTCGCTGAAAACTGGTGGCCATACCAACGCCCAAGTTTCGTGACTCCTCCATTCGCAGGGTATGTTTCAGGACACTCCACCTACTCAAGAGGTGCAGCTGAAATGATGACCATGCTCACTGGTACCCCTTACTTCCCAGGTGGTATGGGAGAGTTCGAAGCTCCAATGAACGAGTTCCTCGTATTCGAAGATGGTCCATCAATGGACATCACTCTTCAATGGGCAACTTACCAAGATGCTTCTGATCAGTGTTCACTCTCCAGAATCTGGGGCGGTATCCACCCACCTGCAGACGACCTTCCAGGCCGTCACATGGGTCAAGTGATCGGGCCTGAAGCATTCACCGAAGCTCGCAGATACTTCAACGGACTCAAGTCATGTCCAGCAGACTTTGAAGGCGACGGCACATTGAACTTCTTCGATATCTCAAAGTTCATCAATGCATACGCAAACAATGATCAACTCGCAGATATGACTCTCGACGGTCAACTCGATATGAATGACCTCTTCGAGTACATCAAAGTGTTCAACGAAGGCTGTCCATAAACATTCGATTCTGATTGAATCTATAAAACAAAACACCCGCAATCAAGCGGGTGTTTTTTTATGTTGTTCGCAGTTCTTGAACTGATCCAAATGGTTTAAGTTCAAGAAGATTCTGACTAGTCCATGTTGTATTCAACAAGCACGCTTCGTACACCCATCGTTCCAGTGCTCGGCCAGTTCCCAACCGATGATGCAAATCGCAAATCGTATGTGTACATCGTGTTGTCGATGACAATCGATGGACTTGGTTCGATCACCATTGTTTGCACTGCGCCGTTCATTGCTCCGAGCGAATCTCTAAGATTCGTAACGATAAATGCCATCGTTCCAAGATCACGCTGTGATAATTGAACACGAATGTCTGTAGATGTTGTTTGATCAACAAACTGGACTGTTATTTTTGTAATGCTTGCACCGTGAGGCAAATCAAGATCTGCACGCACATACAAAGGTGAGTTGACCGGCCCCACAGAGCCTGCGAATACATTGAAAATATGATCCGCACCTGTGAGACCTGTATATAGAGTCTCAGGAGTGTAACTCTTATATTGAGTTGTTTGTTCTGGTTCGCTCAGCGAGGTAATCGTGCCGCCAACGATGAGATTGTTTGTGACGATCACATCGTTGTTCGAGTCGATCTCGAGTTGATCTCCACCCTTGTTGACAACCCATGCGTCAGTGCCTGGATCGTAGTAGGTTTGTGCTCGCATGAATCCGCCGGTAGCGTACCCAAAGTAAGGCATTCCATTGGACCAGCTTGAAAGCGTCATGCCTCCGAGCCCAGCTTTCGCAGAATGAACAACCATCACATCCGTGGAGTTGACATCTCGATTGCGATTAAAGAAGTATTGGTCTTGTCCTTCATCTTCACCGAACGCTAAAACGCCGGGTGCTTCTGTCCAGAAAGGTTCAGACAATCCGTCTGCAACTCCCGCCTTCGTTGCGTAAGAAGCTTGAGGCGATTTTCCAACCTTAAGCCGCGGCGAAAGCTCTGTATAGACATCCATCGAGTCGCCGTTACGAACGCTCATCTCTATCCAGCGTTCTGATCCATCAAACACATCTCCAAAATCGAGATCAACGAGGAACACGCCATTGACAACGATTTGATCCTCAATAACAACGGTAGAGCCAACTTGGGTCCCCCCGCTCTCTAATCCAAAGAGTTCAAACTCAAGATCGTACATCCCATCTGCAGGGAATCCAGCATCATTGAGCTGTCCCTGAAATGCGAAAGGTTCAGCCGCCGCCTGTGAAATAGGCAATGCGAGCCCAGCAAGTAAAAACATCGATAATCGCTTGGTATCCATCTCAACTCCAATCAGTTACGCATCGTCCTCTACGAGAACGCACTACCAAGATACGCAGAAAAAGTCCGAAATTGAAGGGAATATATCCAGATCGAGGTGGTTTATTACTGAGAATGAGGTAAACAAGTGTATACCAAAGGTAAACAGGTGATTAAAATGCCAGCAGAGAAGAAAAATACACGATTCGATCTTCGGAACGCCGCCATACGACTCGGCGCCAGAGATGGGATTCACGCCGCCTCAATTCGGACAATCGCTCGAGAAGCAGGAGTTACCGAAGGCGCGGTCTACAAGCATTTTCAGAACAAAGACGATCTTATCCGCGATGCGTACACAACCATTGTCGAAGAAATGGCACGAGATAAATCAGTGCTCGTTAAAACGGATCTTCCATTCGAACACGCAGTCAATGCATGGGTCAAACTCACCTACGAATACTTCGACGGCAATCGAGATGCATTCACTTATGTACTTCTGATGCCTCATCGCATGGCCGACACCTTAGGGGAAATTTACACCAAGCAAGGACTCCTATTCCGCTCGTTCATCGTTCGAGCAATGCAAGATAATCAAATCCGTACGATGTCACCAGATCTCGCAGTCGCGATTTTTACTGGTATCGTGCTCAATATACCAAGACTCATCAACGAGGGCGCACTTGAAGGCCCAGCGTTGTCATATGCAAGCGAGATCGCAGAAAGCGTTATTGAAGTTTTCAAAATCTCGTAAGCCAAAGCACATCTAGAGGGGATTCATGACGAGCTTGCCAGAACTCGTCAGCGCGATCGGTGCGCACTTTCGCCGCCACGCGTTTCAACTACTGGTACATCCTCTCAAGAGGAGAATGGAATTTTTATGAACATCATCACAAAAGTCGCACCTGTACTCGGATTGATCGTAGCTGCAAGTGGAGCAAACGCAGAAGCAGTCTCAGTTACAATTGAAAATACAATGGCCTCAGACAGTTTCTTCTTCACGCCATTCTGGATCAGTGCTCACAACGGAAGCTTCGATACATATGATTCAGGCGCCAGCGCTGCAGACTTCGCAGGACTCACCCAACTCGCAGAAACTGGAAACACAGGACCACTCTCAGATGCATTTAGTGCGAGTGCTGCTGGAGCAGCAGGCGGTACCCAAGCAACAGTAACCGCTTCAGCTTTCGCCGGCGACGCACCTGTATTCTCACCAGGTGAATCAACTTCATTCAACCTCGATGTCGGAGATGCATCTGTAAACCGCTACTTCTCTTTCGCATCAATGGTCATCCCATCGAATGACTTATTCATTGCAAACGGAAACCCAGTCGCGTACCAACTCTTCGATGAACTCGGTAACTTCACCGGCGAAACAGTCATCGAAATCTACGGCCGCGATGTCAACGACAACGGATCGGAAGTGAACTCCGCCGGAAACGACGCCGCATTCTCAACAAATGACGGACAATCACTCCCTGAGTTCGGTGATATCCGCGATCTATTCTCAGACGACGCAGATAGCGGCTACCTCGATTCATTCATCGGATCGACAACCGCAAATGGCGCAACCATCGGTTCATCGTTTGGAGCAGGAGATCTGATCGCACGAATCACAATCACCCAAGTTCCAACCCCAGGAACCGCGACTTTACTCATGGGAAGTGGATTGATGATGATGCGTCGTCGTCGTTCAAACTGATTTCTTCTACCAAGAATCTAAACAATAGGTTCTTGATCTACATTCCAGCTATGCAGAGAAGAGCAGGGTTGCATATCCCTGCTCTTCTCTCTGCATACGATTGTCTATGCGAATCTCCGTCATCATCCCTGCAGCAGGCTCATCAACCCGATACAACCAGAACACGGATTCCGCAGCTGGAATCCTTGGGCTCAGTAGATCGAAGCTCGACGAAGACCTCGGCGGAAAATCAGTTATCCAACGTACAATCGAACTCTTCAACACGCGCGAAGAAGTTGATCAAATCATCGTCGCCGGCCCATGCGATAACCAAGCTTTCGAAACATTCAAAGCTCAACACGGAGATCGACTCGCTCTCCTTGGCGCGAAACTTGTTCGCGGCGGAACCGAACGATTCGAGTCAGTCAAAGCTGCGATGGAGTCGGTAGATCCCTCATGTACACATGTTGCGATTCATGATGCTGCTCGTCCTGCGACGAAACCAGAGTTAATTGATCGAGTGTTCGATGCTGCGAAGTCGCACAATGCAGTTATTCCTGGTATTCCAGTGAGTCATACACTCAAACGAGTCGGACCAGACCCAATCGAAGCAGCGGGGGATGTCGATCAAATCGCCGCGATCTTGGGCGATCAAGACTCCTCTCCGATCTACAAGGTAACCAACACAGTTGATCGCACATCGACGATGATGATTCAAACGCCTCAAATCTTTGAACGCAATCTATTGTTCGAAGCTTACACTCAAACGGATCTCTCATCGACAGACGATGCAGGACTCGTCGAGAAGCTCGGACAACAAGTTGTTGTAGTTGAAGGCGATCCAACAAATCTCAAACTCACACGTTCAAATGATCTGCCCTTACTGCGAGCAATCATGGGTGTGAAAAAATCTGCTGAACGCCCAACGCATAAACGGTTCTAACTTATGCTGGATACATGCCCATCGAGATGACAACTCGTTTCGTGTCAGGCTTCTTCGGCTTATCCGCAAGTAGCTCAATGATCGCATCAATATGCTCGTTGAGTTCGCCTAGTTCTTCATCGTTGAGCCAACCCGCAGGACTGCCAACAAAGGTGTCTCTCAAAGGAACAGGAAGAACCGCATCTCCAGACATGATCGATTTAGTAACCTTGATTCCTGTGTCCTTGAGCGATGCGCGTGCAAACTCGCTGAGCGCTTTGAGCATCTCAGGTTTCCTAGGCCGATACCGCATGAACTCGAGCTTGGATGAGTACACCTTTGCATCTCGTCGTGCTGTGCTCTTTGTCCCTTCGTCGATGAGCAAACCAACTTCTACCAGCTGATCTATATGACGATAGAGCGATACTGGTTTTCGGCCGAGCTGCTCCGCAATCTCGCGGATTGATGCTGTCCCCTGACTCAGCACCACCTGATGAATCTCGTGACGAACAGTCGAACACAAAGCTCGAATCTGGTCAGGGCAATCAATCGTCTCTTCATCCGGTGGGCGTTTAAATGGCATACACAAAGAATAGTCGGTAAAATAGTTTGCAAACTGTTGCAAATGCAAATAATTTCAGTATACTCGACTCACGAGCACCCACGAATCCGCTCGCATTACAAATCAGGAGAACCCATGAAAACCTCACGCATCGCGTGCGTGCTCGGGTCGGCCATCATTGCGTCGACTCTTCACGCTCAATCAATTACAGACGATTTTGAAACACAGCCTATCGGTTTATTCCCCGGCGGCGACTGGAACGACATCGCGGATCGAACAGTAGGGAGCCCTGCTGTTGCATCAACAATGTCCGTCATCGAAACAACCGACGCGAAAGGATTAACAACTCGAGCAGTTCAGACAAACCAAGAACCAGGCACCAACGGTCTCTACCAAGACATCGACACAGATTCATCTTTCCATCATCTGAGTATTGATGTCAGAGTCGATTCCATGCATTCCGCGAACGCGGGTTGGCCTGTCGGCGTTGGATATTCTCGTTACTCAGGTGAAGACGATGTCAACGCGAATCCACACGCGGTGATCTATGTGTGGACTGGACGAGTCTGGAACTTGTTTATCGCACCAGGAGAAGGGCGCCCAGCTGTGGATCTGCGAGTGAACGGCCCACAATTCATAGTCGGACAGTGGTACACGCTGACACTCGACATTGATGTCGAAACTGGACTCTTCGAAGCAAAGATCTTCGACGCGGATTCAGGAGATCTCCTGAATAGTGTTTCGCACACTTACGCCAACTGGGACTCTGCAACGGACGCGTTTACGTCTATTACTGTATTTGATGGCGGAAATGTCAACTCGCCATTACAAGGACAAGCGACGATCGATAATGTCGAATACTCTTCAACACCTGAGGGTGAATGCGCAGTCGACTTCGTCCCTGACGGCACACTCAATTTTTTTGATATCTCTATCTTTCTCGCGGCGTTCACCGCTCAAGATCCGTCCTCAGATTTCACAAATGACGGTAGCTACAACTTCTTCGATATCGCAGCATTCTTAAACGCATTCCGTTTGGGTTGTCCATAATCAGTTCAATCCAAAGCAAATGCTAACGATCTCCGCTAGAAAAACAGTCGCACAAGATTCAACCTGTGCGACTGTTTTCGTATTTCGTTATCAGTTTTTATCGAAAGATTCACTTAGTATCGACGAACAACACCTTTGACGATCCCTTGGATCTGACAGAACTTTACACGAATCGGTTCAAACTCCGGATTCGCAGGCTGCAAACGGATGTGATCATTTTCTTTGTAGAATGTCTTGAGAGTTGTCGAACCATCTTCGAGAAGCGCGACGACTCGATCGCCGTTGTTTGCGACTTGTGCTCTTTCAAGGAGTACCAAATCGCCATCAAGGATTCCTTCATCGCGCATGGATTCGCCGTCAACAACGAGTGCGAAAGTTGATCCTGCATCATCAACCGTTGACAGGAAGTCGACTAAATCGATCTCGTCAGCATCCGCGACCTTTTCGATCGGATATCCCGCCGCGATCTTTCCGACTAATGGGAACTTGAGCGGACGAGACTCATCAGGAACCGCAACTCCTTCAGCGATCGACAAAGAGCGTGCCTTGTTCGCTTCGCGAATCAGAGCGCCCTTTTTGATGAGTGCTTCGACATGCTCGAACACGGTCACCTTGGACACTCCGATTTCGTCTGCGAGTTCCTGCATCGTCGGGGAATAACCACGGCGAATACGAGAATCCCGGATGAGTTGAAGAATTCGAAGTTGCTTGGGTGTGAGGTTCATATTGTTGCCCATCCTTTCGAGTATGTTGGTATCGAGCGTTCATATCGCTTCGACCAATACTCCCAGTCTGTTTCTCCCCACAGCGTAGCGTGGAGCTCTGATTAGAAGTCGTCCCTGTTCGTAATTCGAGTGATCGCTGCACTTTGGCAATCCGATCACATTGATTCGCTATTCGTTTCTGCGCCACCATCAATAGACCCACAAGTTCGATCCGATTCGGTATCTGCACCTGGGTTCGATCTCGTCTTGCGACGCCATCTCTTCGAGTGAGCATCTCTCTCTTCGAGTTGCTCGTGCAATATTCTGAAACAAAGTCGCCGCCGGGTCCGAGTCGTAGAAGTGTTGATGTTTTCTGAGTCATGTTTTGATTCCTGATCATTCTGTCCCGCGTAACTTGATGTGGTATTCATCATCAAGCGCTGCGTTGTCTTTGTTCTGATCGGGTATCAACTCAAGATCGTATGAGCATTTCTCCTATGTTTGTTTGGTATAAGATAGCCAATCACGGGCCGGACGACAAGCAAAATATCGTGTTTTCAACAGTTTATACACATTCACGCCCAGATCTGGGGTGAAAATCCCATACAAAAACCATGCGCAATCTTCGCCAATAAACCCGAACAAACATTTATCGGACGCGAGTAAATCGACTTCCAGCACGCCGAACACGACCCTGAATCTCCAGGATCGTTAGCTTTGCTCGGATTTGTCCTGGATCAATCCCGATCAGTTCAGCTAACTCATCCCCGGTTCGAGGATCATTGAGCGATTCAAGAATCTGTCGCGTTTCGTTATCCACATCTCCGATCGGTTCGAGCTGCGCCTCGCTCTGCTCAGTCGACATGCCAGATTGAGGATCAACTGATGGATTTGTAGTTCGAACTTGATGTGTTCCTGAGAATAGATGAAACGCATCTCGCTCCAAGATCGAGATGACTTCACTCGGATCGGTAACCAGATGGGCGCCGTCTTTGAGCAGTTGGTTCGTTCCCAAACTCGCAGGAGAATCCACTCGTCCAGGAACTCCCATCACCTCGCGTCCATGATCTTCGAGCGCATGACGAGCAGTAATCAATGCTCCAGATTTCAATCCAGCTTCGATGACGATGATTCCAAGTGACAATCCAGAGATAATCCGATTCCTCGCAGGGAAGTTCTTCGCGTCAGGCATCGCCTCAACCGGGAGTTCAGAGATTATCGATCCACCCGATTCAACGATCTCATCAAAGAGCCCTTTGTTCTCAGGAGGATAGACCTTGCTGATTCCACATCCAAGAACGACCGCTGTCCGTCCACCCGCTTGGAGTGCGCCGCGATGTGCAGCCGTATCAATCCCGCGTGCGCCACCCGAAACGAGCGTTAGTCCTGCTCGCCCTAGTGCGCTCGCAAACTTCCCAGCTTGCTCGCTTCCATATACACTGCACGCGCGAGATCCAACGATTGCGACTGGATATCGATCCTTTGATTCGTGCTCAAAACATCCACGGATCATCAAGATCGGAGGAGCACTCGGAGTCGCTGCGAGCATCGCTGGATAGTGCGAATCCGCGATTGAAACAATGTGCGCACCTGCATCTGCAATTTTCTCAAGTTCGCTATCAACCCGATCAATCGCTTGATGAAGATGCTGTGCGATATTGCTCGCAGTGGAATTGCCGATCCCTCGAACGGATGCAATTTGAGACGTTGACGCTTTTAACACCGCTTCAGGAGATCCAATTGACGAGATCAACTGAGCGATACGCACAGGTCCGAGCCCAGGAACCATTGTCAGCGCAAGGAGTGTCCGAGATTGCTCAGAACAATCACCCGGATTGCGAGATTCAGATTGGAGTGACTCTCCAGACATTATTCGTCGAATGATTCAACAGGAGTGATCTCGCCGTACCCTTTGCCCTTGGTTTTCTCATTCGCATCGAGTAATCGTGCAAATATCTCCATAGGTTTGGATGAATCTACATCACAGAGCAGTCGTTTCTCGACGATCGCTTGCGGATACATGAACGCCGGGTCAGGCCTACGAACAGTGATGAACAAGCGATACCCTTCTGCGATCCGCTCGTCTCGTTCAGTTGCGATTGACCAACCTGAGTTAGGCGCTTGCATAACGAGTAGATATTGTCCATTGAGTTGCTCAACCTTAATCGGAGGCACTTGATGAACCGGTACATTCATATCAATCTTCTTCCAGCGTTTACCGATTCGGCCACACCCTTCGAGCATGCTCATTGAAGCGATTAGAAACGCACAAAGTACGACGGCTGTGACGAGTTGTGTGCGCCAATGCATGAAGCGAGTATTCATTATTTCCCCAAGAATTCAAACTGAAGACTTCGTTGTTTGTCTGTTGTATGGTAGCAGGGCCGTATTTCTCTCGCTTGAAGATTCGAAGCAAGTTTTGGGATTCAAACTCAAGCAATACGCGCTGATTCAAGCAAACCCTCACTCAGAGTTGAGTCGATGAGTATCGAAGACACACAGAATGCCCTCGTTCACTCATGATTCATCACTGAACAAAGCTCCCAAGTCGAGAGCAGTACTTCGCAGATCGGAATATGATGGTTTTCAAAGATAGAGATCGAGCAATCGACCTGTAGCAGGCTGTTGCACTTGACGAGATTCATTGATCTGAATCGGCGCTTGTGAAACAGGTTGAACCGCAAGAACTTCTCCAAGCTTAGGAAGAAGCCCAACCCCACTTGAAGGCTCGAACCGATCCGCACTTCGCGAAGCTTCGATTTGAATCGCTTGCTCAACTCGCTCTTGAGGAACAAGATTCTCAGCGCGAAGCATCCGATGAAAAGGTACAAGACCTGGAAGCGCGTCGAACGGTTTCTGACTCGGAATCACTTGACGATTCGTGGCCATAGGAACAATCACACGATCTGGGGTCACCAGATGCATTGGATTGATCGAGTTTTCAGTTCTTCCTACGGACATCGTATATACAGATGCACGCGCAGTGCCGAAGGTCGCGAGTCCGAAAATACGCCCTCATTTGAGCGTTGATACGAAAATGTACGATTATCCTGCTCAGAATCATCTTCCGATTCGTCCGCCGTGATGTATCTAGGCATCATGCACGATGCATATCATCCCCAACGATGGAAACTCGATCGATCAAAACAGATGATTTGGACTTTGAGCTTCCCAAGGAGCTCATCGCAACCAAGCCTTGCGAGCCGAGAGATTCGTCGCGTCTGCTTGTTGTTCAACGTTCTAACCCATCACGGCTAGAGCATCGAACATTCTCCGAGCTTCCGGATTTCCTCGAAAAGGAAGACGTACTCGTATTCAATCGCTCTCGCGTCGTTCCTGCTCGATTGATCGGAAAGAACGATGCAACAGTCGGACTTTTCGAAGGCCTCTATCTGCACGAGCATCCGAACCAAAGTCCAAACGCTCGGATTTGGGTAATCATGATCCGCGCCAAACGCACGAAACCTGGTAAGCAATATCGTTTGATGGACCCTGACGGCAAATTGAGTGATGTAGTGTTCAAGCTTATAGAGAAAGAGCCTTCTCAAGGTCCTGGCGCTTGGATCGTTGAAATCTGTACTGAAGAACCGACAGAATCGATCCTAAATCGTGTAGGGCACACGCCGCTGCCGCCGTATATCGTCGCTCAGAGAAAAGTGCGAGATGAACATCCGGATGATTCGTATGATCGAACCCATTACCAGACGCTTTATGCGTCTGAGAATGAATCAGGATCCGTCGCTGCTCCAACTGCAGGACTCCATTTCACACAATCGCTCATAGATGTTCTTGAAGAGCGATCCATTCACACTACTGAAGTAGTTCTCCATGTCGGCGCTGGAACATTCAAACCAGTTGAGTGCGATCTGCTCAATGATCATCCGATGCACAGCGAAAAGTGCTCAATGGGGAGTGCATCAGCATATTTTCCCAGACAAAGCACCGCACGAAGCTTTGCAGTTGGATCAACGAGCGCTCGAACCCTTGAAAGCTTCGCAGGACTCTACGAATCGAGCCCGATCCTTCCTAAAGCTCATTCAACAAAGATCATGATCTCGCCAGGATATCGTTGGCGCTGGGTTGACGGCATGATTACCAACTTCCATCTTCCAAGATCAACCCTACTCGCGATGGTTGCTTCCATGCTCGATGTTCCAGGAGAGATAGACGGGCTCGAACGAACGCAAGCAATATATCGAGAAGCAATCAAAGAGAAATACCGTTTCTTTTCCTATGGAGACGCGATGCTGATATTGCCTTAAAATCAGCCTGTTTTCTAGGCAAACGAGCTCCAATGAGACGATGAATAGGCATCAAATGAAACTCACTGAGCTGATACAAGAATCTGAACTCCGTTGCTTAACCCCTGAGAAGGATCTGGGCGCGATCCGTATCTGTGATATCACAGAGGATTCTCGAACCGCTGTCCCTGGATCGCTCTTCATCGCAAGATCAGGAACAAAATCCGATGGAAACAAATACATCGAACCAGCTATCCAGTGCGGAGCAGTCGCGATATTGACAGATCGAGTTGATTTTGAGCTTCCATCAAGATCAGATGTTGTTGTATTCGTTGCAGACGATGTTCAAGAAGCAATCGCTCAACTCTCCGAACGATTCTACGGCTATCCAGCACAATCACTCGTTTGCGCAGGAGTCACAGGAACAAACGGGAAAACCACTGTAGTTCATCTCGCTCATCAGATGATTCAAGGAGCAGGAATCCGATGTGGACTCATCGGAACAGTTGAAATCGATGACGGCCGACAACGAGCGCGAGCAGAAATGACTACGCCTCCTGCTGTTGAGATGAGCAGAACACTCGCGACGATGGTCGAACACGGATGCGAAGCAGTTGTGATGGAAGTTTCGAGTCATGCACTCGATCAGCGCCGCGTCGGCGCGATCCGATTTGACGCAGCTGCTTTTACGAATCTCAGCGGCGACCATCTTGATTATCATCAAACCATCGAGCATTACGCAAACTCAAAGGCGCGTCTATTTGAGCTGCTCAAACCCGCTTCTATCGCAGTCATCAACAACGATGATGAATCTGCATCAATCATGCGTTCTGCGTGTCCGAAGCAAACGAAGGTTGTCAGTTGTTCAAATGCTGATTCAAACAGTTGCAATGTGCAAGTCAGATCTCAATCCATCGTTGGGATGGACCTCGTGTTGACAACCCCTGATGGAATGATCGAAGCAATCGTTCCAATCTTTGGGTTATACAACGCTCAGAATATCCTTCAAGCAATGCTCCTTGCGCAGCATGTCATGAGTCAATGTGAAATGAGCAAAAGCGAGCAGCTCCAATGTTTGAATGATGTACTCCCGCGACTCACGCTTCCGATGGGAAGACTCGAGCACGTGGAGTCACTAGAAGATGATATTGTTGTTCTTGTCGATTTCGCGCATACCGACGATGCGCTCGCGAGCGCCTTGAGTGCTGTTCGTGATGTCAGCGAAGGCGACACAAAGATCTGCTGTGTCTTCGGGTGCGGCGGAAATCGTGATAAATCCAAACGCGCTCGGATGGGTGAAGTCGCAGATCGTTTGAGTGATACAATTGTGATCACAAGCGACAATCCACGCACTGAACCACCCAATCGAATCATTGAAGAGATTATGAGCGGGATCGATTCCACGCGAAGATCCAATGCCAACATTCAATCCGATCGAGCTCGCGCAATTCATTTCGCAATCTCCAACGCATCTTCCACTGACATCGTCATCATCGCAGGAAAAGGGCACGAAACAGAGCAGGTCTCTCCCGACGGGCAAGGCGGAGTCCGCATCAGTCATTTCGATGATCGAGAGCATGCGCGAGCTGCATTGAGAGAACGAAGACTCCGACGATCTGATCAACTCGATACCAAGGCGGGCAAACCATGACACCATGGAATGCTCAAGAGATTCAATCCGCAATCAACGGCCAATGGATCAATAAACCTAAATCAGATTCCATCGCATTTGAAGGAGTCGCTATTGATTCTCGCTCGATACAGAGCAACCAAATCTTCTTCGCATTCGTCGGTGAACAAACCGACGGCCATCAGTATCTATTGCAAGCTCAACAAACTGGCGCTTCGCTCTGCATCGTAACGCATCGAGATCGTGTGCCTCACGACATCAAGATCCCGGTCCTCCTCGTTGATGACGCACTTGAAGCAATGACAAATCTCGCAGTTATCTGGCGATCCAAACTCAATGCGATTGTAATTGCGATCACCGGTTCAAACGGAAAAACGACGACCTGTCGACTCATGTACTCCATCTGCAAACAAGCAGGCGCGACCTATGTATCTCAGAAGAGCTTTAACAACGCTCTTGGAGTTCCGATTACGATTCTAAATACACCAATTGATGCTCAGTATCTTGTCGCAGAACTTGGAACAAGCTCTCCAGGAGAGATTGCACAACGCGCTCATCTTGTACAACCCGATTACGCCATCATCACTTCGATAGGACGCGCCCATCTCGAAGAACTCATCGACATCGCAGGAGTTGCAAAGGAAAAAGGAGCGTTAGTCCATGCGCTCGGATCGAGTGGCACCGCAGTTATCCCATCGGGAATCAAAGAGCTGGATTCCGCTCTTGAATCTGTTGAACAAGACTGCTCGATTATCCGTGTCAATCCAAAGACATCGTTCGCAATGATTAAAACATCCGGAACTATGACCGAGTTCAGTATCGAAGATCAACGCTTCCAACTCAACATGCTCGGTGAGCACAACGTCTCAAACGCAACAATGGCAATCATCACTGCTCAAGCAATAGGTATCGATCCTCAGCAGATCCGCGATGGAATTGCAACTGTCCAACCACCTTCGATGCGTCTGGAGCGACTGGAGGTTCCGACAAGATCAAGCCCGATCCTGATATTCAATGATGCTTACAACGCGAATCCCGATTCTGTTCGAGTTGCATTAGCGACATTCGAATCGATGGATTTGCCCGACGGATCGCTCCGAGTCGCAATCTTGGGATCAATGCTCGAGCTTGGATCGCACACTGAACAAGAGCATCAGTTATTGATTGATCAGCTCAACAACTATGCTTCTATTGACCGATTTATACTCGTTGGTAACGAGTATTCGGCCGAACCACATGATCCTAAAATCAGTCGATACTCAACCAATACTGAGGAAACAATGATCGAGATTGGAAACTCAATCATGCCTGGATCGTGTATCCTGCTCAAAGGGTCTCGCAGCGTGGCTCTCGAACGAATCATCCCAATCATCGAATCCAACAATCAGTTCATTCCGAGCGTTTCATAAAGAGTTAGCACCGCCGCATGATTTACATCATCTTTGACATCTTGCAGAACTGGCTCACAAAGGTAGGGCTCTATCGAATCTTCTCAATCTTCGATCAGGTCCAGTTCAGAGCATTGCTCGCAGCAGGATTGTCCTTTGCGATTGTGGTTCTCATGGGTAAACGCGTCATACGCATGTTGGTTTCTCTGAAAATCGGTGACGGCGGAGAAACTGACGCAGAACTACTCAGAGAGCACGCAGCAACAAAAGCGAATGTTCCAACAATGGGTGGCGTACTCATCGTCGGATCAATCTTCATCTCTACCTTCCTGCTCGCAGATATCCGAGTCAACCGAGTCTACCTAGGGCTCTTTACCCTGCTCTGGCTCGCAGCCGTCGGCGGCGCCGATGATTGGCTCAAGCTCACTGCATCTCGAAGAGGAACCGGAAGACAAGGACTCTACGCTTGGGAGAAACTCGTCTTCCAACTCGGGATCGGAGTAATCGTTGGATTCTTCGGATATCGCTACGGCATGCTCGCAGAAGGCGCCGACTCAATGGCGCATGTGCTCAACATCCCATTCCAAAGGTCATATGACCCTACAACAAAGTTCGCAGCATCAGGACTCTTTTACCTGAGCATGCCAATCTTTATCTTCATCTCAACAATGATGGTCGCAGGACTCTCAAACGCAGTCAACATCACAGACGGCATGGACGGCCTCGCAACAGGGACTTCTGGAATCGTCGCTTTCGGGTTAATTCTCCTCGCACTCATCGCAGGGAACGAAGGCGCATCGCAATATCTCTATGTCCCGTTTGTTCCATTCACGGATGAACTCGCGGTAATGGCCGGCGCGATGGCTGGCGCATGTCTCGGATTCCTTTGGTGGAACTGCAAACCTGCGCAAGTCTTTATGGGAGACACAGGCTCACTCGCACTCGGAGGACTGATCGGATATATTGCTGTGATGATCCGACAAGAAATAGTCGTCCTCGTCATGTGCGGATTATTCCTCTTCGAAATCGGATCAGTGATGCTCCAAGTTGGATGGTTCAAATACACAAGAATCAAAACAGGCACAGGCAAACGCATCTTCCGAATCGCGCCGTACCATCACCATCTCCATCAAGGAGGATGGGCCGAAAACCAAGTGGTATCTCGATTGTGGATTGTTGGTATCCTACTCAGCGTGCTCGCACTCGCGACGCTCAAGATTCGCTAAGTTCACTAATCGTTAATCTCGAACAATCAACCTCGGATACTCGATCAAAACTCGGTCTTGAATTGGACCATTCTCTCCAGGATCGACCCGGAACTCGATTTGCTTAGTATCACGATCAAGTTCCGTATTGAGCTCAACGCTTGGAGTATCCGCATTGAGTCTTTGTCGTATAAGCTCTACGCGCTGTCCTGAATATGAAATCGAATACACAGAAACTACACAGTCAGTCCAAAGATTGGTAGGAGCAATAAGCTTGCAAGCAAACCTTTCGCTCCCTTTGGGCAACGGATACACAGCTCGCACTGGAGCATGAAGATCAATCGTAGAAAACACAGGATGTGTGTTGCTCTCAAGCACACTCGGGTCCGGAGTCCAGCTTCGATCTCCAGTCGGTTCGATGAGTTCAGGGACAATCTCAGCGAATGAAACAACCCTCGATGATAAATCAACGAGATCTATTCCACTTGGAGTATCCGGATTGAGCATCCAAGCAGAACTCGTTTCTTTATGGATTCCGAGCGATGAGTAGTCGACAGAAATTGTAAGCGGATGCTCGAAGTCGAAGTCGAACTCATCGGATCGAATCCGCAGCCCATCGTGGGTTGTGATATACATCCCTTGAGCAGGCTCAGTGATGTTCGCAAGCTCGATAGATTCAACTTGATCGATAATGAGACTGATGTCGCCGCGAGAAGTTTCAATTGTGTTTGTAATCCCAATGGACTCGATAAACCCTTCGAGCAAATCGCCGCTGTATGTTCTGATCGAATCAGATTCAGCAGCGAACTCAGTCGGGATTGTTCCTCTGTCAAATGCGAGATGATCTGATATGAATAGGATGCGTTCAAGCGGGATCAGTGCTTCGCTGCGAATAGTACCTTGCGTATAAATAGTACAGCGAAGAAAATCAGGGACCATTGAATCTTTGACTCGGCCGCGAATGATCTGCCCGTCAGTTAACCAGATCAGACGATCCGCAGCGATTTGCTCAATAACAGGAGTGTCCCCATCAACTGGAACCGCGATGAGTTTTCTTCTGGGTGCAATCGCAAAGAACAACTCTTCTGTTCTCCATTGTCTGCGAATTCCATATGGATCTATACTCTCAACTCGATCCTGATTAACATTGACCACATGTGTCTCAATAAACTCAAGATCACGCGTACACAAGGTCCACGATAAAACATTCATGCTCGCATGAGCGTGCATGCTGAATCCGATACTTGTCGAAAGCAACGCAATCAGGGAAGCAGGTTTATATAGATTCTGGATCGGTTGAGTCATGTGTTCAATCATCTTGGAGTACTGTTTTATTTCTGGAAGATCGGTAAGTATCGTTTAGGCATCTGAAGAATAATGAGCGCCATCGCAGTGCCGTAAGGTTTACCTACTGAGCGATCATCCCATGATCCATCATCGTTTTGAGTTTGGATTAACTCTCCCCGAATTGCAGGCCACCAGAGTTCCCAGTGCGCACCGCCCGCGAGGTACATCGTTTGGACCGCGTAATACTGTCCATAAAAATAGTGAGAGCGTGTCGATGATGCTTTGCCTGGGAGTGCGTTGGATTCAAGATACGCGAGCCCACGATCAATCGCGTCATCCTCATAAATCCCTGAGTAATACAGCGATGCAATCCCCGCCGCGGTTCTCGGCCAAGCACTATTCCCCGATCCAAGCTGATACTTAAAACCGCCATCACTATTCTGACACATCCGAACATATTCGACTGCGCGATCAATCACCTCGCTTGAAACCTCAATCCCCGCATTGCGTGCGCTCCGCAATGCCATGATTTGACAGATCGTTACAGACAC